>BNJV01000029.1_pt1 | contig 443641 bp, 530 predicted proteins | sample 8540591 | NCBI WGS metagenome assembly BNJV01 (sample SAMD00202457, study PRJDB9452) | human saliva metagenome | host: Homo sapiens
GAAAAAAACTTGGTCAAGCATCTGCTAAGACAGTTGTTGCTAAGGTTGAATTGTAAAATAGAAAAGAGAAATCATGGCAAAATTCCTGACATTAAATACTCATAGTTGGATGGAAGAAGAGCAAGAAACCAAGCTTAATGAGCTTGCAGAACGCATTCTTCAAGAAAAATATGATGTCATTTGCCTGCAGGAAGTCAATCAATTAACGGAGTCTGAACAGGTTGTTCAGGCTCCTTTCTATCAGGCGGTTGAAGGAGCGATTGCGATCCATCAAGACCATTTTGCTCTATGTCTGGTAGAAAAGTTGGCTAAGGCAGGACTGGACTATCATTGGTCCTGGGCTTATAATCATATTGGATTTGATATTTACAACGAAGGAGTGGCAATCCTATCTAGAAATCCTATGGCTCCTAGAGAAGTCCTGGTATCAGAGGCTAATGATCCTACGGATTATCATACTCGTAAGGTCTTGCTAGCCGAGACTGAGGTAGAAGGCCAATTGCTGAAATTGCCTCCTGCCATCTGTCTTGGTGGGACAAAGGCTTCCAGGGGGAATGGGCTAAGCTTGAAGAAGAGCTGCTAAAAGCAGAAACTCCTCTGGTCCTCATGGGCGATTTCAACAATCCAGTCGGTCAACAAGGCTACCAGACTATCTTAGCCAGTCCACTGAAGCTGCAGGATAGCCATACTGCTGCAAAAGAAGCTATCGGAGAGGCGACAGTAGAAGGGACTATTGCAGGCTGGGATGATAATAAACATGCTCTGAAGATAGACTATGTTTTCACTAGCCAAGGGATGGACGTTGAGCGCTCCGCTGTCGTTTTTAACGGGAAAGAAACCCCTGTTGTCAGTGACCATTTTGGTATAGAAGTGCAAGTGACTTTATAGAAATAAAAAGATGAGGCAAGACTGGGAACGCAACAGATTTGCCTCGCTTTTTCTTTTTGATAAACACATATTTAGGGTAAAATGGCGAAATTATGCACCCCAAACGGCTGTCTTTTGTTATTCTTGAAAACGTGTTATAATGAAGTATTAGGATTCTAGGAGGAAATGGTATGCGTTGTCCGAAATGTGGTGGGAATAAATCAAGTGTGGTTGATAGCAGACAGGCAGAAGATGGGAATACAATCCGTCGCCGCCGTGAGTGTGAGGAATGTCAACACCGCTTTACGACCTACGAGCGCGTCGAAGAGAGAACCCTAGTGGTTGTCAAAAAGGACGGGACGCGTGAGCAATTTTCTCGGGATAAGATTTTTAACGGTATTATTCGCTCCGCTCAAAAGCGGCCAGTATCTAGTGACGAAATAGAGGAGATTGTCAACCGAATTGAGCAAAAGGTCCGCAGTCAGAGCGACAATGAAATCAATAGTGAGTATATTGGATCCTTAGTCATGGATGAACTGGCAGAGCTGGATGAAATCACCTACGTTCGTTTCGCCAGTGTTTACCGGAGTTTCAAGGATGTGGGCGAGCTGGAAAGCCTGCTCAAGCAGATTACCAAGGGGTCCAAGAAGAAAAAGGACAAATAAATGAAACCAAACCATAAGTTTTCTTTCTTGCGCAATAATGCAGTCAGCCCAGATATTGCTGTCTTGACCAAGCTCTATTTGCCGATTTTTAGGGAGAGAAGCGATAGCACTTTATCTTTATCTGCTGTCTTTTGGGGATAATGGGCAAAAGCAGCACCTCTTCAGTCAGATTCTCAATCATTTAGATTTTGGACTTAATATTTTAGAAGAAAGTTTTGAGCGTTTAGCGGCGATTAAGCTAGTAGATCTTTATCAAACAGATGACCACTATCTGGTTCAACTCCACCCGACCTTAACGGCGGAGGAATTTTTTTCAGCCATAATGTGTACAGTCGTCTCTTGGAAAAGAAAATCGGTGAAGCTGCTGCAGAAGCCCTGCGACCAGAAAATCCTAGCGGAGAGAAATTGGTCAAGCCTTTTATGCAGGTGTTTGGTATGGAAGCTGAGCAACCAAGAGCAGTGCGAAAGGCCAATGATTTTGACTTGGAGTATTTCAAGCAACGGATGGCTCAGGACAATCTTCGCTTTGCCAATGAAAAAGAAGATTTATTAGAATTGTTTGCAATTGCTGAGCAGAAAAAGTGGACTTGGTATGAGACCTATATCTTGGCTAGAGAAACTGCTGTTTCTCAGGTTATTTCTATAAAGCGGATGAAGAAAAAGCTATCTCAGAAGCCAGCAGAAGGTCAGTTTTCTAAGCAGGAGCAGTCTATTATCCAAGAAGCGAAACGAACATCGCCAATGGTCTTTCTGGCAGAAATTAAGAAAACTCGTCAGGCTGCTATTACGCGGACGGAGAGAAAGCTTTTGCTGGATTTAGCTGAATTAGGCCTTTTGGACGAGGTTATCAACGTAATCTTGCTCTTGACCTTTAATAAGGTGGATTCAGCCAATCTCAATGAAAAGTATGCCCTCAAGGTAGCTAATGATTTTTCTTATCAAAAGGTGACGACAGCTGAGGAAGCAGTCTTGAAAATCCGTGAGCGCAACCAGCAGCCCCAGAACCGTCCAGCTAAATCTGGACAAGGCTCTACCAAGAGCAACGTACCTGACTGGAGTCAGCCGGATTATAAAAATGAAACGAGCGCAGAGAAGCAGGCCGAGCTAGAAGAGCAGAAACGTCGGCTCTTAGCCAAACTTGAAGGAGGAGGCGAATAAATGGAGAAAATAGGACAGAATATGCCTCATATGAATAGGGTGCGGCAGTTTGACTATCAGGAGCTGGTTAAGCAGATTATGGCCGATCCAGATGTGGCAGCCTTTATCCAGCAGGAAAAGCTGACCCAAGCTGAGATTCAGCGCAGTGTCTCCAAGTTTAACCAGTATATTACGGAGCGCAACCGCTTTTTGCTGGGGGATGAGACCTATATTGCTAAGGGCTATAAGCCAATCTTGGTGAAAAATGAAGGCTATGCGGATGTTGCCTATGAGGAGACGCCTGAGTTGATTGAGCAAGAGAGACAGGAGGCCATTAGAAGCCGTCTCAATCTCATCAGCCTACCAGCCAGTCTCAAGGAGGCCAGTCTGGCACAGGTGGATCTGGACGATGTTGGCCGCTACAAGGCTTTTGAACTGTTGACCAACTTTGTTGCGGAGTTTCCACATTATCAGAAGGCTGTCTATCTCTACGGGGATTTTGGAGTCGGAAAGAGCTACATGATGGCTGCTCTGGCGCATGATTTGTCAGAAAAACGCGGTGTTTCAACGACTCTGCTCCATTATCCAAGCTTTGTTTTGGATGTGAAGAATGCGATCAGTTCCGGCTTGGTCAAGGAAAAGATTGACCAGGTCAAGACGGCTCAAGTGCTGATTTTGGACGATATCGGTGCAGAGCAGTCTAGCCCTTGGATGCGCGATGAGATTTTGCAGGTCATTCTCCAGCACCGTATGCAGGAAAATCTGCCAACTTTCTTTACTTCTAACTTTAGTTTTGCGGATTTAGAGCGTCACTTTGCTAGCTCTAAGAATGGCGATGAGACTTGGCAGGCCAAGCGGGTTATGGAGCGAATTAAGTTTCTGGCTCAGGAGGTACGCCTAGAAGGAGAGAACCGCCGATGAATGAAACAATTAACTTGATGAATGCTCACACGTCTGTTCGCCGCTTTACGGAGGAGCAGATTTCGGATAAAGAATTACATGCCATCATTAATGCTGGTCGAGCTGCGTCCAGCTGGAAGAATTTCCAGTCTTACTCTATCATTGTAGTGCGAAGCAAAGAAAAAAAAGAAGCCCTCTTTGACTTGGTGCCTCAAGAAGCCATTCGGCAGTCTTCGGCCTTCCTGCTTTTTGTTGGCGACCTCAATCGAGCCCAAAAGGGCGTTCAATTGCATACGGAAGACTTTTATCCTGAGGGGCCGGAGAATCTCCTGATTAGCTCAGTAGATGCTGCTTTAGCTGGACAAAATACCCTGTTAGCAGCTGAAAGTTTGGGTTATGGTGGGGTAATCATTGGACTGGTTCGTTATGCTTCCAGTCAAATCGCAGAGCTTTTCAAACTGCCAGACTACACTTACCCGGTTTTTGGGATTGCTCTGGGGACTCCCAACCAGAACCATGCAGTTAAGCCACGTTTGCCTTATGAAGCAGTGGTCTTTGAGGAAGAATATCGTGAACAGGATGATTCCATTATTCAAGCCTATGACCGCGTTCAGACTGAATATGCCGGCGAGCGAGCTAAGGAAACTTGGAGTCAGCGCCTAGCTGCTCAATTTGGTCAGGAGCCAAATCAGGCTATTGATCAATTGTTTAAAGAAAAGAAATTAGAAAAATAGGGCGGAGTTTGGCTCTGTCCTAAGGAATGAAAGAGGAAAAACATGGCCTTACCAACTATTGCCATTGTCGGCCGTCCCAATGTCGGCAAATCAACGCTCTTCAATCGAATTGCCGGTGAGCGGATTTCCATTGTGGAAGATGTCGAAGGGGTGACCCGCGACCGAATTTATGCGACCGCAAACTGGCTCAACCGTAAGTTCAGTATTATTGATACGGGCGGAATTGACGATGTTGACGCGCCTTTTATGGAGCAAATCAAACACCAAGCTGAGATTGCCATGGACGAAGCAGATGTTATCGTTTTTGTTGTGTCTGGCAAGGAAGGTATTACGGATGCGGACGAATATGTGGCTCGCATGCTCTACAAGACCCATAAGCCGATTATTTTAGCGGTCAACAAGGTGGACAACCCCGAAATGCGCAATGAGATTTTTGATTTCTATGCGCTGGGCTTGGGCGATCCATTCCCAGTTTCCTCAGTCCACGGGATTGGTACAGGGGATGTTCTTGATGCCATCGTTGAAAATCTGCCAAATGAAGAAGTGGCAGAAAATCCTGATATGATTAAGTTTAGTCTGATTGGTCGTCCTAATGTTGGCAAGTCTAGCTTGATTAATGCCATCCTGGGTGAGGATAGGGTTATTGCCAGTCCTGTTGCTGGTACTACGCGTGACGCCATTGATACGGTCTTTACTGATAGTGAAGGTCAAGAATTTACCATGATCGACACGGCTGGTATGCGCAAGTCAGGCAAGGTCTATGAAAATACAGAGAAATATTCTGTCATGCGGGCCATGCGGGCCATTGACCGCTCAGATGTCGTTCTGATGGTGCTGAATGCCGAAGAAGGAATTCGTGAGTACGACAAGCGAATCGCTGGCTTTGCCCATGAAGCAGGAAAAGGTATTGTTATCGTTGTTAATAAGTGGGACACACTGGAAAAAGACAACCATACCATGAAAGACTGGGAAGAAGATATTCGTGACCAGTTCCAGTATCTGTCTTATGCGCCGATTATCTTTGTCTCTGCCCTAACCAAGCAGCGTCTCCATAAGCTGCCGGATATGATTAAGCAGATTAGTCAAAGCCAAAACACGCGTATTCCGTCAGCAGTGCTTAATGACGTTATCATGGATGCTATCGCGATTAATCCGACACCGACTGACAAGGGCAAAGCGCCTCAAGATTTTCTATGCGACTCAAGTAGCGACCAAACCGCCAACCTTTGTCATCTTTGTCAACGAAGAAGAGCTTATGCACTTCTCTTACCTGCGTTTCTTGGAAAATCAAATCCGCAAGGCCTTTGTCTTTGAAGGAACTCCGATTCACTTGATTGCAAGGAAGCGGAAGTAGGGAGTTGTAAAGTATTGATTTTAAATTATATTTATAGTTGAGAATAAAAAGTAAGCATAAATGCTTACTTTTTATTTTTTTATATCGAAAGTATGGTATAATGGTGAGATAAATATAAGGTGGTAATTATGGCAAAATTAATTCCTGGTAAGATTCGGACAGAAGGAATTGCCCTGGTTGAAAACAATAAGGTGATAGTCCTTGAGGTCAGCAATTCTATTTTATTTGCTCGTGTAGCCGACTATAATCTGCGCTATAGCTTAGATGATGATATCGTTTTTTGTTATTGTAACTTTTTCCAGAAGAAAAAATATTGTGCCCATCTGGCAGCCTTGGAGTATTATCTGAAAAATGCTCCATCTGGGAAAGATGTACTAAAGAGTTTGGAAGAAGAAGAGATAACTAGCCAGGAAACACAAAAGTTAGTTTCTTTCGGGAGTTTGTTTTTGGATGAGATATTGCCGAAAATATCCGAAAAACAAGTGTGTTATGAGCTTTCGGCTACGGGACAGGAGGATTCTTATACTGGACAGTTTCTTTGGAGTCTTCGTATCAGTCGCTTGCCGGACGAGCGCTCTTATGTTGTCCGAGACGTTCTTTCCTTCCTTCGGACCTTGGAAAAGGGCGGGCATTATCAGATTGGTAAGAGTTACTATGAGGCTATTCATTTGGAGGATTTTGATGAAGCCAGTCAAGATTTGCTCGTTTTCCTGCAGGGACTAGTGTCTGACTATCAGGGGCAAGATTCTTCTTTGATTTTCCCAAATGCTGGGCGCAATCTTTTCTTCCCGGCTAGTATCTTTGAAGAGGGAGTTATCTTCCTGATGAATCTGTCTTCTTTCCGCTTAGAGTACAGCCTCTATGACTACAGTGAAGTCTTTTTCCAAGATTTACATGAAGAGGCAGAAGTTTTTACTTTCCAAGTGGAAGAGCATGAAGAGCATTTTGAGCTAGTCATTGCTGAGAAAAATTATAAGATGCTTTATGATGGCCAGTTTATCTTTTATGGAGATACTTTCTACCAGCTAAATCCCCAGCAGAATAGACTGATGAAGGCTTTACGGGAGTTGCCTATAGAGCATGATCGGTTGAAGCGCCTGCAATTTCGACTTGTCGGAGAGAACGAAGCTGGCTGCCAGTTTGTCTGAGTTTAAAAAGGTTGGTCGGGTAGCAGCACCGGAAAGTATGATGATTCATGATTTTACAGCCAAGTTTGACTTTGATATCGGCCCTGACAAGCGTCTGATTTTGGACACTGTCTTTGACTATGGAGACAGGAAGGTGACGACTCGCAAAGATTTGGAACGTCTGCCTTTTGCGGGTAATTTTGAGCATGAGCAGCAAGTCTTTAAGCAAATGCTGCAGGCAGGTTTTGTGGCAGACTTTTACAGCCAGCGACCGCCTCTGAAGCCGGAGGAAATTTACCATTTCTTCTCAGAAGTGATTCCCAACTTTGAGGCTTTGGGCCGTGTCAGCATGACAGAAGAGTTAGGGGCACTGGCACAGACAGAAAATCCAAGGATCTCTGTTAAGATGAAGGGCGGCCTCTTGGATGTTGGTTTCGATTTTGCTGGCATTGCGCAGTCAGAGATTGACGCAGTTCTTGATTCGCTCTTTAAGGAGCAGGACTTCTTTATCAGTAAGTCCGGGCAAGTCTTGATTTTCGATGAAGAGACCAAGGAGATGAGTCGGACTTTGCAGCAGCTGCGGAGTAAGCGGACTAAAAATGGCTTCATTCAGACCAGCAGTCTGGCAGCTTATCAACTGGCAGAGTTTTTTAAGGGCAAGGATAGGGTACAGTTTTCAAAAGATGTGCAGCAGCTAGCCTTTGACCTGACTCACCCTGAGGAATTTCCTCTTCCCAAGCTGCAAGTCAAGGCTGACCTTCGGGATTACCAAGAGACGGGTGTCAAGTGGCTATCCATGCTGGATAAGTATGGCTTCGGTGGCATCTTGGCTGACGATATGGGGCTGGGAAAGACCCTGCAGACGATTTCTTTTCTGAGTTCGCGTATAGATGACTCTAAGAAAGTCTTAATCCTGGCGCCATCCAGCCTGATTTACAACTGGAGCGATGAGTTTGCTAAATTTGCTCCGCATTTGGATGTGGCGGTGGTGTATGGTCTAAAAAATGTTCGTGATGAGCTGATCGCGGAGAAGCATCAGATTACGATTACCAGCTATGCTTCTTTCAGGCAGGATGTGGAAGAATACAAGGATAACCACTTCCAGTATCTGATTTTGGATGAGGCTCAGGTGATGAAGAATGACCAGACTAAGATTGCCCAGTATTTGCGGGATTTTGAAGTGGAGCATACCTATGCTCTTTCTGGGACGCCGATTGAGAATAATCTGGGAGAACTTTGGTCTATTTTCCAGATTGTCATGCCAGGACTTTTGCCAAGCAAAAAGGAATTTTTAAAACTGCCGGCTGAGAAAGTTGCTCGCTATATCAAGCCATTTGTCATGCGGCGCAAGAAAGAAGATGTGTTGCAGGAATTGCCTGAATTGATTGAAGTTGCCTATCGCAATGAATTGGCAGATAGTCAGAAGACCATTTATCTGGCTATGCTCAAACAAATGCAGGACAGAATTATCCATGCGACAGAAGATGAAATCAACCGCAGCAAGATAGAGATTCTGTCAGGTCTTATGCGTCTCCGTCAGATCTGTGACACTCCGAAGCTGTTTATGGAAGATTACGAGGGCGAGAGCGGTAAGCTGGAAAGTTTGCGGGAATTACTTGAACAGATACAAGATGGTAATCGTCGTGTCCTCATATTTTCACAATTTCGTGGTATGCTGGATATTATCGAGAGTGAGTTGGACAAGCTTGGCATGGAGTCCTTTAAGATAACAGGCTCTACTCCAGCCAAGGAGCGTCAGGACATGACAACAGCCTTCAATGACGGCCAGCGTTCAGCCTTTCTGATCTCCCTTAAGGCTGGAGGTGTCGGTCTCAATCTGACTGGTGCTGACACAGTTATCTTGGTTGACCTCTGGTGGAATCCAGCGGTTGAGGCCCAGGCCATCGGTCGTGCCCACCGTATCGGTCAGGAGCGCAATGTCGAAGTCTATCGGATGATTACTCGGGGTACAATTGAGGAGAAGATACAAGAGTTGCAGGAGAGCAAGCGCAATCTGGTTTCGACTATTCTGGACGGAGCAGAAGCCAAATCCAGTCTCTCTGTGGAGGAAATTCGAGAAATTCTGGGAATTTCGGCAGAATAGCTTGAAAAATAGCCTGAATAGTTTATAATAATGAAGGGTTGAAAGGAAAAAGATATGACTGATAAACAATTTCCTCTGGTGTCAGATGATGAAATCATGCTGACGGAAATGCCGCATATGAATCTTTATGATGAACTGGATCTCATTAGCAACATTACCGGAGACTATACTGACCGTAATTATTTGGAATGGATGCCGATTGTGGATTCCAGCAGGCATGCTCCCATCGCTGCCAGTCAGGCTATCAGAAGACCACTGCAAAAGCAGTCTGCTTTCAAGGATTTTAAAAAGCCGATTGACAAGAAAGACCCAGCCATTCGTTATGCTGAGAAGGCACGCGAGGAGGCTCGGGCAGATTTGAAAAAGAAGCGTTCAGCGTCTTATCTGACCAGCGACCTTCCGACTAAGGTCCGCAGCAGAAAGCTTCCAACAGCTTCTAATGCGGAAAGACCGAAGCCAACAGCCCCTTTTCAGAAGAATACATCGGGCGAATTTACGAAGTTTGGCGATAGGCTTCAGCAGGATAACTATATTTTGGCAGATATTCAGCCTGAGTATAGCAGCCCTCAGCCACAGGAGTCGGAAGAAAAGCCTAAGAAGAACAATTATGATTTTTTAAAAACCAGTCAGATCTATAATCAGGATAGGGCTAAGGAGGAGCAGTTGAAGCATTCCAAGGCTCAAGAGCTGAATTTGACAGGCTTGGACAGCGAATAAAGCTGGCTTGCTTGATCCTTTTCTGCCTGCAATTTTCTGGTGTATAAAGGAAATTGCTGTTTAATTATGTAAATGTAAAATTTATCTGCTTATAACATCCATCATCGGTTGAAGAAAACCGATGCTAGAAGCTGGGACTTAATGATTGGTCCGGCTTCTTTGGTGTTTTGGTGGTGCCTAAAAGCTTGTAAAGAAAGAAAATCCTTGCGGGCTGATGAGGGTCTGCGGAGATTTTCCTCTTTGGACTTGCTTTTATGGCCTTGTATCTTAAGGAGTAATCATGACGAAAACCTATCATTTTATCGGGATTAAGGGCTCTGGTATGAGCGCTTTGGCTTTGATGCTGCATCAGATGGGCCATAAGGTTCAGGGCAGTGACGTTGATAAATATTATTTCACTCAGCGCGGTTTGGAGCAGGCTGGCATTTCCATCTGCCTTTTGATGAAAAGAATATCCAGCCAGACTTCGAAATCATTGCTGGCAATGCCTTTCGTCCAGATAACAATGTAGAAATTGCCTATGCAGACGCAAATGGTATCAGCTATAAACGCTACCATGAATTTTTAGGTGGCTTTATGCGTGACTTTGTCAGTTTGGGAGTGGCTGGTGCCCACGGGAAGACCTCTACAACAGGTATTCTTTCCCACGTTCTGTCCAATATCACGGATACCAGCTATCTGATTGGGGATGGTACAGGCCGCGGTTCCGCCAATGCCAAGTACTTTGTCTTTGAGTCAGACGAGTACGAGCGTCATTTCATGCCTTATCATCCGGAATATTCGATTATTACTAATATCGACTTTGACCATCCGGATTATTTCACGAGTCTGGAAGATGTCTTTAATGCTTTCAATGACTATGCCAAGCAGATTACCAAAGGACTCTTCATTTATGGAGAAGATGAGCAGCTGCGCCGGATTACGTCCAAGGCTCCGATTTACTACTATGGCTTCAAGGAAGAAGGCAATGACTTTGTCGCTCACGATCTCTTGCGTTCCACCAGCGGTTCAGGCTTTAAAGTTTCTTTCCGCGGGCAAGAGCTGGGTGAGTTCCAGATTCCAAGCTTTGGCCGCCACAACATTATGAATGCGACGGCAGTAATCGGCCTCTTGTACACTGCAGGTCTTGATTTGAATCTAGTACGGGAACACCTCAAGACCTTTGGTGGAGTTAAGCGCCGCTTTACTGAAAAGATTGTTAACGAAACAGTTATCATTGATGACTTTGCTCACCATCCGACGGAAATTATTGCGACTCTGGATGCAGCCCGTCAGAAATATCCAAGCAAGGAAATCGTGGCGATCTTCCAGCCGCATACCTTCACTCGGACCATTGCTCTCTTGGACGAATTTGCGGAAGCCCTCAATCAGGCTGACTCAGTTTATTTAGCTCAGATTTACGGATCTGCGCGTGAGGTGGACAATGGCGATGTCAAGGTAGAAGATCTGGCTGAAAAGATTGTGAAGCGGGCCAAGGTTATTGACGTGGATAATGTTTCTCCGCTTCTTGACCACGATAATGCCGTTTATGTCTTTATGGGAGCTGGTGACATCCAGACCTATGAATATTCCTTTGAACGTCTCCTATCCAATCTGACCAGCAACGTTCAGTAGGAGGAGATTTGATGGAAGCACCAATTCGAATCAGACAGGCTGACTTGAGCGACTGGGAGGAAATTCTTGCAATCGAGCAGCTGAATTTTCCAGCAGCAGAAGCAGCCAATTCAGAAGTTCTCAAAGAGCGGATTGAGCAGATTGCTGATACTTTTTTGCTAGCAGAGCTGCATGGTCAGCTAGCGGGCTATATTGTTGGACCAGCTATTCAGGCGCGATATTTGACAGATGACCTCTTTAGCAAGGTGGGTGCTAATTCTCCAGAAGGTGGCTTCATTGCCGTCCAAAGACTGTCCGTCCATCCGGATTTTCAGAGACAGGGGGTCGGAACCTTGTTGCTTGCAGCTCTCAAGGAAATAGCTGTTCAGCAAAATCGACAGGGCATTAGCCTTACCTGCCATGATGAGCTGATACCTTATTATGAGATGAATGGCTTCGTCCACGAAGGGATTTCTGACTCAACTCACGGTGGGGCTGTTTGGTCTGATATGGTGTGGGAAAATCCCAATTTTAAGGAGAAGTGATGATTATCCGTCAAGCTCAAATGGCTGACTTAGACGCCATTTATGCTATCGAATTGGAAAATTTCGGTCCAGAGGAGGCTGTTAGCCGAGAAAGCCTAGCAGCACATATCCAAACCCTATCTTCGACTTTTTTGGTAGCAGAAAAGGACGGTAAGATTTTGGGCTATCTGGAGGGGCCTGTCCGTCCAGAACGTTATTTAAAGGACATTTCCTTTACAGAGGAGATTGAAGATTATGGTCATCTGGACGGTGGCTTTATCTCTCTGACCAGCCTTTCTATCTCGAAGGATGCTCAGGGGATGGGGGTCGGTCGCAAGCTATTGGTAGCTATGAAAGAGATTGCTATAGCAGATGAACGCCATGGCATCAATTTGACCTGTCATGATTACCTAATCGCTTACTACGAGAAGCATGCTTTTGTAAATGAAGGTTTGTCAAAATCAACTTACGCAGGTGCTACTTGGTTTGATATGGTCTGGGAAAATCCTAGTCTCAAACTGTAAAAAACCCAATAATAAGCTAGAAAATCCTACTCTTATTGCATTTATCTGACTTTTAAGATATAATGTTAGGGATTATGATGAAGGAGGTCAAATTTTTGACTGAAAAATCACAAGACAAAGAGAAGAATCTGAGCTTTAGAGAGCAGATTCTACGAGATTTAGCGGAAGCAAGTGGTGAAAATAAACTCCCTCTTCAAAGTGAGCCAGATCAGAAGCTGGATCTCTAAAAAGCTTCTGACAGACAATCGAAACTAGTAGTTTGATGAGGACTTTTGAAAGCTAGACCGGCTTCAGTTGATGTATATCATACAAGGTTGCAGAGAAATGAAAAAGGCTCACCCTCAGGTCTATGGCCGAGTGGATGAGGAAGATAAGAAGCCCAATGAGGTTTTATCTCGGGCTAATCGGGCCAACAACACGGTCAAGAAAAAACGTCAAAACACATTAGCTCGCAGGATTATGACAACGGTTCTACTGATTGTCCTGCTGGGACTTGTGGTTACAGGAGTTGTCGGCTACACTTATGTATCTTCAGCTCTTAAACCTGTTGATGCAAACGCAACAGAGTATGTGACGGTTGAAGTACCAGAAGGCTCTAGCTCTAAACAGATTGGGGAAATTCTTGAGAAAAAGGGGCTGATTAAAAATGCCCAAGTTTTTAGTCTGTATTCCAAGATTAAAAGCTTTAACAACTACCAGTCTGGTTATTACAATCTCCAGAAGAGTATGGATCTAGATACCATTGCTCGGCAGCTTCAGGAAGGTGGAACAGATACGCCGCAACCACCAGTTGTTGGTAAGGTTACTATTCCTGAAGGATATACACTGGAGCAGATTGCAGAGGCTGTGACGGTTAATGCAGCTGCAACTTCTAAGAAGACTAGTAAGACACCTTTTAGTAAGGACGATTTCCTAGCTAAGGTACAGGATGAAGCTTTCATTTCCAAGATGGCGGCTAAATATCCACAGCTGCTGGGCTCATTGCCAAGCAAGGATAGTGGAGTCAAGTACCGCTTAGAAGGTTACCTCTTCCCTGCCACTTATAACTATGGTGAGGATGCGGATCTGGAAAGCTTGATTGACCAGATGTTGGGCGCAATGAATACCAATCTGTCTTCTTACTACTCTACTATTGAATCAAGAACCTGACGGTTAATGAAGTCTTAACACTTGCTTCTCTGGTGGAAAAAGAAGGTTCGACAGACCAGGATCGCAAAGATATTGCCAGCGTCTTTTACAATCGTCTCAATCAAGCGATGCCGCTTCAGAGTAATATCGCTATCCTTTATGCTCAAGGCAAGCTAGGAAAGAAAACGACTTTGAAAGAGGACGCTGAAATTGATACCAATATCGACTCGCCTTTCAATGTCTATAAAAAAGAAGGACTTATGCCTGGGCCAGTTGATAGTCCGAGCCTATCTGCTCTGGAGGCTACCATTAATCCAAGTAAGACGGACTACCTCTACTTTGTGGCAAATGTTGAAACAGGCGCTGTTTACTTCGCCAATACTTATGAGGAACACGCTAAAAATGTTGAGGAGCATGTCAATAGCAAGCTCACTCAATCTAGCAGCAGTTCTAATTAGACTGCTATCATTGCAGACGAGAGAAAGCTAGTGCATTTAGTTCTAGCTTTCTCAGTCCTGCTATAAAAAAAGGGACTGATACAGACTTGTCTCAGCCTCTTGTTTTTAGTTTTTAAAATAAAAAGAAAATAAAAGAAAAAGAGAAAAAAAAATGGCTGAAAAAAACTTATCCTATGACCCCTAGAGGAAAAGGAAAAAAACTAGAAAAAGAATTAGAAGAATTGAAATTGGTGCGTCGTCCAGAAGTGGTAGAGCGTATCAAGATTGCCCGCTCCTACGGCGATTTGTCAGAAAACAGTGAATACGAAGCTGCAAAGGACGAACAGGCTTTTGTGGAAGGACAGATTTCTAGTCTGGAAACCAAGATCCGCTACGCTGAGATTGTAAACAGTGACGCTGTAGCCAAGGACGAGGTAGCTATCGGCAAAACAGTTACCATTCAAGAAGTAGGCGAAAGCGAAGAGGAAGTCTACATTATCGTTGGTTCTGCTGGTGCTGATGCTTTCGCAGGCAAGGTATCCAATGAAAGCCCGATTGGTCAAGCTCTGATTGGCAAGAAAACAGGCGATACTGCAACAGTCGAAACACCGGTTGGCAGCTACGACGTTAAAATTCTCAAGGTTGAAAAAACCGTTTAATAAATATTAAAAGGAACTGGCTAGAAGACTGGTTCTTTTTTCGTTTCTTTTAAGACAGAGAGTGTAGGCTAGATAAGAAGAGCAGGGGAAAAATAGAGAAAAGACAGATGGTTATGCTATAATGAGAATAAGCTAGAAAAGTAGGAGAACTGTATGCAAGAGCAAGATATTTATGGGAAATACGGCGTCTATCTGCCCAAGATTTTAGATGATCTTAGTCAGCGTATTCAAGAGGCTAATGATCGAGTCAAGCAGGAAACAGGGCAGAAGCTTTTTGAGCATTTTAATGCACGGGTCAAGCAGGCAGCCAGTATGGAAGAGAAATGTCAACGCAAGAATCTGCCTAGGGGGCCAGAGTCTGCCCTGAAAGAAATTCGTGATGCGATTGGGATTCGGATTGTTTGCGGTTTTTATCGAGGACATCTATCAGACGATTGAGGTGCTTCGTCAGCTGGAGGGCTGTGAGATTGTTCTAGAAAAAGGACTATATCCGAGCTGCCAAGCCTAATGGGCTATCGCTCCTACCACTTGATATTAGAGGTGGAGACTCCTTATGAGGACTGTCATGGTCAAAACCCTGGTCGCTATTTTGTAGAAATCCAGCTTCGGACCATTGCTATGGACTCTTGGGCCAGCTTAGAGCATCAGATGAAGTACAAGCATGAGATTAAAGACAGCAAGCGGATTGTCCGCGAGCTGAAACGCTGTGCAGATGAGCTGGCTTCCTGTGATGTGACCATGCAGACCATCCGCAATTTGATTCGAGAAAGTGAGTGAGATGATGAAGATTTTATTAGCTGAAGATGAGCAGCAGCTGTCCCGCGTCTTGGAAACAGCGATGACCCATGAAGGCTATCAGGTTGATAAAGCCTTTGATGGGCAGGAGGCTGTGGACTTAGCCAAGGAAAATGCCTATGATTTGATGATTCTGGATATCATGATGCCAGTCAAGACAGGTATTGAAGCGTTGAAAGAAATCCGCCAAACCGGCAATACGACCCACGTCATCATGCTGACAGCTATGTCGGAGGTGGATGACAAGGTCACAGGGCTGGATGCCGGTGCAGATGATTATCTGACCAAGCCCTTCTCTCTGAAAGAGCTTCTGGCTCGCCTGCGGTCCATGTCCAGACGGGTAGCGACGTTCACTCCCAATTTGCTGCAGATTGGCCAAACGAGCCTCAATGTCGGAGAGCATGAGCTCATTAGCTCCAATTCTATTCGCTTAGCTGGTAAGGAATCTAAAATGATGGAATTTCTCATGCTTAATGCCCAGAAGAGTCTTTCTACTCAGGAAATCTTCCGTCATGTTTGGGCTAATGACGAGGATGAGGATTTGGACGAAGGCTTCGTCTGGATTTATATTTCCTATTTGCGTCAGAAGCTGAAGGCTATTCATGCTGATCTTGCTATCTTGGGTGAGGAAGGCGGTAGTTTCACTCTGGTGCCGCTGGAAGGAGATAGCTATGTTTCGGAAGCTTAAAATTCGGTTCATTCTGCTGGCTTCGGCAGCTATTGTCTGTATTTTTGCTGACCATGATTGCTGTCTTAAACTCCGTTCGCTTTCTGCAGACCAACGGAGAAATCCAAGCCGTTCTCAATATTCTATCTGCCAATAATGGAGATTTTCCCAGCGTAGAAGAAACGGCAGAGAGCTTGCAAAACGACCGTATCACCATTGATACCATCTACCAATACCGCTATTTCAGCGTGGTCTATAATGAAGACAAAACACTTTACTCCACCAACTTAGACCATCTTTCCAATCTATCTAAGGAGCAGGCGCTCAGCTATGCTAACAAAGTGATTAAGGACAGCCGCAGCAGTGGGGTTTTTTTAAGGTAGGCAGTCAATTTTATTCCTACCAGATAACGCAGGATTCCAAGACCAAGCGCTATTTACTAGTGGTCTTAGATTCGACCAATTACCTCGAAAGCCGCAATGACTTTTTTTCTGGCTGTCTATCCAGTTGTGTTTCTATAGCTTTTATTTTTCTTTGTCTTGGTCGTGTCTGGATTTTTCCAACTTTGCTATCCGTCCCTATATCAAAAACTATGAAAATCAGAAACGTTTTATCACTAATGCTGGACATGAACTGAAGACGCCATTGGCAATCATTTCAGCCAATACGGAGCTGCAAGAACTGATGACTGGCGAAAATGAATGGACAGAAAGCACCAAGGACCAGGTCAAGCGTCTCAGTAATCTAATCAATCAAATGGTCGTTCTGGCCCGTCTAGAAGAGCAGCCATATGTTACCTTTGGTGGATGTGAATTTTCTCAGAAGTTGTTAAAAAAGTAGCAGGAAACTTCAAGTCTGTCATCGAGAAGGCAGGCAAGAAGTACGAGATCAAGCTGCAGGAAGATATCCATGTCAAGGCAACTGAAGATGAACTTTATGAATTGGTTAGTATCCTGATTGACAATGCCTGCAAGTATTGTGACGAAGATGGGCAAATTTTTGTCACTCTAACCAAGGCTAAGCGTGGGAAACGAGCTCGTCTGACGGTAGCCAATAGTTACGCGGACGGCAAAAATGTTGATTACAGTCGTTTCTTTGACCGTTTTCTATCGCGAAGACGAATCGCGCAATCAGAAGCAGCCTGGCTACGGGATTGGCTTATCCATGGCAGAAAGTCTGGTGCGGATTTTCAAGGGCAGGATTTGGGTTTCGTATAAGAAAGGATTGATTGGCTTTACCGTTTTACTGTGATAGAGTCACCTCGTTCATCAGTTATTGCTTTGTTTGCTGAGTTTTTTGTATCGGTTACGCTGATTCTTACTCGAGATTAAAGAAAAAAATTCTTCTAGTATTAGCTAGAAGAATTTTTCTTTATCTTGACCGTTGCTTACCAGCATTGCGGTTCTTTTTCTTTTTGTTCTTTTGCTCAATAGCCGGCTGAGCTTTTGGAGTAACATCTTTAGCCCGGCTCGCTTTTTTCAAGCCTTTAGGAGGATTTTTTTCAAATTCCTCTGCTACCTGTTTTCTCAGGCGAGGTCGAATGATGTAGTTGATGATAAATTGCTGGATGATTTGGATAAATCCACCGACTACCCAGTAGAGAGTGACTGCGGCAGGAGAGAGGAATGAGAAACCAACAATCATGATAGGGCTCATATAAGAAGCCTGTTTCATGCTGTTTCTTTGAGTTTCATCTTCAATACCATGCAGGGAGAGCACCGACTGGATATAGTAGAGGATACCGACAATGGCAGTCAAAGCCAAGTCGCTTTTGGCCAGGTCTTTAATCCAGAGGAAGGAACTGCCTGCAACTCCTTGAGTATACTGAGCGGCAAAGAAGAGGGCTGAGAAGAAAGGCATTTGGATAAGCAGAGGCAGACAGCCTATACCGCCAAACATGCTGAGTCCATTTTTCTTTTTGAGCAGCCATTAGTTCTTGCTGAGCCTGCATTTTTCTCTTCCTGAGTTTCAGCATTTTTTTGATTCGCTCTTGGATTGGGGCGAAAAATCGGCTTTAAAGTAGTTCATCTTTTTCAGACTGAAGCGTTGCCTTCCAAGACTGATAGATTCCTAGCGGCAGAATGATAATCCGCACGATGAGCGTAACGATGATAATCGCCAGACCATAACCCTAATCCTGAATTCTTGGCGAAAAAAATTGGATACCATCTGCCATAGGCTGACCGATCACGTCCCAGATCAGACCAGAAGGATTGCCGGCCTTGTCGCGGCCCACACAGCCAGACAGGAGAAAGAAGCGCAGCCAGTCCCATACCGGAGAATAAAAAAAGCGTTTGAAATGTTTCACGAGTTCATATCCTTTGTTTCTAAAAAAATAATACCTATCTATTCTACTGTTTTTTGCAAAATATACAATAGTTCTGCAGACCCTAATTTGAAATTTTTAAAGTCAGGATAGGAGTCGAAAATTAGCCATGGTCACATCCAAATAGCTGACTTTAGAAAAAAAGGTGTCGGTCCCTTGCGGATTTCTTGGATAAATTTGGCCATCAGAGCTGGGTCATCAGCTTGAGCCAGAATGCCAACAGTACCGTCGTCATTGTTCCAGACCCGGCCGGTAATACCACCGATTTCCAGCGCTAGAGAATAGACTCCCCAGCGGAATCCAACCCCTTGTACCCGTCCTTGGGCTATCATTTTTTTACTTTCTGCATGGTGTCCTCCTTGAGTGAGCGGACCGAGGGGATTTAAGCCCTCAGTATGAGTGCAAGTCTGCTAAATTGTGGTATAATGTTCTTATGAATATTATAACCTCAAAAAGCCAATAATGTGGTAAAAAAAAGCTAAAAAAACTTCATCACAAAAAAATACCGCAAGGATTCTTATTTGATCGAGGGCTGGCATTTATTTGAGGAAGCTGTCAGCAGCGGGGCAGAGCTGATTCGGATTTTTGCTTTAGCGGAATACGCAGAGCGATTAGCTGATTTTTCTCAGGTAATCTTTGTCAGTCCAGAGATTTTAGCAGATTTAGCTGATAGTAAAGACGCCACAGGGGATTGTCGCGGAAGTGGCTTTTTGAAAGGGAAGAGATATCAGCGGAGTTAAGCGGACGCTATCTTTTCTTGGAGGACATTCAGGATCCAGGTAATGTCGGTACCATCATTCGGACCGCGGATGCAGCTGGTTTTGACGGGGTTTTCATCTCTCGTTTGTCAGCAGATATCTATAACTTAAAAACGTTGCGCTCTATGCAGGGGAGTCATTTTCACCTACCAGTTTATCGGATGGATAGCAGCTAATTTTTATTAGGCTGGCTCAGTCTTCCAGTTTACCGATTCTGGCGTCAACCTTGTCATCAACATCTATCGACTACAGAGAAGTGAACAGCAGAGAGAGCTTTGCCCTAGTCATGGGCAATGAAGGGCAGGGGATTAGTCCAGAAATGACGGCAGCAGCTGATGTTCTGGTCCATATTTCCATGAAGGGGAAAGGCAGAAAGTCTCAATGTTGCTGTCGCCGCTGGTATTTTTAATCTTTCATTTAAGCTAAAAATCAGAAAAAGAGATATAATAGTTGGCAAGGGAGGTGATTCTATGCCTTACAAAAAGGACGAGGAATTTATGGCCTATGTTGGGCACCTGATTGAAAAGCCCAGTGTGCAGCGCCTAAAAGAAATTCCCCATCATATTCATTCCAATAGACTTGAACATTCCATCAATGTGAGTTATACTAGTTACAGAATTGCCAAAAAAATTTGGCTGGAATGCCCGTAGCACGGCACGCGGTGCCCTGCTTCATGACTTATTCTACTACGACTGGCGTGTAACCAAGTTTAAGAAGAGTCATGCTTGGGTTCATCCGAGGTTGGCAGTTCGCAATGCTCGTAAGATTACCAAACTCAATAAGGTCGAAGAGGACATTATCGTCAAGCACATGTGGGGCCTGACTTTGGCACCGCCTCGTTACAAAGAATCATTCGTTGTGACAATGGTAGACAAGTATTGGGCCGTCAAAGAAGCGACGGCACCTTGGAGACGCAAGGGCGGTAATCGCAAGCTCTTTCATCGAAAGATGCTGAAACCGTAAATGTTTAATTATAAAAGGAGTAACTATGAATCATTCTATTATTCAAGATCAATCAGATATTAATTCTTTCTATGCCAAGATTTATTCTATCGTTGGAGTCGGTATTGGAATCTCAGCAATCGTCTCTCTCTTGATGCTGAATTTCTTTCAGGACATTATTATCTCTGTTCTGACAGGCTCCACTTGGATTTTCTATGCAGCTATTGCAGTTGAGTTTATCCTTGTGTTGGTAGCATCTGGAACTGCTCGGAGCAATAGTCCGGCGGCGTTGCCTATGTTTTTAGCTTATTCAGCCATCAATGGATTTACCTTAAGTATTATCATGGCGCTGTATCTTCAGTCAACTGTTCTCTTAGCCTTTCTGACAACGACTGTTATGTTCTTTGCTATGGGCTTCATCGGCAAGGTGACCAAGAAGGATCTTTCTGGAATGGGCAGAGCTTGTATGGCCGGTTTGATTGGTATTATCGCTGCTAGCGTCCTTAATATCTTCTTGAGAAGCAGTGGCTTGGACTTTATCATCAGTATCGTTGGTGTCCTTATTTTCTCAGGACTCATCGCTTGGGACAATCAGAAGATTCGCTACGTCTATGAGCAGACCAATGGCAATCCAGGAAATGGCTGGGCAATTTCGCTGGCTCTGCATCTATATCTGGACTTCATTAATCTCTTCCTCAGCTTGTTGCGTATTTTTGGAAGAAATAAATAACTAGGTTAAATAAGACTCAAGCATTGGGCGCTTGCCCAGTGCTTTTTGTTTCTCCTATGGATTTATGGTATAATAAACCCAGCAAATAGAAAGCGAGAACAGTATGAAAACTCCTTTTTGTCAGTCGTGAAAAGTTAGCTGAGATTACGGATCAGTTTCCAACCCCTTTCCATCTTTATGACGAGAAGGGAATTCGGGAAAGAGCGCGTGCCCTGCATGAGGCCTTTTCTTGGAATCCAGGTTTTAAAGAATATTTTGCCGTCAAGGCCACTCCCAATCCTGCTATTTTTACAAAATCCTCAAAGAAGAAGGCTGTGGGGTGGATTGTGCCAGCTATGTTGAGCTGCTCATGAGCCAAAAGCTGGGCTTTGCTAGACAGGATATCATGTTTTCGTCCAATAACACACCAGCTGAGGAATTTCAGTTTGCGCGTGACTTGGGAGCGACTATCAATCTGGATGCCTATGAAGATGTAGCTTTTCTAAAGGAAGCCGCTGGTATTCCCAAGGTTATTTCCTGCCGTTACAACCCTGGCGGTGTCTTTGAGCTAGGAACCAGCATTATGGATAATCCAGAAGAAGCCAAGTTTGGTATGACCAAGGACCAGCTGATTCAAGCTTTCAAAGAGCTCAAGGAGTTGGGAGCTGAGAAATTTGGGATTCATGCCTTCTTGGCCTCAAATACTGTCAGCAATGACTACTATCCTGAACTGGCCCGTCAGCTTTTTGAGCTGGCTGTAGAAGTAGTGGCTGAGACAGGAGTCGAGCTGGACTTTATCAATCTCTCTGGTGGTGTCGGTATCAATTACCAGCCTGAAGGCGAAGAAAATGACATTGCGGTCATTGGTCAAGGAGTTCGTCAGGCCTATGAAGCTATTCTAACTCCGGCTGGTCTAGGACAAGTCAAGATTTATACGGAGCTGGGTCGTTTCATGCTGGCGCCTTATGGCCTGCTGGTCACCAAGGTTACCCATAAGAAGCAGACCTACCGAACCTATCTGGGGGTGGACGCCTCTGCGGTTAATCTGCTGCGTCCTGCCATGTACGGTTCTTATCACCACATTACTAATATGGATCGACCTATGGGTGAGACAGAGATTGTGGATGTTGTTGGTAGTCTTTGTGAGAATAACGACAAATTTGCTATTAATCGACCGCTGCCCGTCAGTCAAATCGGTGATACTTTGGTGATTCACGATACTGGTGCTCATGGTTTCTCTATGGGTTATCAGTACAATGCCAAGCTCCGCTCCAGCGAAATTCTCTTGGAACAAGATGGCAATGTTCGCATGATTCGTCGGGCTGAAAAACCAGAAGATTATTTTGCGACACTGTATGGCTTTGATTTTGAAAAATAGAGAAAATTTGATATAATGAAGAGCAATGTAAAAATGGAAATAGAGGAGTTCTCGATATGAATTTAGTTTTAGCAATTTTCTTGATTATGGCAGCATTTGCTGGAGGCGTGATCTTTGGGTATGTATCTGCTTCGTCGGCAAGTTGAGAAGGAATTTGCAGAAAATCCGCGTCTGAATGTAGAAGCAGTTCGGACCTTGCTGAGCGCTAGCGGACAACGGCCAAATGAAGCGAAAGTGCAGCAAGTCTATCGTCAAATTATCAGCCAGCAGAAAGCTGCGCTTGCTAAGAGCAAAAAGAAAAAATAACTTTCTAGAGGCTGGCTTTTAATACCAGTAGAGAAAATCTATAAAAAAATGGGGATTTGGAATCTGCTTCCAGTCCCTTGTTTTAGAAAGAAGACCTTATGGATAATCGACCAATCGGTTTTTTAGACTCAGGAGTGGGCGGTTTGACTGTAGTCCGTGAGCTCATGCGGCAGCTCCCCCACGAAGAGGTCATTTATATCGGAGATTCAGCGCGGGCTCCTTACGGTCCTAGGCCTGCTGAGCAGATTCGCGCTTATACCTGGCAGCTGGTCAACTTCCTCCTGACCAAGGATGTTAAGATGATTGTTATCGCCTGCAATACTGCGACTGCCGTTGTCTGGGAAGAAGTGAAGGAAAAAGCTGGATATTCCAGTACTGGGCGTGATTCTGCCGGGGGCTAGTGCAGCTATTAAGTCAACTGCCAGCGGCCGCATTGGTGTTATTGGAACGCCAATGACCGTTTCCTCTGATATCTATCGTCAGAAGATTGAAGCGCTCTCGCCAGAGATGCAGGTAGAAAGTTTGGCCTGCCCTAAGTTTGTACCTCTGGTAGAGTCCAATGAACTTCATTCCAGCCTTACAAAAAAAGTGATCTATGAAACCCTGCAGCCTTTGGCTGGTCGGGTAGATACCCTTGTCTTGGGCTGTACCCACTATCCTTTGCTCCGACCTATTATTCAAAATAGGATGGGACCAAATGTGAAGCTGATTGATAGCGGGGCAGAGTGCGTACGGGATATTTCTGTCCTGCTCAATTACTTTGAAATCAACCGCAGTCGGGAAAAACAGGAGCTCAATCACCAATTCTACACAACTGCCAATGCCAATAGCTTTTCGGAGATTGCAGAAAGCTGGCTGGGCCTGAAAGTGAATGTGGAGCATGTAAGCTTATGACAAATAAAATTTATGAATACATTGACGAGAACAATTGGTATATTGGAGAATGGACCCGCTTTCGCAAGGCCGGCTATCATTTCAACGATATCCCATACAGGCTCTTGGAGCATATTGATGCTGAGTTGAGCGAGCTGATTGAGCGGGATTTGGATGAAGAATACAACGCCTTTACCACAGTTGTGGTCAAATACGGCTCACCCATGTCCTATATCCAGTTTGTCCTCAATATGATTAACGACCGCCAGAAGCGGGATTTTAAAGCGACCAGTCATAAAGGGGCTATTCTGATTACAGAAAAGGACTTGCTGCGTAAGGTCTTCTTCCTGTCTAAGGATGGAGTTAAAATGACCGACTTTTTTGGTCAGGGTCAGGAGTCAGAGATGGCTGTCGGAGATACCATCTTGATTGCGACTCGTAACGAAGGAAAGACAGCAGAGTTTCGCAAACTCTTTGATAAGCTGGGCTATAAGGTTGAAAATCTCAATGATTATCCTGATTTGCCAGAAGTGCAAGAAACGGGAACCACCTTTGAGGAAAATGCGCGGCTCAAGGCAGAGACGATCAGTAAAGCTGACCGGTAAAATGGTGCTAGCTGACGACTCAGGTCTGCAGGTCGATGTTTTAGGCGGCTTGCCTGGCGTCTGGTCGGCTCGCTTCGCTGGAGTAGGTGCGACAGACGATGAAAACAACATCAAGCTCCTGCATGAGTTGGCTATGGTTTTTGATGTCAAGGACCGCTCGGCTCATTTTCATACGACCCTGGTGGTGGCTAGCCCTGACAGGGAGTCACTGGTAGTTGAAGCGGATTGGCCGGGCTACATTGCCCATGAGCCAAAAGGGGAAAATGGCTTTGGCTATGATCCCTTGTTCTTAGTGGGAGAAACAGGAAAAACGTCTGCTGAGCTGACGATGGAAGAAAAAAATGCGCAATCCCATCGGGCTCAGGCAGTTAAGAAATTAGTGGAGGTATTTCCAGCATGGCAAAGCAAACCATTATAGTCATGAGTGATTCTCATGGCGACCGTGCTATTGTAGAAGAGATTAGGAATCATTATATTGGAAAGGTAGATGCAATTTTCCATAACGGAGACTCTGAGCTTCCTTCTGATGATGAGGTATGGCAAGGGATTCAGGTTGTGGCAGGCAATATGGACTTTTACGACGGCTATCCAGAACGCTTGGTGACGGATTTGGTGGGAACCATTATTGCCCAGACCCACGGACATCTCTTCCATATCAACTTTTCTTTTCAAAAGCTGGATTTGTGGGCGCAAGAGGTTAATGCAGATATCTGCCTTTACGGCCACCTGCATATCCCAGATGCTCGAATGGAGGGCAAAACGCTCTTTCTGAATCCGGGCTCCATCAGCCAGCCGCGAGGCCTAATCAACGAACGTCTCTACGCTAAGGTAGAGATTGATGATGACCGCTTTAAAGTTGATTACTATACGCGAAATCATGAACCTTATCCAAGCTTGTCCAAGGAGTTTAGCCGATGATTGCTAAGGAATTTGAAGACTATCTGCTGCAACATGAAGAAACTTTTTTGACGCCTGGAGAAAATCTGGCGGTAATGATTGACACCCATAATGTGGATCATGCTATCCTATTGCTGAGTCAGATGACATACTCACGTGTACCAGTCGTGACAGCAGATAAAAAGTTTGTTGGCACGATTTCCCTGACCGACATCATGTCCTATCGCATGCGCCATGATTTGCCAGAAGAGGAATTCATGATGACAGACATCGTCCACATGACCAAAATGAACGACTTGACAGTTGGGCCAGATTATACTGTATCAGATGTGCTTCATAAGCTGGTCGACGAGTCATTCCTGCCGGTTGTGGGCGAGGATCAGCATTTTTACGGAATTATTACTAGAAAGTCCATTTTGAAAGCTGTCAATTCTTTGTTGCACGGCTTTAGCAAGAAGTACGAAATTCGCAAAAAATGAAAGAATACATTAGACCGTTTTTAAATCAAAAAGACATCTCAGAAAATTCTAAAATTGCCTATTCTTATGATTTGGAGCAGTTTATCGAGGAAGTACATGGCCGGATTAGCGAGACAAATCTGCGGATTTATCAGGCCTCTATCAAGGATTTTTAAGGCAGCTGTTCAGAAGAGGAAGCTCTCAGCAGTCAATCAATTTCTCTACTTCCTTTATCAGCAGCAGCTTATTGAGGAGTTTCACCGCTTGGTCCCTGCCCAAGGTCTCCATATCGAAAGGAGCAGGAAAATGAACTGCTGGACCTGTCTGCTTTTTGGCAGGAATCAAGCGTTCCCAGGGGGCGGCTGATGGCTCTTCTTATCTTGGAAATGGGCTTACTGCCCAGCGAGATTTTGCAGGTCAGAGTGGCAGATGTCAATCTTGACTTTCAGGTTTTGAAGATTGAAAAGGCCGGTCAGAAGCGGGTCATCAAGATTCCTGAGAGCCTGACGGGTGAGCTGGAGGACTATCTGACGGGGACGTATTTATTTGAGAAAAACGGCAAATCCTATTCTCGTCAATGGGGCTTCCGTCAGCTAGAGGCCTTCTTGATTGAGCAGGGACAAGCCAGTCTATCTGCTCAAAGCCTGCGTGAGCAGTTTATTTTGCGCCAGCGGGAGAAAGGGATTGGTCTCTATGATATTGCCCAAGATTTGGGCTTGAAAACCATGATTACACTAGAAAAATACAGATAAAAATGGATATCAAACTAAAAGATTTTGAAGGCCCGTTGGACCTGCTGCTCCACCTTGTATCTAAGTACCAGGTGGATATTTATGATGTTCCCATTACGGAGGTCATCGAGCAGTATCTGACTTATGTGGCTACCTTGCAGGCCATGAAGCTGGAAGTGACGGGCGAGCACATGGTCATGGCAAGCCAGCTCATGCTGATTAAGAGTCGCAAGCTCCTGCCTAAGGTGGCAGATAATGCTGAGCTGGAAGATGATTTAGAGCAAGACCTCTTGAGCCAGATTGAGGAATATCGCAGGTTTAAGCTCTTGGGTGAGAAAATGTCGCTCCAGCACGAGGACCGGGCTCTTTATTATTCTAAGCCCAAGCTGGAGCTGGTTTATGAAGACGCTGAGCTCCTACATGACAAGTCAACGATAGATCTTTTCTTGGCTTTTTCCAAGGTTATCGCCAAGAAGCAAGAGGAGTTTTCTAAGAGCCATACAACCATTGTGCGAGACGAGTACAAGATTGAGGACATGATGGATGTGGTGCGTCAGCGCTGTGTTGGTAAGAGCCGTCTGGCTCTGCAGGAGATTTTTGCAGAGACCAAGGACATGAATGAAGTTATTACTCTCTTTCTGGCGACATTGGAATTGGTCAAGGTGCAGGAAGTGCAAGTCATTCAGGAAGAAAATTTTGGAAATATTTATTTAGTAGGAAGAGGAAATGAGTAAGTTAGCAGAGATTGAAGCCCTGCTTTTTTTGTGGCGGGAGAAGATGGACTCAAGGTTCATCAATTGGCAGAAATCCTTTCTTTGCCGCCGACCGGGGTTATTCAGAGTTTGGAGAAGTTGGCTGAACAATATGAAGCCAATCCAGACTCTAGCCTGACCCTGCTGGAAACTTCAAAGACATACAAGCTGGTCACAAAGCCAGAGTTTGCTGAGATTCTGCGGGCCTATTCACGGGCGCCAATCAATCAAAGTTTGTCGCGGGCAGCACTGGAGACCTTGTCTATCATTGCCTATAAGCAGCCGATTACAAGGATAGAAATAGATGACATCCGCGGGGTTAATTCCAGCGGTGCTTTGGCTAAGCTCTTGGCTTTTGAACTGGTTCGAGAGGATGGCAAAAAGGAAGTCATTGGCCGGCCAAATCTCTATGTGACAACGGATTATTTCTTAGACTATATGGGGATCAATCACCTAGATGAGCTGCCGATTGTCGAAGAAACAGAGCTAGTTGCTGAAGAAAGCCAGCTCTTTATTGAAAGGACAGATATCGATGAGAATCAATAAATACATCGCTCATGCTGGGATTGCCAGCCGCCGTAAGGCAGAAGAGCTAATCAGGCAGGGGAAGGTCAGTATAAACGGTCAAGTGGTACGTGAGCTGGCGACAAACGTCAAGTCTGGAGACCGTGTGGAAGTAGAAGGCCAACCTATCTACAATGAGGAGAAGGTTTATTACCTCCTCAATAAGCCGCGCGGGGTCATTTCCTCTGTCAGTGATGACAAGGGACGTAAGACAGTCGTGGATCTTTTGCCTCAGGTCAAGGAGCGGATTTATCCAGTTGGTCGTTTGGACTGGGATACTTCTGGTATCCTCATTCTGACCAATGACGGGGATTTTACCGACGAGATGATTCATCCCCGAAATGAGATTGACAAGGTCTATGTGGCGCGTGTCAAAGGATTGGCTAATAAAGAAGTTCTTCGTCCTCTGACTCGCGGTATTGAGATAGAGGGGCGCAAAACCAAGCCAGCAGTTTATGAGATTATCAAGGTTGATCCGGCAAAAAATCGCTCGGTCGTTCAGTTGACCATCCATGAAGGCCGTAACCATCAGGTCAAGAAGATGTTCCAGGCGGTCGGACTGCAAGTGGATAAGCTGTCACGGACTCGCTTTGGTCATTTGGATCTGACGGGCCTCAAGCCTGGTGAGTATCGTAAGCTCAGTAAAAAAGAAGTCAGCCAACTGCACACACTGGCTGTAACCAAGACCAAGAAATGATAAAGAAACTGCTCATTGCTCCTGTCCGTTTTTATCAGCGCTTCATATCGCCTGCTTTTCCTCCATCTTGCCGCTTTCGGCCCACCTGCTCTAACTATATGATAGAGGCTATCCAGAAGCATGGTGCCAAAGGTGTTTTGATGGGCTTGGCGCGAATTCTCCGCTGCCATCCCTGGTCTCAACCAGGAGAGGATCCCGTACCAGACCATTTCAGCCTGAAAAGGAACGATACAAGAAAAAAGTCACACTAGCTATTTAGCTAGTGTGACTTTTTTTATCTATAATCTCAGAGTGTTTCCTATCTTCTAGACCAAGTCTTAGGCAGGAAGAGCAGGAGAATCGGGTAGATTTCCAAACGTCCGCCAATCATGGCAAAGGACAGCAATAGCTTAGAAAAAGGACTGAAGATAGAAAAGGTATCCGTCGTCCCAATCATAGGACCGATATTGTTGAAGCAGGATAGAACACCACTGACAACTGTCATGAGATTGTTGTTATCCAGGCTGACGATGAAAACCAGCGCCAGCACGATCAAAACATAGGTTGCTAAATATTTGAGGACCTTGTGCTGAGTATCCTTATCTAAGACAGCACCATTGACATGCATGGTTAGGACCCGATTGGGTGATAGGGTAGAGAGGATTTGATTTTTGGCAATGCGGGAAATGATAATCCCCCGAATAACCTTGAATCCCCCAGCGGTTGATCCGGCCGAACCCCCGATACACATGAGCAGGAGCAGGATGACCTGAGAAAAGAGGGGCCACTTGACCGTATCACCATAGCCGAATCCAGTCGTTGTGATGATATTGGAGACCTGGAAGAAGGAAATCTCCACGCTCTTAGCAAAGCCTTGGTAGAGATGGAAGACATTAAAGGCAATCAAGGCAGTGGAAAGAAAGACAATCCAGAGATAGCCTCTAAGTTCCTCATCGCCAAAGCAGGCCTTAAATTTGCGAATCAGCAGATAATAATAGAGGTTGAAGTTGACACCGAAAGCCAAGACCCCAAAGCTGACCAGATAAGTAATCAGTGAGCTGTTGTAGTGAGCAATACCGTCATTGTATACGGTGAATCCTCCTGTACCAGCTGTTCCCATGGCAATCACAAGGCTGTCAAAGAGCGGCATACCCGCTAGGAAATAAAGCAAGGCGAAAATAGCAAAGAGAGCCAGATAAATGATATAAAGGATCTGGGCCGTACTCTTGAGCTTGGACACAACCTTGCCAAAGACTGGGCCCGGAACTTCTGCTTTCATGACCTCCAAGTGGCCATTTTTAGCATTGTCCATAATAGCTAGGGCAAAGACTAGTACTCCCATCCCTCCGATTAAGTGAGTAAAACTGCGCCAGAAGAGCAGCGAATGAGAGAGAACGCCGACATCGTTGAGAATAGTCGCTCCCGTGGTTGTAAAGCCGGAGCTGACCTCAAAGAAGGCATCGATGATGTCCGGTATCTGACCAGAGAAGACAAAGGGCAGGGCTCCCGAAGAAGGACCAGAGAATCCAGCAAAGGGCTACAATCAGTACACCTTCCTTGGCGTAGATATGCAGGTCCTTGGGCTTTAAATAAGAGCCTATGCCACCTAAAACTAGCAGGATAGCCATGGTCGCCCCAATAGAGAGAAAGACCTTTAAAGGTTCACCGTAGATTAGAGAGACGATGATGGGCACGATTAGCAGTGCCGCCTCAATCAGCAGTAATTTTGCCAGCAGGTAGCGAATCATAGATCTATTCATGGGGCCTACCTCGCTAACAGATCGTAAATCTGCGTGATATTTTGCAGCAGAGTGGTTACGACAATTTTATCTCCAACTTGCAGATTGTCATCGCCTGTAGGGAAGATAGCTTTACCTTGGCGGATAATGGCCGCAATCAGGACATCTTTCTTCAGATGAAGCTGAGATAGAGGAATACCAGTCATCTTGTTTTCTTCCTTGATTTGGAACTGCAGGGTCTCGATTTGGCCGTTGGCTACATGGTGCAGAGCTTCTAGATTAGAGAACTGAGCATTGTAGCGACCGCGGATAAAGTGCATAACCGTATCAACAGCAATACCTTTAGGTGTCACGATGCTGGCAAAGTCTTGGTTATCAATGATTTCCAACAAACTAGTCCGGTTGACCTTGGTGATGTTTTTCTGCACACCCAGATTATTAAGAAACATGGAAGTAATGATATTTTCTTCATCTACACCAGTCAGGGTAGCGATGGCATCAAAGTTATTGGCGCGTTCCTCCAGTAGGATATCCTTGGCAGTACCGTCTCCATGGACGACATAGAGATCAGGAAATTCCTGACTAAAAAAGTTTGCCCGTTCATGGTTAGATTCAATGACTTTTAGCTCGATTTTACTATTCTTGAGAATATTGAGCAGGTAATAAGCGATCTTGCCTGCCCCGATAATCATCAGGCTTTTAACAACTCTAGGACGTACCATATTGTGGAATTGAACGATGTCCAGGCGGTTACCTGTGACATAGATCTTGTCGCCGGCATCCAGAGTGAAGTCACCGTCAGGGATTTCCAAGTGCCCTTTTCTCTCAATGGCACAGACAATGATATTTCCAAATTTCTTGCGGAACTGGGAAATACTCATCTGGCAGAGATTACTGTCTTCCTTGAGTTTGAACTCCATCAGTGCCACCCGGCCATTGGCAAAGTGCTCTACTGACAGGGCGTTAGGGAAGTCAATAATATTAGCGATATAGCGAGCAGTTAGGAGCTCAGGATTGACCACCAGCGAGAAGCCTAGGATGTTCTTCTCCTTAAAGTAAGGGTTGGAATACTCAGGATTACGCACCCGAACGACGGTTTCCTTAGCGCCCATCCGTTTGGCCAGAACAGCTGAGACCATATTGACCTCATCATGCTCAGTCATAGAGATGAAGATGTCGCAGTGACTAACATCCGCTTGTTCTAAGATTTTGAAGTTGGCTCCATTGCCAGCAATACCGATAATGTCATAGCGCTTGGTAATCTGGTTGAGAACAGCCTCATCCTGCTCAATCAGGATAACATCATGATTTTCAGCCACTAAGGAGCGACAGAGGGCCGTTCCGACCTTCCCACCGCCAACAACGATAATTTTCATAAGTTTAGATTCCTCCAAAGTATGTATCTATCATACTCTTTTTTCATTTAAATTTCATCTATAAAATACAGAATAGCTTGCTTATTTATAGAATTCCGAATATTTTTTTACCAAAATGGTATCTTCCTGTGATATTTTTAAAAAAAGTACAATTTTTTGAGCATTTTTTATTGACTTGTAGGCTGAAAGTGTTATACTAAATGAGTACCTTCATTGGTTTACCTCAAACCTGTTGTGATGTAAGTTAATGAAGCCTTAACCACGCTGTTTGCTGAGCTTGACTCCGGGCAGTGTGGCTATTTTTTTATCTAAAGAAAAATACTAGGAAAAATATTCTTATTATGAAAAATCATATCGTTCTTTTTGAGCCTCAGATTCCGCAGAATACCGGCAATATTGCCCGTACTTGCGCCGCGACTAATTCGCCGCTTCACATCATCAAGCCCATGGGCTTTCCCATTGATGATCGCAAGATGAAGCGGGCGGGGCTGGACTATTGGGATAAGCTGGACATCACCTATTATGAGAGTTTAGACGATTTTATGGAGCAGATGGATGGCCACCTTTATCTGATTTCTAAGTTTGCGGAGAAGGTCTATTCTGAGGAAAATTTTGCAGCAGAAGGTTCGCACTATTTTATGTTTGGTCGAGAGGACAAGGGACTGCCAGAGGAATTTATGCGTCGTCATCCAGAAAAGGCTTTGCGTATTCCCATGAACGACCAGCATGTTCGCAGCCTCAATGTTTCAAACACAGTCTGTATGATTGTTTATGAAGCCCTGCGTCAGCAGAATTTTGCTGGTTTAGATTTGGTACATGAGTATGAAGCGGATAAGCTGAAGTAGTGGAAGGAGTGTATCTAAGCAGTAAATTTTCCTGATTGGTAGAACACTGCTGTTGAAACGTTTTTAATTACATCAATCAAATTGCTTGCTCTGGCAGGCTTTTTTTGTTATGATAATGATGTCTTCAGGGCAGGGTGAGATTCCCGACCGGCGGTAATTTTTGGATTGGAATTTTTTTCTCAATGCCAAATCAAGTCCGCGAGCGCAAGCTGATGTGGTGAGATTCCACAACCGACAGTATAGTCTGGATGGGAGAAGACGAGAGGCAGTGAAGCATTCTTGCCGTTTAATCTTTATTTAAGGGCTGAGCCTTATACTAAATAATCATTAGCTGACAAGCTTTTTTCAGTGGCCTTTCCGGCTTCTCTAATTTTTATAAATTGGAGGAACCTGTGATGACAAATACTCGTAAGTTGGCGATTGTAGCAGTTTTATCTGCTTTATCATTTCTACTCATGCTTTATGAGATTCCCTTGATAACCGAGTTTCTAAAGTTGGATTTTTCAATTATTCCGATTTTACTGGCTTTGGTAGTCTTGGATTTAAAAAGCTCTCTAGCAGTGCTCTTGATTCGCTCTGTCTTAAAGCTAGCTTTGAATAATAATGGTGTAGGTACTCTAATCGGTCTACCCATGAATATACTAGCGGTAGCAGTCTTTGTTTGTGCTTTTTCCCTCTTGTGGAAAAAAAGGAAGAGCTTGTTTGACTATGTAAAGGCTTCTTTGGTAGCGACGTTTGGTCTAACTGTTACAATGATTGTTCTAAATGTTATTTATGCAGTTCCTCTCTTTGCAAGGTTTGCAGGTTTTGATATTAATAAGGCATTTGGTCTTTCCAAGTATCTGCTGACCATGATTGTCCCTTTTAACCTATTAGAAGGAGTGATCTGGGCTGCTGTCTTTTGGCTAATTTACAAACTCTTGCAGCCCGTTCTAAAACGCTATGAAAAATAAACAATCTTATCTAACAAAGGGCTCTTTTGCCCTTTTACTTTTCGTCATTCTAGGCTACATGGTCAAGTTTTATCCTGAGCAGCTGACCAGCTTTGACACCCCGATTCAGACCTGGTTGCGGGGAGACTTGCCTGCAGCTTTGACGACTTTTTTCAAACTTGTAACCAGTGTGATTGATCCGATGGGGATTATCATCTGGGTTTCAGCTCTTGTCCTTTTTTTCCTTTACAAAAAATGGAAGCTGGAGGCTGCCTTGCTGGCGGGAAATCTGGTCTTACACGGGATTTTGATTAAGCTTATTAAACTCGTTTACCAAAGAAGTCGGCCTAGTATTTCGCATTTGGTCAAAGAAGGTGGTTACTCTTTCCCGAGCGGACATGCCATGGCGACAGCCATTGTTGTTGGGACCTTGATTATTATCGCTCAGCAACGAATTCAGAACCAAAAAATCAAGCGCTTGGTACAAGGTTTGCTCCTGGTCTATATCTTCACTGTTATGGCATCCAGAGTCTATCTGGGCGTGCATTATCCGACAGATGTTATCGGAGGGGCCTTGATGGGCTTTGCCATTCTCAATATCGAATTTCCCTTTTATGACAAGCTGCGCTTTCAGTGGCGTTTCAAGGGAAAGCAGAAATAGCGTTTACTTTGATAAGAATAATCAATAAGAACAGAGTTACAGAGTCGAAAAATCATCTATGGCATAATTCTTGAGTTTTAGAATTCAAACTTAGTTTTGGATTTACAGTTATCATACACTGGCCGTTAAAAAATGAGTTATAATTGAATTGTTGAAAAACACCAAATAAACATGGTAAGTAGTTCATTTGGTGTTTTTTTTTAGTTTTAAGCATTTTTGCATAATATCTTGAATAGATAGATTGCAAAAGTGATTTGAATTTTTTTAGAAAAAGACTTCAGGAGATTCTGGAATTGCTTGTGTAATCCATGACTTTATAATTGATAGAGTATAATTAACAAGTAATTCTTCAGTAAACTCTTTAGATAAACCCATTTTACTAGACAGTTGAATGTTTTGGCTGATCCAAGTCTTATATTGTTTCTTTTAAAAAAAGTTCCCAATTAGGATCAGCTGCAGTTGAATAAAGATATTTTAGCCAGATTCTATTCTCATAAATTAATGGTATTATTTCAGAAGCAAGGAAATCAATAAAAAGAGCATTATCGGATCCATTTGAACCTGGTACAAAAATCTAGCATTTTTTTGACATTATTCGTTCGTCAATGTCATGATGAATAGCTTCAATTATTTCGTTAGGAGAGTTGAAATGATTTTTTTATAGATTGTTTGTCTCGCTATACCTGCTTCTTCTGCAATCTCAGAAAAAGAAAAGTTAGATTTATCAGGATATTTTTTTCAGAAAGTCGAAAGAAAGCAGTGATAATATTTTTCTCGCGTATCTTTGGTCATTGCCGTTATTCTCCTTGTCAGTCAATATGTAGCCTAGTACTTCTATTTGTTATTATTAAAAAAATTATTTTTAGTCTAAGTATAATTAATTAGATTCAATACTAACAAAAAAATTACAGTTTGTAAAAAAATTTTTCTAAATTGTTTTTTTGATTATTCTGTAAAAGCGAGATATTTTGGCTACATTTTGTAAATTTTTGGTACTGGAAGCAGTATAATGAAAAATGTTATTATGTAATTTATAGTGTGTCTATGCTCTTTATCAAATTGGGAAATGTTTTTCTAAAAAGAGTATATGACTGGAAGAATCTTTAGGAATAGAAAGAGCTTTTGAACAAATGAGACATAGTCATGAATAAATTAGAAAATATATCTGTAAAAACTGTTAGTTCAACTAATTATTCCCTCATTAGTTACAGCAATAGTAAGTGGGTCTTATAATTTAGTTGATGGCATATTCATTGGACAGACCTTAGGGCTTGAGGGGAATTCCGCTAATACATATACATTTATGATATACGCTTTGGTCTATGCTTTTTCAGCTCTAGCAAGCGAAGGAACAGCATCCTTGTTGACAATCTCACTTGGCAAAAAGGATTACAAAAATGCCCGATTAATTTTAGATTCCTCTATCCAAGTTTCTTTAATTTTATCAATTCTACAGTCGATACTTTTGTGGTTTTCCTTAGAAGGCTTATTGATTATTTTTGGGGCACCACAAGAACTGTATCATTATGTTAAGGAATTTTGCCTTACATTTCTTATTGGGTCACCTATATATTTTGTCTCACACACTCTTTTGTACTGTTTGCGGGCTCAAGGTAAGATTAAAGAAGTTTTACATATCAATGCTATTTCATTTCTTGTGAATGCAGGGACTGGTGCAGTTCTAATTCTTGTATTTCATACTGGTTTTTTTGGATCAGCTTTATCTACAGTTCTGGCTAATCTTGCTGCACTTATCTTGACATTCAGAGAGTACACTGGAAAATCTAACGATTTAAAAATGGATTTGAAGAGCTTATTATTTATTGATAAAAAGCTTATCAATAAAATTATTGCAATGGGGTTGCCATTCTTTCTTACAACGGTCATATCTGTGATATTACTGATATTATATAATAGGGTTGCTTTTTGATTATGCAGGTACTTATGGTATTGCTGCTTTATCTATAACTTCTTCAATCTATCGCTATATTATTTCTTTGATGAATGCTATTACAAATGGAGTTCAGCCTGTAATTAGTTTTAATTATGGTGCAAAAAAATTATAGTAGAATAAAGCAATCACTTAGTCTTTCACTAATAATCAGCACAATTTTTTCTCTGTGCTTGTTCCTTGTAATTCAAATTTTTGCAGCGCAAATAGCTACACTGTTTAATTCAAGCGATCCGAAATTTATAAAGTTTTCTAGTACAGCCTTAAGACTTGTTATGATTTCGTTACCTGTACAAGGAATTATAAATATCGGAACTAACTATTTTCAATATATTTCTTTCTCGCGGATATCTACTTTTTTTAGTTATTCTGAGACAGATCATTTTTTTCAAATACCTTTAGCGTTATTTTTTTACCAATTTTTGTTTGGAATAACTGGTCTGTGGTCCTCTTATTTTTATTTCAGATTTTTTTGATACTTGTGATTATAATGTTTTTGGCTAAAAATTTATGATGACTAAATTAAGAAAAATTATGGAGGCATAAAATGACCTATATAGAGACGTGTAATTCTTTTAAACGATATAAATCAGGAGACAGCGAGATTGTCGCTAATAATAATATCAATTTCAAAATAGATAAGAGAGACGATGTATATCTATAAAGAGATAATTTAATTTTTATCTATTCTAGGTTTTTGTAGTAAATTTCCGTTTAAAAAAATGTAAACATGTTAGAAGCATTAAAAATCTGTAGATTGATTATATTTTTGTTTTTATATTTTTTTGAGTATAATTATATCCCTTTTTTTCTTTATGGAAGAAGGGATTTTTTTCGAGTTACTGCCGGATTTTGTGGTAGAATGGAATGTATAAAAACTTATAACTTCTTAAACCTTTATTATTGGAAGTTTTTTTAGAGAGTTAGCTAATCAATAAAGCTGTAGAAGTAAGTTTCGATTGCTTCTATCTTAGGAACGATCTTGCCATGGACTGAAGGTTAAGGAGGCTTTATATCTATAAGTGGAATGGAAGTTGCTCGGAAATGATATGAGTACATCATCAATGAAAGAGGCTTTATAATATAGCTTCTAAATCGAAGGATAGTGTTCTGGCCTTTTTGATCCACTTTGTAAAAAGGAGGGCCATTTCCGTTTTGAATCAAGAAATCATACAGGCAGTTTTATCCCTTATTGATAGCATTCCCTCTGGGCGCGTGGCGACCTATGGTCAGATTGCTCGTTTGATTGGACGGCCAAAAAATGCCCGCTTGGTGGGAAAGATTCTCAGTCAGTCGGAGCTTTATGACGGCAAGCATCCTTGCCATCGGGTGGTCAATGCAGCAGGGCGTCTCACACCTGGTTGGGAAGACCAGAAACACTTGCTCTGGGCGGAGGGAGTGGACTTGAAGACCAATGGCTGTGTGGATTTGAAAGTCTATTTGTGGGAGCGGTGATTTCCTTCTTTCTTTGTGAAAGAGGGAATTTTTGTTTCTAAGCTATTTTTTGTGGTAGAATGAAAGGTATGAAATCTTACAATTCTTTGAATGATTATTATCGCAAACTTTTTGGTGAAAAACTTTTAAGGTGCCCATTGATGCGGGCTTTGACTGTCCCAATCGGGATGGTACGGTAGCGCATGGAGGCTGTACTTTTTGTACCGTTTCGGGCTCTGGTGATGCTATTGTGGCACCAGATGCGCCCATTCGCGAGCAGTTCTATAAGGAAATTGACTTCATGCACCGCAAGTGGCCTGATGTTCGTAAGTATCTGGTCTATTTCCAGAACTTCACCAATACCCATGAGAAGCTTGAAGTCATCCGTGACCGCTATGAGCAAGCTATTAACGAGCCAGGCGTCGTTGGACTCAATATCGGAACTCGGCCCGACTGTTTGCCTGATGAGACCATCGCCTACTTGGCTGACTTGTCCGAGCGCATGCATGTGACTGTAGAGCTGGGGCTTCAGACTACCTATGAGGAGACCTCGGACCTCATCAATCGTGCCCATTCCTATGAGCTTTATGTGGAGACGGTCCAGCGAGTCCGTAGGTTGGCTCCCAAGGCGGAGATTGTCTCTCACTTGATTAACGGCCTGCCGGGAGAGACCCATGAGATGATGCTGGAAAATGTCCGCCGCTGTGTGACGGATAATGATATTCAGGGGATCAAGCTTCACCTTCTTCATTTAATGACCAATACCCGCATGCAGCGGGATTATCATGAGGGACGCCTGCAGCTGCTCAGTCAGGAGGAGTATGTCTCCATTATCTGCGACCAGCTTGAAATTATCCCCGAGCATATCGTCATCCACCGTATCACAGGAGATGCCCCGCGCGATATGTTGATTGGCCCCATGTGGAGCCTCAATAAATGGGAAGTTCTCAATGCCATAGAGGCAGAAATGCGTCGTCGTGGCAGTAAGCAAGGCTGTAAAGCAAAGGAGCAGAGATTCGTATGTTAAGACCCTTACAGATGGCCCATGCCTTTTTGGCAGAAGTCGTGACCAAGGAAGATATCGTGGTGGATGCTACGATGGGGAATGGACATGACACCCTCTTTCTGGCTCAGTTGGCCAAACAAGTCTATGCTTTTGACATTCAGGAGCAGGCCGTGGAAAAGACCCGCCAGCGCTTGGTAGAAGCTGGCTTGGACAATGCTCAGCTAATCTTGGTTGGCCATGAGACTCTGGACCAATACACAGACAAGTTCAAGGCTGCTATTTTTAATCTTGGCTACCTGCCTTCGGCGGACAAGTCTGTCATTACCCGACCCGATACAACACTGGAAGCTTTGGAAAAGGTCTGCCAAGGTTTAGTGAAAGGCGGCCGCGCAGCTATCATGATTTACTATGGGCATGAAGGTGGTGAAGTTGAGAAAGATGCGGTGCTAGACTTCGTCAGTCAGCTGCCTCAACAGGACTTCACCGTTGCCCTCTATAAGACTATCAATCAGATTAATAATCCACCTTTCTTGGTCATGATTGAGAAATTGAGAGAAGGAACTTGAGATACAATAAGGATACAGAGAGAAAAGCCAGATAATAGGAGCTTTCAGTACTGTATCCTTATTTTTTAATCGTGAAAATCAAATAAATAGTCCTAAAAGAAGAGAATTAAGGTGTTTATATTTAAAGTCTTATATTTTCTTGCAAAGAAGATATAAGACTTTTTGACATTTTTCAGTTTATATGATAATCTATGACTGTAAAAATCAAAAAAACGTCACAGTGTTTTTTTAGGAGGAAGTTATGGCTACTGCTTTTACTACTGAAGAAAAAAAGAAGTAATTAGAAAGAAATTACATAAAGTTGCAAAAGGAATGCCTTCAAAGATATGGGGTTAAGAAAACCACAGTTGACCAAATGGCAGCAATGGTAGATATTTCCAAAGGTTCTTTTTTTATAATTTTTATTCCTCAAAAAGAAATGTTATTTTTTTACGGTCTTAGAAGAATATCAAATAGATGTTATGAATCGCCTGACAGAACAATTAGATATGGAAGTCAAGATAGATACAAATCGTCTGGTAGAGTTACTTTTATGATTTTTTTATCAAGATTTTTCGCTATTCATTTATGTATACCATATTTAAAAAAATCATGAAATGGAATTACTCGTAAGAAAAATTGCCGAAAGAGGTGATAATAAATCATCATCTGATAGACGATAGGATGGTTAAAAAAATTGTATCCCGAATCAACATTAGAGAAAATGTATCTGTAGAAATCGTCTCTGCTTTATTTAGAACGATTGCTATGACTATATTACACATCGAGGAAATCGGTGAAGAACAATTTGATACTACATTGAAGTTAGTCATACAAGGAGTTGTGGAACAAATTACTAAGGAGGATAGGTAATGGTGAAAGAAGCAATTAGAACCGCAAATCTTTCTAAAAGATATGGAACAAAAAATGTTGTCAACAACTTAAATCTATCAATAAAAAGTGGTGAAATAGTAGGTTTTTTAGGACTAAATGGTGCTGGGAAAACAACGACGATGAGAATGATGCTAGGATTGATAAAATCTACATCAGGAGAATGTTATATCCAAGGAAAAAAGTTAGATCTGAATAATTTAGAACTTCGAAACGAAATAGGTTATATTATTGAGACGCCTTATTCTTATCCAGACTTAACTGTGAGAGAAAATTTAGAAATCGTTAGTAAATTAAGAGGGGTTAATAAAGATAATATTGACTGGGTAATTGAAAAATTAAAACTAAAGCAATATGAACATAAACAGGAGAAGCATCTTTCTTTAGGAAATGTTGCGCGTTTAGGAATTGCAAAAGCGATTATTCATAAACCTAAAATTCTAATTCTTGATGAGCCGACAAATGGATTAGACCCTTTTGGAGTTATTGAAGTGAGGGAACTATTAAAGGAATTGGCGAATCATCTAGGTACAACTGTTCTTATTTCCAGTCATAATCTGGAAGAAATATCTAAAATTGCTACTAGGATAGTTATTGTACATGAGGGCAGACTTATAAGAGAAGTTGAAAGCAATGAATTAGAACAGTACTTAGAAAAGAAGTTATTAGTAAGTGGCTCTAATAATAAGGCCATGAAAGAAGTGTTATCTAACCATGGCTATCAGGTAAACATTCAATCAGACACAGAAAATAATATCCATTTCTTAGAACTAATTGATAAAAAATCTGTGGAGTATCCGGAAGAAATTGCTACATTGCTGGTTCATGCAGGTTATCCACCCAAATCACTGATTGTTGAAAAAGAAGATTTAGAGCATTATTTTTTAAGAATACTGAATGACTATCACGGAGGAATTTCGAATGAAAAAGCTTAGTTCCTGTATTTTAATTGAATGGAGAAAGTTAATAAAATCAAAACTTTCTATCGTAACTGCTTGTTCTATCTGTTTAGTTCCTTTTATTGTTGGGCTGTTTGCAACTATGATGAAATATCCAGAGAATTTCAAAAATCTTGGTTTGATTTCTGCAAAAATGGAAATGATGAGGATAACAGACTGGTCGTCGTACTTAATGACCGTATCACAAGTCATTTCTGTTGGGGGATTGCTCATTTTTGGATTTACAGCATCTTGGGTTTTTGGTAGAGAATATTCTGATAAAACGATGATCGATCTATTAGCGCTCCCGATGAAAAGAGATACAATCGTATTATCCAAGTTTATCGTTATAGCTCTATGGAGCTATATTCTATCAATTTTTGCTCTTTTATTGGGATTATTAGCTGGCAATCTGATTGGACTTGAGGGTGGGAGCTTAGCGGTGATTTTCAAAGGTATACTTACTTTTGTTTTGTGCACTACTCTTACGATCGTACTCTCTACTCCAGTAGCTTTTTTTGCTTGTTTAGGCCGGGGATATTTGTCTCCGTTGGCATTTATTATTTTTACTATTATTTTTTCTCAGCTTGGTTCTGCCCTTAACTTTGGGAAATACATTCCATGGGCGATTCCTGCACTCGCAAGTGGTATTGCAGGAAAAGCACTATTGAATTTTGGGAGCATTGTCAGTTTATTTGGGGTAAGTATTCTAGGTCTTATCGCAACAATAGCTTGGTGGAGGTATGCTGATTACGATTAAAATGAAGTGATGAAAATGCTAATAACACAAAACTAAGTCTTATTCATTTCCATTCAAAACAACCCCTCCTGTTCAGATTGAAAAACAAGAGGGGTTATATTGTGGCAATCGAAAGTTTTAGATGAGAGGATATTATGTAAGTACCGTTGGTCTAAATGAAAAGGTAGTTTCTAAATATATAGGCGATTGGGAAAAAATGACCTTGTCTTTGATAAGTTAAGTGTCAAACCGTTCTCAGATGGCTGTTTTAGAACAAGGTATAATCCCGTTGTTAAGGGCATTAGTCAAGTAATCATAGCATTAACCTAAAAGAAGTTCAGCGAACGTCTTTAGACGTCGCTAGAGGGAAACGGCATATAGCCGGTGTACAAGTTACCTGTTTTCACGGGTGGTTAAGACTTCTCAAAATGAGCAAAAAAACAGTAAACCTTTGTGATTTACTGTTTTAAAAATTCTTTTATTCAATTAGACAAACTGGGATTTTTAGATTTTAACCCTCACGGAAAATAAAACGGGCTATTCTCCCGAAGTATGTTCTATAACATTATAGTTTAATGCAAAGTGTAGCTATATAATCATTTCCATAACGTGATAATCTATTTCTTTTGTCACACGATTCATAAAAATCTATCATAGCGAGACCATTTTTAAGTTGTCCTCTAATCTGAGTTTCTAAGGTATGACTAAATTCATATCCATATTCTGGATTTATGGTTATCTTGCCTTCCTCTTCAAGCTCTTTTGAATTAAAAGGTATTGAAAACTTTAAAAGTAATTCCTCATCAGGTTTATCCCATACAATGTCAGCATCATACATGTATATCCAAGGGTTCATAAATCCAACCATTAACAGTCCTCCCTTTTTCAATACTCGAGAGGCTTCTTTATACATATTTTCTAAATCCTCTATATATACATTTGAAACTGGATTAAAAATAATATCAAAGGTTTCATTTTCAAATGGAAATGATTTTGTCATATCGCCTTGAATTGTGTTGATTTTTAATCCTTCTCTTTTAGCAACCAACTCATCTCTTTGTAATTGTGATTTAGAAAAAAATCCATTATGGTTACATCATAACCCTTTATAGCAAAAACTGGTCCCTGCTGTCCACCACCACAAGCTAAACCTAATATCTTTTTTCCGTTTGCTTTTTCAAACCATTCTTTTGGAACTTTTTTCCCAACAGTTAATGCAACAGAAATTGGATTATTTCTAACTTCTTCTAATTCTTCATGTGTCAATGGCTCAGTATAGTCATTTTTTTACATTATTCCATCTATCTTCATTTAATTTTTATATAATTGTTCATCTTATAATCTCCTCGTAATTTTATATTATTTCGATTTAAGTTGAATATGTTGCCATTACATTTTTCTCACCTCTACAAATTCCAATTTGGCGCACTGTAGATGATCTTCATTTCATATACTACATCTGAAATGCTGTTATCCAAAAACATATTCCGGCTATAAGTGAAATCGGAGTCATAACATATTTTTCTTTCTTACTTTTTGAAATCATGTTCATAATCGTATTCAAAGATAGGTAAGCGGCAAAGAAGAAACAAATATATTTAGTAACCTTAAAAGACAGCCACAGGGGAATAAAGCCTCCAGCTTGCAAAATAATGATCATGGCAAAAATTTGAATAGCCACAGAAACGACTGCCGCAAGTCTAAATTTCTTAGGTAAGATTTTATGTTGTCCACCCATTGTATATTCGCCCAAAGGCAGACCGCAAGCAACAAGAACGGTCATAATTGCTATAATTCCAAATAATACTGCACCTAATATTGAAAACATAAATCACTATTCTCCTTTCGTAAAATACAAAAAATTTTAATTACAAATTCAACTTTGTTTCACTTAATACTCCTATAAAATTATAAGAAAAATCTTATCAAGTGTTCAAGTTTTTATAAGTTTTTTTCTCAAGCTGATCTGTTGGCCTACCTTTTTCCTTTGTTCTTCCACCAATCGCTCAGGTCGACTAAGGATTGAGCGGCGGAAGGGATGAGGAGTAGGACATAGATATAGACATACTGGCTCTTAGTTTCCCAGAAGAAGTGGAAGAGGCCGCCCCCCAAGAGAAAGATGAAGGGATAGAGGTCAAAAGGCGTCAGTTTTTCCTCGGCGACGAAAAATTTATGCAGGATAAAGAAACAGGAGAGCAGATAGATGCTGGCTAGCAGTGTCAAGAGCAGGAAATTAATAATCTGATAACCTCTTCTTTCCTCATAAATGCTGCGCAGGACAGCTGGCTTCATATATTGCTGGCGCTCAATCTGAGGCCCAGTCCAAATAGACTGAAAGTCGGCTCAGTCCAAGTCGACTTGACCTTTTCGTAGAAGAATTTGATCGCATAAGCAGGATGCTTACTGAAGTGAATCAAAATATCCTTCAAATCTCGAGTGGCCATTTCTGTAGCCAATTTTTCATCGTATTTGTTGCGCTTGAGAATCTTGGTATTGTAGGCATCGTACCAGCCTCCCAAGGTCTGCCGATTGGGATCATCCCGCAGGCCCATAGTGATGTAGGCGATTTTTGGAGTACCGACACCAATCTTGCCCCCAATCAGCTGCTCATAGTAGGCCGTCAGACCCTTGTTTGAAAGGACGATACCGGCTAAAATCAGGATGATGGTTAAGGGTTTCTTCCAAGACCATTTATAAAAGATGGACAGGAAGCAGACTCCAATCAGCATGATGGCAAAGATGATGTAGTTGTTGCGCAGGAGGCAGGCCAGACTGATACTGGCCGCTCCCAGCATGGCATAGAGCAGGTTTCCTTTCTGATCCAGCTTGATAAAAGCATAGAGACTGAGCAGACAGAAGCAGAGCCCGGGAATAGTACCGTAGACAAAGAGAACGAAAAAGAGCTGTGGTAGAAAGAGAAAAGTCAGCAGAATCGTGTATTTCTGAATCATTTCTCTGGCATTGAGCAGGGCAGTAATCTTGTAAATCAAGAAATGACTGAGTAAAGTCCAGACGACATTCATGCTAAAGGCAAACTGAGTCGTCGGAGAAATAAAAGCATAAAGTCGCTCCAGAGTCATCAGTCCTAGCTGATGAGGATTGCGATACATGTAGCTTCCGACGGTTGTCAGTGAGCTGTAATCTCTTCGGTTAAAGGCCAACGCTGCATTGAAAACATGCTTGGCGTCAGCTCGGATATGGCCATCGTAGGCCGTTATCAGAAAAATCGCTGATGCTATAAAGATGAGGGACAGAATCCAAAAAAGATGCTTGGTCTGAACCTTTTCCAGCAGAGGCCGGATTAAAAAGAGGCTGAGGAGAAAGAGTAAGAGGATAGGGTAAAAATACCAAGGATTACTGACGAATTGGACTCCTTCTGCAATCCTCAAAGGGATGTAAGTATGGGACAGCAGAATCTGCCCAGACAGGAAAAGTAAGGCAATCGCAGTCATGGTCAGAATCAGGAAGTAGCCCAGATTGAAGATGGTATTAGAAAATTGCTTCATGAGGACCTGACCTCCACCTTGATGAAATAGCGGTCTTCTCCCAGCTCAATCAGCTCGACTGGCTGGGGATAAAATCGATCCATAACCTCTTTTTGAAAAATGTCTTCTTTGGGACCTTGGGCTATGATTTCACCTTCTTTCAGGAGCAGGACATGATCCATAGCAGCAGTGATTTCCTCTACATGGTGGGTGACATAGAGGATGGTTGGAGCTTGGTCCATCTGTGTAATCTTACCAATCTGATCCAGCAGGCGCTCGCGGGCAAAGAGATCCAGACCGCTGGTCGCTTCGTCTAAGATAAGCAGTTCTGGTTTTTCCATGAGACTGCGCGCAATTAGCAAGAGCTGCTTTTCCCCTTGAGACAGACTGATGTAGCTTCGGCCAATCAATTCTTGCCCGCCAATGGAAGCCAGCATTTCCCTAGCTTGGTTTAGCTCAGTTTGCCCGTAAGGAGCGTAGAGAATACTGCTTTTATACTTGCCTGTCAGGACGATTTCTTCGGCAGTGAGATGGCTGGGCAGACGCTCAGCAATGAAGGAGCCAACTACTCCAATCCTAGTTCGCAGCTGAGGAATGTCGCCGGCACCAAATTCCGTACCGAGAACCGTCACCTTGCCCTGAGTCTTCCAATGCTCAGCCATGAGCAAGCGCAGAAGAGTAGACTTTCCAGAACCGTTGAGACCGAGGATGGCCCAATGTTCTCCCTTTTTTTCACCTGCCAGTTGAGATCTTTTTAAGATGGTTCGGCCTTGTTTAGCCAAGCTCACATTTTTCCAGTTTGATAATCTTTTTCCATTTTTACTCTTTCTTTAGTTAAATCTCCTTTATTATAACAAAAATTTATGGTAAAATAACTGATAGGAGGAGTCAAATGTTTCATAAAAGTAAGCTGATGTTTTGGACCAGTGAGGTCCTTTTGCTAACGATTATCTTCTTTATCTGGCGCCAGATGGGGGATATGGTAACCCCGATTGTTAGCGTTGTGAATACCATCTTGATTCCCTTTCTTGTAGGAGGATTTCTTTACTATATTACGAATCCGCTGGTGAAATTTCTCCAGGACAAGCTCAAAATCAACCGAATGATTGGGATTCTGATTACGCTCAGCCTTTTGTTTGGCTTGATTGCCTTGGGCGTTATTTATCTCTTGCCGATTTTGATTAATCAGCTGAGCAGCTTGATTAATTCAACGCAAGGTCTTTATTGGGAAATTCAAAGTTTTGTCAATCAATTATCTAAAAACCCGCTCTTTCGGAATCTGAATATCCAGTCCACCATCCAGCAGCTCAACCTGTCTTATGTGGACATTCTGCAAAATATCCTTAACAGTGTAACCAACAGTCTGGGCAGCGTTTTATCAGCAGTCGTCAATACGCTGATGATTTTGATTATGACGCCGATTTTCTTGGTTTACTTCCTCATGGACGGCCATAAGCTTTTGCCCATGCTGGAGCGGACAGTCCTCAAGCGCGATAAGCTCAATATCTCCAGCTTGCTGACCAATCTCAATGCTACTGTTGCCCGCTATATCAGCGGAATTTCAATCGATGCCCTGATTATCGGTGCTCTGGCCTATATTGGCTATAGCGTGATTGGGCTCAAGTACGCTTTGGTCTTTGCTATTTTCTCCAGTCTGGCTAATCTGATTCCTTATGTAGGACCGAGTATCGGCTTGATTCCTATGGTCATTACGTATGCCTTTACGGATCCTCAGAAGATGGTAGCGGCCTTGATTTACATGCTGATTATTCAGCAGGTCGATGGCAATATCCTCTACCCCCGTATCGTTGGCGGTGTGATGAAGGTCCATCCTATTACCATCATGGTGCTCTTGCTCTTATCCAGCAATATCTATGGTGTACTGGGGATGATTGTGGCAATCCCGACCTATTCTATCCTCAAAGAAATCGCCAAATTCTTGGCCAACCTCTATGACAATCACAAGGAAGCCCAGCAGCAGAAGAAGAACGAAGAGTTTGGGATTATTAATAAATAAGGATGAGTTTGGAAATCGATTAATTCCAGAATCTCAAGACCAGAAAATAAGACGGAAGGAAGGCCTTCCGTCTTATTTTCATTTCCTGTGCACTAAATTTAAAAATATGATATAATCAGATTTACTTATACATTTCGAGGAGAAAGAATCAATGGAAGACCCTGGCAGTCAGAATATGTTATGGCAAGCCTTACTACTGTTTATATTGACTTTGTTAAATGCCTTTTTCTCAGCTGCTGAGATGGCAATGGTATCGCTCAATCGGGCGCGTGTGGAGCAAAAGGCTGAAGAGGGCGACCTCAAATATAGTCGTCTCTTGGCGGTCTTAGAAAGCCCTAATAATTTCTTATCAACCATTCAGGTTGGGATTACAGTTATCAATATCCTGTCTGGGGCCAGCTTTGCGGATAATCTGGGGAAACTGTTCTCTTCTTGGATGGGAAATTCCGAAACAGCACGTGCTATCGGAACTTTCTTGGCTTTGGTCTTATTGACCTATATTTCTATTGTTTTGGGTGAGCTTTATCCCAAGCGCATTGCCATGAACCTGAAAGACAATCTAGCTGTGCGGGCTGCACCGGTTATTATCTTTCTTGGCAAGATTGTCAGTCCCTTCGTCTGGTTGCTGTCAGCGTCAACCAATCTGCTGAGTCGGATAACCCCGATGAAGTTTGATGATGCAGACGAAAAGATGACACGGGATGAGATTGAGTATATGCTAACCAATAGTGAGGAGACCTTGGATGCAGATGAGATTGAGATGCTGCAGGGGATTTTCTCTCTGGATGAGCTGATGGCGCGTGAACTGATGGTGCCGCGGACGGATGCCTTTATGGTGGACATTCAGGATGACACCAAAGAAATTATCGAAAGCATTCTCAAACAGAGTTTTTCGCGGATTCCCGTCTATGATGGGGATAAGGACAATGTCATCGGTCTGATTCATACCAAGCGATTGCTTAATGAAGGATTCATCAATGGTTTTGACAATATCGTTCTGCGTAAGATTTTGCAGGAGCCGCTCTTTGTACCGGAAACCATGTTTGTCGATGATTTGCTTAAGGAGCTGCGCAATACGCAAAATCAAATGGCGATTCTCTTGGATGAGTATGGCGGAATGGCTGGTCTGGTCACACTTGAAGACCTCTTGGAGGAGATTGTCGGTGAGATCGACGATGAGACAGACAAGGCTGAAATCGAAGTCCATGAAATCGGCGAGAATACCTACATCGTATTAGGAACCATGACCCTCAATGACTTTAATGAATACTTTGAAGTCGAAATCGAAAGCGACGATGTGGATACGATTGCTGGTTATTACTTGACTTGTGTGGGGACTATTCCAGATCCGAAAGAACGCATTAGCTATGAAGTCGAAAGTCAGAATAAGCAACTCATTTTAACCAATGACAAGGTAAAAAATGGCCGTGTTACGAAGGTTAAGGTTGAAATTTCAGAAATTGTTGAAGAAGCAGAAAAGGCTGAGAAATAAACTCAGCCTTTTAAGTTTCCTTCAAGTTTTTTATAAGTCTGTCTTAAGTTTCTGGGATTATATTAATACCATCAAAATAGAAATGAGGACAGTCCAATGACATCTAAAGTAACTCTATATGATAAGCAAGTATTGACATTCTCACAGGCGCAAAAAGTAGGAAAGGAAGTAATAAGAATCAGTAAATTTTAAAAAGCAGCAGAAGCCCTTAACTAATTTTTTCATATAAATCTCCTAAAACAAGTAAAAAGAAATTTTGAGGCTCTTTGTCGCTCCAAAACAAAGCAGCCTTAGACTATTCATAAAAGAAACCACCTCTGCCAGCTGGAAGGCAGGGGTGGTTTTGTGGTCTGGATGGAACTCAAGGTTATTCTTTCTGACGCTTAGCAAAATCCACAAAGCGAAATTTGTCGAGCTTGTGGCGGCTCTCGGTATATTGAAACTGGCGGCCGTCTGCCAGATAGACCTGGGATTTGACAGAGACGACCTGTTGATCCTTGCCTAAGTCCATGAGAATCTTGTCTCGGTCATTGGCGTGGTCAATGGTAAATTCTTTCTTGGCATAATCGATATTGAGCTTTAAGTCATTTTCCAAATAGGCATAAATGGACTGCTCAGCGATTTCCCTTGTCAAGTCAGGGACGATGCCCTTGTCTAAATAGTCAATATCTAATACAGAGGCGACTTGGTCTACAACTCGCTGACGGACGATTCGCCAAACCAGTCGGTAGGGAGGGAAGCCAGTGATGTCGGACAGTTTCTGATCTACGCTAATCTTTTCTAAGCTGACAACATTGGTTTTGGACTGCATATTATTCTGCTTGACTACTTCTTGATAGCTGGTCAGCTTAGACACTGGAAAGTCGAACTGTTCCTGCTTGATGATTTTGGAACCCTGTCCGCGGACCTTTTCAATCAATCCTTCTTCCTGCAACAGAGCCAGAGCCTTGCGCACAGTGTCGCGGCTGACCTGGTAGTCTTCTGTCAGCTGGTGTTCGCTGGGCAAGAAGTCTCCGACAGCATAACGTTCTTCCAAAATATCTTTCTCAATCTGTTTGAACAATTGTTTGTATTTCTTCATCATAAACTCCACTTGTTTTCTTTTTTGCATACAACATAGAAAATTTTATCAAAAATGAGGGATATTTTCAACAAACAACTTGCCTACATCTTTGAAATCGATTACAATTAATTGTAGAGATGTGTTGAAAAAAACTAACTCGTAAAAAAATATAAGGAGAGTGCTGGATTCTCATTCAGCCAGTAGTCAAATGGGAAAATTTGAGAAGGAAGCCAAAGATTTGCTTGATGCAATCGGCGGCAAAGAGAATGTCACAGCAGTTAGCCACTGTGCAACGCGGATGCGCTTTGTACTTGGCGATGATAAAAAGGCAAATGTCAAGGCCATTGAGGCAATCCCAGTGGTCAAGGGAACTTTTACAAATGCTGGGCAATTCCAAGTCATCATTGGAAATGATGTGCCAATCTTTTATAATGACTTCACTGCTGTATCAGGTATTGAGGGAGTATCAAAAGAAGCAGCCAAGTCTGCTGCTAAGAGCAAGCAAAATCCCCTTCAGCGGGTTATGGCCACTCTGGCGGAAATTTTTACACCCTTGATTCCAGCTTTGATTGTCGGAGGGTTGATCCTTGGCTTCCGCAATGTCCTTGAAGGCGTTCATTGGTCTATGTTGGATGGGAAAACAATCACAGAGGTATCCAAATTCTGGTCTGGCATCAACCATTTCTTGTGGCTTCCAGGAGAAGCAATTTTCCAATTCCTGCCAGTTGGAATTACTTGGTCTGTTTCTCGTAAAATGGGAACTAGCCAAATTCTTGGGATTGTCTTAGGAATCTGTTTGGTGTCACCACAATTGCTCAATGCTTATTCAGTAGCATCTACACCAGCAGCTGAAATCGCTAAGGACTGGGTTTGGGATTTCGGTTTCTTCACTGTCAATCGTGTTGGTTACCAAGCTCAGGTTATTCCAGCCCTTTTAGCAGGTTTATCTCTATCTTATCTGGAAATCTTTTGGCGTAAACATATTCCAGAAGTAGTGTCTATGATTTTTGTGCCATTCTTATCATTGATTCCTGCTCTGATTCTGGCTCATACTGTCTTGGGTCCTATCGGTTGGACAATCGGTCAGGGACTTTCAACAGTTGTACTTGCAGGTTTAACTGGCCCTGTTAAATGGCTCTTTGGCGCAGTATTTGGTGCCCTTTATGCTCCATTTGTTATTACAGGTCTTCACCATATGACCAATGCCATTGATACTCAGTTGGTAGCTGATGCCGGTGGTACTGGTCTTTGGCCAATGATTGCTCTATCTAATATTGCTCAAGGTTCAGCTGTATTTGCTTATTACCTTATGAAACGCCATGATGAGCGGGAAGCGCAAATTTCCCTGCCTGCAACCATTTCAGCTTACCTTGGTGTTACTGAGCCTGCTCTCTTCGGGGTCAATGTTAAGTACGTTTATCCATTTGTTGCGGGAATGATTGGTTCGTCTATTGCGGGTCTGCTTTCTGTAACCTTTAATATAACGGCAAATGCTATTGGTATTGGTGGTTTACCAGGTATCCTTTCTATCCAAGCAAAATATATGATTCCATTTGCAGGAGTTATGCTTGTAGCAATCCTTGTACCAATGTTCCTGACTTTCTTCTTCCACAAGACAGGCTTCTTGACGAAGACAGAGGAAGATCCAGAATTGCAGGCAGAGTTTGCAGCCCAGGAAGAGGCAGAATTTGCCGGGCCATCCAAAGCCGAGTCGTCTCCAGAGGTGAAAGCAGCTGATTCATTAGCTCCTGTAACGATTACTAGTCCGCTGGCAGGAGAAGTCAAAGAATTGAGTCAGGCAACAGATCCTGTCTTTGCACAAGGTTTGATGGGGCGTGGAGTTGTCATTGTTCCTAGCCAAGGTGAGTTGGTTTCACCAGTTAATGGTAGAGTAACAGTCTTCTTTCCAACCAAGCATGCCATCGGCATCTTGTCAGATGAAGGTGTTGAAATCCTGATGCATATCGGAATGGACACTGTTAATCTGGAGGGCAAAGGATTTGAAGGTTATGTGTCTCAGGGAGATAAGGTCAAGGTTGGCGACAAGCTCATTTCCTTTGATATAGACATGATCAAGAAAGCGGGCTATGTAACGGAAACACCAGTTATCATTACGAACTCAGACAAGTATCAGGTGGAGGAGCTTGAACAACTTCCTCAGGCAGTTGAGCGAGGAAGTCAGTTGATGGCAGCTAATCCACTTTAAAGAAAAATGAAATGACTTATAGAAAGGGACGGTGCTTTAAAATCTGTCCCTTTTCTCAAAAAAGGAGAAAATATGACACTTGATAAAACAAAGGTTGTCTACCAAATTTATCCAAAATCTTTTAAAGACACAACTGGCAACGGTTTGGGAGATTTTCGCGGGATTATTGAAAAACTTCCTTACCTGAAAGAGCTGGGAGTGGATATGATCTGGCTCAATCCTTTCTATCCGAGTCCGCAACGGGACAATGGTTATGATATTTCTGACTATACTGCGGTTGATCCTATCTTTGGAGATATGGCGGATTTTGAAGAGATGGTCAAGGTCGGCCAGCAGCATGGTATTGACTTTATGCTGGATATGGTTCTCAATCATTGCTCGATTGAGCATGATTGGTTCCAAAAGGCACTGGCTGGGGATTCCTACTATCAGGATTTTTTTATCCTGCGGGATGAGCCGACGGACTGGCTGTCCAAGTTTGGTGGCAGTGCCTGGGCGCCATTTGGCGATACGGGCAAATATTATCTGCATCTTTATGATGTCACTCAAGCTGACCTCAATTGGCGCAACCCCAATGTTCGTGAAGAGCTCTTTAAAGTGGTGAATTTTTGGCGAGACAAAGGGGTCAAAGGCTTCCGCTTTGATGTCATCAATGTGATCGGTAAAGATGAGGTGCTGACGGACTGTCCGGATCAGGAGGGAAAGCCAGCCTATACTGATAAGCCAATTGTGCATGACTATCTGCGCATGATGAATGAAGCGACCTTTGGGCAGGACGATTCCGTTATGACGGTCGGCGAAATGAGTGCTACGACGATTGAAAATTGCATCCTTTACACGGCACCAGATCGTCAGGAGCTATCTATGGCTTTTAATTTCCATCATCTCAAGGTGGACTATGAGGATGGACAGAAGTGGACGCTTAAGGCTTTTGACTTTGAAGAGTTAAAACGTCTTTTCCATACTTGGGGCAAGGAAATGAGCGACCATGATGGCTGGTCGGCTCTATTTTGGAACAACCATGATCAGCCGCGAGCTCTCAATCGCTTTGTCGATGTAGAGAATTTCCGCAATGAAGGGGCAACCATGTTGGCAGCCAGTATTCATCTGTCGCGCGGGACGCCTTATATCTACATGGGTGAGGAGATTGGCATGGTGGACCCTGACTATGACTCCATGGAAGATTATGTGGATGTCGAGTCTCTCAATGCTTACCAGAGTCTGCTTGCTGAAGGTCAATCGCCAGAAGCAGCTTTCAGGATTATTAAGGCTAAATCTCGTGATAATTCTCGGACGCCTATGCAGTGGGATGATTCAGTCAATGCAGGTTTTACAACAGGAACTCCATGGCTGAAGGCGGGCAAATCCTATCCTCTTATCAATGTGGAAAATGAAATCAAGGGACCAATCTTTACCTTTTATCAGAAATTGATTGCCCTGCGTAAGGAACTACCTGTCATCGCAGAGGGCAGCTATCAGCCAGCCTATGAGGACAGTCCTCAGGTCTATGCCTTTGAGCGGGAGTGGCAAGGACAAAAACTTTTAGTACTTAACAACTTCTATGCTGATCCGATTACGGTGGACATCCTACCAGACTATCAAAGCGGTCAGGTTCTCCTATCCAATTACGGCAAGACTCAGATTGACCATGTGATGACCCTGCAGCCATACGAAACCTTGGCAATCTTAGTGAGTGAAAACTAAAGTCTCGAAAGAATCTGGAAAAAATTCCAGATTCTTTTTTTATGTGTTGGGCCAGACTAGACAAGTATTTTTTTCTGAACAGAGAGAAACTAATACAGAATTTTTAAGAAAGCCTTTTGCAAAAATTTGATTCTTTTCTTTATAATAAAAAAATTAAATAGGATAATATACATTTATACAGAAAAGGAGAAGTTCATGAAAAAACAAGTTCTTTACAGGCAGCTCTTTCCCATAGCGGTCTTGCTAGCTGCTTTTCTGTCCCTGCTTTTTTCTGTCCAATTGGCCGGAGCAGAAGAAGCGGTAAGTTCGTCGACTTCAGAGGCGGCTGCTCTTACAGAGAATCCAGCTGTGAGCGATGCATCGGTTGCTAGTCAAGCAGAGAGTCCATCTGCAGACCCCGGAGAGTCAAAGGCAGCTTCTACAGAGACAGTGGAAAAGGAAGGCCAAGCTCCTGCTACAGCACAAGCTGCAGCTAGCGGACCAGAAGCTGTGCCCAATGTGGGAACCATTCAGGGAGAATCACAAGCCTCTCCCTATGAGGACAAAGAGGTTCAAGTTTCCAATGTAGTTGTGACGAAACAGACCGCTATGGTTTTTATGTTCAAGACCTGACTCCTGATGGAAATAGCAGGACTTCTGATGCTCTTTATGTAGTTTCTAAAGAAAAAGTCGATGTCGGTGACAAACTTAGTCTTGAAGGACGAGTCAAAGAAGGCTACATGGAAGAGCTCAGCGTTCGTCAGGGACAGACTTTTAACAAGCCCAGTGGTAGTTTAACTGTCACCATGCTTATCGCTTCCAAGGTGACCAAGGAAGGGAAAGCTGATTTACCTGATCCAGTTGACATCGTGGCTAATATGCCTCAGGATACGGTCGATAACGATATTAATAATTATCAGCCTCAAAGTGAAGCGTTGGACTATTGGGAAAGTTTGGAAGGAATGTTGACGACGGTGAAGAGGCCCCGCGTTTTAGGCCCGCAGTACCGTGGAGACATTTATCTCTTACCTGAAGGCTACCAAGCCTTGCCATTAAACAATATCGGAGGTCTCAATCTTCGTCCAAACGCCCAAAATACCGCAACCATTCCAGTCTATGTTGGCAATAAATTCATTGCCAAGGCCAAGGATTATTTCAATGGTGATGTGGTCGGAGTCGTGACTTATCGTGGGAAGATTTACAAGTTGGAGCCGACTCAGCTGCCTGATTTGGTGGACGGTGGCTTGCAGAGACAGGTCTCTCCTATCTATCCAAGCGAGGACAAGTTGACTATTGCTTCCTACAATATCGAGAATTTTTCTGCTAATGCTAAAAAAGGTGAAACACCTGAGGAAAAAGTGACTAGAATCGCTAATTCCTTTATTAATGAAATCCACAGTCCAGATATCATTACGCTCATTGAGGTTCAAGATGAAAATGGCAGCGTTAATGACGGAACGACCAGCGGTGTCAAAAGCGGTGAGAAACTAGCGGCCCGCATCAAAGAACTGGGCGGAAAAACTTACAAGTACACCGAAGTTGCACCACTTGACGGTCAAGATGGAGGCAAGCCTGGCTCTAATATCCGCGTGGCCTTTCTCTACGATCCAAATCGGGTGAAGTTAGTCGAAAAAGAAGCCGGTATGAGTGACGAAGCAGCTAGCTTCTCCGGTGGCCATTTGGTTAAGAATCCTGCCCGGATTGCTCCAACAAATCCAGCCTTTACCAAGGTTCGTAAATCCTTGGCAGCTGAGTTTGAATTTAAGGGACAGCATATCGTTGTTATCGCCAATCATTTGAAGTCCAAGATTGGGGATGATGCTGTTTATGGCTCCGCTCAACCAGCAGTTCAGCATACGCAGGCTGCTCGGATAGAGCAGGCTAAAATTTTAAATAGTTTTGTTCAGGAAGGACTGAGACAAAATCCTAACCTTAAGTTTGTGCTGACTGGAGATTTCAATGACTTTGAATTTTCCGAAACGGCTAAAGCACTGGCGGGTAATGAACTGATTAATCTCATGCAAGAGCATGATGCGGCTGACCGTTATTCCTACTTCTACCGCGGCAGCAACCAAAGCTTGGACAATATTTTCATTTCGAAGAACCTGGCAGGCAAGGCAGTTTTTGCCCCTGTCCATATCAATGCCTCTTTCATGGAGGAACATGGCAGAGCTTCAGACCATGATCCAGTAGTGGTTCAGCTGGACTTTTCGAAGGATGTTGCAGCTTCAACATCTGACAGTTCCCAGCCATCTCAGTCAACTGGACAATCTTCTGTAGCAGCAGAACAAGGAACTCCGTCTCAGCCCAATTCTCCATCGTCCAATCAAACCGGACAAGGCCAGACAGTTGGCAGCAAGAAGAAGGGACTCCCGCAGACCGGCCAAAAATAACAGTGGCTGGGCAGTCTTGGGATTGACCTTGCTGATGTTTGCTTTTACTCTCAAAAAGAGAAGTCGAAATTAACTAAAATCAATTTAAAAAGTGAAATCAGGGTGGAATAAAGATTCTGCCCTGATTTTTTGCTTGCCTACTGCTTTCGACCTAAAGTTTTATCTGTTGTAAAACACTGAAAATGAAACTGAAAAACAGTTTGTTTTCTAAAAAATAGGCAAATTAAGTCTATTTTTGCTTTAATCATGTTATAATGTAGTTAGTAATAAAACGTTCTCAGAGTTAAGAGGTTGCGCGATGGTTGAAGAGAAAAATTGAAGAAGCAGTTGATTATGGAAAGGTAACGGGCATGGTCCACTCCACTGAAAGTTTTGGAGCAGTTGATGGACCGGGTATCCGTTTTATTGTCTTTTTGCAGGGCTGCCACATGCGCTGCCAGTATTGCCATAATCCAGATACATGGGAAATGGAGACCAACAAATCTCAGCTGCGGACAGTGGATGATGTCTTGCAAGAAGCTCTTCGTTATAAGGGTTTCTGGGGCAATAAAGGCGGCATCACCGTCAGCGGAGGAGAAGCCTTGCTACAGATTGATTTTCTGATTGCCTTCTTTACCAAGGCCAAGGAGCTGGGCATCCACTGTACTTTGGATACCTGTGCCCTGCCTTTTAGAAATACGCCTCGCTATCTGAAAAAATTTGATAAGCTTATGGCAGTTACCGACCTTGTCCTGCTAGATATCAAGGAAATTAACGAAGAACAGCACAAAATTGTGACCAGCCAGACCAACAAGAATATCTTGGCCTGTGCCAAGTACCTGTCTGACATTGGAAAGCCAGTCTGGATCCGCCATGTCTTGGTGCCAGGATTAACTGACCGAGATGATGACTTGGTTGAGCTAGGTAAATTTGTAAAGACGCTGAAGAATGTTGATAAGTTTGAAATTCTACCTTACCATACCATGGGAGAATTCAAATGGCGGGAGTTGGGTATCCCTTACAAGCTGGAAGGGGTTAAGCCTCCAACAGCTGATCGTGTCAAGAATGCCAAGGAACTCATGCAGACTGAATCTTATACAGAGTATATGAATCGGGTTCATAATAGCTAATCTATTATGAGTATGGATAAATGGGCTGGTGGGCTGACCAGTCCATTTTTCTTAAGAAAATGCCCTTCTGCTTTTGTGAAATGCCTGTAATTGTGGTAAAATAAATGCAATAAGTTTATATAAAAGAAGAGGTTTATCATGTCTAAAATTTTAGTTTTCGGTCACCAAAATCCTGATTCAGATGCTATCGGTTCATCTTACGCATTTGCTTACTTGGCTCGCGAAGCTTATGGCTTGGATACAGAAGCTGTTGCTCTGGGTGAGCCTAATGAAGAAACAGCCTTTGTTTTAGATTACTTTGGCGTGGCGGCGCCGCGCGTGATTACATCTGCAAAGGCTGAGGGGGCTGAGCAAGTCATCCTGACAGACCACAATGAATTCCAGCAGTCTGTGGCAGATATCGCTGAAGTTGAAGTTTATGGCGTAGTGGACCACCACCGTGTTGCTAACTTTGAAACGGCTAGTCCCCTTTACATGCGCTTGGAGCCAGTGGGATCTGCTTCATCTATTGTTTACCGTATGTTTAAGGAGCACGGCGTAGCAGTTCCAAAGAAATTGCAGGATTGATGCTGTCTGGTTTGATCTCTGATACTCTCTTGCTCAAGTCCCCAACAACTCATCCGACTGACAAGGTCATTGCACCAGAATTGGCTGAGCTGGCTGGTGTCAACTTGGAAGAGTATGGTTTGGCAATGCTTAAGGCAGGTACAAACTTGGCTAGCAAGTCTGCAGAAGAATTGATTGACATTGATGCTAAAACGTTTGAGCTGAATGGAAACAATGTCCGTGTGGCACAGGTCAACACAGTTGACATTGCTGAAGTTTTGGAGCGTCAAGCAGAAATCGAAGCTGCTATTGAAAAAGCAATCGCTGATAATGGCTACTCTGACTTTGTCTTGATGATTACAGATATTATCAACTCAAACTCAGAAATTTTGGCTATCGGAAGCAATATGGACAAGGTCGAAGCAGCCTTCAACTTTGTTCTTGAAAACAACCATGCTTTCCTTGCAGGCGCTGTTTCTCGTAAGAAGCAAGTGGTGCCTCAACTGACAGAAAGTTTTAATGCTTAAAGAGCTCAAATGACGAAATAAGTTACTAGATGAGGGCTATTCCCCTCATACTTAAAAAGGAGTCTCGGCTCCTTTTTTGATAGGCGAGAGAAATGAAGATTCAAGATTTACAAGACGGAGATTTGATTTTTACAGTCGGATCTTCAGAAATTGCTGCTGCAATCCGAGCAGCAACTGGCTCATACAGCCATGTGGCCATCTTTTTTAATGGTGAGATTTATCATGCAACCCATGAGAATGGTGTTGTCAATCAAGATTTGTCTGATTTTTTACAAGATGAGGATGTTTATGACGTGTATCGCTATCCAGCTATTGAAGCAGATACTGTCTTTAAAAGGGCCAAATTTCATCTAGGAAAGCCATACAATTTTAGCTTCTATCCGCAGTCCGATGGTTTTTACTGTTCGGAATATATTGCGGAGATTTTGCCGGTTTTTGATACGATTCCCATGCAGTTTGGCGATGAGAAAAATCTAATTTCTGATTTTTGGAAGGCTTATTATCGAGACTTGGGCTTAGATGTGCCCTTAAATCAGCTTGGGACGAATCCTAGCCAGTTGGCTCAGTCAAGAAAACTCATCTATAAAGGAGAACTCCATGATTAAAATCATCAATCCCAGCCGTTTGACGCGCCAGCCATTTTTTCAGGAGCTGATTGATTATTTGGATCAGCATGAGGCAGTGATTCTACGTGATATTAAGCGAGAGTTTGAGGGTGTAGCTAATATTGACCGCTCGATAGAGGACTATATCAAGGCAGGCTACATCCGGCGAGAGAACAAGCGATATTATCTGACGCTGCCTCTTTTGGAAAGTTTGGAGGACTTGCGTTTGGATCAAGAAGTCTTTATCCGTGATGACAGTCCGCTCTATCAGGAACTGTTGGAGCTGCGCTTTGAGACCCAGCTTTCCAATCAGACCAATGCGGCTGTTTTGCTGGAAGAGACAGATTTTCTGCGGGATAAGCTGACCTTGGCAAATTATTTTTTTACAAGATGCAGCGCCAATATCCGCTGTCTGAGGAACAAAAGCCCCTCTATGCTGTCTTGGGCGATGTCAATCCAGAGTATGCACTCAAGTATATGACGACCTTTCTCCTTAAGTATGTCCGCAAGGATGAGCTCATGCAGAAGCGGCGGGACATTTTTTTGTTGATAGCCTAGTGATCTTGGGTTATATCCAGCAAAATGAAGCAGGCAAGTATGAGTTGAAGGCCAGCTTTGATAAGGAGAGATTGACTTTCCAGCTGGACTGATGTTCCTGTAGAATGAGCAGAATATTTGACCTTTGAAAAGAAAAAACATATACTACTGTAAACGGTATTAGATACTGTAAAAAAAGAACGGAGGCAATCATATGTCACTAGAAAATAAATTCGATCAAGCTAAAGGCGCTGTTAAAGAAGGCGTTGGCAAAGTTACAGGAGATAATAAGACAGAAGCAGAAGGCTTTGTAGAAAAAACAGTTGCCAAAGCCAAAGAAGTTGCTGAAGATGCTAAAGAAGCTGTAGAAGGTGCTGTAGAAGGAATCAAAAACAGCTTGGATAAATAAAAAACAATCAGTCGATTATTCGGCTGATTATTTTTTTTGCTGATACATAAGGTAGAGGAAGTAGGGGGCTCCAATAATGGAAATCAAAATGCCTGTCGGGACGGAGCTTCCGATGAGGAAGGTTCTTGTGATCGTATCTGCCCCTGTCATGATAAAGGCACCTAGCAGCATGGCGGCTGGAAAGAGTAAGCGATGATCGCTAGGCAGGAATCGTTTGCTGATATGGCTAGCCAACATACCGATAAAGACAATATTTCCAGCTAGAGATAGGCTAAAAGCGACGAGAGCACTGGCTAATAACAAGGTTATCTGCCGCTCTCTTTTAAGATGAAGCCCTAGGCCTAGAGCTATTTCATCATTTAGGCTGAGGATATTGAGCTTGTGGGAGCGCAGATAGGTCAGCAACCAGAATAAAAGCAAGAAGGGACCAGCAATAGCTAGACTTTCCCAGTTATTACCCGTAATCTTACCAGCTAGCCAGCTAACTACATAGGTCAGTTTGTTCTGATTGACACGGCCGGTGATGGCAATCATACCGGAAGACAGGATGGTTGACAAGGTTACGCCAGCGATAATGAGCTTGACGGGGCTGATAGCTTGGCCTTTTTGATGTGAAATCAGGTAAATGAGGGCTACTGTCATCATACCGCCAAAGGTCGCGATGAAGGGAAGATAGCGGATATAGAAAGGATCGGTCACTTCTAGCTTGCTGATAGCAAGAGTAATGATAGCACCAGCTCCGGCATTGATTCCCAAGGTTCCCGAATCGGCAAGTGGGTTCGGGTAAAGGTCTGCAGCAGTACACCGCTCATCCCTAGCGAAGCTCCTGCTAGAAGGCAGACTAGAATTCGAGGCAAGCGGATCTGCTCCATGATAAAGGCCCTGCCATCATCTCCCTGCCCCAGTAGATATCGAAAAGCTTCTCCGATGTTAAATTCCTGATCGCCTGATGATAGAGACAGTAGGAAAATTAGGAAAGTCAGGAGGCTGAGGCTTACTAGAACCAAAAGAATCCGTTTTTTATCTCTCATAGAAGGCCCCCTTTCTCATCAGCCATAGGAAGACTGGCAGTGTAACGAGACTGATAATAGAGCTAAGAGGCAGACCGACCATATGACTTGCAGCAAAATCACAGATCAGTAGAAAGAGCGCTCCTGTTAGCATCGTCAGTGGCAAGATTTTCTGGTAGTTCTTTCCGCTGATGGTTTTGACAAAGTGTGGAATAATCAGTCCGACGAGGGCTAGGCTTCCTACTAGGGCAACGGCTGCCGCTGATAACAGTAGAACGAGGCTTAGAAAGAGAAGGGTCAACTGAGTCGTTCGCTGGCCTAAGCCCTTGGCTACTGTTTCATTGAGGCTGAGAATGGTTAGTTGGTGAGAAAATAGCTGAGCCAGTAAGAGGCCTAATAAGATAAAGGGAGCAATGATTTGCAGCATTTTCCAATTGGTTCCTAGAAGTCCTCCAGCCTGCCAACCGATGACAGCATTGGTCAGGTTGAGGTAAATGGTCAAGCCTTGTCCGATAGCAGTCAGGAGTGTTGTTACCATGGCACCGGATAAGACGAGACGTAGTTGCTCAAAACCTTTTCTAGGATGGTAGGAGAGGCTAAAAACCAGAATACTGGCTAGACAGGCTCCTGCAAGTGAGAGCAGGAGGATGCTACTGTAGTGTATACTCTTAGAAAAGGCATAACCGCAGATGAGCGCTAGGCCAGCTCCTGAGTTGATCCCCAAAAGTCCTGGGTCAGCAATGGCATTGCGGGTAATTCCCTGCATGATGGCTCCTGAAACGGCCAAGCTAGCTCCGACTAGCAGAGCTGCAATTCCTCTAGGTAAGCGCAGATCTATGATGATGTTCTGGGCTGGACTTTCCTTGAAGGGATGGCTCAGGGTTTCTATCAGTTGCCGATGGGAGTAGCTGGGAATGCCAAAGCGCAGGTAGAGATAGAGTCCGCCAATCAGCAGGAGAATGAGGGCGAAAAAAACAAGCCAAAAAATGTTTGGCCTATTTTTTTGAGTGAAGAGTGTATGAAGCGTCATCTGGTATCCTTTATATAGTCGAAAATCAAATAGCTGTCTTGATATATATCGCTTACTAGCAATGTTTTTTCACTAGTCTGAGTTTCTGCAAGGAATGGTCTAGTTCATTTTTTCAAGGCCATCTTGAATGGTTTTGAGTTCGTATTCAAGTGTCAATGGATCGTTGAAATAAAAGGCGTTGGCATCCACTTTTAAGATATGATTCTGTTGGACAGCGGGAATGGATTTCCAAACATCGCTTTCGTAAAGAGAACTTCCTGTTTTATCATCTTCAGCTGCAACCAGGACATAATCACCAATGTACTCACTCACCGTTTCTTGGCTGACTTGCAAGTAGCCACTTGGGAATACTTCATTCTTCACTTTTTGCGGGGCATCAAATCCCAGAGATTTGTAGATAACTTCTCCGCCTCGTCCCCAGTTGTTACCGAAGAGATAGATTTCCTTTTCATATAGTCCGACAACCGTGAAAGTGACATTTTTGTCCCAGCTTTTTCTTTTTAACTGCTTGCCAATATCAGCTGTTTTACTCTTCCAATCAGCAATCCATTGATCAGCTTCTTTTTTTCCTTACCAAAGATTTGGCCAAAAGCGATTCAGGATTTCTAAATAGTCATTTTTTTCCATAATCAATGGCAATAGTTGGAGCGATTTTCTTTAGTTCATCGATATTTTTTTGTCACTGGCATCTACCACGATAAGGTCTGGCTTTTGCTTGGCGATAGACTCCAAATCTTCCGGCATCAGAACCTTGGCGTTTTTGACTTTTTTCTTGAGGACAGGATTTTTAGCATCATAGGATGTTACAGTGACAGGGTCGAAACCAAGTTGCAGCAAATAGCCAGTGTAGGTAGAGGAGAGGCTGGCGATGCGTTTTGGATTTTTAGGAATATCACCGTAGTAATGGAATCCGTCAATTTTGGGCTTACTGGATAGCTCGACCTTGTCTGAAGAGGCAGAGTTTTCGGATTTAGATGAGCTGCCGCAGGCAACTAAAAGGAAGATTGTAACAGTAAGGGTGGCAAATGATAAAAACTTTTTCATTTTTTCCTCCAATTCTACAAAAAAGTTTAGAAGCTGTATCCATGAAGAAGATATGGGAAACTTATCTATGAATACATGACTTATTTAACGAGCTGATAGCTGAGGCAGAGTGGCTTATCCTGAATAGGATCCCGAATAATCTGGGCTTCAATCTGAAAAATGTCTCTCAGAATATCCGAAGTCATGACCTGCTCAACACTTCCTTGATACCGGATACGCCCATTTTTCATAGCAATCAGCTGATGGGAAAAGCGGGCAGCTAGGTTGATGTCATGCAGAACCATGATAATGGTTTTTCCGCTGAGTCGGTTGAGGTCATTCAGCAACTCCAAGATTTCCAGCTGGTGATTCATATCCAGATAGGTGGTCGGCTCGTCCAGAAAAATAGTCTCTGTATCTTGAGCTAAAGCCATAGCAATCCAGACGCGCTGGCGCTGACCTCCAGACAAATCATCCACCTGCCAGTCCGAAAATTCGCTGACCTGAGTTGCTTCCATAGCCCAGCAGATTTTTTCCCGGTCTTCTGCACTGAGTCGTCCCAAGCCAGTTTGATGCGGAAAGCGGCCATAAGAGACCAGATCATAGACGGTGATGCCATCGGTCGCCTCCATGGTTTGGGGAAGCAAGGCAATCTTTTGCGCCACCTCCTTGGTCGGCAGTAGGGCGATGGACTGTCCATCCAGAGTTATGCTGCCAGCTTTTGTCGGCAAAATACGGGTAAAAGCCTTGAGAAGCGTGGATTTACCGCAGCCATTGCTACCGATAATAGTTGTAATCTTTCCCTCGGCGAGTTGGCAGTCCAGTCCGTCAATAATAACCTTTTGATCGTAGGCGACCTGGATACTTGCTGCAGAGATAGTGGACATAGACTTCCTTTCTGGCTGATTCTTCTATCAGAATTACATCTTTTATTATACCATAAAAAAATTTTTTTCTAAAAAAAGAGTTTTTCTGACAATTTAATAAAAAAATAAAATAAAAAAAGTTTTTATAAAATTGTAAATAATAAAAAAATTTAAGCTTTTTCAAGCTAAGATAGAAATATTAAAAAGAACCTGCAATGATGATATGAATTTACAGGTGGTGAAAGGAAATATGATGAAATTATTGACAAACCTACGCCCCTCTACGCCTTTGAAAGAGCTGAGGTGGTTTGATATTGCAGTGATTACCCTGCTCATGTTTGGGCAGTTTATTTACCGCTCAACAGAGCTTTATCTAGCTAGCTTTGCACCTGCCGCCAGCTCAGGAGAGACTGAAACGGTGACCAATACAGCCACTGAAGGAGCGGCTTTTTCTAGCAATTTCAATTTTCAGCTACTGATGCTGGTCTTGACCATTCTTTATCTATTGCTTCGGCGCTTTGACTTTAAGCAGCTTCCCATCCGTCTGAGTTGGTCGGTTCTCCTTTGGACCCCTCTTATTTTTGTAGCAGTAGGGTTCATTGGTGACATTGTAACGACACTGAGCGGCGAGTATAATTACTTTGATCCAACCCTCTGGTCCTATGTGGACCTGCTAGAAATTTAGGAAATTTGCTGAACTGACACCTATGGCCATCCTCTACGGACTTCTCAATGGCTTCTATGAGGAATTCTTCTTTCTGGGGCTTATGACCTCTGTTAAGGATAAGTATAAGTGGTGGGCTCTGGCCTACTCTACTATCATTCGGATTTCTTTCCACACCTATCAGGGCATGCTGTGGGCCTTGGTTATCGGAGTAGTATATGGCCTCTTTTACTATTTCCTTTACAAGTATAAGGTCAAGAACCTCCTACCTTTCTTTCTCATGCACTCCTTGGCGGATATGTTTGGCTCCAGCTTGATGTATGTGCTGATTAAATGGCGGTAATTTTTACAAAACGACAATAAAAAGGCGATATGCTCGCCTTTTTTCTTATAAATACTTTTCTGCAAGAGCATAGTCTCCTGGATAGGCTACTTTTTCTCCTTCTACGATTTGGTAAGCATCTGCTCCTTTGCCAGCTAGAATGACGGCATCTCCCTCTCGCTCAGTCAGACTGAGAGCTTTTTTGATGGCTTCTTCTCGGTCGGCTATTTTTTCCACTGGATAGGAGATATAGGATGCGATTTCCTCCGCAATGGCTAGAGGATCTTCATAGTTGGGGTCGTCCGCGGTTAAGATAACGGTTAGCTCAGGATGCTGATTGAGTAAGAGACCGAAGTCTTTGCGGCGGCTTTCACCCTTGTTGCCAGTAGCACCCAAAAGGAGAATAATCTTGCCCTTTTGGTGTTCCTCTACCACAGACAGCAGGTTGCTTAGGCTAACACCATTGTGAGCGTAGTCAACGAAGATCTTGGCGCCGTTTTTCTGAGTCAGAACTTCCATACGGCCTGGGACTCGGGTTGCGGCAATTCCTTTTTTGATGTCTTTGAGGCTAGCACCCAGACGCAGACAGGCAAGACCAGCCGCTACTGCATTTTCCTGATTGAAGCGGCCGATGAGCTGGATATCGTAGTGGCCAGCTAACTTGCCAGCAGCTTCAAAGCTGAAGGCCTGAGAATCTATGATAGTATTGCTTGAGCCTGCTCCATAGAAATCATGTTCCATAGAAGCAACTTGCTCTTTTACGATTTGGAAATGGTCCATGTCGCTATTCACGATAACTGCTCGGCTATTGTCCATCAAGAGCCGTTTATTGTAGAAGTAATCCTCAAAAGTCGGATGCTCGATAGGGCCGATATGGTCGGGGCTGATATTGAGAAAGACACCGACATCAAAGGTTAGGCCATAGACCCGTTTCTTGAGATAAGCCTGACTGGAAACTTCCATGATGAGATGGGTCCGACCATTAGCAAGGGCTTGGGCCATCATTTTGATAAGATCCAGGCTCTCTGGTGTAGTCAGAGTTGACTTGAAGAAAGTCTCTCCATCCAAAGTAGTGTTCATAGTCGAGAGCAGGGCAGGGCGATGACTTTGGGAAAGGATTTGATAGGCAAAATAAGCTGTAGTTGTCTTACCCTTGGTGCCAGTAAAGGCAAGTAATTTGAGTTTCTTCTCCGGATGGCCGTAAAATTCCATGGCTAAGAGACTCATGGCCTGCTTGACATCGTTGACCAAGAGGACCGGAATGCCCACTTGAAAGTCTGTCTCGCTGATATAAAAGCGCAGGCCAGCTGAGACGGCTTTCTAGAAATTCTTTCTTAAAAGCCTCACCCTTGACAAAAAAGAGGGTAGAGGCGTCTGCTTCCCTGCTGTCATAGCTGATACTATCGAAAGTCAAGCCGCTATAGGAGAAAAAGTATTCTCCGTCTTTAACAATATCACGAAAATTATGGTCTTCTTTTAAAATAGCTAATACGGTTTCAATTTTAATCATAAATCTATTGTAAACCTTATGGCTGGGTTTTACAAGAGGCAAGGAAAAGTTTATAATAAAAGAAGAATAAATAGAAGAGGTTTTCTATGAGCCAAGAAACAACAAGCCAGCAGCAGCAGATGCTGCGGGGAACTGCCTGGCTAACTGCCAGCAATTTTATCAGCCGTCTTCTGGGGGCCATCTATATCATTCCTTGGTATATTTGGATGGGTAAGCACGGCGCCGAGGCCAATGGCCTTTTTACTATGGGCTACAATATCTATGCCTGGTTTTTACTGATTTCGACAGCCGGCGTGCCAGTGGCAGTGGCCAAGCAGGTAGCTAAGTACAATACCATTGACAAGGAAGAGCACAGCTTTACTTTGATTCGCGAGTTTCTCAAGTTTATGCTGCTTTTAGGAGCTGTTTTTGCAGTGATTATGTACCTGCTTTCACCAGTTTTTGCTTCTATGTCTGGCGGTGGTTCAGACTTGGTTCCAGTCATGCAGAGTCTGTCTTTGGCTGTTTTGATATTCCCATCCATGAGCGTTATCCGAGGTTTTTCCAAGGGTTTAACAATCTCAAGCCTTATGCCATCAGTCAGATTGCGGAGCAGGTCATTCGGGTTATCTGGATGCTGCTGACAGCCTTTTTCATCATGAAAATCGGTTCTGGCAACTATGTAGAAGCGGTTACCCAGTCAACATTTGCAGCATTTATCGGTATGCTGGCTAGCATGGCTGTCTTAGCCTTCTATCTCTGGAAGACAGGGATGCTGACTTCCATCCTTCATAAGCCTGCTAATGCAGGGGAGATTAATGGCCGTGCCCTCCTCTGGGATACCATTCGTGAAGCCATTCCTTTCATTATCACAGGATCTGCCATTCAGCTTTTTCAGATTATTGACCAAGCTACCTTTATCCATGTCATGGGTTGGATTAGCAAGTACAGCAAGTCCGAGCTCTTGGTTCAGTTTGCCTACTTCTCAGCAAATCCTAATAAAATTACCATGATTTTAATTGCAGTGGCTACTTCTATCGGTGGTGTTGGGATTCCGCTCTTGACCGAGAACTATGTCAAAGGTGATTTCCGCTCGGCTGCTCGCTTGGTGCAGGACAATCTCAGCATGCTAATTTTCTTTATCTTACCAGCAACCATTGGTGCTGCTTTGGTAGCGGAGCCACTCTACACAGTTTTCTATGGCAAGCCAGATAGTTTAGCACTAGGACTTTTCATCTTTGCTATGCTGCAGACCATTATCCTCAGTCTATATACGGTGTTAGCTCCGATGATTCAGGCCCTCTTCCAAAATCGAAAAGCTATTATTTATTTCCTCTATGGAGTAGGAGTCAAGCTGGTGCTGCAAGTACCCTTGATTTATATTTTCAAAGCTTATGGACCTCTTCTTGCGACGACAGTTGGCTTGATTATCCCAATCCTGCTCATGTATCAGGAAATTCGCAAGGTAACAGGTCTGAATCCTAAGAATCTCTTTAAGCGGAGCCTCCTGTCAGTGATTCTGACAGTTCTGATGACCATCTTTGTCTTGGTGGCAGAGCTTCTTATCGGTCTCTTCCTTCATCCTAGCGGACGGATTTCCAGCTTTGTCTATATCGCTTTGATTGGCGGTATCGGTCTTGCTGTCTATGGCGGTCTGGCGCTCAAAGTTCGCCTTATGGATCGCTTTATCGGTTCAAAAGCGGCTAGTCTGCGCCGACGCTTTGGAATTAAATAAATTTAACAAGAGTTGTCTGACAACTCTTGTTTTACTATAAAAAAATATCATACAAAAGGATGTTTTATTTAGTTTTGTCTTTCAATAAAATAGAAATTATTTCTAGGAGGCAATAATGCTTTTATACATACTAGTTTTTGTCCAAAGTATGCTTTCTCATATTCTGATTCCTCTATTGATAGAGTCTGGCCTCGTTCTTTATTATGTAAACGTAGGAAAGAGGAATGTTTTTGCATACGGTAGTTGTATTCTCTGGGGCTTTACTTTTATTAGACTCTATTTCCCAGATTATTTATTTTGCTTCGTTTGTATTTTTGTTCTTCCGGTTTGTTTTTTACTACTGAGGAAGGAAAATAGAGGTTGGATGTTTTTGATTAACTTGATATTAGCTTTAACTGGTGTTATAGCAAGTTTTGTTTTAACTATAGCTCTTTTACTAGTCTCAGAACACCATCGTATAACTTACTTCGAACATGGACAAGACAGTTATACCATTGTAACCAATCAGGTTATTTCCTCTGGTCTATTACGTAGTAGTTCAGATATCCATATCAAAGTTTATATAAACAACCCATTTGTTGCTAAGGAAGAATACCATGAGCATGTTGATGAGTATCAGTCTGATGTGAATAACATTCCCTCTTTAGAAACTTATGACGAATATCATGTCTATAAGAAAAAAATTATAAGATAGAGTCAAAAATCCTAAATAGACGCTTTTCATATCTATTAAAAAAAGCCGCAGGGCTTTTTTAATTTTTTTAGCTTTGTTTTTTTCTAAAAACATCAACATTATAGTTTCAAACTATAGCTAGCTCTTGAAAAAGAAAAAAAGAAAAAAATGTTTTTCAAAAAGATGTTACAATAGAGGGTGAAATATTAGCGAAGGATTGGAAGGTTAATATGAGTAAGGACGTAAAATTAAATACACTACTGGCTCAGGCTGGGGTTAAAAAAGATGAAACAACCGGTGCTTTAACAACACCCCTGCATTTTTCAACGACCTACCAGCACCCTGAGTTTGGCCAGTCAACAGGTTATGACTATACTCGAACCAAGAATCCAACAAGGGTTAGCTTGGAAGAGACTCTGGCAGCTATCGAAAGTGCAAATTATGCCCTAGCGACTAGCTCTGGTATGTCAGCTATTGTGCTGGCCTTTAGTGCTTTTTCCAGTTAGCAGCAAGGTTTTGGCTGTTCGGGATCTCTATGGCGGCTCTTTTTCGCTGGTTTGCCCAAGCTGAAGCAGAAGGGCGCTTTGCCTTTAGCTATGCAAATACAGAAGAAGAACTGCTGAACAATCTGACAGAGGGTATAGATATTGTCTATATCGAGACACCGACCAATCCTCTTATGGTAGAGTTTGACATCGCCCGCATTTCCCAAGCGGCTCACGAGCGAGGAGCAGCTGTCATTGTGGACAATACCTTCTATAGTCCCATTTATCAAAGACCGCTGGAGGATGGAGCTGATATTGTTTTGCACTCTGCGACCAAGTATCTGGGCGGACACAATGATGTCTTGGCTGGAGCCATCATGACTAATGATGCTGCAATTTATGACAAGCTATTCTATAACCTCAATACAACTGGGCCAGTCCTGTCTCCTTTTGACAGCTATCTGCTTTTGCGCGGTCTCAAGACATTGGCTCTCCGTATGGAGCGTTCTACTCAGAATGCACAAGAAGTAGTCGCTTTTCTGAAGAAATCTCCTGCGGTAAAAGAGGTTCTCTATCCAGGTAAGGGTGGTATGATTTCCTTTAAAGTTGTGGACGAAGGGAAGATTCCTCATCTCTTAAATAGCCTGAAAGTCTTTACCTTTGCGGAAAGTTTGGGTGGAGTGGAGAGCCTGATTACCTATCCGACGACCCAGACTCACGCTGACATTCCGGTGGAAGTGCGTCATTCTTATGGCTTGACTGATGATTTGTTGCGCCTGTCGATTGGAATTGAGGATAGTCGAGATTTGGTCGACGATTTACGCGCAGCCTTGGAGAGTGAATAATATGGGAAGATATAATTTTGAAAAAGCCCCCTGTCGTGTAGGGAATAATACTTATAAATGGAAAGAAGCGGAGAAGGACAAAGAAGTTCTGCCAGCCTGGATTGCAGATATGGATTTTGAAGTCCTGCCTGAAATCCAGCAAACCGTTCATGACTACGCTAATCAGTTAGTTTATGGCTATACCTATGCCAGTGAAGAGCTAATCAATGCCGTTCTAGATTGGGAGCGAGATGAGCACGACTATACCTTTGATCGGGAAGCCTTGGTATTTATTGAGGGGGTTGTCCCTGCTATTTCGACGGCTATCCAAGCCTTTACCAAGGAAGGGGATGCTGTCCTAATCAACACTCCTGTTTACCCACCTTTTGCACGCAGTGTCAAGCTCAATAATCGTCGGCTTATTACTAATTCTTTGATAGAGCAGGACGGTCTCTTTCAGATTGACTTTGAGCAGTTGGAGAGGGACATTGCAGACAATGAAGTCAAGATTTATGTTCTATGTAATCCTCATAATCCCGGAGGTCGAGTTTGGGAACGGGAAGTGTTAGAGAAAATTGGACGCCTCTGCCAAAAGTATGGAGTCCTCTTGGTTTCAGACGAAATTCACCAAGATTTGACCCTGTTTGGTCATGAACATCAGTCTTTCAATACTGTTTCGCCTAACTTTAAGGACTTTAGTCTGATTTTAGCCAGTGCGACTAAGACTTTTAATATTGCTGGGACCAAAAATTCCTATGCAGTGATTGAGAATCCTAGCTTGCGGCATCAGTTTAAAAAACGCCAGCTGGCCAATAACCAGCATGAAATTCCTGGTCTTGGATTTCTAGCTACAGAAGCAGCCTATCGTTACGGTTGGACTTGGTTGATGGAGCTCAAGGAAGTTCTTGAGAAGAATGTGAATTTTGTGGTTGATTATTTTGCCAAGGAAGCGCCGCGCCTGCGGGTCATGAAGCCTCAAGGGACTTATCTGATTTGGCTGGACTTTTCAGATTATGGCCTGACAGATGACCAGCTCTTCCAGCTGCTGCGAGAAGAGGCAAAGGTCGTCCTGAATAGAGGAAGTGATTTTGGCCAAGAAGGCAAAGGTCATGCCCGCTTAAATGTTGCTGCTCCAGAGACCATGGTTGAAGAAATCTGCTCCCGTATTGCAGAGGTATTGCCAAAATAAATCAAGAATTTTTGAAATTTGTCTCAAGCGAGAAAAAATGATTGACAATCCTTTGAAAGAGGAGTATAGTAATAGTGGAAAATCGGTAGGTGAGGCTACCATAAGGATACGGATGACTACCGCAAAGCAGTGGAGACACTACTCGTTGGTCAACAGTCCTGATCGCCAAGGTCAAGACTAAGCTCATTTCATCGCCTTATGGAGTTAAAGCTTGAACGGTAAATGCTTGCTTTATCTGTACTTGAAACAATGAAGCGAATAACCTGACATGCAAACAACCCTGCCGAGAAATTGGCAGGGTATTCTTTTTTGTTGAAAATATTTCAAGAGAGTAAATAGTTGATTGGCCTGCCTCTTAAGAAAAAAAGAAGGAGGAATAGTGATGAAATTTTGGTATTCTAGTACCAGTCCTTTTGCGCGTAAAGTATATGTTACAATTTTACATCATCATTTAGAGGAGCAAGTGGATATTCAGAAAGTTCAGGTGGCTTTTGATAGAAATTCACCGCACAATCAAGATAATCCTTTAGGTAGAATTCCTGCTTTTCAAGCTTCCAGTGGAGAATGGTTATATGGTAGTGATTTAATTTCTCAATATTTAGACGAACTAGGTCAGGAAGTCTCACTTTTCCCCAATGGAATGGAGAAATGGCATGTTTTAAATATACTGTCCGTTGCTGAAGGAATTTTGGAGAACACAATGCCGATTGTTGCGGAAAAATTTTTCCATGGAAAAGAACATTGGTGGAAAGACAGACATCAACAAATTGAAGAGAGAAATATACGGAGTTTGTCTTTGTTAGAGAAACTGGCTACTGAGCAAGGGCTCTCTTTAAATATTGCAACAATCCAAGTAGTTGCTCTTGTAGATTGGTGGAATTTACGTGAAGAAGTTATTGGATTTTCTTTGAAAGAAAATTTTCCAGAATTGCAAGATTGGACACAGAAGATGAATGCCACTTTTGACGTCTTGCAGGCATCTTGGGACTTTTAATTGTTTTTATAAATTAAGAAAGGAGACATGCGATGCAAATTGACGATTATCCGGAACCGCACATACACAGCCAATCGCTGATTTGTATCGTTCGGTCCTTATAAAGTGATTGGTCACTGTGTATGAACTTGATTATTCATACATAAAGGAGAAACCAATGAAAACAGTAAAAGAAAGATTAGTTGCTGCTTTGCAGCTTCCTATGCAAGAAACCTTGGCCATCTACAAGACCGCCTTTCGTGGCCTGACTGAAGAGCAGGTAGAAGAAAATCGTGACCTCTATGGGGAAAATATCATCACAAAGGGTCAGGAAGACTCTATTCTAAAAAAAATTTACGAATCTATTATCAACCCCTTTACGGTTATATTACTAGTAATTGCTCTGGTGTCTTTAGTGACCAATGTCTGGCTGGCTAAGCCCGGAGAGGAAGATCCGACAACTTCCATCATTATTGTTGTTCTAGTTTGATTTCTGGAGGCATTCGTTTTATTCAGGAATTGCGTAGTGACCGCGCTGCTAGCAATCTGTCTCGGTTGATTGTCAACACAGCTACGGTTATTCGAGAAGGTTCAGAACAAGAACTTCCCATTGATGAGATTGTTGTAGGAGACATCGTCAAACTTAGTGCCGGAGACATGATTCCAGCAGATGTTTTGCTACTAGAATCGCGTGATTTTTTCGTTCAGCAGTCTGGCCTAACAGGGGAGAGCGATGCAGTAGAAAAGATATGTTTGTCTAAGGCGGATGGGCAAAACCTTGATAGCCTTTTAGAAACAGAGTCACTGGCCTTTATGGGAACCAACGTTATTTCCGGTAGAGCAACAGCTCTGGTGCTGGTGGTTGGTGACGATACCATGATGGGGGCCATTGAGCAGACGCTGAATACCTACGATGAGCCGACTTCTTTTGAGCGTGATATGAATAGCATTTCTTGGCTCTTGATTCGTCTGATGCTTGTTATGGTACCTGTTGTTTTCTTCATCAATGGACTGACAGATGGAGACTGGTTGGAAGCAGGAGTCTTTGCTCTCAGCGTTGGGGTTGGCTTGACTCCAGAAATGCTACCGATGATTATCACAGCGAGCTTGGCTAAAGGTTCTATTATCATGGCTCAGGAAAAGGTCGTGATCAAAAAATTGAATGCTATTCAAGATCTAGGAGCTATTGATATCCTCTGTACGGATAAGACGGGTACACTGACCCAAGACGAGATTGTCTTGGAATATCCACTGGACATTCACGGTGATTTAGACTTGGCAGTGCTCCGTCGCGCCTTTCTAAATTCCTACTATCAAACAGGACTCAAAAACCTTATGGATCGGGCCATTATCAATCGGACAGAGAAAGAAGCAGAAAAGCATGAGCTTGTTCGTGACTTAGACCAAACCTTTAAGAAATTGATGAACTGCCCTTTGACTTTGAACGCCGTCGCATGAGTGTCATTGTCAAGGATGATGAAGATGTTATCAGCATGGTAACTAAGGGCGCCTTGGAGGAAATGCTGGCGATCTCTAGTTATGTGGAATACAAGAATCGGATTACGGAACTGACTGAGGAAATTCGTCAGGAAATTCTTGCGGAAGTGGCTCAACTTAATGAGCAAGGATTGCGCGTGCTTGGTGTTAGCTACAAGTCAGGCCTAGAAGAAGATTATGACTATGAGGTCAAGGATGAGTCTGATATGATCTTGACTGGCTACCTGGCCTTTCTAGATCCACCTAAGTCATCTGCGGCTCCAGCTATTGAAACCTTGGCTGAGTACGGCGTTGCTACTAAGATTTTGACTGGTGATAATGATAAGGTGACCCAGGCAGTTTGTGAAAAGGTTGGGTTAGATGTAGATAATATTTTACTAGGCGTAGAGGTAGATGCCTTATCAGATGAGGAATTGAGCCAAGCAGTAGAGCATACAACGGTTTTTGCCAAGCTCTCACCTGACCAAAAAGCTCGGATCATTCTCCAACTCAAGGCCAATGGTCACAAGGTTGGCTACATGGGTGATGGTATCAATGATGCACCTTCTATGAAGGTAGCAGATGTGGGTATTTCTGTTGATACAGCTGTCGATATTGCCAAGGAAACGGCAGATGTCATTCTGCTGGACAAGGACCTCATGGTTCTGGAGAAGGGGTTGGTAGAGGGACGCAAGGTCTATGCTAACATGACCAAGTACATTAAGATGACGGTCAGTTCCAATTTTGGGAATATCTTTTCTCTCCTCTTTGCCAGTATCTTTCTGCCTTTTCTGCCTATGGCACCAGTTCATCTGATTGTCCTCAATCTAGTTTATGACTTGTCTTGTATAGCTCTGCCCTTCGATAACGTTGACAGTGAATTTCTCAAGAAACCACGGATTTGGTCTGCTAACTCTATTACCCGCTTTATGGCTTGGATTGGTCCTATCTCATCCGTTTTTGATGTTTTGACCTATTTGTTGCTCTACTTTATTATCGTACCTATGATAACAGGTGGCAACTATCAAGCTGGTAGTGGGCAAGCAGAAACCTTTATCACTCTTTTTCAAACAGGCTGGTTCGTTGAGTCTATATGGACCCAGACCATGGTTATCTACATGCTGCGCTCACCTAAGCTGCCATTTGTGCAAAGTCGTCCTGCTTTGTCTGTCATTGTGACGACCATGGCAGCAGCTCTCTTTGTTACTTCCTTGCCATACAGCCTCTTTGCGTCAGTTCTGAAGACAGCCCCGCTGAATGGCACTTATTTCCTTTCCTCTTCTTGATTATTGTGCTTTATATGGTTAGTGTAACTCTTGTTAAACACCTTTATATCAAGCGCTATAGAGAATGGCTGTAAGGTGAAGAAAATCTTTGAAAAGGCTTGCTTATGGCAAGCCTTTTCACACTTTTTTTGATATAATAAGAAGAATAAATTGAAAGAAGGAAATCCAATCATGGGAAAACTTGAAGTTATCGCTCATCCACTAATTCAGCATAAATTGTCTATCTTGCGTCGTACAGATACCTCTACCAAGGCTTTTCGTGAATTAGTTGATGAAATCGCAATGCTCATGGGATATGAAGTTTTGCGCGATTTACCACTTGAAGATGTAGAAATTGAAACACCAATTACAAAAACAGTCCAAAAGCAGATTGCAGGGAAAAAATTAGCTATTGTACCCATCCTGCGGGCTGGTATTGGCATGGTGGATGGACTTCTGAGCTTGGTTCCAGCAGCTAAAGTTGGGCATATCGGAATGTACCGTGATGAGGAAACCTTGAAGCCGGTTGAATATCTGGTCAAGCTGCCAGAAGATATTGACCAACGTCAAATTTTCGTTGTAGATCCAATGTTGGCTACGGGTGGTTCTGCTATCTTGGCTGTGGATTCTCTGAAGAAGCGTGGTGCTAGCCACATTACATTTGTCTGCTTGGTTTCAGCGCCTGAAGGAGTAAAAGCCTTGCAGGAAGCTCATCCAGATGTTGATATTTTCACAGCTGCCCTGGATGACCATCTCAATGACCATGGATATATCGTACCAGGACTGGGAGATGCAGGAGATCGTCTTTTCGGGACCAAGTAAAAGTTTCTATTTGACCTTTTTTGACCAAAAGGATATAATAGTCTCGTAATTTGAAATTCTATTCCCTAGTTTGATAGAAAATTTTAAAAAGAGAAAGAGAGAAAACTATGATTCCTGTAGTTATTGAACAAACCAGCCGAGGGGAGCGCTCCTATGATATTTACTCCCGGCTATTAAAAGATCGGATTATCATGCTGACTGGCCCAGTAGAGGACAATATGGCTAATTCAGTCATTGCCCAGCTCCTTTTCTTGGATGCACAGGACAATACTAAAGATATTTATCTCTATGTAAATACGCCGGGGGGATCCGTTTCAGCAGGTCTGGCTATTGTGGATACTATGAACTTCATCAAGTCTGATGTTCAGACCATTGTTATGGGTGTAGCTGCCAGCATGGGAACAATCATTGCTTCCAGTGGTGCTAAGGGCAAACGCTTCATGCTTCCAAATGCAGAATATCTGATTCACCAGCCGATGGGCGGAGCTGGAAGCGGCACTCAGCAAACGGATATGGCCATTGTAGCTGAACACTTGCTTAGAACTCGTAATACCTTGGAAAAAATCTTGGCTGAAAACTCTGGCAAGTCCGTTGAGCAAATCCACAAGGATGCGGAACGCGATTACTGGATGAGCGCTCAAGAAACCTTGGAATACGGTTTTATTGACGAAATCATGGAAAATAGCAATCTGAACTAACATAGGAGGAGCCAAAAGCGCTCCTTTTTTGCTGCTTTGAATCCGACAAGCTGGCAAGTTCAGGTGTTTTAAGCTATTGATAAAGCTTTTCAGGGCTAGTTTTTTTGCCCTATCTTTGCTATAATCATCTAAGAACTAAATGGACTGGAAAGGAGCTTTATGATAGAAAGAGAAGAAAGAGTGGGCTTGATTGTCTATCTTTACTATAATCGAGATGCCAAAAAGCTAGCTAACTTTGGGGATATTATTTATCATTCTAAGAAGCATCGTTATCTGCATCTCTATGTCAATCAAGAGGAAGCCCAGAACTTACAGGAGAATCTGCCCAAGGAACGCTATGTTAAGCAAGTTCGGATATCTCACATAAAAGAACTAGATCAAAACTTTGTTGGAAGCCTGTATAGAGAACAAGAAAACGTTATCATTTGATAAAATTTCTATAAGGGGTTGACAATTGTCAGATAATTCGATATATTCTTACTATATCATCAATCAAATCACTTAAGGAGATTTCGGAATGAAGAAAAAATTTGCACTATCCTTAGTAGCTTTTGCTAGTGCGGCTCTTCTCGCAGCTTGTGGAGAAGTATCCAATAACAACTCAACAGCAACTGGTACAGAAATTGGCGATACGATTAAATTTGGTTTTAACTTTGAAGAATCAGGTGAAGTAGCAGCCTACGGTACAGCTGAACAACATGGTGCTCAGTTGGCCGTTGATGAAATCAACGCTGCTGGTGGCGTAGATGGCAAGAAGATTGAGGTTACTGATAAGGATAACAAATCAGAAACTGCTGAAGCATCTACCATCACTACTAGCTTGGTTACCCAAAGTAAGGTAAATGCAATCATTGGCCCTGCGACTTCTGGAGCTACAGCTTCAGCAACTGCAAATGCTGCTAAAGCAGGTGTGCCAATCATTACACCAAGTGCGACACAGGATGATTTGACCAACAAGCAAGATTATCTATACCGTGCAACCTTCATTGATAGCTACCAAGGTAAAATCATTTCTAAGTATGTCACTGACAACTTGAAAGCTAAGAAAGTCGTTCTTTACTACGACCAATCTAGTGACTACGCTAAAGGAATGGCGGATGCCTTCAAGAAGGAATTCAAGGGTGAGATTGTAGCAACAGAAACTTTCCAATCTAAGGATACAGACTTCCAAGCTGCTTTGACAAAGATTAAGGGCAAAGAATTTGACGCTCTGGTTGTTCCAGGTTACTATACAGAAGCTGGTAAAATTGTCAATCAAGCGCGTGGTTTGGGTATTGACCAAACAATCGTTGGTCCTGATGGCTTTGGTGATGCTAAGTTCGTTGAGCAAGCAACTCCTGCGGCAGCTACAAATGTTTACTATGTATCTGGCTTTACAACTTCTGGTGAAATGTCAGAAAAAGCTAAGAAGTTTATTGAAGCATATAAAGCTAAGTACAAAGAAGAGCCATCTATGTTTGCAGCTCTGGCATATGACTCTGTTTATATGGCAGCAGAAGCAGCCAAAGGTGCTAAAACTTCTGTAGATATCAAAGACAACTTGGCTAAGCTTAAGATTTCGATGGAGTGACCGGTTCAATCACTATTGATAAAGATCACAATCCAGTGAAAACAGCTCTGATGATTGGCTTGAAAGACGGTCAAGTAGATACTGTAGAAACAGTCAAAGCGGAATAATAGTTACGAGGCTGGGGCTATCCCAGTCTTTGACTTGTTTTCTATTTCTAGTTGCTTGAGCAAGTTAGTAGATGATTTCTTTCTTTATAAATCTACGGATTTGAAAGAGTATTGTTTTATAATCTATTCTTCTTCGTTTCTCAATCAACTATTATTCGTATTTTGGGAGTGGGATGATAAAATCACGACCTAGTCTGCTGATTTTTGTCCCATTCCTTATTTTATTATAGAAAGAGTGGTGTCTAATGCTCCAACAATTAGTCAACGGTCTAATCCTGGGTAGTGTTTATGCGCTTCTGGCTTTGGGTTATACCATGGTTTATGGGATTATTAAGCTGATTAACTTTGCCCACGGCGATATCTATATGATTGGTGCCTTTATGGGTTATTACTTAATTAATATCCTGAAGTTTAATTTTTTCCTTTCTCTCATTTTAGCGATGATTGGGACAGCGATTCTTGGTGTGGTTATTGAGTTTTTAGCCTATCGTCCTCTGCGAAATTCGACTCGGATTGCGGCTTTGATTACAGCCATTGGGGTCTCTTTTCTCCTCGAGTATGGCATGATTTTCTTTGTCGGTGCCAATACCCGTTCCTTCCCACAGGTTATTAAAACAGTACGCTTTAACTTAGGACCGATTTCTATCTCAAATATTCAGTTGCTGATTTTGGGAATTTCTATTTTCCTCATGGTGGCTCTGCAGTTTATCGTGCAGAAGACAAAGATGGGTAAGGCTATGCGAGCTGTATCTGTAGATAGTGATGCTGCTCAGCTGATGGGAATCAATGTCAATCGGACAATCAGCTTCACCTTTGCTTTGGGGTCAGCTCTTGCAGGAGCTGCTGGTGTTCTAATTGCCCTTTACTATAATTCATTAGAGCCTTTGATGGGGATGACTCCAGGTATTAAGTCCTTTGTAGCGGCCGTTCTCGGTGGTATTGGAATCATTCCTGGTGCCGCGCTTGGTGGCTTTGTTATCGGTCTTTTGGAGACTTTTGCGACAGCGCTTGGACTATCTGATTTCCGTGATGCCATTGTCTATGCGATTTTGATTGTCATTCTTCTGATCCGTCCAGCTGGTATCCTTGGCAAAAATGTGAAAGAGAAGGTGTAAGGTATGAAAAAGAATTTAAAGATAAATATTTTCTGGCTTGGCCTTGTCTTAATTGGCCACTTGTTGATGACAGTATTGGTTAGTGCCGGTGTTCTCAATGCGTTTTACATTCAAATCTTAGAGCAGATTGGGATTAATATTATTCTGGCTGTGGGGCTTAATCTCATCGTCGGATTCTCAGGTCAATTTCTCTTGGGCATGCTGGCTTTATGGCAATCGGTGCCTACGCAGTAGCCATTATTGGCTCTAAATCGCCAACATATGGAGCTTTCTTCATTGCCATGCTGGCTGGAGCTATCATTGCTGGTATTGTGGCTTTAGTAGTTGGTTTGCCGACCCTGCGACTTAAAGGGGACTATCTCGCGATTGCGACTCTTGGTGTCTCAGAGATTATCCGTATTCTGATTATTAATGGCGGTACTTTGACAAATGGTGCAGCTGGTATCTTATCCATTCCGCCCTTTACTTCTTGGCAGATGGTCTATGTCTTTGTTGTTATCACAACTATTTTGACCTTGAATTTCCTGCGCAGTCCTATCGGTCGCAGCACTCTCTCTGTTCGTGAGGATGAAATTGCTGCTGAGTCTGTCGGGGTTAACACTACTAGAATCAAAGTGACAGCCTTTGTTTTAGGAGCTATCACGGCTTCTATTGCTGGCTCTCTTCAAGCTGGCTTCGTTGGTTCAGTTGTTCCTAAGGACTATTCCTTTACCAACACTATCAATATCTTGATTATTGTCGTTTTTGGTGGCCTAGGCTCTATGACTGGAACCATTGTAGCTGCAGTGGTCTTGGGAGTTCTCAATATGTTGCTACAGGATGTATCCAGCATTCGGATGATTGTCTATTCTTTGGCTTTAATCTTGGTCATGATTTTCCGTCCAGGCGGACTCTTAGGAACTTGGGAGCTGAGCTTGTCTAAGCTCTTCAAAAAGAATAAGGAGGTCAAAGAATAATGGCACTTCTTGATGTGAAAAATCTAACTAAAAACTTTGGTGGTCTGACTGCTGTCAGCGATGTGACCTTGGAACTCAACGAGGGCGAGCTGGTTGGTCTGATTGGCCCTAATGGTGCAGGAAAAACGACTCTTTTCAACCTCCTAACCGGTGTTTATGAGCCTAGTGAAGGAACAGTGACACTAGATGGTCATTTGCTCAATGGTAAGGTACCTTACAAGATTGCTTCTTTAGGTCTAGGGCGGACTTTCCAGAACATCCGGCTCTTTAAGGACCTTAGTGTTTTGGATAATGTTTTGATTGCCTTTGGTAATCATCATAAGGCTCATGTGTTAGCTTCTTTCCTCCGCCTGCCAGCTTACTACAAAAACGAAGAAGAACTCAAAGCTAAGGCTTTGGAGTTGCTGAAAATTTTTGACTTGGACAAGGAAGCAGAAACCTTGGCTAAGAACTTAGCTTATGGTCAGCAGCGCCGCTTGGAGATTGTTCGGGCCTTGGCAACGGAGCCGAAGATCCTCTTCTTGGATGAGCCGGCTGCAGGGATGAACCCTCAGGAGACAGCAGAGCTGACTGCATTGATTCGACGGATTAAAAACGAATTTAACATTACCATCATGCTAATTGAGCATGACATGAGTCTGGTAATGGAAGTCACTGAGCGAATCTATGTGTTGGAGTACGGCCGCTTGATTGCGCACGGAACACCTGATGAAATCAAGAATGACAAACGCGTTATTGAAGCATATCTAGGAGGTGAAGCCTAATGTCCATGCTTAAAGTTGAGAATCTCTCTGTCCATTATGGCATGATTCAGGCTGTCCGTGATGTCAGCTTTGAAGTAAACGAAGGAGAAGTCGTTTCCCTGATTGGTGCCAATGGCGCTGGGAAAACGACCATTCTCCGGACTATTTCAGGCTTGGTTCGTCCAAGTGCTGGTAAAATTGAATTTGTCGGCAATGAAATTCAAAAAGTTCCTGCTCAAAAAATCGTAGCAGCTGGACTTTCGCAAGTACCAGAAGGCCGCCATGTCTTTCCAGGTTTGACCGTTTTGGAGAATTTGGAAATGGGCGCCTTTCTCAAAACAAACCGTGAAGAAAATCAAGCCAATCTCAAAAAAGTCTTCTCTCGTTTCCCACGCTTGGAAGAGCGTAAAAACCAAGATGCTGCTACCCTTTCAGGTGGTGAGCAGCAGATGCTGGCCATGGGACGGGCTCTGATGTCTACACCTAAGCTTTTGCTCTTAGATGAGCCTTCTATGGGCTTGGCGCCAATCTTTATTCAGGAAATCTTTGATATTATCCAAGATATTCAGCGACAAGGGACTACAGTTCTTTTGATTGAGCAAAATGCAAATAAGGCACTCTCTATCGCCGACCGTGGTTATGTTCTTGAAACAGGTAAAATCGTTCTGTCCGGAACCGGTCAAGAGCTCCTCGCTTCTGACGAAGTCCGCAAAGCATATCTAGGTGGCTGAAACAATCCGGGGGATTGTTTCAGGTTGTAAATGGAAACTCGCGGCAGCGAGTTTTCTTTAAAATGTCTGGGAGACATTTTTAGGTTGTTAATAGAAAATTACGATAGTAACTTAACATTTTGAAAAGGTCCAATGGACCTTTTTAAGTTGCAGATAAAGAAAACAAGGTTTTCGTCAAGATGCCCGGTGGATTGTTTCAGGTTGCAGATGGGAATTCGCGAGAGCGAGTTTTCTTCAAAATGTCTGGGAGACATTTTTAGGTTGTTGATAGAAAGTTACGGTAATAACTTAACATTTTGAAAAGGTCCGATGGACCTTTTTTTCTTTTAGATGCTTAAAATAGTATAGCTAGCCATTGTCTATCTTCAATTTTCTCAATCGCGGGATTTTTCTAAATTTTGAAAACTTAGGCAAAGGACTTGGAAGCGTTTGAAATCAGCTGCAAAATAAAGTATAATAAGTATAAGAATTATGGATAGGAAGAAGAGGGAACTCTTATGGCAGTTAAAGATTTTATGACGCGTAAGGTGGTTTATATTAGCCCAAATACAACGATTGCTCATGCGGCAGATATGATGCGTGAACAGAAACTCCACCGTTTGCCAGTGATTGAGAATGACCAACTAGTGGGACTGGTGACAGAAGGAACGATTGCAGAAGCTAGTCCATCTAAGGCAACGAGTCTGTCCATTTATGAGATGAACTATCTTCTCAACAAAACCAAGGTTGGTGATGTTATGATTCGTGATGTGGTCACGATCTCTCAGTTTGCCAGTCTGGAAGATGCGACCTATCTGATGCTGAAAAATAAGATTGGTATCCTGCCTGTTGTGGACAATGAGCAGCTTTACGGGGTTATTACTGACCGTGATATTTTCAAAGCTTTCTTAGAAGTGTCTGGCTATGGTGAAGAGGGAGTCCGTCTGCGCTTTGTCACTGAGAATAAGGTGGGGGTTCTTGAGCAGATAATCCGTCTTCTGGTGGAAGAAAATCTCAACATCTCCAATACCGTCAATATCCCACGCAAGGATGGCAAAGTCGTCATTGAAGTACAGCTAGCTGGTAATATAGATACGGCGCTTCTCAAGAAAAAATTTGAGGAGCATGCGATTGAGCTGGCTGAGATTACACATACTGCTGCAAAAGCTTTATAAGCGATAAAAAAGCCTCATCGTTAGATGAGGTTTTTAACGTACAATAGGCTGTTTGTTAGCATCTAAAGTAAAGCCTTCGCCCAAAATCTCATGGGCTTCGGTAATAGTTGTAAAGGCAAATGGATCGACTTGGTTAATGAGTTTCTTCATCTGTTGCATTTCATTACGGGAAACAACACAGTAGACAATCTGGAGATCCTGCTTGCTATAGAAGCCTTGCCCCTTGAGGAAGGTCACTCCACGATCCAGCTTGTTATTGATAGCTTCAGCCAGTTCAGCCGGTTTGCTGGTAACGATAGGAATCCCTTGCCGGCAAAACCTCCTTCTGCGATCAGGTCAATGACGCGCGAGGTGATAAAGACAAACATCAGGGTATAAGACACCATGCGTAGGTCTTTGAAAACAAGGAGAACCAAGGTAATGACTACAAAATCAACAGTCAGCATGAGTTTGCCCATGGAAATGCTCGTATATTTATTAAAGATACGGGCTACAATGTCAGTACCGCCAGTTGTTCCGCCAGCATTGAAGATGATGCCCAGTCCAATCCCCAAAACAATCCCTGTTCCAAGACAGGCCAGTAAAACATCCCCGTCCAGAGCTGAGAGGAAATAGTCTTGCAGGTGTTTGGAGGCAGGTAGGATTTCAAAAATCTTGAGCCAAGCAGACACGGAGAAGGTCCCTAGAATGCTGAGATAGAGGGTTCGTGAGCCTAGTAGCTTCCAAGCAATAATAAAGAGAGGAATGTTAATAATCAGGTTGGTCGTCGAGACAGGGATTTTAAACAGATAGTAGGCAATCAAGGTCAAACCCGTCGCGCCACCTTCATATAAATGAAAAGGAATGACCAAATAATGAATCCCAAAAGAAAAAATTCCAGCCCCAAAAATGATGGCCAGTACGTTTTTTAATTTAAACATAACATCCTCCTAAATCTATTTCCAGAAATTTCTTCTGAATATATTTTTACCAAAAAAATTTAGCCTTTGTGAAACACTTTGAAAAAAATTTTTTTAAAGTCTTTTTCTTATGATGGGCTTTTAGCTTTTTTTGGTAGAATAAACAATAGATAAAAAAAGAGTGGGATGAAAATAATGAGTTGACGGAATCGGTTCTTATCAGCCTGCACATTAATGTGGACGGACTCTGAAAAAGTAGATTATATCAAGCTTTAGGGCAAGTCTTATCTGCATTTTCTTATAAAGAACAAAAAATAGAAGTTAGAGATTAAAAGTAAAGATGAAAAATGGTATTTTGATTTCGCTGGAAGGTCCAGAAGGGGCTGGAAAGTCGAGTGTGTTGGAAGCCTTGCTTCCTTTTTTGAAAAATTATGGTACTGGCCTGATTACGACGCGGGAGCCGGGTGGCGTCCAGATTGCGGAGGCCATCCGCGAAGTGATTTTGGAACCTAGTCATACGGCAATGGATGCTAAGACTGAGCTCTTGCTGTACATTGCCAGCCGCCGTCAGCACTTGGCCGAGCGGGTTTTGCCAGCTTTAACGCAAGGAAAGCTTGTCTTGATGGACCGTTTTATTGATAGTTCAGTGGCCTATCAGGGCTACGGACGGGGTCTGGATGTGGCAGATATTGAATGGCTCAATCAGTTTGCGACAGATGGACTTAAGCCTGATTTGACCCTCTATTTTGATATTGATGTGGAAGAAGGGCTGGCACGGATTGCTAAGAGTGAGAGCCGAGAGGTGAATCGGCTTGATCTGGAAGGTTTAGACCTGCACGAGCGGGTTCGGCAGGGCTATTTGGCGATTCTTGACAAGGAGCCTGAGCGCTTCATCAAGGTGGATGCCAGTCAACCACTAGATAAGGTAGTGGCTGATAGTTTGGCCATCATTCAGGAACGATTTGGGAATCTGTCATGAAGATAAAAGATTTACAGCAAAGCCAGCCCAGCTTATTTGAGCAGTTTCAGCATATTTTGGAACAGGGACGGCTAAGCCATGCCTACTTGTTTACTGGAGCTTTTGGCAGTTTTGAAATGGCCCAAATCCTGTCCCAGAGTCTCTTTTGTGAGAATAAGCAAGGCGTCTGGCCTTGTCAGTCCTGTCGTTCTTGTCGTTTGATTGCAGAAGAAGATTTCTGATGTAACTGTGGTGCGACCGGTTAATAACATTATTAAAACAGACCGAGTTCGGGAGTTGGTCCAAAACTTCTCTCAAAGTGGCTTAGAAGGCAGTCGGCAGGTTTTCATTATCTGCGATGCGGATCGGATGCATGTTAATGCAGCCAATTCCTTGCTCAAAGTCATTGAGGAACCGCAGAGCGAGATTTATATCTTTCTCCTGACTGCTGATGAACAGCTGATTCTGCCGACGATTCGGAGTCGGACTCAGGTTTATCATTTCTTGAAAAATACAGCTGCTCTGCAGCACAGTTTGGAACAGGATGGCTTGATTAAAAGTCGAGCGGAGCTACTAGCTGCTTATAGTCAGACTCAGTCAGAAGCGGAAAGCTTGGCTCATAATAACGCCTTTTTTGAATTAGTCAGCGAATGCGAGCGCTTTGTCAAGGATTTTCAGAGTCGCTCCAGTCAGGCATTTCTGCAGGTTTCGCGTCTGGCAAAGCTGGCTGATGATAAGGAGAAGCAGGAACAGGTCTTCAAGCTCTTGGAAGTGTTATTTTATAAAGTGATAGCAACAAAAAGCGGTCGACAGGCCTTGGAGCAGCTTTTGCTGGCTCGGAAGATGTGGCGGGCCAATGTATCTTTTCAAAATGCTTTAGAATATATGACTTTGAAGGGAAAGTAAAAAGAGGCAGTACAGGAGTATAAAATGGATAAAAAAGACTTATTTGACGCCTTGGATGATTTTTCACAGACGCTTTTAGTGACCCTTGCTGAGGTGGAGGCTGTCAAGAAAAATCTCAAGAGTGTGGTAGAGGAAAATATTGCTCTGCATCTGGAAAATGACAAGTTGAGGGAGCGATTGGGAGAGGTGGAGAAGGAAGCTCCGACCAAGACCAAGAAAAACCGAGATAATCTGCGTAAGCTTTATTATGACGGCTTTCATGTCTGTACAGATTTCTATGGTCAGCGCCGGGAGAATGACGCAGAGTGCATGTTCTGCGATGAGTTATTATTTAGGGAGTAGTGATGCAGGTTCAAAAAAGTTTTAAGGGCGAAACTGCCTACGGCAAGCTTTATCTGGTCGCGACTCCTATCGGCAATCTGGATGATATGAGCCTCCGCATGGTCAATACCTTGAAAGAGGTTGACAGGATTGCGGCTGAAGATACGAGAAATACGGGCCTGCTGCTCAAGCATTTGGGATTGAAACTAAGCAGATCAGTTTTCATGAGCACAATGCCAAGGAGAAAATTCCAGTTCTCTTGGACATGCTTCAAAGTGGAAATGATATAGCTCAGGTTTCGGATGCTGGTCTGCCCAGTATTTCTGATCCTGGACATGATTTGGTTCAGGCAGCGCTAGAAGCCGGAATTACTGTAGTACCGATTCCTGGTCCTAGCGCTGGAATAACAGCCTTGATTGCCAGCGGCTTGGCCCCTCAACCGCATATTTTCTATGGTTTTCTGCCTAGAAAGGCTGGCCAGCAGAAGGAATTTTTCACTAGCAAAAAATCCTATCCTGAGACCCAGATTTTCTACGAATCCCCTCATCGGGTTCGGGCTACGCTGGAAAACATGCTGGCAGTTTATGGTGACCGACAAGTCGTTTTGGTGCGTGAGTTGACTAAGATTCACGAAGAGTATCAACGAGGGCTGATTTCAGAGTTGCTGGCCTATACGGCTGAATATCCGCCTAAAGGAGAGTGTCTCTTGATTGTAGCTGGGGCAGCAGAAGATGCCAAACAGGAAATGTCTCAGGACCAGTTACTCGCTGAGATTGATCTTTTAGTTGAAGCTGGGAGCAAAAAAAAATCAGGCCATCAAGGAAGTGGCCAAGAAATACGGCAGGAACAAGAGCGAGCTCTATGCGGTTTATCATGAAAATAAGGATTGATAGAAGCTCATAAATTTCTCAATACAACCAGTAGTCTCTTTTAAAATTGGAAAAAGCGTAACTCAGTTTTTTTGTAAGACTATCTAATCCTGACCTAAACTCAGGATTTTTTTTGTTATCTGGATTAGACAGTTGGTTTTGCTTATCTATATTTCAACAATGTTCGGGAATTGGATAAAAAAGTGCTAGATTTCTGAAATAAAATAGATATTTTCTAAACTTTGTGATATGATATACAAAATAAATTTTGGAGGTAGGATATGACGATTTACAATTTTTCTGCTGGACCGGCAGTATTGCCCAAGGAAGTCTTGAAAAAAGCTCAGGCTGAGTTTTTAGACTATGCCCAAAGTGGCATGAGTGTGATGGAGCTGTCCCACCGATCCAAGGAATTTGACGATATTATCAAAGAAGCTGAGAGCTTGCTGCGTGAGCTCATGGATATTCCGGACAATTACCGCGTCCTCTTTCTGCAGGGGGGAGCTTCTACCCAGTTTAGTATGATTCCCCTTAATCTAGCCCAAGGCGGCAAGGCCTACTACTTAGTGGCTGGATCTTGGGGAAAGAAAGCTTACACTGAAGCAGTCAAGCTGTCTAAGTTCATTCCGTTTGAGCCTATTCTTTTGGCTTCGTCAGAGGATTTAAATTACACGGAAATTCCTTCTCTTGATGAAAAGGATATTGATCCGCAGGCGGCTTATGTGCATCTGACAACCAATAATACCATCGAAGGAACGGCTATTTATGACCTTCCTGCGACTAATGGCGTGCCGATTGTGGCGGATATGTCTTCTAATATCCTGGCTGCTCAATATCGAGTAGAGGATTTCGGTTTGATTTATGCTGGGGCTCAGAAGAATATCGGACCTGCCGGCGTGACAGTTGTCATCATCAGAGAAGACTTGCTGGATGACGAACCAGTTCTATCTAGCATGTTGGATTACCGCATTCAGGCGGACAATGGCTCTCTTTACAATACACCACCGACTTTTTGCCATCTATATGGCCAAACTGGTCTTTGAGTGGGTCAAGGAGCTAGGTGGCGTAGCAGAAATGGAAAAGCGCAATCGTGAAAAATCTGGCCTTTTGTACGACTTCATTGAGCAGTCTGACTTTTATCGCAGTCCAGTCCGTTATAAGGAGCAACGCTCAGTAGCCAATATTCCCTTTGTGTCTCCTAGCCCAGAGTTGGATGCCAAGTTTAACAAAGAGGCTGCAGCAGCGGGATTCAAGAATATCAAGGGGCACCGCAGCGTAGGCGGCATGAGAGCTAGTCTCTACAATGCTTTTCCGCTCCAAGGTGTCAAGGACTTGATTGCCTTTATGCAGAAATTTGAAGAAGAAAATTCTTAAGGGAGGGAAACTATGGTCTTTAGTGTCAAAACCTTTAATAATATCAATCAAATCGGACTTAAGGAGCTGGGCAATACTTTTCAGATTGACGGAGATAAGTCTGACAATCCGGATGCTTATATCCTGCGCAGTCAAAACCTGCATGGACAGGAATTTCCAAGCAAGCTCAAAGCTATTGCGCGGGCAGGCGCAGGAACCAATAATATTCCTGTCGACCAGGCAACGGCTCAGGGAATTGTGGTCTTCAACACGCCAGGAGCTAATGCCAATGCGGTGAAAGAAGCAGTCTTGGCTTCCATTCTCCTGTCTGCGCGTGACTATATCGCAGCTAACAGTTGGGCTAACGGCCTTTCTGGAGATGATGTTCCCAAGCAAGTGGAAGCTGGTAAGAAGCAGTTTGCTGGGACAGAGATTGCAGAGAAGACTTTGGGAGTCATTGGGTTAGGAGCTATCGGCGGCCGCATTGCCAACGATGCCTATCGTCTGGGGATGAACGTCTTAGGCTATGATCCTTATGTATCCATTGAAACGGCTTGGAATATCTCTAGCCATGTCAAGCGGGTAGCAGACATTAAGGAAATCTTTGAGAAGAGTGATTATATCACTATTCATGTGCCCCTGACTGAGGATACACGAGCTACTTTGATCAGGCTGCTTTTGGTCTCATGCAAAAAGGAACGACTCTTATCAACTTTGCCCGCGGCGAGCTGGTGGACAACGCTGCCCTCTTTGAAGCCTTGGAAGCAGGTGTTATCAAGCGCTATATCACAGACTTTGGTGTAGATGAGCTGCTCCGTCATCCGCAGATTACAGTCTTTCCGCATCTGGGCGGATCGACCGAAGAAGCTGAGCTCAACTGTGCCATTATGGCTGGTAAAACCATTCGCCGCTTCATGGAAACGGGCGAGATTATCAACTCTGTGAATTTCCCTAATGTCCGTCAGGCACTCTCAGCGCCTTATCGGATTACCCTGATTAACAAAAATGTACCGAATATTGTGGCTCGAATTTCAACAGCGGTTAGTGATTTGAATATCAATATTGACAATATCATCAATCGTTCCAAGGGTGATTATGCCTATACTTTGCTGGATCTGGATGAGTCGGACGAAAGCAAGATTCAGGAGCTGGTTGATAAATTTGAGAATAGCGACAATATTGTGCGCGTGCGTTTGATTAAAAAATAACCGAGAAATAGACAGTGTTTCTTTATGGAAGGCGTCTTTACCAGCCGATGAGCTTTTCGCTTGTCGGCTTTTTCTAATGTGTCTCGGCTTGACAAGAAGGAGCTAGCTAGGCTATCATAGGGACGGAGGAAAAACAATGTTACAATTTATTGAATACCCAAAATGCTCTACCTGCCGTAAGGCTAAAGCTGAGCTCAATCAATTAGGAGTGGATTTTGAGGCAGTGGATATTGTTCAAAATACACCTAGCCGGGACCAGCTCCTAGACTGGATTCAGAACTCGGACTTTGAGATCAAGGCCTTTTTCAATACTAGCGGCCTCAAATACCGTGAACTGGGACTAAAAGAACAGGTGCCACATATGACAGCTCAGGAAGCTGCAGATTTATTATCGACAGACGGCATGCTGATTAAGCGACCGCTCTTGGTTCGAGATAACCAGATCTTGCAGATTGGCTACCGGAAGGCGTATGAAGAGTTGGAGTTGTAAAGTATTAAGAACAGCTGCATTCTCAATCATGATTTTTGGATGCTTCTTCCTTTCATGATATAATAAATCTATCTCAATCTTAGAAAGAAAAATCATGGTTTTATCAAAAAAACGGGCTCGATATGTCATTGAAGAGATTATTGCTCTTTTTCCTGATGCCGAGCCCAGTCTAGATTTTCGCAATCACTTTGAGCTTTTGGTAGCGGTCATGCTGTCGGCTCAGACGACAGATGCTGCAGTCAATAAGGCAACGCCGGCTCTGTTTGAAGCCTATCCTAGTCCACAGGACATGGCTGCGGCTGGTGAAGCAGACATTGCTAAATATATCTCCCGCCTAGGTCTTTATCGCAACAAAGCCAAGTTTTTGAAGAAATGCGCCCAGCAGCTTTTGGATGACTTTGACGGTCAAGTACCACAAACGCGGACAGAATTGGAAAGTCTAGCTGGTGTTGGTCGCAAAACGGCCAATGTAGTCATGAGTGTGGGCTTTGGTATTCCAGCTTTTGCTGTTGATACTCATGTGGAGCGCATCTGCAAGCACCATGATATCGTTAAAAAATCGGCAACGCCACTTGAAGTAGAAAAGCGAGTTATGGATGTCCTTCCACCGGAACGTTGGCTGCCAGCCCATCAGGCCATGATTTACTTTGGTCGTGCCATCTGCCATCCTAAAAATCCCGAGTGCGATCACTATCCGCAACTCTATCACTTTAAAGACATTTAAAAAGCGAGGTCAAATGACTTCGCTTTCTTATTCACTAAATCTTAAAAAATAACCATCTGGATCCAAAATCGCAAATTCATGGGGATAGATAAAGCTATTCCCTACGCGAAATTCTCTTTTCGTCAGCGGACGATGGATGGGATAGTCAGCTTCTAGCAGTTTTTGGTGGAGCTGTGGAACATCTTCAATGCCAAAGGAAATATTGACACCGCGTCCGAAAGGATAAGTCAGTTGGGCTAATTCTTCTGCGCTGCCTTCTTCTAGCATAAGTTGGCAGTCTTCAAGCGAGAGGAAGAGAAATTTCTCCTCTGGACGCTCGTATTGGACAGTGAATCCCAGCAAGTCGCAGTAGAAGTGGCGCGACTTTCGATGTTGGATACTACAAATTCAGGAATAACAGCTTGATAGTCCATTCGTTTTCTCCTTAGAGTTCAATCTCCATGACAATGGGTGTGTGGTCTTGGCGCGCACCGGAGTCAATCATATCAGACTTGGTTACCTTGTCAGCTACACGGTTACTGGTTAGCCAGTAGTCAATTCTCCAGCCTGTATTATTGATTTTAGAAGTCTTGCTGCGTTGCGCCCACCAAGTGTATTGGTTAGGGATATCGCCGTGCAAATGGCGGAAGGTATCGGTGAAGCCTTTAGCCAGCAGGTTGGTGAAGCCAGCGCGCTCTTCGTCCGTAAAGCCTGGTGAACGGCGGTTGCTGGCTGGATTGGCCAAGTCTATTTCCTTGTGGGCCACATTGTAGTCGCCAGTAGCGAGGACTGGTTTTTGTTCATCTAGTGTTGCCAAGTATTCAGCGTATTTGGCATCCCAGACTTGACGGTCATCCAAGCGTTTGAGTCCATCGCCAGCATTAGGCGTATAAACTTGAGTGACAAAGAAACCTTCAAATTCCAGCGTAATGATGCGACCTTCAACATCCATGGTTGACGGAGCGCCGATTTCTGGGAAAGTTACGGTTGGCGTCAGTTCTTTTTTGTAGAGGAACATGGTTCCAGCATAGCCCTTACGAGCCGGTTCTTGGGAGGAGCGCCAAGTGTTTTCATAGTCTGGGAAGAGATTTGTCAAAATCTCCAAGTGTTTTTTTGTCGGACCTGTCACAGACAGTTTTGTTTCCTGAATGGCGATAATATCTGCATTTTCTGCTTGCAAGGTTTGGAGGACTGCTTGAGAGAGCTGAGCTCGGGCAGAATCACTGGTCAATGCCGCGTTGAGAGAGTCAATGTTCCAAGAGATGAGTTTCATAAAATTTCCTTTTCTAGTAAAATTTACTGAGTTTATTATAACAAAATTTAGGACTGATTTATAGCAAAGTGATTGTAAGAAAGCTTGAAAAATTATGAAAATTTTTCTATAATTATCCTAGAAAAATAGAGGAGAAGCCATGAAATTCTATTCTTATGATTATGTTTTGAGTCAGATTAGCCAGCAAAACTGGGTGACAGTTGCACTTTCTGTCTTGTTGTTGCTTGTGACAGGATTTTTTGCTTTTAAGGCTTATCGCAATAAGCGTGATTCAAAATTCCGGGAACTAGCCATCATTTCTGTTTTGTCCTTAGTGGCCATGGTCTTGATTGGCATTAGCAATTTTCAGACTGACCAAGACTCTAACAACCAGTTTCAAACCTCTCTGCATTTCATTGAGGTCATTTCAGAAGACTTGGGTGTGGATAAGTCAGAAGTTTATGTCAATACTTCAGCCGCAACGGATGGAGCGATTTTGAAGGTCGGAAAGAACTTTTATCGGGCTATGAGCGGCAGTGAGCCGGATAAATATTTGCTTGAAAAAATTGACTTGCATAAGACGACAGATATCGAAATAGTGGAGGTTGAAAAATGACATTGAATTTTTCTTGAAATCCTAATTAAGCTAGCGCTGGGTCTTTTTCTCACTGGTGTTTGTCATCAATGTGACGGGAAAAAGGAAATCTGGCGCCCAATTCAGCGATCGACCAGATTCAAAACTATGTCCTTGGTGGTATTATCGGCGGGGTGATTTACAATAGCTCCATTAACATTCTTCAGTATGCAGTCATTCTCATCATGTGGACCATCTTGGTTTTAAGCCTGAAGTGGCTCAATAACAATGTTCGTGCTGTCAAGCATTTGATTGATGGTAAGCCGACAACGTTGATTCAGCATGGGAAATTAAGTCCCGAAGCCTGCCGTTCTGTTGGTCTTTCAGCAGCAGATGTAGCTTTGAAGCTGCGCAGCCAAGGTATTTCCAGCTCAAGCAGGTCAAACGGGCGGTTATAGAGCAAAACGGCCAACTCATCATCGTACAGGCTGGTGAAGAGAATCCTAAATATCCCCTTATCACAGATGGTGTTGTCCAGATTGATATTTTAGAGTCTATTGACAAAACAGAAGACTGGCTGGTGGAGAGGCTAGCTAAAGATGGATACACCGATATTTCAAATATCTTTATCGCTGAGTATGAAAGTGGCAACTTGAATGTTGTGACCTATTAAACCTAGAATATTTTCTAGGTTTTTTAATTGATTTGAATGTTAATGAATGTCTTTTCGCAAACTTAACAAAATATGATATAATGAAGTGCTACTAAAAAAGGTTTCATTAGCCTTGAAAGGATTAAAAATGACTGAAAAACAATCGTTTTATATTACAACCCCTATCTACTATCCGAGCGGTAAACTCCACATCGGGTCTGCCTATACGACCATTGCATGTGATGTGTTGGCTCGCTACAAGCGTCTCATGGGCTACGATGTTTTCTACCTGACCGGTCTTGACGAGCATGGACAGAAGATTCAGGCTAAGGCAGAAGAAGCTGGCATCAGTCCTCAAGCTTATGTCGATGGTATGGCAGTTGGGGTCAAGGAACTCTGGAAACTACTGGACATTTCTTATGATAAATTTATCCGGACGACCGATGACTACCATGAAAAGGTTGTGGCTGACGTCTTTGAACGTCTCTTAGCCCAAGATGATATCTACTTGGGTGAATATTCAGGCTGGTATTCCGTTTCTGACGAGGAATTTTTCACTGAAAGCCAGCTGGCAGAAGTCTTCCGTGATGAAAATGGAAAGGTAACAGGCGGAATCGCACCGTCTGGACATGAAGTGGAGTGGTTATCAGAAGAGTCTTACTTCCTGCGCCTTAGCAAGTACCAAGACCGCTTGGTAGAATTTTTCAAATCTCACCCTGACTTTATCACACCAGACGGACGTCTCAATGAAATGCTGAAAAACTTCATTGAGCCAGGTCTGGAAGACCTAGCTGTATCTCGGACGACCTTTACTTGGGGCGTGCCGGTACCATCTAACCCTAAACACGTTATTTATGTCTGGATTGATGCACTACTCAACTATGCGACAGCACTTGGCTACGGTCAGGATGATCATGCTAACTACGATAAATTCTGGAATGGAACAGTCTTCCACATGGTGGGCAAGGACATTCTGCGTTTCCATTCTATCTACTGGCCAATCCTGCTCATGATGCTGGATATTAAGCTGCCCGACCGCTTGATTGCTCACGGCTGGTTTGTCATGAAGGATGGCAAGATGTCCAAGTCAAAGGGCAATGTGGTCTATCCTGAAATGCTGGTAGAACGCTATGGCTTGGATGCCCTGCGTTATTACCTCATGCGCAGTCTTCCAGTTGGTTCAGACGGAACCTTTACTCCTGAGGACTATGTAGGCCGTATCAACTATGAGTTAGCTAATGACCTTGGGAACCTCCTCAACCGTACTGTTTCCATGATTAACAAGTACTTCGACGGTCAAGTACCAACTTATGAAGAAAATGTGACAGACTTTGACGGACCTCTGGCTCAGGTAGCAGCTCAATCTATCGATGACTACTACAAATACATGGATGCGGTAGACTACCCACGCGCCCTAGAAGCAGTCTGGACGCTTATCTCTCGTACCAATAAATACATTGATGAAACTGCTCCTTGGGTCTTGGCTAAGGATGAGGCCCTCCGCAATCAACTTGCAAGTGTTATGAGCCACTTGGCTGCCAGTCTTCGTGTTGTGGCCCACATGATTGAGCCTTTCATGATGGAAACGAGCAAGGCTGTCCTCAGTCAACTTGGCTTGCCTCAAGCTGCTTCTCTGGAAAATCTAGCAATTGACCAACTCCCAGCAGGTCTGACAGTTGTAGAGAAAGGGACACCAATCTTCCCACGTCTGGATATGGAAGAAGAAATTACTTATATCAAGGGACAAATGGAAGGCAACAAACCTGCGGTTGAAAAAGAATGGAATCCAGAAGAAGTCGAGCTCAAACTTAACCGAAAGGAAATCAAGTTTGACGACTTCGATAAGGTGGAAATCCGTGTCGCAGAAGTCAAAGAGGTGTTTAAAGTTGAAGGCTCGGATAAACTTCTTCAGTTCCGCCTGGATGCTGGTGATGGTGAAGACCGTCAAATCCTCTCAGGAATTGCGAAATACTATCCAAACGAGCAAGAACTGGTCGGTAAGAAAGTTCAAATCGTTGCCAACCTCAAACCACGTAAGATGATGAAAAAATATATCAGCCAAGGTATGATTCTCTCAGCTGAACACGGTGACCAACTGACTCTCCTTACTGTGGATGAAAAAGGTCCCAAATGGCAGTTTGATTGGATAAAAGAGATTTTTAAAAACGGTTTTTGTTAGTTGATTGATAATACGAAATAAGTTTATCTTAAATATAGAGAGAAGAAATCGCATAAGCGGTTTTTTTCTTTAGAAATTTTTTTGAGAAAAAGGCAAAATAATAGCTTGGATAGATTACTATATTTGAGAGATTTTCATTCATCTGTTTTTACTAAGAGAATGAAATAGAGTATACTAATAATAAAAAGTTTGAAACCGGAGGAATGTCAAGTAATGAATAAGTGGGGCAGGACTAAACTTTTTATATATAATTGGTACAATAATGATAATAATTATAGGTGTAACGATTTTTTTCCTCTTTGGTTCTAAGGTGGAAAAGAGAACTGATGAAAAAAACAAGTGATGTCATTTACATCCAGTTCATCTGCACATTCTACTAATTCAGAAAGTGGAATAAGTATTGTAGGAGATTATATTGCTAATACCGGTGAAAAGGCTCAACTTACTGGAAGTGAGAAAAAATGGGAAATTAGCTATAGAACTCCAGATGGAGTAGTATCCGCTCGGTTTACCACTGAATGGAAGACGGAAGGAGGAACTTTAGTTGCATCAGACAAGATGCAAAAATCAGATGGGAATACAGATTTTACCATAACAGTTCGTGTTTTCAAGTATAAAGAAAAGCAGAATCCTCTGGTTACTATTACGATGTCTGATGGTAACCCAAATCATGAAATGGTCTTTGCCAACCAAAATGATTTTTTCGGAACTACTGAGGAAAATGAAGATGGATCTCTGAATGGTACTGATGGTTTTATTCTGCAGCATGATTTAGATGTGGAAGCTATTATGAAGGGTGATTTTGAATCTTTAGCTGGAGTTTGGAAAAATGGGCGTGGTGAAGAAGTAACCATAAATTCTGGTGGAAAAACAAGCAGAAATGAGGCTATTTCTCCAAATTCTGTTTCAAATGCTAAGTTTCCAACACTCAATATACGTGCAGGTAATACTGGAGCAATGATTGCTTTATTTAAAATCGGTTTTAGAAATCCATATGGTGATGAATCTGATGAAGCTAAGCCAAGATTATTATTCGGTCAAAACATAGGAAATGCACCTGCTGACGAATATTATTATAAGCAGTAGTTAGAGAATTTTTTTCCTAAAGAAAAAAACTATAAAAAAACTGTGAAATCGCTTGACAAACTATATATATATGTGTATAATTTCTATTGAAAAAGTTTTAGGAGTTATATTATGAAAACAGTGAAAATTGCATCACTTACGTTGTTGCTGCTTTTTAGTTGTCATTCTTTTTCCACTTAACCCTTTGTTAGCAGCTTTTCTGGTTGTTATTAGTCTGGGAACTGCGATTTTTGGATCAGAAGAAGTAGGATAATAAAAAGCAGATGGGATTTCATAATAAAGTTTTTGGGGGTAAGATTTACCTTTAAATTGGGTGGCAATTTTTTGCTATCCTTTTTTTATTAAAAAAATATATGTAGTATAAAAAGTATCTTGCAGATCATTGCGAGGTGCTTTTTTATGTCCGATACCATATCACAAACCTTCTATTTTGTTTAAAACAAACAAAAAATATAGAAAAAAACAGAAAAATGAGTTATAATAAACAAAACCAATGTATAGAGAGGATAAAGTATGGGTAAAAATCAGAGACAAGACGAAATAGTTAAGCTGGTTGATCGAGCGGGAACGGTGACGGTTGCGGATATTGTGGAGACTATGAAGGTATCTGATATGACGGTTCGGCGGGACTTGATAGAGTTGGAAAGTAAAGGGCTGCTGACTCGTGTTCACGGCGGGGCTAAGAGTAATCAGCACCTCAAGTATAGAGAAATCCCTCATGAAGAGAAGCTTTATCAGAATATCGAGGCCAAGCGGACTGTGGCCAAGAAGGCTGTGGAGCTGATTGAAGATGGCGACACTATTTTTCTTGGACCGGGGACTTCTGTGGAAGTGCTAGCTGAGGAAATCAGCAATCAGCATCTGCGCGTGATTACCAACTGCCTTCCGATTTTTCACGATCTTTTGAAGAAGAAGTCGGATACCTTCAAAGTCTTTCTACTTGGTGGGGAGATGCGGGAAGCGACTCAAGCCTTTGTTGGCGAGATGACCAATGCCATCATGGACAAGATGTATTTTACCAAGATGTTTTTCAGCGGCAATGGTATCAAAAATGGTCAGATTATGACTTCTTCTTTTGAAGAAGCCTACACCCAGAAGCTAGCTTTGGAGCGCTCGACAGAGACCTACCTGCTGATTGATTCTTCAAAGATTGGCAAGGAAGATTTCACTTCTATCTGTCCTTTGGCAGATATTACAGCTGTTATCACGGACCAGATGTCTGAAAAATGCTCAGGAAGAACTGGAAGTTTATACCAAGATTATTTCCTAGTTTATTTTTAAATGGATGAAAAAAATTATCAAAAAAAGCTCTTTTTAGGGCTTTTTTTGTTTATTTTAATCATCTTTAAAAAAATATTTTGATTAAAATAAACAAAAATATGTTGACAAATAACTTTTAAAGGAGTATAGTATGCTTATAGGAAACATAAAGTGTTTTTTATAAACAATATTCTGTGCAAAAAATCAAACAAAGGAGAATGCTCATGGCAATTATTATTGGAGCAGATGCTGCTGGAAGCAAGCTGAAAGATGTGGTCAAGGATTTTCTCGTCGGAGAAAACTTTGAAGTGGTGGATGTGACGAAAGAAGGTCAAGATTTTGTTGATGTGACCCTTGCAGTTGCGGCTGAGGTGAATAAACAAGAGGAGAATCTTGGTATTGTCATTGACGCTTATGGAGCTGGTCCATTCATGGTAGCGACCAAAATCAAAGGCATGGTTGCGGCAGAAGTCTCAGATGAACGCTCTGCCTACATGACTCGTGGTCATAACAACTCTCGCATGATTACAATGGGAGCTGAAATCGTTGGTGAAGGGCTGGCTAAGAACATTGCCAAAGGCTTTGTCAATGGTAAATACGACGGCGGCCGCCACCAAATCCGAGTTGATATGCTCAACAAGATGTGCTAAGAAAAGGAGAAATCAAATGAAAATTGCAATTGGATGTGACCATATCGTTACCAATGAAAAAATGGCAGTCTCAGATTTTCTAAAATCAAAAGGCTATGAAGTTCTTGATTTTGGTACCTATGACCATACACGTACTCACTACCCAATCTTTGGTAAAAAAGTAGGGGAGGCAGTCGTTAGTGGACAAGCTGATCTTGGTGTTTGTATCTGTGGTACTGGTGTCGGCATTAACAATGCTGTAAATAAGGTGCCTGGTGTTCGTTCAGCTTTGGTACGCGATATGACCTCGGCTCTCTATGCTAAAGAAGAGCTCAACGCCAACGTTATCGGTTTTGGCGGAAAAATCACTGGTGAGCTCCTTATGTGTGACATCATCGAAGCTTTCATTCATGCGGAGTACAAGCCAACTGAAGAAAATAAAAAATTGATCGCAAAAATTGAGCACGTTGAGACTCACAATGCTCATCAAACAGATGCCAACTTCTTTACAGAATTTCTTGAAAAATGGGATCGTGGAGAGTACCACGACTAGTGAGGTAGCCAGATGATTCTTACAGTGACCATGAATCCTTCTATCGATATTTCCTATCCTTTAGAAGAATTGAAAATAGATACTGTTAATCGTGTTGCGGAAGTCAGTAAAACAGCGGGCGGCAAGGGTCTCAACGTAACCAGGGTCTTGGCAGAAATTGGAGATAATGTCGCTGCGACGGGACTGATTGGTGGGACCAATGGTGAATTTCTCTTGCAGAATCTTCATCAAGCTGTACGACCATTATTTTTATAATATTTCGGGAAATACGAGGAATTGCATTGCTATCTTACACGAAGGTAAGCAAACAGAAATCCTGGAAGCTGGTCCGACTATTACAGCGGATGAGGCAAATGGTTTTTTACATCATTTTAAATCATTAATGGAATCAACTGAGGTAGTTAGTATCTCTGGAAGTCTACCAACCGGTTTACCTGTTGAATATTATATTCAATTGGTTGAAATTGCTAATCAAGCTGGTAATAAGGTGGTGCTGGATTGCTCTGGAGCAGCTCTGGAAGCTGTGCTCAAATCAGATGTCAAACCAACTGCCATCAAACCTAATAATGAGGAACTTTCTCAGTTGTTGGGTCGCGACGTTTCCAAAGATTTGGATGAATTAAAAGCTGTCCTTTCAGAACCGCTATTTGAAGGAATCGAGTGGATCATCGTATCACTCGGTGCAGATGGCGCTTTTGCCAAACACTGGGACACTTTCTATAAAGTGGATATTCCTAAAATCCAAGTGGTCAATCCAGTTGGCTCTGGGGACTCAACTGTTGCAGGGATTTCTTCGGGTTTGAGTCTTCGGTTAAATGATGCTTCCTTATTGAAGAAAGCAAATGTTTTGGGCATGCTCAATGCCCAAGAAAAATGACTGGACATGTCAATGTTGAAAACTACGACGTCCTATACAATCAAATCACAGTAAAAGAGGTATAAAGAATGGTATTAACAGAACAAAAACGTAAGTACATGGAAAAACTTTCTGATGAGAATGGAATCATTTCTGCCTTGGCATTTGACCAACGTGGTGCTTTGAAACGCCTCATGGCTCAACACCAGGAAGCAGAACCAACAGTAGCTCAAATGGAAGAACTGAAAGTTTTGGTCGCAGAAGAGCTGACTCCTTACGCTTCGTCTATGCTGCTGGATCCTGAGTATGGACTGCCTGCTACTAAAGCTTTGGACAAGAATGCAGGCTTGCTATTGGCCTATGAAAAGACAGGCTATGATACTTCAAGCACCAAGCGCCTGCCAGACTGTCTGGATGTTTGGTCTGCAAAACGCATCAAAGAACAAGGTGCGGATGCGGTGAAATTCCTTCTTTACTATGATGTAGACAGCTCTGAAGAACTCAACCAGCAAAAGCAGGCTTATATCGAGCGTGTGGGTTCTGAGTGTGTGGCTGAAGATATTCCTTTCTTCCTTGAAATCTTGGCTTACGATGAAAAGATTGCGGATGCTTCCAGCGCTGAGTATGCTAAAGTCAAGCCTCACAAGGTTATCGGAGCTATGAAGGTCTTCTCTGATCCACGTTTCAACATTGATGTCTTGAAAGTGGAAGTTCCTGTCAATGTTAAATACGTTGAAGGCTTTGGCGATGGTGAAGTGGTTCATACTAAAGAACAAGCGGCTGCCTTCTTCAAGGAACAAGATGAGGCGACTAACCTGCCATACATCTACTTGAGTGCTGGTGTATCAGCGAAACTCTTCCAAGAAACACTTGTATTCGCTCATGAGTCAGGTGCTAACTTCAACGGTGTTCTTTGCGGACGTGCGACTTGGGCTGGCAGCGTTAAAGACTACATTGAGCAAGGTGAAGAAGCAGCCCGCAAGTGGCTTCGTACAACAGGATTTGAAAATATTGATGAGCTAAACAAGGTTCTTCAAAAAACAGCTACCTCGTGGAAAGAAAGAGTCTAAAAATAGTTAAAAAATAAATAAAGTAAGGGTTTACATTCTGATACTGATATGCTATAATGAAATCAGAAATTGAATAGGGTGAGCGTTACTAAGTTGGATTAGGCGTGACCGCAAATAAATTGAGGGAAGATATAGCCTCGGTTTGTTTGTGGTCTTTTTGTTTTGCCAAAACCCTAGAAAATGAAGAGGAGGAGATATGTATCGAATCATACATCCTATGAACAACAATGTTGCTCTAGCCAAACATGAAAATGGTGAAGAGGTTGTTCTGATTGGCAGTGGTATAGCCTTTAATAAAAAGAAGGGTGATATCGTTCTTGAAAGTAAGATTGAGAAAATTTTTCGCCTAAGAACGGAAGAGTCTAAAGAAAACTTTGTGGCCTTGCTCAAAGATGTTCCACTGGACTTTATCACAGTGACTTATGATGTGATTGATACCCTTTCTAAGAAGTATGATTACCCTGTCCAGGACTATATCTATGTCACGCTGACAGATCACATCTATTGTTCTTATCAGGCTGTGCAGCAGGGGCGCTACAAGGAGAGTGATCTGCCGGATGCTTCGGACAAATACCCTGTCCCTTATCAGATTGCTCAGGAAGCAGTAGCGATATACCGCGAGCGGTTGTTGGATCATTTCCCTAGCGACGAGGTCAATCGCATTGCTTATCACTTTATCAATGCTGAAGGGGGGAGACCAATCCTGAGGGGCAAAGTCACTTGGGCAAGCGAAAAGATATTCTGGCTGCAGTTGAAGCAGAGCTGAAGAAAAATGGCATTAAAAGAAGTGCAGAAAACAGCAACTTTTATGACCGTTTTATGATTCACCTGAATTACTTTTTAGACTATCTGGACAGAAGCCGTGATGACAATGTTTCCCTTCTGGAAATGGAAAGTCAGATCCAGATGACCTATCCTCAAGCCTATCAGGTCGGAAGCGATATTTACCACATCATTGCCCAGAAGACGGGAATTGATCTTTACCGCAGCGAACGGGTCTACCTGGTGCTGCATATCCAACGCCTTTTATAATAGCAAATAATAATATTTCACATAAGAATACAAGGAGGAACTCTCATGAATAGAGAAGAAGTAACATTGCTTGGTTTTGAAATTGTGGCCTACGCTGGTGACGCTCGCTCCAAGCTCCTGGAAGCTTTGAAAGCCGCAGAGGCTGGGGATTTTGCTAAAGCAGATGCCTTGGTAGAAGAAGCCAATGGCTGTATCGCCGAAGCACACCATGCTCAGACCAGTCTCTTGACAAAAGAAGCGGCTGGTGAGGACTTGGCTTACAGTGTGACCATGATGCACGGCCAAGATCACTTAATGACTACTATCTTGCTAAAAGACATAATGCACCATTTGATTGAACTATACAAAAGAGGAGTAAAATAATGAACAAACTCATCGGACTTATTGAGAAAGGGAAGCCTTTCTTTGAGAAGATTTCTCGGAATATCTATCTCCGTGCTATTCGGGATGGCTTTATCGCTGGCATGCCAGTCATCCTCTTCTCATCTATCTTTATTTTGATTGCCTATGTGCCAAATGCTTGGGGCTTCCACTGGTCAAAGGACATTGAAACTTTCCTAATGACCCCTTATAGCTATTCGATGGGGATTCTGGCTTTCTTTGTGGGTGGGACCACTGCTAAGGCGCTGACAGACTCTGTCAACCGCGACCTGCCTGCGACAAACCAGATTAACTTCTTGTCTACTATGCTGGCTTCTATGGTCGGCTTCCTCCTCATGGCAGCTGAGCCTGCCAAGGAAGGTGGCTTCCTGACTGCCTTCATGGGGACCAAAGGTCTTTTGACAGCCTTTATCGCAGCCTTCGTTACGGTTAATGTCTACAAGGTTTGTGTGAAAAATAATGTCACCATCCGCATGCCGGAAGAAGTTCCACCAAATATCTCGCAAGTATTTAAAGACTTGATTCCATTCACTGTTTCAGTCGTTCTGCTCTACGGTTTGGAGCTGCTTGTTAAAGCAAGTCTGGGAGTGACGGTTGCTGAATCCATCGGAACACTTCTCGCTCCGCTCTTCTCAGCAGCTGACGGCTATCTGGGAATCACTCTTATCTTTGGTGCTTATGCTTTCTTCTGGTTTGTGGGAATTCACGGTCCGTCTATCGTTGAGCCTGCCATTGCTGCCATTACTTATGCCAATATCGATTCCAACTTGGCTCTGGTACAAGCTGGTCAGCATGCGGATAAGGTCATCACTTCTGGTACTCAAATGTTCATCGTTACCATGGGTGGTACTGGTGCGACCTTGATTGTTCCATTCCTCTTCATGTGGATTTGTAAGTCCGAGCGTAACCGTGCGATTGGACGGGCATCTGTTGTCCCAACTTTCTTTGGTGTCAATGAGCCTATTCTCTTTGGTGCTCCAATCGTACTGAATCCAATTTTCTTTATTCCATTTATCTTTGCACCTATCGCAAATGTATGGATTTTCAAATTCTTTGTTGATACGTTGAACATGAACTCCTTCTCAGCCAACCTTCCTTGGGTGACACCTGGACCTCTGGGAATTGTGCTGGGTACCAACTTCCAGCTTCTGTCCTTTGTTCTTGCAGCTCTTCTTGTCGTAGTGGATGTGATTATTTACTATCCATTTGTCAAGGTTTATGATGAACAAATCTTAGAAGAAGAACGTTCTGGCAAATCTAATGATGCTCTTAAAGAAAAAGTAGCAGCTAACTTTAATACTGCTAAAGCGGACGCTATCCTTGAAAAAGCAGGAGTGGATGAAGAAGCTCCAGCGCAAAACAATATTAGCGAAGAAACCAATGTTCTGGTGCTCTGTGCAGGCGGTGGTACTAGCGGATTGCTGGCTAACGCTTTGAATAAAGCAGCAGCTGAATACAATGTTCCTGTCAAAGCAGCAGCGGGTGGATACGGTGCTCACCGTGAAATGCTGCCTGAGTTTGACCTGGTTATCCTGGCTCCTCAAGTTGCCTCCAACTTTGAAGATATGAAGGCCGAAACTGATAAATTGGGTATCAAACTGGCTAAGACTGAAGGTGCCCAATACATCAAACTAACCCGTGATGGCAAAGGAGCACTTGCCTTCGTGCAGGAACAATTTAACAACTAATTTGTTAGTTCATTTGAGGTGAAGCAAAGTTCAATTCCCCTGTTATTTACCTATTTACTTACTTGTTTCGCCTCAAAGGCTATTGAAAGGAAAATAAGATGACAAAGCTTACCTAAAGATTTTATTTTCGGTGGTGCAACAGCAGCCTATCAAGCTGAGGGAGCAACCCATACAGATGGAAAAGGACCTGTTGCCTGGGATAAGTACCTAGAGGATAACTACTGGTACACGGCAGAACCTGCCAGCGACTTTTACCACAAATACCCTGTGGATCTGAAATTGGCTGAAGAGTATGGCGTCAATGGTATTCGGATTTCCATCGCTTGGTCACGGATTTTCCCGACAGGCTATGGCGAGGTCAATCCAAAAGGTGTGGACTTTTACCATAATCTTTTCGCAGAATGCCACAAACGTCATGTAGAACCTTTTGTGACCCTTCACCACTTTGATACGCCAGAGGCTCTTCATTCAAATGGCGATTTCCTCAATCGGGAAAATATTGAGCACTTTGTGGACTATGCGGCTTTCTGTTTTGAAGAATTTCCAGAAGTTCGCTATTGGACGACTTTCAATGAAATTGGTCCTATTGGTGATGGCCAGTACTTAGTCGGAAAATTTCCTCCGGGTATTCAGTATGACTTGGCCAAGGTTTTCCAATCCCATCACAACATGATGGTCTCTCATGCCCGTGCTGTTAAGCTTTATAAGGACAAGGGTTACAAGGGTGAAATTGGTGTCGTTCATGCACTTCCGACAAAATATCCTTACGATCCAGAAAATCCAGCAGATGTCAGAGCGGCTGAGTTGGAAGATATTATTCATAACAAGTTTATCTTAGATGCGACTTATCTGGGGCACTATTCTGATGTAACTCTGGCAGGAGTGAATCACATCCTTAAGGTTAATGGTGGCCAGCTGGATTTGCGAGATGAAGACTTTGCGGCTTTAGAAGCAGCTAAAGACCTCAATGACTTCCTCGGCATCAACTACTATATGAGTGATTGGATGCGCGACTTTGACGGTGAAACAGAAATTATCCATAACGGAAAAGGCGAAAAGGGAAGCTCCAAGTACCAGATTAAGGGAGTGGGGCGCAGAGAGTCTCCAACCCATATACCAAAAACTGATTGGGATTGGATTATCTATCCGCAAGGTCTTTATGATCAGATCATGCGGATTAAGAAAGATTATCCAAACTACAAGAAGATCTATATCACAGAAAATGGTCTGGGTTATAAGGATGAATTTGTGGACAATACTGTTTACGACGATGCTCGGATTGACTATGTCAAGCAGCATCTGGAAGTTTTATCTGATGCGATTGCGGACGGGGCTAATGTCAAGGGCTACTTTATCTGGTCTCTGATGGATGTCTTTTCTTGGTCTAACGGTTATGAAAAACGCTACGGCTTATTCTACGTAGACTTCGAAACGCAGGAACGCTATCCAAAGAAATCCGCTCACTGGTATAAGAAACTAGCTGAAACACAAATGATTGAATAGAAAAGCAAAACTCCCGTCCTAGCTGAATGGAATCGGCTAGGACGGGAGTTTTTTTATTCTTCATCATCTGTAAATTCTAGGATGTCTCCAGGCTGGCAATCAAGGGCTTCACAGATAGCATTGAGGGTGCTAAAGTGGATAGCCTTGGCCTTGCCCGTTTTGAGGATGGAAAGGTTGGCGTTTGTGATGCCGATGATATCGGCTAGTTCTCCCAGTTTCATCTTTTTCTTGGCCAGCTGGACATCAAGATTAACGATAATCATGATAGCAGCCTCCTAGATGGTAAATTCATTTTCTTCAGCTATATCAATCCCCTTTTCCAGAATCTTCATCATCAGCCAAATAATCAGAGCACCCAAGAGAGGTGTAAAGCTTATACTGGCGTTAAAAGAGAAGGGGAGGACGATGGGATCGCCTGATGCAGCAACCTTAACGGAAAGAAAGGTCAGTGCCAGAAAGACTTTCCATGCCTTATCAGCTAGTTGCGTGTTTGATGAATCAAAAAAATCTTTCCATCAATCAAATTTTTTTTGATGAAATTACGAGCAAGATAGATGAGATAAATAGTCAAAGAAGCTGTGAGAAGATTTATAACAAAGGCTAGAATACTCCACAAATTTGAAAAATCAACTGAGGGCAGAAATTGAACATTGAGCTTTATTCCCAACCTGTCGGAAAGACCGGTGTAAGAAATCACACTTAGGATAGTAAGAAAGACCAGAATAGCAGCATAACCCACTATGATAAGATTCAGAAGAGTAACGATATCTTTGAGCAAAGAATTATTTTTTTAATTCAATCTTTTTCATGATGCTTACCTCTATCGAAAATCAGCCGGCAGTAGATTTTTCTTTTTCCTTTTTATTTTTTTATTATAATCCAATTTTTTTATTGTATTTCAATAAAAAAATATCGAAAAACGATAATTTTTTTATAAAGGCAAAAAAAGCTATCCTATAGAGACTTTGGTATAGATGAAAAATTTGATACAATATGTATTGAATATCAAAGTAACGAAGGAGATAGTAATGAATCCTATGATTACGATTGTGGTGCTTGGGCTACTCTGGCTAGTCATTGTTTTTCCACTCTATCTTCACTATCGAAAAGAAATTTCTATTAGAAGTAAATCTACATCTTTAATATCAGGCAAAGTAGTAGGGTATAACAGTTCCATCTATACTCGCCATGGTGAGCCACCTCAGGTAGCCTTGCCTCTTGTAGAATATACTGTCCGTGGAAAACAATATCGAAAAAGACTAGAGTATAAACAGTTTATCCCTGCCTCTTCAGGAAAAATCCAAAAAGATGTCTTTTCAAGTGATTATGTTTACGGCTCGGATAGGAGTCTAAACTTGAAAAAAATATTTCCCGTCGGCTCAGGTATGACGGTCTATTATAATCCTAAGAATCCAGAAGAGGCATATGTTGAGCGCTGCATTAGCAATGAAAAGTATTTTTAAATATTTGTTTATCGGATTTTTCTATTTTTCTTTCTCATTCTGATTGGAATTAATCTTTTTCCGTATATTCTTGTAGTTTGAAAAGTCTATTTTTGGACATTGAGTGATAGAAATTTTATCTTTTTCAAAATTTGTTGAATCCAAATAGACTAAAAAAGAGGATTGAACTCCTCTTTTTGCCTTCTTTATTTAAATTTAAAGCCTTCATAGACCAGATATGCTTTAGGATTGGTCTTTTTAAATTCGTTGGCTAGTTTATCCATCATCTTGACAGGTCCGCACATGAAGACCGTAGTTTTGTCGTCCAAAGGATAATTCTTGAAGTCCAAATAGCCGGGGACCTTGCTATCGACCAAATGAAGGTCAAACTGCGGATTCTTGGCTGCGTAGTCTTTGAGTAGGTCTAGGTAGACTGCATTTTCAGCTCCAGTGTAAGCATAGTAGAAGCTGACTGGACGATTCAGATTAGGATTTTCTCGGATATAGGAGATGAAGGGCGTAATGCCAATCCCACCAGCAATCCAGATTTGTTTTTCCTGCCCTTGGTCAAGTATCATGTGGCCATAAGCTCGGTCAATGGTGACCTTGGTTCCCTCTTGGATCTTGTCATAAAGTTTTTTAGTATGGTCACCAGAGTTCTTGATAGTAAAGTAGACGATATTGTCATGACCGCCAGAGATAGAGAAAGGATGTGGCGCTTTTTCAAATCCTTCTTGGAAAATCTTGACGAAGGCAAACTGACCGTACTGATAGTCTAGCTTTTGACTGAGTTGGATTTTCAACTCCACGGTATCGTGGTTCAGTCGTTTGACCTGCAGAATTTTCCCCAGATGTCGAAAGGCCAAACTTTGATAGAGGAAGATGATATAAAAGCCAGAAGCTAAACCGATGATAGCGTAGAATCCGACTACGAAGCCTAGCAAGGTCGGTGTCAGGAGTCGACCGCCCATCAGCATATAAGCGTGAAAGAGACCAAAGATATAGGCCAGATAGACAAAGCGGTGAATCCAGCGCCAAGCCTCATACTTGATGTGCTTGCCGAGATAGGCCACTAGGACAATGCTGACAAAGAGATAGATGCCGACATTCCCAAGCTGGGCTGCTAAATGAGATCCCCAGAGACTGCCGCCCATGGCAACATTGTGTAGAGCAAGCAGAACGACGGAAAATATAGCTGTAAACTTATGATAGGCGTACATCTTTTCGATGCCATGGAACCATTTTTCCAAAAGGGCGTTCCGAGTCGCAAGTAAAAAGGTCAGCGAAAGGGTAGTTAAGGCCAGACCGGGTACGATAAAGTTGGTCATTCCAGCTGAAGCCCAAGCATAGATGGTCAGGATTATGCTGACAGCAATAAGGGCGATTCCTTTGATAGATTTCATGATGGTTTCCTTTCTAATTTTTATCACTACTTAGTTGTAAATAGGTTTGTTACATTCTAACAAAGAAAAAACAAGCTGTCAAGATAAGAGCTTGTTTTGTTTTTGGGATGGATAGGCCAAGTCTTCTGTTGGATAAGATAAAGAGGACTTTTGCGATTTTACTCTTGAACCTCTGCAGTAGTGTCTTCCTCTTTATCAGTCTCAGACTGGCCAAAAGGTAACTGCTTACTCCAGCGTGATAGGTTTTCTCGGATATCCTTGCCAATTTCAGAAAGATTAGGTATGCTAATGTCATCCTTCCAGCTTTGAACACGCATATTCAGCAGGAGCTTGGACAAGCGCAGCAGCATGTCACGTTCTTGGTCTGTTAGAGATTGAGCATTTTTCAGGATATCGAGGACTTTGTTAAAGTTTTCAACATTGGACAGTTCATCGACAGACTGGATACCAGCATCCAAAATCAGTCCGAAAAAGAGGTCGAAAAAGTCTTTAAGTTCTTCATCTGAAACGGAGCTCACCCAATTTTTAAACGTTTTGTCAATCTGCAGGCTCTCTGCATCTAGTGTATCCAGCAATAGGAAAGAGTCTCCCTTGATTTTCCACGAAAAGGTATCGTGCTGGGCAAAGCCGCCAATGGCACTGCTTTTGACAATCCTAGCTTCCTTAGGTGTTTCCAGCATCATGCCAACGATGGAGTTCTGAGGCAGGTAGCGTTTCATCCTTTCAACCATAGCCTGATAGCCATCGCTTTCGGTGACAGAGTGATTGAGACCGGGAGAGTCATAGCTGTAGATGGCTTCAATACGGTCTTGGAGCGATGCTTCCATCTGACTGGCTGCATAAGAAGCCAGGTTTCCTCCTTTGGAATGGCCGGTTAGGATAAAGTTACCGGGCATGTTTTCTAAGGCTCTCTGCAGGTAGCGGGCAGCCATTTTCTGAGCGGGGATCTGATCCATATAGGTCATGTGGAAGTCTTCCTTCCAGCCGACGATAGAGTCGTCCGTTCCGCGAAAGACTAGGACATAGGTATCGGGCTTGATTTTGAAAATCAAGGCAGCGAATTGCTTCTGGATATCTTGGTCAACATCATTGACATAGCCCATCAGTTTTAGATTTTTAAAGCGGGTAGAGGCTGCGGCCAAATCCAATAGTTTCAGACGATTTTTGCTAACCATCATGGAGAGGTCACGCGGTACTCGGTCGGCCAAATCCAGCAGCCGGCAATCGCAGTAGGGGGACATGTCCTCGTGTACTAGTTGGTCAAAAGGCAAGTAGGTCATCTCTGTCAGGATTAGTAGATCCAGTTCATTAAAAGGTTTATCATAAATGCTGTCATGCTGAACTTCTTCAAGGTAAGTAAAAATAATGCTCATGTTATATCTCCAATTTCTACTAGTTAGTATAGCATATTTTTCTGATAGAATTTCTCTTTTCCAGAAAAATCCTACCTTAGACTGAGGATGATAAACAAGCAAGCGCATTTTTTGGTATAATGTTACTAGCAAGCAATCGGGAGGGAAAGATGCACAAGATTTTACTAGTAGAAGATGATCCAGTCATCCGTCAGATGATTAAGAAAATGCTGGAACAATGGGGCTTTCAGGTAGTGGCAGTCGAGGACTTTATGGATGTGCTGATTGTCTTTGTCCGAGAGGAGCCGCATCTGGTGCTGATGGATATCGGTCTGCCCTTGTTCAACGGCTATCATTGGTGTCAGGAAATCCGCAAGATTTCAACGGTGCCTATCATGTTTCTGTCTTCCCGCGATCAGTCCATGGATATTGTCATGGCTATCAATATGGGAGCAGACGACTATGTGACCAAACCTTTTGACAATAATGTCTTTCTGGCTAAGGTTCAGGGCTTGCTGCGTCGTTCCTATGAGTTTGGAAACGACCAGAGTCTCCTGGAGCATCAGGGTGTCATTCTCAATCTCAAGTCAACAGATCTGGTCTTTGATGGCAAAGTGGTGACCTTGACCAAGAACGAATTTCAGATTTTGCGGGTTCTCTTCGAGCATGCTGATGGCATCGTGGCGCGTGATGATCTGATGAAGGAACTTTGGAACAGCGACTTTTTCATCGACGATAATACCCTATCGGTCAATGTCGCTCGCCTGCGTAAAAAGCTTGAAGAGCACGGACTGAAAAACTTCATCGAAACCAAAAAAGGAATAGGATACGGTCTCATCAATGGACACACAGGATAAATTTTTCTTTCTTAAGTCTTACCTTTATTCGCGTCGATTTTTTCTAGCTCTTTTGATTCTGCTGCTAGGCTTTATTCTGCTCTTTGCCTTTGTCTTTGATGCATACCGCAGTCTGCTGGAATATGTCGCGCTCTTGCTGGCTTTTCTGTCTTTCTTGTTTATCGGAGCAGATGCTTGGATGTCCTATAAGGCTTATCGCAGCCAAAAGCTACAGGCCTCTGCTCAGGCGCAGACTCCTCTAGAAAAGCTCTTGCAGGAAAGAGTGGAGGAGCTGGAGTACGAACAGAAGAATCAGCTCTTGGTTGAGCAGGAAAAATACAATGATTTGCTGGACTACTACACTCTTTGGGTTCATCAAGTCAAGACACCCATTGCTGCCAGTTCACTCTTGATTGGAGATTTGAAGGATAAGGAAGCCAAGTCTCAGTTGGAGCAGGAGCTCTTTAAGATCGAGTCCTACGTTCATCTGGTGCTCCAGTACCTCCGTCTGGAAAGCTTTCATGATGATCTAGTGCTGAAGCAGGAAAATCTGGCTGATTTGGTCAGGGAAGTGGTCAAGAAATATGCCCTTTTCTTTATTCAGCAAGGACTTAGCCTCAATCTTCATGACCTAGATCACACGATTGTCACTGATAAAAAGTGGTTTCTAGTGATTTTGGAGCAGGTCCTGTCCAATAGTCTTAAATACACCAAAGAAGGCAGCATAGAGATTTATTTTCACGAGGGCAGCCTCTACATCAAGGACACGGGTTTGGGGATTCAAAATGCTGATTTGCTACGGGTTTTTGAGCGCGGTTTCTCAGGTTACAATGGTCGTCTGACCCAGCAGTCCTCAGGCTTAGGTCTTTATCTGTCCAAGAAAATTGCTGACCAGCTGGGACACAAGATTGCTATAGACTCTCAAGTTGGTCAGGGAACGACGGTAAAAATCGGATTAGCAAAAAAACGCTTGCTTATTGATTGAGTATGAAGTAGAAGACTGAGAGGTTTAGGATTAGAATAGAGATCATAGAATAGCGTGGTTGGCTTTATGGTTTCGAGAGTTAGGAGAAGAGCATGTATCGTCACATCGAAGAAAAAGTTTCACAAATGACAGGTGCTAAGATCATTCGATTTAAGAATAAAATCGGTTTCTATTATATTTTATTTGCTCTGCTTATGCTGGCTCTCTACCTTTATTTTGCGGTAATTGAGATTCCATTTCTTTATTGGCTTGCTATTCTAACCATTCCAATCTCTTTTATCATCTTTCTGCCAGTTTTGTCTAGTATTGATGAGGGATATAAAAAGATACTAAGCGAACACCTTGATATAGACAGATACCAGGATATTATCGAAGGCTTTTCATTTTATAAGTCAGGACGGCTTGGCTCGAGAAATAGAGCTGAAAAGTCTTTCTACTATCTAAATATGGCTCATTTGCAATTTCTCAGGGGAAATTTTCTTGCTTCATTAGAGGCACTATCTGAGATCCAGCCTACTGACTTTAGGGTGAAAAAGCAAGAAAATATAGTGTTTTACTACTACCTTGAGGCCCTTGATAAAATATTTTTAGGACAAACTGATAATCTTTCGTCAATTCTTGAGCACATGTCATCTCAAGAATTTAAATCGGAGAAGGAAAAGAAAAAAGCTCAGCAGAGAATTGAGACAGTTCAGTCGCTTGATAAGATTGTGACAAAACATGAAGCGTGCAATCATTTTGAGTATCTGGAATCGGACAATAAGTTAGACAAGGTATTAATGACTTACTATGCTGGTTTAAATTACCTCAATCAAGGAAAGAATGACCAAGTACTAGATTTGTTTTCAAGTATTACCGATGAAAATCCAGATTTGTTTACTGTGAAAGAAGCTAAAAAATACATAGAAGAGAAGAGTTCTAACCTTTCTAAAGAAGTTGAGTAAAACTCATTCTTTACAAGAAATATATAACTAATCCATCAGTTTATTTAAACAGATGAAATCCTAGTACTCTCATGACTAAAGAAAGGAATAGAGAAAAGTAACAAAGAAAACATACGTAGCTTTTTGGGATGCAAAGTGGATTTATTTTGCTCATGAACCTATATTATCTCTTACAGTTATATATCCAATTTTACTCTTTATCCTTTTTGGCTGGAAGCAGACCGACAAGCTGTCAAAGGATTTTTAGAAAAGTTGCAGACAGATGAAAGTTCTCATAAAAGGCACTAGGTTTTTGTGCTATTTTAGGTAGATGCTTTGCATGATTTTTTTAAAAAGTGACAAAATTGTAAGAATAAAACTAGCAAAATGAAAGGTTAGGTTATGGTACTGACCTTTCTTTTTTATTATCATAGAGGCAAGAAATAAGAAGGAGACAGAAAAATGAAATCAAAAGGTATAAATGCTTTTCAGTTGAAGCTCTTCATGGCGTTTCTTATGGTTTTTGACCACATCAGCCAGATACCGGGACTGGTGCCGGACGGCTGGGATGGCGTTTTGCATGCCCTAACCCGCTGTGTCGGAGCAGCATTTGCCTTCATGGCAGTGGAAGGCTTTCTCCACACTCGCAACCGTCTGGCTTACAATATGCGGCTCTTCTTTTGGGCAGCCCTGATGCAGACAGGAAACTGTATCCTAACGCTTCTCTTTCAGGAGAAGGGCATCTACCTCACTCACAACATCTTCCTGACCTTGGCCTGCGGGGTCCTCATGCTGAGTCTTTTCTTTGGCTTTTCTGACAATGACGGAGCTGCTAAGGGTAGGAAGCCTGGCTTGCGGATAGCGGCAGGAGTATTAGTCTTGCTGGCTGGGCTTGTCTTTAGCGAAGGCGGCATGGCTCTGCTTCCTTTCATGCTCTTGACCTACCTTTTTAGAAATCAAGTCTTTGTCAGAAACTTGTCCTATGTAGTTTGGGCGGGAGTTCTCTTTGCCATGAGTATTCAAATTTATCCAACCTTGCAGGACACGCTATCAATGCTGCTCTATAATTCAGACTGGCTCTTTATCAGTGTTCTTCCCCTCTTGCACTTCTATAACGGTGAGCGAGGATCCAGCAGCAAGTGGAGCAAATATTTCTTCTATATTTTCTATCCAGCCCACCTTTGGCTAATTGCCTTGATTGCTTTTTGGGTAAAATAAAGCCCATCTCATCTTACAAAAGTGTAAGATTGCACTTTAAAATGTAAGCTTAGGTTATGGCAGGGCGGTTGGTATTGAGATAAAATAGACTTATCAATTAGGAGGCAGTTCATAAATACTGCTAAAAGCAGGGCTTTGATAGGTGCCTGCTAGACAGAAAGGAAGCAAGATGACATTATTAGACGTACAGCACGTGAAAAAAATTTATAAAACCCGCTTTCAGGGCAGCCAAGTGGAGGCACTGAAAGACATTCACTTTACGGTAGAAAAAGGGGAATATGTCGCCATCATGGGGGAGTCAGGCTCTGGGAAATCCACCCTGCTCAACATCCTAGCCATGCTGGACAAGCCGACTGAGGGCCGCGTCTTCCTTAACGGAACTGACACAGCAACCATCAAAAACAGCCAAGCTTCCAGCTTCCGACGGGAGAAATTAGGCTTTGTCTTTCAGGATTTCAACCTGCTGGACACCCTGTCGGTCAAGGATAATATTCTTCTGCCGCTAGTCCTCTCTCGTCGTCCCATTACCGAGATGATGCAAAAGCTGGTTACGACCTGCAACGAGCTGGGGATTAACAAGCTGCAAGAGAAGTTTCCTTATGAGATTTCTGGTGGTCAAAAGCAGCGGGTAGCAGTGGCTCGGGCCATCATCACGGATCCTGAGATTCTGCTGGCGGATGAGCCGACAGGAGCCTTGGATTCCAAGTCTTCGGCAGCCCTGCTGGATGTCTTTGACGACATCAATGCCCGAGGTCAAACCATTCTCATGGTGACTCACTCAACGGCGGCGGCTAGTCGCGCCAAGCGGGTGCTCTTTATCAAGGACGGGATTCTCTACAATCAAATCTTCCGCGGTGACAAGACCGAACGGCAGATGTTTCAAGAGATTTCCGATACTCTGACAGTTATGGCAAGCGAGGTGGGCAATTATGTTCAAACTAACGAGTAAACTAGCTTTGTCAAATCTAGTTAAAAATCGCAGTTTGTATTATCCATTTGCTTTGGCGACGGTACTGGCAACAGCGATTTTGTATAGTTTTGTCTCACTAGCTTATAGCCCCAATATGGAGACCTCTTATGGCGGTTCGGCAGCTCGTATGACCTTGCAGTTTGGCATCCATGTCATTCAGATTGCCGTCCTTATCCTCATTACCTATGCCAATAGCTTCGTCATGAAAAACCGCTCCCGAGAGTTGGGAGTCTATAGTCTGCTGGGCATGGAGAAAAAGCATCTGCTAGTCATGACCTTCTTTGAACTCTGTGTCTTTTATCTGGTTACAGTCGGTCTGGGTATCTTGTCTGGCCTAGCTTTAGATAAGATGCTCTACGCAGTCCTTTTGAAGTTGATGGGAATGCCGGCAGTTCTTGCCTCGACCTTCCAATGGCAGAATGTTTGGATGACTCTAGCTAGTCTGGGTGTCGCTTTTGCAGTGATTTTGTTGCTCAACTCTACGCGTCTTCTACGCTATAGCTCTCTTAACCTAATGAAAGAAAAGAAAGCTGGCGAGAAGAAGGGACGCTTCCTTTTTCTGCAAACCTTGCTGGGTCTCCTGCTCATGGGTGTGGCTTATTATATGGCTTTGACCGTTACCAAGCCTGTCGCTGCTATCGGCAATTTCTTTATAGCAGTGATCATGGTTATTCTAGCAACCTATCTGCTTTTTAATGCAGGTTCAATTACATTATTGAAATTTCTCAAAAAGCGCAAAGGCTACTACTATAAAACGCAGAATTTCATTTCTGTTTCCAATCTCATCTCGCGGATGCGTAAAAATGCAGCAGGATTGGCAACTATCTCCATTCTATCTACCATGCTCCTTGTGACTCTGGTAGGTACAATCAATATCTATGTTGGAGGTCAGGATTATATTACTACCTTGCATCCGAAGGATTATAATGTCAGTATCGTCTTGCCGAAATCGACCGATCAGAAGGAGGCTCTGTTAGACAAGGTCCAGCAAGTCGCTCAGGACACAGGTCTGAAGAAGCCAAGCTATACTACCTATCTCTACCAATCAGCCTTCATTACGAAACTGGCTGGTAATGATGTGACAGTTCCAATGCAAAGAGAGCTGGAGTCGGATACAAGTATCTTGACTAAGTCTGCTGGCACGATTACAGTCATCAATCGCCAGGATTATGAAAAAATGACAGGGGAAAAGATAGACTTGGCAGACGATGAAACCCTAGTTTACGGGAAAAATATTTCCTTAAATAAGGACAAGCCTCTTCGAGTGAATGGCAAGGACTGGAAGATTAAGCAGCTTTTATCGTCGAATTTCACGCATGGGGAAATTCCTAATCCAAACGATGTGACCATGGAACAGGGGCTCTATATGGTGGTCAATGATGTCAAAGAGGTTAATCTCGATGTGGATCATTACTACTACATTGGAGTTGCTTCAGAGACTAAGGGTAGAAAAAAGTTTGTAGAGCAAGTCCAACTGGGGTTGAGGGACACTTTGGATCAGGAACAAGCTCAAGATGGTAGTTTCGCAATGGCTAGTGACCGTTACAGCGCAGAAAAAGAGCTATCAAGAACTTACTGGAACTTTGCTCTTCATTGGTGTCTTCCTCTCCGTTATCTTCCTTCTAGGAGCTGTTCTCGTGATTTACTATAAGCAAATCTCTGAAGGCTATGAAGACCGAGATGGCTTTATCATCTTGCAAAAAGTTGGTTTAGATGAAAAGCAGACTAGAAGTACCATTCGCAAGCAGATTTTGACTGTTTTCTTCCTACCTCTCATCTTTGCTTTTCTACATGTAGCAACGGTCTTTCACATGTTGCGCTTGATAGTTGCCCTACTAGGTGTGACCAATCTTCCTCTTTTGATTCAGACAACACTTGCAACTTGCGGAGTCTTCCTACTGACCTATATTCTGGTCTTTCTTCTGACTTCACGCAGCTACCGCAAGATTGTCGCCCGCTAAGAGCAAATCCCTGACCTCTGATCGGGGATTTTTTGATGTCTGGATTTTTACCTCTCATCTCCCTCATTTTACCGCTTGTCAGAAATGCTGAGATTTTTCAAAAAAGACTTGCTATCATAGTCTCAGAAGTAAAGAAAAGGAGAAAAGATCATGTTAGTAGAAACCAAAAATCTTAGCAAGGTTTATGGCGATAAGGTGGCAGTTAATGATCTGAATATTCAGATTGAGAGAGGCAGTTTTACAGCTATTCTAGGCCCTAATGGTGCAGGAAAATCGACAACTATTCAGATGCTGATAGGTCTCTTGCAGCCGACATCAGGGCAGATCACTTATGCGGATAAAATTAAGCTGGGCGTGGTTTTCCAAAACAGTGTGTTGGACGCCCGGCTGACAGTTTTGGAAAATCTGACCATCAGAGCCAAGCAGTACAAGGAGATGCCGGCAGGTAGAATTGAGCGCTTGGTCTCTCAGCTAGGCTTGTCAGCCTTTGTCAAGCAGCCTTATGGAACGCTATCTGGCGGCCAAAAGCGTCGGGTGGACATTGCTCGAGCCTTGCTCAATAGTCCCGACCTGCTTTTTCTAGATGAGCCTACGACAGGTCTGGACATTCAGACTCGGGAGAGTATCTGGAGCCTACTCAAGCAGATTCAGAAAGAAGAGCAGATGACCATTGTCTTGACAACCCACTATCTCAATGAAACTGATGATGCGGATAAGATCTATATCGTAGATCATGGTCAGGTCATTGCCCAAGGCTCTGCAGACCAGATTAAGAGAAACTATGCCCGCAATGTCTTACGGATTTAAGTCAAGATGCAGCAGGTTTAGAGAAAAGTTTGCCAAGAGGCTGCACTTGGGAGCAAGCCAAGGAAGGGGAATTTATCCTCCACCCTAAAACGAGTCAAGAAGCTCTGACCTTATTGGCTCAGGCTGGTCCCTATATCGAACAATTTGAATTCCAACCCGGAACCATGGACGATGCCTTTATGGCACTGACAGGAAGAGAGGTACGCTAATATGCTAGCTTTGATAAAACGTAATTTTTTACTTTATTTCCGCAACCGCAGTGGGGTAATTTTGTCCCTCTTCGGAGCCATTATTCCCTTTGTGCTTTATATCGTTTTTTTGAAAAATAATTACAAAGACCATTCCAGCCAGCTGATGGACTTGTGGCTGATTGGCGGCGTGTTGGCAGTTACAGGATTAACGACCACATTGGCAGCTTTCTCTCGGCAGGTCGAAGACCGTGAGCGGAAGGTGACAGACGACCTCTTTATCACAGACTTGGGACCATGGGGCTTGCAGCTTAGTTATCTTGTCAGTTCTGTTATTATCGGCTTTTTGATGCAGATCATTATGTTTGCCTTTATGCTCAGCTATTTTACGCTGGCGGATAACATTTCCTTTGAGTGGGGAATCCTTCCTTACCTGGTTCTTCTGATGCTCTTAAACAGCCTCTTGGCCACACTGATAAATGCTCTGATTGTTCAATGCTTCAAATCAGTGGATAGTCTGGGGAAATTGGCAACAGTAGTCGGAGCAACTTCTGGTTTTCTAGTGGGTACCTATATCCCCATTGGAACCTTGCCGAATATGGCGCAAAACCTGATGAAGCTTACGCCTTCTAACTACATGGCATCTCTTTTCAGACAGGTTCTCATGAAAGAAAGTCTAACAGATACTTTTACTAATAGCAGCCAGTCACAAGCAGCTTTTGAAAAAACAATGGGAATTCGCATTGAATGGCAGGAGCTCTTGACAAGGACAGAAACTTTCTATATAGTTGGAGTAGTTTTAGTTGCAATAGCGCTTATTTGGATGGTGCAAAATATGATTGCCGTCCGCCGGCTGAAACTACAATAGAATGTGAATAGGGAGCTTCCTCTTGCAAGCAAAATTTGAAACAGATCCAACCATTTCGTCCAAGGATCCGCTGGTTGTGGTCAAGGCAGACCAGCTAGGGGCAGAAGCCAAGGCCATCTTAGATTATTTAGAACAGTACAAGGCAGGGCCAAGTGGCGTCCTGCCTATCAAGTCGGACGATAAACTGGTCATGTTGAGGACAGAAGATATTATCCTAGCAGACATCAACCAGACAACTCTGATGATTTACAGTAGAGATGGCATTTACCAGACGACAGAGACCTTGACTCACTTTCAGCAGCGGATTAGCAGCTCGAACTTTATCCAGGTTTCCCGGCATGCTGTTATCAATATTGACCATCTGGAGTCTTTGTCTGACAGCTTTTCTGGCAATATGACGGCCAAGCTTACCAATCAAATCAAAACCGAAGTCAGCCGTCGCTATGTCAAACTCTTGATGGAATATCTGGGAATCTAGGAGGTAAGTGATGAGTATAAAAAAATGTCTACACGCTATATTAATGGGCATCCAGACAGGGAGTGCAGTCTATCTGATTGTCCTTGCGCTCTCTATTCAAAAACATCCGCCCACAACAAGTAATATCGTCAGTGTCATGGTGATGAGCGGCTTGATCGGACTCATCAGTTCAATGTTAAAAACTCTTGAAGACCGATTCTCTTTTTTAGTCTCGATGTTACTGCACTTTGCTGCGGTCGCAGTCCTAGTATGCTGCTTCATGGTCTACAATAACTGGGGATTTTTTTAATTGCCAACTGGCATTTCTGGCTAGATTTTATTCTGATTTATCTCTTTGTATGGCTCTATCTTTACTTGGATACAAATCTTAAGACCAAGAAGATTAATAGTGCCTTGAACAAACGCAGAAGGGAAAAAGAAGTAAGATAGTTCAAGGCTAATGAAACTTTCTAGCAAGAATATAATGAAAAATAGTTTGTATGTATAAAAAAACCACCTCCTGAGGTGGTTTTTTATCTGAAGAAGCTCGGAGATTTGCTTTGTGGTATACTAGAGATACAAATAAGTTGATTTTAAAAAAATTCGGAGGTGAAGATGGATAAAATGGTAAATGAAAAGATTGCATTTTTAAACAAATATACGCTATCGTCTGAAAAGAAAGTGGAGTTTGTAACCGATGAATCAACTATTTTGAATGCTCCCATTCCAGAATATTGGAAAGTTACTTTTCTAACTGATAATTTGGAAGATAGAAAATCAGCTATTTTAGGAGAATGGAGAAAATACCTTGCAAGAGAACTAAGCAATACCATTCTTTACCTGAAAACTTATTTGACAAATATTGAGTTGATGAAAAATTGGGGATGAATACTCTATTTTTGTATACCATTCTTAGTTACAAGACTCAAAAGATAGCTTTCTACGAAGGGAAAAACCCACTATCTGAATCAAATTTTGGTAAAAAATTTGATTGTACAGTTGAAAATATTGATAAAACAATTGTAGACTTTTACACAAAGGTTCATAATGGTTTTTATTACTATCCGAGTAAAACAATGGGCTTGGATAGCGCTGAAAATATCGATTCTATGGCTGATTTTGAATGGGAGTATGAAGACCAGCTGGAGATGGATTTGACCTCTTGCTATAACTTTTTCAGTAACGGGATGGGGACCTATATCGTTCTGGATTTGACGCAGAATATAGAAACTGGAGCTTATCTTTGGTCTAGTAGAGAAGTACCAAAAAGTGGTCTAAATTTTTGGGACTTCATTGATGAATGGATTATCATTGGACTGGATTTTTAAAAAGAAACTTGTATCAATACGGTTAAAGATGGGCAAGATTTACCAACTGCAATTTAGCGAGCTAGAAAGAGGATAATATGGAAAAACAGATAAACGAAAAAGTGATGGAAATTGCACAGAGCGTTCATAAGACAATACCAGTAGCTTGGGATAATCTTTTTATTAATATTACCTTGGCTTTTGATGGTGGCGAAGTCTACTATTTCTTTAACGAAGAAGGAAAAAGTGACTATATCTATAATCTCTATATTCCCAAGAAGTATGAGTTGCCTAATTCAGAATTTAGAGAAAATGAAAGACGCACCTTCAAATTAGCTTGGGAATTGAGGGAAATCTTTAAAAATGAAGAGCAAGCTTTATGGACAACATGTGTTATAAAAATTATTGGTACAAAATTGACTGCTACATTTGACTACACACCCTGGTTCGAGAGTGGGTTTACCTCAGGCCAACAAATGAACTTCTTTGAATACAAATACCTCGGCAAACAACCAGCTAATGAAAAAGAACTAGAACAGTTCAAGGCTATGGAAGCCTTTCAACAAAAATATAATGAGAACTAGTTTCATGGATAAACGGCCACCCTCGAGGTGGTCTTTTATGGTATACTGGGAGTGTAGAGCCAGTAAATTTGGTGATAACTTAGCATCAGTCAGAAAGAATGTAACGAATTTCCAAAAAAAGTATTGAGATAAAAGGAGAATGGGGATGGGAAACAAACTGTTAATGCCAGGAATGTCGTTCGGTCACGTTAGTTCAGTAGCGCTTGAAGATTTAAAAAGGGGCTTACTTTCAGTAAATGATGAGAGAGAATGTGTATTGCTGATTGCTGAAATCTTAAAAAAGGGAGATTTTACAGTAAAAAACTTGCTGATTGACTTGATGAACCAGACAAAAGATGAAGCAGTACTCAATCTTTGTATTCGATTGTTTTGTTCAGTTTGTACACATGATGATTTAAAAAAAGTTGAAAATTTTCATTTTTTAAGTTCGGCTTCAGAATTTGCGGTATTTACTTTTGTCGCTGGCGCTGTGGAAACAATGTCCTATGAAGTCGTTCCTTACCTTCTTACTCTGTGGGAGGAGTGGGAAGATACAGAAACCGAAGTGGAGTACGCTATTCAAGATGCTTTGGATAGTTTTCTCAACTATCGTTCAATTATAGAGGAAAATGCAAGATTAGAAGAAGTTGGAAGTTTATATTTTGATGTAATAAAGCACAAGAACTTAGATTACTATTATTATAAAACTCTTCAGGTTTTTCCTGGTTTATTTACACAAGAAATTATGACTGCTCTTTACATCGCTGCTCAAAAAGAACAGAAATACCATCTTTATCTTCAGGCTTCCCTTCTTTCTATTTATACAGGCAAGCAGGTCCCAGTGGACACCAATACTCTTATTTCAAAAAATGAAATTGATTTGATGGTTCGTTATATTGATGACTTATCAGACAAAGACTGGACGGAAGGTATGAAATATTTTTACGGCCATCCAGTTGAAGAACTTGTAAAATAATGAAATGGACGATTGATAACAAAGGACTACTCTCGAGGTGGTATTTTATGATTTTCCAAACGCTAGTCCATAGGGTTTATGGTATACTGGGATTGTAGAGCTAGTAAATTTGGTGATAATCTGGCAGAGGTATCACCAAGATATAACGTCTTTCGTGTGAGCTTCCAGAAGATTGTAGTGAAACTGGAAGATAACTTAGCTCATGCTGGAGCAAACTTTAAGAGGAGAATCAAATGAAATACGATAAAATTAAAATTGCACAGGAAATAGCCAGAGCTGTAGGGGGAGTTCCTCAAGCCTATACATTTAGAAATCACGATAACAAATTAGATTTATTTATTGGAGAGAATCGTCCGGACGATGATTTAACAACTGCAGCAACAATCGGTTTATCAGAATATACCATTTATCGTCGAATAAATGATAAGCCTTTAAGAGTTGAAATCATTGGAGCAGCTGATGCAGAGCTGGAATATTTTCCAAATATTATAGCAGACTGTGGTTTTAATATCGTAAGAGGAGAATATAGCATCTCTCCTGGTGCAGTCTATCCAAATATAATTAGAAATTACTATCCTAATGCAAAAGTAAATCATATATTTTTCACTCAACCTTTCTTGTGGGATTTAGAGTCTTTTGATTTTGATGAAGAGTATGTTACGTGGTTACAAGCTATCCCTATTACAGAAGCTGAGCTTCAATTTTTAGAAAAGCATGGAGCCGAAGTAGGAGCACAGAAGTTGGAAGCATTGTTTGAAGAGCATCAGATAGATGTTTATGATTTTATGAGGCCTTCTGTGGTGTAATAAATTTTTTATCTATACTCAGGAGCAGGAGTAGAGACTTTCCTATTTTTAAACTCATCAATATCAGTTGTGAGTCCGATCTTGCTCTTGGTTGACGTGCGAATTCCGTCATTGAGAGGAGTTACTACATATCTGATGGGAAATAAGGTACGAAATTTGATACCGGGGTTTTCGGAAAGATGCATGTTATCTATGATGAACTTTCTAAGGATTTGGATTTTTGCCTTACAATTTATTAGTTCAAGAAGAAAACTGATTTTGCTTTAACCACCCTCGAGGTGGTTTTCTTGTGGTTTTCCAAATGCTTGTCCATAGGTTTTGTGGTATACTGGGATTGTAGTGGAACACTGATAGAAGCAAATCGGAGGATAAAATGGAAGAACAAATTAATGAGAAAATGACAGAGATTATATATAAAGTGAATGATATGATTCCGGTTGAATGGGAAGATCTTTATATCAACTTTGAATTGGATAAAACTCTTAGTGGAGGGGTGATATTTTTTTCTTTAAATATAAAGGAGAATATCATTATTACATGGATATTCCATCTTTATTTAACATTTCTGAAGACGAATTTGATGATGAATTTATGGACTTGTTTGATTTAGGTGGTGAGATGAAGAAGATATTCATCGAGCAGGGTCTGGCAGAGTGGTCTGCCTTTACAATCAAGGTGGATGAAAATAGTAAAACCTCTTTGGACTTTGACTATGCATATGGAATGAAAGTGGCTTTGGACCAACGGATAGAATAGAATTCTTTGAATACAAACACCTCGGCAAGCAGCCAGCTAATGAAAAAGAACTAGAACAGTTCAAGGCCATGGAAGCCTTCCAAAGAAAGTACAATAGTAAATAAAAGATTATCACTTGTGCTTTGTCAATAAAACAAAAAAAGACAAACTTAGAACTAGTTTGTCTGAAATTTAAAGCTATGACTAACCTAGCTTTATTTTATAGTCATTTACACTCCCAATCTGATATGAGGGAAGTGGTTGTAGAGATAGTCAAAAGTAGACTGGAGTTTGGTGTCTGTTGTTTTACCAATGTTCTTAATAGGCATTTGGTATTTCTTTTGATTGTTTCGAACAGCAACTAAGGTTGAGTTTCTGTTTGAAGCAACGAAGCCACGATGCATGGTAAGAATGTGGTGGTAGAGATGGACGACCTGTTTGAGATCAATCGCCTTGAAACCTCGATAGTAGGTAATGAGATGGTCTTTATAAACAGCAATTTTCAGTACATCGTCGTGGAAAGAAGCTTGTTCCAGCAGGATATTGAGATTGTCCTTGGCCTCTGGATAGGCTGCATAGATTTCTTCGTAGGCAGCGATATTTTTCTTGCGACCGATAATTCCCATAACGATAAAGAAAACACAGAGTCCAATCAAAAACAGAATGTAGAAAATGAATGCAAGATTGTCAGATTCAAATTCAGTGATAGAGATATAGGAGCTACTTGACATTACTGTGATGACTTCGGGATTGTCTGCTAGGAGACCTCGAACGAGGCTGCCATAATTAGAGATATATCCCTGATTTTTCTTAGGGGAGTTAGCATTAACGTAGGAGCCAACGATTCGGATAGGATTTTTTTCCAGTTCGCCATTCTTCTCTTTTTCCAAGAGCTGGGCAATCTGCTTGTCCCCTTTTTTAGCCTGCAGACCAACATATCCGTCTTGGTAGGCAACCAGCCAAACTTGAGTATTATCTTCTACTTCAATCAGGGCCTCCGGGAAAATATATGACACTTCAGCATAGACTGCTGAATCTGCTCCAGACTCGCTATTTCGATCATAGGCAGTCTTGGTGTTGACTTTTTGGTATTGGATAAAGCCCATTACTGCAGCAACAACTAGAAAAAAATAAGAGAAATTACCAGTAGGGCGATGGTACCCTGGTTTCGTCTTTCCTTGAGCATAGCTCAACCTCCAAAAATATAATCTAAAAAAATAATTTGATTAGCAAACTATCTTTTTTTGTATAGTATAACATAAATGCTTGACAAGTGGCAAGATTGTGTTAAAATATGAATGAACACAAAAATAAATTCATTCACAAAAGAGGCGTGGAAATGGATAAAAAAAATGAGCTCCTGGCTGCGGCTAGAGAAGTCTTTGCAGAAAAAGGCTATAAGGCAGCTGGAATTTCTGATATTGCTAAGAGAAGTCAGATGGCTGTCGGATCCTTTTACAAGTATTATGAGTCTAAGGAAGCTATCTTCTTGGAGGTTTATGTAGCTGAAAATAGCCGTGTACGTGAGGAAATCATGCGACGTGTGGACTGGCAGGGCGAGCCTGAGGCAATCGTTGAACAGCTTTTTGCAGTCACTTTTGAGTTGATTTCACCCAATAAAATTCTGGCTGAGTGGAACAAGCCGGGCATTTCTCAGATTCTGCATGATTACTATAATCAGGATTCCGGACGAGCGTCCAACGCTTTTCATCAGTTTCTGATTCAGACCTTCAGCCAGCGCTTGCAGGAAGAGGGCTTTTCGAAGGAGAAAATAGCTGAGATTATGAAGGTTTATGACTTGATTTACTACATAGACATGCATGTCACAGAGCAGGAATTTTCAGGCTACTTCGATAGTCTTGAGACTTTAGTGAAATATTTTGTTAAGGGGATTTTTTCCAAATAGAGGAAATTCCTTTTCTTAGAAGCAGTTATGAATGAATTTATATAACTATTCATTCATTCATGAACAAAGGAGGTGATGGGTTATGTCCTGTGATTCGGAAATGGAGAGGAACGCAATTAGATAAAGTACATTATTTTTTATCATGATATGAATGAATACTCGTTAAAGTTCATTCAACAATAAAAAGTGAGGAAAAGAATGAATAAGCAAGGAGGATTTGCCATGAGCGGATTGGCTATTTTAGGTATCTGTCTGGTGCTGATTGGTCTTTTGACCATTGGTTACGGCGGTGCGACAGTTGGTTTTAGTTTAAGTGTGGATTTTCAGTCATTTTTAGTCGGAGGTCTCATTGTTGTCCTAATCGGAGCAGCTTTGATTCCGGGCTTGCCGGCAGTTGCTAAGCTGACGGCACTGGCTTTGACAACTTTGGCATTGCTGATGTACATTCACATGATGCCAGATTTGGAGTTCATGCTTATGCTCATCTCAGATGTCGTGGTTTTAGGCTTTGCGGCTTGGTTTGCTATCCTTTTTTTAAGAAAATAGGTGATGAAGATGATTGTAGTTTATGATTCAAATACTGGTATTGGAAAACGATTTGCAGAATCACTGGGCTATCCGACCCAGACCATCAAGGAGAAACTGGAAGTGCCCTGTATTCTCATTACTCGAAATGCTGGTGCTGGGAAAATTCCTTGGTCTACCAAACGCTTTATCAAGAAACATCCTAGTTTGATTAAAGGTTTTGTTAACAATGGTGACTCTGTTAAACACGGCCGGACCTTCTGCGGGGCGACTGCCTTGATTATTGAAAAATATGGGCTCCAGCATATCTGCGATATTGACCAAGGCGGAACTCCAGAAGATGTCAAGACTGTGCAAGCATTTTTGGCGAAGTGCTAGTCTCATCAAGCTTCGCATAAATGGAGGACTCGTATGTCTAGGTTCAAGAACATTGGGAACTTGTTTCTGGCTCTGATTTCTGCCTTTATCCTAACGGCCTGCGGGCATGCACAGAAAGATTGACTTTTCTATTAACAAAGGTAAGAGAAAAGTCAATCTTCTTTCTCTTTTTTCTTATAGTCTCCATTAATCATTCTTATCGTTTTTTTCAAGTCTACCTAGTATATTACAATTTGTATTGTCTTTTTTTATTATTATCAAATTGAGAAAAGAATTTGAAAAATGAACCAGTTCAATTGGCTTGCCAATACGCTGCACTTTTTAAGGAAATCTCACTTATGAGAAAGGAAGATTGAATGAATGGAAAAGTGAGAGTATGGTTTCAGTTCAACATGCTTTGTCTAGGTGTATTCTTATCATTCCTAGTCGGAAACCTTAAGTAAAAAGCTTTCCTGTCAAAAAAATAATTATTTCTATGTCTACTGCAATATTTCTTGATTTTTAAATTTTTTAAAAATTACCTTTTTAGTGATATAATAAAGGTGATATCCTACAGAAAAAGAGATAATTGATGACAAATTACGCGATTATTTTGGCTGCGGGTAAGGGTACTCGCATGAAGTCAGATTTACCAAAAGTGCTGCATAAGGTTGCAGGAATTTCCATGTTGGAACATGTATTCCGCAGTGTCAATGCCATTAATCCAGAGAAGACCGTGACAGTTGTTGGGCACAAGGCAGAGCTAGTCGAGCAAGTCTTAGCAGGTCAGACAGACTTTGTCCGTCAGACGGAGCAGTTGGGAACGGGTCATGCTGTTATGATGGCAGAGCCTGTTTTGGAAAATCTGACTGGTCAGACGCTGGTCATTGCTGGCGACACTCCTCTGATTACAGGAGAAAGCCTGAAAAATCTGATTGACTTCCATATCAACCACAAGAATGTTGCGACTATCCTGACGGCAGAAGCAGATAATCCTTTCGGCTACGGCCGTATCGTTCGAAAACCAGCACGACGAAGTTTTGAAAATTGTTGAGCAGAAGGATGCTTCTGACTTTGAGCAGCAGATCAAGGAAATCAATACGGGAACTTACGTCTTTGACAATGCCCGTCTCTTTGAAGCCCTCAAAAATATCAATACTAATAATGCTCAAGGCGAATACTATATCACAGATGTGATTGGTATTTTCCGCGAAAATGGTGAAAAAGTAGGCGCTTATACGCTGAAAGACTTTGATGAAAGTCTGGGGGTTAATGACCGCGTGGCTTTGGCTACAGCTGAGAGTGTTATGCGCCGCCGGATTAACCAGCAGCATATGGTCAACGGTGTCAGTTTTGTCAATCCTCATGCGACCTATATCGATGTGGATGTGGAAATTGCGCCTGAAGTTCAAGTTGAAGCAAATGTGACCCTGAAAGGTCAGACCAAGATTGGGGCAGAGACTATCCTGACCAATGGTACTTATATTGTGGACTCTGTCATTGGAGAACGGACTGTCATTACCAACTCTATGATTGAAGAGTCTAGCGTTGCAGATGGAGTGACGGTCGGACCTTACGCTCACATTCGTCCAGGTTCTAGTCTGGCCAAGGATGTCCATGTCGGAAACTTTGTAGAAGTTAAAGGATCGTCACTTGGAGAAAATACCAAGGCTGGTCATTTGACCTACATTGGAAACTCTGAAGTTGGCGCCAATGTCAACTTTGGTGCAGGTACGATTACGGTCAATTATGATGGTCAAAAGAAGTACAAGACTATCATTGGCGACAATGTCTTTGTTGGTTCCAACTCGACCATTATTGCCCCAGTTGAGCTGGGTGATAATTCACTGGTCGGTGCGGGTTCTACCATCACGAAGGACGTGCCAGCAGATGCCATTGCTCTGGGACGTGGCCGTCAGATTAACAAGGAAGATTATGCTAAGCGTCTTCCTCATCACCCTCAAAATAAGTAGGTTTAGTCATGGAATTTGAAGAAAAAACCGTCCAACGGACGGAAATTTATCAGGGACCGATTTTTAAAGTGGTTCAGGATCAGGTAGAGTTGCCAGAGGGCAAGGGTCAAGCCCAACGGGATTTGATTTTTCATAACGGAGCGGTGGCTGTGATTGCTATCACCCCGGAAAATAAGATGATTTTAGTCAAGCAGTACCGCAAGGCAATTGAAGCGACTTCTTACGAGATTCCAGCTGGTAAGCTTGAGCTAGGAGAGAATGCAGATCCCCAAGCGGCTGCCCTCCGAGAATTAGAAGAAGAGACCGGCTACACTGGACAGCTGGAGTTGGTCTATGATTTCTACTCTGCTATCGGTTTTTGCAATGAAAAAATCAAGCTCTACAGCGCAAGCCATTTGACAAAGGTCGAAAACCCTCGCCCCCGAGACGAGGATGAAACATTGGAACTTTTTTTGAAGTCAGTCTGGAGGAGGCGCATCAGTTGCTGCAAAACGGTGACATCTGCGATGCCAAGACCATCATGGCCCTTCAGTACTGGGAACAAAAAAATCTGAATAAATAGGAACGTAGATCAATGGGAAAAGCTTTATTAACAGATGAAATCATTGAGCGGGCCAACCGCGGTGAGGATATTTCGGGGCCGCCTCTCATGGATGACGAGGAAACCAAGATTCTTTCAACTGGCAGAAGCTCCTTTAGCTCACAGCAGTCTAGCCGACAGGATACTCAGTTTGGTTATCAGAGCCCTCAAAACCGCTTTGGTTATGAAGAAGCTCGGTCTCAGCAGAATCAGAGTCGTTTTGGCTATCAGACTGCTCAAAACCAAGAGGAGTTTACGGATGAGACTCTCCACATTGAGGTTGATCCGACCGTGACTAAGAGCCGTCGGATTGAAAACCAAAAGCGGAGCCTCTTTCAAGCCAAACTCAATAAGATTCTCCTTTGGGTAGTTATCCTACTGATTGGTTTGATTGCAGCTATTATTTGGTGGCCTTAAAAAACTGCTCTATTGCACTTAAAAGGAAGCCTAGCCTGTCTAAGCTTCTTTTTCATCAGATGATTTGAGGTATTATATGAAAATTGGAATTATCGCAGCCATGCCCGAAGAGTTGAAGATACTGCTGGAGCATTTAGAAAACCCGCAGAAGCACCTGCGTTTGGGTCATGTCTATCATACGGGCTCTATCGGCTACCATGAAGTGGTGTTGGTCGAAAGCGGGATTGGCAAGGTCATGTCCGCTATGAGTGTAGCTGTTTTGGTCAATGACTTTAAGGTCACAGCCGTGATTAACACAGGCTCAGCTGGAGCAGTGGCAGAAGGTTTGGCTATCGGCGATGTGGTGGTCGCAGATCGTCTGGTCTACCATGATGTGGATGTGACGGCCTTTGGCTATGACTACGGTCAGATGGCACGACAGCCACTCTATTTTGAAGCGAGTCGCTATCTGGTTGCTGAAATGAAGAAAATTTTGGAAAAGACCCATCAAAAGGCAAAGGTAGGTTTGATTGCGACAGGTGATAGCTTTGTTGCAGGTCAAGACAAGATTGACCGCATCAAGGAGCATTTTCCAGATGTCTTGGCTGTTGAGATGGAAGGGGCAGCTATTGCCCAGGCTACTCACTCGATTGGCCTGCCCTTTATGGTTATTCGGGCCATGAGCGACACAGCTAGCCATGATGCCAATGTCACTTTTGACGAATTCATTCTTGAAGCTGGTAAACGCTCTGCAGAGACCCTGATTCAATTTCTGAAGAGTTGGTTTAAAGGGGGAGATAGTATGTACAAAGAGTCTTATTTTGATGGTGGTCTCTTTTCTTACATCGGTCATGTGATTTTAGCTACCTTGATTACAGTATTTACGCTGGGAATTTGTGCACCTTGGGGCATGTGTATTCTGTATAATTGGAAGATAAAACATACAGTTATTGACGGGCACCGTCTTTACTTTGATGGTACTGCCATGCAGCTTTTTGGGAATTGGATCAAGTGGTGGCTCCTGACCATTGTTACCTTTGGTATTTATGGCTTTTGGCTGAAAATCAAACTGACCCAGTGGATTACCAAGCATACGCATCATGTGAATTGAGAACAAGCAAGCGAGACCTAAGTGGCTCGCTTTTCCCTTTCTTCAGTCTTGCCAAAAAATCCCTTTTGATGGTATAATCAAGGAACTGCAATCAATGATAGAGGAGAAAAAATGAGTATCTTAGAAGTAAAAAATCTCAGCCACGGTTTCGGAGACCGGGCTATTTTTGAGGATGTATCTTTCCGCCTGCTTAAGGGTGAGCATATCGGCTTGGTCGGTGCCAATGGTGAGGGAAAGTCAACCTTTATGAGCATTGTGACGGGGAAAATGCTGCCGGACGAAGGTAAGGTTGAGTGGTCCAAGTATGTGACAGCTGGCTATCTGGATCAGCATGCTGTGCTGGAGCAAGGTCAGTCTGTTCGCGATGTCTTGCGCACGGCCTTTGACGAGCTTTTCAAGACAGAAAGCCGAATCAACGACATCTATATGAGCATGGCTGAGGATGGAGCGGATGTGGATGCCCTGATGGAAGAAGTGGGCGAGCTGCAGGACCGCTTGGAGAGCCGAGATTTCTATACTTTAGATGCCAAGATTGACGAGGTCGCACGGGCACTAGTGTCATGGACTACGGTATGGAGAGCGATGTGACGGAGCTATCTGGTGGGCAGCGGACTAAGGTTCTCTTAGCTAAGCTGCTCCTTGAAAAACCAGATATCCTGCTCTTAGACGAGCCAACCAACTATCTGGATGCTGAGCACATTGACTGGCTTAAGCGTTACCTTCAGAACTATGAAAATGCCTTTGTTCTGATCTCGCATGATATTCCTTTCTTGAACGACGTGATCAATATCGTCTACCATGTGGAAAATCAACAGTTGACTCGTTATTCTGGCGACTACTATCAGTTTCAGGAAGTCTATGAGATGAAAAAATCTCAGCTGGAAGCAGCATATGAGCGCCAGCAGAAGGAAATTGCGGACCTCAAGGACTTTGTGGCTCGCAACAAAGCCCGCGTGGCGACCCGTAATATGGCGATGTCACGTCAGAAAAAGCTGGATAAGATGGACATTATTGAGCTGCAGAGTGAGAAGCCAAAGCCTACCTTTGACTTCAAACCTGCCCGCACACCTGGCCGCTTTATCTTCCAAGCCAAGGATTTGCAGATTGGCTACGACCGACCCCTAACCCAGCCCCTTAACCTGATCTTTGAGCGTAATCAGAAGGTAGCAATCATCGGAGCGAATGGGATTGGAAAAACAACCCTGCTCAAGAGTTTGTTGGGGATTATCCCGCCTATCGCAGGTCAAGTTGAGCGCGGGGACTATCTGGAGCTTGGCTATTTCGAGCAGGAAGTCGAGGGCGGCAATCGTCAGACACCGCTGGAAGCAGTCTGGAACGCCTTTCCAGCCCTTAACCAAGCAGAAGTCCGAGCAGCTCTGGCTAGATGTGGCTTGACTTCCAAGCATATCGAGAGCCAGATCCAGGTCCTTTCAGGTGGGGAGCAGGCTAAGGTTCGTCTTTGCCTCCTCATGAACCGAGAAAATAATGTTCTAGTGCTGGACGAGCCGACCAACCACCTGGATGTTGATGCCAAGGAAGAGCTCAAACGAGCTCTGAAAGAATACAAGGGCAGCATTCTCATGGTCTGCCACGAGCCTGATTTCTATGAAGGCTGGATGGACCAGATTTGGGATTTCAACCAGTTGACTTGATAAAATTTAATAAAAGAAAAGAGACGGTTCATTGAGAATCGTCTCTTTCTGTTGCTAATAATTCAAAAACTGATCGATTTCCTGCTTTTCAATCTGTTTGCCGTGCTGGCAGACTGGGCAGGTGAGGTAATGTTTTCTACCGTAAGGAAAGGTAGGAATCCAATAAAGGGTAAACTTTCGGCCGGTTTCAATAATGTCCCAAGGTGCGATGTTATGGCAGTTAGCACACTCGATATTGCTTTGGGTCTGTCCTAAGTTTTTCTGATAACCTTTATATCCCCAGATAATCATATTGATTTCCCTCCTTTATTGGTTGGGCGTTCAGCTTATTTGCTGAAGTCATAGTCCTTGATAATCTCGATTTTTTCAATCTTGATATCTTTTTTAGGCTTGTCATTATCGTCTGTTTCTGCGGCAGCGATTTTGTCCACCACATCCATACCCTCCAGCACTTGGCCAAAGACGGTATAAGCTCCGCCATCTAAAGTAGGGTTTCCACCGTTTTTATAGGCTTCGATGATTTTGGCTGGGAAAGAATCCGTAGACATTTGGCTAGTCAAATCTTTCTTGCTTTGGTTAATGAAGAACTGACTGCCATTGGTACCAGGGCCTGCATTAGCCATGGATAGGGCGCCTCTAAGGTTGTAAAGGTAAGGTGAGTATTCATTTTTAAAGCCATTTCCAGAGTCTTTAGACTTGTCTTTGCCCTTCCAGATAGACTCGCCTCCAGTGCCGTTGCCTTTAGGGTCTCCGGTCTGAATCATGAATTCATTGATAACACGGTGGAATATAACGCCGTCATAGTAGCCTTCCTTAGCATGGGTCAGGAAGTTTTCAACGGCTAGTGGGGCTTGTTTTGGAAAGAGCTTGATGCGGATATCTCCTTCAGTCGTTACCAACTTGACTTCCGCTTCATCTTCAGCAACTTCTGTAGATAGCTGCGGGAAGTTGGCATTTTCGTTGGTCAGGGCATCCTTGAGTTGCTCACGGAGTTTGCTGGTTTCCTCTGGGTCAGAGCTAGAGCTCACCAACGAAGAACTGCTGGATGAGTTGGAGGAGCTAGTAGTCTCCTCTCTGTCATCTTTACCAGAGCAGCCAGCCAAGACAAGTCCTGATAAGAGGCTGATAAGAAGAAATTTTTTCATATAAAACCTTTCTCACATTAGATTGTAAACTACTGATATTTTACTACAATTAAGCTAGTTTTTCAAACCCTCCTGTATCAGACAATCCAGAAGAAGGTTTTTAAGTCCTGCTGGCCGTAAGTTCAGGTCGCGAATTGCTTCTATGTCTAGCCATTCAGGTTGATAGATATTCTGGGCATGACTGCGAAGAGCTTCCTCGCCCTGAATCATTGGGGCTGATGTATGGCTGATAGTTGCATGAAAATAGGTTTCTAAGCGTTGGCCATTTCTGAAAGTAAAAGCTGGCTGAAGCTGTTTTTCAGACAAGCTCCAACCCAGCTCTTCCTGAATTTCTCGCTGAGCTGCTTGGACTGCAGTCTCACCTGACTCAGCCCCGCCGCCCGGTATCACAAAATACTCTTCTCCATTTTTCCAGCGGTGGATGAGCAGTATTTGCTTGGTTTGGGGATTGAAAAGAATGACTCCGGCTCGCATCATCTTCCTCCTGATATGTTTTTACTGTTAATTAATTAGAATTTCCTTTTATTCTAACACAAGAACAAGAGTTTTGCTTTGACTCGCAAAAGGAATGATCGAGTGAACATCTTCCACTTGAAAAAGTAAGATTTAGATACCAAAGGAGACAAAAAAACTTGTGCGTCGTGAAATATTATGGTAAAATAAACAGAGTAAAAATAATAAGGAGTATTTTCCATGGAGAAAAGACTGACAAGAGATGTCAAAAACAAGAAAAATCGCTGGTGTATGTGCTGGTATCGCAAACTACTTTTGATTTAGATCCAACCTTGGTCCGTGTTATTTGGATTCTTTTGGTCTGTGCAGCAGGTACAGGTGTCTTGGCTTACTTTTATTGCCTGGGCGGTTATGCCAGAGGCTTAATAAGAATTTTTGTGATAGTGAAATGAGAACTGGTTAGTCCAGTTCTTTTTGCGTGGATAAATAAGTTTTTTTGTTTCTGATCTAGATAAAAAGATTTCTCATCTATGGCTCAAATATGGTATAATAAGGGTTATGGCAACTAAGAAAAAAACACGAAAAAAAGGCCGGACAACTCGCCGGCCGACAAAAAGCAGAATTAGAAAGACAAAAAAAGCAATAAAGAGAATGATTGCCACCTTTGTGCTGGCTCTTATTCTTTTGTTTGCAGCTATAAAAGCTGGGCGCCTTTGGGGTTACCATTTATAATATGATTCGCCTCTTGGTGGGAAGCTTGGCTTATCTGGCTATTCTGGCCAGCTTTGGCTATCTCTTTTTCAAGTGGCTGCACAAGCACGAGGGGACACTTTCAGGATTTATCAGCCTTTTTTTGGGACTGGAGTTAATTTTCCAAGCTTATTTTGTCAGTGTGTTGAAGCTAGAGGGAGCAGCTGTCTTATCCACAACTCTAGGCAGGGGTTTTTGACTGATCTGACAGCCTTTAAGGTCAGCTCCTTCGCGGGTGGTGGCCTGCTAGGTTCTCTCCTTTACGCGCCTATCTCTTTCCTTTTTTTCAAATATCGGTTCTTATTTCTTCGGCCTGCTGCTCATTCTTTTTGGGCGGTCTGCTTATGAGCCCTTGGTCTATCTATGACATTTCAGAAAAAGCTATGGCAGCCTTTCAAAATTGGAGAGAGAAGCAGGAAGAAAAGCGGCAGCTTCGTTTCTTGGAGCAGGAAGAAAGCTGCACAGGCAGCTATGCAAGCCATTGAAGTGGAGCAAGAAGAAGCCGAAGTTGATCCTGAAACAGGAGAGATTTTTAGATGACGAGGACTTGTCAGATACAGCTGTGGACTTTGACGAGGGCAGACTATGAGGAAGTGGGAGAGTATGACTCTCATGAGCCTCTAGACTTTGGTCGTGAAGAAGAGACGGACGAGACAGATGTAGACGTTGAAGTGGACTTTACTGCCAAGGAAAGTCTGGACTACAAGCTGCCGACCATCAACCTCTTTGCGCCCGACAAGCCTAAGAATCAGTCCAGAGAAAAGCGCATTGTTCGAGATAATATCAAAATTTTGGAAGAGACCTTTGCTAGTTTTGGGATAAAGGCTGCTGTTGAGAGGGCAGAAATCGGACCTTCCGTCACTAAGTACGAGGTCAAGCCAGCTGTCGGAGTTCAGGTCAATCGGATTTCCAATCTGGCTGATGACTTGGCTCTAGCCTTGGCTGCTAAGGATGTACGGATTGAAGCGCCGATTCCTGGGAAATCTCTTGTCGGAATTGAAGTGCCCAATTCTGAAGTTGCGACCGTGACTTTCCGAGAACTCTGGGAGCAGTCTAAGACGGATGCCAGCAAGCTTCTAGAAATCCCACTTGGTAAGGCAGTCAACGGCTCTGTTCGCTCCTTTGACTTGGCTAAGATGCCCCATCTCTTGGTAGCGGGCTCCACTGGCTCTGGTAAATCTGTGGCAGTCAACGGTATTATTGCCAGCATTCTTATGAAAGCCAGACCGGATGAAGTCAAGTTTATGATGGTGGATCCTAAAATGGTGGAGCTGTCCGTTTATAATGACATTCCCCACTTGCTTATTCCAGTCGTAACCAATCCTCGCAAGGCCAGCCGCGCCCTGCAGAAGGTTGTAGACGAGATGGAAAATCGCTATGAACTCTTCTCCAAGGTCGGTGCCCGTAACATTGCTGGCTATAATGCTAAAGTAGTCGAGTACAATGCTCAGTCAGAGTACAAGCAAGTGCCCCTGCCTTTAATCGTCGTCATCGTGGACGAGTTGGCTGACCTTATGATGGTGGCCAGCAAGGAAGTAGAAGATGCCATTATTCGTCTGGGACAAAAGGCACGTGCGGCTGGAATTCACATGATTCTGGCTACCCAACGGCCATCTGTAGATGTTATCTCGGGTCTGATTAAGGCCAATGTACCCTCTCGGATTGCCTTTGCTGTATCCAGTGGGACAGACAGTCGGACCATTCTGGATGAAAATGGAGCAGAAAAGCTCTTGGGTCGTGGGGATATGCTCTTTAAGCCTATTGATGAAAACCATCCGGTTCGTTTGCAGGGCTCCTTTATCTCGGATGAAGATGTGGAGCGAATCGTAGCCTTTGTCAAGAATCAAGCTGAAGCTGACTATGACGATAGCTTTGATCCTGGTGAAGTATCTGAAAGTGATATGGAGTCTGGCGGTGGCGATGATGAAGGTGATCCGCTCTTTGAAGAAGCCAAGGCCTTGGTCATCGAGACTCAGAAAGCCAGCGCTTCTATGATCCAGCGGCGACTCTCGGTCGGTTTTAACCGGGCCACTCGTCTTATGGAAGAACTTGAAGCGGCAGGCGTTATCGGACCAGCTGAGGGAACCAAGCCGAGAAAAGTTTTGCAGACGAATTGATCTTTATTTTCTCTAGTCTGCTAGCAAGATAATCATTTGATAAAAACAAATCTGCCAGCAATCAGTCGGCAGATTTTCTCTACTCACTCAACGGAAAGGAAAGAAGTTATGAAACTGGACACCATTCACCATATAGCCATCATTGGTCATGATTATGGCAAGACCAGAGAGTTTTATGTGGATAAGCTGGGCTTTGAGCAGCTGGATGAATACCATCGTCCAGACAAGCAGGACATTCTCTTTAACGTTCGCAAGGGAAATCTAACTCTGGAAATTTTTTTATCAAGGAAGAAGCTCCCAAGCGGCCAGCCTTGCCTGCTCCAGAGCATACGGGTCTGCGGCATCTGGCCTTCCGAGTGACAAATGTCGAAGAAACGCTAGAGGAATTTGACCGTTTAAAGATTCCTCATACCGAGCTGCGCTATGACGACTTCGACGGCCGTAAGATGGCTTTCTTCTTTGACCCGGATGGCCTGCCTCTGGAGATTCATGAATAAGACTAGGAGCATCGTAAGATTCTTCTTTCACGGCAAAAGAAGGACTTGTAAGTCCCGCATATGAAAAACCCATCGGCTATCTGATAACCGATGGGTTTTGTTTTACATTATTACAAAAAGAGACCGATGACCATGGCTAGGTACATGAAGAAGGTCAGAAGAAAAACCTGCTCGCCAGAAGAACTTAAAGAACTTAGGGTAGTAGAAGCTCCGTTTTTTCTTGAGAAAATAGATGGTGATGGCGATAGCGAGAACTGATAGAGCTAGAGTCAGCTGGGGCAGCAAGCTATGATAGTAGGCCTTGTCTGAAATAATATAAAATTCCACAACAAAAAGCGGAAAAGCCAAGTCCGCAAAGTTTAAACCGTATTTTTCTTAATTGAAAAAAACTCGCACTGTAATAGTGGTTAAAATCAATGTTAAAAAGATAAATAAAATCGAAGCAATCTTTAATAGTGTCATAAGATTATTTTTACCACAAAAAAATTCAAAAAGAAGATAAAATTCCTTGCATTTAACAAAGTTTAGTGTATAATAGAAAGGTATGCGAAAAGCATACTTGTGGGAGGTAAAAATCTTTATTTACCGCCAAAACCACAAAGGAGGATTTTAAAATGGCTAAAAAAGTCGAAAAACTTGTAAAATTGCAAATCCCTGCTGGTAAAGCTACTCCAGCTCCACCAGTTGGTCCTGCGCTTGGTCAAGCCGGTATCAACATCATGGGATTCACTAAGGAGTTCAACGCTCGTACAGCTGATCAAGCTGGTATGATTATTCCAGTTGTTATCTCAGTATACGAAGACAAATCATTCACTTTCGTGACTAAGACTCCGCCAGCTGCTGTTCTTTTGAAGAAAGCTGCAGGTGTTGAAAAAGGTTCTGGTGAGCCAAACAAAACGAAAGTTGCAACAGTTACTCGTGCGCAAGTACAAGAAATTGCTGAAACTAAGATGCCAGATTTGAACGCTGCAAACATCGAGTCTGCAATGCGTATGATTGAAGGTACTGCTCGTTCTATGGGATTCACTGTTGTTGACTAATCAATAACACTCGTCCCATTTGCCCGCACTACACTTGATCAGATTGACGAGTGACGTGGGAGATGAAAAATCGATTGAACCACTTACAAGGAGAAAAGATAAAAATGGCTAAAAAAAGCAAAACAACTTCGTGCTGCTCTTGAAAAAAATCGACAGCACAAAAGCATACAGCGTAGAAGAAGCTGTAGCACTTGCAAAAGAAACTAACTTTGCAAAAATTCGATGCAACTGTAGAAGTTGCTTACAACTTGAACATCGACGTTAAAAAGCTGACCAACAAATCCGTGGTGCAATGGTATTGCCAAACGGAACTGGTAAAAACTTCACGCGTTCTTGTTTTTCGCACGTGGAGCAAAAAGCAGAAGAAGCGAAAGCTGCTGGTGCAGACTTCGTTGGTGAAGATGACCTCGTTGCAAAAAAATCAACGACGGTTGGTTGGACTTTGACGTAGTAATAGCTACACCTGACATGATGGCTCTTGTAGGGTCGCCTTGGACGTGTCCTTGGACCTCGTAACTGATGCCAAACCCTAAGACTGGTACTGTAACAATGGACGTTGCAAAAAGCAGTTGAAGAGTCTAAAGGTGGTAAGATTACTTACCGTGCAGACCGTGCAGGTAACGTACAAGCTATCATTGGTAAAGTTTCATTTGAAGCTGACAAGTTGGTTGAAAAACTTCAAAAGCTTTCAACGACACAATCCAAAAAGCGAAAACCAGCTACTGCTAAAAGGTACTTACGTAACCAACCTGACTATCACTACTACACAAGGTGTTGGTATCAAGGTTGACGTAAACTCACTTTAAAATTAATTGAACTGCCTTTGGGTAGTTCTTTTTTTGAAATAAAAATGCTGATAACGATTACAAACTCATAGAAACATGTTATAATAATATCGAATCAATTTATTTTATAATAAAAAGGAGACGGTGTCATGAAAAAAAGATCAGAACCAGCTAACCTGGCTGATGGTATCTCTGATTGCTTTTAATATGGTCTGGGGTCTGGGAAATGTGGTTAATAACTATTCCCAGCAGGGTATTTCGGTAATTGTTTCTTGGATTCTTATCCTAGCTATTTACTTCATTCCTTATGCCCTAATCGTGGGACAGTTAGGCTCGACTTTTTAAGGAGAGCGGAGGCGATGTCAGCGACTGGGTGGAAAAACCTCTACCAAGCGACTGGCGTATTTTGCAGCCTGGACTTACTGGGTGGTGCACATTCCTTATCTAGCTCAGAAACCTCAGGGAGTTTTGATTCCGCTGGGCTGGGCCATTCAGGGAAATGGAGACTTTTTGAGCAGTCTTGATATTCACTGGATCGTTATTCTTAGCTTGCTGATTTTCGGTGCCTTTCTCTATTTGTCTACCAAGGGGCTGTCCACGCTCAAGGTGATTGGGGGCTTGGCAGGAAGTGCCATGCTCATCATGTCTTTCCTCTTCGTCCTCTTAGCGGTCAGGGCACCATTTATCAAACCTGATATGCAGTTTGCGACGACCAATATGGATAAGCTCAGTACTTACATTCCCAATTTTGATTTTTCTTATTTCACGACCATCTCCCTCTTAGTCTTTGCGGTCGGCGGAGCTGAGAAAATATCGCCTTACGTTAATCAAACACGCAATCCAGCCAAGGAATTTCCAAAGGGATGATTGTCATGGCTGTCATGGTTGGTGCATCTGCTATCCTGGGCTCTATAGCAATGGGAATGCTTTTTGACGGCAGCAATATTCCTGAAGACCTGATGCGAAATGGTGCTTATCAAGCCTTCCAAAAGCTGGGCAACTATTGGGGAGTGGGCAATGTACTAGTAGTCATCTATGCCCTGACCAATATGGTTGGACAGATTGCAGCACTGGCTTTCTCTATTGACGCGCCTCTGCAAATCATGCTCAATAATGCTGATGAAGAGTTTGTCCCAAGTTGGCTGCGCAAAGAGAACATCAAAAGGGTCCTCATTAACGGTTACATCCTGACAGGGATTTTAGTTAGCTTACTAATTATTCTGCCTATCTTTGGAATCAAAAGAAATTGACGGCTTTGGTCAAATGGATGACCAATCTCAATTCTATTGTTATGCCCATGCGGTATCTCTGGGTATTCCTGGCCTACATGATGTTGAACAAGGCCTGGAAGAAGTACAAGGATGCCGAATACAAGTTTACCAAAAATCCCAAAGTTGGCTTTGCTATTGGAGCTTGGTGCTTCCTCTTTACAGCCTTTGCCTGCATTTTAGGGATGGTTCCGAAAGTAGACTTTGCCAAAAGATCCAGCTGGCTGGCAATTCTCTCTCTTGACAAATATCCTGACACCAATTGTCTTGATTAGTCTGGGTGTTATCCTGCCACTCTTAGCTAAACGAGAAAAAGAAACAGTCATTCAAGCAGTGAGTAGACCTAGCAAAAGATGATTAAAGTATTCATTCCCAGTCCTATCTGATGATGGGGCTGGTTTTTCTGTGAAATGAGCTTGCCTGCTCTGCTATTTTACTAAAAGGAAAAAAGAAAAATTTCAGTGATTTAACTATATAAAAATCACAAAAATGTGGTAAAATAGTACAGATAAAATAAGGAGTAAAAATGGTAGAACCTAAGTATAAGCGTATTTTGATTAAGTTGTCAGGTGAAGCTCTTGCCGGTGAAAAAAAGGCGTTGGTATTGATATTCAGACTGTTCAGAAGATGGCGGAAGAAATCAAAGAAGTTCATGATTTGGGAGTTCAAATTGCTCTGGTTATCGGAGGCGGAAACCTTTGGCGGGGTGAGCCGGCAGCAGAAGCAGGCATGGACCGCGTGCAGGCCGACTATACTGGTATGTTGGGCACTGTCATGAATGCGCTGGTAATGGCGGATTCACTACAGCAAGTCGGTGTAGATACGCGCGTGCAGACTGCGATTGCTATGCAGCAGGTAGCTGAACCTTATATCCGAGGTCGGGCTCTTCGTCATCTGGAAAGGCCGTATCGTCATTTTCGGTGCAGGTATTGGTTCTCCTTATTTTTCAACTGATACAACCGCTGCCTTGCGCTCAGCAGAGATTGAAGCAGATGCGATTCTTATGGCCAAAAATGGCGTGGACGGTGTCTATAATGCCGATCCTAAGAAAGACAAGACCGCCGTTAAGTTTGATGAACTGACCCACCGGGATGTCATCAGTAAGGGACTGCGGATCATGGACTCAACGGCTTCGACCCTGTCTATGGACAATGACATTGACTTGGTTGTCTTTAATATGAATGAGCCGGGCAATATCAAACGCGTTGTTATCGGTGAGCAAATCGGAACAACAGTATCAATAATTTATAAGAACGGAGATTAGAAACTCATGGTAAATGCAATTGTAGAAAAAGCAAAAGAAAGAATGACCCACTCGCACCAAAGTTTGGCTCGTGAATTTGGCAGCATACGTGCAGGCCGCGCCAATGCCAGCCTTTTGGATCGCATCCATGTGGAGTACTATGGAGTAGAAACTCCGCTCAACCAAATCGCTTCGATTACGATTCCGGAAGCGCGTGTTCTTTTGGTGACACCATTTGACAAGTCTTCTATCAAGGATATTGAGCGTGCGCTTAATGCTTCTGACCTCGGGATTACGCCAGCTAGCGATGGATCTGTGATTCGTCTGGTCATTCCAGCCCTGACAGAGGAAACTCGACGGGACTTGGCTAAAGAAGTGAAAAAGGTTGGTGAAAATGCTAAAGTTGCCATCCGTAACATCCGCCGCGATGCTATGGACGAAGCTAAGAAGCAGGAAAAAGCCAAAGAAATCACTGAAGACGAATTGAAGACCTTGGAAAAGGATATTCAAAAAGTAACGGATGATGCTGTCAAACATATCGATGAGATGACGGCAAATAAAGAAAAAGAACTTTTAGAAGTTTAACATTTTTATCAGAATCAAAACTCAGTTGGCTTTGGCTGACTGAGTTGTTTTAAAATCAAAAATCCTTGCCCGGTTTGAAGAAGCAAGGTAGAAAATAGGTCTATATGAATACAAATCTTGCCAGCTTTATCGTGGGTATCATCACGGATGAAAATGATCGCTTTTACTTTGTTCAAAAGGATGGTCAGGTTTACGCTCTTTCTAAGGAAGAGGGGGCGCATGAGCTGGGTCAGTCTGTCAAAGGATTTGCCTACAGCGATATGAAGCAGAAGCTTCGTTTGACAACTCTCGAAGTTACAGCAACCCAAGAGCAGTTTGGTTGGGGAACAGTAACGGAGGTTCGCAAGGATCTAGGCGTCTTTGTCGATACCGGTCTGCCTGATAAGCAAATCGTCGTGTCACTTGACATCTTGCCAGAAATCAAGGAACTCTGGCCTAAGAAGGGTGATCGCCTTTATATCCGTCTGGATGTGGACAAGAAAGATCGCATCTGGGGCCAACTGGCTTATCAAGAGGATTTCCAGCGTCTGGCCCGTCCTGCCTACAATAACATGCAAAATCAAAACTGGCCAGCCATCGTTTATCGGCTCAAGCTTTCTGGCACCTTTGTCTACCTGCCGGAGAATAATATGCTGGGCTTCATTCATCCGAGTGAGCGTTATGCAGAGCCACGTCTAGGTCAGGTCTTGGATGCACGGGTGATTGGCTTCCGTGAAGTAGACCGCACGCTTAACCTCTCCCTCAAGCCTCGCTCCTTTGAAATGCTGGAAAACGATGCCCAGATGATTCTGACCTATCTGGAGAAATGGCAGTTTTATGACCTTGAACGACAAGTCTTCACCAGACGACATCAAGGCGACCTTTGGCATTTCCAAAAGCCAGTTTAAAAAAGCTCTGGGTGGGCTGATGAAAGCTGGTAAAATCAAGCAGGACCCGACCGGAACGGAGTTGGTGTGAGGATAAAGAGTCGTGTATCTAGAGCTGATGCTTATAGAAATACGATTTTAAAGAAATGAAAGGAACCTATGAGAAAAATCTTTTTTACAGCTGGCTGATGACAGAGCGCAATCCTAAGAGCAAGGAGCCCAAGGCTATTTTAGCGGATTTGGCTTTTCAGGATACTGCCTTTCCCAAGCATACGGATGATTTTGATGAGGTCAGTCGATTTCTAGAGGAGCATGCAAATTTTTCCTTTAACTTGGGCGAGTTCGATGCTATTTGGGAATAGTATCAGGACCATTAAGTGGATAGTGGCTAGGGATAGTCATTTTCTGCTTGCTTTGATATAATAAAGATAATTCATTCAAAAAAATAAAATAGAGAGGTTCTTTGTTTGCAGGAACATTCAGTAGAATTGAAACTGGGCCATCCAGATGATGCCTTTCATCTCTTTGGTTCTAATGAACGCCATCTGCGCCTTATGGAGCAGGAATTGAAGGTAACCATCCATGCCCGAACCGAGATTGTGCAGATTTTAGGTACGGAGGCTGCCTGCGAGGAGACTCGACAGGTCGTTCAGGCTCTGTTGGTCTTGGTCAATCGTGGCATGACCATCGGTACTCCCGATGTTGTGACAGCCATTACTATGGTCAAAAATGATGAAATTGATAAGTTTGTAGCTCTTTATGAAGAAGAGATTATCAAGGACAGCTATGGCAAGCCAATTCGGGTCAAGACATTGGGTCAGAAAATCTATGTGGACAGTGTTAAAAATCATGATATCGTCTTTGGGATCGGACCAGCTGGAACAGGGAAGACTTTTCTGGCGGTGACCTTGGCGGTGACAGCTCTCAAGCATGGACAGGTCAAACGAATCATTCTGACACGGCCAGCGGTAGAAGCTGGCGAGAGTTTGGGATTTCTGCCTGGTGACCTTAAGGAAAAGGTGGATCCTTATCTGCGTCCGGTCTATGATGCCTTGTATCAGATTTTGGGCAAGGACCAGACAACGCGCCTTATGGAGCGAGAAATCATTGAGATTGCTCCCCTAGCCTATATGCGGGGGCGGACTTTGGATGATGCTTTTGTAATTCTGGACGAGGCACAGAATACCACCATCATGCAGATGAAGATGTTTCTGACACGCCTCGGTTTCCAGTCCAAGATGATTGTCAATGGAGACATCAGCCAGATTGACCTGCCTCGCAATGTTAAGTCGGGCCTCATTGACGCTCAGGAGAGATTGAAGAATATCTCCCAGATCGATTTTTGTTCATTTTCTCAGCTAAGGATGTCGTTCGTCATCCAGTGGTAGCGGAGATTATCCGAGCTTATGAACCAACTCCTGTTAAAAGCTAGTGAATTAGATGTAGAAGAAACAGAATAGCATACGAAAAGAGCAGATTTATTTCTGCTCTTTTTTGTGAGATTGATTTGAAAAGTCGAAATTTTTCAACTAAACGAGGTTCGTCAATAGATGTGTAGTCCTTGTTGAGGCCTTCTGCAACTGGCAGGCTGGTGATATGACCTTGGTAAGTCGTTACACCTTGGCGCAGTCCTTGGTCATCTGTAATGGCTTGTTTGAAGCCTTTTCCTGCCAAGGCTTCAATATAAGGAAGGGTGACATTGGTCAAGGCGATAGTAGAAGTACGGGCTACGGCACCTGGGATATTAGCAACTGCATAGTGGAGGACACCGTGTTTTTTTCATAGACAGGCTCGGTGTGAGTCGTCACGCAGTCGGCTGTTTCAATGACACCGCCTTGGTCAGCAGCTACGTCTACAATGACTGAGCCTGGACGCATTTGCTTAACCATATCGTCTGTCACCAGTTTTGGAGCCTTCGCACCAGGGATGAGGACGGCACCGATCACGACATCTGCCTCTCGAACGCTAGCTTCGATATTGAAAGGATTGGACATGAGGGTCTGGATTTGATGGCCAAAGACATCTTCTAGGACAGACAGACGCTTAGCGCTGATATCCAGAATAGTCACTTGAGCACCTAGTCCTAGAGCAATACGAGCGGCATGTGTTCCTACGACACCACCACCGATGATGGTAACTTTCCCTTTCGGAACGCCCGGAACACCGCCGAGAAGTACGCCAGATCCACCTTCGCGCTTAGTCAGGAAGTGGGCTCCGATTTGGACTGCCATCCGCCCAGCGACCTCACTCATAGGTACCAAGAGTGGCAGTTGTCCATCTTGATCGCGGACAATTTCGTAAGCCAGACCGGTTGTCTTAGCACTTGTCATAGCATCTGCAAGCTCAGGAGCGGCAGCCATGTGCAGGTAGGTAAAGAGCAAGAGGTCATCACGCAGGAATCCATATTCAGCTGCCAGAGGTTCTTTGACCTTGACCACCAGCTCAGCTGCCCAAGCTTCTGCAGCAGTAGGGACGATTTTTGCACCTTGCTTTTCATAGTCTGCATCTGTAAAACCAGATCCCAGCCCTGCATTTGTCTCAATCAGCACTTCATGGCCTTTACCAACGAGGCTATGAACACCAGCTGGTGTCAGAGCGACACGATTTTCATTATTTTTAATTTCTTTTTGGAATACCGATTAACATAAAAAATATGCTCCTTTTTTAAGATGTTTTTATTGTATATGAAAACGCTTTAAAAATCAAGAAAAAATCGGAGCGGTTTGCTTTCATTAGTGAATTGTGCTATTCTGTTAAGAAAAAATAGGAGGCCCCGATGGAAAATATCTATGTCAAACTGGCTCGTCATACCAGACTGGAAACTGAGCGGTTGATTCTGCGTCCAGTGACCTTGGAAGATGCCCCAGCGATGTTTGAGTACGCTTCGGATGAGGAAAATACTCGCTATACCTTTGAGACTAACAAAAGCCTGGAAGAAACACGCAATAATATCGCTCTCTTTTATCTGGCCAATCCTCTGGGGCGCTGGGGAATAGAAATGAAGGAAAGCGGCAAATTCATCGGGACTATTGACCTGCATAAGATCAGGCTGGACTTGAAAACGGCAGCTATCGGCTATGTAATCAATAAAAAATACTGGAATCAGGGCTACACGACAGAAGCTAATCGCGCAGTCATCAAGCTGGCTTTTGAGGAAATTGGAATGAACAAACTTGTGGCGCTGCACGATGTGGATAATCCAGCATCTGGCCGGGTTATGGTCAAGTCGGGTATGAAATATTCTCACGAAGAGCCTTATGCGTCACTAGACAAGCATGAGCAAGGCCGCATTGTGACGCGGGTCCATTACTATCTGACTAGGGAAGATTATTTTGCAAAAATGAGAAAAGGATATTGACAAAGCACCTATCTACATGATATATTAGATAGGTACGCTGATTTAGCTCAGTTGGCAGAGCGCATCCATGGTAAGGATGAGGTCGCCGGTTCGATCCCGGCAATTAGCATTATATAAGATTAAAAACCCTTGATTTACAAGGGTTTTTGTTATATCCGTCCAAAATCCGCCCAAAATAATTTTTAAAACAATCCTCGGACCTTGTCGTCCGATCTGTCTTTGACTGCGTCCAGTTGGTGAGCGTAGACCTTTAGTGTAGTAGTAAGGTCTTTGTGGCCTAATAAGTGGGAAATAGAAATCAACTCAACCTCTTGGCTGATTAGATAGCTGGCAAAGGTATGCCGCAAGGAATGGATGTGAACGTTTCTACCGACTATCTTTTTCAAAATTCGGTTAGCTATGGTATTAGAAACTCCATAGAACAACCTCTGCAGCTCGTTAGGCTCGTAAGTATCGTTGATGTACTCTTTTATGTAGTCAGCTGTCTGCTCGCTGATTGGGATAGTTCGGATAGAACTGGGATTTTTCGTTGGCATGAAAGCTTGGCTTTGGGCTTGGTTGAAAGTCTTATCTACACTAATCTCTAACTTTTCATAGTCCACACTATCCAGAGTCAATCCCTGTGCTTCTGCAAACCGCATGCCGGTAACAGCAATCAGATAGATGCAGAAGTATGTTTTGATATCCCGTTTGTTTTTGGTCACTTCCAAGACATGCTGATATTCCTCTGCCGTTAATAACTTCGTCTCTGGATCATATCCTTTATTTTCAGACTTTACCAGTGCAAAGTCACAGAAATTCCTTTTGATAATTCCCTCGTGCACAGCCATTTTGACACAAGATTTAACGTGAGCATGGAATTTCTCGACAGTCTCTTGTGAGTGCGTCGTTGCAAAGTCATTGATGACTTGCTGATATTGTGTAGCGTTTATGCTTGTCAGCTTTGCATTGCCAAAGTATAACCTAATCTTCTTGGCAGTATATAGATATTTCTTCCAAGTAACCGCTGTAACATTAGGCTTTTTGTGGACTTCCGCCCATTTCTCGTAGTATTCTTCTAATGTTTGATTTCGGTCTATAAATAAGCCGTCTGAAAGCTCTCTCTCGACCTCTGCAGCCGCTCTTTGAGCTTCTGCCTTGGTGCGATACCCTCGCTTGCTTTTTCTGCTTGTATTTTTCCGTCAGCGGTCTTGTAGGATATGCGATATTCCCAAGAGCCGTCTCTCTTTCTATAACTTGCCATTTAAAACTCCTAAAAAAAGTAGCAGACTATTAAGCCTGCTTTTTCTACATAATCACATTTCCGATGATTTCAATCGTATCATCAGGATTTAAAATGATATCCTCATACTGTGGATTGAGAGATATCAAGCGTACTTCACCATCTCGTCGATAGAGCTTTTTGATATAGGCATTATCATTGACGATGATGATGATAATGCTGCCGTGATGGACTTCGGGCGTCTTTTTAACAAAGACGACGTCGCCATCATGGAACATCGGCTCCATGGAGTTTCCATCGACACGCAGAGCTATATCATGGTTTGGAACTGGTACAGGGTACTTGATTATTTCAACTGGCTCATCAGATACCCAGACACCAGTACCGGCAGAAACCTCGCCATACAAACCAACATCTTCAAATTCTTCCCCAAGGCTTTCATATAAGTCTTGGGCTTTTTGTATTTCTTCCATCTTGACAATGTTCTGGCTGCGTAGCTGTCTATTCATGCTGCGCCTTGCTTCCTCTTGCCGTTCTGGTGACAATCTTCTATAGATGTCAGTAACGTTGGTAAATCTTTCGTCCACTGTAGGAAGTTCACGACTACCCCTTTCCTGCTCTGACAACTGGTCTTCGCAGTAGCCAAGTACCTTTTCTTGACGTTCTTCTTCTAACTTAGATGCAGCAGTAGTGATTTTGTCGAGAGTGGAAGTTTCTCCTTTGATTTCCACTAAATCAGATTTATTTACACCGAAATAATTTGCCATCATTTCTATTTTATCAATTCGCGGATAAGTAACCGCATTAGCCCAATCCCTAACTGTGGAGTAACTAACTCCTATCTCCCTTGAAAAATCCTTTACATTCAATCCTAACTTATCTATATGTCTGCGAATATTAGAAGCCATAACTTCTTTATTTCCAAGAGAGCTTTTCATACGCTGTCTCCTTTCTTCTACATTATAATATTACGCTTAAACCGTGTTTTTGTCAAGAAATATTAAAAAAAGTAAAAAAATATAAAAATGTGTTGACAACACGGTTAAACCGTGTTATTATAGATATATACTTAAGGACAAGCTGAAAGAAGGGAGGTGCAGCATGCCAGAATGGACTTTAAAAACCTTAAGAATTAATAACAATCTATCTCAAGCGCAGGCGGCGGAAAAGTTAGGGATTTCACCATCAAAATTAAGTAACTGGGAAAAATCAAAAACATTTCCTGATGTCCCTGAAATAATGAAGATTGAGAAGTTATACGGTATCAGCTACGCTGATATTAAATTTTTACCTAACTAACACGGTTTAACCGTGTTAAGGATTAGAAAGGAGAAAAGCGATGTATCAAGGAATTAAAATCGAAGTCACTGGATTATATGAATTCAAAGAAGCTGGGCGGGAAGTTATCAAAAAAGCCGAGGAGCTGCAAGAAGCAATCCAACGGCTAAACGATACACATATAGAATTAAAAACCGAGCTTTTGGGCAATTAATTCTTGACTAGCAGTGGTCAGCATGTCTTCCCAAGTTTTGAAATCGGTTTGCTCATTAACGAAATTATCCAGTATTTCATCACTAGCTTTTTCAAAGTCTTCAGTATTGCTGATCTTTTCAGGGCTATCCGTTAAGAAATCTTCAATAGTTTCATGATGTGTATGTTGACGCATAAAATCTGATGTAAAAATCTCATTGAATGAGTATTGATGTTCCCCTGATACTGCTTGAGCGTTTTGAGACAACTCAGTAAGTTGTTTCTCAAAGTCACCTAATCCGGTGAATTTAAAAGTCATAGCAACCCCTCCTTTCTGCTTTATTATAGCAGAAAAAATAAATAATGAAAGGAGAAGAACGACGAAAAACGCTAGTAATCAATACAGCGATACATGATGTATTGCTAACAGCAAGAAAGAATTATCCTGCTGTGTTCGTAGACGGAATTTTGCTAAACAACGTCAAAGAGCTTACCTTTTCTAACGACATTGAAAAGGAAAAATGCGAAGTAACCCTTACTTTCGACGAAAGAATAGAAAACAACGCATTTCCTTACAACAAATTCAGCGTATTAGAAAAGTTATTTGGTCCGGAGTCGAACGGTCAATCTGTACGTGATGTTGTCGCTCAAACTCTCTAGGAAGATTTTACCAATAAGAAAGGGTTCTAAACCATGGAAAACACAATTAAAGAATTTTTGGAATTCAGAAGCAAATTCACAAAACGTGAATGGATCGAAATCAATCACGTTATTGATAGTCGCTTGAATGAAAAAGCCGACCAGCTAAAACTGGACGACTTAGACATTCAAATCCTATCTAGTCGATTAAATCATCTTACTTAGAAACAATAAAAGAAAGATAGAGGAAAAAAACAAATGAAACCAAAACGCTATCCATATACAGGACGCAAAAAAGGGCCTATCCGAGTATCGGTAGACTCCCTAAAAATAACAGACAAGCTAGGCTCTATTGATCAAAAGACAATGTCCCGAGCGAAACAGAGATTATCTGGTCTGTAAACAAGTAAATAAATGGCATTTTAAACTTTTTGATGCGAATGCGAAAGCAAAAGTAACATCAACTAAAAACAATCAGGTCTAAATTTGAATCTACTTCTTTTTGAAAAACTATGTTTTTTTGAAGTTCATTGCTAATAGCATATACAGCGCTATACTTATCATTTTTCTCTTCCGGAACGAAGTTTCCAATATAAGTCCCGGCAGCTGTAGAAATCATGATTTTATTATCTGTATTTTCAGTTAATGAGTACATCAAAGCTAAAATGTCTTGTTTGACACTTTCAGTCATGGCTATCCCCCTTTCTCAATAGGATAGGCCAATTATAACACAAAAAGCACCTCTGGGTGAGGCGCTTACAAAAAAATTCTAAACAAATTATATCACAGGAGAAAGGAAAAGTAAATGCAAGAAATAGCATTATCTGACAATTTAGCTCAGATTGAGCTTGAAATCAATCACCACAAGCAACTTGCTGGTCAATCAATTTGGGAAATCGGCAGACGGCTTAATCATGTTAAGGAGCATGACTTAGTGCATGGTCAGTTTATGAACTGGCTGAGAAAGGTTGAAATAGACCATACCTCAGCTAAACGAATGATGAAAATCGCAAATGAATTACCAAATAGTGCAACGTTGCACCATTTAGGAACAACAGCATTACATCTTATCGCAACCTTACCAGAGGAAAACAGGCAAGAACAGCTTGAACGGATTGAGCAAGGCGACAATCCGACAGTCAGAGAACTGCAAGAAGTCAAGCGCCAGCTCAACCTTGCACGAAGCGCTAACGATAGCTTGCGAGAGCAGAACGAACGATTGGCAGAGCAAGCCCTGAAAGGCCTTGAAACCAAGACGATTGAAAAGGAAGTTGTCAAAGAAATCGAAGTGAAGCCGGCAGACTATGACGCTACAAAATCACTAAATGCTACGTTGCTTGAAAAGAATAGCCAACTCAAACGAGAATACGAGGACTTAAACAGCAGAGCAGAGTTCATCGAGGAGCAATATAACAAGCTTGTAGAAGAACGCAAGGCAGTTGATGAAAAGTCCGCTAAGTATGACGAGCTGACGGAAGCTATCAAGCAGTCGCAAGGCCAGCTAAGCGAAGCACAAGCGAAAATAGGCAGCTATAAGAGCCTGCTATCATTTATCCGAAAAGGTAACGAAATGGTCGTAAACATGGGCGGTCTGGTCTATGTGGACGAACAACGGATATTACATTCTGACAGCAAAGTCAGAAACGAATTTGAACAGTTGCAAAAAGCTATCAGCAGACTTGCCGATGATATGGGAAGTATGCTCAAGGAAACAGAAGTATTAGAGGGAGAAATCATATGACAAACGAAATTATTGGAAAAAGCGCAAGCAGCGAACAATCGCTATCAGAAATCAGCGTAATGCGGAAGATGCTAGACAGCATTGAAAATCACGAGCACCGCATCACTAACTTAGAAGACACTATGCGAGTGAATGCCGTACAAGAAAAACATGCTGACAGAAGAAGTCAACAAGAAAATCGTTGGTTTCTTGCAAGGTAAGAAAAGCCCCTGCTTATCGTGATAATCATATCCGAGGTAAAAGCATACTCAGACATCAACCATGCGATCCGCAAGCACTTCGGTGTTCGTCGCCGTGAAATTCCAGCCAAGAACTTCCATGACGCTGTATCATTTATTCGTCGCTGGTCTATCAGTCCAGAGCTGAAAGATGAAATTTTCAACGCAAATCAGCAAGTATCGCTGTTTAATTAGAGGAGTAGTGCTATGTTACAGGACTACATTCAGAAATTTGTAGACGACATCATAGACAGAATTAGAACAGCACTAGTCGAGGTGTCGAAGCACTTTGATATCGAGGAAGCCTTGCCACTGGAACTGACACAGAAGCAGCTAACGCAGATGCTAGGGATGCTCAACCAGCACGCTTGAGCGATTTCTGAAATTTAAAGACTTTCCCAAAATCGACCGCGGGAAAGGAACATCGGTGAAATATCCCAGGGATGCTGTCCGTGAGTGGTATAACTCGCATTGGCGAGAATTTAGTGAATAGAAAGAGGAGATTATGGAACCAACATTAGGAAGTCAGTTGCTAGGCGTTGCCTTGATTGCAACTATCGCATTTGTTGCCGGCTGGTACGGCAATCGCATGGACGCAAGGAAGCGTGCTAAAAAAGAGCGTTTGGAGCGCATGCAAGAGGAGCTGATGGAGCAGTACGAAGAAGACTTGCGACTGTACCACATGGAACAACGACAAGCGGAAATTGACGCTTTGGCGATCGCCAGGAAAGGTATCACGCCAGCGTTTGAATATTAGGAGGGAAAGGAAATGACAGATAATTTTAACAAAATGATTGACGCAATTTATGGCTGGTCTATAGAAAACGGGGAAATTAAGGCGCCTAAACCAGATTTGCCAAAAGCAGTTACGGAACGTGTGGATTATTTCTTGGAAATGATAGATGACGGATTGACATTTCTCGGATTGCTTGATTTCATCTTTTTCCGATACAAAGCCCACAGATTATGACTTTGGAGCCACTAAGGTTGGATTCCGAAATCAAAAGAATTTGATGAATGGGTAGGAACTTTTTCGAACCTAGCTCAGATGGCTATTGCAACCTATATCATTTTCGGGGACGCAAAAAAAGGAGAAAACAGATGATACCAAAATTTAGAGCGTGAAAATTGGAATTTGAAACAGACGAAAAGGAGAAAACATGGAATTGAAAGAATTAATTGAAAATGTGCAGCAGTGGTCGAAAGACCGTGAATTGGATAAGGCTGACAGCCGTAAGCAGCTATTAAAGCTTTATGAGGAGTTCAGGGGAGCTTGTCCAAGGACACCTTAAAAAGCAATATTGAGCAAGTCAAGGACAGCATCGGCGATATGCTAGTCGTGGAAATCATCTACTGTCAGCAGCGAGGGATTGAGTTTGATAGTTTGTTTACAGAGCAACAATATTCTCCAAGTGGTTTGACAACGCTGCTATGTAATATTGCGATTGCAATCGGCGATTTATCGGGAAATATCGGGCCTAGAACAAGCAAGCGAAACATATTAGAGATCAATCAATATCTGCAAGTCATTAGCAGTAGATACGGCACAAAAACTTGAAAATTGCCTTGAACTAGCATGGAACGAAATCAAAAGACCGAAAAGGGAAAATGGTCGATGGCGTGTTCGTGAAAGAGGAGGATTTGAAATGATACCAAAATTTAGAGCTTGGCTCAAAGAAGAGAAAGAAATGATTGATGTCGATGAAATTCATTGGTCTAACGGACAGTTAGATTTCATCGGAGATGGCATCACTTTTTAAATGTAAATCAGACGACCTTGCCCTTATGCAATCAACAGGCCTCAAAGACAAGAATGGCAAGGAGATTTTCGAGGGGGATATACTATCTTCGAAAGATGGTTTCTTAAACGGAGTGGTCGAGTACAGATATGATTTAGGAATGTGGACGAACAGCTTAATTAGATACAACAATTTTGAGCGTTTGTGTAATGTAGCTAGGGATAGAGAAATCATCGGCAATATTTGGATGGATGGTGATTTAATTGACGGTAAAAAGACAAGCGAAAATTGATTTTTAGCAATGAGTGTGAATGTCTTGTTGATTATTCTGAATTAGAGAAGGCGATCTTGTGGTATCAGCAAAAACCTACTTTGGGAAGAAAAAAGATATATTTACACGGTCTCTATCCTGCTGTTTCAATTCATAACGAAAAGATTCATATACACAGACTTTTAATGCAATTCTGGTTGAAAACAAGAATTCCATTTGAGTATAGTGTGCATCATTTGAATGAGAACAAGTTAGACGCAAGAAAAAGAAAAACCTATCTTTGATACTAAATAAAAGCTCACAATAGAAAGCATAATAAAGAACGCATTTTTTCAGAGTCTCATAGGAGAAAAATCAGTATGGCAAATCATAGTAGAAAAGGTTTGAAAATGAAAAAGCGTGTTCTTATACCATCAGAAGAGTTGAAAGCTTTTCTAAACGAAGGTAAGTCAATAAATTGGATTGCATCATACTATGGGTGTGATTGGTCTACTGTTAGAGCGAGAATCTACGAGAATCCAGAATTACTTAAATAAAAACCACGGGAGAAAGAAAATGAAAAACACAATTAAACTATCAGCAATCGCATTCGCAGCAGTAAGCGGATTGCTTATCTCAAATCATGTACTGGCAAGCGAAGTCAGCAAGGATGGCACAGAAATTACTGTCACAGAGCCAACGGTCGAAGTGCAGAAGCAAGGTGACAGCTTTTTACGACAAGGTAGATGTAACTGTTAAAACAGACATTCCAGACGATGTCGAAATTAACCAATGCGACACGCTCACAATGCCGCTACCGCAAGAATTGGAATTAGAAACAAACTACGAATTTCCAGTTACTAACAACGAGGGCGCAGAAGTTGGACAAGCTACTGCAAACGCAAAAGAAAACAACGTGACTACAGTATTCAACGACTACTTCAAGGAACACCCTTTGAATAAGTCAATCAGTCTTAACCTGCAGACTAAAATCAACAAGGAAGTCGTGCGAGAGGAAGGCAAGATGGAATTGAATTTCAGCGGCACAATCGTTGAAATGGAAAGTGGCAGCAAGGGCGACACTAACCCTAACGAAGAACTTTATAAGTGGGGCACGCAGGACAAAGAAGACCCTAACGTCGTTCATTGGGTCGCTCGTATCAACTACCGAAAAGCAACTATGAACCGTGTCAGCGTGTCTGACACTTGGGATAACGAAGCTCGTTATGTTCCAGGCAGCATGAAAATCAGCTATCTGCATTCTGCCAATCCGTGGACGTACGCTTGGCCGGGCAATATGGACATGCTTAGCATGCGTGAGAATGGCTTTGACTACTACGTCGGATTTCTCAACAATGTCTTAGTCTTTGAATACAGCACTCGGTATGCTACACAAGCAACTGTGCCAATAAACACGATTAAGGTTACGGCCAACGACTATTGGATCGAACACAAGGTCGACTATAAGTGGGTATCTGGAAGCGGTACTGCAGACGGAAAGAACCGTCCTAAACCAATCTGGGAAATTCCAAACGAAGCTCCGCAGGTTGATAAACCAGAACTGAACATCAATGACATTCCGCTTATGCCGCCCGCTCCGATTTTGGATAAGCCAGAACTTGATTTGAACGATGTTCCATTGCTTCCGCCAGCGCCTATTTTGGAACTGCCAGAGTTAGCAATTCCGGACGAACCTAAAAAGCCAGAATTACCGCCTAAAACGCTTGAAAAAGAGCCACCTGCTCCAAGTGCTAAGGAAGAACCCAAAAATGCAGCAGAGAGCAAATTAGACACCTCTGTGAATGAATTACCGAAGACTGGAGAGGTCAGCAATGTCTTTCTGTCCATTCTCGGCGTATCTGCTCTAATCTGTGCCGGAACTATCTGGGGGATAAAAAAAGAAAAAAATAAAGTTAGGAGGGAGAATATGGTCTATACATTGAACGACATTACTAATCACGAGGAGTTTTACAAGCTCCCTCGTGAACTAGTAAAAGCATGATGAGTTCGGAGAGTTATCTTCAAACGCTAAAAATTCTATATGCACTAATGCGAGACCGACTGACCTTATCAATCAAAAACAACTGGACTATTGGCATAGTTCCATACATACACTATTCAATAGACGAAACCAAATCAGATTTAAATGTTGCACGAGCGACAGCGGTTAAAGCTAAAAAAGAACTGTTAGAAATAGGTTTGATTGAAACAAGAAAAGTCTTCAATGGATCAGATGTTATTTTTGTAAATAAAATAACCGATATTTTTAGAGAAGATGAAAAGTTCAAAAAAACTGAACCTACGGAAGTTCAAAAACTGAACTACGAAAGTTCAAAAAAACTGAACCTACGGAAGTTCAAAAACTGAACTCTAACCATACTTACTATAACCATACTAATTATAACCATACTGAAATAGAGCCAAATGGGTCTACAACGGCGGGAGGAAACACTTTATTTAGTAAGGCTAAAAAAGACAAGCCAGCTTCGCCCACCACCGCTACTCCGTTAGGTGAATTTAATCAACTAATCTTAGAAAACTTTGGGAAACAACCGTCACCTTTGCAAGTTGATGAAATGCGCTATTTGGTTGAAGAACACAAAATGGAAGTCTTACGCTTAGCAGTCAAGGAAGCCGTAGATAATGGCAAACCATACTTCGCTTACTTGAACAGCATCCTTAATCGCTGGAAGCATGACGGACTGACAACAGCAGAACTTGTCCGAAATCGTGTTAAGCCAAGGAAAATGTCTGGAGAAATCACCATGCTAGACGACGGCTACGATCCAAAGCTGGGTATATAGTATGGCAGAAGAAGTTAGAAGCATTAAAGACCTAAGAGCAGCCTACTACGCTAACACGCATGCTATTGATAAGCGATGCCAGAAGCACCCAACAGTTTTGATGATACGAACTAAGAACCCATGCACAGGCAATGTATCAGAGTTTTGCCCAGAATGTGGGCAAGAGCTGATTAACAGGGATATTGCCAAAGCAGGGGCAGAAGCGGAAGCGCAAATCAGGAATTTTAAAAGCTATGCAGTATTTGAGCGTGAGTCTATCGTATCTCCAAAAATCGCAAAAAGAGACTATCGGAAGCTACGAAATCCACACAGAGCAAGACGCAGAAGCAGTGAACTTCGTCAAACGATTTGCGACTGACTATTTCAAAGGACGCTATGAGGGGAATGTAATTTTGCAAGGCCCTCCTGGCGTTGGGAAAAAGTCACTTAGCGCTTGGAATGGCAAAAATCACTGAATGAGGGCTTTCAAAAAAATCGGAGAAAAAGAAATCAGTGGTCTATATGCCAGTATCTGAACTTTTTATGCGAATGAAAGAAGCCTTTAACCTCAAAGGTGCGAAGTGGGAAGAACGGGCGACAATCAAATTCTTGCAAGATGTTGATTTCTTGGTATTAGACGACCTTGGCAAAGAGTCAAACGTTGGGAACTCTATCAGAGAGGGCAGCAGTTGGGCGCAGTCAGTTTTATATCGGCTGCTTGAGGGAAGAACAAAAACGATTATTACAACTAATTACGCAGGGGAACAACTAAAGCAACTGTATGAGCCTAGCTTGCTAGACCGCATACTTGCCGGAAAGGACAATGTATTTAGATTTAAGACAGATACAGAAAGCAGGAGGAGGATATGAAAAAAAGAAAAAGTGTCTTAAAACCAGAAATGAGCAATTTTGAAATGGTGGCAGTGTTTAGTGACAAATACTACGAGCTGTCAGACATGCTCGTAAACAGACTGATGAAAGTTAGCGGTGATGTCTGCTACTGGAAGTTGCGAGAAATGGAAAGCCTACACAATGCCGGCGGAGTATTTACTTGGGAGGTAGGGTTATGACAATACCAGAACTTGAAACAGCACTGCTATATCATGTCACACCTAACGAGCGTAAACGCCTGAAATGGTACAAGAAACATGATGTGGTGAAGTTTGTCAAGGAGTTAGGAAAACTTTGGCGAAAATACAAGGGAGAAGAAAATGGATAAATTACACAAACGAATTTTACAGGCCATTCCTGTAGGAAGTGATCGGCCGAGACCACGGCGGGAAATTGAACAAATGCTCGGCCTGAGCAAGCGATCTGTAGAAAAGGCTATTGAGCGTTTGATTTATCGAGATGGTATTCCTATCGTGGCAATCAAACAAGCCGGGCATAATGGCTATTATCTACCAAGGAATGAAGAAGAGCGCCAGGAAGGCCTGCAGGCTTACAAAGGACAAATAAGAACCTCACAACGTCGTGTATCAAAAGTTGAGTCAGTCGACTTGGTGAAGTTCCACCGGGAGCTAAAGGAGGGAGTCTATGCTCGAACCGTTTGATTATGACAAGTGGCTGACGACAGAACCGGAAGAAATCGAACCATTGGAAGAATGTTTCAAAATTTCTGGTGGTCGCAAAGGTATATATCGGTGATGATTTATAGCGTATATACACCTAGAAAGCCACAGAATGGCGCACAATCGATTTTAAACCATCGATAGTATAATTGTGCCACTGAAACAATAAAATTACTTAGAAGCGAAAATATAAGCAATAACTACAAACGTAGAATACAGGAGTAACAACATGACAAACCAAATCACTGAACACAAAGGGGATTTTTTTGACAAATCCGCAACAACTTACTGCAAACATTGTTCGGCAGTATCTTGACCCTCAAGGTAAAGCAAGCAATGAAGAATTAGCTTACTTCATCGCAACTTGTAAAGAACGAAATCTCAATCCATTCACTAAAGAAGTGTATTTCATCAAGTACGGCACAAATCCGGCACAAATTGTGGTTTCAAAAGACGCTTTCATGAAGCGGGCGGAACAAAAATAGTCAGTTTGATGGATTTGATGCAGGTATCGTGATTGAAACTGCTGACGGAGAAATCAAGCAGATTGAGGGAACAATCAAGCCAAAAATCAGCTACACTCCTGGGCGGTTGGTGCAAGGTGTATCGCAAAGACCGGTCACGGCCAATCACAGCGGATGCTGACCTATCGGCATACAATACGGGTAAATCCATGTGGGCTAAAGCTCCAGCGTTGATGATCCGTAAAGTAGCCATTGTATCAGCTTTCCGTGAAGCATTTAGCGAAAACGTTGGCGGTCTATACACTAGCGACGAAATGGAACAGGCAGCGCCTATTGATGTGACGCCACAAGAAACGCAAGAAGAAGTCCGAGCACGCAAGATGCAAGAAATCGAGCAAATGAAGCAAGAAGAAGCAGAGCGAAACCGTGAAGCTGAACTGCAGAAAGCCTTTTGAAGAAGCGGAAGCTCGAACAGAAGCAGAAGCCGAACAAATCGAGCTACCTTTTAGCTAAAGATAGGAGTAAAGCATGAAAAGAAGCAGAAAAAAATCAACCAACTAGACAGTATTGAAATCACTTTTTGTGCCGGCCAAGGTCGCATTTAGCGACTTTGCGGCCTTTGAAGCAGGAATTGAACAAGCGATTGCTAAGTATGGCACATTTGACCTTGAAGTTAATTCTATCGAGGAAGTCAAACAAGCTCGGACAGATTTGAATAAGCTGAGCAAGAGCTTAGAAGACCGACGCAAAGAAATCAAGGGCGCAATCAATGAGCCATACGCTGAATTTGAAAAAGCCTACAAAGCACCATATGGCAAGCTGAAAGGCTTGATTGACGAACTCAAGCGTCAAATTGACGGATACGAAGAAAACCAAAAAACACTACGAAAAGACACAGTCCGCAAGTGGTTTGCAGAAAAAGCGGCAGAGGGCAATCTCAATCCAGAAGTTTTTGAGCAGTACTTGGACGAGTACACGAAAGCTACACAATTCAAGAAAGACAGCTTTACGCTCTTGAAGAAGACCGAAACAGAGCTTGAAGCGATCGTAATGGACGAACTGAACAAGCAAAATCAGAAAGACCAAGACATCGCAGCCATCAGCGCCCAATGCGCTAATAATGGGCTAGGTCCTGCAACGTACATCAGAGCTTACGAAAGCGGATTTACCCTTGCAGAAGTGCTCACAAGCATTAACAAGGATATTGAGTCCGCAAAACTCTTTAGACAGCAGCAAGAAGCTAAAGCAAAAGCCGAAGAAGAACGAAAAGCAGAAATTGAGCGATTAGCTCAAGAAAATGCGAAAGCTCATATTAAGGCATACGACGCCGATACAGGCGAGATAATCGAGGGCGGCACAAACACCCTTGAACAAGAAAATAATGCAGCACAGACGAAATTAGGCGGCAATAACGCTAAGTATGTGACGACTATCAAGTTCTGGCTGGATTTAGAACAAGCAAATGCGTTTAAAGAGTGGCTAGATACTCATGATATCGAATTCGAAACAGTTGAGGGGATGAAGAAAGCATGATCCAAATAAAAATTTTTAAAGGAAACACTAGCAGTGATTTGGAATGCTATGACAGACACTACATACGGCCCGGCAGAACGATATACAGCTATGGTTATTTACAAGGAGAAAGAATAATGCTTATTACCTCAACACAAGCAAAAGCGATTCGCCGAAAGCAGGCAGACAAGAAATTGACTGCAAAGCAAGCAGGCGAAGAAATCGGAGTTACACAAGTTACCTATCGAAAAATTCGAGACGGTGGCGAAGTAAGGCCTAGTATTTACCAAAAAGCAATGGAATGGCTTGCTGAAGATTATTAGAAATGAGCGACCCGATTGCAATACTACAATACATTTACAGATTTCTCATGATAGTAAAAAATAAACAAAACTAAGTCCCGTGAACGACTATAAAAGCGAACTAGAATTAAGCGTCAGGCTTGGACGAATGACGCTAAAGGATTTCGCCAGCCATGCCATTTGCTCACAACAATCCATTGGCTGGTGGATTTTGATTAGATTATGAAATTAACACTAAATATTGAGCCGAAACCGCAGAGCAGACCGAGATTAGCGGTCGTCCGTGGTAGAGCTTCAGCTTATGAAAGAAACGACATGCGCTTGTGGCGCAGACAATGCGCCCTTTTGGTTAGAAACTATGGAAAGGCAAGAAGTACGATACAGCTTTAAAAGTTAGAGCAACTTTCTACATCAAGCCTACAAAGCAGCTGCTGAATACGAAATACAAGCGACCATTGCTTGAAGCTGAAACAATCCCAGTTGCTACACTTCCAGACACAGACAACTACATCAAATCGCTATTTGACAGCATATCTGACGCTGGTTGCGTTTGGACTGACGACGGCAGAGTGTCAGAGATATGGGCTAAGAAAGTATATAGCCTAAAATCCTCGCATCGAGGTAGAAATAGAGGAGTTAGAATGACTAAAGAGGAGAAATTGAAGCACCTCAAGCATTGTTTAGAAGTGTATCAAGAAAGGTTAGCGAACAAAGAAGAAGATAACTTCTGCAGCCGCAAGCTAGGCTATCGCAACGCAGGACTTCGCAGAGAGCGATTAAGAAGACACATCAAGGAATTGCAAAAAGGAGATAAAGGAGCTGGGAGATGAATAAACAGGAATTGATTGAGAGTATTATATATTTGCCTTCAGATTGTAGTCAGCTAAGACCGATGATTGACAAATTAACAACGTTGGAATTGATAAAGTTGCTAAACGAACCCGAAAAAGTCAAAATTCCGCAGTTTGTAGCAGACATCATTGAGGAATACAAAGGGAAAAAAACGCTCCTATCCTGGATATTTTTGACGAAAAAAATACTTAAATGAGCGATACCGCAACTGGCTAATAAGCTCATTAAATGCTTATGACAGAGCTGCTCGTGCTTGGCTTGATGGGTATGAGGTGGAGAAAACAAAGTATGTTGTCACAGATGGAAATCATTTGTATTTTAAAAAATATCAAGAAGATGCTGAAATTGTCATACTAGTCGACGGGCAGCCTTGCATGATGGACTACATTAAGAAATTTGACACCAGGGAAGAAGCGCAGAAAGTAGCAGACATTCTTGGCTGAAAAGTCGAGGAGGTGGAGTGATGGAAGACAATGTTTGGCTAGAGTGGATTGCTGAAGTTATGGCAACTAAACCTGTCAGCAACGAATTGTTAGATAGTCAACGTGGTCAAGAAGTCGTTGACTTGTTGTTAGAATTGGAGCGAGCTGATTTTTAATTGGCATCGAGGAGATCCAGACGTTTTTCTGGATAGACGCTCAGATGTGCATCAAGTATCAACTTTCAAATGCGGAGATTAAATTCTTAGCTAAACAACAACCAGGTACTGCGAATTACAAAAAGCACGCAAAAGAAAGAAATGCTTATTCTGAGATGATGAGAGGATTAGAAAAGTTGAAAGAACTCAACTTTCCAGAAATCTATAATCATTCATTGTCATCTGAGGAAGAAAAAGAAAAATTGAAGAAGAAATGGCTGTTGAACAAAATTATCTATCACCTTACCAAAAATTAGACGAAATGGAAAAAAACGCTTTTACGAAAATCAATTTTTGTTCGGAAAAAAAGTGATGGAAGCTGGAATGAAAAATTGTATCAAGCGAAAAGAAAATTGCTGTTGATAATTTCTTCAACATTGGAAGTCATCGAATTAAATTCACAGTTGAGGAGGTGCAAGATGACTGAAACGAACGTACAGAAATTTTACAGGATTTTAGCTGAGAAAACAGAAACTTTTGGCACAAAGAAAGAGATGATGGCTCAGCTAGGTTTTGAGGGTGCACAACTAAACTCTGACAGGACTAGACTTAATAGCGATGAAAGAGCAGGACGCTTTCCACCGGTTCGGCTGATGATTAAGCTAGACAGCTTGTTTGATAAAGAGTTCCTTATCACCTGCTTGCGTGAGAAAATGGACTGCAAGACGGTCGATAAGCGCTGGGCGGCAGTCGCACAAGATTACATTGATGATAATACGAAAATCGGGGGGGCGACGAGCGACAGCGAAGCGGAGCGCCAACGTAAGCTAAGACGCAGATTGAAGCGTGAAATGTATTTAGAGAGGTCTTTTGGGATTTGAATATGGAATCACAAACAGGCGACTACGTCAAAACGAGGAGATTGGAAGATGAATAAAATTTTGTTTAGCAGAGATTTAGGTCGTCTTGAATTATATTTGAGCGACTACGATATCAAGCAATTGGCAAAAGGAGCAGAGATTATCATGCCCGTTGAAATTAACCAGCATGTCAATATTGATAGGATTATTTTCAAGAGAGGATTTTAGCGGAAACACAGATTAAAAAAGAGGAGGTGAAAGAGTGGATAGAATAGGCGAGGTGCCTTTGCTGCCAGAAATTAACGAAAAAGTAACTATCCGCAGAGCGAAGAAAAAGTTAGGAGAATACCCGAGATGGAGAGAGATAGCGTGTGATGAAGCACTGCAGAAAGTGACGCAAGAATTCACTTTTTGAAACGAGAGCAAACAACGGCCCGAGTAGACCAGTTGAAAATCTGGCGATCCGCAGAGTAGATGCAACGGCAGAGTTAGAGGAAATAGAACAAGCGGTATCAAGGTTATACAATCCAACATATCGTTTCATACTGTATTCTCGGTTTCTAAAGACTTTGCCAGAGCCGGCTTATATCATCTATTCCGAATTAGGTATAGAAAAGACACGTTATCAGGAGCTTTTAGATTGTGCTTTGCTAGCTTTTGCCGAACAGTATCGCAACTCTGCTCTTGTTTGCGAAAAGCGGTAAAAATGCGGTAAAAAAGCGGTAAATACTGGCTTTTAGTCGTGATACAATAGTATTGTCAAGAAATTGACAGATGGATTTTTTTCAACTTTTTCCATACGTTACTCCTATGATATTCTGGGCTAGCAGTTGTAAAAGGCTGTTAGCTCATAAGGCCACACCGAAAGCGCGGACGTTGACTAAGCGAGCGATGTTTCATAATCTCCTTTAAAATATGTTTTCAATTTTTTTACCTTTCTGTATTTTCCTGCTTGTGGCCGGCAGGGTTTATAGACGATTTGGGGAAGTCAACCGGTTCGAGTCCGGTATCGTCTTTTGGCAGATAAGCAACGGTCTGCCGACTGAAACTTTTTTTCTATTTTATTAAACTCCTAATAATTATTTTTTTGGAAGTCGTAGCAAGGTGCTGCGAGAGCGCAGGTTCGAGCCCTGCACGGCTTTTTATAACTTTGACAGTCGGTGAGACTGTCTTTATTTTTGCTCAAAAACGAAAAGAGGTGATGGAAAATCAGCAAGTTAAACGTAAGACAGCAGAAGTTCGCAGACGAGTACATCGCTAGCGGAAATGCAACACAAGCGGCAATCAAGGCAGGATATAGCGAAAAGACGGCTGGGCGCATAGCTGGCCAGAACTTGAAAAAAACTTGAAATTTCGGCTTATATCGAAAAAAACGAATGATTGAGTTACAAGAACACAACATCATGAGTGCTAGGGAAGCGTTGAGCATCTTGTCGGACATCGCAAGGGGCAAACGAGACGAAGAAGTCTTGATGATGAACCCAGTGACTGGTGAAGTCGATAGAGTGACGAAGAAAGCGGATAATGCAACGGTTATCAAAGCGATACAAGAAATCTTAAAAACGCTATCCGACCGCCAAACAAGCTGAGAAGATGGAGCTTGAGATTGAGAAGCTGAAAGCTCAAATCGGTGGTGATTTAACCATTGATGAAAAGTTATCAAGTTACATCGAAGCGGTGCAGGAGGCGCTAGATGGCTAAGTTAGACGCTCTATACACGCCAAAGCAGCAAGAAGTCCTAAGGCGTATCTGGTCGAAAGACTGGTTTATTTGCGGTCTTCATGGCGCTAAACGTGCCGGAAAGACTGTAGTCAATAATGATACGTTTATCGGTGAGCTAGTTAGGGTGCGAAAGATAGCGGACAAGCTAGGGATTGACGAGCCTATCTATATCTTAGCTGGCACATCTTCAACCTCTATCCAAAACAACATCTTGCAAGAGCTTTTTAATAAGTACGGGTTCACTCCAAAGTACGATAAGCACGGCGCTTTCGTCTTCCAAGGTGTTAAAGTTGTGCAAGTCTATACTGGCTCTATTAGTGGTCTTCAACGTGCCAGAGGTTTCACAGCTTTTGGTGCGTATGTAAACGAAGCGTCACTAGCGAATGAAACGGTATTCAAAGAAATCATTTCTCGGTGCTCTGGAGAGGGTGCGAGGGTGGTCTGGGATAGTAACCCAGATATTCCCACACACTGGCTTAGAAAGGATTATATAGCGTCTGACGATGATATGATTATCGACTTTCACTTTGAGTTGGACGATAACACTTTCTTATCAGAGCGATACCGCAGAAACATCAAGCAAGCAACGCCAGCAGGTGTGTTCTATGACCGTGACATTCTCGGCCTTTGGGTGACTGGTGAGGGCGTTGTATATCGTGACTTTAGCGATAAGATGTATATCACTAGCGAAGAAGTGCCTACAAGTGAGATTACAAGCTATTATGCAGGCGTTGACTGGGGGTATGAGCACTTAGGCTCTATCGTGGTGTTGGGCGAAACATCGGACGGCAGAACATATCTGCTTGAAGAGTATTCGTATCAGCACAAGGAAATTGATTTTTGGGTACAGATAGCGCTTGATATCAAGTCGAGATATGGAAATATCCCATTTTGGGCTGATAGCGCACGACCGGAACACGTTGCAAGGTTTCAGCGTGAGGATATCGACTGCAGAAACGCAAACAAGTCTGTCTTGTCTGGCATAGAAGAAGTAGCCAAGCGTATGAAGTTAGGGCTTTTTTTATGTTGCGAAAGACAAAGTGAACAATTTCAAAGATGAAGTCTATCAGTATATCTGGAATGAGCGGACGGGCGAGCCGTTCAAGGAACATGACGACGTACTGGATAGCGTCCGATATGCGATATATTCTAAAGTCGCAGACATGGGCAACAAAATCAAAGTATTCAAGGGAGGGTTTTAATGGCGAAAGTCCATTTAAACAAGCGAAAACTACTTACAACAACAGAAAGCGAAGTGACGCAAGATTTAGTGTCGGAAGCTGTGCAACTGCATCAAGCGCACTTGCTGAAAGGTTACGTCGAAAATGAAGATATGTATATGTCTAAGCATAAAAATTTTGCAGGGCGGACCAAAAAGAGCCTTGGAAGCCAGATAATCGCTTAGTCATTAACTATGCAAAATATATCGTTGATACCTTTAGTGGTTATCAAATCGGTGTGCCGGTAAAAGTGACGCACGATGATGATAACGTGTCAGAGTTTATCAGTGATTTCCGCAAGTTAAACGATATGGAAGATAGCGAGTTTGAGCTTGCTAAGCTTGCCGACGTGTTCGGCCATGCGTTTCTATATGTCTATCAAGACGAAGCAGGGAACACAAGGGCGACATATAACAGTCCAATCAATATGTTTGTTGTGCATGATAATAGCATCGAAGAAAAAGCCTTTGTTTGCGGTTAGATATGCGTTTAACGATAATGACCCAACAGGATACGGGCAAGTCATCACAGCTAACGAAGTAATTGAAGCGACGTTCCAATTAGGCGGTGGCGTCCGGTTTTCGGAACGCAATAATCATGTCTACGGAACTTTGCCAGTCGTTGAGCTAATCGAAAACGAGGAGCGGCAAGGTATCTTTGATAGCGTTAAGACGCTAATCAACGCATTAAACAAGGCAGCAAGTGAGAAAGCCAATGATGTTGACTACTTTGCGGACGCTTATCTTAAAATTGTAGGTGTCGAGCTGAAAGAAGATATGGCAACGCAGATTAGAGAGAACCGTATCTTTAACTTGTGGAAGAATGGCTCTGACGGCCCTTTGCCAGATGTCGGCTTTTTGGAAAAACCGAACTCGGATACGACGCAAGAAAACCTAATCAAACTGCTAAAAGACTCAATCTTTGCCGTCTCTATGGTTGCCAATCTGTCAGAAGAAGACTTCGGTAATGCTTCTGGTACGGCTCTAGCGTTTAAGTTGCAAGCGATGGACAATCTAGCGAAGATGAAAGACCGAAAAATGCAGTCAGCCTTTAATCGTCTGTACGAAATCGTGTTCGGTGTGCCAATGGCTGCCGTTCCAAGCGATGGCTGGGTTGATATTAAGTATCAATTTACTAGAAATGTACCACGAAACATCTTAGAAGAAGCGCAAATCGTATCGCAGCTTTCCGGTCAAGTATCGAACGAAACCAAGCTGTCTGTGTTGTCAATCGTAGACAATCCAAAGCAAGAGATTGAGAAGATGGACGACGAAGAAGAAAGCTCTAGTTTGCTATCCAGGAAGATTGCGCAAAATGAACGCTTTGCAGACAAGGATTTACAAGACGACAGCAAGGAAGTGATTGCTGATGCCGAGTGATTACTGGAAACGACGCATAGAAGCTGAACAGAGGGAGAGATTAAGCCGTGACGCAAGCTTAAGCGATGAAATGACTAGATTGTACGACTACCATTTCAGGGAGCTAGAAAAGGAGATACGAGCCTTTGAGCAGCGTTACGCAGATAAGAACAATTTGCCGATAGCAGAAGTAAAAAGCTAGGGTTGACGCACTCGATGTTAAAGCTTTTGAAGAAAAGGCTAAGCGGTACGTTGAAGAAAAAGACTTTTCTCCCAAAGCCAATGCAGAACTTGAGCTTTATAACCTAAAAATGAAGATGTCAAGGCTTGAATTGCTGCAATATCAGCTAGACTTGGAAATGGTCGCACTTGCAAACTCTGAGCATAAGCTTTCAGAGCGTTTTTTGAGCGAGGAATACACAGCAACGCTAAAAGCACAGTCAGGTTTGCTTTGGGAAATCTGTATTATCTGCTAGTGAGATTGGCAAAGCTGCACAGACGGTCTTAAACACGCCGTTTAAGGGCGTCAAATGGTCTGATAGGCTTTGGGAACGGCAAGACGCTTTAAGGGAAGTCGTGGCTCGTCTGACAGAGGACTATCTGCTAAAAGGCAAGAACCCAACGACAATGATACCGCAACTTAGAAAAGAGTTTGGTGTATCTGCTAGCGAAGCTAAGCGACTAGCAGTGACAGAGGGCGCTAGGATTGCCACAGAAGCAGAGCGGCAGTCGTATATTGCTAATGGATATGACGAGTACGAGTTTATCGCAGAGCCGAAAGCGTGTGATATATGCAAACCACTTGACGGGAAAATCTTTAAAGTCGCTGATATGCTGCCGGGTGAAAACGCTGCACCGATGCACCCTTTTGTAGATGCTCTACTGCCGCTCATTTCTCGATGCCAGAGAAAGAATACGAGCGCTTGATTAAGAAAAAGCGCTAAATCAAACAGGTGACAGTAGAGCTAAAATGGTACTAAAACTAAAGGAGGAAAAAGTAAGACAATGTTGTTGCTAGGTTTTGCAGATTAGGAGGTGATCCAACATCTTGACTGGCAGGAACAGACTGCCGCTTAGTTGCATAATTCAAAACCAGTCGAATTGACTGGTTTTCTTTTGTCCGAACTTTGAAGACGTTAAAAGCCAAGGTTATCAGTCCACTCAGGACTTAAAAGGGAGGTAGCCAAAAAGTGGCAGAAGAAATCAAAGATGAAGTAATCGAAGTAACAGAAGAAACCACTGATGAAGCTAGCAATCAGGAGCAGACCGAAGTTGCTGAGAAGACATTCACACAAGCTGAGCTAGACGCTATTATCCAAAAGGAAAAAGCAAAAGCGAAACGCTCGGCAGAAAAAGAATACAAAGCCAAAATGGACGAAGCTGAAAAGCTGCGGAAGATGAACGCTGATGAAAAAGCAGAGTATGAAGCTAAAAAAAACAAGCGGCATACATCGCAGAACTCGAAGCGAAAAATCAATCGCAGCGGTCTTGAAAAAGAAGCTTCTAAAATGCTCTCTGAGAGCGGCATTGCTGCAAGCGATGAAATCCTTGCCTTGGTCGTTAAAGACGACGCAGAACGCACGCAGGAAGCTGTAAACGGCTTTGCAGAGCTAGTGAACCAACTAGCAGACAACAAGGTCAAAGAAATGCTGAAAGGCAAAACTCCTCGCAAAGTTGAGCAATCAACTGCAGGAGCAATCACCAAAGAACAATTTGACCGCATGGGTTACAAAGACCGCAACGAGTTATTGCAGAGTAACCCAGAACTATACGCACAACTGAAAGGATAAACTAAATGACACAAACACAACTTGCACAAATGATTAACCCAGAAGTAATGGCTGACATGGTATCGGCTAAACTTCCTAAGATGATTAAATTCACGCCGCTCGCTTACGTTGAGCGTGAGCTTGTAGGACAGCCAGGAAGCACTATCACAGTGCCTAAATGGGTTTACTCTGGTGACGCTAAAGACATCGCTGAGGGCGTTGCTATTGAGCCAGACCAACTGACGACTGCTAAGTCTACTATGACTATCAAGAAAGCCGGTAAAGGTATCGAGCTAACAGACGAAGCTGTCTTGTCTGGTTATGGCGACCCAATCGGCCAAGCAACGCAACAAATCGCTTTGGCATTGGCTAACAAGGTTGACAACGACTTGATCGAAGAAGCTAAGAAAGCAACTCAGTTTGTAACAGAAGCCCCAACTACTGGCGCAGCGCTTGATAAAGCCTTGGCAGTGTTTGACGACGAAGAAGACGCAAACTATGTCGCTCTTATCAACCCTGCTGACGCTATCGACTTGCGAGCTGACACTATCAAGAACTGGCTGTCTGGCTCTGAAATTGGAGCTAACACAGTAGTATCTGGTACTTTTGGCGAAACACACGGTGTGCAAATCGTCCGCACTAAGAAAGTTGAAAAAGGCAAAGGTTTCCTTGTCAAAGTATCGCCAACCGAAAACGACACGACTGACGTTGCTAAATACGGCGCATTCGTTATCAACCTCAAGCGTGATGTTGCCATCGAAACAGACCGTGACATTTTTGAAAAAGACTACAGTCATCACAGGTGACGAGCATTACGGTGTTTATCTGTATGACCCAACCAAAGTTGTTAAATTCGGAGGTGCTTAATGGGTATGTTGCTGCGTAGGCATCACCCACAAGCTCCTGATCCAGTCGTAGAGGTGGCAGAAAGCCCCTCTGCGCTGTCTGATATGACGGTACAGGAACTAAGAGGGATTGCCAAAGAAAACGGCGTGACGGGCTATTCTGGGTTTGATAAAGCAAGTCTAATCGACGCACTGGAGGGATAAGAACATGACGATTATTGAGCAAGTAAAGGCTCTGCTAGGAATTGAGGATAACTTGCAAGATAATCTCTTGTTAATTATCCAAAATCTCACAGAGGCACACTTCAAAGCCTACTCAAAACAAGACGATATACCAGATAAGCTAAGTTATATCATCGTCGAGGTTGTAGTCAAACGCTTTAACAAGCTAGGCTCTGAGGGTTTATCCTCTCAAAGCGTAGAGGGTTTGAGCACGTCTTTTGACTTAGACGATTTTGCGGTCTATGACGCTGTAATCAGACGCAACTTTTCTGGCAGTTTTCAAGCGGGGTTTAAGATGCTATGAGATTTGACAAACGATGTACGCTTGTAATTAAAAGCGAGCAAAAACCAAGATATGACGCTGATTTGGGTAAAATGGTAGGCGGAGAAACGACTGAAAAGATTGTACCTGCTAATATCGGCCCTGTAAGCGCACAACTCCAAAACCTTTTAGGTGACAAGCTGAAAGAAGCCACTAAGGTTGTGAGAGTACGGCGCATAAAAGGCAAAATCAGCAGTCTTTTGATTGACGGAAAGCCTTATAACATCGTACGGATGCCAGAACATACGAATGGTATGACAGTATTTTATGTTAGCGAGGTGAAAAATGGTGTTTAACGGAACTTTAAGCATCAACGGCGATGCACCATTAAGAAAAGCCTTGCAGACAGTTGCTAACATGGAAGCACATAAGGCCATTGTCAAGAAATATGGTGCTGAATTGCAACGAACTGCTAAAAAAACAACGCTGTTTTTACTAAAGGCTATGCCACGGGCGCAACGAAGCGCAAAAATCACTCTGGAAATGCAAGATGGCGGATTTGAAGCAAAGGTGGAAGCTGGAACGGACTACGCTGCTTACTTGGAAGTCGGCACACGGAAAATGAATGCACAGCCATTTATGAAACCGGCTTTTGATGTAGTGCAGCCTAGATTTATCGCAGATTTAAGGAGGGCAGGCATTGTTAAATAAACAACCAGACCAACAGTTACATGACGAGCTTATCAAGCGCTCAAATGCTCTTGGATTGACTGCTTATCCATATCTGCCAGAAGACGGAACGCTTTATCCGTTTATGGTTGTGTCTTACACGCAGATTATCCCGCAAGCGACTAAGTCATACCTCATCGGAGAGGTATCGGCTCGTGTTGATGTCTGGGGGCGTGTAGACGATAGAAAGCTGGTATCTGACTGGATAGGTAAGCTCATGGCTGAATACTCCAAGATTAGGCAAATTGAAAGCACAAAATGGTCTATGGACTTATCAAGTCCAACGCAAATTATCAAAGACAATTCAACGGAAGAATTGCTATATCATGGCATTCTTGACTTGAAATTTAGATTTAACTAAGAAAGGATAATAATACACATGTACGGAAAAGATAAAATTTTGATGTTCCGCAAATTGGGAGAAAAGAAAGCTGCTGCTAAGTTGGCTTTCCAAGTTGAGCATAAACTGAAATATGAGCGCTCAAACGACACGAAGAAAACGAAAGATGGCGCTGTGAATAGTGACGGTGGACTTGAGGCAACTCTTGAAATCGAAGCTGTCTCAAGCCGTGATGAATTGAATAAGCTTCTTGAGCGGTCAGTCACAGAGGGCTTTAAGCTTGAAGTCTGGGAAATTGACCTTGCCGGTGAAAAAGCAAGCTGACAAATACCCTGCTAAGTATATGCAAGGCTCTCTATCTAGCTGGGAACTTCCGGCAAACGTTGAGGACTTGATTACAATCTCAACAGAAATGAAGATTGACGGCAAGCCAGTAGACGGATATGCGACCTTGACAGAAGAACAGCAAAAAGCTGTACAGTACGCATTTAAGGATACCACTCAAGAAGCGTAATTGAACTATGGGGCATCTAGCCCCTTTTTATTTTTAAGGAGAGCACAAAGAACATGAAACAAATTGAAATCAACGGCAAGAAATACGATTTACACTACGGTATTGACTTCATCCGTGAAATGGACAAGCGCTACGAAATCAAGGGAAATGGTGTCAGCTTCGGTATGGGCTTGCAATCAGCGGTTGTTTATCTGAAAGACTTCAATCCGGTTGTTATCGCAGATATCATCCAAGCTGCAACAGCAACAGAGCGCCCTTTGCTTAAAAGCGCAGATATTGAAGCGTGGATCGAAACGCAAGGTGACAATCTTGAGAAAGTCTTTGATGATTTTTTAGAGAGCTTGAAGAAATCACCGGTAACGAGATTGAAAGTGAACAAAGTTCTGAAAGAAATGAACCTGTAAAGACCGTCATATCGACATCTAAGCAGGGTCTACGACGATATGATTGCGACGATATTCGGCTTGTTTGGCGTTACGGACTACGATGTAGCAAGAAGAATGACGATTGCAGAGTACAAGCTCCGAAAACGAGGGCATGTCATGAAGCAATTAGAACGTGAGCAAGAGTTATATCTGCAAGCATATCTAAACAGGGCAGTCAAGGCAACGGATAGAAACGGTAAATCTTATGTTTATAAGGAATTTACCGATTTCTACGACGAAGTCAAGAGGAAAAAAATGCTGTCCTGGGCAATAATTTTTGCCAAACCAGTGAATAGCGACCTAATCGCTATCGCTAAAAGAATGAGAAATTACAAAGGAGAGGAGGGATATTAATGGCAAATTCGAGCTATACAGTCGAAGCGGTGCTAAAAGCTAGAGATAGCGGCTTTTCTAGTGCTTTTAAAGCAGCGGAAAGGTCAGTTAGCGGCTTGTCAAACATGGCTAGCAAAGTAGGCTCTACTTTCAAGTCTGTTTTTAGGCGCTAACCTAATCAGTTCCGCTTTGACTTCTGGTATTGGCTCAATCACATCAGGCATTGGCTCAATGGTCGGAGAATTGAACGGCGCACAAAAGGCATGGAAGACCTTTGAGGGCAACCTACAAGCTTTCGGTCGCTCTGCTGAAACAATATCGCAAGCAAAGAAAGAAATGCAGGACTTTGCGACCAAAACTATCTATTCTGCGTCTGACATGGCTAGCACTTACTCGCAACTTGACGCTGTGGGAACTAAAAATGTCGGCAGTCTAGTAAAAGCCTTTGGCGGTCTAGCCGCTTCTGCAGAAAACCCAGCGCAAGCGATGAAGTCCTTATCTACGCAAGCTACACAAATGGCAAGCAAGCCTAAAGTCGCTTGGATGGACTTTAAAATCATGATGGAACAAGCGCCCGCTGGTATGGCCGCAGTAGCTAAAGAAATGGGTATGAGTACAGCCGAGCTTGTATCTGCTGTACAGGACGGGAAAGTCAATACAGAGGAATTCTTCGATGCTTTAAATAAGGCTGGTAATTCTGACGCTTTCCAAAAAATGGCGACAGAATTTAAGACTGTGGATCAGGCTATCGACGGAATGAAAGAGTCTTTATCTAACAAACTCATGCCAGCTTTTGAACAGCTCAATAAGTTTGGTATTAAAGCTGTAAATGCCTTATCAGACGCTTTTTGACAAGATTGATTTCAACAAACTTGCAGACGGTTTAGGAAAAAGCGCTTGATAAGATTGATTTTACTAAGATTATCAACAACGTGTCAGCTTTTTATTTCAGATACAACACAGAAGATACAGACTTTCTGGGCTGCGTTTTCTAACACAGGCGCTGTTTCAGCGTTTACTACAGCGGTTCAGAGCATATCTGCTGCGCTTGGGAATATCTGGAATAGCTTGACTGCTACAGGAGTGCTAGAAACGCTAGGAAACACGCTAGGAACGCTCGTGACGTGGCTATCTCAAATAGCGACAGCAGCAGCCAATTTCATAGCGTCGCTTCCGCCGGGGGTTATACAAGCTATCGCTGGTGCGATAGGAGCTTTTGCTGTTTCAATGTTTGCTGTAAGAAAAGGAATGCAAGCTCTGATACTTATCAAGTCCTTAAATCCTTTCAGTGCATTTCAAAAAGATGTCGAAGCGGGCGGTGGTAGAACTAGAAGCACGATAACGCAACTTTTCAATGGCATTTCAAATGTCATTAAGTCAAGCGGGACTGCGATTAAAGCTGCTTCAACGGGTATTGGACAAGGTATCAAAGCGGCACTTTCTGGGGTTGCTCCTGTGGTAAAGGCTTTCGGCGCAGCGCTTAAAACCGCAGGAGTAGCTAACATTCTAGCCTTTGGTGGAGCGGTTGCCATTGCTGCAGTCGGTATCGGTGCTGGTGTTGCGATTATAGCCGCTGGATTTGCTCTTTTGGCAACTCAAAGCCAAGGGATAAGCGCAATCATTGGAGCAGTAGGCCAAGCGTTTTCTGCGGTTGCTACGGCTATTATTGGGGCATTTGCACAAGCAATCGTGACAGTTGCAGGAGTTCTTCCGACGGTAACATCGGCGCTTGCCGGGCTATCTCCGTTGGTCGTAGCAGTAGGGCAAGCAATAGCGGCAGCGTCGCCATTTGTAACAGCTCTGGGAGAAGCATTTACATCTATCATCTCTGTGCTTCCGCCTGTTATTACAGCATTAACCGAGGGCGCAGCGGCTATCGTAACAGCATTAACACCTATCGTTGAAATCGTTGGAAATGTGTTTACTAATATAGCTCAAATCGTAGCAGACGCTATCGTTAAGATTGTTCAAGCTTTAGCGCCGTTTATGCCCGCTGTTTCGGAAATGGTGCAAGCATTAGCTCCTGTACTGCAGTCTATTGTCGAAGCCTTTACGACGCTAGTTAGTCAGATAAGCCCGATCATCAATAGTATTGCTAATTTATTCACTAGTCTAGGAAATGCCATTAAAACTGTCCTTGACGGAGCAAAAGGAGTTATAGAGGGCTTCGGGAATGCTGTCAAATCGATTTTGGACGGTATATCTGGCATATTCGACGCAATCGGACGTGCAGCTTTGAACGCTGGTAAAGGCTTCAAATTGCTAGCCGAGGGCGTTGTTATGATTACGAATACAAAACTAGGAGATTTAGCTTCTTCTTTGGCTGCTGCGGCTGCTGGTGTGACAGCTATTGCCGGTGCAGCTGCTGGCTTAGGAAATGCAGGTAATCAAATCAAGTCGTTAGGACAAGGGTTGGTAATGATCCAATCTAGCGGAGCGGGAGCTTCTTCGGCTTTAACAGTTGTTTCATCGGCTATTCCGTCTTTGTCCTCTAACTTGACTAATTTAGCACCTAATTTAAAAAAAACAGCAGCAAATTCGTTAAGAAGCTTTTTCAACTACTGCAACAACATCAGCGACCGGCTTTTGCGTTAATTGCACAATCGTTAGCAACTATTCCGATGCAATTAGCGATGATTGCGGCTTCTTCGTCATCAGCGACTTCTTCTATGACAGCGCTAGCAGCTACTGTTCCGACTGTTTCTGCTGGATTGTCTACGATTGGAGCAAGCGCACAAGTGGCGATGGCCGGACTGATTTCTGCCATCACAAGTGCAATGACAAAAAGCTGTAACAAGCGTCCAATCTGGCATGTTGGTGATAGTAACGGTTATCCGCTCTAGCGCTATCCAAAATGACGCAAGCAGGTCAACAAGCAGGGCAGGGTGTGTCTCGAGGGGTTGTCAATGGTATTCGCTCTGGTGTCGCTGGTGCAACTGCAGCCATGAATAGCCTTATGTTATCTGTCCAACGTGTCGGGAACATTGGCGCTAGGAATATGGTCAATATCGGTACTCAAATCGGTAACGGTTTGGCTCGTGGTATGATTGCTGCTTTGCCAGCAGTCACATCAGCAGCAAATGCACTTGTGGAGCAAGCAGAAAGAGCCGCAAGGTCGGCAGCAGATATTCATTCACCGTCACGACTTTTTCCGTGACCGTGTCGGTATCTTCATCGGTCAAGGTATAGCAGTCGGTATCGACCGTAGCCAGAAGTTTGTCAATGAAGCTTTGGAAAATCTGTATGATGTGACAGGTAAGTTTGACTATAGCAGTCTGCTAGATGATAGTTTGCGAAGTCAAGGCTATTCTGCAAGCTTGAACGGCTCATTGTCGCTAGAAAGCAAGCAAGAAGACCGCAAGCTGGACATCATCAAAGACGCACTTAACACTATCAAGCAAAGTCTTGATAGAGAAGTAGTGTTGAATGTCAACGGGCAAGAGTTTGCACGTTTGACAGGCGATGATTTCAGCCGCTATCAAAGCGATAGAGAGTATATCAGCAATATCTTGAAAGGAGTGAGAGTGTGACAGAAACATCTATGACATATAACGGAGCAGACCTTTCTGGTCTGCTCAAAGTCCTAGAAGTAAAATCAAGTATCGGAAACGAACGCACAATCAAGACGGAGAAATTATCTCGGATTGGTACGATTGCAACAGCAGTCGAAGTGGACGCAAAAAGAAATCGAGGTCAAGGTTAGCTTGGCCTCTTTTGATATTGCAAATATCGCTTTTGTCGATACAACAGAACAAGCGAACACTGACAGAGGAGACATCAACGAATTAAAAGAGCGTATAGCGGGCATATTTGACGCTACAACGCCGAAAAAGCTGACGCTAGGCAAATACCCTAACAGATACTTTAATGCTCTTGTAAAGGGCGATATGGAGCTTGAGGGAATAACTGACTGGTACGACGAAACGACTATCAAGTTCTATATTCCGGACGGCGTGGCTCACTCTACGACTTACAAGCGTGTAGTGGATTATGAGGAACGCCAAGGCAAAATGGTCTTTGCGATCGACAACAAGGGCACGGCAGATGCTTATCCGATTATCACCTTTAAGGCCAACGCTGAAAACGGCTATTACGGTCTTGTGAGCGACAGATTTGCTTTTGAAGCAGGAAGCATCGAAGAAGCTGACATCGTTCCGTATAAACACTCTGAAATTCTCTGGGACTATGTTTCTGGCGAGGGTATTATCAAAGCCCTTGCGGACGGACAGAAGAACGTGGCAATACTAAATGATAATTCCCAAAATCTGAACGGCACTCTGGCAATTCAAAGCGCTTGGGGGAGACCACATCTATTTCTTGCCAATTCTGGGAGCGGACCTCTTGGCAATCATGCCGGCTCTCTAACTTGGGATATTCCTGCTGACAGTGTCGGAGAAAGAGGGGCAATCAACGAATATCTTTGGTGGAGACAGGTCTTCTGGGTCAATCCAGCCAATCAGTACGGCTTCATCAAGATTTCATTCACAGGCGAAAATGGCGAGTTTCTTTATGGCGTTGAAACCATTAAGCGAGGGAATGGGCTTAATACTGAGTACAATTTCTTGGCCGCTAACGGAAGCGGTGGATACAGATTAGTCAAACAATGGACATTCTGGCCAACTCATAATCAAGGCGAAAATCCGTTTACTAAAGATACTGGCTGGTGTGACCTTATCCGCAGAAATGACAAAGTACAAGTTCATTGGTACGGCACACATCCAGAGTTTACCATACCAGAAATCGCTGGTAAGAAATCAGTCAAGGTGCATGTTGCTTTCGGTGCTTTTGGCGACAAACCAATCCCAACACGCATGTACTTAGATAGCATTGTTTACCGAAAAGATTTTTGTTAATGGCACTAAAGACGTGCCTAACAGGTATGCTGCAGGAAGTACGCTTGTTATCAACAGTGAAAATGACAGTTTGATTTTGAATAACATTCCAGACCTCGACCAAGTAGTGGACGGTTCTTTATGGCCGGTTATTCCACCCGGTAAGTCTGAGATTGAGATTCTGCAGTCTAACTGGGCGAAGAAAAAACCAAGTGTGACAATCGAATTCGAAGAAAGGTGGCTCTAATGCTTTTTAACAATACACGATAGCGCCTTTGAAAAAGGTTGCTTTTTATCGATAATAACAAGCAGACCACCTTGAACTTTTTTTCAATGATAAGTGGACGAGAAGCCTTGAAAGTGCAACATCGGTCTTTGAGTTTTCAGTTTTTAAGAAGAAAAATCCAATCTGACACATACGTTGAACAAGCATATAAGCACCTCAATGAGCGGGCTTTCGTCAGCTTCAGTACAAAGGTCGCTCTTATCTCTTTAACGTGATGAAGACCGATGAAAACGAGCAAATTATCAAGTGCTATTGTGAAAATCTAAGTTTAGAACTTCTACTTGAATATTACGGAGCTTACAAAGCGCCAAAAGCAATGACATTCACAGAGTATCTAAAGGAATGGGGCACCCTTGGTCTTGCGAAGTTGGAACTCGGTATCAATGAGATAGCAGACCAACGCAGAGCGTTGCAATGGGAGGGGCAAGAAGCTGCTCTGACACGTTTAATCTCTCTCGCTCGTAACTTTGAAGCTGAAATCGAGTTTGAAACTCACTTGAAGTCTAATAGTCAGCTTGACCGCTTTGTAATAAATGTCTATAAGGCGCATAGCGCAGAAAATCAAGGCGTCGGACGCAAGAGAAATGATGTTGTCTTAAAGTATGGCAAGAACGTGCGTAGTATCAAGCGGAGCGTTGACAAGACGCAACTATACAATGCTATCAAGCCAGTTGGACGCAAGGAAGAGACTAAGGAGACTTCAACCAAGGTCGCGAACCCGTCAGCTACACAAGCGGCAAGCGGTAAGAAATATACCGGTGGCGGATTAAACTACGCAGGACACCCAATGAGCGCAGGGATAGTCCAAACTATCCTCAATCTTTGCGTGCAGTACAACATACTGCCGTCTGGTATGATTTGTCAGCTATACTTAGAAAGCTTCTGGGGCGCTTCTAATGTGGCTAGAATTGACAATAACTGGTCTGGTATGTCTGGCTCTGCACAGACTCGCCCAAGCGGTGTCAAGGTCACGACAGGAAGCGCTAGACCCGCTAACGAGGGCGGAACATACTTTCATTATGCGTCAGTTGATGACTTTATGAAAGACTATGCTTATCTACTGGCCGAACAGACCAGTGGTGGGCGCAAGTTTTACGGTGTCAAAGGCAAGCAGAACATCGAAGATTACACTCGTGGTCTTTTTCGTGTCGGTGGTGCGCTATATGACTATGCGGCTGCTGGATATGGCCACTATATCGCTCTAATGCGAGACATCCGGGGCGGTGTTAATCGTTCTAACGGCAATATCCTAGACAAGTTAGATGACCTCTGGAGACAGCCTAATAACCAATTAAGCAGCCCTAGCCAGCCAGTGACAAGAGTAGTCAAAGCTGATAAGACAATCGCTGTTATCAATGAAATGAAAGGTTTGCAAGGCCGGACAGTCGGCAGCGGTCAATGTTACGGCTTGGCTGCTTGGTACTCCATGAAGTTAGGTGGCCCTGGTCTTGGTGGTGGCGTAACTGGTTTTTCCGGCAAGGTTGGCGCTGGTATGGCTGCAGCTTACATCGGCACAGATTACGCTTGGGCTAATTTTGGTTGGTCTGTAGTTCGTCCTCGTGGGACTAACGAGCTGAAAGCAGGTGCTTTAGCGAACATAAAGGCTTATAACTCCTATCAAGGCACAGGACAGTATGGGCACGTCTCTATCATCATCGCAAATAACGGCAGTACCGTAACGGTACTTGAGCAGAACTACGCGGGTCGTCAGTATGTGACACTAGGAACATATAACGCCCAAGCCTATCTGGGAGCGATAGAGACGCTTTGTTATCCGCCAGAACTAAAAGCTGGCAAGACAGTCGAGGGTAGGACGGAAACAGGAAGTACGGTTGATGTTCCGGTGCCAGAGATAGAACTTAAAGAAGTAACTGTCAGCACCACACAGGTTGTCATAGACCCTAAGAAAAAGCAAGAATGGAAAAAAATGCTAAAGGCGAGGTCGAGTTTTACCTCAATGACAGCTTGCTATTTGCTCCACTTTCTAAACAATTATATCCGTCAGTTTTGACTGGTACTGAGACAGGCGATAACTGGATACGTAAGGACATGGAAGTCGATACAGATAGCGAAGAAGTGCTTATCTCCACGGCCTTGCGTAATCTACGTAAATATTGCTATCCCGCTATCACATACGAAGCGGACGGATATTTTGATTTAGATATCGGAGACACTGTCAAAATCCAAGACACAGGCTTTAGTCCTATGTTGGTGCTGGAAGCAAGGGTTAGCGAGCAACAGATCAGCTTTACCAATCCGAGCGAGAACAAGACGGTCTTTTGCTAATTTCCAAGCCTTGCAAAAATAAGGTGTCGGATAGCTTTGCTAACTCGCATGGCTAAGCTCGCAGAGCAGGCGATACCATACGAGTTGAAGTTGTCTACCGACCAAGGGACGGCTTTTTAAAAAAACCGCACAGGGCAGAGCCTGCTCATGGCTACACTAGAGAAGAATGGCAAGGTGTATGAGCCTATCATCTTTTACAAAAAAGGCGACTCTATCATCGGCAGTGGCAGCCAAATGCTAGTCCGTGCGACAGATTTTGAGGGGACTCTGCAAATCACTGTAGAAGCCTATCTCAATGACGAGAAAGTGGCAACTGCAGAGGTGACTTTCAGCAACGTGGCTGACGGAAGAAACGGACAAAACGGCGCAAAAAGGTGACAAGGGCGAAAAAAGGGAGACAAAGGAGACCCAGGCGCACAAGGGCCGCAAGGGCCTAAAGGCGAAAAAAAGGAGCGCTCGACGAGGAGCAGCTTAAACAAGTCAATAATAAGATTGATAGCAAGGCTGACAACAAGCTCACAGCAGAACAACTAAACGCTTTAACCGAAGCTATGCAACTAGCCAAGGCTGAACTTGAAGCTAAAGCCAGCATTGATACAGTCAATGAATGGGTTAAATCCTATCAAGACTATGTCAAAGCAGACGAAGCTGGACGAGCTGCAGCAGAAGCTAAGCTTGTATCTGCAAGCCAGAGATTAACCAAGATTGAGAATAATCTTGGGGATATGGCCGAGCGTTGGAGCTTCTTAGACAGCTATATGAGCGCTAGCAACGAGGGCTTGATTATCGGCAAGAAAGACGGTTCGTCCTCTGTCCGTGTCGAGAGCGACCGCATCAGCTTTTATTCTGCAGGCTCTGAGGTGGCTTACATCTCGCAAGGTGTCCTAAAGATTGAGAACGGGGTATTTACTCGGACGCTTCAAATCGGGCGTTTTAGAGAAGAACAGTACCAGCTCAATCCAGATATGAATGTAATACGATATGTAGGAGGTGTTTAAACATGGCTAGAGCAAGTTTTAATGGGGCATACGGACATAACCTGCAATTAGAAGTCATTTCGGAGAACTACAGACAGGACATTGCTGGAAATTTTTCGGTTATCAACGTGCAAGTTAGGCTCATATCCAATAGTTACGCTGCAATTTATGACGGAGCAAACAAGACACTTACTGTTAGCGCAGGGGGAGAATCGAAAAGTGTTTCAGTAGATGCTACTATCGGCCAAAATCAAAACAAGTTGATTTTTGACAATGAGTTCAGAGTACCGCACGAACAGAACGGGACTAAAACGGTCAATGTTTCGGCAAGACTAGACATCAATGTCAGTGGATATGGCTGGGCTGCTGCTGGGCTAACAAGAAGAATGCCGGACATACCTCGAGCAAGTTCCGGCAATGATGTCACTGCTGTTATCGGTCAACCTGTAACAATTAACATCAATCGAAAAAAAATGGCGCTTTTAAGCATGAGATTTGGGCGACATACGGCTCGTTTAACAAAAAAATAACGACTACTAACGTTGATACAAGCTTCGTTTGGACACCACCCCTAGAACTATGCGGACAGACACCAAACAGTGCCAGTGGTTTTGGAAATATCACCATCATCACTTACGACGGTAACAGAGAGATTGGACGTGATGTCAAACGTCTTAATCTTTCTATTCCAGATAGTGTTAAACCGACTCTGACAGGTTTCACTTTGACAGATGGCAATGCTATAGCGGCCAACATTGTTTCTGGCGGCGAGCACTTCATCAAGATTTTTATCTGACATCAGAGTTAATTTTGGTGCAGCTTCGGGGGCTTATGGCTCAACTATTACAGGTTTCTTTTGCGGAGATTGTCGGCAAGAACCAATCCACGACAACGAACGGTGGCGGTCTTGGTTTAATGAACTATGACGGTCAAGTCATCATTAGAGCAAGAGTTACAGATAGCCGAGGTCGCACGAGCAACGATATAGAGCGTACAGTGACTATCCTTGACTACTTCCCGCCAATTTTAAAAATTTGATGTCGCGAGAACTGGCCTGAACGGCGGAACGCTGACGATTACACGGACGGCTAAAGTCGCTCCCCTTTAATTGTCAATGGATCGCAAAAGAACAAGATGACGCTGACATTCAAGGTCAAGCCCCTTTCAGACAGTAACTACACATCAGACACTGGGTTAGCTGCTGGCTCTTGGACGAGCATATCAGAGCTTATCAACAGCCCAGCAAACCTATCCGGTCAGTATCCGGCTGATAAGACTTGGGAAGTTGTAGGAAAACTGGAAGACCGTTACACAAGTGCTGAATTTGCAGCCGTCATCACTACTGAGGGCGCAGTCATATCCTATAGCCAGTTTGGAGTTGGTATTAATAAAATCTGGGAGCGTGGGGCACTAGATGTCAAAGGCGACATCTATGCGAATGACAAACTCATTCAAATGCACCAACTGACGCAGAAAAACGGTGATTTGATTGATATTCGTACATCAATCAAGAACTTTGACAACGCAAGGACATCGGGATTTTATGTCATAAAAAGGCACGCAGGACGGAACGACTAACGCACCAAGCCAAAGACCGGGTTTGCTAGAGGTCTTTAATCTCAATGAGCGGGAGTCTTATCAGAGATATACGGATATCGACATGAAAGTATTTATTCGTTTTTAGAAATTGGGGCGGAAAGTGGCGTGATTGGCTTGAATATCCTAATGAAAACAACGCTAATCTAAAAACGGACAGAATGGACTTCTACAGGCGTCAACGGTGTGCACTACAAGCGACAAGGCGATGTCGTTACTCTTAGAATAAATGTAAAAGGAACTGGCAGAGATGTACCTATTGGGCGCATTCCGCAAGAGCTTGTGCCAATTCAAGGTGTCAGTTCGATGTTAAGCGTTACTGTGTTTTCTGGTGTCGCTACTGATAACAAAAATCTGCAAATAAATTCAGGCGGAGATATGACAATCATTGCAACAGGGTCGCATGACATAAGAACACAAGTCACTTGGTCAATCTAATCAAAGAAAAGGAGATATATGTCTAAATTACAATTTAATCGTAAGAGTTGGATTTACTCATCATCCAACAACGAAGTTGAGGGCACTCACGTCATTCTAACGAATGCAGAGGGTGCTTTCACCCGGTATTGCTTCCAAAAGAAGCGATTGACCTACCAGTCGAAGAACTGGAAAAGAAAGCCTTGGAGGTCGTTTATAAGGAAAAACTTCCCAGACCGTGCCAAAAAAAGAGCAGGACGAGGAAATCAAGAAGAAATTCCAAGAAGCAGACAAGAAAGAGCAGGAAGCTACTCTGCAGCGTGCAGAATTAAAAGAACTGCTCGAACTTGTCACTTACATCGCTCTTGGCATCTCTGGTGGGCTTGACATCAACAGCTACACAGCCCTAGCGCAGAAAATCGATGCGCCAGTCAACGGCAAGCGATACACAGGGCCTACATTCGTCACGATTGACTATCCATATACGACTAATCCAAAGTGGCAGAAAGGCAATCGGACGATTGTGAAATACACTGGTGCTACTGGTTACAACTACACCGGTCAATCAGCAGAAGATATGCTGAAATCTGGTGCATGGACTATCGTGCTGCCTAATATCAGCAACTAGCTAGAAAGGGGTGATTACTATTTGAAACCGGAGTACCAATTTCTGATAACTGTAATTGGTTTTATCATAACCATTTACGGTTTTTACAACGTTCTGCGTGCTAAGAGCATTGAGCAAGCAACCAAAATCAACTCATTGGAATTGCGATTAGGCTTTTTAGAACAGCAGACGAAAGACCACACTCGGCGCTTGGACGACCACGACAAACAGAACCAAGCTCTAGTCGCTATGACAGAGCAAATCAAGAATTTGACCGAAGATGTCAAAGAACTCAAAATCATGATCGAAAAGAAAGGAAGTTAAATCATGAACAAATTTGCAAAAGAAACTCGCTATCAAAAGTAATCAAGACTATGGCTCAAGCAGCGCTTGGTGTCATTGGCTCGTCTGCCCTGCTGACAGAAGTCAACTGGGTAGTAGTCGCATCAACAGTCGGTCTTGCAGGTCTGACATGTATCTTGATGAACTTGTCTGAACTCAAAGAAGACTAATGTAAGGGGTGGTCTTTTGACGACTCAAAAACAACTACTTGATAAGCTAGAAAGTGTAGTCAATCAGCGGCTAACAGTTCCAACAAATCCTTTTGGCGGGCAATGTGTTGCCGCGATTGATAGAATACTTCAATACGAAGGATTATATAACCCTAGATTTTAGCTACGTCAACGCTATTGATTGCTTAGACCGAGCAGCAAGCTTTGGGTCTTAAAGTAACAGGCTTTTAATGGCGCTAACAATCCGCCTGTAGGGGCTGTGTTTGTGTCTAACTGCTTGCCGTATCACGAGTTTGGACATATTGGATTTGTGGTCGCTCACAATCCAGATGGCACAATCACGACGATTGAGCAGAACATAGACAGCAACGCAGACGCTCTTTATAATGGCGGATGGACACGCAAGGTTATTCGCAATCTATCTAGCGACGGCACATTTAGCTATGTTAATTGGCAAGCGCCAGCGCAGCAAATGCTCGGCTGGTTTGAGTTGCCTTTTGAAGATGTAAAAGCAGCGCAAGCTGAAGAAAAAACTATGAATTTGGAGGATATTGATTTGAGTATCGACTTTTTGATGAAAAACGGAAAATACGGCTATGCCGTATACTACAACGGCAAAAGTAACTGGCTTGGCTGACATGGGAACAGTGAATAGCTTTAAGACAGAGCCGTTCAATATGAAAGAAGTAGCCTTTGGCGACAAAGACTTTGTAAGCTTCAAGGAAACCCATAAATAACAGAAAGGAGTTTGCTCCTTTATAAGACACACTTTTAAATAATACACTGCCTCGGCCAATCGGTCGGGGCTTTTTTTGTTTGCTCGAAAATTTATTTGTTATAACCGACAAAATGCTTTTGAGTTGCCAGTTTTGTTGACATTAACAAAAACTGAGCAAGTGCTTGCTGAAATGAAAAAGGTTTAATGATATTTAGAAACCCAAAATCCGCCCAAAAAGTTTATAAAAAGAATATAAAAGAATATAAACTTAAAATAAGGAAAAAGCCTTTTTGTAAGGCTTTTTAATTCACTTTAATTTATTTAAAAATATCAGTGTATGTCGGCAATTAGCATCTTGTAGGACAAGGTTGGGTTTTTCCCAGCCTTTTCTTTTTGCCAATGATAGCAGGTAGTGAAAGGCAAAGTTTCGGGAAGGGACAAAATAAAAATAGCTGATTTTGTCTTTGCGGTGAGAGGTTGACAAATCTGCTCTGCTATTTTTCCAAAACCCTGACCTCGGCTCCCTAAAGTGAGCCAAAAATATGATATAATAAGGTAATACTAGCAAAGCGGGTAAGATATGTATATCGAAAATGGTAGATGAAACGGGTCAGGTTTCAGAAGAGATTCTTAAACAGACTCAGGAAATTTTGAGTTTGCGGCCCAGAAAACGGGCAAGGAAAAAGAAGGAAATGGCTGTGACTTTTGTCAGCAATGCGCGTAGCCATGAACTCAACTTGGAATATAGAGATACGGATCGGCCGACGGATGTGATTAGCTTGGAGTACAAGCCTGAGCTGGACATTGCTGTTGACGAGGAAGATTTGCTAGATCATCCTGAGCTAGCTGAGATGTTGGAGGATTTTGACGCCTATATCGGTGAGCTGTTCATTTCAGTGGACAAGGCGCGTGAGCAGGCAGAGGAATACGGCCACAGCTTTGAGCGGGAGATGGGCTTTTTGGCAGTGCATGGTTTTCTGCATATCAACGGCTATGATCACTATACGCCGGAAGAAGAAGCAGAAATGTTTGGATTACAGGAAGAAATTTTAACTGCTTATGGACTCACAAGGAAATAACAAACGCAAATGGAAAAATCGAGATGTGGTCTCGAGTCTGGAATTTGCTTTAACTGGTATTTTTACAGCCTTTAAAGAGGAGCGCAATCTGCGCAAGCATGTCCTTTCGGCTCTGGCAGTGATAGTTGCGGGACTGTTTTTTGACTTGTCCGCGATAGAGTGGCTCTTTCTCTTTTTGAGCATTTTTTTCTGGTCATTGCCTTTGAGATTGTCAATTCTGCCATTGAAAATGTCGTAGATCTGGCCAGTGATTACCACTTTTTCTATGCGGGCAAAGAATGCCAAGGATATGGCAGCAGGGAGCTGTTCTGGTCGTGTCTGGCTTTGCTGTTGTGACAGGGCTGATTATTTTTTTGTTCCCAAGATTTGGGATTGGATTTTTTAAAGATTTGAAAATCGGGGGAGACCGCCGATTTTCTGCTGTTTTTATGGAAATATAATAGAGGTGGAATAATGACTTTTAAATCAGGTTTTGTAGCTATTTTAGGACGTCCTAATGTTGGGAAATCAACCTTTTTGAATCATGTTATGGGCCAAAAAATTGCAATCATGAGCGATAAGGCTCAGACCACACGCAATAAAATTATGGGGATTTACACGACGGATAAGGAGCAGATTGTCTTTATCGATACGCCTGGAATTCACAAACCTAAGACGGCTCTAGGGGACTTCATGGTAGAAGCAGCCTATAGCACCCTGCGTGAGGTGGATACCGTCCTCTTCATGGTGCCAGCTGATGAGCCGCGTGGCAAGGGTGATGACATGATTATTGAGCGTCTGAAAGCGGCTAAGGTGCCAGTTATTTTGGTGGTTAATAAGATTGATAAAGTTCATCCGGATCAGCTCTTAGCGCAAATTGATGATTTCCGTCAGCAGATGGATTTCAAAGAAATCGTGCCGATTTCAGCCCTGCAGGGTAATAATGTGTCCCATCTGATTGATATCCTCAGTGAGAATCTGGAGGAAGGCTTCCAGTATTTCCCAGAAGACCAGATTACCGACCATCCAGAGCGCTTTCTGGTGTCTGAAATGATTCGGGAGAAGGTGTTGATGCTGACGCGGGAGGAAATTCCCCATTCAGTCGCTGTGGTTGTTGACAGCATGAAGCGAGACGAAGAGACGGACAAGGTCCATATTCGAGCGACCATCATGGTGGAGCGCGACAGCCAAAAAGGCATTATCATCGGCAAAGGCGGTTCCATGCTGAAGAAAATCGGATCCATGGCTCGGCGTGATATAGAACTCATGCTGGGGGACAAGGTCTTCCTAGAAACCTGGGTTAAGGTCAAGAAAAACTGGCGGGACAAGAAGCTAGACTTGGCGGACTTTGGCTATAATAAGAAGGAGTATTGAGGTTTTCTAAGCTAGTAAGTGAGGTGATGGAAATGCCATCATTATTCATTGATGAAAGAGGACAGCAAAATCCAAAAAGCATTATCTTTTTGCATGCTTCAGGCTCAAGTAGTCAGATGTGGCGACACCATGTTGCTGCGCTTGAGCAAGATTTTCATTGCATTCTTGTGGATTTACCTGGTCACGGAGCCAGTCATAATATTGAGTGGACAAACTTTGATGATGTCGTGGAAATGATTGTGGCTGTCATTAACAGCAAAGCACATGGCAAGCCGCACTTGGTTGGTCTTTCATTAGGGCGGTTCCCTCATTCTTAAGTTGTTGGAAAAAAACATTCTAGCCTTATAGATAGAGTCATTGTGGATGGAGCAAGCCCTCAGCCAATTAAGGGCTATCTCAAGATCATTGCCATTGTCTATCTGATATCTTTCTTGAAAAATACTAAATTTGTAGCCAATTTCCTGACAAAGATGATGCAAGAGGACGGAGCACCTGTCCAAGACGTTCAGTGCTTTGTTGCAGATTTCCAAAGAGCTGAACGGCGCTCATTTCGACGTGCGATGTCACAAGCAAATCTGCTGAGACTTAACTTGCAGTTTGATAATCCTGCTTTCTTTGTCTCAGGTAGGAAAGAAGCCGAAACCATTCATGACTGGCACCGCAGGTTGGCACAGAAAAATGCTAGGTCTGAATGCGCCTATTATTCTGGCAAAGGGCATGCTTGGCTTTTTAGTGATGTGGATACGCATATTCAGCTGCTGCGCTATTTCTTTCAAAAAGCTGCCTTTCCAGAGAAATTGAAAGGATTTTGATATGGACTATATTTCCTATATTCGCTCCAAGGTGGGGCATGATAAGGTTATCTTGAATTTTGCTGGTGGAATTTTGGCAGACCAGGACGGTCGTGTGCTTCTGCAGTTGCGAGGTGATAAGAAAACATGGGCGATTCCTGGAGGAGCTATGGAGCTCGGGGAGACTTCTCTACAAGCAGCCGTGCGTGAGTTTTTACGAAGAGACAGGCATTGCTGTTGAAGCCAAGCGTTTGCTGAATGTTTATACTAATTTTGATGAATCCTATCCCAATGGTGACAAAGTGCAGACGGTTGTCTTTCTGTATGAATTGCAAGCACTGGAGAATGTTGATATTTCCAATTTTTCATAATGAGGAAACACTGCGTTTAGGCTTTTTTTCTAAAGAAGAAATAGCAGAGCTGGAAAATGTATCGGATAAACACCGCCTGATGCTGGATGAGTATTTTTCGGACAGCTTTGCTATGGGGCTTTGACATTGAGAATACTAAGAAAGGAACTTTATGCCTGAATTACCTGAAGTGGAGACGGTTCGGCGCGGTTTTGGAGCGTCTGGTTGTTGGCAAGACGATTGGGCAGGTGCGGGTCCGCTATACCAAGATGATTGGTACGGGAGCGGATAGCTTTTGTCCACGACTTGCCAGGTCAGACCATTGAAAAGATCGGTCGTCAGGGGCAAGTATTTGCTTTTTACCTGACGGGTGGAGTGCTGATTTCCCATCTACGAATGGAAGGCAAGTATCTTTTTTATCCTGATGCGGTACCTGAGCGCAAGCATGCCCATGTCTTTTTCCAGATGACGGATGGTGGGACGCTTGTTTATGAGGATGTTCGTAAGTTTGGGACCATGGAGCTATTGAGAAAGGATCAGCTGGAGGCTTATTTTGCTGCCAGAAAGCTTGGTCCTGAGCCGACAGAGGCGGACTTTCTTTTGGCGCCTTTTGCAGCAGCTTTGGGTCGTTCCAAGAAGCCTATCAAACCCTATTTGCTAGAGCAGACCTTGGTCGTTGGGCTTGGCAATATCTATGTAGACGAGGCCCTTTGGCGGGCGAAGATTCATCCAGCTAGGCCAGCTGATAGTCTGAAGCCTGCTGAAGTGAAGCGCCTGCGTGAGCAGATTATAGAAGTTTTGCAGCTCGGGATTGAAAAGAGAGGATCGACCATTCGGACCTACCGCAATGCTTTGGGTGAAGATGGCACGATGCAGGATTTTCTACAGGTCTATGGGAAGACTGGTCAACCCTGCGCTAGATGTGGCAGCCCGATTGAAAAAATTAAGCTGGGTGGACGCGGTACTCATCTTTGTCCTCACTGTCAGAAAGCGAGGTAGCTGCCATGGTAAGAATTATCGGTATTACTGGTGGCATTGCCTCGGGTAAGTCAACAGTGACAGAGTTTTTGAGGCGGCAGGGCTACCAAGTCATTGATGCGGATCAGGTAGTGCATGAGCTGCAAGAGCCGGGGGAACGGCTTTATCAAGCTCTTTTATCCGCTTTTGGTCCAGCTATCTTACAGAAAGATAGGCGCTTGGACCGGCCTAAGCTGGGAGCTATGATTTTTGGGAATCCCGAACTCTTGGAGCAATCCAGTCAAATACAAAACCGTATTATCCGCGAGGAACTGGCTGGCCGGCGAGATTTGCTGGCAGAAACTGAGGCTGTCTTTTTTATGGATCTTCCCTTGCTGTTCGAGTTACAATATGAAGAATGGTTTGACCAAATCTGGCTGGTGGATGTGACGGTGGAAACTCAGCTCAGTCGTCTTATGTCTCGAAATGCTCTCAGTCAGGAAGAGGCAGAAAAACGCATAGCAGCTCAGCTATCTCTTCGAGAAAAACGAAAGAGGGCAGACGTGCTGATTGATAATAATGGATCGCTTGAGGAAACTCGACATCAGATTCTCGATGCTTTGCAGAAATTAGAAAGAAGATGATTTATCACGACACAAGTAAACTGGAAACATAACCTGAAAGTCGCTTGGTTTGGGAACTTCCTGACAGGTGCCAGCATTTCTCTGGTGACGCCTTTTATGCCACTTTTTGTGGAGCAGCTGGGTGCCAGAGGTCATGAGGTGGAGTATTACGCTGGGCTAGGGATTTCACTCTCTGCAATCTCAGCGGCGCTGCTCTCTCCTGTCTGGGGAAGTCTGGCCGACCGATATGGCCGTAAGCCTATGATGATACGTGCAGCTACTGCCATGGTTTTCACTATGGGCGGCATTGCTTTTGTGCCCAACATTTTCTGGCTCTTGCTCCTACGCTTTCTAAACGGTGTTTTCGCTGGTTATGTTCCCAACAGCACAGCTCTGATTGCCAGTCAGGCTCCCAAGGAAAAAACAGGTTATGCTCTGGGAACTCTCTCGACTGGTGTCGTTGCGGGTAATCTTATGGGGCCATTTATTGGCGGTTTGATTGCGGAGATGTTCGGTATTCGTAATGTCTTTCTCCTGATTGGCGGCTTCTTTCTAGTGGCAGCCTTAATGACCTTTTATTTGATTCGGGAGGATTTTGTGCCAGTGACCCGACAAGAAGAGGTAGGCTTTAGGGAATTGCTGCGCCAACTCAGATATCCTAAGATGCTGATTAATCTCTTTCTAACCAGCTTTGTTATCCAGTTTGCGGCTCAATCCATCAGTCCTATCCTTTCCCTCTATGTCAGAGAGCTGGGGCAAAAGGACAATCTGATCTTTGTTGCGGGACTCATCGTTTCTAGCATGGGACTTTCCAGCATGATGAGCTCTAGTATTCTGGGGCGGTTAGGAGACCGTATCGGCAATCACCGGCTTCTGGTGCTGGCTCAGTTCTATTCAATCCTGATTTATCTGCTCTGTGCCAATGCTGGCTCCCCTATGCAGCTAGGCTTTTATCGATTTTTATTTGGCCTAGGAACAGGGGCGCTGATACCAGGTGTCAATGCTCTGCTAAGTAAGATAACACCCAAGTTTGGAATCTCTAGGAATTTTCAGTTATAATCAGATTTTCTTTTATCTGGGTGGGGTGGTCGGCCCTATGTCTGGATCGGTTATTGCGGCAGCCTATGGCTATCATTCAGTCTTTTTATGCAACAGCAGGGCTGGTTGCCGTTAGTATGCTGGCCAATCTCTTTAGTTTTTCGAAATTTATTTAAAAAAGAAGGATATCTAGTGCGCGTTAAAATAAATTTAAAATGTTCCAGCTGCGGCAGTCAGAACTATCTGACCAGCAAAAATACTAAAACGCATCCGGAAAAAATCGAGGTCTTAAAGTATTGTCCTAAGGAAAGAAAAGTTACTTTACATCTTGAATCCAAGTAGATTTTATGATAAAATAGATAGGATTTTAAGGAGTTTTTATTTATGTACAACCTATTATTAACCATTTTAGTCATTTTATCAGCTATTATTGTCATTGCAATTTTCATGCAACCAACCAAAAATCAGTCCAGCAACGTATTTGATGCCAGTGCCAACGACTTGTTTGAACGTCCTAAGGCACGCGGTTTTGAAGCTGTGATGCAGCGTATGACGGGAATCATGATTTTTCTTCTGGCTACTGATTGCATTGGTATTAGCAGTATTATCTAGTAAATAAAATGGGCTCTGACTTCGTCTTGGCCTATTTTTGGAACTCCAGAAATTAATGCATTGGGAGAGCCAAATATCAGGATAACTTAGTTCTTTATTAAGTCCATTTTGAACAGCTATTGGCTTCAGAATATATGTGTAAAAAAACTGAAAGTAAGGGAGTAAAGAGTGTCTAAAAAAATTTGATAAAATAATAAAAAGAGTAGCATTGATCAAGACATTCTCCTTTTTGAAATTTGCTTATTTTGGGAATACGTCTAATCCTTTTAGAAGCTGCAAGTAGAAGTGCCTATCACGATATGATGAGAACAATTAGATTTTTATGATTTACCTCAGTCTGATAGATGGGAGATGAGAGAAAGTCAATAAGGTATTAAAAGAAGAAATAGATTGGCTAGATTCGAGTCATATCAGGAGTCAAAGTGTTTTTTTGATAGTTGGCATCGGAAACTTAGTGATGAAATAAAAAAATGATTTATCAAAGTTATGGAATTTAGTTTTTCTTATGGACAAGCACAAAAATGGATCAATATGACAATAAAAGTATTTATATATACTGGAAGTACAATCATTTGATGGGGTATTTGAGTATTTACATATTCCGGTAGATAATTATATATTTGACAGTGTAGAAAATCTTCTTGGTATTCCAAGGCCCAAAGCAAGCTTGGAGTCGCTTGGATGATTATGACTGGTATTTGTGTTATCAAGAGGCTATTGAGAGAAGCTATCTGGCATCAGTCCATTACGATGGGAATTTCGAGAATGGCTTAATGCAGTACAGAAAAAAAGGTGATTGATTAGTGGAATGCTATTAATTAAACAGATAAGAAAGAAACAATGAAAACAGATATATTAGAAATTTTTAAATGATAAGGAGTCAATCAGCGTAGATGAGCTGGCGGCTGCTTTGGGGAAAAGAATCTTCCAAGGACTTTAGTAGCTTGGTCAAGACCATTTCCCAGATGGAAAGAAAGCATCAGATTCGCTTTTGATAACGAGGGGCGGATTGAGCTTTATGAGAAGAAAAAAACAGGAGCGTCTGACGCTCAAAGGTGTTTTTCATGCCCACAAGAATGGCTTTTGGCTTTGTCACCTTGAATGAGGAAGAGGATGATCTCTTTGTCGGCCGTAATGATGTCAATCATGCCATTGATGGCGATACGGTGGAAGTAGTCATTACCAAGGTGGCAGACCGGATCAAGGGAACATCAGCTGAGGCTAAGATTATCGATATTTTTGGAGCACAGCCTGACGTCAGCGGTTGGCCAGCTGGTTCTGGATGAGGAAAAGCCCAAGTACGCGGGTTATATCCGCTCGAAAAATCAGAAAATCAGCCAGCCTATTTATGTCAAAAAACCAGCCATGGTTCTAGATGGCACAGAGGTGCTCAAAGTCGCTATTGACAAGTATCCGACCAAGAAGCATGATTTCTTTGTGGCCAGTCTGGTCGATGTAGTTGGTCATGTCAATGATCCAGGTATTGATGTATTAGAAGTGTTGGAGTCGATGGACATTGTCTCCGAATTTCCAGAAAAGGTCTTGGAAGAAGCCGAGCGAGTTCCAGATGCACCGACAGAGAGTGATTTAGCAGGGCGTTTGGACCTGCGTGAAGAGATTACCTTCACCATCGATGGAGCGGATGCCAAGGACTTGGACGATGCGGTTCATATCAAGCGCCTGAAAAATGGTAACTTTGAGCTGGGTGTCCATATCGCAGATGTTTCCTACTATGTCAAAGAAGGATCTGAGCTGGACAAGGAAGCCCTCAATCGGGCGACTTCTGTCTATGTGACCGACCGCGTGGTACCCATGCTGCCAGAGCGCCTGTCCAACGGAATCTGCTCTCTCAATCCCAATGTGGACCGGCTGACCCAGTCGGCTATCATGGAGATAGATGCTAAGGGGCGCGTGGTCAAGCATACCATCACCCAGACTGTTATCAAGACGACCTTTCGCATGACCTACAGCGATGTCAACGACATCATCGCAGGTGATGAGGAAAAAGCCGAGCAGTTCAAGGCCATTGTGTCTAGCATTGACAGTATGGTCCAGCTGCATGAGATTCTGGAAAGCATGCGCTTTAAACGAGGTGCACTCAACTTTGACACCAATGAAGCCAAAATCATGGTCAACAAAGAAGGTCGGCCGGTGGATATTGTCCTGCGTCAGCGGGGAATTGCTGAGCGCATGATTGAGTCCTTTATGCTGGTGGCGAATGAGACGGTTGCTGAGCATTTTGCTAAGCTAAATCTGCCCTTCATCTATCGGATCCACGAGGAGCCTAAGGCGGAGAAGGTGCAGAAGTTCATCGACTACGCCTCTAGCTTTGGGGTTCGGATATACGGAACGGCTAACTCTATGAGTCAGCAGGCTCTGCAGGATATTATGGAGGCAGTCAAAGACCAGCCTTATGAGGATGTCCTGTCCATGATGCTTCTGCGCTCCATGCAGCAGGCTCGCTACTCTGAGCACAATCACGGTCACTATGGTCTGGCAGCGGAGTTTTATACGCATTTTACCAGTCCAATTCGCCGCTATCCGGACCTTTTGGTTCACCGGATGGTACGGGATTATAGCAAGTCTAAAGGAAATAGCAGAGCATTTTTGAGCAAGTGATTCCAGAGATTGCCAGTCAGTCTTCCAGCCGAGAGCGTCGGGCTATCGAGGCCGAGCGTGAAGTCGAAGCCATGAAGAAGGCTGAGTACATGGAAGAATTCGTTGGGGAAGAGTTTGACGGCGTGGTTTCAAGCGTGGTTAAGTTTGGACTCTTTGTCGAGCTGCCCAATACGGTCGAAGGCTTGATTCATGTCACCAACCTGCCAGAGTTTTACAGCTACAATGAGCGGACGATGACCCTGCAAGGAGAAAAGTCTGGCGTGGTCTTCAAGGTCGGTCAGCAGATTCGTATCAAGCTGGTCCGAGCGGATAAGGCTACAGGGCGAGATTGACTTTGAATACCTGCCTAGTGAATTTGACCTGGTAGAAAAGAATAGCAAGAGTGGCAGAGGCAAGTCAGGCAGAAAGAGACGTCGTGAGGATGACAAGCGCAGCCATTCTTCCAAAGAAAAAGGCTACAGAGATAAGAAAGATAAGAAGTCCAAAAAAGGCAAGAGCCAGAAGGCATTTTACAAGGAACTAGTCAAGAAAGGAGCCAAGTATGGCAAAGGGAGAAGGAAAGGTCGTCGCGCAAAATAAAAAGGCCAGACACGACTACACCATCGTAGATACCATCGAGGCGGGCATGGTGCTGACGGGGACGGAGATTAAGAGCGTCCGTGCAGCCCGCATCAATCTCAAAGACGGCTTTGCCCAAATCAAGAACGGTGAGGCCTGGCTCAGCAATGTCCATATCGCGCCTTATGAAGAGGGCAATATCTGGAACCAAGAGCCAGAGCGTCGCAGAAAGCTGCTGCTGCATAAGAAGCAGATCCAAAAAGCTGGAGCAGGAGACCAAGGAACTGGCATGACGCTGGTGCCGCTCAAGGTCTATCTCAAGGACGGCTATGCCAAGCTGCTCCTGGGCCTAGCCAAAGGGAAACACGACTATGACAAGCGCGAGTCCATCAAACGTCGCGAGCAAAACCGCGACATAGCAAGACAGATGAAGAACTTTAATACAAGATGAAAGACTGGGGGACCGGTCTTTTTAGTATTCAACTCTGACTTTTGATTTATGCTATAATGGAAAGGATGAGGTTTGAGGATGATTTCTTTTTGTGAATGATTGATGAAAAAGCGGAATGACTCCAAGGACTATCAAAATAAATGACTAGATGAATTAAAAACTGGTGGTAAGCAAATGAAACTCAATAAAAAAATTTTTTTCATATTTCTTGGAGGACTTCTTCTGACTTTAGTAGTTCTTTTTCGCTTTTTTTAGTAAGTGGGAGAAAAAGAGTATGATAAAGAAGACTATAATGTTGATCAAATAGAGTTGTTCAGTCAAAACAAATATGTATTGGTTACTAGCAGAAATGATGGTTCTTTCAATTATGGACAGAATTATATAACAGATTTCAAGTATAATATTCTTACTGAAGAGGATGGCTTAACGTCGTCTAAAGTTAGTAAAGAGGAATATTTCAAAATCAAGATTTATAATTTGCAGGATCCATCTAAAAATAACTAGTAAGGAAGTCAATGTCTACGATTTGTTAGGACAAGAGAATACTTATAGGCTTTAAAGCAAATTCGTGCACAATTTACAAGGAACGGAAAAAGAATTTCTAACTTTTAGTATGCACTCGTATGAAAAAGGGAAACCGGAGAAAATCAAATATTTTATTCTAGCATTGGAATCAGGAAAAATTGAAAAAGAGATGTCAGAAAAAGAGATTAATCTACTTTTTTAGATCAGAAGGATACTAGAACTTATATGAGAGGAACAATATATAAAACTATGGATCTTGTAAGAGGTGGAATAGGGGATCAGATTAATAACGTACTATTAAAGTATGGTATGGAGTATGTTTCTGGCTGCATAATACCATCGTATAAAATAGGTGATTATGTAGAAGTTTCAGGTACTAATTTTGCTAATATTTATCCTGAAATTGCGAAAAAAATGGGAGACATGAATAAAATCTATTTCCGTCCAGACCAATACAATGAGGAGGAGTGGTTTAATGATTTAATTCATTGGTTTGCGCTCGAAGGCCAGGAAGTGATGGAACTTTATGCTACAGATGAAGCAACTGGAGAAAAAACACAGATTCGATCTTTTAATGATTTCAAGCATTGGGTTGAAACCCATCCACAAAAAGAAAAATAGAAACAATAAGAGGAATGGTGAACAATGATAAGAAAACTATTGTTAAGTCTTCTTTCTTTAGCGGTCTTGGGACTTGCCATATTTGCTTGGCAGTGTCATTTAAAACAAGATCAGCTTCAAAAAGCTAAGGAAGAAAGAGAAACTTATGAATCCTTAAATTATTATACAGGGACTTTTACCATTGATGACTATTCTTTTTCTTGAAAATGGTACAGGAGTAGTGGTTCATTGGAAATCAGAAAATCCAGAGGAAGATGCTTTTAGTTCGCAAGTATGCTACTCTGAAAAACGCAGATGAACCAGTGCAAGTGACAATTGGTGCGCGTAATGCTAACTATATTGTTCGAGAGAACATGAAACTTCCTTCAGGACCGAATTATCTTGATAAAAATGAAGATAACTATTATACCTTATCCATTTACCACGTTAAGAATCAACAGCTAGAAGGCTATAAAGAAGATTTGTATAAATTAGTTTCAGACTATAATTCTCGATATTTACCTAGAGGAATAGAGGAAACATTAACTGTCATTGATGGGAATAATTATTTGTCTATTCTTGCCTCTGAGTCTGGGGAACATGAAAAGTTTCAAACTCTTTGGTACAATCTTGATACTCGAAAAATTGAATGGGAAGATAATAAGACAGCACAATTTCAAAGTCCAACCTTTAATTTTAAACTAAATACGCAACAATTTAAAGAAAAGTTGGGGAATTTTAGATTTCCTATTTTATATCCTTTAGGCGAAGCTGTGGATACAAGTTGGATTCGAAATATCTTGATGGCGCAAACAGACCCAAAGGCAGCGGCATTATTGGAAAAAACGAACTCTCAACTTTATATACTTGATAAGAGCGTTAAGGACTATCTAGAGTTTTATAGTCTGTTAGTTCCTTCTAATACAGACTTATATGAAGGTGTAATTCCAGCAAGTATCAGTAAAGACGGATTGGAACATCCTTTTAGCTCTAAAGAGGAATTCAACCAGTTTTATGACGAGAGTAAGGATAAGGAATTAATGAAACAAAAACAGAATAAATCAATTTTACAAGAAAGGGTATACTGATGAGTCGTAAAGAGATAGATGCTGAAAAGTAAAAGAAAGTAGACTTCCTATGTGAGAAAGAACTGGCTGATTGGCCAGTTTTTTCTTTTTGCAGGGAAGGACATTTCAATTTGCCACTTGTCAAGTAGGTTCTTTTCGAGTATGATAAAGACAGTTAGATTATTCGTAGCTTTGCTTTTAGAGAAAGGATTTTTTATGACAGAAGAATTGCTAGCCTATAAACGTATGCCGCTGTGGACGGCTGAGACCATGCCAGAGGCAGTGAAGAGAAAGCACAATACCAAAGAGGGAACTTGGGGAAAAATCACTGTTCTCAAGGGACGCCTTAAGTTTGTCGAGATGTCAGAGGAGGGTGAGGAGCTGGCTGAGCACATCTTTTGAGGCTGGTCAGGACAATCCTTTTGCCCAGCCCCAAGCTTGGCATCGGGTCGCAGCTCTGACAGATGATTTGGAGTGGTATTTGGAGTTTTACTGTCGGCCTGAGGATTATTTCCCCAAAAGAAATACGGCAGCAATCCAGTTCACTCAGAGGTTTTGGAAGCCATGCAGACAGTCCGGCCAGGACGGGCATTAGATCTAGGTTGTGGTCAAGGTCGCAATGCTCTCTTTCTAGCCAAGCAGGGCTTTGAAGTGACGGCTGTAGATCAGAATGAGCTGGCACTGGAGATCTTACGCAGCATTGTGGAGCAGGAGGATTTAGATTTGCCAGTGGGTGCCTACGATATCAACTCAGCTAGTCTGACTCAGACTTATGATTTGATCGTTTCCACCGTTGTACTCATGTTCCTGCAGGCGGAGCGGATTCCGCATATTATCTGCAATATGCAAAAACATACAGCGCTTGGTGGCTACAATCTCATCGTCTGTGCTATGGATACAGAAGACTTCCCATGCTCTGTTCCCTTTCCTTTTACTTTTAAGGAAGGCGAGCTTGCCGAGTATTACAAGGACTGGGAGCTGGTTAAGTACAATGAAAAATCCTGGTCACCTCCATCGCCGGGATGAAAACGGCAATCGAATTCAGCTGCGCTTTTGCGACTATGCTGGCCAAGAAGGTTCAGTAGAAGATGCTAGGACAGAACTAAATTTTTTTGAAAAATTTAGCTTGGCTCACTTATTTTTGAGGTTCAGGCTTAAAAGGTCTGGGAGACAATTTAAATTGTCTCAGCCACAATGTTTTTTTGAACATAATAAAAGCTAGACTGAGATATTTTTTTGTCTCAGTCTTTTTATTTTAGTAAAAAAACTTTAGAAATATTTTAGAATTTCTTGAGAAATATCTGAAGTTTGGTCGCTATACTAGAAAGTGCAAGGGGAGAGAAAAGAGCTGGAAGCAACAGGACAGCTGGTAAAAAAACATTAGTTTTTCTTTAAGTGTGAGTCTAGACCAGATCACATTTAAAAGCAGACTGAATGACCTTATTCTCTCTTCTTGCGGCAAATTTTTTTCCAGACCTTCAGTTTTTCTGTTGACGAGGAAAAAAAGAATATGTTAAAGTAAATGAGTAAAATAAAAAGTCAATTATATTTTACTTAATATACAAGGAGGAACTCATGAAGAAAAGAACCAAAATCATTCTAACTTCTACGTTGACTGTGACCGGCCTAATCTTGGCTGCCGGTGGCTACTGGGCTTATAAGACCTTTGTCCCTCAGGAGACACCGATCGATAAGAATGCCACAGTGAGGACCAATTACTATCAAGCCATCAATAAAAAATGGCTGGAAAAGGCAGAAATCCCTAGCGACCAGCCGTCTAACGGTGTGTTTTATGAGCTGAACGAGAAGGTCAAGGATAAGATGAAGGCGGATGTCAAAAATCTAGTCTCTGGTAAGGAAGAGTCTACGATTGAAGGCATGCCTGAGTTTATCAAATACTACCAGCAAGCGACTGACTTCAAGCAGCGGGAAAAGGATGGCCTAGCCCCTCTCAAGCCCTATCTCAAGGAAATTGAAGACTTGTCCGATTTGAAGGACCTAGCCAGTAAGGCTGTTGACTGGGAAAAACGCGGTCTAGCACTGCCCTTTACTTTTGAAATTAGTTCTAACCTAGAAAATACCAATCAGAAACAAGTGAATCTGTCCAGTCCAAGTCTTATGCTGCCGGATAAGAGCTATTATGAAGATGAAGGTGCTAAGAAAAGGATGATGGATCCGCTGGAAAAAGCATTCAAAGAAGCCTTGCAAAAGCTGGGCTACAGTGAAAAAGACAGCGAAAAAGATCGTCAAAGAAGCCCTAGAATTTGATGGAGAACTGGCCAAGTATGCCCAAAGTAATGAAGAAACTTCAGAAATTAAAAATCTTCACCATCCTAAGACGGCAGAAGACATCAATGCCTACTCTGATACCTTTAAGTTTCACGATATTATCAATGACTATCTAGGCCAGGAATCTGGTGATGTCAATGTACCTAACCCTAAGTATTATGAAAATTTTGCCAAGGTAGTTAATGACAAGAACTTTGGCAAGCTCAAATCTTGGATGCTTGTGAAGCAGGCAGCATCAGCATCTAGTTTTCTAACCGATGACTATCGGCTGATTTTTGCAGAGTACCAAAAATCCTTGCAAGGTACTAAGGAAGCAACTTCAAAAGAGGATGCAGCATACGATCTGACAACAGGAACTTTTTCAGATGTCTTCAGTCTTTACTACGGTCGCAAATACTTTGGTGAGGAAGCCAAGCAAGAAGTGACCCAAATGGTCAAGGATATCAAGGAAGTCTATCGGGAACGTATGCTGAAAAATGAATGGCTGTCAGAAGAAACCAAGCAGAAAGCAGTCAAGAAGCTGGATACTATGAAACTCTATATCGGCTATCCTGAAAAAGTTCGCGAAGTGACTAAGGTCTTGAAAGTAGACGATAAGAAATCCTTCTTTGAAAATGCAATTGCTTTGAGTCAGGCAAAACATCAATACGATGTTGAGCACTTCTCTGAGCCAGTAGACAAGGACGAGTGGGTGATGCCTTCCTATGATATCAACGCTTACTACTCACAAGAAAATAACAGTATCAACTTCCCAGCCGCAATCCTGCAGAATCCATTCTTTGATGTTAAGCAAGAAATGGAAAAGAACTACGGTGGTATCGGTATGGTTATCGGTCACGAGATTACTCACGCCTTCGACTCAAACGGTGCAAACTTTGATGAAGAGGGAAATTTGAACAATTGGTGGACAGAAGCAGATAAGAAAGCTTTTGACAAGAAAATTGAAGCTGTTACCAAGCAGTGGGATGGTATTGAAATCTACGGCGGCAAGGTCAACGGCAAGCTTACAGTAACAGAAAATGTAGCTGATGCGGGTGGACTTTCAGCCACTCTCGAAGTTGTAAAAAAAGAAATATCCAGATGCAGACTTGAAGAATTACTTTGAAAAACTATGCCAATATCTGGAGAAGCAAGGCTAGTCTGCAATTTAACCAACTTCTCCTGAAGGTAGATGTTCATGCCCCTTCCGAGCTGCGGGTCAACCAGCAACTCAAAAATGTAGAGGCCTTCTATGAAACCTATCCAGAAATCAAAGAAGGTGATGCCATGTATCTGGCTCCAGATAAGCGGGTCAGCGTATGGTAAGATTGCTTGTCTAGGAAAAAGATGAGAAAATAATATAAGTTATGAAGCACAACCAGTTTGGTAATAGAAGAGAAGTTTGTCCTTTTTCTCCTATCCATTCTTTCCTGCAATACTTGCGCGGCTGCGGTTTGTGCCTCCGCAGCCACGTGTCTTTAAAGTCAGATTTTATCTGGCTTTTTTTCTTTTACAAAAAATTTTTATACAGCTTGATATACATCTATGGAAATTTATACAACAGGCTTGGAGGGGCTGCTAGGTATACAGCTAGAGTAATTTTTTCCTAGGGGAATTTATTCATTTTAGTTAGCAGAAGAGGTTTTGGAAACGCTTGCAACCATAGCAAGAGAATAGTATACTAAATATGCGATAAATATTTTATCAATTAATATACAAAGGAGAAACTGATGAAAAAGAAATTTTTCAGTTGGGCTATTTCAGCCTTGATGCTTCTTACACTCTTTCCTTTTCAGGCTGTCTCAGCCTGTACCGGCTTTTATTATCGGGAAGGATTTGACGACGGATGGTTCGACTCTCTATGGTCGAACAGAGGACCTGGAACCCAACCACAACAAGAATTTTGTGGTGCGGGAGCGCAAGTATAACAAGGCTGGTGATAAATTTGTAGATGAAACCAACGGCTTTAGCTTTGATTTGCCGGCTGTTAGCTACAAGTATACGGCGGTACCGGATGTGACACCAGAGCAGGGAGTTTTTCGATGAGGCTGGTTTTTAATGAGGAAGGCGTTTCTATCTCTGCGACAGTCTCGGCCAGTGCTAATGATGATATTCAAAAAGTAGACCCTTACGTTAAGGACGGTATCGCTGAATCAGCTTTAACTTCTGTAGTCTTGTCTCATGTGAAAACAGCCAAAGAAGGAGTGGAGCTATTAGCTAAAATTGTTAGGGAAAAAAAGGTGCGGCCGAAGGCAATATCGTGACGATTGCTGACAAGACGGGTGTATGGTATATGGAAATCCTTTCTGGCCACCAATACGCTGCCATCAAGTTTCCAGATGACAAATACGCTGTTTTTCCAAATACATTTTTCCTAGGCAGTGTAGATAAAAATGATACTGAAAACACCATCTTATCAGCTGATCTGGAAAAAATAGCCCAGGATGCTGGCACCTATAAGGAAATCAATGGCAGCTTCCATGTAGCCCAATCTTATAATCCGCCGTTGGCAGAGGCTGACCGCTCTCGGGTTTGGTCTGGTATCAAGGCGCTGGATCCCAATGCAGATGTGCAATATGATGATGAATACTTTGAACTCATGCACTCAACCAGCGACAAGCTTAGTCTGCGTGATGCGATGAACTTGCAGCGCAATCGTCTGGAAGGAACAGACTTCAAACCGCAAGATCAGATGGAGCTAGATGGAAAAGGGATTCCAGATAAAACCAAAGCGGACCCAGTTTATAAATATCCTATCTCCAATCCAAATGTCATGGAGGCCCACATCTTCCAGCTCAAGGATAATTTACCTGCTTCTACTGGAGGAGGGATTCTCTGGTTAGCCATGGGAAGTCCGCGCAATGCGCCATACCTTCCTTACTATGGCAATATCAGCAATACTTCTCAGCCTTATCAAGAAATGAGTACAGCCTACGATAAGAATTCCTGGTATTGGACTGTTAGCCGCATCAATGATTTGGTTGCAAAATACCCAGAACTATTTGAAGATGGCTCTATTCGCAGTGAAATTGAGCGTATGGAAAGCCAATGGATGGAGGAACAGCCTGCTCATGACAGCGAGCAGATTAGTCTGTCTGAACAGCCAGAACAAGCCAGTCTGAAAGCAACAAAAGATTCTATGGAGCGAGCAGATTCAGTCTTTAAGCGCCTCAAGGAAATCCAAAAGATTGCTGAAGATAAGGTCGTGGCCGAATATGGTACAAGTGCTTTAGAAGAGATTGAGGAGTTAGAGGACTCTGACACAGAGGAGACAATTCGTCTGGAAGATTTTGACTACGATATTGCTATTGCAGGAGGCATCTTTGTGCTGACAGTCATTGGAATAGCGATTTATCTTGTCAAAGGAAAAAATAGAAAAGGAGCAGACAGTCATGAATAAAACAAGAAGAATTGCTCTCTATATCTACTTAGTCCTAGCTGGTGTCGGCTTGCAGTTTGAGCTTGGGAGCATGGCAGAGAAGGATGTCACCTTAGAAGCTGGCCGCGACTTGGTTCTGAACTTAGCTGTTTTGGCTGCCTTTTTCCTGCCTCTCTATTTCTTGATTAAAAGATTGGCTAAGAAGCTAGCTGTTGAGCCAATCGTTCTTGGAACAGCCTTCTTTGGCGGTGCCTTTATTGCAGGTTGGCTCAGCTTTGCGGGCAATAGCTTGATTGATATCATTAACTCAAACTTCATCAAGGATCCTGCTGTTTTCAATGCTTGGACCAATGCACTGACCGCTCCTTTTGCGGAGGAATTTTTCAAGTCTCTGACAGCCTTTGCCGCTCTCTACATTTTGGGGCGCAAGGATATTCAGTCAGTCTTAATCGCTGGGCTGAGTTCGGGCTTTGGCTTTCAAGTCATAGAAGATATTGCCTATGTATCCAGAGTGACTTTCGGAGGACAATATAGTGGTTCCTTAGAAGCAGTTGGCAGAATTGCTGGCGGATTGGCTTCGCATACTCTCTATACAGCAGTGGTGACTGTTGGGGTTTATCTTCTCTTTTCCACGGCTTACAAGAAATACCGTCTCTTTGGTCTCTGGTGCGTCGTGTCAACCGTTGCCAATCACTTTATTTTGGAACTCTCCTTTCTTCGAAACAGAGCATCGGATTAACATCGTTGTCGGTTTCTTATTTGCCTTTCTCGTTGCTACCTTTATAGAAGTCTACCGACTGGTTTTTGAAGGAGAAAAAAAGACAGATTTAGAAATTTAAATAATTTTCAGGGAATATATCAAACAAGAGCTTGAAATCGCTTGCAAAATCTGGATTAAAAAGGCTATATTGAATATAGTATTTAATTTTTGTAATTTTTTTACAAAAACAAAGGAGATATTTTTTATGAAAAAAATATTGTTTCGTTCCTTGTTAGCTCTTTTCGGCCATTTTCCTCTTTCCTTTCCAAGTGGTCGAAGCCTGCACAGGATTTATCGTCGGGAAAGACCTGACAGCAGACGGCACGACGCTTTACGGTCGGACAGAGGACTTGGAGCCCAATCATAATAAGGTCTTTCTGGTTCATCCGAGAAAGACCAATGCGAGTGGTGCCAAGCTGGTCGATGAAACCAACAACTTTGAATGGACCCTGCCGGCAGAAAGTTACAAGTATACTTCGGTATCAGATGTGACCCCATCCCAAGGTATTTTTGACGAGGTTGGCTTCAATGAATACGGTGTTTCCATTTCTGCGACTGTTTCTGCCAAGGCTAATGATGCCATCCAAAAAGTGGATCCTTATGTAGCAAATGGCTTGGCAGAGTCTATCCTGACAACTGTCGTTCTGCCTCATGTTCAGACTGCCCGTCAGGGTGTGGAGCTGATGGCACAGATCGTCAGAGAGCAGGGAGCAGCAGAGGGGAATATTATCACTATTGCTGACAAGACTGGTGTCTGGTATATGGAAATCCTATCTGGCCACCAATATGTTGCTATTAAATTCCCAGATGACAAGTATGCTGTCTTTCCTAATACTTTTCTTCTTGGGCAGTGTTGACTTTGACGATACAGAAAAACGTCATTGCCTCAAAAGGTGTTCAGGATGTAGCCAAAGCAAGCTAACTCTTATAAAGAAATTGACGGCAAATTCCACATTTCTCAGTCCTACAATCCACCGATGGCAGAGGCAGATCGTTCACGTGCCTGGGCAGGTATCACCAGTCTAGATCCAAATGCGGCTGTGTCTTATAACGACTCTTACTTTGATCTCATGCACTCTACAGCCAGAAAGATCAGTGTAGCAGATGTCATGGCTATGCAGCGCAATCGCTTTGAAGGCACTCAATTCAAACCTTTGGACCAAATGGAGCTAGATGGTAAGGGGGCTGCCACAACGCGGTACGACAGACCCTGTTTACAAATATCCGCTGGGAAATCCAAATGTCATGGAAGCTCATATCTTCCAGCTCAAAGACGGTGTTCCAGCCAATATGGGCGGTGGCACTATGTGGCTGGCGGTAGGCAGCCCGCGCTTCTCACCTTACCTGCCTTATAATGGGAATATCACAGATACTTACGATGCTTATAAGGTCAACACAACTAGCTACAGTCCAGACTCTTGGTACTGGGTAGCATCTCATATCTATGATATGGCGGCCAAGCATCAGGACCTCTTTGGTACTTCTGTCCAAGACAAGTGGAAAGCTTTGGAAGCCCTGCTTTATTGAGGAGCAAAATGCTCTAGATGCAGCCAATGCAGCTCTGCCAGACTCTTCAGCCAAAGTCACAGAGGAAACACAGGCTCGAGCAGCGCAAGTCTTTAAGGAAATGAAAGAGCTAGAAGCTGAAATGGAAGCTAAAAATCAAGGAAGCAGCAAACCCCACTCCTTCCAGCTCCAGCAAAGATTCTAGCAGCTCTTCGTCATCTCAAAAGTTCGTCAAGTTCTTCCTCTTCGGCAACTTCTAGCAGTTCTGATACACGGACGGAAGTCAATGTAGAAGAGGACAGCTTGGTAGATGCCGCAACTGGCATTCGCTTGAAAAATGCTGACTTGGTCAAGGCCGGTCTTCAGCTGTCAGTGAAAAACTGGAAAGCAAGATTCAGCCGACAGATACCTATGACATTAGCTTGACCGATCCGAATGGTCAGCCGGTGCATCAGGTCAGTCCAACACTTGTGACGATTCCAGTTCGCAAAGACTTGCCAGTAGATGCCGTCTATGCTCTGGATGAAAATGGCAAACAGGTTGAGAAATTTGATGTAACAGTTAATCAAAACCAGACTATCAGCTTCACGACCAATCATTTCTCTATTTACCAAGTGCAGTATCGAAATGAGCAGTCCGTCAAGGCCAAGAAAAAAGACCTGCCATCAACAGGTGAGCAAGTCACTATCATGGGCCTTGCAGGTTTGATTATCCTAGCAGGAGTCTTCTTCCTTTTGAAGAAAGCAAAGAAAAAAACTAATCTAAAAATAAAAAAAGAAGGTCGAGCAAAATGTTCGGCCTTTCTTAGTGGAAGAAACGACTTTTGTCTGGGCTAGCCTTCAAGCTAGAGCCCTTATCTCAAATAATCATAGTTATAAGTAGTCAAAATTATGTCAGTGAGTTCTTCAGGTTCTTCTTGAGCTCCGCCGGCTATCCAAAGAGAAATAATCCCCTCAACACTGGATAGGAAGATTTCCAAGGCGTATTTCTGAGGGATATGAAAGTTCTCTTCTAAAAAACGCTGGGTAGCAGCCTTTTGCTTATCACTCAGAATGATAGTGGTTATGTACTCCCGAATAGCTTCGCGAAAGTCAATATAATGGCTTCTGGTCAGGGCATTGATAAGACGTTCATTAGCTCGCAGTATATGAAATTTTGCTATCATTAACTTTTTGGGATATTCGTTCTCCGCTTCAAACAAGCTATAACTAGAAAGTTGGGAAATAATTTCGCTTTTGAGACTATCAACCATCTGATACTTATCTTGGTAGTGGAGGTAGAAGGTGCCGCGGTTAATCCCAGCCCGCATGCAGAGCTTGCTGATAGAGATATTATCAAATCTTTCCTCTGATAGTAGTTGAATCAAGGCTTCTTTGATGTCTTCCTTAGTGCTAGTTTTTCGTTTCTGGACCATTTTTCTTCCTTTTTGCTTAAATCAACACTTTGTTGATTTTTGGTTATTGCTTTTTATCTAAGCTCATTATATAATATCTGTGATTTGGAATCAACAGTTTGTTGATTTAAGGAAACGAGCTTTGAAAAGGAGAGGAACGATATGGCTTATATTGAAATGAAACATAGCTTTAAACGTTATCAAATGGGGGATACGGAAATAGTTGCCAATCACGATATTTCATTTGAGATTGAAAAGGGGGAACTGGTTATTATCCTGGGCGCTTCAGGTGCCGGTAAGTCTACGGTGCTTAATATCCTCGGAGGTATGGATACCAATGATGAGGGAGATATCCTGATAGACGGCCAGAATATTGCTGACTACAATTCCCACCAGCTGACGGACTATCGCCGCAATGACGTGGGCTTTGTCTTTCAGTTTTACAATTTGGTGCCCAACCTGACGGCCAAGGAAAATGTCGAATTGGCTTCTGAAATCGTCAAGGATGCTCAAAATCCAGTGGCCGTTCTAACTGCGGTTGGTATGAAAAATCGCCTCAATAATTTTCCTGCACAGCTATCAGGTGGGGAGCAGCAGAGGGTGTCTATCGCTCGGGCTGTGGCCAAGAATCCCAAGATTTTGCTCTGTGATGAGCCGACAGGAGCCTTGGACTACAATACCGGCAAGCAAGTGCTGCAAATCTTACAGGACATGTCTCGCAATCAAGGGGCGACGGTGATTATAGTGACCCACAATGCTGCCTTAGCTCCCATTGCTGACCGGGTTATTCGCATGCACGACGCGAGAGTCAAGAGTATCACAGTCAATGATCAACCACAGGATATAAGTACATTGGAGTATTGATATGAAGAGAAAGATTTATTGGAAAGATATTCTGCGCTCCTTCACTAGCTCTAAAGGACGTTTCCTATCTATTTTAATCCTCATGATGCTGGGCTCTCTGGCTCTTGTGGGGCTCAAGGTCGCTCCTCCCAATATGCGCAGAACAGCAACAGATTACTTGAAAGAGCGGCGAACCATGGACTTGGCTGTTATGGCGGACTATGGTTTGGATGCGGAGGATCAGAAAGAGCTGGAAGCTATCAAGGGAGCTGATGTCGAGTTTGGCTATCTGACAGATGTCACCGTAGACGAGGAGGCCCTCCGAGTATTCTCAGATACCAAGGATATTTCAAACTTTCAAGTGACCTCTGGTCGTCTTCCTAAGAAAGAGCAAGAAATTGCCCTGGCTAGCTTTTGGTCTAAGAAATACAAGCTCGGTCAGGAGATTCATCTGACTGAAAAAGCAGGCAGTCGGTCAGTTCTGAAAAACAAGACCTATAAGATTGTGGGTTTTGTCAACTCGGCGGAGCTATGGTCTGATAGAAATCTGGGCAATGCGACTAGTGGCAGCGGGGCCTTATCTGCCTATGCTGTAGTCAGCCCTAAGGCCTTTGATACAGATGTTTACAGTATTGCCCGCCTGCGCTATCATGATTTAGAAAGCTGGCTCCCTTCTCTGCAAGGTATCAGGAGCGTTTGGAGCAGCACCAGACAGCTTTGGACAAGAGCCTGGAAGATAACGGAGTGGCCCGGTTTAAGAGATTAGAGGCGGATGCCAAAAGTACCATTCAAAAGGGCCAAGATAAGATTGCTCAGGCTGAGAGTGAGCTGACCCAAGGTAAAAAACAGTTAGAGCAAGCTCAGAATCAGCTGGACCAGCAAAAAACCCAGCTAGAAGCAGCCCAAGCCACTTCTATCCTCCCTCCTGCACAGCTCAGCCAGAGCCAGCAGCAGATTCAGGAAGCTGAGTCTCAACTCAATCAGAAAAAATCTGAGCTGGCACAGGCAGAGAAAGACTTATCAGCTAGCAAGGACAAGATAGCTGACGCTAAGACAGACCTGAATCGTTTGAAAGAGCCGACCTATCATAGCTATGACCGCAAGTTTCTGCCAGGTGGGAATGGCTATCATATGTATAAAAACTCCATGAATAGTATTGCGTCGATTGGTAATATCTTCCCGGTGGTGCTCTATCTGGTGGCAGCTATGGTGACCTTTACCACTATGACGCGCTTTGTCGATGAGGAACGAACAAATGCAGGCGTCTTCAAGGCTCTAGGCTATCATAGCCGCGATATCATTCGCAAGTTTGCTCTTTACGGTTTGGCGGCGGGGAGTCTAGGTACTTTCATAGGGATTCTGCTGGGACATTATTTCTTATCGGGGGTGATTTCTTCTATTATTACCAGAGGGATGGTGCTTTCTGCCCCGCATGCATATTTTTATGTTTCCTATAGTATACTGGCCCTTGGACTTTCCCTTCTATCCAGTGTTCTCCCTGCCTATTTGGTGGCAAGACGGGAGCTGACAGAAGAAGCAGCCCACTTGCTTTTGCCCAAGCCACCGGTCAAAGGCTCCAAGATTTTCTTGGAAAGACTGACCCTTATCTGGCGACGTCTTAGCTTTACTCAGAAGGTCACAGCTCGCAATATCTTTCGCTATAAGCAGCGGATGTTTATGACCATCTTTGGTGTGGCGGGTTCTGTTGCCTTGCTCTTTGCCGGTCTAGGACTCCAATCTTCTATTGGTGGTATTCCCAAGCGTCAGTTTGAGGAGATTCTGCGCTACGACTTGATTGTCGCTGTCAATCCTGGGGAGAATCAAGCTGAGCAAGACAAGCTGAAAAAGATGCTGGCAGATGACTCGATTGCTGACTATCAGGAAATCCATAGTGAAACCCTAACAGAGAAATACAAAGGAAAAAAAGAGACAGAATCAGTCACTTTAATGGTTACGGACAAGGAAAATTTTTGAACCTTTTATTTCTCTGGAAAAGTCCCTGACAACCAGAAAAAAAGCTGAGTCTCAAGAATGGTGCAGTTGTTTTCGGATAAATTGGCCCGTATAGCTGGAGTTAGCCCCGGTGGCAGTATAGAGCTGGGTGGCAAGCCTGTCAAGCTCGCAGCAGTCAATGAGAATCATTTTGGCCATTTGCTTTTATGAAGGCGACTGACTACCAGAAGATTTACGGGAAAAAGCCTGAGAAAAATGCTTATCTAGTGCGGCTCAAGGACTCTTCTAGTAAAAATATTGTTGATAAGGCCAATGAATTTATGAGCCTCAAGTCTGTCAAGAGTGTCTCCCAAAATGCTAGCATGGTGAAGCAGTTCAACGTTCTAGCTGATTCTCTTAATAATACGATGCTAATTTTGGTCCTGATTTCCATTCTTTTAGCAGTCGTCATTCTCTACAACCTGACCAATATCAATGTGGCCGAGCGGATTCGCGAGCTGTCCACTATCAAGGTTTTGGGCTTCCATAATAAGGAAGTGACCCTCTATATCTATCGAGAGACCATTATTCTTTCAGTGATTGGGATGGCAGTTGGGCTTCTAGGCGGTTTCTTCCTGCATCGTTTTTGATTGAGAAGGTTGCGCCTAGCATTATCAGCTTAACCCCTCAAGTAAGTCTCTCAGTCTATCTGTTTCCTCTAACAGCGGTGACTCTTATTCTGACCTTGCTTGGCTTCTTTGTCAATTACCGCCTCAGACGGGTGGATATGCTGGAAGCGCTCAAGTCTGTTGATTAATTTATAAAAACATTTCAAAACTTTCACTCACTTGATGAGTGGAAGTTTTTTTGAACTTTGATATAATATTCCTTGTAAAGAAAGAGAAAGACACACGATGACACGAAAAATTGCCTTATTATCCGATGTGCATGGAAATAGCACAGCCTTAGAAGCAGTGCTGGCGGATGCGGAAAGCCAGCAAGTGACGGACTACTGGTTTTTGGGAGACTTGCTCCTGCCAGGAACAGGTCGCAGAAATATCTTGAATAGGATGGAGCAGCTACCCATCAGCCTCCAGGTCAGGGGAAATTGGGAAGACAGCCTCTGGCATGCCCTGCATCAAAAGCTGGATTTGGATCGTCCCAGCCACCTCTACCTGACCCGGCTCTGCCATTTTGTTCTAGAGGAAATCCGTCCAGAAGAGATTGACCGCATGCAGGAACTTCCTCTGCAAATCTTGACAGAAGTAGAGGGATTGAAGATTGCGGTCAGCCACCATCTGCCAGATAAGAATTGGGGGCGGGAGCTGATTCATATTGGCGAGCAGAGCGATTTCGACCGACTTTTTGAGGGAAATGACTGTGCTGTCGCTGTTTATGGTCATATTCACCAGCAGTTTCTCCGCTACGGGACCAATGGACAGCTGATTATCAATCCCGGCTCTATTGGTCAGCCGTTCTTTCTAGATTCGGCTTTGCGTCAGGACTTGCGAGCCCAGTATGCCATTTTAGAGATTGATGAGACGGGTCTGGCTGATGTCGACCTTCGGCGCGTGGCTTATGATGTGGAGCAGGAGCTGAGATTGGCTCGGGAGCTCCACTTGCCTTACTATGAGATTTATCAGGAGAGCTTGGTCAATGGTATCCACCATACCCACAATCATGACCTACTGAGAGAAATCAGTGAGCGGGAAGGTTATGCAGATGAGATTGCAGCTTTCTTAAAGTCCAGTCGTAACTCTTGAAGTTACACTATTTTTGAGATATAATAGTGAGAGAAAATGATGAGGGAGGAGAAATGCAGATTTCTAGCCGTTTTACCATTGCCACCCATATGCTGATTGTACTGGCTTTGGAGGGAAAAAAAAACAAAAACTGACAAGTGATATTCTTGCTGGCAGTGTCGGCGTCAACCCAGTTATTATTCGCAAGACCCTGTCCCAGCTCAAGAATGCCGGGATGATTACCGTTGCTCGTGGGACTGGAGGAGCAGAGATTGCCAAAGATTTGAAAGACATTAGCCTGTTGGATGTCTATAGCGCGGTTGAGTGTCTGGGCAAGAGTGGCCAGCTCTTTAGCTTTCATGACAAGCCCAATCCAGACTGTCCTATCGGCAAGAATATTCACAATGTCTTAGATGACCGCTTGGCAGCTATTCAGGCAGCTATGGAAGCTGAATTGGCTCAGACCAGCCTTGACGAAGTTGTCGCAGCAACCGAAAAAGAAATTAAAGAACAATCTGTTTCCCAGTGAGCAGATTGTTTTTTGTTAAGAATTTTACGAGATGTAATTATTGACATTACATTAGGATGTGCTATACTAATAGATGTAATATAAATGATTACAATTTAATTAAATCTTCAGAGCAAATGGAGGTATGGAAATCCATATCAAGGAACCTATCTCTGTTTTTGGAGAAATAAAAAAAGATGGAGCAGAAGCACTGCTGAAATTTAAAATTTAAGAGAGGAGAAAAACATGACTTTTGAATATCAAAGCAAGATTTATCTAGGAGAGGTGGCGCTTTATGTGGCCGATTTAGCAAGACAAAAGGATTTTTTTATCAGCGCGTTTTTAGGCCTGGAACTTTTGGAAGAGCAGGACGGAGAGGTAACTTTAGGCAGGAACGGACAAGTGTTGGTGAGACTCTTAGCAACCAGTGACCGGCAGTCCGTTAAGTCGACTTACGGTCTTTATCATCTGGCACTTTTGCTTCCAAGCCGTCAAGCTTTGGCGGATATCCTTAAGCATTTATCAGAAAATAAAGTTCCTATGGTTGGAGGAGCCGACCACGGTTATAGTGAAGCCATTTATCTGGAAGACCCAGAAGGCAACGGCATTGAGCTTTATCGGGACAAGCCTCAGGCTGATTGGGATATTCGAGAAGATGGCCGCATTATCGGAGTGACGGAAGCGCTCGCGGCTCAAGAAATCTATGAACTAGGTCAGGAAATCCAGCCGTTTAGTATTGCGGAAGGCACTCGTATGGGCCATGTCCATCTGTCTGTGAAAAATAGCAGAGCTGCCAGTCATTTTTACCAAAAGCTTCTAGACTTGGAGGATAAATTTTCTGTACCTTCTGCTAGCTGGCTGGCATCAGGAAACTACCACCATCATTTAGCAGTCAATGAATGGGGAGGTTCTCACTTGAATCATCGCCAACCGAAGCAACTGGGACTAGCCTATTTTGAAGCGCAAGTAGAAGGGAAAGAAGAACTAGTAGCTATTTATGAAAATGCTCAGGTCTTACAAGCGCCAGTCCGATGGATTAGCTCCCAAGAGCTAGAAGTCACAGACCCAGATGGGATTGTGGCAAAAATTAAGACAAGAGTGGTATAATAAGGCATATCAAGAAGATCGAAGAAAGAAAAAATATGTACAAGACTTATTATACATCGCCGATTGGCCGGATTCTCATCTTGACGGACTCAAATGCCTTGTTGGGACTTTGGCTTGAGGGACAGAAATATTTTGGGGCAGGCTATGATTTGGAGCAAGCAGAGGAGGAAGAGACAGAAGTCAGCCGACGCGTCTTTGCTTGGTTGGACGCTTATTTTAAGGGAGAAAATCCCGCAATAAATGAAATTCCATTGGCACCTCAAGTAACTGAGTTTAGAAGCAAGGTTCTGACAGTGCTGCAGAAGATTCCCTATGGGCAAACGACTACCTATTCAGATATTTTGCGAGAATTGCAGGCTGAGTATGGAAAAATTGGCTCGGCTAGAGCAGTCGGTGGCGCTATCGGTCATAATCCCATTTCCTTCTGATTCCCTGTCACCGGATTGTCGGAAGCGACGGCAAACTGACCGGCTATGCTGGCGGCCTTGATAAAAAAGCCTTCCTGTTGAAACTAGAGGCGGGGGAGAAAACGAGAGGCTGACTGTTTTAAACTATTGATAAGCTAAAAAAGCACCGAATGGTGCTTTTTAACTTACTTTAAATATGGTAAAATGGATGTGATTAAAATAGGAAAAGAGTATAAAATGGCGAAAAAATCAAACGCAAATATTGGATTTGAAAAGGAACTATGGGATGCTGCAGATTCACTTCGGGGGCACATTTCAGCGTCAGAGTACAGAAAAGTTATTGTTGGTCTAATCTTTTTAAAATATGTATCAGATGCTTTTGAAGAAAAATACCAACAATTACTTGTAGAGGGTGACGGATTTGAGAATGATCCTGATGCATATTCAGAGGAGAATATTTTCTTTGTCCCTGAAATAGCTAGATGGCAATTTATTGCGAGTCATGCCCATTCTTCGGAAATTGGCACAGTCTTGGATGAGGCTATGCGTGAAATTGAAGAGGATAATCCTAGTCTAGAGAATGTCCTTCCTCAGATCTATGCCAGTCCAGACTTAGATAAGCGAGTTTTAGGGGAAGTTGTAGACATTTTCACTAATATTCAAATGTATGAAGGTGAGAATGAAAAAGATTTACTTGGGCGTGCTTATGAATATTGTATTGAACAGTTTGCGGCATATGAAGGAAAACGAGGCGGTGAATTTTATACTCCGACCAGTATCGTAAAAACGATTGTAGAAATATTAAAGCCTTATAGAGGCCGTGTTTATGATCCTGCTTGTGGTTCAGGCGGTATGTTTGTTCAGTCAGCTAAGTTTATAGAGAATCATAGTGGGAATATTAATAATTTATCTGTTTTTGGTCAAGAATCTAATGCTGATACTTGGAAGATGGCCAAGATGAACATGGTTATCCGAGGTATTGATGCGGATTTTGGTGAGCACCAAGCGAACAGCTTTTTCAATGATTTACATCCGACACTAAAAGCTAACTATATCATGGCTAATCCCCCTTTTAATATTTCCAACTGGGGAGCAGATAAACTGCAAGATGATATTCGCTGGAAATACGGAACGCCACCTAATAGCAATGCAAACTATGCTTGGATTCAACACATGATTCATCATATGGATCCTAGTAATGGTAAGGTTGGTTTGGTTCTGGCAAATGGCTCACTCTCATCAACTCAGAGCGGTGAAGGGGACATTCGTAAAAAAATTATCGAAGATGACTTAATTGAGGGAATTATAGCTCTTCCAGCTAATCTCTTTTACAGTGTAACTATTCCAGCCTGTCTCTGGTTTATCAGTAAAAATAAAAAACAAAAAGGAAAGACGTTGTTTATCGATGCTCGAAATATGGGAGAAATGATTGACCGTAAGCATCGCGACTTTAGCGACGAAGACATTAAGAAGTTAGCAGATACCTTTGAAGCCTTTCAAAATGGAAACCTTGAAGATATTAAAGGTTTTTGTGCGTCTGTTGAAACAGCAGAAATTGCAAAGCAAGATTTTATTCTTACGCCAGGGCGTTATGTAGGTATTGAGGAGAAAGAAGATGACGGAGAACCATTTGAAGAGAAGATGGATCGCCTGACGACAGAACTATCAGAACTCTTTACTAAATCCCATAAATTAGAAGACGAGATTCGAGAAAGATTGGGGGAGATTGGGTTTGAGCTTAAGTGATTGGAAAGAATACAAAATAGCAGATCTTGTAGAAATCATATTTAGTGGTGGAACTCCTAATACTAAAGTCAATGAATATTGGAATGGTTCTTTACCATGGCTTTCATCTGGAGAAACCAAAAACAGATATATTAATAGTACAGAAAAAACTATAACGGAAAGTGGTGCTCAAAATTCTAGTACAAGATTAGCCTTGTCGGGAGATGTTGTAATGGCTTCAGCAGGTCAAGGATATACCAGAGGACAAGTTTCTTTTTTTGAATATTGATACTTTTATCAACCAATCAGTGATAGCAATAAGAGCAAATGAGAAGGTATTAGATAAAAAAATTTTTTTGTTTTATAATTTATCTAGTAGATATGAAGAACTACGAGCAATTTCCGATTCAAATAGTATTCGCGGTAGTATAACTACAAAAATGGTGAAATCAATGAATATCAGGATTCCCTGATTTGAATACTCAAAGGGCAATCGCAAATGTATTGAGTTCTATTGATGATAAAATCGAAAACAAGCAAACAGATAAATCATCATTTAGAGCAGATGGCTATTACAATATTTTGAAATCTGTTTGCTAGATTTTTGAACTGTTTGAGGGAAAAATGCCAAATGATTGGAAAATTGAAAGTTATCATGTTCTAAACGTTAGGTAAGAAACGTACTTAATCAAAGGATGCAGACTCATATGTTTGAAGAGATTTTTTAGTAACTGCATTCTTTAAGTCTTCGAATTTTATAATCATAGCTAATGACAGCAAACATCATAGTCTTATCACTTTTTAAGCATGATATTCTATTGGGAGTCAATGCTGTATATTTATAGAGTTTGTATCTCCCGTAAGGAATCTGACGTTCATACATATATTGATTCTAAATGTCCGATAATATAGATTTATCTGAATACTGTTATGCTGACTTGTAAAACGTCAAAAAGCAAACTATATGAATACTCTCAGAGCACGCTCCAAAGGATCACTATGCCTTATGCTATTTAGACATATTGGATTATGCAGAGTTTAAAAATTCAATACCTAAAGAAAGAAAGTTAAAAATATTTTTTTTACAAAAGAGTCTACTCCCACTGATTAAGACCGTTTGCAAGATAACTTAGATGAAATTGAAAATCTTCCAAAATCTTCGAGACACTTCTTCCCAAAACTTTTCATCAGGAGAGATTTCTAGTTAAATCAAGCTCACTAAATGATGATTTATCTTTTTAAGCTACCCGTAGAGTATAATAAAAACGAAAGGTAGGTAGCTTATGAAAGATAAATTAATCACGCAAATTACAACAGTTATGGCCAAGCATTTAAGTGCTCAACAATTAGAAAATCTGCAAAAGGTGCTAACGGCAGCTTTTGTCAATGTAGAAGTTGCAGAGATTAAATCAGCTAATGAACAGAAGAGCAATAGTAAATTACTTGAACTGTTTATCTCGGCTAAGAGAATTGAAGGCTGTAGTGAGAAGTCTTTGAAATACTATAAGATGGTCATTGAAAATATGTTTGTTAGTCTCAAAACGTCCATAAGAGATTTAACTACCAGTGATTTGCGAACCTATCTTGCGCGTTACCAGCAGGAGCGGAAATCAAGCAAGGTGACGATTGACAACATGCGTCGGATTTTTAGTAGCTTTTTTGGCTGGTTGGAAGACGAGGACTATATTTTAAAAAGTCCTGTCCGTCGGATTCACAAGATAAAGACGGATAAAACGATCAAAGAAACTTTGTCTGACGAAGGACTTGAGCTTCTAAGAGATGCTTGTGATAAAATTCGTGATTTGGCTATGATTGATTTATTGGCTTCAACCGGAATGCGTGTAGGTGAACTAGTGAGATTGAATAGGGAGGATATTAATTTCTATGAAAGAGAATGCGTTGTCTTTGGTAAAGGGAACAGTGAGCGAATCGTCTACTTCGACGCTAGAACAAAGATTCACTTGATAAACTACTTAGACAGCCGTCAGGATGATAATCCAGCTTTGTTCGTTTCCTTGTCTTCGCCACATGATAGATTGCTAATTGGAGGAGTGGAAACGAGACTAAGACAGCTTGGTCAAAAAGCAGACTTAAATAAAGTCCATCCGCATAAATTTAGACGGACATTGGCGACACGCGCCATAGATAAAGGCATGCCTATCGAACAAGTCCAGCACTTGCTTGGTCATGTCAAAATAGATACAACCATGCACTATGCCATGGTCAATCAAGCAAATGTAAAAAATTCGCATAGGAAATATATAGGGTGAGGAGAAGCAGAAATTGAATGATTGGAAGAAAGTGAAATTAAGTGAGTTAGGAACAATCGTTGGAGGTGGTACCCCATCTACAAAAAAAGAAGAATATTATGGGGGGGATATTCCTTGGATAACACCAAAAGATTTAGCAAATTTTGGTGAAAGATATATTGAACATGGGAATAGAAATATAACTTTGGAGGGATTGGAAAATAGTTCTGCCAAGATATTACCAGCAGGCTCAATCCTATTTAGTTCAAGAGCTCCCATTGGATATATAGCAATAGCAGCTAATAACGTCTCAACTAACCAAGGTTTTAAGAGTATTATCCCAAATTCAGATGTAGATTCCTTATTCTTGTATTATTTATTGAAATTTAACAAGGATAAAATTGAAAAATATGGGAAGCGGAACCACTTTTTAAGGAGGTTTCTGCTAGCATCATGAAATCAATTGAGGGTTTTTTTATTCCGACTGAAATAGTAGAACAAAGAAAAAAATTTCTGCTATTTTAGGTGCTATTGATGATAAAATCGAAACAAGCAAACAGATAAATCATCATTTAGTGGCTTGATTTACTGAAATCTCTCCTGATAAAAGTTTTGGGAAGAAGTGCTCTCTCGAAGATTTTGGAGGTTTTTAATCTCCTCTAAGTTATTTCCAACCGTTTTAAACAGTGGTGTAACTCTTTTTGTAAAAAGATTAATTTCTTTTTTCGACAGTTCAATTGTTGGCATAATTTCAATATGTTTTGGATAGATATGGGGTTGTGCTGATCCTGTCTGAGAATCATATATTTCCTGTTGACGCCTCTTCAGCATAACATACCAAAAATATACATTATCGGACATCTTAGAATCAATATATGATGAGTCAGATGCCCAAACGGGAACATGCCATAAATTAACATAACCTGCGTTAGCACCTGAAGCTGAAATGGTAAGGACAGGATGTTCTGTATTAGCTATATTATGAAATGTCGAAGGCTGTAAGCCTCCAGCTACTACAGGAACTCTTCCAGATATCGCATCCTTTGAAAGTAGATTCTTACCTCGTTTAGGAATGATATATTTACCAATCGTAGTTTGCCCTGAAGAGAAATTAGTAAACATACTTTCAAATATTGTAATAGCCATCTGCTCTAAATGATGATTTAGCGTACAAAATGAAAAAGGTAGTATAAAATTGAAAGTTATAGTTGATTTAGGAAATATTTGGGAAGCACTTTCAGCAATTGGTACGATTGGCGCAGTTGTTGTATCACTGTATCTTTCACGTAAAGATTCTATAAACAAAGTACGGGTGAGTACACAAGCAGCTTTATTGATGGGCTCTCTAGATAAAAAAGTTTATACGAATGTAACGGTTACTAATGTTGGAAGGCAGGAGGTAGTCATTGCTCAGGTTGGAGTGACTCATTCAAAATGTGCAAAAGTAAAATTTGCGTTCATGAAAAGTATTGGAATTTTTAATAATACGCTGCCTACTTATTTAAAAACTGGTGAGTTTAATAATTTCGGATGTGTTGAGGAAGAGTTGAAACAACAGTTTATTCAGAACCGTTTAAGTAGAAAAAAGGCTTATGGCTATGCTATTGACTCGTTAGGGAAAGTATATTTTTCAAAACAGTTTTTATTATTTGATGAATAGTATAAGTATTGTTTACTATTTATAGAATGGAGAAATTTATGGGATTCACTGAGGACAACTACGAACATGCAGTCATCGAACTTTTTCGCGATAGTTTGGGCTATTCATATGTCTATGGTCCAGATGTAGAGCGTGATTATAGAACACCTTTATATTTGGAGGAGCTTTATCCTGCTTTGGAAAGGATCAATGATAAGCTACCGACTGTTGCAATTCAAGAGGCAATTGAAAAGCTACAGCGCTTTGAAACAGGTTCCTTGCTTCAAAAAAATAAGATTTTTACAAATTATCTTCAAAACGGTATAGAAGTTTCCTATTTTCATCAAGGAAGGAAACAATCTAATCTCGTTTATTTAGTTGATTTCGATAATGTAAATAATAATTCTTTTACTGTAATTAATCAATGGACAATTGTAGAGAAGAGTAATAAACGTCCTGATATTATAGTGTTTTTTTGAATGGTTTGCCAGTAGTTGTTTTTTTGAGTTGAAAAAGTCCTTCTCGCCAAGAAACAGATGCTTCTGATGCCTACCGTCAGCTTAAAACATATCAGAAAGAAATTCCAAATTTATTCAACTATAATGCTTTGTGTAATGACGGATCTGGCCACTTCAAAGGCTGGGACAATTACTGCTGGTGAAGACCGCTTTATGGAGTGGAAGACTACTGATGGTAGTTTTGAAGATACGCAGTATGCTAATTTTACCACGTTCATTGAAGGTATTTTTGATAAGACTAGATTTCTGGATATTTTAAGGAATTTTATCTGCTTTTCTGAGGATGCTAAGATTTTAGCGGCTTATCATCAATATTTTGCAGTGAATAAGGCTGCAGTATCTACTTTGAAAGCAACTAAAAGCGATGGACGGGGAGGTGTTTTCTGGCATACGCAAGGGAGTGGGAAATCTCTATCCATGGTTTTCTATGCTCATCTGCTGCAGAAAGTTTTAGACTCGCCAACTATTGTCGTTTTGACTGATCGAAATGATTTGGACGAACAGTTATATGGACAGTTTTCCAAATGCCAAGATTTTCTGAGACAGATACCGATTCGGGCAGAGAGCCGTTTGCATCTGAAAGAACTATTGACTGGTCGCCAAGCCAATGGCATTATATTTACAACTATGCAGAAGTTTTCAGAGTCAGAAGAGGCGCTTTCTGATAGAAGAAACATTGTTGTCATGGCAGATGAGGCTCATCGTGGTCAGTATGGACTTGAAGAAAAGATTAAAATTACCAAAGGAAAAGATGGAGAAAGAGAAGCGAAACTAGTCGTCGGAGCAGCCAGACTGATTAGAGATAGCTTGCCTAATGCGACTTATATTGGATTTACTGGAACTCCTATTTCTACTAAAGATAAGTCTACAACAGAGGTTTTTGGTAATTACATTGATGTTTACGATATGACACAGGCGGTTGAAGATGGCGCTACTCGGCCTGTCTATTATGAAAGCCGCGTCATGCATTTAAAACTAGATGAAAATATCTTGCGTTTGATTGACACAGAGTATGACTTGATGGCACAAAGAGCTGAATCACATGCGATTGATAGAAGCAAGAAGGAATTGGGGCGTCTTGATAGTATTTTAGGGGCCGATCAAACTATTAGTGCCTTGTGTGAAGATATCATTACCCATTATGAAGAAAATCGTGCGCAGGAATTAACTGGAAAAGCAATGATTGTTGCTTATTCTCGTCCGATTGCGATGAAAATTTATCGTACCTTGCTTGAAAAGCGTCCGAATTGGACAGAAAAAATTGGAGTTGTCATGACTTCTAGTAATAATGATCCGGAAGAATGGCATGATATAGTAGGGAATAAGCGCCATAAAGAAGAGATGGCTAAAAGGTTTAAAGACAATGAAAGCCCATTTAAGATTGCTATCGTCGTTGATATGTGGCTGACTGGATTTGATGTTCCTAGCCTTGCAACCATGTATGTATATAAGCCAATGCAAGGTCATAATCTTATGCAGGCAATCGCTCGTGTTAACCGTGTATACAAAAATAAAGAGGGTGGACTTGTAGTTGATTATATCGGTATTGCAAGTGCTTTAAAGCAAGCCATGAACGATTATACAAATCGAGACAAAGGTAACTTTGGGGACACTGATATTGCTAAGACAGCTTTACCAAAGTTTGTTGAAAAACTAGAAGTCTGTCGTGATTTGTTTTATGGGTTTGACTATTCAGAATTCATGCTCTCTAAATCAAGTGATTTAATCAGAGCTAAAACAATTAGTGGTGGGGTAAACTTCTTGTCAAGTGTAGACAAGGAGAAGAAGAAAGAGCTCTTCATAAAAGAATCGTTACTCTTACGCCAAGCGTTATCACTTTGTCGTTCTTTGCTTACTCCTGAGCAACGTTTTGAAGCAGCTTATTTTGAAGCAGTCAGAACATTGCTGACACGAATAACTGGGGAGGGTAAAAAGCTTTCTCTGAAAGATATTAATGATCGTATCAATGAGTTACTAAAAGCTTCTATCAAGAGTGAAGGTGTCATTAATTTATTCTCAGATATTGATACAGGATTTTCGTTATTTGATCCTAAATTTTTAGATGAAATCTCTAAAATGAAGGAAAAAAACATAGCGGTAGAACTCTTAAAAAAATTATTACAAGAGCAGATTACCTTATATCAAAAGAACAAATTTAGTCAAATCCGAAAAAGTTCTCTGAAATTCTTTTCGCGAGCGATGAGAGCATATCTGAATGGCATGCTTTCGAATGAAGAAGTTATTGCTGAATTAATGAAAATGGCCAAAAGAAATGGCGAAAGCTCACGAAGAGGGGGATTCTTTAGGTCTTACCGATGAAGAATTAGCTTTCTATGATGCTTTGACGCAACCACAAGCAGTCAAAGATTTTTATGAAAATGATGAGCTTGTTGCAATGACTCATGAATTAACGGAGACATTGCGCAAAAAGCAGAACTATTGATTGGCAGAAAAAACATTCTGCGCGTGCTCGTATGCGCATGCTTGTTAAACGGCTCCTTAGGAAATACAAATATCCACCGGAGGGTGTCGAAGATGCCATTGTGACTGTTATCAAGCAATGTGAAATGTGGACGGATAATCCTAATAATAATTATGAGTCCTATTCATTTTCTGACCAACTGATGGCTGCTGAAAGTAGTGTAGAATTTGAATCGAAGTAAAATTTGACAGGCTATGCCGGCGGTCTTGATAAAAAAGCTTTCTTGTTGAAACTAGAGGCGGGGGAGAAAACTGAATAAATCTTTCTACTCAAGACTTTTACCATTTTATTGGTGAGAGTCTTTTGCTTGCATTAATAAACTAAAAATCCCTTTGTCAGCTACTGTAAGTGACAAAGGGTTTTTTTATTAGTCGAGATGCCATTGTGTGGCTAGCCAGTCGGAAAAGGCAGCATAGCGCTCTTTGAGGGCTTCATGATGACCATATGGGTCAAAGATGGAGCATGTGGTAAGGATTTCTTTCTGAATCAAGCGATGAATTTCTTCAGCATATAAAGGAGCTTTGGAAAGTCGGTTCGAGTGATTCGCACCTTCTGTCTTTCCATTCTGCAAATAGACTAGACAGTCCTTGTTTCAACTCCTGTGTTCGGCAATAGTCGGTAAAACCTGGGTACCAAAAGGAACCGCAGATAGAAAAGACGCAGGGGATCTCGCAGCCGCTGTAGAGACTGTAAACAGCTGCTAGTCCACCGAGAGAGTAGCCACCATAGGCAATTCTCTTGTCATCCAGTAGGTAGTGCTGTCTGATTTCGGCTAATATACCGTTGAATAGTTTCTGATGGTAGCTATCCGCTTCGCCGCCAAAATCAGGATTGCCAGGTTTTAGAGCATTGGCTTTCCAAGGTGTATAATCGTCCAGCCTGTTGTTTGATATCAGTCCGATCAAGATTACCGATGAAGAAAGCCTGCTCAGGTAGTTTATCTGTCCATCATTTAGCAAGATTGCTGGATAAGGTCGTAATCCGTCATAATCTTGGGGCAGGGCAATATTGACAGTGATACCTTCCCAGACAAAGGTCTTATTTATTGACAAAGTCATTGATTTTCTCGAGTGAGTCGATTACAGCAGGACCATAATCCATGAACTCATCATAGGAGATGGTCATGATCTTCTGATTTTTGACCGCTGGTACATCTTCCAGAACTGGATTGGCTTTCATTAGATCAACTGCTTGCTCATCCATAGACTTGTTGCGGTCGCTGGTTACATAGATGATGACTTCAGGATCCATAGAGACCAGATTTTCCAAGGTCAAGTCAGAGGTTCCGGTCGCTACATTGGTATATCCGAGCTGGTTAAGCAGGCTCTCCTGCAGGGCAGATTTATAAGCACCGAAAGTCTCATCGTTGTAGGCACACATGATGAGCGCTTTTTTCTTTTCGCCTTGGCTAGCCTTATTGGCCTTCTTGACAGTGTCAATTCTTGCCTGCAGTTGATCAGCATACTGATTGGCCTTGTCTTGGACATTAAAGATGGTTCCTATATTCTTGACATCTTCAACGATATTGCCTAGGTCTTGCTTGATATTAGATAGGGAAGCCTTCTGTGTATAGACGGGGATTTTGTTTTCGTTCCAGGCACTGATTGTCCCCAGAGACTTCTCGGAAAACATCATGTTTCGGCCAAGAAGAGCATCTGGCTCATAGGATAGCACAGTTTCCTGTGATACGGTTTTCTTGTCGCCGACTTGCGGAATGGTGGCAATATCAGCCTTGTATTTATCTGTGACATCGTTGTCTGGATTGAGCATACCGGCGATTTTGTCTTTCAATCCTAGTTCAATCAGGATTTCGGTCGTCGAAAGGTTGTTGGTGATGACCTTTTCCGGTGCCTTTTCAAAGACCTGATCAATCTCCTTGCCTTCGGCATCGTAAGTTTTGATTGTCACTGGATATTTTGTCTCTGCTGTGCTCTTTTTCGCGCTTTCTGTTTTGGAGGAAGATTGTGAAGTTGAGCTTTCTTTCGTACTTTCCTTAGATGAAGAATTGCAGGCTGCCATTGTCAGTGCAGCAGTTGCGACGAGTAAGATACTGAGTGTTTTTTTCATATTGCCTTCCTTTCTTGGGCTTGAAGCTTTTATAGATAAAGCTGAGAGCAGGCTCTTATAGATACTGAATCATGGCCTGTCGATCCTTGGTCCAGATCACTTTGCTCTGAATACCGTAAACGGCTTGCAGTGAATCATGGGTGATGGCCTCCTTTGGAGCGCCTTGGTATGCAATCTCACCTCCCTTCATGAGGTACAAATAGTCTGAATACCGACAAGCCAGTTGGATATCGTGTAAAACAGCCAAAACATTGATGTTCAGGTCTTTGACGATACGCAGCATATCCAGCTGGTATTTGATATCCAGATGATTGGTTGGCTCGTCTAGGAGTAGTAGGCTTGGCTGTTGAGCCAAAGCGCGTGCCAGCAAGACTCTTTGCTTCTCACCACCAGACAGGGAAAGATAGGTTCGCTCTCTCTTGTCCAGCATGTCCACCTGACCCAAGGCATGACGGACAAGGGCATAGTCTTTTTCGCTCTCTTTTTGAAAAAGGGACAGATGCGGCGTCCTGCCCAGCATGACGATTTCTTGGACAGTGCAGTCAAACTGAAGATGGTTAAACTGAGTTACAACGGCTATTTCTGGGCTGCTTTTTTTATGCTGACTTGTTCAAGCGGCCTTCCGTCTAGATAAATGTTCCCGCTGTCAGGTTTGATCTGACGGTAGATTGTTTTGAGCAGACTAGTTTTGCCGCTTCCGTTGGGCCCTAAAATGGTGTGAAACTGATTTCCCTCGACCGTGAGTGAAATCCCTTTCAAAATCTCTTTTGGGCCAATAGAATAGTGGATATTTTGGCAAGTTAGATCCATATCAGCTGCTTACCTCCTTTCGGCTTTTGGCTACAATGTAGATAAAGAAGGGGGCACCGACCAAAGCGGTGAAGATTCCAATCGGCAGTTCGGCATTTTTGACCAAAATTCGAGCCAAAACATCTGCCCAGACAAGAAAGAGAGAGCCGAGCAGGGTTGCGATAGGAAAGAGCCTTTTGTAGTTGGTACCGACTAATCTACGAGCAATGTGCGGAGTGATTAGTCCGACGAAGCCGATAATGCCGCAGCAGGCAACCAGCACCGCTGTCATTATTGCGACAACTGTGATATAAAGGAACCAGTAAAAATGCAGAGGTACCCCCAGTGTCAGAGCTGCTTCGTCCCCCATCATCATAGTATTGAAAGTACGATACTGGGAACAGAAAAACAAAAAGGAGAGACCAACAACAAGAGCCGGCAAGGCAAGATCTGACCAAGAAGTTCCGGCCAGTGAGCCCATAGTCCAGAACTTGATTGTCATAAGGCTGTCAGCATTAGCACCGACAGAAATGATAAAGTTGGAAAAGGCGATAAAAAGGGCATTTACAACTGTTCCTGATAAAATCAGATTGCTTGTCGTCATTTTTCCCTGCATGGATGCGATAAAAAGGACCATGGCTGATGCCAGAATGGCTCCTATAAAGGCACCTGTGCCAGTAATGGATTTTAGCCCTAAGATAATACTCAGTGTGGCTCCGAAGGTTGCACCCGCTGAAATTCCTAGGATATAAGGCTCTGCGATGGGATTGTTGACAGTAGATTGCATGACGCTACCACAGACAGAAAGGCCAGCACCAGCTAGGATTCCCAAGAGCACTCTTGGAACCCGCATGTTCCAAACAATAGCGATTGTAGACGGCGATAGTTTGCCTGTGCCAAAGGAAAAGCCGAGCTTGCTGAAAATAATCTGGTAAGTATCCTGTATATCAATAGTGACCGATCCCAAAGATACAGCTAAAAAGAGGGAGAAAGCCAGAAAAATGGTGAGAAGCAAGAGTAGGCAGAGATAGCGAGAAAAACCGTGATTTTCTGACCTTTTGAAGAGCATCCAGACCTCCTTAATAGCAAAGATTAGAATTTTTAGACAATTTCATAAAAAATTATAACATTTTTAAATCAGAAGGGCAAGAAGGGATAAAAACCTCTGATATGATAAGGTGTTTAATGACGCTTTCTATTGGTAAAAAATTTTTTCTCTTTTCAGTAATGAAAACATCTTTCTGGTGTAAGAACTGGTTAGAGCGGATCAATTGAGTTCTTCGGAATGTCTCTGACAGATGACGTCATTGGAGGAAAAACAGGTGAACCTAAATGACTTAGTATAATTACTAGGAAACAAGAAAAAACGACAGAAACTTTTCTATCGTTTTTTGAAATTATAAATGCGTAAGGACTGAGATAGCTATAACGATGTTTAACAATGATAGCTCAAACAACCAGAAGGCCTTTGCCAAGCCCAATAATCATTCAAGACATAATATAGGCTTATAAAATTCTATTCAAAATACAGCAAGTCCTTGCTAGTTTCGGTGAAGAGTTCAAAACCATTCTTAGTGACATGGCCACAGTCTTCGATGCGGACACCAACCTTACCAGGAATGTAGATGCCAGGCTCAACAGAGAAGCACATGCCTTCTTCGATGACCATGTCGTTGCCCTCCATGATGGATGGAAATTCGTGAACATCCATACCAATACCGTGGCCGAGACGGTGGTTGAAATACTCACCGTAGCCTGCTTTTTCAATAACTTGCCGAGCTGTACGGTCTACTTCATGAGCTGTGACACCTGGCTTGATAAAGTCAAGAGCGGCTTGTTGGGCTTCCAAAGTCAGATGGTAGATATCTTTTTTGAACTGGTCCGGCTGGCCAACAGCAACAGTCCGCGTCATATCGCTAGCGTAGCCATTAACCATGCAGCCAAGGTCAAAGAGCAGGAGAGCGTTATTTTCGACTTTATTGGCACCGGGAATGCCGTGCGGATTAGCTGCATTATTTCCCGTCAGCACCATAGTTTCAAAGCTCATCTCATAGCCTTCTCGCTTGATGGCAAAGTCAATCTGAGCGATGATATCTGTTTCAGTATTGTCCAGTGAGATATTGTCAAAACCGATATTAACAGCCTTGTCAGCATATTGGCCAGCTACCAGCATTTTCTGGATTTCATCGGCAGACTTAATCAGGCGCAAGCGGTTGACGTAAGGAGTCAGGTTGGTAAATTCTGCGCTATCAAAGACAGTTTTCAATCCATGATATTTGGTCAAAATCAAGTTATCAAACTCAAGAGCGACAGTCTTGAAGGAGTTAGCCGGCAGGGCAGCTTTAATCTTCTTCCAAGGATTTTCAGAGTCCATATAGCCAAGGACTGAAAAGGGAACAGCTCCTGAAGCCCGCTCAATCTCTAGAGCAGGAACGAAGAGCAGGGGCTCATGGTTAGGATAGACAAACAAAAACATCTGCCGCTCATGCGGGTCGCTGTAAAAACCAGTCAGATAATTGATAGTGACTGGATCAGACAGGACAGCAGCATCTAGCTTCTCATTATCGAGATAGTGGGTGATTTGTTGAATTTTTGTCATGGTCACAACCTTCTTTCTATGCCTCTATTTTGGCAAAAAATGTCAAAAAAAGCAAGACTTTTCAAAAACTTATCAAAATACTTGAAAGTGTTTACAAGAAGTGATAAAATGGTGAATGTAGGAAAGTGAAAACGATATTTTCAATAGAAGAAAGGAAACTATATGAACACAGACGACACAGTAACGATTTATGATGTCGCCCGTGAAGCGGGAGTTTCGATGGCGACAGTCAGTCGAGTAGTGAATGGAAACAAGAACGTCAAAGAAAACACACGTAAAAAAGTTTTAGAGGTCATTGATCGTCTTGACTATCGTCCAAATGCAGTGGCACGTGGACTAGCCAGCAAGAAGACTACAACAGTCGGCGTTGTTATTCCAAATATTACCAATAGCTATTTCTCAACCTTGGCAAAAGGGATTGACGATATTGCTGAAATGTATAAATACAATATTGTCTTGGCTAACAGTGATGAGGACGACGATAAGGAAGTATCCGTTGTCAATACGCTCTTCTCTAAGCAGGTGGATGGCATTATTTTCATGGGCTATCATCTGACGGAGAAAATTCGCTCAGAGTTTTCACGTTCACGCACACCGGTCGTTTTGGCGGGTACTGTCGATGTGGAGCATCAGCTTCCGAGCGTCAATATTGACTACAAGCAAGCAACAGTTGATGCTGTAGAATTACTGGCTAAGCGCAATAAGAAAATTGCCTTTGTCAGCGGACCGCTTGTAGATGATATCAACGGGAAAATCCGTCTATCAGGCTATAAAGATGGCTTGAAGAACAAGAAACTTTCATACAGCGAAGGCTTGGTTTTTGAATCTAAATATTCTTATGATGATGGCTACCATTTGGCAGAGCGTGTCATTGCTTCCAAAGCAACAGCTGCTTTTGTCACAGGAGATGAATTGGCAGCAGGCCTCTTAAATGGTCTGTCTGATCAAGGAATCAAGGTTCCAGAAGATTTTGAAATCATTACCAGTGATGATTCGCAAGTAGCTCGTTTCACTCGTCCTAACCTTTCCACAATCGGTCAGCCCCTCTATGACATCGGCGCTATCAGTATGCGCATGCTGACTAAGATTATGCATAAGGAAGAATTGGAAGAACGCGAAGTTCTCCTGGCTCACAGTATTAGCGAGCGTAAATCAACTCGGAAATAAGCGGTGAGCCGCAAGTCTGATTAGGAACTTCTCTGAACTCGAAAAGTGAGTGAAGAGACTAAGTCAATGACTGCTTTAAGAAATTTTCACTATTATTGAGTGAGGCTGAGTCGTAGTACCTCAGCCTTTTTTTGTTTCCATTCAGTTAGAGCAGTTTTCTATATGCTATCAGGCTTTGGATGGATTTTTTACCTCATTTGCCCTTGTGGTTTTCCTTTTTATTTGATTTTCGGTATAATAGGAAGTATGAAAGTATTACTGTATCTTGAAGGAAAGTCCGTTTTGGAGAAATCAGGAATCGGCCGAGCCCTACAGCATCAGATGCATGCCTTGGATTTGGCTGGGATTCCTTATACGACGGACGTTTTAGGAGATTATGATGTGGTCCACATCAATACCTATGGTCCCCGTAGCTTGCTTCTTCTGCATGCTGCCAAGAGGGGCAATAAAAAAGTGATTATGCATGGGCATTCGACCAAGGAGGACTTTGAAAATTCCTTTATTGGTTCCAATCTTTTCGCCCCGCTCTTTGGTAAATATCTGACGCACATGTATAAAAAGGCGGATTTTATTGTCACGCCTTCAGAGTATTCTAAGCAGCTTATCCAGTCTTATGGTGTCACTACACCCATGGTGGCTGTCTCAAACGGTATTGACTTACCAAAGTATAAGAAAGATGCTCATAAGGAAGAGGTTTTTAAAAAGTACTTCAAGATTGAAGAGGGGCAGAAGGTGGTCGTCTGTGCTGGCCTTTATTTCCGCCGCAAGGGGATTGAGGATTTTGTAGAGGTTGCCCGCAGGATGCCAGATGTACGCTTTATCTGGCTGGGCTCTATCAATCTCTGGCTGATTCCGCGCAAGATTCGCCGTTTGGTCCTCTTTGACCATCCTGATAATGTCGAATTTCCCGGGTATTTTAAGGGAGCGGTATTTCAGGGAGCCATGTCTGGAGCAGATGCCTTCTTTTTCCCGTCCTATGAGGAAACTGAAGGAATTGTTGTCCTGGAAGCCTTGGCCAGTGAGCAGAATGTTGTGCTGCGTGATATTCCAGTCTATCAGGGCTGGGTGGATGAGCGTTCAGCCGAGCTCTGTCATAACGTAGACGAGTTTGTCCAGTCTCTGAGAAATGTCTTAGATAAAAAGGTGGACAAGCGCGAAGCAGGCTATCAGGTGGCTAAAAGCCGGTCTATTGACGATGTTGCAGATCAGTTAGTCAAGGCTTATCAAACAGTTTTGGAGATGTAAGATGCGTATTGGTCTTTTTACAGATACCTATTTTCCTCAGGTCTCTGGGGTTGCTACCAGTATTCGGACTTTGAAGACGGAGCTGGAAAAATTGGGTCACACGGTATTTATTTTTACGACGACGGACAAGGATGTCAATCGTTATGAGGATTGGCAGATTATTCGGATTCCCAGCGTACCTTTCTTTGCCTTTAAGGACCGAAGAGTGGCTTATCGAGGCTTTTCTCATGCCTTAGAAATTGCCCGTCAGTACCAGCTGGATATTATCCATACCCAGACTGAATTTTCACTAGGGCTACTGGGGATTTGGATTGCCAAAGAGCTGCGGATTCCGGTAGTACATACCTACCATACCCAGTATGAAGATTATGTGCACTATATTGCCAAGGGGATGGTCATCCGTCCTAGCATGGTCAAATATATCGTCCGTGGTTTTATGAGTGACTTGGATGGGGTTATCTGCCCTAGCGAGATTGTTTATGACCTTTTGGTTGATTATAAAATCGAAGCAGAAAAACGGGTGATTCCGACAGGGATTGAGCTGGCGAAGTTTGAGCGTCCAGAAATTTCGCGTGAGGATATCAAGAAGCTGCGTTTCAAGCTAGGACTGGCTGAAGATGAGATAATGCTGCTCAGTCTGTCCCGTATTTCTTATGAAAAGAATATCCAGGCTATCGTTGAGGCGATGCCTGCCGTCCTTGAAGAAAATGACAAAGTCAAGCTAGTCGTTGTCGGCGACGGTCCCTATGCGGAAGACTTGAAAGAACTGGTTGCCAAGCTTCAGATTGAAGAAGCTGTCATCTTTACGGGGATGATTGCTCCTAGTGATACGGCCCTTTACTATAAAGCTGCGGATTTCTTTATATCCGCGTCAACCAGTGAGACCCAAGGTCTGACTTATCTGGAAAGCTTAGCCAGCGGCACACCGATTATTGCTCATGGCAATCCTTATCTGGATAATGTTATCAGTGACAAGATTTTTGGAACCCTTTATTACCAAGAGCGGGATTTATCTGGCGCTATTTTAGAGGCAATTATTGCGACACCTGATATGGATGAGCAGAAGTTAGAAGACAAGCTTTACGAGATTTCAGCGGAGAATTTTGGCCGCAGAGTCTATGAGTTTTATCTGGATTTGACTATTTCCAAGGACTTCCATAACGAGCTTAGCCCAGAGGAAAGTGCTGCCAAGCGTCTGGCCAAGACGGTGGCCTATTTGCCTGGAAAAGTCATTTCTCTACCCATCAATGGCTCCGTTCGTATCCTCAAAGCTTCGAGTAAGCAAGTGAAAAAAATCAGGAATATTACTAAATTATTAGAATAGAAACATGCCTTGCATCATTGTGGCAATAGCTATTTATGCAAGGTTTTATTTAGAAATAGAGGAGAAATCTTATGAAAAAATATCTCAAACAGCTGCCTTTGTTGCTTTTGTTCTATGGCATTGTCGTTGGTTCGGGCTTGATTTGGGAACAAATTTGGCAATATTTTATAAATAATACAGAAAGTATGGGAAGCGATTTGAACTGGCTTTCTAATCTTAATTTATTTTATTATGCTGTGCTGCTTCCTTTGATTGGTGCAGTGATTGTTTATATAAATACTCGGATGCAAGGTTTTTCACTGCCCTTTCTTCTTTTGATTCCAGGGGTTCAGTATTATTATCTATTCAAAAACTTTTTTGACGGACTTTTTTACTCAGGAGACAAGATTTATAATCCAATCACTTCCACGCTTTATAATGCTAGGGATATTCATGTCTTGTTATTCCTTTCTTTGGGAGGAATGCTGTTGGCAGAGCAATACCGTAAAAAACGTCAAGCTGCCACTTTGAGTCAAGAGGCTCTAAATCGTTTTTCTGGTTTTGATGGACAATAGCTCTTGCAAATTTTTCCAATCGTGCTATAATGTTTTCTAGAGACAAATCACCTGCAGGAAATCTTTTAGAGAGCGCGTGGAGCTGGAAATCGCGTAGAGGATGCAGTTGGGACTACTCTATCAGCTTTTATGCAAACATAAAACGGTGGCTACGTTAGAGCCGATTCGAGGTGTAAGTCTTTTGACTTACATAAATGAAGGTGGAACCACGTTGCGACGTCCTTTTAGGATGTCGTTTTTTGTTTTGTCAGAAGGAGGAAGAATGATGCTTTATATGATTGGCGGATCGCCTTGTAGTGGGAAGTCAACAATTGCTTCACTTCTTGCTAGACAGTATCAGCTGCTTCATATCAAGCTGGATGATTTGGTAGACGAGATGATGAGTCAAGCAAGTGCAGATTCACAGCCGATTTGCCTTCTTAGACAGGACAGAAATCCGGAACAAATCTGGATGAGAAATCCAGAAGAGATGGCAGATGAAGAATGGCGCTTTTATGAAGAGATTTTTCCTTATGTAAAATCTTACTTGATAAAAAATCAAGATAGACCACTCTTGGTTGAGGGGGCAGGACTCTTGCCTCACTTGGTAAAGGAGCTTGAATGTCCAGCGTCTTCCTATCTATGCTTGACTCCGACAGCTGATTTTCAGAAAAAGCATTATAGGCAGAGAGAATGGGTTCCTTATGTCTTAGAGGGAACAACCAATCCTGAGCAAGCTTTTGAAAACTGGATGCAGCGAGACATTCTTTTTGCCCAAATGGTTCGGAAGGAAGCGGTGAGATTAGGCTATCCTAGCCTCATAACAGATGGTAGTCAGTCAGAAAAGCAGACTGCGGAAGAGATTGCTCGAATCTTTAAATTGCTTAACAGAAAAAAAATATAATATTAAAGGAGAAAACACATGATTAAGATTACTTTCCCAGATGGCGCTGTTCGTGAATTCGAATCTGGCGTGACAACTTTTGAAATTGCTCAATCTATCAGCAATTCCCTAGCTAAAAAAGCTTTGGCTGGTAAATTCAACGGCAAATTGATTGATACGACTCGTGCTATCACTGAAGATGGTGCCATTGAAATCGTGACACCTGACCACGAAGACGCTTTTAGACATCTTGCGTCACTCTGCTGCTCACTTGTTTGCACAAGCAGCTCGCCGTCTTTTCCCAGATATTCACTTGGGCGTTGGTCCTGCCATTCAGGATGGTTTCTACTACGATACGGACAATCAAGCAGGGCAAATTTCAAATGAAGACCTGCCTCGTATTGAAGAAGAAATGAAGAAAATCGTCAAAGAAAACTTCCCATCCATCCGTGAGGAAGTGACCAAGGATGAGGCGCGTGAAATTTTCAAAAACGATCCTTACAAGTTGGAATTGATTGAAGAGCACTCAGAAGATGAGGGCGGTTTGACCATCTACCGTCAAGGCGAATATGTGGATCTCTGCCGTGGGCCTCACGTTCCATCCACAGGTCGAATCCAAATCTTCCATCTCTTGAACGTGGCTGGAGCATACTGGCGCGGGAACAGCGACAATGCTATGATGCAGCGGGTCTATGGTACTGCTTGGTTTGACAAGAAAGACCTGAAGAAATATCTGCAAATGCGGGAGGAAGCCAAAGAACGTGACCATCGTAAGTTAGGGAAAGAGCTGGATCTCTTCATGATTTCTCAAGAAGTTGGTCAAGGTTTGCCATTCTGGCTGCCAAATGGTGCGACGGTCCGTCGCGAGTTGGAGCGCTACATAGTTGACAAAGAGTTGGCTTCTGGCTACCAACACGTCTACACTCCGCCTTTGGCTTCTGTGGAGCTTTATAAGACTTCTGGCCACTGGGAGCACTACCAAGAGGATATGTTCCCAACCATGGATATGGGTGATGGAGAAGAGTTTGTTTTGCGTCCGATGAACTGCCCTCACCACATCCAGGTCTACAAACACCATGTTCACTCTTACCGTGAGCTGCCAATCCGTATTGCTGAGATTGGCATGATGCACCGTTACGAAATCTGGTGCCCTGACTGGTCTTCAACGTGTACGCGAAATGTCCTTGAATGACGGTCACCTCTTTGTTACTCCTGAACAAATCCAAGAAGAATTCCAGCGTGCGCTGCAGTTGATTATCGACGTTTACGCTGATTTCAACTTGACAGAATATCGTTTCCGTCTCTCTCTTCGTGACCCTCAGGATACGCATAAGTATTTTGATAACGATGAGATGTGGGAAAATGCCCAAACCATGCTGCGAGCAGCCTTGGACGAAATGGGTGTGGACTACTTTGAAGCAGAAGGAGAAGCAGCCTTCTACGGTCCTAAACTTGATATCCAGGTTAAAACAGCCCTAGGAAATGAAGAAACTCTGTCAACTATCCAGCTGGACTTCCTCTTGCCAGAGCGTTTTGATCTCAAGTATATCGGAGCTGACGGTGAAGAGCATCGCCCAGTTATGATTCACCGTGGGGTTATCTCAACTATGGAGCGCTTCACAGCTATCTTGATTGAGAATTACAAGGGTGCCTTCCCGACTTGGCTGGCTCCGCATCAAGTGACTTTGATTCCAGTTTCTAATGAAGCCCATATTGACTATGCTTGGCAAGTAGCTAAAAAGCTGCGTGATAGGGGTGTCCGTGCTGATGTGGATGAGCGTAATGAAAAGATGCAGTACAAGATTCGTGCCTCACAAACTAGCAAGATTCCTTATCAGCTCATCGTTGGTGACAAGGAAGTAGAAGACGGTACTGTCAATGTCCGCCGCTACGGTCAAAAAGAAACACATACAATACCAGTAGACGAATTTGTAGAGCAAATCTTAGCAGACATTGCCAGCAAATCCCGCGTTGAAAAGTAGAATTCATTAGATAACAATTAAAACCCGAGCAATTAGCTCGGGTTTAATTATTTTCTATCTGTAGGTAAAAACTTCTTTAACTAATTATGTTAGCAAGTTTAATCTTAATTCAAGTATTTATCCACATAATCATCAAAATCAGGATACTCATTTCGGTTCATGGCATAGAGCATTTCCCCATAGAGAGGGTCACTAGACGGGTCATCAGGTTCTAGAAGAGTAGCTATTTTCATATCATCATCTGGGAAAGGATGGTGTAGTGATAGGTGTCGCTGACAGTGATACTGTAATATTTGGTGTTATCTTGATAGCCTGACTTATCTATCTTATAGTGAAATTCTTTATCGCCTAGCTTGCCGGTCTTGTCATTGAAGACAATGTCAATGTCCTCTCCATTTGCTTTCTGAGCCTTCCATTTTCCTTGAAAGCTAGCGTAATGACCACAAGCGCTGAGAAAGATTAGTGTTAAGAAAGTGGTGAAAAGCAATGTCAGTTTTTTCATATCGTTCTCCTTGTCTATCCTTTGATATTATTCTATCACAAATATTAAAAATAAAAAAGCTGAGATGGTAAACTCAGCTTTTGAACAGTAGGTCTGTATTTAAGCTACTTATTCTGCAGCTTGAGCCCAGCGTTGGGATAGCTTGCGCGAGAAGCTGGAAATGGCGAAGTTAATCAGGAAATAGATGGCTGCTACCAGTAGGTAGAGTGCGAAGACCTGTTCAGCTTCAAAATAGCGTCCCATTAGAATTTGAGCAGAACCAAAGAGTTCTTGGAGCGCAATAACAGAATAGAGCAGGCTGGTATCCTTAATCACTGTGACAAACTGAGAAATGATGGCTGGCAGCATTTTCCGAATAGCCTGAGGTAGGATGATATAACGCAGAATCTGAAACTGAGTAAATCCTTGAGATAAGCCAGCTTCAGTTTGACCTGGGTCAATGGCATTGAGGCCGCCTCGGATAATTTCTGCCAAAGCAGCAGAAGTAAAGACAGTGAAGCTGATGATACCGGCTGGCGTTGACTTAATCTGAAAGACTAAAAAGATGGTGAAGATCCAGAGCAGATTGGGTACATTACGGACAAATTCGATATAAATGCTGGCAATCAGTTTGAGCAGTTTATTTTTTCCATTTCGCATGACGGCTAGAATAGTTCCAAAAATCGTGGATAGGACAATGGAAATGAAAGAAATTTGCAGCGTCAGCCAGAGCCCCTTAAGGATAAAGAGGAGGTTGGTTGCGGTTAAGACTTTTAAAATATTTTCCATAGAGACCTCCTTAGATGCTGTAAGCTTGTTTATTGGCTTCCTCTACCCTGCGTCCCCAGCTAGCGATTGGGAAGCAAAGGAGGAAGTAGAGCAGAGCTGCTCCGGCAAAGGCTGGGATGTAGTTGGAGTTCAGAGCAGACCAGGACTTGGTCACGAACATCAGATCCATACCAGAGATAATAGCGACGGTAGATGTATTTTTTATCAGATTGACGACCTGATTGATTAACGGTGGCAGGATAATCCGAAAAGCTTGGGGCAGGATGATGTATCGCATAGTTTCTACATAGGTAAAGCCTTGAGATAGTGCAGCTTCGGTCTGCCCGCGAGGAATGGACTGGATACCTGAGCGGATAACTTCAGCGATATAAGCACCATGATACAGTCCTACACAGAGAACCGCAGTCCAATAGATTGAGGGCATGATGGTATAATTGCTAACTAACGGAAGACCGTAAAAGACAATTACAAATTGCACTAAGAGTGGTGTATTCTGGTAAAACTCAACAAACACGAGCTAGACCACGTAGAACTTTATGCTTACCTGTGCTAATAGCTCCGAAGAAAATCCCTAGTAAAAGAGCCAAGGCCAGAGCGCCGATAGAAATAGCTAAGGTAAAGAGGAATCCTTGGAAAAACTTGCCAAAGTCCGCAAAGTAGGCCTGCCAAGAAGAAATACTAAAACTCATGGGGTCTCCTTTCTAATCATCTGTTGAAGCAGATGGTTTTAAATCATATTTGTCATAAATTTTCTGCAGACTGCCGTCTTCCTTCCATTTAGAGATTAGGCCATCTACATAGTCATTCAATTGAGTATTGGATTTTTTTGTTACCACACCATAATCGGCTTTTTTGAAGCTGTAATCCAGAATGTTTGACTTGGAACTTACATAGCCGGTCAGGATGGACTTATCAACAGAAATGGCATCAATACGGTGAGCCCGCAAGGAAACAGCAAGTTCAGGATAGGAGCCTAACTCCACATATTTGAAGTTGAGCTTTTTCTCTTGGGCGATTTCTTCTAGCAAGGTCTGAGTGATAGAGCCTTGAACGACGCCGATAGTCTTGTTATTCAAGTCCTTAACGTCTGTAATTTTGCTAGATTTATTAACTAGAAAACCAGAAGCATCTGTGTAGTAAGGGGTTGTAAAATTATAGATTTCCTTACGCTCATCTGTGATGGTAAAGGTCGCAATAACCATGTCAACTTGCCCATTGTCCAGAAGGGGCCCGCGTGTTTGTGCGGTAACTGGAACGTAGTTGATTTTGACGCCTAGTTCCTTAGCAATCTTCTTTGCAATATCGATTTCTAGACCGCTGTATGTATTGCTATCAGGATTGAGGTAACCAAAGTTAGGTACATCCTGCTTGACACCGACATTGAGGACACCGCGTTTTTGGATGGCCTTGACCTGTTGGCTGGTACTGGAATCGGCTTGTGCAGGAACTGCATTAATAAAGCCTAGAGTCAGAAGGAGTAAGAGTAGGCTGATGAGTATTTTTTGTAATTTCATAGGTCTTCTCCTTTTTAAGAAAGCACGTTATCACTCTCATGGTTGATAATTTTACTGAGAAATTGCTTAGCGCGAGGTTCAGTAGGATTGTCAAAGAAAGCATCTACATCAGTAGTATCCACCAGCACTTCACCATCTGCCATGAAGATAATGCGGTCAGCTACCTCACGGGCAAACCCATTTCGTGTGTGATCACAATCATGTTCATGCCGTCTTTGGCTAATTTTTGCATAACAGCCAGAACATCCCCGATTGTTTCAGGGTCCAGGGCAGAAGTCGGTTCATCAAAGAGCAGGAGCTCAGGGTGCATGGCTAAACCACGGGCAATAGCAATCCTTTGCTTTTGTCCACCGGACAGCATGCCTGGGTAAGAGTCTTTCTTGTCCCACATGTTGACAAATTCTAGATATTTTTGAGCGATTTTTTTAGCTTCTTGTTTATCCATTCCTAGAACTTTAATAGGCGCCAAAGTGACATTTTCTAACACCGTTTTGTGGGGGTAAAGATTAAAATGTTGAAAGACCATTCCGACTTCTTTGCGTAAGTTAACCAGATCTTTGGCAGCAGTGTTCGCGACCTCATGGCCATTGACAATCAGACTTCCCTGGTCAATACCTTCTAAAGCGTTGATTGTACGGATAAGAGTAGATTTTCCTGAGCCGGATGGTCCCAGCAGTACAACTACTTGCCCTTTTTCAAAACTGAGATTGATATTGCGCAGAGCATGGTAGTCTCCGTAATACTTTTCGACATTTTTAAATTCAACTAAAGCCATATCTTTCTCCTTTGTGTTAGATAATATGACATAGATTTTTACCATAGAATAAATAAACTGTCAAATTGAATAAAAAAATGACTATTTTTTTATTCTGAGAAAAATTTTTTTGGATGAGAATCGTCCATTTTCTACAAAATGTGGAATAAAAAAATGGTTTGAATTAGTGTTTTTTTAAGAAAACTTTTGGTATAATAAGACTATATAAATAAATAAAATTGGATTGGGAGTCTAGCTAGGCAAACTAGATTGCCTTTTGCACGTGTTGATGCAGGACGACTTAGCTGACTATGTCACAACTTTTCTATCATGGAGTTGATTCAATCCCAATCTTATGTTAAGGTGAACATATGAAGAAAATATTAGTTGTAGATGATGAGAAACCAATCTCAGATATTATTAAGTTTAATATGGCCAAGGAAGGCTATGAGGTTTTGACTGCCTTTGATGGCAAGGAAGCTTTGGAAATGTTTGAAGCAGAACAGCCGGACATCTTGATTCTGGACTTGATGCTGCCAGAAGTGGACGGACTGGAAGTGGCTCGGACTATTCGCAAGACCAGCAATGTGCCGATTATTGTATTGTCTGCTAAGGACAGTGAGTTTGACAAGGTTATCGGCCTTGAAATAGGTGCAGATGACTATGTGACCAAGCCTTTCTCAAATCGTGAGCTGCAGGCGCGTGTCAAGGCACTTCTTCGTCGGGCAGACCTTGTTGTGGAAAACCAAGTAGAAGAAAGTGGCCCGAACGAGCTGACCATTGGGGAACTGCAGATTTTGCCAGATGCTTTGTAGCTAAGAAGCATGGCAAGGAGCTGGAGCTAACCCACCGTGAGTTTGAACTGCTTCACCATTTGGCGACACATATCGGTCAGGTCATGACACGTGAGCACTTGCTGGAAACAGTATGGGGCTATGACTATTTTGGCGATGTCCGTACAGTGGATGTGACTATCCGACGCCTGCGTGAAAAGATTGAAGATACGCCAAGCCGGCCTGAGTACATCTTGACTCGCCGCGGAGTTGGCTATTATATGAGAAATAATGATTGAAGCAATTAAACAATTTGTGATTTCTGCGGATTTTGTCTTTGCTATCATTATTATCGGCTTCATTGTAGTTGTTGCCTTGCTTTTATTGGAAAATCGCCGTGATAACCAAAAGCTTGTACAGCTTAATCAGAAGGTTAAAGATTTGATTGCAGGTGACTATTCTGAAGTGCTGGACATGCAGGGAAGTCCGGAAATCACAGATATGACCAACAGTATCAATGATCTTTCAGAGGTCATTCGACTGACACATGAAAACCTTGAGCAAGAAACAAAACGCCTTTCCAGTATCCTGTCCTATATGACAGATGGCGTGCTTGCGACCAACCGCCGGGGGCAGATTATCACTATCAACGATATGGCAACCAAGCAGTTGGGAGTTAAGAGAGATGAGGTCCAAAATATGAGTATTTTGGATCTGCTTTCGATTTCAGACGAGTATGATTTGAGGGACCTGATTACCAATGTTCCTGAGCTGACGATAGACTCTCAGGATGAAAATGGTGAGTATTTGAGCTTGCGGGTTCGCTTTGCCCTGGTAAGGCGGGAGTCGGGCTTCATTTCTGGTTTGGTAGCTGTCTTGCACGATACGACAGAGCAGGACAAGGAAGAGCGGGAGCGTCGCCTCTTTGTCTCTAACGTCAGCCATGAGTTGCGGACTCCGCTGACCAGTGTTAAGTCCTATCTAGAAGCATTGGATGAGGGAGCCTTGTCTGAGCCAGTAGCACCGGACTTTGTCAAGGTATCGCTCAATGAAACCAACCGCATGATGCGGATGGTGACGGACTTGCTCAGCTTGTCACGTATCGACAACGAGACTAGTCATCTGGAAGTGGAGCTGACGAATTTTACAGCCTTTATCACCTTATCCTCAATCGCTTTGACAAGATAAAAAATCAAGACGAAACCAAGAAATACGAGATTATCCGTGATTATCCGATAACACCGATTTGGGTAGAGATTGATACAGATAAGCTGACCCAGGTGATTGATAATATCATGAACAATGCCATCAAGTATTCGCCAGATGGTGGAACCATTACTGTTTCCATCAAGACAACGGATGAGCAGTTGATTCTCTCTATTGCAGACGAAGGACTAGGAATTCCCAAGCAGGACTTGCCTAAGATTTTTGATCGCTTTTATCGAGTGGACAAGGCACGTAGCCGTGCACAGGGCGGAACAGGTCTGGGGCTGGCTATTGCTAAGGAAATTATCAAGCAGCATCAGGGCTTTATCTGGGCTAAGAGTGAGTATGGTGTGGGCTCGACCTTTACCATTGTCTTGCCTTATGAGAATGATGGTGTCCGGGATGACGACTGGGATAATGAAGATGATATATAGAAAGTAAACATGACTAAAGGATTTCAATACAGTATTCTGGCGTCAGGATCAAGTGGTAACTGTTTCTATCTGGAAACAGATCAAAAGCGGATTCTGGTTGACGCTGGCTTATCAGGCAAGAAAATTACGAGCTTGCTGGGCGAAATTGGCCGCAAGCCTGAGGATTTGGATGCTATTTTAGTGACTCATGAGCACAAGGATCACATTCATGGTGTTGGTGTATTGGCTCGCAAGTATCATCTGGATATTTATGCTAATGAGGCCACTTGGAAGGCTATGGAAAAGGACCTGGGCAAGCTGGATGCTAGTCAAAAGCATATCTTTGAATTGGGCAAGACCAAGACCTTTGGAGACTTGGATGTGGAGAGCTTTGGTGTTAGTCATGACGCAGCCTGTCCACAATTTTACCGCTTTATGAAGGATGACAAGAGTTTTGTCATGCTGACGGATACGGGCTATGTCAGTGACCGGATGGCTGGAATTATCGAAAATGCCGATGCTTACCTGATTGAGAGCAACCATGATATTGAAATTCTCCGCAGCGGTGCCTACCCATGGAGTCTCAAGCAGCGGATTCTGTCGGATATGGGTCACTTGTCCAATGAAGATGGAGCAGAGACTATGATTCGGACTCTGGGCAATCGCACCAAGCGAATATATCTGGGCCATCTCAGTAAGGAAAATAATATCAAAGAATTGGCTCACATGACCATGGTCAATCAACTGGCTCAAGCCGATATGGCAGTCGGTCACGACTTCCAGGTCTATGATACCTCGCCTGATAACGCAACGCCTTTGACGAGTATTTAAACACCAGACCGAAAGGTTTAGTTTTCTCGCTCTAGTGCGGTATCCATTAAATATTTAAAAAGCAACAATTTTATTTTACAAAGGAGCTTGTATGCGGCCAATTTATTTTGTGGTAGGTCTATTATCTTTAGGGTTGGGAGTTTTGGGGATTTTTCTGCCTCTCCTGCCGACGACACCATTTCTTCTCTTGTCCATTGCCTGCTTTTCGCGCAGTTCCAAGCGCTTTGAGAATTGGCTCTATCATACAAAGATGTATCAGACCCTATGTGGCAGATTTTCGAGAGACAGGAACGATTGCCAAGGAGCGTAAGAAAAAGATCATCGTTTCCATCTATATCTTGATGGGGATTTCCATTTTTCTAGCGCCTATTATTTGGGTTAAGATTGGACTGTTGGGTCTGACCGTTTTTTTATCACCTATTATTTGTTTAAAGTAATTCCGGATAAGGAATAGAAATCACTGTCAGCAGGTGCGTTTGCGCCTGTTTTTTTGTTATAATAGAGACTGTATATCTTTGGAAAGGAAAAAGGTATCGTGCTGCTTATCTGACTGAAGTCAGCATGATCTAAAATAGTAATGGAAAATTTGAAAAAAAGCATTGCTGGAGCAGTTTGACTTGGTTTTTCTCTGATGAGACCTTGTTGGAAACGGCTTTTACTCATACGAGCTATGCCAATGAGCACCGCCTCTTAAAAAAATTTCACACAATGAGCGCTTGGAATTTTTTTAGGAGACGCTGTTCTGCAACTGATTATTTCGGAGTATCTTTATACCAAGTATCCTAAGAGACCAGAGGGCGATCTGTCCAAGCTGCGCTCCATGATTGTTCGGGAAGAGAGCCTGGCAGGATTTGCCCGTGATTGTCAGTTTGATCAGTTTATCAAGCTGGGACGCGGAGAGGAGAAGTCTGGCGGCCGGAATCGTGATACGATTTTTAGGAGATTTGTTCGAGGCCTTTTTAGGCGCTTTGCTCTTGGATAAGGGTGTGGAAGCAGTCAAAAGCTTTCTCTATCAAGTCATGATTCCCAAGGTGGAAGCGGGAGATTTTTGAGCGGGTGACGGACTATAAGACAAAGCTGCAGGAGTTGCTGCAGATTAATGGCGATGTGGAAATTGCCTATCAGGTCGTCTCCGAGACAGGGCCGGCTCATGCCAAAAAAATTTCGAGGTGGCCGTTCTCATCAATGGTCGTAAGTCCGGTCAAGGCCAGGGGCGTTCTAAAAAGCTGGCCGAGCAGGAAGCTGCTAAAAACGCATTTGAAAAAGGAAAGTTCTTCATGTTTTTTAAAGGAAATTGAAATTCAGGGCTTCAAGTCATTTGCTGATAAGACTAAAGTTGTCTTTGATCAGGGAGTGACAGCGGTTGTTGGGCCAAATGGTTCCGGCAAGTCCAATATTACGGAGAGCCTGCGCTGGGCCTTGGGAGAGTCCAGTGTGAAAAGTCTGCGGGGCGGCAAGATGCCCGATGTGATTTTTGCGGGAACAGAAACCCGCAAGCCACTAAATTACGCATCAGTGGTAGTGGTTCTGGATAACAGTGACCAATTTATCAAGGATGCTGCCAATGAGATTCGGGTGGAGCGTCACATTTACCGCAGCGGTGACAGTGAGTATAAGATTGACGGTAAAAAAGTCCGTCTGCGCGATGTCCATGATCTCTTCATGGATACTGGGCTGGGACGAGATTCCTTCTCCATCATTTCCCAAGGGAAAGTTGAAGAAATCTTTAACAGCAAGCCGGAGGAACGCCGGGCAATTTTTGAGGAAGCAGCTGGAGTGCTTAAGTATAAGACACGCCGCAAAGAAACGGAAAGCAAGCTTAGTCAAACCCAGGATAATCTGGATCGACTTGAAGACATTATCTACGAGCTGGAGAGCCAGATCAAGCCCTTGGAGAAGCAGGCTGAAACTGCTAAGCGCTTCTTGAGTCTGGATGGCCAGCGCCGAGAGCTTTACTTGGATGTTTTGGTCGCTCAGTTGACAGCTAATAAGGAAAGACTGACCCAGGCTGAAGAAGATTTAACGAGTATCCAGCAGGAGCTAGCAGCCTACTACAGCAAGCGCGATGAGCTGGAAGTTGAAAATCAAACCTTGAAGGCCAAGCGCCATGAGCTCAATCAAACTTTGTCTGATGATCAAGCTAGTTTGCTGGAATTGACCCGCTTAATCAGTGATTTGGAGCGTCAGATTGACCTTTCTAAGCTGGAGTCCAGCCAAGCAGCGACGAGCCGTCGGGAAAATGAAGAACGTTTGGCCGCTTTGTCAGAAAAACTGGCTCAGATAGAAAGCAACATAGAAGACAAGCAGGCTGAATTGAGCCAAATAGCTGCCAAACTGACTGACAATGAGCAGTCTATCACTGCTTTGGAAGCAGAATTAGCAGACTTTTCAGATGATCCAGACCAGCTGATTGAGCATTTGCGTGAGCAGTATGTCAAGCTCATGCAGGAAGAGGCAAATCTTTCTAATGACTTGACTTCTCTGGAGAGCCAGCTGGCTAGTGAGCTTAAATTAGCTGAGAGAAAGAAAGCTGACTATGCTAAGCTGCAGGCTGATTTGGAGGCTAGCCAGACTCAGGAGCAGGCTGGTTTGGGGGAGTTGGAAATTGCTCGCCAAGCCCTCAAGGGCCTACTGGCTGACTACCAGAGTCAGGTTCAGTTGGTAGAGAAGCTAGAGGCTGACTATAAGCATCAGCAGACTAAGATGTTTGAGCTTTTGGATGACCTCAAAAACAAGCAGGCACGTTCCAATAGCTTGGAGGCCATTCTTAAAAATCACAGCAATTTCTATGCTGGAGTCAAGAGTGTGCTGCAGGAGGCTGACCGCCTGGGAGGTATTGTAGGAGCAGTTAGCGAAAAACTCAGCTTTGACCCCCACTATCAGACTGCGCTGGAAATTGCGTTGGGAGCCAGCAGTCAGAATATCATCGTGGAAGATGAGGCGGCTGCGACTCGGGCTATCGAATTTCTGAAGAAAAATCGGGCTGGCCGGGCAACCTTCCTGCCTTTAACAACCATCAAGCCGCGTCAGCTGCCTGACCATAACCGTGCTACAATTGAAAAAAGTGCTGGTTTTCTGGGACTGGCTTCTTCCTTGGTCAGCTATGAGTCATCGTTAGACAGCATTTTTCAAAATCTGCTGGGAACGACTGCTATTTTTGATACAGTGGAGCATGCCCGAGCGGCAGCTCGTCAAGTACGCTATCAGGTTCGCATGGTGACTTTGGATGGGACGGAGCTTCGGACTGGCGGATCTTATGCTGGTGGTGCCAACCGCAATAACAATACTATCTTTATCAAGCCGGAGCTAGATGCTTTGTTTGAGGAGATTAAGCAGAAAAATGCCAGCTTGAAAGAGCAGGAAGAAGCAGTGCAAATTCTGCAAAACCAGCTAAGTCAGGCTAAGCAGGTATTGGAACAAATCAAGACAGACGGTGAGCAGGCTCGCTTGGCTGAGCAAAAGGCTAATCTAGCCTATGAACAGTTAGCCAAACGCGTAGAAGAGCTCACAAGCCTGAAAAATCTACAGGAACAGGAGTTGGCTGGTCAATCTGCTTTGGATATCTCAGAAGAAAAAGACCGACTGCAGACCCGCTTGACTGAGATTGAGCAAGAAAAAACGGATATCACAGCAGAAATAGAGCAGGTTAAGTCGAACAAAGATGCTGTTCAAGCTCGTTTCGACAAGCTTTCCTCTCGCCTAGCAGAACTCAAGCTCCAGCGGACAGAGCTGACCTCCAATCAACGCTTTGAAAAGAATGACTTGGAACGTCTGTCCGAGGAAAAAGCCAGCCTTGCAAAAGAGCAGTCGACCTTGGAACTTTTGATGGAGCAAAAGGAGCAGTCCAGCTTGCAAAAGGTGGATATTACGATTCTGGAAGAGCAATTAGAGACCGCCAAGCAAGAAAAGATTGAGCTGGATCAAAGACTGATTCGTCTGAAATTTGAGCTTGAAGATCTAGAAGGTCAGTCTGACGATATTGCCAGTCGTTTGGAGCAAGCCCGCCATCAAAAATGAAGAATTGATTCGCCGGCAGGCTAAAGCAGAGGCAGAAAAGGATAAGCTCATGGATGTCATGCGCCGTCTGGCAAGCAATCTGACAGATGACTATCAGATGAGCTTTGATGAAGCAAGCAGCCAGGCTCGGCCTTTAGAAAGTTTACCAGCTGCTGAAAGCCAAGTTAAGGATCTGGAAAAAGCCATTCGAGCTTTAGGTCCAGTCAATCTGGAAGCAGTTGAGCAGTTTGAAGAAGTCAGCAACCGTTTGAACTTCCTCAATGAGCAGCGAGACGATGTCCTATCAGCCAAAAATCTGCTCTTAGAGACGATTGAAGAGATGAATGACGAAGTCAAGGAACGTTTTAAATCAACCTTTGAAGCCATTCGTGAAAGCTTCAAAGTGACTTTCCGTCAGATGTTTGGCGGTGGTTCGGCAGACCTGATATTGACGGAGGGAGACTTGCTGACAGCTGGTGTAGAAATCTCCGTGCAGCCACCGGGAAAGAAATCCAGTCGCTTAATCTGATGAGCGGTGGCGAGAAGGCCTTGTCAGCTTTGGCTCTACTCTTCTCTATCATCCGCGTTAAGACCATTCCTTTTGTCATCTTGGACGAGGTCGAAGCAGCGCTGGACGAAGCGAATGTTAAACGCTTTGGGGATTATCTCAATCGATTTGACAAGGACAGCCAATTCATCGTGGTCACTCACCGTAAGGGAACCATGTCAGCTGCAGACTCTATTTACGGAGTTACCATGCAGGAATCTGGGGTTTCCAAGATTGTCTCGGTCAAGTTAAAAGATTTAGAAAGTATGTAAAATGAGTATAAAATTAGTAGCAACGGATATGGATGGCACCTTTTTGGACAGTAAAGGTCAGTTTGATATGGACCGCCTCAAGCAAGTTTTGGCTCGCTTCAAAGAAAAAGATATGTACTTTGCCGTAGCCAGCGGACGGGGTCTCTTGTCGCTGGAAAAGCTGTTTGAGGAAGTACGCAATGAGATTATTTTTATTGCTGAAAACGGTAGTTTAGTGGAATTTCACGGCGAGGATCTCTATGAAGCAACCATGCCTCGGAATTTTTATCTCAATGTTTTTGACAAGCTGCAGGAATCTCCCTATGTCAATGTCAACGAGCTGCTTTTGACGGGCAAACGTGCCTGCTATGTCTTGGAGACTGTGGATCCGACCTATCTTTCTTTCAGTGCTCATTATAATGAAAATATTCAAAAAGTAGCTAGCCTGGCTGATATCGACGATGAAATTTTCAAGTTTACGACCAATTTTGCTGAGGACCAAGTCGCAGCTGGTGAAGCTTGGGTCAATGAGAATATCGATGGAGTCAAGGCCATGACAACTGGCTACAAGTCCATTGACATCGTTCTGGACCATGTGGATAAGGGGGTTGCCATTGTCGAGCTGGCCAAGAAGCTAGACATAGATCTTTCTCAGGTTATGGTTTTTGGCGATAATCTCAACGATATGCACATGATGCAGGTGGCTGGCTATCCGATCGCGACTGAAAATGCTCGCCCTGAGATTTTAGAAGTCGCCAAGGAAGTCATCGGCCACCATGATGCTCAGTCGGTTATCACTTACATGGAGGGATTGTAATGGCAGATATAAAACTGATTGCTCTGGACTTGGATGGGACTCTCCTGACTTCAGACAAGAAGATTTCTGAGCGTAATTTAGCAGCTTTAAAAGCAGCTCAGGCCAAGGGAGTTAAGGTAGTTCTGACTACTGGCCGCCCTCTTAAGGCCATGGACTTTTTCCTGCATGAGCTGGGAACAGACGGTCGAGAGGATGAGTACACCATTACTTTTAATGGTGGTCTTGTTCAGCGCAACACTGGAGAAATCCTTGATAAAACAGTCTTTTCTTATGATGATGTGGCTCGGATTTACGAGGAGACGGACAAGCTCTACATACCGCTTGATGCTATCTGCGAAGGACTTGTCTATCAGATTCAGTCCGATCAAGATTCGCTTTATGCTCAGTTCAATCCTGCTCTGACCTTTGAGTCCATTGATTTTAGTGATTTGTCCAGCCAGCAGACTTATAACAAATGTGTCACTGCTTATGCTCAAGAACCACTGGATGCGGCTATTGAGCAAATTTCACCGGAATTATTTGAGCGCTATGAGATTTTTAAATCTAGAGAAATGCTGCTGGAGTGGTCCCCTAAAAATGTCCATAAGGCTAATGGTTTGGAGAAACTAATTGCCCATTTAGGCATTGAGAGAAGTCAGGTCATGGCTTGTGGTGATGAAGCCAACGATCTGTCTATGATTGAGTGGGCTGGTCTGGGAGTAGCCATGCAGAATGCAGTAGCCATCGTCAAAGAAGCAGCCAATGTGGTGACACCTATGACTAATGATGAGGATGCAGTGGCTTGGGCTATTGAAGAATATATACTAAAGGAGGATTAGCCGATGGGATTATTTGACCGCCTTTTCGGCCGAAAAAAGCAAGAACCACCGATCGAAGAAGTTGTCAAGGAAGCATTGGAAAACATTGACGAGCTTGAAGAAGAAACAGCGCCTGCTCCAGAAGCAGGAGAAAATCTTGAAGCGGAAGCTGTTCAGTCCTATCAGGACGAGCAGCAACTTGATGACCAAATTTCGGATACAAAAGATAGTTTAGCTGATGTTGAAGAGCCAGCATCTCAAGCTATCCAAGAAGAAAGCAAGGAGCCAGAGCATGAAAGAGAAATTATTGCAGAAAATCAAGAAGTGGCTCAAGGAGCAAGTCAGACTGAAGAAACTTTAGAAGAGCACCAGCCTGAAAGCAGTGACGAAACGGTAGAAGAACTTGTTGAACAAACAAACCTTTCGGATAAAGCATCATCTCATATTGAGCATGAAGCTGTTTCTCATGACGAGGTGGTAACTGATTCAAATAATGAGGTCGAGCTAGAAATAGAAACTGAACCACTGGCAGAATCAGAACAGGTCGATCAAGCAGCTGATGTTGCTGAAGAATCAGAAGCAGCAGCTACAGAAGAGCCTGCAGGACTTCCTCAAGAGGAATCCACTCAGGAAAAATATGACCGCAGCCTAAAGAAGACTCGGACAGGGTTTGGAGCACGGCTCAATGCCTTCTTTGCCAATTTCCGCTCAGTAGATGAAGAGTTCTTCGAAGACTTGGAAGAGCTGCTCATCACTAGTGATGTAGGGGTTCAAGTGGCTTCCAGTCTGACTGAGGAACTACGCTATGAAGCGCGTCTGGGAAATGCTAAAAAACCAGCTGCTCTGCGCCAGCTGATTATTGAAAAATTGGTAGACATTTATGAGAAAGATGGCCGCTTTAATGAAAAAAATCAATTTCCAAAACGGACTGACTGTCATGCTCTTTGTTGGGGTCAACGGAGTCGGTAAGACTACCTCTATCGGTAAACTAGCCTATAAGTACAAAACAACAAGGCAAGAAAGTCATGTTGGTAGCAGCAGATACATTCCGAGCTGGAGCAGTAGCTCAGCTGGCTGAATGGGGTCGGCGCGTTGACGTTCCAGTAGTAACAGGGCCTGAAAAGAGCGACCCTGCCAGCGTGGTTTATGACGGAATGGAGCGTGCTCAGGCAGAGCAGGTTGATGTTCTTATGATTGACACGGCTGGTCGCCTGCAAAATAAGGACAATCTCATGGCGGAACTGGAGAAAATTGGCCGTATTATTAAGCGGGTGGATCCAGAAGCGCCACATGAAACTTTCCTAGCTCTCGATGCTTCAACCGGTCAGAATGCTCTGGTTCAGGCCAAGGAATTTTCTAAAATTACTCCAGTCACAGGAATTGTACTGACGAAGATTGATGGAACAGCTCGAGGTGGGGTTGTGCTAGCCATTCGTCAGGAATTGGATATCCCAGTGAAGCTGATTGGCTTTGGAGAAAAGATTGATGATATCGGTGAGTTTAACTCGGAGAACTTTATGAAAGGCCTGCTTGAAGGCTTGGTATAAAACAAAAAACCAGTATGAGTACTGGTTTTTTTATGAACAATTTTTAAATTTTATTTGTTTGGAGACCACTGCCAGTCAGCTCCAAATTCTCTAAGGAGTTCAAAGGAAGCATCTGGTCCCATAGAACCGACAGGATACTCATGAAGAGGCACTTCGTTGCTATGCCAGAGCTCTTCAATCTGATCGATCAGCTCCCAGCTGGAGCGGACTTCATCCCAGTGGCTGAAGTTGGTTGAGTCATTATTAAGGACGTCAAAGATTAATTTTTCGTAAGGATCAGGGGAAGCACCGCTAGCTGTTGCGTCTGTTCGATAGTCCAGAGAGAGAGGAGCTAAGCTGAAGCGCTCGCCAACCTCTTTACCATTCATGCTGAGAGAGAAGCCCTCAGTCGGCTGGATATGAATGGTCAGAACATTTGGTGCTAATTCCTCACCAAAGATAGACTCCATTTGTTTAAAGACAATATTAACAAGAGTGCCTTTTTCAGTGAGGCGTTTACCAGTTCGGAAGAAAAATGGAACATCACGGAAACGTTCGCTATTTACGAAGAAAGCTCCTGAAGCAAAGGTTTCGGTCATAGAGTCAGGATTGACATTAGGCTCGCTCCGGTAGGAGATGTATTTCTTGCCTTTGACTGTGCCAGACTTATACTGACCGCGGATAAAGAAGCGTTTTAGGTCTTCTTTATTCGGCTCTACCAAGCGTTCAAAAACTTTGACTTTCTCTGCTCGAATGTCCTCTTTGCTGAAGCTTTTCGGCTTGTCCATAGCTAAGAGTGACAGTAGCTGTAAGGTATGATTCTGCACCATATCCCGTAGAGCACCGGACTGGTCATAGTAACCGCCACGTTCTTCGACACCTAGCTTTTCTGCAAAGGTAATCTGGACATTGTCAATGTAGTCACGATTCCAGATGTTTTCAAAGATAAGATTGGCAAAGCGGATAGCGAAGATGCTCTGAATCATTTCCTTGCCTAGATAATGGTCAATACGGAAAATCTGCTCTTCATTAAAGGCAGCCAAGAGTTCTTCATTAAGTTGGCTGGCAGTTGCCAAGTCTGTCCCGAAAGGTTTTTCGACAATCAGGCGTTCAAATCCTTTGCCATCTACGATGTTTTCAGACTTGAGGTGTTTGGCAATGGTTCCGAAAAATTGCGGAGCCATGGACAGGAAGAAGAGCTTATTGTGCTCGGCTTGGTATTGCTCATTGAGTCGGTTTTGAAGCTTGCGCAGCTCAATGTAGTGCTCGGTATCCTGCACATCATGACTTTGATAGTAGAAGTGACTGGCAAACTCTTGGGCTTGCTCTGGACTGTCAGCTAAATCAGCGATTGCCTCGACAACTACAGACTCAAAATACTCCTTGCTCCAAGGCCGGCGGGCTGTTCCAATGACTGCAAAATGCTTGGAAAGATTGCCAGACTTATAGAGCCTGAAGAGGGATGGATAGAGTTTTCTTTTGGCCAAGTCACCGCTGGCTCCGAAAATTGTTACAATAACTTTTGAAGACATCCTGATACCTATTTTCTAAATGATGTCTCTATTTTATCACAATTTTTTTCTAAAGATTGTATTCAGAAATTCGGTTTCTGAAAAGGGGGATAAATAGAGAGGAATTGACCGCTGCTTGAAACATATTCAAATACAAAAAATGAGACTTAGACACGATTGTGCCAGCCTCGTTTTCTTTATTCAAATACCCGATAAACGTAAGGATTTTCTGGTTTTTCTACCTTATCAAAGCTTTCAACTTCTAGAGTTGGCAGGCTTTGTCCAAGACTTTTATGGTAGTGCATGGTAATTTTTCCTTTGGCATGAATCCAAGTATTATTCTCGAAATGCTGGGTATTTCCAGTCGTCAAGAGGCCATAGACACCTGAGTCGGCGATACAATGGATAATACCGAAGCGAAAGAGAAATTGACTCTTCTGGTCGCTGGGATCATTGTAGACAAAGCCGGTGAACTCCAGCGTCTTGCCCACAAACTCGTCGGGATAATCATAGATGACCTCCATGATTTCCATGTAGTTCTCAGTTGTGACCTGAATGGTATCTTGCTTGATATACTTCTTGGCAGCTGCCCGCATTTCTTTTTCGTAAGCCCCCTTGGTAAAGTAGGTACTGGTGTCCGGCTTCAGGTATTGGCTGGTTGTGCCTTCGTCCTGCTGAATAGCAGTTGAAGTTCCCTCAGCCAGCGGGAAATGAAAACCTTTAGCAGAAACTGTAGTCGAATCCAAGGTTACGGTTGGAAAGAAAATTCCCACAAAGAGCGGAATGACTAGTAGCAGCAAGCTGCCTAACTTGGCCCAGCGAGTGCTTAAATGACTATGAACCTCCATCTTTTTCATCCAGATGATAAGCTGCACGACTGCCAAGACAAAGGACAGAATCATAGACAAGTATGCCAGATAGGAATAGTGGAGATTGATATATTGATTAAGCTTGCCCGTCAGCTGCAGATACATGGTAATCTCAAAGTAGCCGACTAAGATTAAAAATCGAATCATAGCACCACCCCCACAAGCCAAGAGTAAAGAAAGACGACAACGGTAACCAGGCTGATAAATTGCCAGATAAAGCGTGTCTTAAAGTAGTTTTTCATCATCAGCAGATTCTTGACATCTAGCATAGGCCCAATGACCAAGAAAGCTAAGACTGGCGATAGGCCGAAGCTAGCAATCAAGGAGCTACCGATGAAAGCATCAGCTTCGCTGCAAAGTGAGAGCAGGAAGGACAGCAGCATGAGCAGAAGAATAGCAACAGCCGGTGTCGAGCTGATAGAGGTCAGGATTCTGGTTGGAACATAGACCTGGACTAGGCTGGCAAAGAGACAGCCAAAGACCAGATAGCGGCCTGTATCGAAAAATTCGTCAATGGCCTGCACAAAGACCTGAAATAGCTTTTGTCCTTTGCTGAGATGTGAAAAGTCATGCTCATGAACAGCCTTGCGATTTTCTTTTTGAATATTGCTGTCTGCAAAGAAGCCCAGAAAAATCCCTAAAAGAATAGCCACGACCATAGAACCTAAAGCACGAAGCAGAGCCATTCGGAAGGAATTACCAAAGGCTGAGTAGGTCGCAAAAAGCACGATGGGGTTGATGACTGGAGCTGTTACGAGAAAAAGGCACAGCCGTGTAACTAGGAACTTTCTTTTCTAGAAATCGATTTATAATGGGAACGATTCCGCACTCGCAAGAAGGGAAGACAAAACCAATCAAGCTTCCAAAGAAAATCCTGGCCCATTTGTTCTTGGGCAGGAAACGATAAACCTTGTCTGGCGTGACATACACCTCGATAAAGCCAGAAATAATACTTCCGATCAAGACAAAAGGCAGGGCCTCAATAATAATGGAGAGAAAGATGGCGCCAGCTTGCAAGACACTGGCCGGCAGCTGAGAGAAGAAGCTCATTCTTTCTTATCCTTCTCGTTTTTTTAGATTTTTTTCTTGTCTTCCCTCAGGGAACTCTACCTTTTCCATCTTGGGCAGGGTCGCAAACTCCTCGAACATCTTGTCCAAATCGTCTGATCTAGTAAATTTAACAGCCATAAAGGCACCCTCATTTCTAAAATAATAATTCTATTATACTACCAATTATCAAAAAAATGAAATTTTTGAAACATAAGAGGTTCTTTGTCGTTAATCTACCCTAAATTTTTTTGTACAAATAGTACTAAATAGTTCTAAAAAGGCCTATCTTTCAAAGCACTTGTGATATAATAGGATTGTTATGGAAAATATAAATATTGAAAAAAATTGCCCAGAAATTGGGTCTTAAAGAAAGCCAAGTATCACAAGTCCTAGATCTGACCGCTGAAGGAAATACGATTCCTTTTATTGCTCGTTACCGTAAGGAAATGACGGGAAATCTAGACGAGGTCGAGATTAAGGCAATCATTGACTTAGATAAGAGTATGACTGCCTTGGCAGAGCGTAAAGCAACGGTCTTAGCTAAGATTGAGGAGCAGGGCAAACTAACGGATGCTCTGCGCTCTGAGATTGAGGCTGCTGAAAGCTGGCTGATGTGGAAGAACTTTATCTGCCCTACAAGGAGAAACGCCGTACCAAGGCTACGATTGCGCGTGAAGCAGGTCTCTTTCCTTTGGCCCGCCTCATCCTACAGGATGCGCCTAATTTGCAGGAAGAAGCTGAGAAACTAACTAGTGAAGCCTTTCCAACAGCAGAAGCTGCTCTTGCTGGAGCAGTAGATTTTCTGACTGAAGCAATTTCCGAAGATACTAAGCTGCGGGCTTGGACCTACCATGAGATGCAGACCAATTCTCTTATCGTGTCCAGTCTCAAAGATGGTGGTTTGGATGAAAAGCAGGTCTTCCAGATTTATTATGATTTTTCCGAAAAAGTAGCGACTATGCAAGGCTACCGGACACTGGCCCTTAATCGTGGTGAGAAGCTAGGTATTCTCAAGGTTGGTTTTGAGCACAATCTTGAGAAGATCCTGCGCTTCTTTGAAGTACGTTTCAAGGTGAAAAATGCTTATATTATTGAAGCTGTTCAGCAAGCAGTTAAAAAGAAAATCATTCCAGCCATGGAGCGCCGTATTCGGACCGAGCTGACTGAGACTGCTGAGGATGGAGCGATTCAGCTATTCTCAGATAATCTCCGCCATCTCCTTCTGATTGCTCCTCTCAAAGGTCGCGTAGTACTGGGCTTTGACCCAGCCTTTCGGACAGGGGCTAAGTTGGCTGTTGTCGATGCGACAGGTAAGATGCTGACGACTCATGTTATCTATCCAGTAGCGCCAGCAAAGCCAGCTCAGATTGAAGCTTCTAAGAAAGAGTTGTCAGAGCTGATTGAGCAGTTTAGCGTGGAAATCATTGCCATTGGAAACGGAACGGCCAGCCGAGAAAGCGAAGCCTTTGTAGCAGAAGTTTTGAAATCCCATCCAACTGTCAGCTATGTCATCGTCAATGAAAGCGGAGCATCTGTCTACTCTGCTAGTGAACTAGCTCGTCATGAATTTCCAGATTTGACTGTTGAAAAGCGCTCAGCTATTTCCATTGCCCGCCGTCTGCAGGATCCTTTAGCAGAGTTGGTTAAGATAGATCCTAAGTCTATCGGGGTTGGCCAGTACCAGCATGATGTCAGCCAGAAAAAGCTGTCTGAAAGCCTGGACTTTGTCGTTGATACCGTGGTCAACCAAGTCGGAGTTAATATCAACACCGCCAGTCCTGCACTGCTGGCCCACGTAGCTGGTCTTAATAAAACTATCTCAGAAAATATTGTCAAGTATCGGGAAACAGAAGGTTTGATTCGGTCTCGCGAGGCCATCAAGAAAGTGCCGCGTCTGGGTGCAAAAGCTTTTGAACAGGCAGCCGGCTTCCTGCGTATTCCCGAGAGTGATAATCTGCTAGACAATACAGGCGTTCACCCAGAGTCTTATAAGGCGGTGGAGGAGCTCTTTAAGCGTCTGGAAATCAGCAGTTTGGATGAAGCGGCCCAAGCCAAATTAAAGGCTGTTCAGGTTGCTAGTTTGGCTGCAGAGCTGGGCTTGGGAGAAGAAACCCTCAAAGATATTATTGCTGATCTGCTCAAGCCTGGTCGGGATTTGCGTGATTCCTTTGATGCGCCAGTTCTGCGGCAGGATGTCTTGGATATCAAGGACCTGCGCATCGGTCAAAAGCTGGAAGGCGTCGTCCGGAATGTCGTCGATTTCGGAGCCTTTGTGGATATCGGTATCCACGAAGACGGTCTTATTCATATCTCCAAGCTGAGCACTGACTATATCAAGCATCCTAGTCAGGTCCTATCTGTTGGCGATTTAGTCACAGTCTGGGTGGATAAACTGGATGTGGAGCGGGAGAAGGTCAACCTCTCTCTGATAGCACCAAATGAATCTAACTAACTATGTCAAGCGGGTTTCAGCTGAGGATTTTGGCTGGGAATTCCGCCACCAAGCTTATTGGAACAAGCGTCTCCGCACTACAGGGGGACGCTTCTTTCCTAAAGACGGACATCTGGATTTTAACCCAAAAATCTATGAAACTTTTGGGCTGGAGACTTTTCGAAAAATTGTTCGCCATGAGCTGGCTCACTATCACCTATATTATCAGGGTAAAGGATACCGCCATGGGGATAGAGATTTTAAAGACCTGCTCAAGCTAGTTGATGGTCTGCGCTACGCCCCCTCATTGTCAGATTCGCAATCCCTTCTCATCTATGAATGTCTGAGCTGCGGAGCACTTATCCGTCGCAGACGCAGAGTCAATCTTCAAAAATACCGTTGCGGACGCTGTATGGGCAAGCTCTGTTTATCAGAGAAAGCTTGATAGATTAGCAAGAGAGTTCCTTGAAGAACTCTCTTTTTTCAAAAGAATGAATTTTCTAAGGTATAATCAGCCTTTGGCCCGATTGTTTTTCTGTGAAATGTGGTAGAATAAAGTAAATATGATCATTGAGGTCTCTATCATGAACGTGAAATTCTATAAGTTGAAAAAGAATCGACTGATTTCCGGTGTCTTGTCCGGTCTGTGTGATAAATTTGATTTTGATCTGAGCCTAGTGCGCTTCCTCTTTATTATCTTTACTGTGGTCAATTTCGGCTTGGGAATTCTCATCTATATCCTGCTAGCTATGGTTATGCCTTATAAAGAAGACATAGAAGAAGAAATGTACGGAACTGGTCCACGCAAACGAAAAGAAGCAGAAGCTATCGAAGACGATAAAGACGGCTGGTTTTGGTAATTCTTAATAAAATAGAAAATTTCGGGATGCACTCCCGATTTTTTACTAGATGAAGAGGAGAGAATGATTTTATGAAAAAGTTTTCAATCATACGGTATGCATTCAAGTTCTTGCTTTATATTATTCTGTCATATATTGTTAGTTTTGGAGGACTTGGTCTTCTAGCTTTTCTCTTTAAGTTTAACTATGGTACTAGTCTGTTAGTGTCTTTTCTAGGGATGATGATTTTTGGCTATGGCTTTTTGAATTTTTTCTTCTTTCTGTTTACACCGCCAATTAGTCAATCTTTGAAAAAAAGTGTTTTGCTACTATCTATTTTTCATGCATCCGCTTTTTTTATTGCAGTTTCTGTTTTTCTTTTTTTGGATAGTTCTTATGAAGATGGTCTAAGTAATGGGATCAATAGCTTTAAAAGCATGATTCCAATATTATTCGTTTGTCTTTTAGTCAATACTTTCTTTTATTTTTTAGCCTTTTCTATCAAAAAGGCACGTGAGCAGCTACATATGGCTAAACAAATGGAAAAGGCTGAGTCCCTTGATTTATCAGATCATTTTGAAGATTAGAAAGGCAGTATTATGAAACAATTTTTCTTTATCGGTGTATTTATGGAAATTTTTCCTCTATTTGATTATTAGTTTAATTCTACATATAGTTCTTATTTTTTTGCAGCGGGCATGGTAGCAGGAGGATATGCTAGCTTCTTTGTTTTCTTTATAGGTATTCTAGCATTTCCATTTGGTTTGTGGAATTTATTCTTTTTCTTGAAAGTATTATCCCCGGAGCAAAGTTCAGAGCGTTTAGTAGGACTTATATCTATCTTATTTCTGCCAGTTCTATGTCTCGTAATTTATGGTTTTGTTGGAGGTTTCCAAATAATTATAAGCTCCCTTCCTAACAGCCTATTTTATATTTTTGGTATGCTAGTTTCAAATACAATCGTGTACTCTATAGCTCATTCAATCAACCTTTCTAACTATAAAAAGCGATCTATATCTCAAATTGAAATAGACTGAACCTTGCAAATTCAACGAAATCCTAAGCATTTATTCAAGGAGGAAATATGACAGAAATTTGGAATGCCTATGACTTAAATCGAAATCAACTCCCTCATCTCTTAGTTCGAGGAGAAAAAATTCCTGAAGGACAGTTTCATCTATGTGTTAATGTCTTGGTTCGCCATCAGGATGGTGATATTTTATTTATGCGGCGGTCAGCAAATAAAAGTCTCTATCCTGGCTACTATGAGTTCGGAGCAGGAGGGAGTGTGCTGGCTGGAGAGGATAGTCAGACTGCTGCACTACGTGAATTAAAAGAGGAAACAGGCCTGGTTCCTGACAGCATCAGACTTTTGGAGCAGGTGTGCTCTATCAAAGACCAGTGCCATTTCGACTATTTTGAAGTGGTTGTGTCTGGCGATAAGAGTCAAGTCCGCTATCAGGAAGGCGAAACAGATGCTCATGTCTGGTTGCCTCTGAAAGAGGTCCCAGATTTTGTAGAAAACCATCCATGTTTTAATAACCAAAAGAAAATTCTCAGCAGCCTAATCGATTGATATCGCGGTTGTTTTTTTCTATTTTTCACTAAAAAGTTGATTTAAATCAAAAATATTTTTTTCGTTCTAAAATCAATCTTAAGGATTCTTTTTGGGATGAAAAATTTGCTATAATAGAAGCAGAAAAAAATTTGAAGGGAGAAGACAATGTCGGTAAAGGTTAAAGACCTCTTAAAAAAATATCCCGTCTGTCTCAGGTATGTGGAGACGAAAGTTTACTAGAAAAAAAGAAATAGCAACCTCTGATATTTCCCGCCCAGGACTTGAAATGACTGGATATTTTGATTTTTATACACCCGAGAGAATACAGCTGATTGGAATGAAGGAATGGTCTTACCTAATGAAAATGACCTCGCATAACCGCCATCAAGTGTTATTGAAAATGTTTCAACCTGAAACACCGGTGGTTATCATTGCTCGAAACTTAGAGATTCCTGAAGAAATGGTTAAGGCAGCTGATGAGAAGCAGATTGCAATTCTCAGAAGTAAAACCTCTACTAGTCGCTTGTCTGGAGAAATTTCCAGCTACCTTGATTCCCGACTGGCTGAGAGAACCAGTGTTCATGGTGTCTTGATGGATATCTATGGCATGGGGGTTCTCATCCAAGGGGACAGCGGAATTGGTAAAGTGAAACAGGGCTTGAATTGGTTAAGCGTGGCCATCGTTTGGTTGCGGACGACCGAGTGGATATCTATGCCAAGGATGAAATGACACTTTGGGGAGAGCCAGCTGAAATCCTGCGACATCTATTGGAAATTCGTGGTGTTGGTATCATAGATGTTATGAGCTTATACGGAGCCAGTGCAGTTAAAGATTCTTCTCAAGTTCAGATAGCTGTTTATTTGGAGAATTACGATACTCTCAAAACATTTGATCGGCTGGGAAATAATGCTGAAGAGCTGGAAGTTGTTGGCGTCAGAATTCCGCGTATTCGAATTCCTGTGAAAACTGGTCGTAATATCTCGGTTGTGATTGAAGCAGCAGCAATGAATTATAGGGCTAAGGAAATGGGCTATGATGCTACAAAGATCTTTGAAGAGCGCCTCACTGATTTAATTAGCCGGAATGAGGTGAAACATGATTGATCCAGTAGCTATCCAACTAGGACCTATCAGTATTCGCTGGTATGCCATCTGTATTGTCACAGGCTTAGTATTAGCCGTTTATCTTGCCATGAAAGAGGCTCCGCGTCGGAAGATTATTCCTGATGATATTTTGGATTTTATCCTAGTGGCTTTTCCCGTAGCCATCGTGGGTGCCCGGCTTTATTACGTGGCCTTCGAGTGGGATTATTACGGTAAGAATCTGATAAAAATCATTGATTTCTGGAATGGCGGAATAGCAGGTATTGCTATTTACGGCGGGCTGATAGCTGGTGCTATCGTTCTCTACTTTTTTTGTAGGAGAAGGCTGATTCACCCAGTTGATTTTCTGGATATTGCAGCACCAAGTGTGATGATTGCCCAGAGTATTGGTCGCTGGGGAAATTTTGCCAACCATGAGGCCTATGGTGCGGCAGTTAAGAGTTTGGACTATCTGCCTAGCTTTATTCGGGAAAATATGTATATAGAGGGTAGCTACAGACAGCCAACTTTCCTCTATGAATCTGTATGGAACCTAATTGGCTTTATCTTGATTATTGTTCTTCGCCGTCGGCCTAAGTTGCTGAGACAGGGAGAAATCGCTGCCTTCTATCTAATTTGGTATGGATTTGGTCGGATGATTATTGAGGGGATGCGGACGGACAGTCTCATGTTTGCTGGTCTGCGTGTTTCCCAATGGCTGTCGCTGATTCTTATTTTTGTTGGAATAGGCATCATCATTTACCAAAGAAAAAAGCAAGCCCCTTATTACCAAGAATAAGAAATAATAGATTCGTTGACTCATTCATAAGAGATGTCAGCGATGAAAGGAGAGAAATATGATAATTGAAATTGCTTATTCTTTACTGGCGGTTGCCCTTATTATCTTCGTGATTTACTTGACGATTACTGTCAAAAATCTGGGCGAAAAAGCTGGTAAGATGCTAGATGAAACAGAAAATACCATCAAGGTCTTGACTTCTGATGTCAACGTGACACTTCACCAAACCAATGATCTGCTGGCCAAGGTCAATGTCTTGACTGACGACATCAATCAAAAAGTTGCAACTATTGATCCTTTGTTTACAGCTGTGGCGGACCTGTCTGAGTCTGTTTCAGATTTAAACGTTCAGGCCCGCACGCTGAGTAAAAAAGCGGTGTCAGCTGGTAAAGGAACCGTCAAAACTACAGCTGGTTTGTCTGCTTTGCGTTTTGCTTCAAAATTGTTTAAAAAATAAGAAAGAAGGTCTACCATGGGAAAATTTTCATCACTATTATTGGGTGCCATTACAGGTGCAGCAGCTGCCTATTTTCTAACCAGTAAGAAAGGAAAGGAAACTACAGATAAGGTTCGGGACTTTGTTAAGGAATACCAAGAAAATCCTGATGATATCCACGAAGCTGTTGTTCAGTCCGCTAAAGATTTTTCAAATCAAGCTGTCAGCGCAATTCACCAAACCAAAGAAAAAGTTGAGAAAGGCGAGATTACAGCTGAAACAGTCATCGAATCTGTCAAAGAAACGACCAAGTCAGTCGTGGACTATTCGCAAGATAGGTTTAACGAAATCAAAGAAAAATTTGATAAAGAAGAAAGCAGCTTTGCTGAGGAAGAACCTGTGATCTTCGAAGAGGAAGAAGAGGAACCTTCAAAAGAAATCATCATTGACTTCGGAGCAGAAGTGACAGAAGGACAAGAAGAAAAGGCTGTTGAAAAAGATAGTCAAGAAGAAAAATAAAGAAGACTAGCAATTTTGCTAGTCTTCTTTGTTAGAATGAAAACGAAACCGAAGAGGTAAAACTTCTTCGGTTTCATTTTATATTTTAAAATCGTAGAATCACAAGGTTGGTTTATTTGCTAGTTTGGCGTTTTTTTGCGAATAGGCGATAAGATTGAATGCTAATCAGGCTAGAAGCAATGGCTAAAAGTGAAGGACATAAATGTATTCATTTTTAAACTCAAGAATAAGAAGCTAAACAAAAACTGTCAAGACACAAAAAAACAGCAATATTCACGAAGAAAAAAAGAGTTCACTTAATTTTTGGTGAGTAATCCGCTTCAGGGAGGTAATCCTGATAAAGTGGAGTTTGTTCAGATTCAATTTCTTGATAGTAGTAGTCAGTTGGATCGTCATATTGTTGATATTTTCTTACGGGCATAATTCTCTCTCCTTACAGTACCCCTTAATTCTACCATTTTTTTGCTTGTTCAAAAATGTTACAAAAGTGTTACAAAAACGAATAAATTCGAATTAAGAACTTCTCCTTTATATTTTTTTGCTATAATGGTTGTATGAAAAAGATAATTATTACAGCAACAGCTGAAAGTATAGAACAAGTTGAGGAACTTTTAGAGGCAAATGTCGATCGAATTTATGTCGGTGAGAAAAATTATGGCCTTCGTTTGCCTCATAATTTTAGTTTAGACGAATTAAATCGAATTTCTGACTTAGTTCACCAAGCAGGAAAAGAGTTGACAGTTGCAGTAAACGCGCTCATGCATCAGGAAATGATGGATAATATTAAGCCCTACCTTGATTTTTTGCAGGAGATTGGGGCAGATTATATTACCGTTGGGGATGCTGGTGTTTTTTATGTGCTGCAGCGAGATAGCTATAAATTAAAGACTATTTACGATGCCTCGACCATGGTTACCAGCAGCCGTCAGATTAACTTTTGGGCTAAGAACGCTGGAGTTTCAGAAGCTGTCCTAGCGCGTGAGATTCCTTCTGCTGAGCTTTTTAAGATGTCAGAAATTCTGGAAATTCCTGCTGAAGTCTTGGTTTACGGAGCTAGTGTCATCCATCACTCCAAGCGTCCTCTTTTGCAGAATTACTATAATTTCACTCATATCGATGATGAGAAGACACGGGAACGAGATCTTTTTCTGGCAGAACCAAGCGATCCGCAGAGCCATTACTCGATTTTTGAGGACAATCATGGTACTCATATTTTTGCCAATAATGACTTGGATTTGATGACCAAGCTGATAGAATTGGTTGACCATGGCTTCTGCAACTGGAAGTTGGAAGGTCTCTACACACCTGGTCACAACTTTGTCGAGATTGCAAAGATTTTTTTGTAGAGGCGAGAGATTTGATTGAAGCAGGCAAGTTTAGCTCAGACCAAGCCTTTTGTGCTGGATGAGGCGATTCATAAACTGCATCCGAAAAAAATCGTTTTTCTTGATACAGGATTTTTATGACTATGACCCTGATATGGTAAAATAAATTTAGAAACGAGAACTCTTTTTTTAGGAGTTCTTTTTGTGAACAAAAATGAGATTTATAAAACATGAGTAAAAAAATAAATGCTTCAAACTATTTTTTTGAATTAATTCGAATAATCTAAAAAAATTAGAATTGTGAAAAATAATTCAAAAGAACCTTGCTTTTTAGGGGTAAATTACTATAAAAATAATAAGGATTAGACATCAACACTTTTTATATTGCAAATAGGAGAAAAATGATGGCAAGAAAGTTAAAACGACCAGAGGTGTTGTCACCTGCTGGTACTTTGGAAAAAGCTAAAAGTAGCTGTTCGATATGGAGCAGATGCTGTTTTTATTGGCGGACAAGCCTATGGTCTGCGCAGCCGGGCTGGGAACTTTACCTTTGAACAGATGGAAGAAGGGGTTCAGTTTGCGGCTAGTTATGGTGCCAAGGTCTATGTCGCGGCCAATATGGTCATGCACGAGGGGAATGAAGAGGGAGCTGGTGAGTGGTTCCGCCGTTTGCGGGACATTGGGATTGCGGCTGTCATTGTTTCAGATCCGGCTTTGATTGCTATTGCAGCATCAGAAGCACCTGGTCTGGAAATCCACCTGTCAACTCAGGCTAGTGCGACCAACTATGAAACGCTGGAGTTCTGGAAAAATCTAGGACTGACTCGTGTTGTCCTAGCTCGCGAAGTTTCTATGGCTGAGCTGGCTGAAATTCGCCGACGGACTGACGTTGAAATAGAAGCCTTTGTTCATGGAGCGATGTGTATTTCCTACTCTGGACGCTGTACATTATCCAACCACATGAGTATGCGCGATGCCAATCGTGGAGGCTGCTCGCAATCCTGCCGTTGGAAATACGACCTCTACGACATGCCTTTTGGACAAGAACGTAAGAGCTTGAAGGGTGAAGTTCCAGAAGAATTTTCCATGTCCGCAGTTGATATGTCCATGATTGACCGCATACCAGACATGATTGAAAATGGAGTGGATAGCTTGAAGATTGAGGGACGGATGAAGTCTATTCATTATGTTTCTACGGTGACTAACTGCTATAAAGCAGCAGTGAACGCTTATCTAGAAAGTCCTGAAAAGTTTGAAGCTATCAAGCAGGACTTGGTCGATGAGATGTGGAAGGTTGCTCAACGCGAATTGGCCACAGGATTCTACTATCATACTCCAACTGAGAATGAGCAGCTGTTCGGAGCGCGACGTAAGATTCCAGAATACAAATTTGTAGCAGAAGTAGTAGCCTATGACGCAGACAGTCAGACAGCGACTATTCGTCAGCGCAATGTTATTCATGAAGGGGATCAGGTTGAGTTTTATGGACCGGGCTTCCGTCATTTTGAAACCTTTGTCACAGACCTTCGTGATGCTGATGGTAACAAAATTGATCGGGCTCCTAATCCGATGGAGCTTCTGACCATTCACTTGGAGCAGCCTGTAGAGGCCGGCGATATGGTGCGGGCTCGAAAGGAAGGCTTGATTAATCTATACAAGGAAGATGGCACTAGCGTGACCGTCCGAGCTTAATCTTATATTCATAGGTGGCTTTTTAATCTAAAAGCCATCTTTATGAATACAGGTTTTCAGAGAGGAAGTAGCATGATTCAGGTTTACGGAGATATTCTTGATGAGGAGACTCGCTGCCAGCATTATCATAGTGAGAGAGATATCATTGCTCTTAAGTGCTTTGCTTGTCAGAAATACTATCCTTGCTTTCTCTGTCATGACTGCTACGAAGACCATGCTTTTCTGGCCTATCCTGTGAGTCGCTCAGAAGATCGAGTAGTTCTTTGTGGTCATTGCAGGACCGAGTTGACTATTTCCCAGTATCTTGGCTGTGAGGATGCTTGTCCTATCTGTACTCATCCTTTTAATCCAGGATGCAAGAAGCATCAATCAATTTATTTTCAGACAAACAAATAACTCTTCCATCCAGCTGGATAGAAGAGTTATCTTTTGAAACGATGGCTGGTGATGCGAATATCCTTCTTTTGGGCTTCACGGATATTATTGGGTACGAGGCTGATTCGCTTGATGTCCTGCACGCGGATAATAGTTGTCATACTTTTCTTGAAATTTTTGATAATCAGCTGCAGGCGCTCGCGATCGTATTTGACAATATCGCCAGTGAAGCTTTTATCCAGAAAGATAACGTGGACACCAGATTGTTTTCGTAGAGCAAGCTCAATGGTACGCAGGATGCGGCCGCTGTCCTCTGGTCCTTGTTCATTCTTTTTGCCACTGATAAATTCGTTGGCTCTTTGTAAAATCATTTCGAGATATTTTTTCATAGCTAAAATCTCCATAACTTGTTACAATATATTATATAACAAAATTCCCTAAATTGTAAATTCTTTTTACGAATTATTAGTTGGAAAAATAAAAACAAGAGGTGAAATATGGCTGAATTTACATTCGAAATTGAAGAAAAAAACTTCTGGTCCTGTCTGAAAATGACAAGGGCTGGACCAAGGAGCTTAACCGCGTTAGCTTTAACGGAGCACCAGCTAAGTATGATATTCGAACTTGGAGCCCAGACCATAGCAAGATGGGCAAGGGAATTACACTTTCCAATGAAGAATTCCAGGTTCTCGTGGATGCATTTAAAAACTGATAGAGAAAGCTCTATCAGTTTTTTTCTATTTCTCTGAAAAGTAGGGATGAAATTTCAGACTCTTAAAAAAATAGGAATGCTGATGATGGTGATGACAACCATTTTTAGCAAGTCTGGCAGGATAAAAGGAGTAAGGCCAACCGCGACCGACTTAGAGAAATCAAATCCTCCTAAGAAATGGAGGCCTAGGATACCACCGACAAAGACGAGAGCATCACCCAATACATTGGCTATAAAAATCATATAGAAAGGACTGTCCTTGTGGCTCAGACTGGATGTCACAAGGGCAAAGAGTAAGTAGAACCAGAGATAGCCGGCGCTAGGGCCAAAGAGTGCCTGAAAACCACCGCTTCCTCCAGCAAAGACTGGCAGACCAATAGCTCCCAGCAGCAGATAAATAAAGACTGACAAAAACAGCTTCGCGAGGTTTGAAAAATCGTTGCAATCAAACCGACAGCAAAAAGTCTGCAGCGTGATGGGAATGGGGCCGATGGAAATAGTAAATTGGGACAGGACAGCTAGAAAAGCTGCTCCGATAGCTGGGAGGGCAAGAAGAAATGCTTTGTTCTTGTTCATAAATAGTAAACCTCTTTTTAATTTTATGGTAACTATTTTAAAAGCTAAATAAAAAAAGTCAAGTCCTTCTTAATCGGACGAGACAATTATACAGACAGATTCTTATTTCTCAGAAAAGTAGGAATGGAATTTCAGACTCTTAAAAATAGGGATGCTGATAATGGTGATGGCAACCATTTTTAATAAGTCAGGCAGGATAAAAGGAGTTAGGCCAACCGCGACTGACTTAGAGAAATCGAGTCCCCCCAAGAAATGCAGTCCTAAGATACCACCGACAAAGACGAGAGCATCACCCAATACATTGGCTATAAAAATCATATAGAAAGGACTATTCTTATGGGTCAGACTGGATGTCACAAAGGCAAAGAGTAAGTAGAACCAGAGATAGCCGGCGCTAGGGCCAAAGAGAGCCTGGAAACCACCACTTCCTCCAGCAAAGACCGGTAGGCCGATAGCTCCTAGTAGCAGATAAATAAAGACTGACAAAACTGCTTCGCGAGGTTTGAAAATCGTTGCAATCAAACCGACAGCAAAAGTCTGCAGCGTGATGGGAACGGGGCCAATGGAAATAGTTAATTGGGATAGGACAGCTAGGAAGGCAGCTCCGATCGCTGGGAGGGCAAGAAGAAATGCTTTGTTCTTGTTCATAAATAGTAAACCTCTTTTTTTAATTTTTATGGTAACTATTTTTAAAAAGCTAAATAAAAAAAGTCAAGTCCTTCATAATCGGACGAGACAATTATACAGACAGATTCTTATTATCGTTTCTTGCTTCTGATGAGCAAGACGAAGAAGGCGATAAGACCAAAAAAATATTAAAGAAAAAGGATGCCCAAGGCCGCAAGAAGTTTTTTTGTTTTACTCATCAGTTTTCCTCATTTCTGGATTGCTTTGTACTATCATATCAAAAATTTTTCAATGTTTGAATAGACTTTCATTAAAAAAATTAGCTATAGCTTTAAACTATATTATTTTCAATAAAAAAAGGATTATCTAAAAAGTGCTATAAAGAATTGCAGCAGCACACTTTGATTGATATAATAATGCAATAGTAAATAAGAGTTTTTTTGCTAGAGGTGTGGGTGCGTAATCAACATCTTCCCAAAGCAAGACTGACTAGATTGGAGAAGGTTATGACAGATTTATTAAAAAAATTTATCAGGAACTACTGGAGAAAAAATGGGTTAACTTGTCCCATCAGATCAAGGAAGATAGTCCGCATTTTCCAGCTCTGCCTGCCTTGGAGAAGAAGGATATTTTCACTTTGAAAGACGGTTTTCATGTTCAGCAGTTTTCTGTAGTTGGCCAGTACGGGACTCATATTGATGCTCCGATTCACTTTGTGGAGGGCGGTCGCTGGTTGGAAGAGATTGAGCTAAAAGATCTTTTCCTGCCCTTGGTGGTTATTGATAAGTCTAAGGAAGTAGCAGAGAATCCAGACTTTATTCTGGGCAAGCAGGATATTTTAGATTTTGAAGCGGAGCACGGGCAGATTGAGCCAGGAACGTTTGTTGCTTTTCGCTCAGACTGGTCCAAGCGTTGGCCGAGTCAATCAGCTATGCGCAATCTGGATGATCAGGAGATTCAGCATACTCCTGGGTGGGGACGGGATGCTCTAGAGTTCCTTATCCATGAGCGTGGTGTTAAGGCGGTAGGTCACGAAACCTTTGATACAGATGCGGGTATTCCTACAGCAGAGCATGGATTGCTTAATGAATACTATCTTTTGGAGCAGGACATTTATCAGCTAGAAGTTATGACCAATCTGGATCAGCTGCCGGTTAAGGGTGCTCTCATCTCGATTAGTTTTCCCAACTGGCATCAAGCCAGCGGTTCACCAGTTAGAGCTGTAGCTATTTTACCATAAAGAAAAAGGAGTCTGAGATTTCATTTCAGGCTCCTTGTCTCATATAATAACTAATAAAAAGATCGCTTTTTTTATAATCTTTGGAATTTCTTGATGGATATTTTTTAATTACCTTTTAAAATAGTGATGTAGTAATCTATGGTCTGAAAAAATCTGAATTTCTTCCATTAGACTGATATTTGAAAGGATTGTCAAATGAAGCTGAAATAGCTTTAATTACAATCTTACAAAAATGTAAGATTCGTCTGTAAAATGAAAGATTAGGTTATGGAACGGTCAATATCTTTATTATAAAATGGTATCAGAAGTCAAAAAGAGGCTGGAATACCAAACCTCTTCTGATTTTGAATGTTTATCGCATGGTCACGAATTCTTCGGAGCCAGTCGGGTGAATAGCAACTGTTGCATCAAAGTCTGCTTTGGTAGCGCCCATCTTGATAGCAACAGCAAAGCCTTGAATCATTTCGTCTACTCCGTAGCCAATGCCGTGCAGGCCAACGACTTTTTCATCTTCACCGGCAGTGATGAGCTTGAACTTGGCCTGTTGGCGGTGCTGGGTGACAGCTGAATACATGGATGTGAAGCTAGATGTGTAAACGTGAATATTTTCTGCTCCGTAAGTCTTGATAGCCTCTACCTCAGTCAGGCCGACTGTCCCAATAGCAGGATGGGAGAAGACAACAGTTGGAATAGTTGAGTAGTCCATTTTAGCATTTGTTTTGCCATTGAAAAGACGCTCAGACAGAGTTCGTCCAGCTTTGATAGCAACAGGAGTTAATTCTTTTTCACCTGTTACATCGCCTAGAGCATAGATGCCTGGTACAACAGTGTTTTGGTACTCATCGACAGCGATGAAGCCACGTTCATTGAGAGTGACGCCAGCTGCTTCTAGATTGAGGTCTTGAACATTTGGCTTACGACCGATTGCCCAGATAACATGCTGGGCTGTGTGACTGCTGCCATCTTCAAAGTAGAGCTTCAGCTGACCATCAGGCAGTTTTTCCAGCTTTTGTGGAATCTTATGGGTATGAAGCTGGAGTCCAGAGTTTTCCATTTCTTGGAGTAAACCGTCAATCAGATAGCTGTCAAAGTTGCGCAGTGGTCGATCCTTACGGACAAAAAGGTCTGTTTTAACTCCCAGAGCATGGAGCACGCCGGCTAGCTCAACTGCTATATAGCCTGCTCCGACAATGGCAACAGATTCAGGTAATTCTTCCCAAGCGAAGACATCGTCGGAATTCTCTCCGTAGCCTGCGCCAGGGATATTTGGAATAGCAGCATGAGCACCCGTCGCGATGACAATGTGCTTGGCGCGAATAAGCTCACCGTTGACTTGGACAGTGTTTGCATCCACAAAGCGGGCATGGCCTTCAATCAGCTCAACCCCATTCCGCTTGAAGCTACCGTCGTAGGATGAACGTGCTCGGTCAATATAGGCTTCGCGATTTTTCCGAAGGGTAGCAAAATCAAAAGCCTGATTATCAGAGGTAAAGCCGTAGTCTGATCCATAATGCTGAATAGCTTCAGCTATTTGGGCTCCGTACCACATAATCTTCTTTGGAACACAGCCGACATTGACACAGGTGCCGCCCAGTTTCTTTTCTTCAATAACGGCAACCTTGGCACCGTATTCGCCGGCTCGATTCATGGTAGCAATTCCCCCGCTGCCACCGCCAATAGCAATCATATCAAATTCTTTCATCTTGTTAGAATCTCCTTCTATTATATGAGGTAATTGTACCTTTTTTAGCAGGTGAATGCAAAAATCTGCTACGGATTTGAGTGGAGTGACTATCTGAGATAAAATAGCAACCATTTGTGAAAAACTGTAAATTTTTTTAGAAGAATTATGATAGCCTTGTGATATAATATAACAAAAGAAAATCGTTTTCATCAAGAGGAGGAAAAGAGATGAAAAAGTTAAAGAAATGGCAATTATTTAGCATTATTGGAGCTACGATTGTAGTTGTTGCAGGAGCAATTCTCTTCATGTTTTTAAATGGAGGGAATCCTTCTGAGGCACCGGTCGATACGACTCCGCTGATTCAGAAAGCCAAGGAAGGCTCAGTGGCTTCTTCAGTCTTACTGACAGGCAATGTTACAGCCAGCAATGAGCAGTATATCTACTATGACAGCACTAAGGGTGACTTGGAAAATGTACTGGTCAATGTCGGTGACCAAGTGACTGCTGGTCAAGCATTGGTTACTTATAAAAGTGCAGAGGCTCAGGCTGCTTATGATGCAGCTGCTCGGGCGGTGAGCAAAGCTGATCGTCAATTGCATGACTTGCAAACTAATGGTGTGACTGTAAATACAACTGGTGATGAAGAAGCAGATGGGGCGTCTGAAGCTCAGGCTCAGCGTTCTGTGGAGTCTCAAGCAGCTGACCTGCGCGATGCTCGAGCTGATGCAGTGGATAATATGAATAAAGCGCAAGCTACTCTCAATGCCTTAACAGTGACCAGCACTGCAGATGGTACGGTCGTAGAAGTCAACCGTGATGTTTCAAAATCAACAACAGGTGCTACTCAAACCTTGGTTCACATCGTCAGCAATGGAAATCTGCAGATTAAGGGTGAATTATCCGAATACAATCTGGCTAACTTGTCTGTCGGTCAAGAAGTGACCATTACATCAAAAGTTTACCCAGACAAGAAATGGACTGGTAAAATCAGCTACATTTCCAACTATCCAAAAGACGGCCAGCAAGCAGCAGCTCAGCCATCTGGAACTGGTGGCAGCGGAACAGCTTCAGGTTCTAAATATCCATTTACAATTGATATTACCAGCGAGATTGGTGAGCTCAAACAAGGTTTCTCTGTCAATATTGAAGTTAAAAACAATACTCAGGGACTCATTGTGCCAGTTAGCAGTGTGGTAATGGACGGAGACAAAAACTATGTTTGGGTTCTGGAAAAAGGAGTTGCCAAGAAGACAGAAGTGACGCTCGGAAATGCTGATGCTGAAAATCAAGAAATCTCATCTGGTTTGACAAAGGATAGTAAAGTTATCATCAATCCGACAGATAGCTTGAAAGACGGTCAAGAGGTGAAATCTTATGAAGAAGCTAATTGAGTTAAAAAATATTAATAAGAGCTATCGCAATGGAGACCAGGAACTGCAGGTATTAAAAGACATCAGTCTGGAGGTTGAAGAGGGTGAGTTTGTTGCCATCATGGGACCGTCTGGATCTGGTAAGTCTACTCTAATGAATATCATTGGGATGCTGGATCGTCCGACCACTGGTGAATACCATCTAGGAAGCGAAGAAGTAGCTAAGCTAGGAGATAAGAAGCTGGCCAAGGTTCGAAATAAGCAAATCGGCTTTGTCTTTCAGCAGTTCTTTCTCTTGTCTAAGCTTAATGCTTTGCAAAATGTAGAACTGCCCTTGATCTATGCAGGTGTCGGTCTATCTAAGCGCAAGTCCTTGGCCGAGCAGTTTCTGACCAAGGTGGAGCTGGACACGCGGATGCATCACCTGCCTTCAGAGCTTTCCGGAGGACAGAAGCAGCGGGTAGCCATTGCGCGTGCTTTGGTCAATAATCCCTCTTTGATTCTGGCTGACGAACCGACAGGGGCCTTGGATACCAAGACTGGTGAGCAGATTATGGAGCTCTTAACTGAGCTCAATCGAGAAGGGAAAACCATTATCATGGTAACCCACGAGCCTGAGATTGCTGCCTATGCCAAACGGCAGATTGTCATTCGTGACGGAATCATCTCGTCTGATAGCTCTAAGGAAGGAGGACTAGTCTAATGCAAAACTGGAAATTTGCCATTAGCTCCATTCTTGGACACAAGATGCGGTCTTTTCTGACCATGATTGGGATTATTATCGGAGTAGCTTCGGTTGTGGTTATCATGGCCTTAGGAGATTCTATTACCCGGCGGGTCAATGAGAGTTTTACCAAAAGTCAGAAAAATATGCGTCTCGTCTTTTCTCCTAAAAAGAGCAAAGACGGATCCTACACACAAACGGCTGATCTCTATTCAGTAAATGTAGAAGATGAAAGCGAAGAAGTGGTGGAACCACCCAAGGCTCAGGAAGCCTGGGTTAAGGAATTGACCCATATCAAGGGAGTGGACGGATACTATGTGACCAACTCTGCTATGGAAACCTTTAGCTATGAAAATAAGAAGGCTGAGCGCGTCAATTTTGTCGGCGCAAACATGACCTATATTCAGGTGAAAAAATATAAAATCATTGCTGGTCGCGCTTTGAGGCAGCAAGACTATCAAGGCTTTGCCAGTGTTGTGCTGCTGGACGAAGATCTGGCTGCGAACCTCTTTTCTTCCGCTGAAGAGGCAATCAATAAAATTGTGACAGTGGGTGCAAGTAACTATCGGGTGATTGGGGTTTATAGAGATCCTGAAACTGCTGCTGCATCTGGCTCCATGCAGGTCTATGGTGGTAATGCCATTACGACCAATACTCTCATAGCTGCAAACTTTGGAGTAGATGAAATTTCAGAGATTGTTCTTCGAGTGAATGATACAAGCTTAGTTCCAGAACTTGGCCCTAAGGTTGCCAAGAAATTAACAGAAATTGCTGGTCTCCAACAGGGCGAATATCAAGTGACAGACGATAGTGCCCTCTATCAGGAAGTGCAAAATATTTATGGTGCCATGACAGGAGTTATCGGTGCCATCGCCGGAATCTCTCTCTTTGTTGGTGGTATCGGCGTTATGAATATCATGTTGGTATCGGTCACTGAGCGGACTCGTGAAATCGGTCTGCGAAAAGCTCTGGGAGCAACACGAGGCAACATACTGATGCAATTTTTGATTGAGTCTATGATTTTGACACTGATTGGTGGGGTGATTGGACTGCTTCTAGCTGCAGGACTTGCGTCTGTACTAGGCTCGGCCATGAGTCAAATGCTGGAAGGAACACCAGTAACGGTATCTCTACCAGTCAGCGTCGTCAGCCTTCTCTTCTCAGCAACCATCGGTGTTCTCTTCGGAATTTTACCTGCCAATAAGGCCTCCAAACTGGATCCAATTGAAGCACTGAGATATGAATAATATAATCAAAAGTCTGGGGAACCAGACTTTTTTTGATGAAAAAATCCCGCTGGTATTCCAGCAGGATTTGTTTTCTTAATATTCTATAAAATACAGATTATTTCATCGTTGGGAAGAGCAGGACATCGCGAATGGTAGTCACGTCTGTTAGTAACATAACCAGACGGTCGATACCGATTCCCAGACCTCCAGTTGGTGGCATACCGTATTCCAGAGCTTCGACAAAGTCATAGTCAATGCCAGTTGCTTCGTCATCCCCCAGTTCTTTGGCTTTTGCCTGTGCTTCAAAACGAGATAATTGATCGATTGGATCGTTCAACTCTGTGAAGGCGTTGGCATACTCTTTGGTCATGATGAAGAGCTCGAAACGGTCCGTGAAGCGTGGATCTTCTGGATTTTTCTTGGCCAGAGGTGACACTGCTACAGGGTGACCGTAGACAAAGGTTGGCTGAATCAAGGTTTCTTCCACAAATTCTTCAAAGAAAGCATTGATAACATGACCAACTTCGGTGAAGTGCTTTTCAAGCGGAACTTTCTTTTCCTGAGCCAAGGCAGCAGCTTCTTCAAACTCATATCTTGCCAGAAATCAACACCCGTAATTTCCTTGATGGCGTCAACCATGTGAACGCGTTTAAACGGTTCGTTGATTTTGATTTCAGTTCCTTGGTAGTTGACTGGTCCATCTCCATTGACAGAGACAGCAGCATGTTGGATAATGCCTTCAGTCAAGTCCATGATATCTTGGAAGTCAGCATAGGCTTGGTAAACCTCGATGGAAGTGAACTCTGGATTGTGAGTTGCGTCCATTCCTTCGTTACGGAAGATACGCCCAATCTCATACACTCGCTCCATACCACCGACGATAAGTCGTTTAAGGTGAAGCTCGGTTGCAATCCGCAGTACCATGTCAATATTTTGGGCATTGTGGTGGGTAATAAATGGACGGGCGGAAGCACCGCCTGCTTCATTGTGAAGAACAGGAGTTTCAACTTCAAGGAAGCCTTGTCCATCCAAGTAACGTCGGATTTCTGAGATGATTTGAACGAGTGACAAAGCGTTCAAAGCTTTCGCGGTTGGAAATCAAGTCCAAATAACGCTTGCGGTAGATGGTTTCGACATCTGTCAGGCCGTGGAATTTTTCAGGCAAGGGACGCAGAGCCTTAGACAAATGAGTAAGGTGGGTTGCCTTGATAGAAAGCTCACCCATATCTGTCCGCATAATCTCACCTTCGATACCGAGGAAATCCCCTAAGTCCGCCTTTTTGAAGATTTCATAATTTTCTTCACCAACAGCATCTTTACGCACATAAATCTGGATTTGGCCTTCACGATCTTGGATGTGAGCAAAGCCAACCTTTCCTTTGCCGCGTTTGGTCATGAGACGGCCGGCGATAATAGCTGTTTCGTTGAGTTCGTTTAATTCTTCTTTATCTTTATCGTTGTATTTTTCTTTTAGTTGAGCAGAGTTAGCAGTCCGCTCAAAGCGTTTGCCAAAAGGGTCAATTCCCTGCTCAGCCAGCGCAGCCATTTTTTCACGGCGGATAATCTGCTGGTCGTTTAATTCCTCGATATGTTCAGTAGTCATGTTTTTCCTCCAAAAGTTTTCCTACCTATTTTATCACAAAAGATAGGGAAATTCATCTATATTTGGCTATAAAGTAAGAAAAAAAGCTAGAAATCCAGCTTTAATTTTTCTGCCTTTTCAACTAAGTAATCCGTATTATTCCAAGTGATCAGCTCAAAATTCTCAAAGTCTTCTGTTTCAAGGATGGTGATGCTGGCATTGGTCAGACCGCCATTTTTGCGCAAAAGAGGTGTGTCATAGCCCAACATTGTTCGAATGCTGGCGGTTAAATTAGCACCGTGCCCGACAACGAGTACGTGCTCATAGTCCTTGTCCTTTAAGGTCTTGATAAAGGAAATGGTCCGGTGGGTTGTATGGTAAACCGACTCAGCGTCAAAAAACGTATGATTAAATTGCGAAAGGTTGTGGCGGAAGGCAGTCATCTGGTGCGGATAGATGGCTTCTATGGTAGAGATTTTTGCGCCTTCCAGTTTTCCCAACTGCCATTCTCGCAGTTCAGATACTGATACGATTTCAGTCGGAAACTGACTTTCTTCTTGAATAATCTCAGCAGAGCGAATGGCGCGTGGGAGATCGCTGCTGTATATCTTGTCAAATTGTGTCTGAGCCAGATGTTTTCCTAGGGTATGCAGTTCTTCAACGGCGGTTGGCAGCAGTGGTGAATCACCGCTGGCTCCCTGAAAGCGGCCTTCCTGATTCCATTCCGTTCTTCCGTGTCGGACAAAGTATAATTTCATAGTGGTTGATTGTTTCTTCCTTATTAGAGTTTATTGTGAATATTAGGTGCAGTATTGAAGAATTATGAGCTAGGATTTTCCTTAAGGTCTGCAAAGTTAGCTTGAACAAAATCTGCCAAATCTTGAGCCTTTATTTCGATACTGCGGCCGACTTCGCCGGCAGAAACGATAATGCTATCTCGCTCTAGAGCTGACTGGTCGATATAGATTGGAAAGTTGTGCTTTTGACGGATACCGACAGGATTGTTGGCTCCGTGGATATAGCCCGTTGTCTTTTCCAAGTCTTTCTGAGGAATCATGCTTACTTTTTTATTGCCGGAAATCTTGGCCATTTTCTTTTCAGACAGATGTTCTGTGATAGGCAGGATACCGATTAGTGTGCCAGTCTTGTCTCCTGTCAAGGCCAAGGTTTTATAAATCTGCGAACGGTCCAAACCATCGACTGGTTGTTCAGCTAATGCATTTAGCTGCAGGCCTCGATGTTCAATCTTAGCTTTGCTTAAAATTTGCTCGATCAGTGTTTTTTTGATTTTTGTTTTTTTAGCCATTAGTATATCTCTCTTCTAATTGCGACATCCAGAGTCCCAGCCAGGTTCCCAGACCGAAGAAAAAGGCTGCAAGGACAAGTGTCAATATAGAAACTCCATGATAGATAATGCTTTCACTGTTTCCTGCTTGCGGCACTACAATGAGAAGTGTACTGGATAGGACAATGCCAATGATAAAGTGATAGACACGAGAGTAGTAGTTTTTCAAAATATGATCCATCAGCTTAGAGAATAGAATCAGTGCCAAGGCTCCTCCGATTCCGATAGGAAGAAAAGTTCCCAAGAGATCCAGTTTGCGAAAGCCATTCAGCATAGGGGTATAGAGTCCTAAAATCAGGAGAAGGTTGGACGGACTGAGTCCGGGAATTAAAATGCCCAGTGCAATCAAGGCTCCTGCTAAGATGAAGGAGAGAAAGTTAGCTGGCAAGGTGCCTACCATACTGTTTAGGGAATAAAGAAAGATTCCTGAAAGGACGAGGCTGACCCAGAAAACGAGAATATCAGTCCGATCACGCTCACTTTTAGCAACAGACTCTTTAATGAGGCTGGGAACAGTTCCGATAATGGCTCCGGCAAATCCCCAGAGGACAATCACTTTGTAGTTGTCTAGCAGCAGATTGACAGGATAGGAGAAGGCAGCAATTCCCAAAATCATTCCGATTCCAACTGGTATGAAATAGAGAACATTTTCGACGAAGTTTTCTTTTAAATGTGCTAAAAAATGAATCAGGCGCTCGTAAATACCTAAGATAGCTGCTAAAACACCACCTGAAACTCCCGGCAAAATAAAGCCAAGTGCAATGACCATTCCTTTGAAAATTCTATTCAACCAAGAAATCATTGTATTTTTCCTTTTTCTAATTTCCATTTATCAAATCATTATATCATAAAATATAGGCTCTATTAAGAGGAAACGGCTGGAAATTTCCTATTTTGTGACAATAAAAAACGACAGCAGTCTTTGAGATTTGAGCTGTCGTTCTGAACTATTGACTTTCTTTAGGAACCGTAAATAGCTTTTGATAAGTAGCTGTCTGGTCTTTCAAGGTTGACAACTGGTTCAAATCAAGATAATGGGAGAAACCAGTCAGCTGACCTTGTGATGTGTACTGATGCAAGTCGTAATCTTGCTCCGTATTCGGTGCGGCATTGTAGTAGCCGTCGTCATTACCATAAGTCGGAATCCAAATTGCTGTGAACTTGTCGGTAGAGATGCTATGCTCCTCCATAAAGTATGTTCCAATATAGATCCCAATATTTTTAACACCAAGTGACTCTAGCTTGGCTCGGAAAGCTTCAACTCCCGCATTCATGTCAGACATGGTCTTTTCTTCGACGTCCAGCCAATAATAGGTTGGATGGTACTTGGCAGAAGCCTTGTAGAAACTTTCAGCTTCTTTTTCCATTTCCTTTTTGCTATTGGCAGCCACATAGGCATAGACAGCAACAGGGATGTTGCGCTTTTGAAATTCTTTGATATGTCTTTCATAAGACTTGTCCAGACCATTCAGATGAGTTGCTGCGTTTTCTTTTTTTGCCTGCGCTCCACTATGAACACGGACAATGACTCCTGAAACATTCTGTGCGAGTAAGTCGTAATTAATCTCACTTGGCAGTTGCCAGCCAGAAATGTCAATGATTGGTTTGGAAATTAACTCTTCATCCAAGGACGAATCGTCAGATGTTTCCTCTTTTTTTGAGGAACTTGGAGTTTGTTTAGTTTGTGAAATTTTTGCCTGTGCTTGCTTTTCCTGAGAGTCAGTAATTTGCTTGCTTATCAAAATTAAAGTGATAAAAGAAGCAAAGAAAATTAGGATTGCAAGCGGTTTAATCCTCTTTCTCATACTGGTTTATTTTTAACTTAAAAATAAATAAAAAAAGCAAAAAAATATCCCCTGTATTCGTCGAAAAATGAATAAAAACGTAACATAATTGAAATATTATAAAAAGCAAAAATCAAGATATTTTTTTAAAGAGTTTAGCTAAGCTATGGAAGATAGGGTTTCGATGCCTAAATAGTTTTGGTCTTGCGACAGATTATAGCTTTTGAATCAGTTCTTCTATCTTTTGAGGAGAGGTTTGTGGAGAGAAACGTTTGATGACTGTTCCATCTCGGCTGACCAGAAACTTTGTGAAATTCCACTTGATCTTCTCGCCCAGAAGACCACCCTTTTCTTTTTTGAGCCAGTCAAAGAGTGGAGCAGTATGAGGACCGTTGACATCAATCTTAGCAAATCGAGGAAAGGTCGTTCCGTAGTTAAGGTTGCAAAAGCTGTTGATTTCTGCAGCGTCTCCAGGAGCCTGCTGGCCAAACTGATTACAGGGGAAATCCAGGATTTCAAATCCGTCTTTCTGGTAGCGCTCATAGAGTCCCTGCAGTTCTTGATACTGAGGAGTGAAGCCGCAACCGGTCGCTGTATTGACAATCAGCAGAATCTTTCCTTTATAATCACTCATTTTTTGCAGATTTCCATCTTGTTTTTGGATTTTGATATCATAAATGTCCGTCATGTTCTCCTCCTTTGTTTGCTTCCTATCTTATTACAATTTTATGTAAAAGAGAGAAAGCAAGCTCATATTATTCCAGTCTCTGCACTAATGCTTTTTTTTCAAGCCAAAAGGTGGTATAATGAGAATTGAATTTTTAGAAGTTTAATGGTGAAATATGAAAATTGACAAGAAGCACTTGTTGAATTACTCCATCTTGATTCCCTATTTAATTTTATCTGTTTTGGGATTGATTGTGGTCTATTCAACGACGAGTCCTACCTCGATTCAGGCCGGAGGAAATGGTTTTGGCATGGTCTTGAATCAAGGAATTTTTTGGATAATAAGTCTCTTTATAATTGCGCTCCTGTATAGAATCCGCTTGGGCTTCTTAAAAAAAGGAAGTATCCTGACTATAGTTATCTTTGCTGAGATTATCCTCTTGCTCTTATCTCGTTTTATAACAGGGACTATTAACGGTGCCCATGGTTGGCTCAAGCTTGGAGCTTTCAGTATTCAGCCTGCGGAGTACTTGAAGATTATTTTGGTCTGGTATCTAGCTTTTCGCTTCACAAAGAGGCAGGAGGAGATAAATGTCTATGATTATCAAGCTCTGACTCACAACCACTGGTTTCCAAAAGCTTTTAACGACTGGCGGACCATGGTGGCTATTCTGATTGGGATTGTAGCGATTATGCCAGACCTTGGAAATGCGACTATTCTATTTTTGACCGTCGTAATAATGATAGCTGTCAGCGGGATTGGCTATCGATGGTTTTCTACGATGCTGGGAGCCATTGTCAGTGTTTCCAGCTTGGTTCTGGCTAGCATTTGGGTGATTGGGGTTGAGCGCGTGGCCAAGATTCCAGTCTTTGGGTATGTGGCTAAGCGTTTCAGTGCTTTCTTCAATCCCTTCAAGGATTTGTCTGGCTCAGGCCACCAATTGGCTAATTCCTATTATGCTATGAGTAATGGCGGCTGGTTTGGTCTAGGCTTGGGTAACTCTATTGAGAAGCGCGGTTATCTGCCGGAAGCTCATACGGACTTTGTATTTTCTATCGTGATAGAAGAGTTTGGTTTCTTTGGTGCCAGTCTGATTCTGGCCTTACTCTTTTTCCTGATTTGAGAATTATCTTGGTAGGGATTCGGGCCAAGAATCCATTTAACTCCATGATGGCTTTGGGAATTGGCGGTATGATACTCATGCAGACCTTCATCAATATCGGTGGAATCTCAGGTCTCATTCCTTCTACAGGAGTAACCTTCCCCTTCCTATCGCAAGGAGGGAACAGTCTTCTGGTCTTGTCAGTAGCCATCGCCTTGGTACTTAATATTGATGCCAACGAGCGTCGTGATGCCCTGTATGAGCAGATGGAAGCGGAGGCGCAAGACCAGTCTGAGGAAGCTTAATCTCAGTTCGTGTGAACAGTTGTTGCAAAAATGAAAGGTGCAGATTATGTCATTTAACAAATTAGAAAGCTACAGCAATAAAGAAGTGATTCGAGAAGAAGTCGCCATTTTAACAGACTTGCTTGCCGATGTTACTCGGAATCTTCTCAGCCCAGAGACCTTTGAAAAAATCTCCCTCATGGAGGAGTTGGCGGTTAACTCCAAATATCATGAGCTAAAAGCGATTGTAGAAGAACTGTCGACAGATGAAATGGTCTATATTTCCCGTTATTTCTCTATTTTGCCGCTTTTGATTAATATCTCAGAAGATGTTGACCTAGCTTATGAAATCAACCATCAAAACAATATCAATCAGGATTATCTTGGAAAGCTATCAACAACTATTGACCTGATTTCAACACGGGAAAATGCTCAGGAGATTCTGGAGAATTTGAATGTTGTGCCAGTACTGACAGCTCACCCGACCCAGGTCCAGCGCAAGACTATTCTGGACTTAACCAATCATATTCATAGTTTACTGCGTCAGCATCGAGATGTTAAAGCAGGACTAGTCAATGAGAAGAAGTGGCTAGGAAATCTCCGCCGCTATATTGAGCTTATGATGCAGACAGATATGATCCGTGAGAAGAAGCTGAAAGTGACCAATGAGATTACCAATGTCATGGAATACTATAACAGCTCTTTCCTACAAGCAATTACCAACTTTATGGTTGAATACAGACGCTTGGCAGAAGAGCGGGGTATCAAGCTGGATAATCCTAAGCCTATTACCATGGGAATGTGGATTGGCGGAGATCGAGATGGCAATCCTTTTGTAACCGCAGAAACTCTGAAACTGTCAGCCACCCTCCAGAGTGAAGTCATCCTCAACTATTATATTGATAAGGTTTATACACTCTATCGCACCTTCTCGCTCTCGACCAACCTATCAGAAACCAGTCAGGCAGTAGCAGAAATGGCTGCACTGTCTACTGACAAGTCTGTTTATCGGGAAAATGAGCCTTACCGCCGAGCTTTCCACTATATCCAGTCCAAGCTGATTCAAACCTTGCTTTACCTTAAAGAAGGTAATTTCTCAAATGATGGTCAGCGATTGACTGACCAAGCTGAGGAAAAATTGTCTGCGAAAGCCAACCTTTCTGTCAGCAATAAAGGAAGAGAAATCATCCCTAATTATATCCAGTCTCGTATCAGCGAGACCCTGACCGAGCTGAAGAAAGAAGAGACACCTTCTTACAAAACAGCTCAGGAATTTAAAAAAGACTTGCAGGTCATTTATGATTCTCTTATTGAACATCATGGGGAAGCTTTGGTAAGTGGCGACTTGACTGAACTTCTCCAAGCGGTTGATGTTTTTGGCTTCTTCTTGGCTAGCATTGATATGCGGCAGGATTCCAGTGTTCATGAAGCCTGTGTGGCTGAACTCTTGGCTTCGGCTAATATTGTTCAGGATTATAGCAATCTGTCGGAAGAAGAAAAATGCCAAGTCCTCCTCAAACAGCTGCTAGAAGATCCTCGTATCCTGTCAGCTACTCATGAGCCTAAGTCCGAGCTTCTGCAAAAGGAACTGGAAATCTTCAAAACAGCCCGTCAGCTAAAAGATGCCATCGGTGAGGAAGTCATTAAGCAGAATATTATCTCTCACTCGACCAGTGTATCAGATCTACTTGAGTTGGCTATTATGCTTAAGGAAGTGGGGCTGATTGATGAAAACGGGGCACGTGTCCAGATTGTTCCGCTCTTTGAGACCATTGAGGACTTGGACAATTCTGTGATACTATGGAGAAATACCTGTCTCTGCCAATTGCGCAGAAGTGGATTGCCTCTAAGGATAATTACCAGGAAATTATGCTGGGCTATTCAGACAGTAATAAGGACGGTGGTTACCTATCTTCTTGCTGGACTCTCTACAAGGCTCAGCAGCAGCTGACAGCCATCGGTGATAAGTTTGGCGTGAAAATCACCTTCTTCCATGGCCGGGGAGGTACGGTGGGACGTGGTGGCGGCCCAACCTATGAAGCTATTACTTCTCAGCCACTCCGCAGTATCAATGACCGGATTCGTCTGACTGAGCAAGGGGAAGTTATTGGAAATAAATATGGAAACAAAGACGCAGCCTACTATAACTTGGAAATGCTGGTATCTGCCGCCATTAACCGCATGGTAACTCATAAGAAGAGCGATAGCCATACTTCTGATAAATATGAGCGAATCATGGACCAAGTAGTCAATCGCAGTTATAAGATTTACCGTGATTTGGTCTTTGGCGACGAGCGTTTTTACGATTATTTCTTTGAATCCAGCCCAATCAAGGCTATCTCTAGCTTTAATATCGGTTCTCGTCCAGCTGCTCGTAAAACCATCACTGAAATCGGTGGTCTCAGAGCTATTCCTTGGGTCTTCTCATGGTCTCAAAGTCGAGTTATGTTCCCAGGCTGGTATGGTGTTGGGTCGAGTTTCAAGGAATTCATTGATGAAGACCCAGAAAATAACTTAGCTTTTCTGCAATTTATGTATAAGAGATGGCCTTTCTTCAAGTCACTCTTGTCAAATGTAGACATGGTTCTGTCTAAGTCAAATATGAATATCGCTTTTGAGTATGCGCAGCTTTGTGAAGATCAGAATGTGCGAGATATTTTCAATATTATCTTGGATGAGTGGCAGCTGACTAAGGATGTCATTTTAGAGATTGAAGGTCATGATGAGCTCCTAGCAGAAAACACCTATCTGAGAGATAGCTTGCACTATCGTATGCCTTACTTCAATGTTTTGAACTATATCCAGCTAGAATTGATCAAGCGTCAGCGAAACGGCCAGCTCACACCTGATCAAGAAAAACTGATTCACATCACCATCAACGGTATTGCGACTGGTCTGCGAAACTCTGGCTAATACAAAGAAAAAATCGGAATTGTTCCGGTTTTTTCTATTTTTGGAACCAAAGGGCTTCTTAATTCGATATACTTGTTACAATTCAACCGCTTTTCTTGGTATCAACCTTACTATAAATTAGACAAGGAATAATTCACAAAAAAATGCTAAAAGACTTGCATTTTCATTTAAATTTGATAAAATAGTAAGGAAAGTTAGACTGTATTGCCTACTGTCTATCTATAAAAATATATTTTTATTGGAGGCTTTTACTCAAATGGCAAAAGAAAAATACGATCGTAGTAAACCACACGTTAACATTGGTACTATCGGACACGTTGACCACGGTAAAACTACTTTGACAGCAGCTATCACAACTGTATTGGCACGTCGCTTGCCTTCAGCAGTTAACCAACCTAAAGACTATGCGTCTATCGATGCTGCTCCAGAAGAACGCGAACGCGGAATCACTATCAACACTGCGCACGTTGAGTATGAAACTGCTAAGCGTCACTATGCTCACATCGACGCTCCAGGACACGCGGACTACGTTAAAAACATGATTACTGGTGCCGCTCAAATGGACGGAGCTATCCTTGTAGTAGCTTCAACTGACGGACCAATGCCACAAACTCGTGAGCACATCTTGCTTTCACGTCAGGTTGGTGTTAAACACTTAATCGTCTTCATGAACAAAGTTGACTTGGTTGACGATGAAGAATTGCTTGAATTGGTTGAAATGGAAATCCGTGACCTCTTGTCAGAATACGACTTCCCAGGTGACGATCTTCCAGTTATCCAAGGTTCAGCTCTTAAAGCTCTTGAAGGTGACTCTAAATATGAAGACATCATCATGGAATTGATGGACACTGTTGATGAGTACATCCCAGAACCAGAACGCGATACTGACAAGCCATTGCTTCTTCCAGTCGAAGACGTATTCTCAATCACTGGTCGTGGTACAGTTGCTTCAGGACGTATCGACCGTGGTATCGTTAAAGTCAACGACGAAATCGAAATCGTTGGTATCAAAGAAGAAATCCAAAAAGCAGTTGTTACTGGTGTTGAAATGTTCCGTAAACAGCTTGACGAAGGTCTTGCAGGGGACAATGTAGGTGTGCTTCTCCGTGGTATCCAACGTGATGAAATCGAACGTGGACAAGTTATCGCTAAACCAGGTTCAATCAACCCACACACTAAATTCAAGGGTGAAGTTTATATCCTTACTAAAGAAGAAGGCGGACGTCACACTCCATTCTTCAACAACTACCGTCCACAGTTCTACTTCCGTACAACTGACGTTACAGGTTCAATCGAACTTCCAGCAGGTACTGAAATGGTAATGCCTGGTGATAACGTAACAATCGACGTTGAGTTGATCCACCCAATCGCCGTTGAACAAGGTACTACTTTCTCTATCCGTGAAGGTGGACGTACCGTTGGTTCAGGTATGGTTACAGAAATCGAAGCTTAATTCGATTCCGTTCCCCAGATAACAATTATAATCAGACACTAAACCTCGTGAAAACGGGGTTTTTAATTATTGCTTAGTAATATTTTTTTATTATTCATATTACTTATAAAAAAAACTTAATAAAATATGCAAAAATAGGTGATTACTTTAAAAAAATATGATATAATAAACCGATATCGTAACATACTGTAATATAAATGAAGTATTTAATTTGTTTGTAATTGTTTAAATGCTTATGGAGATGAAATGAGAAAATGACAGTAGGATATGATTCTAAATTGATAAAAAGGAGGGATGATTTACAGGACACCTTTAACAAAAAAATTAAAAAAACGATTTAAAAACGAATTATATTGGTCGATATAAATCGAAATTTTAATTCTCAATCTAATTCTTGTTAAGAAAGTACTGTATAGATTGAAAAAGATTTTGTTTTTGAATATAGAGGTGCTAAAAAAAGTTTGTTTAATTATTTTGCATGTCTTTTTATTATTACCTTTTAACATAATAGTTTGATGGGAAATAATTTAATAGAAATAGTTTCAGTGAATTAAAACTATTAACTTAATATTAAATTCTAGGTAAAGATTTGCTTTGTAACTATAATAGGCTGTTTTTTTCTAGCTAAGTATTTTTTTATATGAAGAGATAATCCTGTAAGAGAGGTTAGATTAGTCTATTTGCTATATATGAAAATGAGGTAGGAGGTAAAGATTAATAGTTTTAGACTATTAAGGACTTATGGAGATATGAGAGATTTTATAAAAAAAATTCTAGTTCTATTTACAATTTTGTTCATGTCCATTCCATCGGCCATTACAGGTTCCTTTATCAGTAGTGTCAAAGCTGAGGAAAATAATCCGCTCAATATCGAGACGAGACGGATCGATGAACATACAACGATTACACAAAATGGGTGTTATCGGAAGATTGAAAAACAGACGCAACGGACTGGTCAGTTCCGCGGAAACCGATTGACTTGGTCATCCTGCAGGATGCCAGTGGGTCATTCCGAACAACGATTCCAAGTGTCAAACGTGCTCTTAAACGTTTGACAACATATGTTAGTCCAGAACAATACGATGAGACAAACCCTTATCTCGTTAAGACTGATGATCCTCGGACAACTGACCGGGTCTTCGTTGCTTCTTACCAAGGTTTGGATCAGGTGCGTTACTTTGAAAACAATGATTTTAGTGGTAGCCCTGCGAATGTATATACCGATGCGAATTCGACTGGTAAAAACTATACCTATGGCAATAGTGGCTTAACGAGCGATCAAAATAAAGTTCATAGCTTCATCGATAATATCGCTGTTGATGGTGGGACTCCAACTGTTCCAGCTATTCAAGATACAATCGCTCAGTACAACCGCGTTAAGGGTAATATGGAAAACGGTCGTAAGACGGTCTTCCTCCTGGTAACGGATGGGGTAGCCAACGGTTACCGTCTGCCAGGATCTAACACAGTCGTTATGGATAAGAGCTGGACAAGAACAGATGCTATTCAAAAAGCTTGGGGAGTGGATAGCTATCCAGAAGCGGCTCAAGATATTACTGGTCGTGCCAATGAATTGAAAGCAGCTGGTAATCAGTTGAAAGCAGCGGTTGGTTCAGAAGGTTCTGTCGTTGTAGGTTTCTGGGAACGTGTTGATAACTTCACTGAAAAATACTATCAATATGGTCCTGCTTATCTGAATGGTTTTGGTAACACTATCAATATTGGGGACAACCGTTCCGTTCAAGCCATCTTCCACGATGCACTTCAATCAATGGCTTCGCCAGATAAGGTTGTGAACGGCAAGAATGTTTCCTTCTATGTTAATGAACAAAATAACATTGATGTATTCTCGCAAAAGATTTTGGAATCTGTAGCGGCAGCTTTAGTTAAAGATGATATCACTGGTGAGTTTGACATTACGGAAGGCTACAAGGTAGATGCTATCCGAATCAATGGTAAGAAGATTGTTCCAAAAAGTAAAAAGATTCCAGCAAGGAAATTCGTGGTACAATCACACAGACTGGCAACAAAGTTAAGATTTCTGTTCCAGATAGTGTCTTCAACCCAGGTAAGAACAGCTTTGACTATGATTTGAGTAAAGAAGCTCGTGCACCTGAAACGAATGAAGAAGATGAAACAGATCCTCCTGCAAACTATGTTCCGGAGAAGGAAGAAATCACAGTTCCAGAATTGACTGGTAAATTTAAAGCGGGAGAGTTTGAGACGCGCCAAATTGGTGGTCGAAATCAGACTGTAGAAGTACAGAAATTAGAATACTGTTATCCAAGCGCAACGAAGACGGTGGCGGACCAAGACGCAAGCAACGATATTGGTGTCATTCCGGATCCGTTAGAGTTGACTAAGAAACCATCTTACTCTGCTCAATTGTCTTCTAAGGGAGAAGAATTCACCTACACCGTTAACTACAACTTCAACAACGTACCATATGAGTTTGAGAAGAATGTCATGTTAACAGACCCAATCGATTACCGTTTGGAAGTTGTTAGTCATTCTGCAACTGGTCCTGAAGGTCAAACTTGGAAGACTCGCGTTGTTGAGCAAGCAGATTCAGATGGTAATATGCGCAGTGTCGTTGTGGCCGATGTTCCAAGTGAAGGCAAAAACTACAATTACTTGATTATGAAGAAGGCGCAATTGCGAATGACGGTGCGTCTGAAAGAAAAATATCGTCAGAATCAAGCAAGTAAAGAGTACCTTGCTATCTTGCAGAATAATAATGGTTACGGTCTGGTAAAACCAAGGGAATATCATGTGGAATGGGGAAGATAATACTCCAAACCAAGATGCCCACGCTAAGACAGACACGAAAGCAAGTACGATTCGTCGTTCGAATCCAATTTATGTCAAACCACCGCTTGATACAGAAGTAGACAAGAAGGTCAACGAAAAAGAACACGAAGGTCTGCGGATGGATGGCGAAGAGTTTGAGTACAAGGTAACGGCTCCATGGCCAGGTATTGCGGATAAGTTCACATTGACAGATACGGTGGTAGATGAGCTGGAAATCCAACCAGGGTCTGCCAAAGTAAGTGTAGCAGGCAAGTCCTACACTGCTTTAACCAAAGCGATTTCAATCAATGGTCAAACGATTGATATTACCTTGGACAAGACTCAATTGACCTCATTGAACCGTTTGATTTCTCGTCGTGGCGGCAATACTGTCCAAGAGATTGAGCTGACTTTCAAGGCTAAAATTCGCGAAGGTGCTGATTTAACTAAGTACAAGAAGAATGGCGTTGTCAATATTCCAAATACGGCAGATGTAATTCTGAATGATAAGAAGAAAACCTCTAAAGAGGTAACAGTTACTCCTCCGAAACCAAAAGAGCCAAGTGTAGGCAAGAAGATCAATGAAAGCTTGGATGATTACCAAACCTTTGATGGTCAACCATATAACTACAACATCACGGCAGCTGTTCCAAGCGATGCAGCTTCTATAAGAAGTTTGTTATCAGCGATACTCTAGATAATGATTTGGAATTTGCCGGAGATGTGACTATCAAGGAGAGGCAGCTGCACTCTTTGATATTCAAAAGAATGGTCAAACAGTGACAGCTACAGTCAAGGAAGGCAAGTTCCAAGACTTAGCGAAGTATTCATATATTGAGCTGCAAATCCCAGCTAAGGTTAAGAATGGTGTAAGTGGTAGAGTCATCGAGAACAAAGCTCGTATTAACTTTACCAATGAAAAATAATCAAGAGAAAGAAGTGGAGTCTAATCCTGTTCGTGTGACCCCTCCACCTGTTTCTAAGAAGATTAATGAGAACTTAGACCATTTGGATATTGCGACAGGTCAGCTTTACAAGTACAATATTAAGACAAGTCTTCCAACTGATATTAAAGACTATAAGAAATTTGTCATTACGGACAAATTGGACAAAGACTTGTCTGTTGTAAATGAAACAGATAATAAGCCAGTCATCCAAGGGCAGCTGCTAACTTCTTTGATGTGACAGTCGAAGGACAAACCGTAACGGCAACTATGAAGGACTTTGCCAATGCAGGTGCTTTTAGCCGGCCAAGAGGTTGAGTTGGTCATCCCAGCTAAGATTAATGATGGCGTCACTCGCTCAAATATTCCAAATACGGCTACCTTTTAGCTTCACAGATAAGAATGACCACAATGGTGAAAAAAAGAAACCATTCCTGTAACGGTGACTCCGCCAACAGAACCATCTGTTTCTAAGAAGATTAATGAGAAGCTGGACGAAGCGACAATCGCTGCAAGCACTGACTTCAACTACAATGTTAAATCGAAGCTTCCAAACGATATCACGACCTACAAGTCTTATGTCATTAGTGATACTTTGGATGAGAACCTTGAAGCAGGTAAAGCTGTTATCAAGGGAGACGCGGCGAAATTCTTTGATGTAACTGTAGCTGGCAATACAGTCACAGCAACAATGAAAGACTTTGCTCGTGCTGAAGACTTGGCCAATAAAGAAGTCGAGTTAGTCATTACAGCGAAGGTTAAGAAAGAGTCAACAGTTCCTGTTATCGAGAACAAGGCTAAGGTTACCTATACGAACAAGAATGACCAAGGTGGGGAGAAAGAAACGGAGCCTGTTCGTGTGACTCCACCACCAGTCAGCAAGAAGGTCAATAACCAGGAACATGCCGATTTGGGTAGTCTGAGAGAAACATTCAACTACGATGTAGAGAGCAAGATTCCAGATGTAGCTGATAAGTTTGAGATTTCAGATGAGTTAGTTCCAGAGTTAACATTTGATGGCCAAGCAACCGTTCAAATTGATGGTAAGGAAGTCAAAGATGCCACTGTGAAGACAGCTGGACAAAAGCTGACTGTTACTTTGAAAAGGATCAAATCGCAGCCTATGCAGGCAAGACAGTTCGTGTTCATTTTGGAGCGAAGATTAAGGATGGCGTAAGTTATGATGCCCTCTTAGCTAAGTATCCAAATGATACTGGAGATAAACCAGCTGTACCGAACAAGGCAAGCTATCAGGTTAACGATAATCCAGATTCTAAGAAAGAAACTAGTCCAGTAACCGTTACTCCACCACCAACAACGACTCCTGATTTGAAGAAGGAAGTAAACGGTGCAGATCATTATGATTTATCAAAACGGGATGAAGAGTTCACTTATACTCTGAAGACAGAGATGCCAGCGAACTCAACTGTCTTTGAAATCACGGATGAATTGAAATCTGTTCTGGAATTCGTAGGTAAAAAAGGCTCTGCCACTGTGAAGATTGACGGTAAAGATGCAGGAGATAAAGCGACTGTTACTGTCAAAGATCAATTGATTAAGATTGAATTCACAGAAGCTTCTGTGAAGGCGGATGCTGGTAAGTCCATTGAAGTCAACTTCAAGGCCAAGATTCGCAAGGGTGTTAGTCTGGTAGACTATATGGTACCAAATGAAGGTATCCGTATCATGAATAAGGCGTCTTATGTGATTGATAACAATCCAAAATATCGCAAGGATTCAAATGAAGTCCCAGTTACACCGCCAAATCCTGAGCAACCACCGATTGAGAAAACAGTCAATGATAAAGCTTCTGAGACACTCACAAACCGTAACGATGTCTTTACATATAAAGTAAAAACAACTGTACCGTTTGATGCGACGAGCTTCTCAGTAGACGACGAAATCAAGGATGTTTTTAGAATTCGCAGATGTAGGCAGTGCCACTTTGGATGGCCAAGCTTTAGCGGCAGACCGCATCAGTATTAACGGTCAAAAGATTACCGTTTCACTGACAGAAGATCAAGTGAAGGCGAATGGTGGCAAAGAAGTGATTCTGAGCTTCCAAGCGAAGATTCGTGAGAATGCCAACCTTTCAGCTTATGTCACAAAAAGACAATAAAACTGAGATTCCAAACCAAGCTCTTACGATGCTTCCTTCCCACATCAGCCAGGTGTTCATAAAGATTCTAATATCGTTCCAGTGACTCCACCGAGCCCAGAACAACCTGAGATTAAGAAGGATGTCAATGGTAAGGAAGAGGAAACCTTAAGCAACCGGAATGATGAATTCACATATCATGTAACAACGAAAGTACCATTTGATGCGACAGCGTTTAGCGTGATGGATGAATTAGAAGGTGTTCTGGAATTTGCGGAAGGGACAGGGCGTGCGACGGCAAGCTTGAATGGCCAACCATTGGATTCTGACCGGATTTCTATTAACGGTCAAACCATAACGGTTTCACTGACAGAAGAACAAGTGAAAGCGAATGGTGGTAAAGAAGTAAGCCTGAGCTTTGCGGCGAAGATTCGTGAGGGCGCGAACTTGTCATCTTATAAGAAGAAAGACAAGACTGAGATTCCAAACAAGGCTACTTACCGGGTAGACTTCCCTGAATAACCCAGGTGTTACGAAAGATTCCAATATCGTTCCAGTAACTCCACCAAGTCCAGAGAACCCACCAATCGAGAAGAAAGTGAATGATGCAGCATCTGCCACATTGTCAGATCGTGGTGAAGAGTTCACTTACACGATTGATACGCAGGTTCCATTGGATGTGACTGGATTTGCGGTTTACGATACGATTGAGAAAAGTCCTTGAGTTCTCAGGTGAGAATGGCCAAGCAAGTGCGACTGTAGATGGTCAAGCCTTGGATAGCAGCCATATTGAGATCAAGGGTCAAAAAGATTACGGTTAAATTGACGGAAGCAGAAGCGAAAGCACATGGAGGCAAGTCTGTTCATGTAAGCTTCAAGGCTAAGATCAAGGAAGGCGCAAATCTCTCAGAGTATATTGAGAAAGATGGCGTTACCCGTATTCAGAATACAGCCAAGTACAATTTCAACAATGATCCAGGCACGGAACAAAGTTCGAAACCAGTTCCAGTGACTCCACCGACACCGAATGAACCAGAAATCAAGAAGGATGTGAATGGTAAGCCAGAGGAAACCTTAGCGAACCGTGAGGACAGCTTCACCTACCATGTGAACACAAGTGTTCCAGTAGATGCGACAGCCTTTGAAGTTCATGATAGCTTGGTAGATGTATTGAGCTTTGTTGGTCAAGCAAGTGCGAGCCTGAATGGCGAAGCCTTGGATGCGAAGCAGATTAAGGTAGATGGCCAAACTATCACGTTGACCTTGACAGAAGAACAAGTGAAGGCGAATGGTGGCAAGGCAGTGAACTTGACCTTTGATGCGAAGATTCGTGAGGGTGCTAACCTTTCTGGATATGTGAAAGAAGGAAAAGCTTCTATTCCGAATAAGGCCTCTTATACAGTAGGCTTCCCTAACAGACCAGGTGTGACGAAGGACTCTAACGAAGTTCCGGTAACTCCACCAAGTCCAGAAGAGCCAGGCATCAAGAAGAAAGTAAATGGTAAGGCAGCTGCCACTCTTGAAACACGTGAGGAAGAGTTTACTTATACAGTAGAAACGAAAGTTCCTTACGATGCGACAGCCTTTGAAGTAACGGATACTTTAGTTGATGTCTTAACCTTCTCAGGAGATAAAGGCCAGGCTCAAGCAAGTCTGGATGGCAAAGATTTAGACGCCAAGCAAATCACTGTCGATGGTCAAACTATTAAGGTGACTCTGACAGAAGATCAAGTGAAAGCAAGCGCTGGTAAAGCAGTTGCTCTCAACTTCAAGGCCAAGATTAAAGAAGGTGCTAATCTCTCTGCTTATATCCAAAAAAAGATAAGATTGAAGTACCAAACAAGGCTACTTACCGAGTAGACTTCCCAGGCCGTCCAGGTGTGACGAAGGACTCTAATGAAGTCCCAGTGACCCCACCGACTCCAGAAGAACCGAAGATTAAGAAAGATGTCAACAGCAAAACCAGCTGAGACGCTTACAAACCGTAACGATGTCTTCACCTATAATGTGAATACAAGCGTTCCTTATGACGCAACTGCTTTTTGAAGTAACAGATACGCTAGTGGATGTTCTTGAATTTGCAGGAGATAAAGGCCAAGCAACGGCTAGTCTGAATGGTCAGCCGATCGAAGCAGGTCAAATTACGGTCGATGGTCAAACAATCAAAAGTTACTCTGACAGAAGATCAAGTGAAGGCGAATGGTGGCAAAAGCAGTTGCTCTAAGCTTCCAAGCGAAGATTCGTGAGAATGCTAACCTTTCAGCTTATGTCACAAAAGACAATAAGACTGAGATTCCAAACAAGGCTACTTATCGTGTAGATTTACCAAACAAACCGGGTGTAACGAAGGACTCTAATGAGGTTCCAGTAACTCCACCAAGTCCAGAACAACCTGAGATTAAGAAGGATGTAAATGGTAAGGAAGAGGAAACCTTAAGCAACCGGAATGATGAATTCACATATCATGTAACAACGAAAGTACCATTTGATGCGACAGCGTTTAGCGTGATGGATGAATTAGAAGGTGTTCTGGAATTTGCGGAAGGGACAGGGCGTGCGACGGCAAGCTTGAATGGCCAACCATTGGATTCTGACCGGATTTCTATTAACGGTCAAACCATAACGGTTTCACTGACAGAAGAACAAGTGAAAGCGAATGGTGGTAAAGAAGTAAGCCTGAGCTTTGCGGCGAAGATTCGTGAGGGCGCGAACTTGTCATCTTATAAGAAGAAAGACAAGACTGAGATTCCAAACAAGGCTACTTACCGGGTAGACTTCCCGAATAACCCAGGTGTTACGAAAGATTCCAATATCGTTCCAGTAACTCCACCAAGTCCAGAGAACCCACCAATCGAGAAGAAAGTGAATGATGCAGCATCTGCCACATTGTCAGATCGTGGTGAAGAGTTCACTTACACGATTGATACGCAGGTTCCATTGGATGTGACTGGATTTGCGGTTTACGATACGATTGAGAAAGTCCTTGAGTTCTCAGGTGAGAATGGCCAAGCAAGTGCGACTGTAGATGGTCAAGCCTTTAGATAGCAGCCATATTGAGATCAAGGGTCAAAAGATTACGGTTAAATTGACGGAAGCAGAAGCGAAAGCACATGGAGGCAAGTCTGTTCATGTAAGCTTCAAGGCTAAGATCAAGGAAGGCGCAAATCTCTCAGAGTATATTGAGAAAGATGGCGTTACCCGTATTCAGAATACAGCCAAGTACAATTTCAACAATGATCCAGGCACGGAACAAAGTTCGAAACCAGTTCCAGTGACTCCACCGACACCGAATGAACCAGAAATCAAGAAGGATGTGAATGGTAAGCCAGAGGAAACCTTAGCGAACTGTGAGGACAGCTTCACCTACCATGTGAACACAAGTGTTCCAGTAGATGCGACAGCCTTTTGAAGTTCATGATAGCTTGGTAGATGTATTGAGCTTTGTTGGTCAAGCAAGTGCGAGCCTGAATGGCGAAGCCTTGGATGCGAAGCAGATTAAGGTAGATGGCCAAACTATCACGTTGACCTTGACAGAAGAACAAGTGAAGGCGAATGGTGGCAAGGCAGTGAACTTGACCTTTGATGCGAAGATTCGTGAGGGTGCTAACCTTTCTGGATATGTGAAAGAAGGAAAAAGCTTCTATTCCGAATAAGGCCTCTTATACAGTAGGCTTCCCTAACAGACCAGGTGTGACGAAGGACTCTAACGAAGTTCCGGTAACTCCACCAACCCCAGAGCAACCACCTCTTGAAAAAGATGTGAATAAGAAAGCTTCTGAAACCATTGAAGATCGTACAGAAACCTTTACTTACAATCTCAAGACTAGCATGCCATGGGATGCGACAGCCTTCACTATCAGTGATGAGTTGAAAGATGTTCTTGAATTTGTTGGCCAAGCGACGGTCACTCTGGATGGCAAAGCAACAGATGCTCAGGTAACTACAAATGGTCAATTACTGGAAGTTAACTTCCCAGAAGCAACTGTTAAAGCGAATGGCGGCAAGAAGATCCAAGTGAGCTTCAAGGCTAAAATTAAGGCGGATGCAGACCTGACACCATACTTGGTGGATAATCAGTTCACTGTACCAAACACCGCTTCTTATGTAATTGATAACAACCCAGGTACGAAGAAAGATTCTAATCCAGTTCCAGTAATTGTTCCAAAACAACCAGAACCAGAGATTACGAAGAAGATTAACCGTACACTAGATCACTTAGATGTCGATCGTGGTGTTCCGTACATGTACAATGTCAACACCCAACTGCCAAAGATATTCGACTTTATAAAGAATTTACCGTAACCGATACTTTAGAATCCGTTCTGGAAGTAGCTGGTACACCGGTAGCTTATATCGATGGCTATGCGACAGATGCAATAGAAACGAAGGTTGAAGGCAATACAGTCACAGTATCTGTGAAAGACTTTGCCCGAATCCATGGCTTCAAGGAAATTCAGCTCTACATTCCAGCTAAGATCAAGTCAGATGTATCTGACGAGGCTCTGAATGCTTATGAAAACCGTACGGTTCCAAACAAGGCAACTGTAGCCTTCAAGGATAGTAATGGTCAAACAGGCAATAAGGAATCTAACCCAGTAACGGTTCGACCACGTGATCCAGAAAAACCACGTGATCCAGATCCAAACGAGCCAGTTAAGACAGTTGGTCCAGCAGATGGTTCAAATCCAACTGAAAAATATTATCTGACAAACATCAGTGATGAATTCCGCTTTGATATTACAACGAAGGTACCAAGCAACCCAGTGGATGACGCTGGCAATCCAGTCCAAGACGCACAAGGTCGCGATGTGAAAACAGAGTTGACCGGTGTAACTGTGACAGATAAGATTGATAACGTTCTTAAGATTAACCGAGTAGCGTTGAAGATTGAGGATGACAAGGTAGCTGATGTAACTGCACGTCTTCAGACGAAGTTAGACAAAGCAGAAGCAGATCTGAAAGAACTGGAATCTAAGACAACGAATGATACGGTTGCGAAGAAAGTTCAAGAAGCAGAGAAGAAAGTCCAAGAGTTAACAGCGCAATTAGAAGCGGCGAAAGCAGCTGCAGCGACTGCGACTCCAGCACCAACGACTCCAGCTTCAAGTGATTCTTCTAGCTCAGACCCAGCTGCAAGCAGTGATGCGGCATCAACTAGTGATACAGCTAGCACATCATCTAGTGCAGCAAGCACAAACACTAGTGCCGATGTAGCAGCTCTTGAAGCAAAGCCTTAAGGCAGCACAAGCAGAACTGGAGCAACTGAAAGCAGAGGCAGCCAATGTAGGCAATTTGGCAACACCTGAAGAGCAAAAGGTTGCGAAAGAGAAGCTTGATAAAGAAATTGCTCAACTGAAAGAAAGCAAGGAAAAACTTGCCAAAGCGCTTGAGCAGTTCAAATCTGTGACGGATAGAGGTGAATTGACTGATGATGCGCTTGCCAAGGTTGCGAAAGTAACAGTGAATGGTCAAGACGTGACAGTGGATATTACGGATAAGGATATTTTGGAAGCCTTGAAGGGCAGCACACTCCGTGTAGTGATTTACTCAGTCTTTAAAGAAGGAGTAGATCCATCTCAATATCAAGGCGGTGTTCCAAATACAGCTAATGTAAGCTTTAATCATGATCCGAAAGGTAAGAATACCCATACGGTACATGTTTACCCACCAACTCCACAAACACCACCAACACCACCAGCACCGAAAGGTGATTTACCACCGGCACCAACACCAGAACCACCAAAACCGAAGAAGATTTTACCAAAAACAGGTACATCAGCGACCATGGTATATGAAGTAATCGTTGGTTTGGTTCTCGTGCTTATGGGAGCTCTTCTGAGAAGAAGAAAGACAAAGCACTAATGTAAGATAGCCCAGGAGAGCAGCAGCTCTTCTGGCTGCTATCATGTTATTAGGAATATTAAAGGAAATTCATTATGAATAGAAAAAAGTTAATTAGTTAGGAATTACAGTGCTTGCCATTAATGCTCTAGGCGCGGCAGCAGCTACCAGTATCCGGAACTTGTCCGAGTTCCTTCTGTTTATGCGGAAGAGCCAGGAGAAGACGAAGAAATTCCAGATGCAGCAGAAGCTCAGGCAGCAGCGAACTTTTAAAAAAATCAACTGGATGTGTTTGAAGCAGCAATCAATGAATTTAATCCAAACGATGCGGATACTGCAGAAAGCTTGCAATATGCCCTTGATGATGTAAACGGATATCATCAAACAGCAGTGAATGCGATTAAGAGTCCAGAAGGTCAGAAAGGTTTTTGCCAAATACGAAACTCGTTATCAAGCCTTGAAGGCAAAAAGCAGAAGCTCTTTTAAAAAGGCGAGTCTCCTAAAGAAGAGCCAAAAGTCACCACTCAAGAAATCACAGTAACAGAGCCCTGTTCTCTACGGAACTCAAACGGTTCAAACAAACACTCTCGCAAAAGGTGAAAAACGAACCAAGGTCCAAGGGGTTAATGGTGAAAAGAGTGTGACCTATACCATTACTTTGACAGATGGCAAGGAAACAGCTCGCGCAAAGAAGAATGAAGTGGTAACTAAGCCTGCAGTTGATGAGGTCATTGAAGTCGGAACGGGTGTTGTGACGACTGAGGAAGTCACCGAAACTGAAGAAGTTGCATACGGCACACGGGAAGTATCGAGCGACCAATTGGCAGAGGGCGTTCGTCAGGTGAAAACACCTGGTCAAAAAGGAGTGAAGACGATTGTCTACACCGTGACGAAGACAGATGGCAAGGAAACAGGTCGTGTGAAGAAGAGTGAGTCGATCACCAAAGATCCTGTAGAAGAAGTGGTTGAAGTAGGAACAGGAGTCATCACAACTGAAGAAGTGAGCGAAACTGAAGTTCTGAAACATGGCAGCAAGACCGTTGAGAATCCGGAATTGGCTAAGGGAGTTCGTCAGGTGAAAACACCTGGTCAAGATGGTAGCAAGGTTACGACTTATACGGTAACGAAGAAGGACGGCAAAGAGGTTTCTAAGGTTCAAAAGGGCGAGCCAGTAGTGACAGCAGCGATTGATGAAGTGGTTGAAGTCGGTACAAAGGAAAGCCCGGTAGCACCAGTTGTGACGACTGAGGAAGTCACCGAAACTGAAGAAGTTGCATACAACACACGCGAAGTATCGAGCGACCAATTGGCAGAGGGCGTTCGTCAGGTGAAAACACCTGGTCAAAAAGGAGTGAAGACGATAGTCTACACCGTGACGAAGACAGATGGCAAGGAAACAGGTCGTGTGAAGAAGAGTGAGTCGATCACCAAAGATCCTGTAGAAGAAGTGGTTGAAGTAGGAACAGGAGTCATCACAACTGAAGAAGTGAGCGAAACTGAAGTTCTGAAACATGGCAGCAAGACCGTTGAGAATCCGGAATTGGCTAAGGGAGTTCGTCAGGTGAAAACACCTGGTCAAGATGGTAGCAAGGTTACGACTTATACTGTAACGAAGAAGGACGGCAAAGAGGTTTCTAAGGTTCAAAAGGGCGAGCCAGTAGTGACAGCAGCGATTGATGAAGTGGTTGAAGTTGGAACGAAAGTATCTCCATCTACAACTCCAAATACTGGTAATACCAACTTAAGTCCAGTCCCTTCTGGTCAAGGTCAGGAAGGTCAAACAGGACAGAAGAAGGAGTTACCAAAGACAGGTGAACACACTAACATCTTCTTGAGTATTATGGGTCTGATGCTGGCTTCTTTAGCAGGTTTCATCAACCGTAAGAAGCGTCAAGATTAATTGATAATAAAAAAAGAGCTAGGATGATGTCCTAGTTTCTTTTTGCTTTACTAATGAGAGACTTATGTTAAGATGAGAAAAAAAGTGTGGTATTGCTTATATAAGATGTTTCAATTTGATGAAATTCTGTGGATAACCTTTATTATTTCATCAAATTGTGTTACAATGATACAGATAAATAAAAATAGAAGAGGTATGTGAATATGTCACGTAAAACCATTTATTGCTGGTAACTGGAAAATGAACAAAAATCCTGAAGAAGCTAAGGCTTTTTGTAGAAGCGGTTGCTGCTAAGCTACCTTCTTCAGATTTAGTAGAAGCTGGTATCGCTGCTCCAGCACTTGATTTGACAACTGTTTTGGCAGCAGCTAAAGGAAGCAATCTTAAGGTTGCAGCGCAAAATGCTTACTTTGAAGATGCAGGTGCTTTCACTGGTGAAAACAGCCCTAAAGTTCTTGCAGAAGTTGGAGTTGACTACATCGTTATCGGTCACTCAGAACGCCGCGATTATTTCCATGAAACAGACCAAGACATCAACAAAAAAGCGCACGCTATCTTCCGCAATGGTCTGGTGCCAATCATCTGCTGTGGTGAATCGCTTGAAACTTACGAAGCTGGTAAAGCTGTAGATTTCGTTGGTGCTCAAGTATCAGCTGCTTTGAAAGACTTGACAGCTGAGCAAGTTGCATCATTGGTTATCGCTTATGAGCCAATCTGGGCTATCGGTACTGGTAAGTCAGCAACTCAAGACGACGCTCAAAAGATGTGTAAAGCAGTTCGTGACGTTGTAGCAGCTGACTTTGGTCAAGAAGTAGCGGACAAGGTTCGCGTTCAGTACGGCGGTTCTGTAAAACCTGAAAATGTTGCGTCTTACATGGCTTGTCCAGATGTTGACGGTGCTCTTGTTGGTGGTGCATCACTTGAAGCTGAAAGCTTCTTGGCATTGCTTGATTTTTGTAAAATAAAAAAATACAGACTTAAAACTTGTCCTCCCAAAGATGGCAAGTTTTTTAAAAGTTGGAGAGAAAAGTTGAAATCGAAAGAATTGGTTTATTTGGCGAGTACGGCTATTTTGTTGGCAGCGACTGCCAATGTTACAAAAGCCGAGGAACATACTGTCGCTGAGTCAGAAGTTTTAAAAACAGAAAGGTCTGTTAGTTCCCAGAATCAAACAGTCAATGTGCCCGCAACACAAACATCTAATCAGCCGACTGTAGCAGTATCATCTGTAGAACAGTCAGTTCAAGCTGTTAAGCAAGAGGAGCAAGTAACGAACGCTGCAGGAACAGCTGTTGAGTCTGGAGGAGCAGCTCAATCAGCTATAGTGCAAACTCAGGTAGCTCCTGATAAGCTAGAAGGGCAAAGTCAGTCAGAAGCAAATGCTTCTAATCAGAATAAAACTGCAGCTGATCAGTCAGCAAAAGCAAGCTCTTCTGTTGCAGATTCTGCTACTGCCTCAGAGGCAAAGACTAGTCCTGCAGTAGCATCAGCACCAAAAGCTAATAATGCTGGAAACTGTATTTTATAATGCTGGGTCAAAGGCTCAGGCAGCCCGCGGGAATTCCCAAGCGGAGATTAAAGGCACTTCCTTTGTAGATGTCAGCAGCCACAATGGCCATATCAGCGTAGACGACTATCGTAAATTAGCCCAGCAAGGGGTTGGCGGTGTTGTTGTCAAACTGACAGAAGGAACCCATTACACTAATCCATTTGCTGAGTCTCAGGTGAGAAATGCGCAGGGAGCTGGTTTACAAGTATCGACCTATGCCTTCTCGCACTATACCAGTGATGAAGAAGCGAGAGCTGAAGCGCGCTATTACGCTGCCTTTGCCAATAGACTAGGTCTGCCTAAAAATACAGTTATGGTCAACGACATGGAAGATCCTAAAATGCAAAATGGGATTAACCAGCATACCCAGGCTTGGGCGGATGAGATGCGCAGACTGGGTTATTCTAACCTGATGTACTATACCAGTGCCAGCTGGCTGGATCAAAATAATCTTCGCAGCAAGGGACTGGTTAATACATCGCAATTTGGCTATAGCAACTTCTGGGTGGCCCAGTATCCGTCTTCTAATTTAAATCTTGATGGAGCTAAATCTCTCAAATACAACAGTGCCGCTGGAGCATGGCAGTTTACAGCTCAGGCTCAGCTTTTAGCTGGCAAACATGTATTTGACCATAGCGTTGACTATTCCGGAAGATTTACCCAGCAGTCTGTTCTTGCTAAGCAGCCTTTGAAGGGTAACATCAGTATTCAGAATAAGAATAATGTCAACGGCAGCTTTGATGTTGTGATTTCAAACGTTTCTGCTCCTTATGGAGTGTCTGTCGTTAGTGTTCCAGTGTGGTCTGAAGCTAATGGTCAAGACGATATTATCTGGTACACAGCCACTCAGCAGGCCAATGGTACTTACAAAGTTTCTGTTGATTCTAGCAGACATAAGGATTCAGTTGGCAAGTACAATGTCCATCTCTACTATGTCCGCAACGACGGTCAGCTTGTTGCTGTGGGTGGTACTACGACCAATGTATCTGTCATCAAGCCGCAGGGCAAAATCAGCATTCAGAATCGCAACAGCGAAACTGGTGATTTCGATATTGTTGTTTCAGGTATTTCATCTCCAGGAGGTCTTAAGACTGTTTCTCTACCAACTTGGTCAGAGCCCAATGGTCAAGATGATATCAAGTGGTACAATGCAGAACGTCAGGCTGACGGCACCTATCGTAAGCGGGTACGCATAAGCGACCACAATAATGTGCAGGGCGAGTACAATGTCCATCTCTACTATGTTCAAAATGACGGTCGCTTGGTTGGTGTAAGCGGTACTAAAACGACCGTTTCTCTTGGAAAACCTAAGGGCACCATCAGTATTCAAAATCGAAACAAAGAAACTGGCGATTTTGATATTGTGGTTTCAGGTATTTCATCTCCAGGCGGTCTGAAGGAAGTTTCCCTGCCAACTTGGTCTGAGGCTAACGGCCAAGATGATATCAAATGGTACAACGCTGAGCGTCAAGCTGATGGCACCTATCGTAAGCGTGTCCGTCTGAGCGATCACAAAAATGTTGAGGGCGAGTACAATGTGCACCTTTACTATGTACAGAATGATGGCCAGTTGGTCGGTGTGGGCGGCACTAAAACGACTATTTCCATAGAGAAACCAAAAGCTCAAGGCAAAATCAGCATCCAGAATCGTAACAGCGAAACCGGAGATTTTGATATTGTGGTTTCGGGTATTGTCTCTCCGGGCGGTCTGAAGGGAGTTTCCCTGCCAACCTGGTCCACAGCCAACGGCCAAGATGATGTCCAATGGTACACAGCGGAGCGCCAGGCTGACGGCACTTATCGGAAACGAGTTCGCCTGAGCGATCATAACAATGTTCAAGGCGAATATAATGTGCATCTCTACTATGTGCAAAATGATGGCCGCTTAGTTGGTGTAAACGGCACTAAAACGACCGTTTCTCTTGGAAAACCTAAGGGCACCATCAGTATTCAAAATCGAAATAAAGAAACTGGCGATTTTGATATTGTAGTTTCAGGTATTTCATCTCCGGGTGGTCTGAAGGAAGTTTCCCTGCCAACTTGGTCTGAGGCTAACGGCCAAGATGATATCAAGTGGTACAACGCTGAGCGCCAAGCTGACGGTACTTATCGGAACGAGTTCGCCTGAGCGACCATAATAATGTCCAAGGCGAATATAATGTGCACCTCTACTATGTGCAAAATGATGGCCAGTTGGTCGGTGTAAGCGGCACTAAAACGACTATTTCTACAGAAAAACCAAAAGTTCAAGGCAAAATCAGCATTCAGAATCGCAATAGCGAAACCGGCGATTTTGATATTGTAGTTTCAGGTATCGTATCGCCAGATGGTCTGAAGGGAGTTTCCCTGCCAACTTGGTCTGAGGCCAACGGTCAGGATGATATCAAGTGGTACACAGCAGAACGTCAAGCTGACGGCACTTATCGTAAGCATGTTCGTGCGAGCGACCATAATAACGTTCAGGGCGAATATAATGTGCATCTCTACTATGTGCAAAATGATGGCAGGATGGTAGGAGCAGGTGGCATCAAGACCAATGTTTCCATCAGTAAGCCGCAAGGTAAAATCAGTATTCAAAATAAGAACAACGATACTGGAGAGTTTGACATTGTAGTATCAGGCATTGTGGCACCAGAAGGTCTCAAGACAGTCTACCTGCCGACTTGGTCAGAAGCGAATGGTCAAGATGATATCCAATGGTACACAGCGGATCGTCAGGCTGATGGCACTTATCGTAAGCATGTATATGCGCGTGACCATAAGAATAATGCAGGCGAATACAATGTTCACTTGTATTACTTAAATAATCAAAATCAGCTGCAAGGAGCTGGTGGAGAAAAGACCTCTATCTCTGTGAACCGTCCTCAGTCAGCGAGTCAGCGAGATCGAGTTCTTGCAGCGGCAGCTGCTATGGTAGGTGTCAGGGGAGGCAGTGCTGAGCATCAGCGCTTGGTCAACGATTATAACAGTGTCAGACCGCTGCCAGTTGGCTACGCTGTAAAAAACACAGATGACTGGTGCGACATTTTCACGACGGTTATTTTCCAAAGAGAAGGCTTGAGCGATCTTATCGGCCGTGAGTGTGGTGTAGAGCGCCATATTCATATTTTCCAAAGGCTAGGTATCTGGAATGAAGATGGTAATTCGACTCCTAGAGCAGGCGATATCATAACCTTTAACTGGGACAAAGATACCCAGCAAAATGATGGCTGGGCTGATCATATCGGTATTGTCGAAAAAGTTGAAAATGGCATCATTCACACGATTGAAGGCAACAGCAATAACGTAGTTAAACGCAATACCTACCGCATCGGTCATGGAAATATCCGTGGTTTTGCGACACCTCGTTATAAATAAACACGCAAAAAAACCAAGGTTTCCCTTGGTTTTTTAACGTCTTAGAATTTTCTTTATGAGCTGAAGCAGCTTAAACTTGAGAGGGTTAGGATAATAACGAAAAGTCCCCATTTTTCGGACGATGAAGCCGTTGAAGTTCTGCTTGAAGCGCAGAACACCGTCAGAACCGTCGAAAATTCCCATAATGCCGAGGAAATTATAAAATGGAATGTCTCTCTTGATACTTTCGGTCATAACGTATTCCTGCAGCAGGGCTGGAGCATAGAATTTGTTAAACTCAGGATAGGAGCCACTGAAAAGATAGGTTGTTTCCTGAGGAGTATAGATAAAGAGGCTGGCAGCCAGGACTTGGTCTTGGTCGCCGTACTTATCAATCAGTTCTTGGGCTTCAGCTTTGCGGGTTTCAAAGCTATCAAACTGGCTGGAAAGCTCTCGCAGCTGGTTTTGTTTCTTTCAGATTGAGGATTGTTTTCTAAGTCCGCCTGCAGTTTCTGAATTTTCTGGCCCAGTTTCTCTTGGTCTTTTTGTAAGTTCTGAAGATAGTCCTTGAAGTTGAGACTGGCTGTCATAAAGTCCGCCTGCAGACCAAAGCTATCATAAAAATCTTGATAGTAGTCTAGTGGCTTGTCATCGTATTCCCTCCGGTCAGAAGTAGCAGCTGTGATGTTTTTGAAAACGCTGAGTTGGTCACGTTCCAGTCTTTTTAGCTTGATACCAAAGGTATTCGCCTTTTTGACGGTCGCCTTGCCGTTTTTACTGAAGGACTTGAGCAAGTCTTTCTCTGTCAGACCAGCTAAGTTTTTGACATAATGCCAATCAGGCTCCCCGCCTGGATAGCCTGTCTGTAAGCCGTCAAAGTCAAAGCCCAAATCAGTCAGTTGCTGGATAAGCTCGACTTTTTCATCAGATGTGGGCTGGCCATTGCTGTCAAAGGTCTGATAAGTCTCGTAAGGCTTGATGATGAGCTCTAGAGCGCCTTCTTTTTTAGCGTAAGCCTGCAAAGCTTGATAGAAGGGAGTCAAGTATTGAGCATCGGTAGAGACAGGGCCGCAGTTGATTTCCATATGAAGGCCGCCAGTCATAGGCATACTATAGAGGACAGCTGACACCACAACCTGTCCCTGCGGGTCAGTGTAGCCGACATACTGGGTGCTGAAGCCCCGCTTGCTCAGCAGCTCTGCCATTTCCACGGTCTGCATAAAAGAGCGTTGGGAGCTAGCTGAGGCATGCTGGATAAATTCTTCTTGGCTGAGAAGTTTAAAGGTCATAGGCTTCCTTTCTTTTAATGCTTGCTGCGCAGTTTCTTTCTGATAGTGTAGGCCAGATTGGAGAGGTGGTAAAGAGGATTGGTTGGCAGGTTAAACTCACCAGCGAATTCCTCAATAGTCGGATTGAACTTGGATTTAAAGCTGTAGAGACCGCCCTTGAGATCGTTTTCGATTCCACCCATATTTTGCCAATCAGCTCCGCGCTCAAAAGCATGTTTGGCCGTTTCGTACCAAGTGATAATGGCTGGCTGATAACGACGGTACTCCTCGTCCATTCCGGCATAGATATTTTCAGAGGTTTTGCCGTATTCCAAGACCAGTGTGCCAGACAGGGGAACGACAGTAGCACCTTGGCTGATTTTTGTCCTGCAGGAAGTCAATTTCTTCTTGGAGACGTTTTTGTTCTTGCTGGTTATTCTCAATCTTGCCAGGCTTGGTTTTCTCGGTAAATTTCTCTGCTTCCTTGAGTGTCTTAGTCAGCTGAGCCTGCAAGTCTTCCAATCGTGCCTTTAGATCAATAGTGGACAAGGTGACATAGGAGTGCTCAGGATAAGTATCCAAGAGTTTTTGGTAATAGTCTTTGCCGCGTAGGTGGATGTTTTTTCTGTTTTCTGTCTTCTTCATCAGGGCTGAAAAGTCATCCAGTAATTCTGCTCCGCCAAATTGGATTTGGATGCCTTTGTTACGGGCAGTGCGAATAGCTTGGCGAGTACTCTTAGAAAGCAGATCCTCGCTGAAATCTTCTTTATGTATATTGGCCTGCAAGCGAGGTTGGATGGTTTCATCTAGAGACTCCGTCCGTCCGACCCAGACAGCTCCTGCTTCCTGCAGCTCTTGAATTAGTTCAACTGTCTCTGACTTGTCTTGCAGTTCAGCGCCCATCTTGCTTTCTGCCAGAAAGAGGCTAGGGTCAAACTTGACAAAGAGCGCTTTTTTTTCCTTGGCAAATTTCTTGAGCGAGGCCAAAACAAAGTTCAGCAGCTCCTTGTCACCATAGTCCATTATGGGACCGCGCGGAATATAAAGCATGGTCATCCCCAAGGGCAGTGGTTTAATCAGGACACTGGCTGCAGCAACCAAGTGGTCGTCTTTATAGAAGCCTAAGCGCTCGTTGGCCCAGTTATCCTTAATCTGAGCCCAGGCTGAACTCTGCAGGAGATTTGCCTGGGGATGAGCTGTGACAAAATCGTCGTGTTCCTGAGCTGAAATTCCAATTTTGTAACTAAACATTATTTTTAAAACCCACTCTCTAATAGCGTGTGCTACGCCAGATTCGTCATTCGATTTGGTGATATATTTGGCGATTTTTCTTGAGTTCTTCCTTGCCGTTTTTCCATGACAACAGGAGAGCCAACGGCTTCTAGCATGGCGCGATCATTTTCTTCATCACCGATAGCCATAGTCTGCTCCTTGCTTAAGCCAAGTTTTTTTCAGCCAGATGAAGGATAGCAGCCCCTTTATTGACAGTTTTTTTGACAATTTCCAGATAAAAAGGAGCTGATTTTACCAGTGTATATTTTTCGGCTAATTCCGGTGGCAGCTTAGCAATGGCCGCATCCAGAATGTCCGGTTCATCAATATACATGCACTTGACGATTTCTTTATTGGCCATTTCTTCAGGTGTGCGGTAGAAGATAGGCATGCTGACCAGATTGGACTCGTAAACAGTGTACTTGCCGATGTTACGATTGGCTGTATAAATGCCGTCCTTTGTGATGGCATGCATGTGGACACCTAATTTTCGCCCGAGCAGTTCGATATCCAGATAGTCGTCATAGGTCAGTGTTTCTTTGATTAATTCTTGACCTGTAACAGTATCCTGTACCAGTCCGCCGTTGAAGGTAACGACATAGTTGTCTGGCTGATTAAGTTCTAGCTCCTCAAGAAGCTTTTGAACACCCGCAATAGGACGGCCGGTTGCAATAACGATTTTGACACCAGCAGCCTTGGCATCCTGAATAGCGCTGAAGACTTCAGGAGTGATTTCTTTTTGGTTATTTAAAAGGGTGCCGTCAATATCAACGGCAACTAATTTAATAGACATGTTATTCTCCGTAGGTAAATTGGTCATTTTTGATATATTGCATAAAAGTCTGGTTTTTTTCGCTGAAAAGTCCGGTCTCTGCCAGCATTTCCTTGGGGAAGTAGAAGCGATTATCGCCCTGTCTGGTTCCAGCTAGCGAATGAACGATAGGAGACAGACTGGAAAGTTCTGCTAAGCTGCCATCTTTTTGCAGGATTTCTATCTGAGTCCGGGGTTTTTCAACGTCAGGCCGGTAGAAATCATAAGGCAAATCAAAATTACGATGGATAGCAGTATAGTAATCAGGGTCGAACCAACTTGTCCAACTAGGTCTCGCATGATATCCAAATGCCCTTCGTTTTCCTGAGAGAAGACGATAGACTTAAAGACCTTGCGGTTGATAAAACGCTGAGCCAAGTCAGATAAAATCTTGTCTGGACTAGTCATCCAAACTTGGAAATAGGTATTCATAACACCATCATCCAAGGCCAGATAATCCTGCAGGGTCACTCTGTTTTCAAAGAATGGAATGAGATTGGGCGACGACAGCGCAAAATAATCCTTCTGAGCTGGATAGAGAAACTTGGCCCGCTTGAGCAGATTTTGCAGCAGAACTTCCATAGCACGGCTAGCTGGGTGGAAATAGACCTGCATATACATTTGGTAGCGGCTGACTACATAGTCCTCCACCGCATGCATGCCATTGCGCTTGAAAGCAATGCCGTTTTCTACTGGACAAATCACTCGTAAAATTCTGGTTAAGTCAAATTGTCCATAGGAAGCACCAGTAAAAAAGGAATCTCGCAAGAGATAATCCATCCGGTCTACATCGATTTGGCTGGAAATCAGCTGGACCACCTGCTTATTGGGATAGGTATGGTTGATGACGCTAGCTACCTTTTCTGGGAAATCCGGCGAAACCTGCACCAAGACCTGATGAATCTCTGTTTCAGGACTGGTGATGATTTGCCGCGTAATGTCCTCGTGATTAGTATCAAAGAGGCGCTCGAAGGTGTGTGAATAAGCTCCGTGCCCCAAGTCATGCAGGAGAGCGGCTGTCATGGTCAGCAGGCTTTCATGGCTGTCCCAGTTGGCTTGGTATTTTTCATTGAAAATCTTGGTGATGCGCCGGGCAATCTCGTAAGCTCCCAGACAATGCGAAAAACGGCTGTGCTCCCCGCCGTGGAAAGTATAGCCGGAAGTACCCAGCTGTTTGATGCGGCGCAGCCGTTGAAATTCTTTGGTATTGATTAAATCATAAATAACCTGATGGTCCACATGAACATAATTATGAACCGGGTCCCGAAATACTTTTTCAATCATGCTACCATTATACCATAAATCATAGTAGGAAAAAAATCAAAGCTGCGACTGAAAGAAGAGCAATTTTGTCCTTTTTTTGATAAAATAGGGAAAGAAAAACAGAAACGAGATGAAGATGCAAATTAGAATAAAAAATCACATCCAGCTGGACGGGCATACCGAGCTAATCGATCAGGTCTACAATACGGACTGGACGCAAAAAGGAGACTATCATTATCTGCTATACAAAAATGAAGAAGGAGAGAAAGTGGTTCTGAAGTTTCACGATAAAGAGTTGGTTATGACGCGCTTTTCTAAGCCTAAGTCCATCATGCGTTTCATCAGTCAAGGGCAGGCGCTGGTTGGCATCCATACACCTGTGGGCTTGCAGCAGTTTGTGACCGATACTCCTTTCTACAAGGTTGATTTTACCAAGCAAATTCTGCAACTTCATTATCAGCTGAAAACTGTTGATGGAGAGCAGATTTTTGCCAGCTATGAAATGGAGATTAGCTGGGGTTAATTGCTATTCTCCAAGAAAACTCTTGAAAATCATAATGTTTCCCCTTGCAAAAGCTTGAAAATTTGGTATAATAGTTTTTACTCAAGGGAGTAGCTAACGGAATAACCGTTACAAGGTCGTCAATACGAAAGAAATTTCCGGCCTTGTATGAAATAGCGAGACTTGTTAATAAACAGGTCTCTTTTTTGTTTCTGACTTTTGGATATGGCTGGTGCGACTTGAGATGATGAGTCCTAGTGGTCAGAAAATTTCAGAAATAAAAGAGGCCAAGAGGAGGAATACATTGTTAAAAGAACAAAAGCGCCAAGTTTTTTACACCCAGAGTCCTGAGGAAATTTTCAAAACTTTGGACGCTTCAGATCAAGGTTTGTCCAGTCAAGAAGTAGCCAAGCGTTTAGCTGATTATGGCCGCAATGAACTGGATGAAGGGGAGAAAAAATCTCTCTTAATGAAGTTTGGAGCAGTTTAAGGATTTGATGATTATCATCTTGTTGGTAGCAGCGGTCTTGTCTGTTGTCACATCAGGTGGTGAAGATATCGCAGATGCTTTAATTATCTTAGCAGTAGTAATCATCAATGCCATTTTCGGTGTCTATCAGGAAGGCAAGGCTGAAGAAGCGATTGCGGCTCTCAAATCTATGTCTAGCCCTGCTGCGCGTGTCTTGCGTGATGGCCATGTCACAGAAGTAGATTCTAAGGAGTTGGTACCTGGTGATATCGTTAGATTGGAAGCCGGTGATGTTGTCCCAGCAGATATGCGACTTTTGGAAGCTAATTCACTGAAAATCGAAGAAGCGGCTCTGACAGGTGAGTCTGTTCCGGTTGAGAAAGATTTGACTGTTGAGGTAGCTGCAGATGCTGGTATTGGTGACCGTGTGAATATGGCCTTCCAAAACTCAAATGTGACCTATGGTCGTGGGGTTGGGTTGGTTGTCAATACAGGGATGTATACAGAAGTCGGCCATATCGCAGGTATGTTGCAGGATGCGGATGAAACGGACACGCCGCTCAAGCAAAATCTTAATAGTCTGTCTAAGGTTCTGACCTATGCTATCTTGGTGATCGCTGCGGTGACCTTTGTAGTCGGTGTCTTCATTCAAGGGAAAAATCCACTGGATGAGCTGATGACCTCTGTTGCCTTGGCAGTTGCGGCTATCCCTGAAGGTCTGCCAGCTATCGTTACCATTGTGCTGGCTTTGGGAACTCAGGTTCTGGCTAAGCGGAATTCGATTGTCCGTAAGCTTCCAGCTGTTGAGACTTTGGGTTCAACTGAGATTATTGCTTCAGATAAGACTGGTACCCTGACCATGAATAAGATGACGGTCGAAAAAGTCTTTTATGACGGAGTCCTGAATGAAGCTGGTCAAGATATTGAACTTGGACTGGAGCTGCCTCTTTTACGTTCGGTTGTCTTAGCCAATGATACTAAGATTGACCAAGAAGGAAAACTGATTGGTGACCCAACAGAAACAGCCTTTATCCAATATGCTTTGGACAAGGGCTATGATGTGAAGGCCTTTTTAGAGAAATATCCTCGTGTAGCTGAGTTGCCCTTTGATTCAGATCGTAAGCTCATGTCTACTGTCCATCCATTGCCAGATGGGAAATTCCTTGTGGCAGTAAAGGGAGCACCAGATCAACTCTTGAAACGCTGTGTTGCCCGTGATAAGGCTGGAGATGTTGCAGCGATTGATGATGCTACTTCACAGCTGATTAAGTCTAACAACTCAGAGATGGCTCACCAAGCTCTGCGCGTTTTGGCTGGTGCCTACAAGATTATTGATGCAGTTCCGACTGACTTGACATCTGAAAATCTAGAAAATGATTTAGTCTTTACTGGTTTAATCGGTATGATTGACCCAGAACGTGCTGAGGCAGCAGAAGCTGTTCGCGTAGCCAAGGAAGCAGGTATTCGTCCGATTATGATTACCGGTGACCATCAGGATACAGCTGAAGCGATCGCTAAGCGCTGGGTATCATCGAAGAAGGAGATACTGAAGACCATGTCCTGACTGGTGCAGAGCTCAATGAGCTTTCTGATGCAGAATTTGAAAAGGTTGTTGGCCAATACTCTGTCTATGCACGGGTTTCTCCTGAGCATAAGGTACGGATTGTCAAAGCGTGGCAAAACCAAGGTAAGGTAGTAGCCATGACAGGTGATGGTGTCAATGACGCACCAGCTTTGAAGACAGCCGATATCGGTATCGGTATGGGTATTACAGGTACAGAAGTATCTAAGGGTGCCTCTGACATGATTCTGGCAGATGATAACTTTGCGACCATCATTGTAGCCGTGGAAGAAGGACGCAAGGTCTTCTCTAATATTCAAAAGACCATCCAGTATCTCCTTTCAGCTAATACAGCTGAGGTGCTGACTATTTTCTTAGCAACCCTCTTTGGTTGGGATGTGCTGCAGCCAGTTCATCTGCTTTGGATTAACCTAGTAACGGATACCTTCCCTGCCATTGCTCTGGGGGTTGAACCTGCTGAGCCAGGTGTCATGAGTCATAAGCCTCGAGGCCGTAAGTCTAGCTTCTTCTCAGGTGGAGTGATGAGCTCTATAATCTATCAGGGTGTCCTGCAAGGGGCTTTGGTTCTGGCGGTTTATGGTTATGCTATCTCTAATCCCGTCCATGTCGGTGATATCAAGGCTATCCATGCGGACGCTCTGACAATGGCCTTTGCAACGCTTGGCCTTATCCAGCTCTTCCATGCTTACAATGTAAAATCTGTTTACCAGTCTATCTTTACAGTTGGTCCATTCAAGTCTAAGACTTTTAACTGGTCTATCCTGGTTTCTTTCATCCTATTGATTTCAACCATTGTAATTGATCCACTGGAAAAGATTTTCCATGTGACCAAGCTGGACTTGTCACAATGGGCAGTTGTTTTGGTTGGTAGCTTTGCCATGATTGTCATTGTTGAAATTGTTAAGTTCATCCAACGTAAATTAGGTATGGATAAGAATGCTATTTAACAGCAAAAAGTCATCTACGGATGGCTTTTTTGCGTACAAGGCGGTATAATCACATTTAAAGAAAGCAACTCGAAAGGACGGTGAAAGTATGTATCAAAACTTACGAAAGAAGTTGGAAGAAGCTTCTCCTTTATATTATGAGGAAGAAATCTTATGGTTACTGGATCATATTGGTCATCCAGAAGCGACAATCCGTGATGAGTTAGTCTTTTCGTCCTTAGCAAGGGGACTTCAGGCTGACCTGTTTTCAGCTGAACAGTTTTGTTTTTTGGCTCACGAAGCAGTCAAAAGACAAGGACTTTTTTACGAGAGTGATAAAAATGATCAAGCTACCTTAATACGTTCCTTCACGGCTTTACTTTATGCTAATCTCTTAAACTGCGATGGTAATCCAAGCTCTTCGTATTATCAGGCTTTATCTATGCAAGGAAGAAATATTTACTAGATAAGGGGCTAATCTACTTGTCAGTAGAAAGAGACACAAGAGGTTACTCTAGAAAATACGGTTGGGTTCATGCCTTCGCTCATGGAGCAGACTTATTGACAGAAGTGGCTTGTCATCCGGACTTTCCCTCCAGTAGGATGCCAGAGGTTTTAGAGGTCATTCATCAAGTTTTTAAAAGAGTTCCAGTCCGTTTCAGAAATGATGAGGACTGGCGCTTAGCCCAGGTGCTCTATCAAGCTGTCTTAAAGAAAAAATTGTCGCAGCATGAACTTAGACTGTGGCTTCAATCACAGAGTTTTCCATTGGAAAACAACCAAGATTTCATTGCTTTTTCCAATTTTCGCTCCTGTTTGTTAGAAGTCTATGTGCAGTTGGACAGTAAAAAACAGCTCTCAGATGAGCTGAGAGCTGCAATTCAACATTTCCATTACTGAACTTCAATCACCGTTAAAGCATCTCGCAGTTCCGCTGCCAGATGTTTTTTCTTATAGTCTCGAAATTCGACTAAATCTTTAACAGCATTATAACGCTTGTGCAGGCGGTACATCTGGTGAATCTTATACTGAGGAAAGTCATTAAAAAAGTTCCGAGTCAGTTCCCATTCACGGATGTAGCCCAGAGGACGCATATGGTAGCGGACACCTTCGATAACACGGCTTTGGTGGCGGTGATGAAGATGGCCGAAAACAACCTCTTTCACCCTGTATTTGACAAAGAGCCGATGAAAAGCTTGGCTTCCTAGGAAGGCGTTGAAGCGCTGGAAATAGGGATGGTCGTATAGAAAGTCTTGATGGGGGACAAAATGCAGAGCAACAATAATTGGGCCATCTAAAGTCATCAGCAGTTCTTCTAACTCTTGCAGCGTCTGAGCTGTAATGCTAGGATCGTCGAGTTGACGCTCCAATCTGCGGTCAAACCAGAAATTGGTCTTGGTTCTCAGATGCTCTTCCTTGCTTTTTTCTGGAACAAAGCTATAGTCGTACCAGCCTGAAAAGCTGATGAGCTTGGTTTGGCCGAACTGCTGGACCTGAAAATCATAGTTTGAAATTTCTTGCTCAGAAAGTCCCAGCATATCGTGATTTCCTAGATTAAAAGAAAGGGGAATCTCTTGCTTCAAAGTTTCAATAAAGGGAAAACTGATCTTGGTCAGGTCGTTGGACAGGTCCCCAGCAATGTGTAGGTGGTCAATACCTTCCTCTTTTAAAAGCTGGAGAAGAGCTTGGTGCTCAAAATCCCCAAACTGATTGGAGTCCAGATGGAGGTCGCTCATAAATCCGATTCTTGTCATGGTTTTAGTCTAGCATATTTTTCAAAACTTGGAAATGCTTAAGCACCTAGGAGAGTTTCCCTTTTATCTGAATACCTCATAAATTATCGTAACCATGTATTTCGTTTATCCATGAATGAAGTCTAGGAGGCTTGAAATAATTCTTCTAACCCCATGTCATTATATTACTTTTTCTAACAATTGGGTGACAAGGAGTCGCTTGTCTTGCCTAGCTAGGGAAAATCCGATAAAATGTAAGCTGCTGAATGTGAGATTAGGCAAACTGTTTAATTTATGTTATAATTAAACGATATGTGAAAAGAGGTATTTATGGACATTTCAGAAATTCGTCAAAAGATTGACGCAAATCGTGAAAAATTAGCTTCTTTCAGGGGGTCTCTTTGACTTAGAAGGTCTGGAAGAAGAAATTGCCATCTTAGAAAATAAGATAACAGAACCCGACTTTTGGGATGACAACATTGCAGCCCAGAAGACATCTCAAGAGCTGAATGAACTCAAGCAAACCTATGAAAATTTCCATCAGATGACCGAGCTTTTTGATGAATCGGAAATCTTGCTTGATTTTCTGGCCGAGGATGAGTCGGTTCAGGGTGAGTTGGAAGAAAAGCTGGCGGAACTCGAGAAAATGATGACCAGCTATGAAATGACCCTGCTCCTATCTGAGCCTTATGACAATAACAATGCCATCCTTGAAATTCACCCGGGCTCTGGTGGTACAGAGGCCCAGGATTGGGGAGATATGCTGCTGCGTATGTATACACGCTTTGGCAATGCCAAGGGCTTCAAAGTAGAGGTCTTGGACTATCAAGCTGGTGATGAAGCAGGCATCAAGTCAGTGACTCTTTCATTTGAAGGGCCGCACGCTTATGGCTTGCTCAAGTCAGAAATGGGAGTCCACCGTTTGGTCCGGATTTCGCCATTTGACTCAGCTAAGCGTCGCCATACTTCCTTTACCTCAGTAGAGGTCATGCCAGAGCTGGATGACACCATTGAGGTGGAAATTCGCGATGACGATATTAAGATGGACACTTTCCGTTCGGGAGGAGCCGGCGGGCAGAATGTCAATAAAGTTTCGACTGGTGTGAGACTGACGCATATTCCGACAGGAATTGTGGTGCAGTCTACGGTTGACCGGACTCAGTATGGGAACCGTGATCGGGCGATGAAGATGCTACAGGCTAAGCTTTATCAGCTAGAGCAAGAGAAACAAGCAGCTGAAGTCGATTCACTTAAGGGAGATAAGAAGGAAATTTCCTGGGGCAGCCAAATCCGCTCCTATGTCTTTACACCTTATACCATGGTCAAAGACCATCGGACTAGTTACGAAGTAGCACAGGTGGACAAGGTGATGGACGGAGATTTGGATGGTTTCATAGATGCTTATTTGAAATGGCGTTTGAACTAGGAAATGTAAGAGATTAGAATTAGATTGAAAGGAAATTTCAATAGATGTCAATAATTGAAATGAAAGATGTTGTCAAGAAGTATGGCAACGGGACCACTGCCTTGCGTAGTGTGTCTATTAACGTAGAACCTGGGGAGTTTGCCTATATTGTAGGTCCTTCAGGTGCAGGAAAGTCAACCTTTATTCGTTTGCTTTACCGGGAGATAAAGCTGGATAAGGGAAGTCTGAAAGTAGCTGATTTTGACTTAGCTAAGATTAAGAAGCGTGATGTTCCAATGTTGCGCCGTCAGGTCGGAGTCGTCTTCCAAGACTACAAACTTCTTCCTAAAAAGACGGTGTATGAGAATATTGCCTACGCCATGGAAGTTATCGGTGAGCGCCGCCGCAATATTAAAAAGCGGGTTATGGAAGTGCTGGACCTGGTTGGTCTTAAGCACAAGGTCCGCTCATTCCCTAACGAGCTGTCCGGTGGTGAGCAGCAGCGGATTGCCATTGCGCGTGCTATTGCCAATAACCCTAAAGTCCTGATTGCGGATGAGCCGACAGGAAACTTGGACCCAGATAATTCTTGGGAGATTATGAACCTGCTGGAGCGGATTAACCTTCAGGGAACAACTGTCCTGATGGCAACCCACAACAGCCAGATTGTAAATACTCTGCGTCACCGCGTTATTGCTATTGAAAATGGCCGTGTGGTACGTGATGAAGCGGAAGGAGAATACGGATACGATGATTAGAAGATTTTTTCGTCATTTGATTGAGTCGCTTAAGAGTCTTACGCGGAATGGTTGGATGACTGTAGCAGCTGTCAGCTCGGTTATGATTACCTTGAGTTTAGTAGCTGTTTTTGCTTCAGTAATTTTGAATACTGCCAAGCTGGCAAATGATATTTCCAATAATGTCCGCGTCATGGTATACATGCGTAAGGATGTTTTCGATAATAGCGAAACGATTGTAAAAGAAGGTCAAACAGTTCAGAATGAGGACTACCATAAGGTCTATGATGCTCTGACTTCTATGAAAAATGTGGATAAGGTTACTTTTTCTAGTAAGGAAGAGCAATATGAGCAGTTAACAGAAACCATGGGTAGTGAGTGGAAAATTTTTGACGGTGATGCCAACCCACTTTACGATGCTTATATTGTTGAGACCAAGGCGCCTAAGTATGTGGAATCTGTTACAAAAGATGCGAGGAAGATCGATGGTGTTTCAGAGGTCCAAAATGGTGGTACCAACACTAAAAAGCTCTTTGCGCTTTCTAATTTTATCCAAACGTGGGGCTTGATTGGTGCAGCACTTCTGATTTTTGTTGCTGTCCTTCTCATTTCCAATACTATTCGGATTACTATTATTTCCCGTAGTCGGGAAATTCAAATCATGCGATTGGTTGGTGCCAAGAATAGCTATATCCGCGGACCTTTCTTGTTTGAAGGGGCGTGGATTGGCTTGCTAGGGGCAACAATTCCAGCGGTTGCAGTGTATTTTATATATAAAATAGCCTTCCAGACTATGAATAAGAGTCTAGTCGGTCAAGGGCTTTCTATGATTGATCCGAAGCTTTTTAGTCCGATTATGATTGCAGCACTATTTGTAGTGGGTATTCTTATCGGATCATTGGGATCTGTCTTCTCTATGAGACGTTTCTTGAAGATTTAATAAATCAAAAAAAACAGAGTTTGAAGAATTTCAAACTCTGTTTTTGTTATAGGTAATTGCTTTAATGGCTACTGAGCTAAAAATGGGTTAAAGATTTTTTCATGTGAAATAGTGGTATCATGACCATGACCAGGGTAAACAGCGTAGTCTTTAGGTAATACCAGAAGTTTCTCGCGAATGGACATCAGTAATTGCTCCATGTTTCCAGTCGGCAGATCCGTTCGTCCGATGCTTTCCCGAAAGAGGGCATCACCTGTCAAAACAAGGCGGTCATCAGGAAAGACTAGAGAGACACCTCCGATGGAGTGGCCAGGTGTTGCAAGCACATAGAAGTGAAAGCCTCCAAGATCATAGTCTGTTTCATAGGAGAAAAACTCTTCTGCTGGTCGACAGATAATATCATCCATATCAGCATGGCGCGCCAGACCAGATAGGTTATCTGTCGGTGTGTAGAGCCAGCTGCTTTCGCTCTCAGCCACATAGACAGGTGGGGCAGCATAGTGCTCTCTGACCTTTTCTAAACTCATAATATGGTCATAATGGGTGTGGGTCAAGAGAATAGCAATAACAGGCTTGGCTAGTTCTTCTAGCTTGCGCTCAATCTTTTTCCAGTCACTGCCAGGATCGACGACTAGGAGGCCCTGGTTATTTTCTAAGATATAGGTATTTTCAAAAGCAACAAGGTTGATAATTTTATGAATCTTCATCTGATTTCCTCGGAAAATGTATTCTGCTATTGAGTGTAACAGAAAAGCGGTTTTTTTGCACAAAATTGCTTTCTAAGCTAGGGCTGAAAATTTTCAGATGTCTCAGAATGGCTTTTATGATATAATCATAGCAGTATGACACAAAATGATTATAAGTATGCCGTTGTGGACTTGGAGGCTACAGGAACGGGTAGCAATGCAAAGATTATCCAGATTGGCATTGTTCTGATTGAGAATGGAATCATTGCCAAGACTTATGAAACAGATGTCAATCCTCATGAGGAACTGGATGAGCATATCAAAGAGCTGACAGGTTTGGATGATGAGCGGCTTGGCCGAGCCCCGGAGTTTTCTCAGGTAGCAGCGGAGGTATATGAGCTGATTCAGGATGCGATTTGTTGCTCATAATGTCAAGTTTGATGCCAATCTACTAGCGGAGGCCCTTTTCTGGGAAGGGTTTGACTTGCTGACACCGCGTGTGGACACGGTGGAGTTGGCTCAGGTCTTTTACCCGACCTTTGATAAATATTCCTTGGGCAATCTCTGCGATCTGCTGGATATTTCTTTGGAAAACGCCCATACTGCTCTGGCAGATGCTCAAGCAACGGCTCAGCTATTTTTAAAAATACAAGACAAAATCAAGAGCCTGCCCAAGGCCTTGCTTGGGAAAATGCTAACTTTGGCGGACAGCATTATCTATGAGTCGCGTCTGGCTATCGAGGAAGTTTATCAGATGATGCCGGATCAGCAAGATAAGGAACTGCAATCCTGCCATGGTATTTTCCTGCGACTTCCCCAAAAGCTGACTTCGGAAAAGAAACTATCGCAAGATTTCCTCACCAATCTATACTTGCTGGGCTTAGAAGAGCGGCCAGAACAGCTCAAATTTGCTCATTTTATGGAGGAAGCTCTGAACCAGCAGGAGCCCAGTTTTCTAGAAGCGCAGACAGGCTTGGGTAAGACCTTTGGCTATTTGCTGCCTATTCTGTCTAGAGGTCAAGAAAAAGTACTAGTGACGGTTCCGACTAAGATCCTGCAGGACCAGCTGCTGCAAAAGGAAGGACGATTGTTGGAGGAAGTATTTGGTATTTCCTTTCACAGTCTCAAGAGTCCGGAGAATTATATCAAGCTGGACCATTTCTATCAGACACTGGACAGGGAATATGACAACCGTTTGGTTAATCGCTGCAAGCTGCAACTCTTAGTCTGGCTGACAGAAACCAAAACGGGTGATTTGAACGAAATCGGACAGGCTCATCGCTTCTCAAGCTACTTCAATGAAATCCGTCATGATGGCAAGCTAAGCAAACATTCTCTTTTTTATGAGGAAGATTTTTGGCGGTTGGGACAGGTCAAGTCAGCTACCAGTCGAGTTGTGATTACCAATCATGCCTACCTACTGACGCGTTTAGAGGATGACCAGTCTTTGCTGGACAATCGTATTCTGGTAGTTGATGAAGCTCAGAAGATGTTTTTTGCCTTGGAAAGTTTCTCTCAAGCCAGTATAAATCTAACTAAAACGCTGCAGCAGATAAATCATCTCCTTCAAGAAGAAGGGGAGCTTCTGCAGCAGAGAATCTTGCAAAGCATTCAGTTTGAGCTGGCTGATGCCGCAGAGAAGCATCGTAGGAAAGCATCTGAGCTAAGTCAGGAAAAGATTGCCCGACTGCTTCAGGATGTGTCCGAGTTAAAAACTAGTGCATTGCCTGAGCTGCAGCACTTGTTCAGTGGCAAATACCAGTATTATTGGTTAGTTGATGAAGATTTGGCAGATCATCGCTTGATGACTCTGCATGCTGGCCGTTCAGAATTGCTGCATTTTACCAACTTTTTACCTGAAAGTGCCAAGGTCATCTTGGTTTCGTCTACTCTGGAAATCAGCTCTAAGGTCAATTTGGCGCAGTTGCTAGGCTTTGAAAGTTATCACTTTTACAAGCTGAAAAGCAAGAAGAAACCACTGCAGAAGCTCTTTTTAGATGAAAGTTTTCCAGTAGTAGTGGATTTGTTAACTGAGGATTTTGCTCGAGAAATTGTTTCTTGCCTGCAAAAAGTAGCAGAATTAGGTCTGCCTATCGTTGTCCTCTTCACTTCTAAAGACTTGCTTTTGACTGTTTCGGACTTCCTGGCTTTGCCGCATTTGGCCCAATATAAAAATGGTGATGCTGGCAATATCAAGCGGCGTTTCGATAGAGGAGAGGCAGGTATCCTTTTGGGCTCTGGCAGCTTCTGGGAGGGGGCTGATTTTTGCTGAGCAAGATCAGATTATTCAGTTGATCACTCGGATTCCATTTGACAATCCCAAGGATTTCTTCGTGCAAAAGATCAACAGCCGCCTGAAAGCGGAAGGTAAGAATTCCTTTTATGATTATCAACTGCCTCTTGCCATCTTACGGCTTAAACAGGCTATTGGCCGGACCCGGCGCAATGAACATCAGAAGTCAGCTGTTATTCTTTTGGACAATCGCATTTCTAGTAAGCGCTATGGCAAGCAGATTCAGCATCATCTGTCACAATTGGCTTCTTTGGATATTCTGCCAGAGGCAGCCATTATGCAGGAATTACAAGAATTTTTTTGACTAAAACTATCTGAAATCAGCTGAGTTTTATTGGCTGATTTTTTTAGGTTCATTCAGATTTTTTTGTGACAAAAATTTGTTATAATGAGAGGCATAGGAAAGAAGGGGTGTTCGTGAAAAAATATTTACCAGGAATTCTGTTATCCTTTGGCATAGCGACTGTTTCTATCTTTTTAGGCGGTTTGTTTCCCTTGATAGGCTCTAGTGTTTTGGCTATTGTCTTTGGGATTGTTTTTGAACAACAGCATGAAGCTGCCGGCTGTTTTTCAGGAAGGACTCAGCTATTCAGGGGAAGAAATTGCTGCAGTATTCCATCATCTTTTTGGGATTTTCCATGTCCATTGGTCAGGTTTCTGAGACAGGGATTTCTTCTCTTCGTATCAGTCTTATTACGATTCTGATAGCCTTTCTGGCGGCCTATCTGGCTGGCCGTTTCTTTAAGATGAACCGTGTCTTGACTATTTTAATCGGTTTTGGAACAGCCATCTGCGGAGGTTCTGCCATTGCGGCTGCTTCGCCAATCTTGGAAGCTGATGAAGACGAAATCGCTCTGTCTATCTCCACTATTTTCTTTTTTAATATTTTAGCAGTATTCATTTTCCCTTTTTTAGGGCATTTGCTGCAGATGTCGGATGCCTTTTTCGGGACTTGGGCTGGAACAGCCATCAATGATACTTCGTCAGTAGTGGCAGCAGGCTATACATATAGCCCGTCAGCTGGCGACTTGGCGACCATTGTTAAGCTTAGTCGGGCTCTGATGATTGTACCGGCCTGCTTGATCTTCGCAGCTTATCGCTATATCAAGTCTAAGCAGTCAGCGCAAAAGACAAACTTGAAACAGATTTTTCCTTGGTTTATAGCTTGGTTTGTCTTAGCTTCACTTATCAGCAGTCTTGGATTTCTGCCGGCTGCTGTCATCCCCTATACAAAATTCATTTCTCAGTGGCTGATGGCTATGGCCTTGGCAGCTATTGGCGCAAAGGTTTCCTTTAAGCAGTTTAAGCAAGCAGGAGCAGCGCCTTTGCTGACTGGTGCTTTCGCTTGGTTTTGCGTCGCTGTTTCTAGCTTGATTATCCAGTATTTTTTCTAAAAAGGAGGGACTATGCTCTATCAAAGACGGACGTTTGAGTCTCGGATTGATTATAGTTTAATTTTGCCCGTTTTGATGTTGCTCTCAATCGGTGTTGTGGCTATTTACATTGCTGTTAGTCATGATTATCCTGACAATGCCTGGCCCATGGTTGGTCAGCAGATTGCCTGGATTGCGGTGGGCTTCCTGCTCAGTTTTATCCTCATGTTTTTTAACACCAAGTTTCTCTGGAAAATTACGCCTTATCTCTATGTTTTTGGTCTTGGTCTCATGGTCTTGCCTCTGATTTTTTACAGTCAATCTCTGGTAGCCTCCACTGGCGCCAAAAACTGGATTGCTATTCGTGGTGTGACCCTATTTCAGCCCTCGGAGTTTATGAAGATTTCATATATTCTCATGCTGTCGCGGCTGGTGGTTCATTTTCTCCAGCAGCACAAGCAGGATGAGCGAACCTTGGCTTTAGACTTTTTTCTGATTCTGAAGCTTGGGCTCTACACAGTGCCTGTTCTGGTTCTGTTAACCCTTCAGAGTGATTTGGGAACGGCTCTGGTTTTTGTTGCTATATACGGCGGCATCGTTCTACTGTCAGGTGTTTCTTGGAAGATTATCCTGCCGGTCTTTCTGACGGGAGTCCTGCTATTGGGAGGATTTCTCTTTATCTTTATTTCCGATGGGGGCCGCGCCTTTCTGCATAATCTAGGCATGCCAACCTACCAAATCAATCGGATTTTGGCTTGGCTTCATCCCTTTGACTACGCTCAGACGACCACCTTCCAGCAAGCGCAGGGACAAATCGCTGTCGGAAGTGGCGGTCTGACTGGTCAAGGCTTTAATGTTTCTAATCTCTTGGTGCCTGTTCGGGAAAGCGATATGATTTCACCGTCATTGCAGAAGATTTTGGCTTTTTGGGCTCGACCTTGGTTATCATGCTCTATTTACTGCTGATTTATCGCATGCTCAAGATTACGATTAAATCCAACAACCAGTTTTATACCTATATCTCAACTGGCTTTATCATGATGCTGCTCTTCCATATCTTTGAAAATATTGGAGCGGTGACGGGAATTCTGCCTCTGACAGGTATTCCGCTGCCCTTTATCTCACAGGGTGGCTCTTCCATCATCAGTAATCTTATTGGAGTCGGTCTCCTGCTGTCTGTCTCCTATCAGAACAGCTTGACGGATGAAAAGAAGGAGCGAATTCCAGTTGTCCGTAAAAAAGTCGTACTGAAGAAATTAAAATAAAAATAAAGCAAGTTTTTGACTCACAAATCAGATGAGATTTTGTGACTGGCTCATCTCAGAAAGGATATTTTCATGAAAAAAGCAGCTTTACTCCTAGCTCCCGGCTTTGAAGAAATCGAGGCCTTGACAGTTGTGGATGTCTTGCGCCGTGCAGGTCTTGTCTGTCATATGATTGGTTTTGCTGAATCAGTGACTGGCTCTCACGCCATCACTGTTCAGGCGGATCAGGTCTGGAAGGGCAGACTGGATGACTATGATATGGTCATCTTGCCAGGGGGGATGCCGGGATCAGCTAATCTTCGCGATGATGACCGCCTGATGCAGCTTTTGAAGGACTTTCAGCAGTCGGACAAATTCATCGCTGCCATTTGTGCCGCTCCCATTGCTCTTGACCGCGCAGGTGTCTTGACTGGTAAGTATTTCACTTGCTATGATGGTGCGCAAGACAATATTAAAAATGGAACTTACCGGAAAGAAACAGTTCTTGTTGATGGGAAGCTGATTACTAGCCGTGGTCCATCAACTGCCTTGGCTTTTGCCTATGAGCTGGTTCGTCAGCTGGGCGGAGATGCGGACCAGTTGGCTGATGCCATGCTTTACACAGATGTATTTGGAAATTAAAAATAGGCTGGGATTCATAATGTTTCCCAGCTTTTTTGAACCCTTATGACTCTTTGCCGTCCTTTATATGGAACGGGTTTAGAGCTGTTGAGAAGGATGAAAGTATCATCCATTTTTAAATTTTTGGATTCTTTGAGATATTTTTGTTTAGAAAAAAAGGCTTGAAAAAAGTCGGAAAAGTGCTGGATTCGGGCAAATATTAGCCCCTTTTTCATGAAAATTATGGTATAATGAAAGGTATGAATTATCAAGATTACATCTGGGATTTAGGTGGAACACTCTTGGATAATTATGAAACTTCGACTGCAGCTTTTGTTCAAACCTTGAAAGAGTTTGGTCTGCAAGCTGGTCACGACGAAGTTTATAAGGCCCTCAAGGTGTCTACGGACTATGCAGTCCAGCAGTTTGCTCCCCAAGAAAAAGACTTTTTAAAGTTTTATAAGGCCAATGAAGCAGAAGAGTTGAGTCACCCTGTTTTATTTGACGGAGCGGCAGACTTGCTTAGGCGGATTGTGGACAAGGGTGGTCGGAACTTTCTGGTCTCCCACCGGGACAATCAAGTGCTGGAAATCTTGGAGAAAACTGCGATTGCATCAGCATTTACAGAAGTGGTGACATCGGCGAATGGTTTTCCAAGGAAACCCTCACCAGACTCCATGCTCTATCTAAAAGACAAGTATCAGATTGTCTCTGGTTTGGTCATTGGTGACCGTCCACTGGATATTGAAGCAGGGCAGGCAGCTGGCTTTGATACCTATCTCTTTGATAATATGCAGCATCTTGAGGAATTTATAGATATTGATTAGAAAAGGAACACTATGACAGAAGAAAAAGCAGCAAGATATACAAGCCCAGGAATATGATGCCAGTCAGATTCAGGTCTTAGAAGGCTTAGAAGCCGTTCGTATGCGTCCAGGAATGTATATCGGTTCGACCTCCAAGGAAGGTCTTCACCATTTAGTATGGGAAATTGTTGACAACTCAATTGATGAGGCGTTGGCTGGTTTTTGCTAGCCACATTCAGGTCTTTATTGAAAAAGACAATTCCATCACAGTAGTAGATAACGGTCGGGGAATTCCGGTTGATATTCAGGAGAAAACAGGCCGGCCGGCCGTAGAAACCGTCTTTACTGTACTCCATGCCGGAGGAAAATTCGGCGGTGGCGGATACAAGGTATCCGGAGGTCTGCACGGTGTGGGTTCTTCTGTTGTAAATGCCCTGTCCACTCAGCTGGATGTCCGCGTTTATAAGAACGGTCAGATTCATTACCAAGAATACCGTCGCGGTCATGTAGTCGCTGATCTAGAAATCATTGGTGAGACAGACCGTACTGGTACGACAGTTCACTTTACACCAGATCCAGAGATTTTCACTGAAACAGTAGAATTTGACTTTGAAAAGCTCAATAAGCGGGTACAAGAACTGGCCTTCCTCAATCGTGGCCTTAGAATTTCCATCACTGATAAGCGAGATGGAATGGAGCAGGTCAAGGATTACCACTATGAAGGTGGGATTGCCAGCTATGTCCAATACATCAATGAAAACAAGGATGTAATCTTTGAAACGCCGATTTATACCGACGGCGAAATGGACGACATTACGGTTGAAGTAGCTATGCAGTATACGACTGGCTACCATGAAACAGTCATGAGCTTTGCTAATAACATCCACACCCACGAGGGTGGAACGCATGAGCAAGGTTTCCGGACTGCCCTGACTCGGGTTATCAATGACTATGCCAAGAAAAACAAGCTTCTCAAAGAAAACGAGGACAATCTGACTGGGGAAGATGTGCGAGAGGGACTGACAGCGGTCATCTCTGTCAAACACCCTAACCCTCAGTTCGAAGGTCAGACCAAGACCAAGCTGGGCAATAGCGAAGTGGTCAAGATTACCAATCGCCTCTTTAGTGAAGCTTTCTCAGATTTTCTTTTGGAAAATCCTGCTGTGGCTCGAAAAATCGTTGAAAAAGGAATTTTGGCTTCTAAGGCCAGAATTGCTGCCAAGCGAGCTCGGGAAGTAACCCGCAAGAAGTCTGGTTTGGAAATCTCCAATCTGCCAGGTAAATTGGCTGACTGTTCGTCCAACGACCCACAGGAAACTGAACTTTTCATCGTGGAGGGGGATTCAGCGGGTGGTTCAGCTAAGTCCGGTCGTAACCGTGAATTTCAGGCCATTCTGCCAATTCGTGGTAAGATTCTCAATGTTGAAAAAGCCAGCATGGACAAGATATTGGCCAATGAAGAAATCCGCAGTCTCTTTACTGCAATGGGAACTGGCTTTGGAGCTGACTTTGATGTCAGCAAGGCTCGCTACCAAAAATTAGTCATCATGACCGATGCCGATGTAGACGGAGCTCATATTCGGACCCTGCTCTTGACTTTGATTTACCGCTATATGAAGCCGGTTCTGGAAGCTGGATTTGTCTATATCGCTCAGCCGCCAATCTATGGTGTCAAGGTCGGAAGTGAAGTCAAAGAATATATCCAGCCAGGTGCTAATCAGGAAGAAGAGCTTCAAGCAGCTTTGGCTCGTTACAGTGAAGGCCGCTCCAAGCCAACTATTCAACGCTATAAAGGTCTCGGAGAGATGGATGACCATCAGTTGTGGGAGACAACTATGAATCCTGAACATCGCTTGATGGCACGGGTTTCAGTGGATGATGCAGCGGAAGCTGACAAGATTTTTGACATGCTGATGGGGGATCGCGTTGAACCTCGTCGTGAATTTATCGAAGAAAATGCTGTATACAGTACGCTCGACGTCTAAAAAAATCAGAAAAATCAACCATTATGGGCAAAAATATGATATAATCATTATGTTTGCTTTATAGTAACAATATGAAGGAGTTTTATATGTCTAGTGGACTAATTATTCTCGTTATTGTGGTAGCTCTGCTTTTGATTGTCGGCTATGGTACTGCAGTTCTGATGAGAAAGAGAAATGAAGCTTTACTTCAAAAATTGGAGGAGAGAAAAGAAACACTCTACAATCTCCCTGTAAACGATGAAGTTGAAGCAGTAAAAAATATGCATTTGATTGGACAGAGTCAGGTAGCCTTCCGTGAATGGAATCAAAAATGGGTAGACTTGTCCTTAAATTCATTTGCTGATATTGAAAATAATCTATTTGAAGCAGAAGGTTACAACAATTCTTTTCGTTTCATAAAAGCCAAGCATGCAATTGGCAATATTGAGAGTCAGATTGATTTGATCGAAGAAGATATCAAGATGATTCGAGAAGCCTTGGAAGATCTTAAAGAGCAAGAGTCTAAGAACAGCGGTCGTGTGCTCCATGCCCTGGATTTGTTTGAAAAACTGCAAACCCAGGTGGCGGAGAATGCAGACTCATATGGGCAAGCCTTAGCTGAGATTGAGAAACAGCTGGAAAATATCCAGTCAGAGTTTTCTCAGTTTGTGACCCTTAATTCTTCAGGTGACCCGGTTGAGGCAGCTGAAATCTTGGATAAAGCTGAGGATCATATCCTTGCTCTGACACATATCGTTGAGAAAGTTCCTGCCATTGTCGAAGAGTTGACTGTGAAGCTGCCAGATCAGTTGGAAGACTTAGAATCTGGTCACCGTAAGCTCTTGGAGTCTGGTTATCACTTTATCGAAACAGATATAGAGTCTCGATTCCAACAGCTCCATGCGAGTCTCAAACGCAACGAAGCTAATATCTCGGCCTTAGAGCTGGATAATGCTGAGTATGAAAATGAGCAGGCTCGAGAAGAAATTAACGCTCTCTATGAAATTTTTACGCGGGAAATTGAAGCCCACAAAGTAGTGGAGAAGCTGATTAAAAACTTACCTAGCTATCTGGCTCATACAAAGGAAAACAACCAGCAACTCCAAAAAGAGATAGAACGTTTATCTCAAACCTTCCTTCTCTCTGATACGGAAACTTCTCATGTTAAGGAGTTGCAGGCCGAGCTTTCTGCTCAGGAAGATGTGGTGCTTAGCGCGGTAGAAGATTCTTCTGAAACCAAGCAAGCTTATTCTGTTGTTCAGGAAGAGTTGGAAGCTATCCAAGAGCGTTTGAAAGAAATCGAAGATGAACAGATTTCTCTTGGTGAAGCACTGGCAGAGATTGAAAAAGATGATGCCAATGCTCGCCAGAAGGTCAATATCTATGCTAACAAATTGCATACTATTAAGAGATATATGGAAAAACGCAATTTGCCAGGTATTCCAGACTCTTTCTTAGAAATTTTCTTCTCAACCAGCAATAATATTGAAGAGTTGGTGAAGGAATTGGAAGCTACACGAGTCAATATTGAATCAGTTAACCGTTGGCTTGAAATACTAGGAAATGATATGGAGCAATTGGAAGAAGAAACCTATCGTATCGTCCAAGATGCTACCTTGACTGAGCAGCTGCTGCAGTATTCAAACCGCTATCGTTCCTTTGATGATAATGTACAGGCGGCCTTCAACAAGTCCTTGTATGTCTTTGAACATGACTACGACTACGCTCAATCCTTGGAAATCATTTCAAAAGCTTTGGATCTTGTCGAGCCAGGCGTGACAGAGCGTTTTGTGACATCCTACGAAAAAACACGCGAGAATATTCGTTTTTAAAAGAAGTTCCTTCGGGAACTTTTTTCATTCTCAGCAAAAAGGCTCTTATGTTATAATAGAGGGACGAATGAAATCGGAAAGTCTATAAAAGAAATGAAAAAGATTAAAAAATATATTACTCTCATTATTCTCGGAGGTGTAGCCGTTTTATCGATAGCATTGATGAATGGTTGGCGTTTGGATGATTATACTATTCCAAAAAACAGAACAAGAGAACAGTATGATTTTGAAGGCACTTTTGAGCCAATGTTTAAGTTTTTAGAACAAGAGAAAAAGGATTTTACTGGATTAAAGGGTTACATAAGTCATGTTTATATAGAGCATGGAGACGAAGTCAAAAAATATTCAGTGGATTTAGATATTACTCAAGCTGATATTAAGGGTGATTACACAATAACAATCGGTGATAAAGAAGAGACTGTTCCTGTTACTTATTCTAACGGCAAACTAACTTACAGCTCAGAGATAAGTCCTTTATTTGATGAAGAGATTCTTAACTTAGTTGTTCAAAGAAATTATTTGAATCCTTAGATGTGAAAGAGACTTTTAAGAGTGCAGAAACAGAGCTTCGTGATATCATCTACAAGCCAGAAAATCACTCTGAGCTCTTCAAACATCTCAAAAACAAGTATGCTATGCCAGAGGATACTACCTGTCGAATAAGATTAGATCACTCTAGTGGAACAATCTATGGGATTTCAATCCAAATGAAATCGAAGGATAAAGTTGTTCAAATAGATTTAATGATATTTAAACAATAGGGAGGATAATCAATAAGTCGGAAGGAGTAAGAGATGAAAACAGTCAAAGGCTTGTTAGTCATGGATGTAGATAGCACCTTAATCATGGAAGAAGGGATTGACCTGCTAGGAGAGGAGGCTGGTGTAGGAGCTCAGGTTGCGGCCATTACTGAGCGCGCCATGCGAGGTGAATTGGACTTTGAAGCTGCCTTACGTGAGCGGGTTGCACTTTTAAAAGGCCTGCCGGAGGATATTTTTGCTCGAATTGCTGAAAGGATCCACTTCACGCCAGGAGCCGAGGACTTGGTCAAGGAGCTGCATAAACGTGGTTATAAAGTAGGCTTGGTGTCAGGTGGTTTTCATGAGACCGTGGACAGACTAGCTGAGCAGCTTGGAATTGACTACGTCAAGGCAAATCGTTTGGAAATCCAGCAGGGCTTTTTAACAGGCCAAGTCTTAGGAGAGATTGTCACTAAGGATACAAAGCTTGCCATGTTAAAAGCATGGGCAGCTGAAAACAAGTTGGAATTAAATCAAACAATTGCTATGGGAGACGGCGCCAATGATCTGCCTATGATTCAAGCGGCTGAGATAGGGATTGCCTTTATGGCCAAGCCAATCGTGCGCGAGCAAGCTCCTTACCAGATTCAAGAATGCAATCTCTATCGGGTCATTGATCTTTTAGACAATAGAAAAGAGTAGGAGAGAGGCATGCATATTCTAATTGCACCGGATTCATTCAAGGAAAGTTTGTCAGCTGCTCAGGTTGCTCAAGCTCTGCAGACGGGCTTTTCTCAGGCCTTGCCAGATGCCAGCTTTGACTTGCTGCCGGTGGGTGACGGTGGCGAGGGGACAATGACTGCGCTGACAGCAGCCTTGGGCTGGGCTGAATTTCATCATACTGTGACCGGACCCTTTGCCTTTGGCCAGCCGGTAAAAATGTCTTATGCTAGAAATGGTCAACAAGCACTCTTTGAAATGGCTGATTTGGTTGGACTCGCATCTATTCCTCAGGAAAAACGAAATCCCTTGGACATAGAGACCAAAGGATTAGGGGAATTAATTTTGCACTTAGTTGAAGACGGTGTCAGAAAGATTTTAGTTGGTGTTGGAGGTTCGGCCAGCAACGACGGTGGGATTGGACTGGCAGCTGGCCTAGGCTATGAATTTTTCGATGCGGACAATCATAGACTGCGCCCCATTGGCTCGTCTTTGGGGAAGGTGGCTCGAATATCAGCAGAGCAGGTTCCTGCTTTCTTGAAAGAAGTTGAGATTGAGATTTTGACGGACGTAGACAATCCTCTATGTGGAGTGCGCGGTGCGACAACCGTTTTTCGGTGGTCAGAAAGGTCTAGCTCCCCTACTTTTTTTCTCAAGTAGACCGAGCTATGGCTGATTTCTATCAGTTGATCAATCCTCAGGTAATTGATATGGGTGGAGCTGGGGCCGGAGGCGGAATGGCAGCAGGTCTGGTTGCTTTTGCTGGTGGAAAAATCGTTTCGGGTATTGAAACCTGTCTAAATTTACTGGATTTTGATGAAAGAGTTAAAAAAGCGGACTTGGTCGTAGTGGGCGAGGGACGGATGGACCGTCAGTCTTTGGCGGGTAAGGCACCAATCGGGGTCGCACGACGAACACCAGAAGGCATCCCTGTACTGGCGATTTGCGGTAGCCTGGCAGATGATTTACCCGATTTCCCAGTTGAGAATATCCAGGCAGCTTTTCCGATTATTGCGCGAGCAGATAGCTTGGATAGGATTCTAGAGCAGGCGGAGCAAAATTTGATTCGCACAGCCAGAAATATTGGCAATGTACTAAAAATGAAAAAAAGCGGTTAGTCCGCTTTTTTTAGTAGGTATTCAATTTCTTTGACTATCATGCCCTTTTCAAAGAAGAAGATGTCACAAGACAGGTCATCAAAGTCATTTTCTAAAATGGTCACAATCCGATTCTGGTCGGGACTAAGCTGATAATAAGTGCAACGAAACTGGACGGGGTTGTTATGGTAGACCTTTTTGAATTTTTAGTCAGGTAGTCCGCTTTACCTTTAATGATTTCGATTGTGTCACCCTCTAATTCCCAGCTAACATGATCAGAAAGATAGGTCTGATAGGCTTGCCAATCGCGCTGATTTTCTGCTTCAAAGAAAGCAAAAAGTTTTTCTAAATTTGTCATCTTATCCGAACCATTTTTTTCCAAAGGGAGCGCTTTTTCTTTTGCTGTTTTTTTCTGCTGACTGAAGGAGCCCAGCAAACTGTTGGTTCATATCCTTGTCATCTACTTGGACAAGATGGTCGCTATGGACAATCAGGCCAAAAGGAGAAGACTGGTAATCGCTAGAGAGGATAGTGGCTTCGCAGCCTAGTTCCTTAGAGGTTTTTAGATAAAAGATTTGATTGCCAGACTCGACTTCTGGAGAAATTTTTGACAATTACAGGTTGGCAGTTCTTCAAGATGCTGATGAGTATTTCCTTGAAATGACTGCGAATGAGAGTCTCGTTGGCTTGCTCAATAGAGCAGGAGGCCAGCACTCGCTCCTCAAAAGTCCCTAAAAACCTACGCTGTTCATCAGGGTTGAGCTTGACTCCGCCCTGGGCTTTTTCCATGATTACTTTATTAATATCAGTCATACTAAAATTGTACCATAAAAGGAGAAATTCTAAAAGGTTGAATATTCGTTCTGGCTCGCTGGAAAAAAACATTTATATAGTAAGTTTGGAATCGTTTTCTTGTGCAAAATTTCTCAAATTTGCTTAGTTTCTCTATTTTTCCTTGAAAAAAAAGCGTTTTTGAGGTATCATAGACTAGTAAATAATTTAAATAATAAGGAGAGTAAGAAATGTCAATTATTACTGATGTTTACGCTCGCGAAGTCCTAGACTCACGCGGTAACCCAACACTTGAAGTAGAAGTTTATACTGAATCAGGTGCTTTCGGACGTGGTATGGTTCCTTCAGGAGCTTCTACAGGTGAGCACGAAGCAGTTGAACTTCGTGATGGCGACAAATCTCGTTACGGTGGTCTTGGTACACAAAAAGCAGTTGATAATGTAAACAACGTTATCGCTGAAGCTATTATCGGTTACGATGTTCGTGACCAACAAGCCATCGACCGTGCAATGATCGCTTTGGACGGTACTCCTAACAAAGGTAAATTGGGTGCAAACGCAATCCTTGGTGTGTCTATCGCTGTAGCTCGTGCTGCTGCTGACTACCTTGAAGTGCCACTTTACAGCTACCTTGGCGGATTCAACACTAAAGTTCTTCCAACTCCAATGATGAACATCATCAATGGTGGATCTCACTCAGATGCTCCAATCGCATTCCAAGAGTTCATGATCTTGCCAGTTGGTGCTCCAACATTCAAAGAAGCTCTTCGTTACGGTGCTGAAATCTTCCACGCTCTTAAGAAAATCCTTAAATCTCGTGGTTTGGAAACTGCCGTTGGTGACGAAGGCGGATTCGCTCCTCGCTTTGAAGGAACTGAAGATGGTGTAGAAACTATCATCGCTGCTATCGAAGCTGCTGGCTATGTTCCAGGTAAAGATGTATTTATCGGATTTGACTGTGCATCATCAGAATTCTACGATAAAGAACGTAAAGTATACGACTACACTAAATTTGAAGGTGAAGGCGCTGCTGTTCGTACGTCTGCAGAACAAATCGATTACCTTGAAGAGTTGGTTAACAAATACCCAATCATCACTATCGAAGATGGTATGGATGAAAATGACTGGGATGGTTGGAAAGCTCTTACTGAACGTCTTGGTAAGAAAGTACAACTTGTTGGTGACGACTTCTTCGTAACAAACACTGACTACCTTGCACGTGGTATCAAAGAAGGTGCTGCTAACTCAATCCTTATCAAAGTTAACCAAATCGGTACTCTTACTGAAACTTTTGAAGCTATTGAAATGGCTAAAGAAGCTGGTTACACTGCAGTTGTATCACACCGTTCAGGTGAAACTGAAGATTCAACAATCGCTGACATCGCAGTTGCAACTAACGCAGGTCAAATCAAGACTGGTTCACTTTCACGTACAGACCGTATTGCTAAATACAACCAATTGCTTCGTATCGAAGATCAACTTGGTGAAGTTGCTCAATACAAGGGTCTTCAAGCTTTCTATAACTTGAAAAAATAATCTAACAACCTTTAAGAGGAGCTAGGACTTAGTCCTAGCTTTTTTGATGTGTAAAGATGTAACAATGGATATTTTTTGATTTAGGAACCACCCTAATTGATGAGAGGGAGATTTATCATCTTTTCCGAGAAAATTGCCTAGAAGTACTGTGTGGGTCTGGTCATGCTCTTTCCCTTGAAAAATTGGGGGACAAGATGCTAGCTTTTGCTAAGGAAAATATAATCAAGTAATCCCTGCGTTTCTTTGTGACTACATGATTGAAAAAGTGAGTCATTTACTGAAGATTTTATAGCTTTCTTGTATCAAAATCAGTCTTTTATGGTATACTAGCAAAGTGGAAGGAGGAGTATAATGGAAGAATTATTAAATCAGGTCTTACTATCACAGGATAGTGAAGTTTTCAATCAGATATTTGATGATTACTATCCCATTGATATTGCTCTTTCTTTGGAGGCCTTGGAGGATGAGGAAGGGAATCTCCTCAAAACCTTTACGGAAATGGCTAGTGATGATCAATTGGTAGAGATTTTAAAAGAAGCCGAGCCGGAGTTGCAACGAAAGATTATCCAATCGATTTCTTTCAAACGTACCAGCACTCTTTTTCATCTTATGCCAGATGATGATGTGGTAGATATTTTGGGTTACTTGAGTGTAGACTTGCGTAAGCAATACTTAAGTATGATGAAAAATACCAGTCAAGAGAATTTGAAAGCTATGTTGGCTTACGATCCTCAGACAGCTGGTGGTCTGATGACGACAGAATTCATCACCTTAAATGAAAATCTGACCGTCTCAGCAACTCTCAATAAATTGAGGGAGATTTCGCCCAATACGGAAGTTATTGATACCTTATTTATAAGGAATGTGCATCATTCGCTAGTTGGCTGGATTGATATTCGTGATTTGTTTATTCATGATGCGGAGATGAAACTCAGTGAATTTATGAATACTCAGATAGTGAGTGTAACGCCAGAGGTTGACCAAGAGGAAGTGGCACAGCTTTCTGCCAAATATAATTTATCTGTCGTACCGGTCGTCAATCATCGGCAGGTATTGTTAGGAATCATCACTATTGACGATATCGTCGATGTTTTGCAAGAAGAGTATCAAGAAGATATCTTGCGGATGGGGGGTGTCCAAGAAAGTGAAGAAATTGGAGGACCTTTCAAAGAATCACTCAAGAAACGCTTACCTTGGTTGATGATTAACCTAGTGACAGCCTTTCTGGCTTCTGCGACAGTAGCACTTTTTGATGATACGATTTCAAAAGTTGTAGCATTGGCAGCGATTAGTCCTATTATCACAGGAATGGGCGGAAATTCTGCCTCTCAGACACTTGCTTTGGTTATCCAGGGAATTGCCTTGGGGAAACTGGATCTGAAAGAAGATCGGAATTTAGTATTCAAAGAAATCGTGCTAGCTTTGGTTAATGGTTTCTTTACCGGTTTGATTGCAGCGATTGTCATGTTCGTCTTCTATCAAAATTTCTATCTGTCTGTTATTGTGGTATTGGCTATGATGATCAATCTAGCATGTGGTGCTCTATTTGGTTACTTTGTACCACTGATTATCAAGACACTGCAGCAGGATCCAGCTCTAGCCTCGACCATTTTCATTACCACAGCAACAGATGTGTTAGGGTTATCTAGCTTTTTCTAGGCTTAGCACAAATTTTTCTTACCATTGATTTTTATAAAAAAGAACAAAAAAACGCTTGATTTTTTTCAAGCGTTTTTTTGTTATGTTTACTTAGAACAAACCTTTAATTTTATCAATTGCGCTGCTTGCCATTTCATTTCCAGCTACTAATTTTTTTGGCTTGATCTAGGTATTCACCGAGTTTGTCTTTGTTTTCTTCGATAAACTTTTTGGCGCCATCAAAGTCTTTCTTTTCAATCATTTCTTTTACTTGGTTAAATAAATCTACTGGATTCATAGTTGTTGCTCCTTGATAATTTTTTTATATTATTTAATCAAATTTCTAATAGAAAGACAAGAATTCTGCTTATTTAAAGGTCACACAAACAGCTTCGGGAACGTAGAAATCATGGGAGATTTCTGTTAATTTTTCCGCTCTCTGCATCGCGTTTGAAGATAGTTGCATTGTCTGAGTCTTGATGGACCACAATGATATGGTTTTGATCTGGTGTAATGTTGAAATCCCGAGGATTTTGACCATTGGTAGGTGCAATCTGGATTAACTCCAAGCTGCCGTCAGCTAAGATTTTGTAAACGGCAAGAGAGTCATGGCCACGGTTGGAACCGTAGAGGAACTTGCCATCAGCAGACAGACGGATAGCAGCTGTTCCATTGGCTCCTTCAAAGTCCTCTGGCAAGGTGGAGATAGTTTGCAGGTGTTCAAAATGGCCGACTCCATCGTAAATCAGGACTTCAATAGTAGAATTAAGCTCACAGATTAAATAGGCGATTTTATAATGATGGTGGAAAACGATATGGCGGGCACCAGCTCCAGCGGCACACTTGTAGGTATCCAGAGGAGCGATCTTTCCATCTTCAGTAACATCATAAGTGGTGACTTCATCAGTTCCCAAGTCGCAGGTGATCAGGTATTGATCTGGTGTAAGGTCAGCATAGTGGACATGAGCAGACGCTTGGTTAGCATGTGGTCCTTGACCTTGATGGCTTGCTGAGTCAGCCAGTTCCAGTTTGCCATCAGCTAGGCGTCTGTAGACCAAGACTTGTCCCTATGATAATTGGCACCGTAAACCAAGTCGCGTTCTTCGTCAACTGCCACATAGCAGAGCGGAGCTCCTTCTTCAACGACATGGTTGAGGAGCTGACCTGCCTGGTCAAAGGCTGCAATCCCCCCCTGTCCGTCCTTTGCTCCAACAGAATAGAGATGCCCAGCCTTATCAAAGGCTAGGTAGGTTGGACTGGGCTCTTCAGCAAGCAAGGTCAAGTTTTCTAAAGTTCCTTTGTTAGAATTAAAATCTGCCTTGTAAATTCCCTTGGAATCTCTGCGAGTATAGGTTCCAAAGTAAACTGTTTGTGTCATGACATTACCTCTTATATATTTAGATTACTTGCTACTATTATATCATAAAAGCAGAAGATAGGGCTTAGAGCAGAGGATTTGCCTGATTTTCAACAGAAAAGTATTGTTTTTGAAAAAATAGATAAAAAACAGATAGTGGGTAGGAAGGGGATAGATGGCTTTGTTAGAATAGAATTGTTCAAAAAAACAATTACTGTCAGGAAGCAACAAACTTCCTGCTTGCTAAACAAAGGAGAAATCAAATGAACGTTAAAAAAATTGCTATGCTCGTTGCTCTTATCGGAATGTCAGGATTCTTTTTAGCCGCATGCGGAAATAAAGAAGCAGATAATTCAGAAATTAAGGATGGGAAACAAGTGGACTTCCAGAAGGATGCTGTTGATAAGAAGACCAAGACAGTCGATGGCAAGGAAGTGACAGAATACACAATGCCTGATGGGAACGTTATCCAAATCCCAGCAGATGGCGAGGAAATTCCCAGAAGATGGATCAGGATCTAGCTCAGAAGCAGAATAAAGGTTAAAACATGTAGGTTGGAGGCAATATGTTTCGAAGAAAAAAAATGAATCGTAAGACCATTCTATTGGGCAGCACGGTCATTCTTGCTTGTGCTGGGCTGGGAGGCTATCTGTATTTTAGACAGATCAATCAACAACAGGCCATGAAAATGGCAGATAAGGCGATTGATTCGCTGACAGTCCAAGAAGCTGTCAATAACAGCAAAAAAACAAGCCTGGTTTTATCTGGGGAAGTAGTTGCCAACAATAGCAGTAAGGTCAAGATTGACCCGTCTAAAGGGGAAGTCAAGGAAGTATTTGTTAAAAATGGTGATACCGTTACACAAGGACAGCCGCTCTTTTCCTATGCGACAGAGCAGCAATTGACAGCCCAGTCGGCTCAATATGATGCCCAGTCCAAGGCAAATGGCATTACAGCCGCTCAAAATAGCGCTGCCATTAAATGGGAAACCTATAATCGCAAGTTGGCCAGCTTAAACTCACTCAAGGACAAATACAATTCCAGTCAGGATGAGTCATTGCTGGAGCAGATAAAGTCAGCTGAAGACGAGCTGGCTCAGGCACTGAGCGATGCTAAGACTGCGGATAGTGAAGTGACGACAGCTCAGATTGAGGCTGAAAAGGCTCAGGTGACAGCTCAGACTGAATCAGACCGGATGAAGTATGATACTGTGACTGCCGATACAGCAGGAACAATTACCTCTATGAATGAAGATTTGCCCTAATCAGTCCAAGGCCAAGAAAGAAGAAGAAAACTTTATTGAGATTATGGACAAGTCCAAAAACTCTGGTCAAAGGGACTGTCAGTGAATTTGACCGTGAAAAGCTGAGTGTCGGCCAGAAAGTGGAAGTGGTGGATCGCAAGGATCCTAAGAAACGCTGGAGTGGTACGGTAACTCAGGTCGGCAGTCTGACTGCAGAAAAATACTTCCAATAATAATGGTGGGAATAAGCAACAGGAAAAATCCCAACCAAGGTAAGTATCCTTATACAGTTGAGCTGGATCAGGGTGGTGAAATGCCACTGGTAGGGCTCCCATTCCTATGTCAACATCGTGGAGAAATGCTCCTGAGGCAGGAAAGGTAGTTGTCAATAAAGCTTATACTTTCAGTAAAAATGGCAAGACCTATGTCTGGAAGGTAGAAGGCAAAACTCTGAAAAATGCAGGAAGTCAAGACCAAGAAAGTTTCTGACCGTTTAGTAGAGATTACAGAAGGTCTGACTATGCAGGATACCATTTCAACTCCGAGAGCAGGTATGGAAGAAGGGATGGAGGTAGGACAGCATGTTAAAAGCTTAAGGACATCCACAAATCTTATCAGCAGGGCAGTCAGGAATTTCCAATTTTAAAAGGAATTGATCTGCATGTGAAAGAGGGGGATTTTCTGGCTATCATGGGACCGTCTGGATCTGGTAAGTCCACACTGATGAACATTATAGGCTGTCTTGATAAAGGCAAGTTCAGGGACTTATCATATTGAAGGGACCGATGTGTCTGAGCTGTCTGACAATCAGTTGTCCGATTTGCGCAATCAGAAGATTGGCTTTGTTTTTCAAAATTTTAATCTCATGCCCTAAGCTGACGGCCTGTCAAAATGTGGAACTGCCTCTGACTTACATGAAAATTCCTAAAAAAGAGAGACGGGAGCGGGCTCTGGAAATGCTGCGATTGGTCGGGTTGGAAGAAAGAAGTGATTTCAAGCCTATGGAGCTTTCCGGTGGTCAGAAGCAACGGGTAGCCATTGCGCGAGCCTTGGTAACTAATCCCAGCTTCATCCTTGGTGACGAACCAACGGGGGCCCTGGATACCAAGACCAGTGTGCAGATTATGGATCTTTTCAAGCAGTTTAATGATGAGGGAAAGACCATTGTCATCATTACCCATGAGCCGGAAGTAGCCCAACTCTGCAAGCAGACGGTTATCCTGCGGGATGGTAATATAGAGAGCAAAGCGATAGGATAGAAAGGAAGCTGTATGGAAGATATTTTTGTAGCTCTGAATTCAATCTTGTCGCATAAAATGCGCTCTATGCTGACCATGTTGGGGATTATCATCGGGATAGGCGCTATCATTGCTATCTTTTCTATCATTGAGGGAAATACGGAGAATACCAAGCGTCAGCTCATTGGCGGAAACAATAACACAATCAAGGTTGTCTATGACAAGAAAAGCGCCATTGATCCAACCATTCCAGAGAAATCTCAAGCTCAAAAGCCTTCTTATATTCCCTTTATGGGAGAGGATGTGCTGAGTAAGATTAAGGAAATCTCTGGGGTCAAGAATGCTCTGCTGACCTATGGTACAGATGAGAAGATTTACTACCTGAGCCAAAAGTCATCTGGGAAGATTCAGGCTGTTTCGCAGACAGCCGCTGACATCAAGCAGCAACGTCTGCTAGAAGGTGAAGGATTTGACTCAGAAGCCTTTAAAAATCAAGAGCAGGTGACCTATCTGGAAAAGTCCCTTTATGACAGTCTTTTTCCAAAGGGGGATGGTATTGGCAAATATGTGGAAGTCTTGGGCAATCCCTTTAAGGTCATTGGCGTGTTTGAGTCGACTGAGCAGAGTGGTTTAACAGCTGGTTCGGAAAAGGTGGCTTATATTCCCTTGCAGCAGTGGCATCGGATTTTTGATACCATTAATGTCAGTCCAGAAGTGACTGTCCAAACCCACAAGGCCGATGATTTGAAGAAGGTAGCCAAGAAGGTTAGTGATTACCTCAACCAGCAAATGCCACCGTCAGACTATATGTTTGGTGTGCTCAACCTGCAGGAATTTGAACGGCAGCTGGATAATCTCAACAAATCTAACTTCGTCTTGCTGGCAGGTATTGCCAGCATCTCCCTCCTAGTCGGTGGTATCGGTGTTATGAATATCATGCTGGTTTCAGTGACAGAACGGACTCGTGAAATCGGGATTAAAAAGGCTCTGGGAGCTAGGCGGAAGATCATTCTCAAGCAGTTTCTGATTGAGGCAGTTATCCTGACTCTAATGGGAGGAATTATTGGCGTGGTGGCTGGTATCGCCTCTGGCTTTGCCATCACCCAGTCTCTGGCCTATCCGTATATTTTATCCCTCTTTTCTGTCTTTGTAAGTTTGCTCTTTTGTTGTATAATAGGAGTAGTATTTGGGCTCCTGCCAGCTGTGAAAGCATCCAAGTTGGATCCGATCGAAGCCCTGCGATTTGAATAGGTAAAGGAGAAAAAGCTAAGTATGCACAAGATTCTAGTGGTGGAAGATGATACGACGATTAATCAAGTGATTTGCGAGTTTTTAAAAGAAAGTCAGTATGAGGTAAGGCCAGTCTTTGACGGAGGCGATGCTTTGCAGGCTTTTGATGAAGAGCCCTTTGATCTGGTCATCTTAGATATGATGTTGCCGACCAAGAGCGGTCTGGAAGTACTGAAGGAAATCCGCAAGACTTCTCAGATTCCGGTCATGATTTTGACAGCACTGGATGACGAGTATACCCAGCTAGTCAGCTTTAATCATCTTATCAGTGATTATGTAACCAAGCCTTTTTCACCGCTAATCTTGGTCAAACGGATTGAGAATATTCTGCGCAGAAATACAGTTGCTTCAGAGATTGCTGTTGGCGACCTGACGGTTTCTATTGATGACTGCACGGTTTACTGGCAAGGTGAGAAAATGCCTCTGACCAAGAAAGAATATGAAATCTTGCAGACTCTGGCTAAGAGGAAGGGGCACTTGGTGACCCGAGATCAGCTGATGAATACTATTTGGGGTTACAGCGAGCTGGATAGTCGGGTGCTGGATAATCATATCAAGAATATCCGTAAAAAGATTCCGGGTGTGCCGCTGAAAACTATTACAGGTATGGGCTATCAGCTTGGAGGAGAAGACAAGTGAAGATTGTCAAAAAGAACTTTCTCTTGACCTCGTCCATCGTTTTCGTGGTGGTGACTATCGTGTTGGCCAGTCTTTACTTTGCCATGCCGGTGTATTATCAGCAGGTTAAGAGTGGAGAAGCTAAGAGAGAATTTGATCAGGTTTCCAAGCAAGTCAAGGGAAAGTCCAGTCAGGAAATCAGCGAGCTGTTGAGTGATTATAGTAAAAAGAGCAATCTGATTTGGTTTACCTTGCTGGCCAAAGACAATACGATCCTCTATCCCTCTCTTGAGGCAGGAGATGAAAGTTCTCTGCAGCTGACTATCGTCCCAACAATTGCCAACAGCGACTATGAGAGCAAGAGTTTATCAGAAAGCTTTCGAACTTCAGATGGTAAAGAAGTTGTCCTGAGAGGTGAATATTCCTTACAGCCGGTTTCTGATGCCAGTCGGATTTTGCTCAATCTCTATCCATTTGTCTTGCTTGTGTCTCTGAGTTTGGGTGGTCTGGCCGCCTATCTCTACAGCCGGACTTCCAGTCAGCGCATCAAAGCCATCTCTAAGAGCACCCGTCAAATGACGAGTCTGGCTCCAGATGTGATCTGTCAGGTCAAGGGACGTGATGAGATTGCCGAACTGGCCCAAGACATCAATCATCTCTATGCTAATCTACTGACCAGTATTGAGGCTCTGCGCCTAGAAAATGAAAAGGTAGCAGAAAGCGAGCGGGAAAAGGCAGAGTTTTTGCGAATGACATCACATGAGCTCAAGACGCCCATTACCAGCATGATGGGGATGGTCGATGGTATGATTTATGGTGTAGGAGAGTTCAAGGATCGAGACAAGTACTTGCAGAAGTGCCGAGAAATCCTAGAGGAGCAGTCGGAGTTGGTCCAGTCTATCTTAGCCATTTCTAAACTGGAGATGAAGACTGAAACTGAACAGGAAGTCTTTTCACTCAAGCAGGTCTTGGAGGAAAATCTGAGTACCTATCGAGTTTTAGCAGATGTCAGACACTACCATTTTCAAGTTGAGCTGGCCGAAGCGAAGGTCAAGGGAAACCGAACTTATCTGCTCAAGGCTATCAAAAATCTTCTGGACAATGCCTTTCATTATACAGTAGAAGGTGGACAGATTCTACTTAGGCTCGAAGAGCGTAAGCTAGTCATCGAAAATGAGGCGGAACGAGTTTTGAACAAAGACCAAATTCAGCAGATTTTTCAGCCTTTCTACCGGCCAGACTACAGTCGTAATCGCAAAGATGGCGGAACTGGTCTGGGACTCTTTATCGTTCAGCAGATTTTGGACAAGCATGGTCTGCGATATCAGTTTGAAGCAGTTGATGGGCGGAAGATGCGCTTTAGCATTTATCTGCCAACTGTCGAGAAATAGCCTTGCATTCTAGCAGGCCCTGCAGGAGCCAAAGAGAGAAGTCAGAAGCTGTATTTTGCGAAAAATACAAGTCTTCTGTCTCCTCTCTTTTTTGCTTTTCCCTATAGCTGAGCAGAGAATTTTTCTCTGAAAAATGTTACAATGAAATGACGAGTTAAAGGAGGAGAATATGGAGCACAAAGAGAAAGATTTTAGCCTATCTTGGTTTTTTAAATGGTTTTTAGATAACAAGGCCATTACAGTATTTTTAGTGACCCTTTTGATGGGGCTGAATATTTTTATACTTAGTAAAATCAGTTTTATTTTTAGTCCAGTCATTGAATTTTTGGGAGTGATTATGCTGCCGGTTATTTTAGCTGGCCTGCTTTATTATCTGTTAAATCCAATCGTTGACTGGATGGAAAAGCATAAGATTAATCGACTGGTTGCTATTACCATTGTCTTTGTCTTAATTGCTTTTTTGATTATATGGGGCTTGGCTGTTGCTATTCCTAGTTTGCAGCATCAGGTCATGGCCTTTGTCAGAAATGTTCCAGCTTATCTGAAACAGGCTGACAAGTTTATCGACGATGTTGTGACCAAGTATATTTCGGCAGATTTCAAGCCGCAGATTGAGGAATACACTAGCAATCTGTCTAGCCAGATTACTGATTGGGCCAGCAATTTTTCATCGCGAGCAGTTAACTGGGCGGGGAACTTAATCAGTACAACTTCGCAGATTATCGTGGCTATTATCATCATGCCATTTATCCTTTTTTACCTGCTGAGAGATGGGAAAAATCTGAAAGGCTATGTGACCCAGTTTCTGCCGACTAAATTCCGCGAATCCTTTGGTCAAGTGATGACGGATATCAATAGCCAGCTGGCTAACTATGTGCGCGGTCAGGTGACGGTTGCTATCATTGTAGCTCTGATGTTTATTGTTTTCTTCAAGATTATTGGTCTGCGCTATGGTGTCACTCTTGGAGTAATTGCCGGCGTTCTCAATCTGGTGCCTTATCTGGGCAGTTTTTTGGCTATGCTTCCGGCTCTGGCCATCGGTTTGATTGCTGGCGGCCCAGTGATGCTGGCTAAAGTTATTGTCGTTTTCATCGTTGAGCAGACAATCGAGGGGCGTTTTGTTTCTCCTCTGGTCTTGGGCAGTCAGCTCAGCATTCATCCAATTACGATTTTATTCGTATTATTGACTTCTGGTACCATGTTTGGCATTTGGGGCGTTTCCTGGGAATTCCCGCCTATGCTTCGGCTAAGGTAGCTATTGCGGCCATCTTTAAGTGGTATCAGAAAGTAAGTGGCCTCTATGAAGCCGATTTTGAACAAGAAGGAGAAATCAGTGAGCAAGAGTGAGCAAATGTTGGCAGCTTTACAGGAGCAGGACCTAGCTCTGGCTGATTGCTATTTCGAGCAAGCCCTGACTACAGACAGTGAAGAAGAATTATTGGATTTGGCCGATTACTTAGAGAGTATCGGCTTTTTCCCTCAGGCCAAGCGTATTTTTGAAAAGTTGGCTCCTGACTATCCGGCTTCTTATATCAGTTTGGCAGCTATTGCCAGTGATGATGGGAACTTGGAGCAGGCATTTGCCTATCTGGAGGAGATTCAGCCAGATAGTGACTGGTATGTTGCTGCTCTTTTGGCTAAGGCTGACCTCTATCAGCTAGTGGGACTTCCTGATGTGGCTCGTGAGAAACTGACTCAGGCAGCGGCTCTGACTGATGAGCCTTTGGTAACCTTTGGTCTGGCTGAGATAGATTTGGAGCTGGGGGATTTTTCCCAGGCGATTAAGGAATACGCCCAGCTAGACAATCGCTCAATCTTTGAGCAGACAGGCGTCTCAACCTATCAGCGGATTGGGGTCTGCTATGCCAGCCTTGGAAAATTTGCAGCGGCTATTGAGTTTTTGGAGAAAGCGGTTGAGCTTGAGTATGACGATGCTGCGGTTTATGAGCTGGCGACTATTTTAGCGGATCAGGAAGAATACCAGAAGGCCAATCTTTATTTCAAGCAGCTGGATACTCTGTCACCTGATTTTGAAGGCTACGAATATGGTTATGCTTTGTCTCTTCATGCGGAACATCGGACGGATGAAGCCCTGACTCTTGCTCAGCAGGGCTTGGCTAAGAATCCTTTTGAGACTCGGCTTTTGCTTTTAGCCTCACAGCTTTCTTATGAACTTCACGATGAGAAAGCGGCTGAACATTATCTTTTGCAGGCTCAGGAAGATGCGGATGATTTGGAAGAGATTGTCTTGCGACTGACTACTCTTTACTTGGAGCAGGAGCGTTATGAGGATATTTTAGAATTTGCAGAGCAAGAAGTCGATAACGCCTTGACCCGCTGGAATCTGGCGCGTGCTTATCAGGCTTTGGAAAATCTGGAAAAAGCTGATGAACTCTATAATCAACTGGTTCGTGAATTGCAGGATAATCCAGAGTTTCTGGAGCAATATGTCTATCTTTTACGAGAGCTAGGCAGATTTGAAGAAGCTAAAAGAGCTGCTTCTTCTTATCTAAGATTAGTGCCTGATGATGCTAGTATGCAGGAGCTTTATGAAAGCTTATAACAGCTCAAGAAGCACTCGCTCAGCCATTTCCCGCGATTTATGGTATAATGATTGGCGGTAGAAATTCAGTAAGCACATGTAATAAAGATGATAAACTTAGCTGGATGGGCAATAATATTTTTAAGAAGAGAAAGATTAAGGAAAAAGAATGGCAGAACCAATCAAATTATTTCAATATAATACTTTGGGAGCTTTGATGGCTGGTCTTTACGATGGCAGTATGACTGTTGGAGAGCTGCTTCAGTATGGAGATTTGGGCTTGGGAACGCTGGACTCTATTGATGGTGAGCTCATTATTCTCGATGGTAAGGCTTATCAGGCAAAGGGCTCTGGAGAAGTGCCAGAAGTGGTTGAGGTGTCACCGGAGATGACAGTACCTTATGCGGCAGTTGTTCCCCATCAGGCGGAGGTCATTTTCCGTCAGCGCTTTGAGATGAACGACGAGGAGCTGGAAAAGCGGATAGAGTCTTACTATGATGGCGAAAATCTTTTCCGCTCTATCAAGATTCACGGTGATTTCGCCCGCATGCATGTTCGGATGATTCCCAAGTCTACGACAGAACGGAAGTTTGCAGAAGTAGCGGTCAATCAGCCTGAGTATCGTAAGGAAAATGTCACAGGCACCATCGTTGGTATCTGGACGCCTGAGATTTTCCACGGGGTTAGTCTAGCAGGCTATCATCTGCATTTTGTATCGGATGATCTGACTTTTGGCGGACACGTCATGGACTTTGTCATCAAGGAAGGTGTCGTCGAGTTGGGTGCTGTAGACCAGCTGGATCAGCGTTTCCCAGTACAAGATCGCAAGTATCTCTTTGCTAAGTTTAACATGGATGAGATGAAAGAAGATATGGAAAAGTCGGAATAAATAGTAGAGGTGAGCATTGTTTGCTTCCCTCTTTTTTGATATAATTGGAAAAAATAAAGGAGAAGAGAAGCTATGATTTATTTGGTAAACGCCAGCCCGAATAGGAATGGTAATAGTTTTAAGCTGGGCCACTTTTTTCTGCGGGATAGAGATTATGAGGCTCTTCAATTAGTGGACTACCACATCGAGCAATATGGCCAGTCAGCAGAAAACGACCAGTTCTTTCAAGTCTATGAGCAACTGAGCCAGGCTGATGTACTGGTCTTTACCAGTCCTATTTATTGGTGGTCTTTTTCAGGCTTGCTAAAAACTCTGTTGGACCGAGTGGCAGATGTGCATGAGCCGCAGGAAGCACTCAAGGGCAAAAAGGTGTTTTTCCTCCTGCAAGGTTCTCAACCCAGCAAAGAAATTGAAATGCTGGACTACGTGATGAGTCGCTTTTGCCAGAACTGCGGACTCGAATATGAGGGGCTGGCAGTAACCAATCATGAGCTAAAAGAAATCGAAGGTTGGGAATTAGCAGCCCTACAGGAAAAATTAGATAAGGTTTTATTCAATTGAAGAATATAGAAGAAGCTGAAATGGCTTCTTTTTTTAAAGAAAAAAAATCATAAAGAAAGCGAATACAATATGGTTAAAAATATTTAAAACATCTTTAAATATTAAACATTTATATAGCCAAGTAAAAAAAAATGGTGTATAATAAAGCTTATAATAAAAAATAATTTAGGAGTTTATTATGGGAAAAGATTTGTTCAATCCCCATTTGCGTAAGTTTTCGATTCGAAAACTGAACGTGGGTGTTTGTTCTGTGCTTTTGTCTACCCTAATTCTTTTGGGTACGGCAGCACAGGTCAATGCAGATGAAGCAACAGCTTCTAGTGGTCAAAAACGAGGCGACTCGAACTGACATTAGCAATTCTACAACAACTGCTACGGATGTTGTAAGTTCACAACCTGCAGAAAGTGCGACTTCCTCAGTTACACCTCAACCAGTATCGACAGATACTTCAGCAACAGTTGTACCTGAGTCAAATGTCAAGCCAACGAATGACCAGACAAATGCAGATGATTCTACTTCTCAACCAGCTATTGAGAAACCTGTTGTTGCTTCTTCTGAAGCTAAGCCTGTTGAGAAACCTGCGACCTCTTCAGATGCTAAGCCAGTTGAGAGCGCAACTGTGCCTACTAGTGACACTACAGCTACCCAACCTGCAATTAGCGTGGAAACCCCACAACCAAGCCGCTCACGTCGTACACGTCGTGAAGCAGCCCCTACCGGTCTTCGGGATGGTGATCCTAATAACACAATTGCGAAACCTACTTTAGCAGATTCAGAGAAGAAGCGTCCTGCTGACTTAGTGAAACAAATCAACTGGTTAGATTTTGGTGATTCTCAAGCGTTCAGAGATCTTGATACTGATGGATCTCTTAAAGTAGGGAGTGTTTATGAGAAAGAAATCTCTCCAGGCTATGTTGTTAAATTAACAGTTACGGAGTTGAAGCCATTCCACTCAACTGAAATCTATCGTGATCGTGTAGCAGGCACTCAGTATGCTGATACCTATGATCCTGATGCCAAAAACACTTGGTTTAGATATGTTCCTGCAGATTATAATCGCCAAGTTAAAGAAGGCGATTCTGCACGTCCAAAAAAATCATTGGGGCGCCGATGAACCAATGGACGGCCTTACGTGAGCAAGGAATCGATACCAACGGGCGGAAAACTCAACTACAGGTACCTAAAAATGGTGCTAGCTACGGTGTGAAGTTTAAGGTTGAAGCTACTTACCTTAATAAGCCGGTTAAAGCAACCGTCGTTATGGCGGATGGTGAAGAAGCTAACCCAGGTGAATATGCTATCTTTACTACTAATGGTCAAGGCTGGGAGCATCTAGCAGAATGGAAACGTGTTTCGCCAAACGGTAATGTGATTACCGAAACTTATGCGCCTATGAATCCTAACAGATTAGGTCAGTATATTGGTGATAACGCGACTACTCCAACAATTGACTGGACTAAATTTACTAACCCAGATCAAAGAACTGGGGGTTTAGGATCACAAGTCTTTGGTCCTAACACGTCTAAGGATCACACTGTGCCAATCGTAATGACTCGTGAGGCATCTGAAGTAGGAATTTATATTGCCTCATCTGGTCAACAGGGAGCCATGATTGGATTTATGGTTGTAGATACTGGGGACGCCCCTGAGAGCTATGGAAATGCTGTTCATACTATTTCTGGCTATAATGCGGCTACTGGTGGACAAAATCCACAACCATATCTTGGACGGAAGCCAGCTGATATTGATACCACTTCAGGAAACGATTGGACGCATGATGACAATACAGATCATGCCGATGAAGGCATCGATCAACTTTTACCAGATGATTTAGTCGGTAAGACCCATGAGCTCTTCCGGGCAGATCGTCTTCGTGATGGTGATTATTCAATTCGTTTCCACGCTTCTGCTAATGGTAATGACAAAGCTTATGTTCGAGCATGGATTGATTTCAATAATAATGGAGTCTTCGATGATAATGAAGCTAGTGATTTTACGGAAGTAACAACCGAAGGAGATTATACAGTTACTTTCAGAAATCATGCTCCTATGAATGACGATACAGTTAAGAAACTTGGGATGCGTGTTCGTATTGCCTTGAATCAAGGAGACATCGAGAAGCCTACAGGTACTGCGTTTAGTGGTGAAGTAGAAGATTTACAAGTTAACCTTACTTACCCACCAAAAGGTGAGAAGAAAGAAACTAAGGGCTTGCGAGATCAGCAACAACAAACAAGCCTACGCTTTACGCCACGTGGTTTCTCCAAAGACGATGAAAATGCAAGAGCAACTATTGATACTAACAAAGCACCTGTTGTTTAGACAATGCGGGTACGGTTCTCAGTCCAGACGCAGAGGGTTGGTATACAACGGCAGAGGGACGTTACAAGGTAACACCAAATGGTGATAATGTTGACGTCGTCTTCGTTCCAAAAGCTGGATACGTTGGTACTACCTCAGGGATTAACATCCGACGTTTTGACAGCAACGGCGCAAGCACCGAATGGACTGCAAAGAACAATTCAGAGCCTGTTGTCAATCAGCCGCTAAATTCCATGGATGCTCGTTACATTCCAAAGGTACTTAACTTTACAGAACATCTTTCAACAGATGCTCAAGGTTTACCGCAAGTAAAAGATATTTTATTTACTGATGGAAATCCAGCTAATACGCCTGTTCAGCCTTCTGCAAGCAATCCAGCTACCTTCCTAGATGCTGATGGCAACCCTGTTTCTGGGACGAGCATTCCTGCGACCTCTGGTGGCAAGGAAGTTGGGACTTTTAGCTTAGATCCAGCTACAGGACGTGTGACCTTCACTCCTAACAAGTCATTCGTTGGGACCGTAGACCCAGTTAACTTGCAAGTGAATGATGCAAATGGTAATGAGCATCGTGCAACTTACCAACCAACTGTTACCCGAGTTGTACCAACAGGTCAGAATGCAAGCTCTGAAGGTATTCAAGGGGCAGAACAGTCCGGCAACCTAGTTTTCAACCCAGGTGATAGCCGAGTGCCAATCGATGAAGCCGTTGCTCCAACATTTGACAATGGTAAATCAACTAAGGAAGTTCCAGGTGTTGGGACTTATACGGTGGATAATACAGGACGTGTAACCTTCCAACCACTTCCTGGCTACACTGGTCGTCCAAATCCTGAAACGGTTAAACGTGTGGATAAGAATGGTACAGAAGTAACGGCTTCTTACCAAGCTGATGTTAAAGCTGCAATTCCAACAGGCCAAGATACTCAGACTACTGGTCCTCAAGGGCAACTTCAAACTAGCCAACTTAACTTTGTGCCAGGTCAAGCAACTGTTAATAATCAAACGCAAACAGTCCCATTAAACCCAGCAGGACCACAATTCGTTGTGGATGGACAAGTTCAACAGGGTAATACCTTGGCAGTTAGCGACGCAAGTGGCAAACTACAAGGGACTTATACAGTTAAACCAAATGGAGAAATTAGTTTTCAACCTGCTCCAGATTTCCATGGGATACCTACTCCAGCGCGTCTTCGTGTAACGGATAGCAATGGTTCTACGGCAGAAGCAGTATATCAGCCAACTGTTACGCAAGTAACCCCAACTAGCACCAATGCTGAATCAAGCGGTATCCAAGGTCAACCACAAAAGGGTACTCCAACCTTCAGTCCTGGTAACCCAGAAGTCCCAATCGACTTGGATAGCCCAATGACTTTCGAAGACGGTCAACAGACTAAGAAGGTACCAAATGTGGGTGAATATTCAATTAATCCAGACGGATCCATTACTTTCACTCCAGACAAGCAATATGTAGGCACCCCAGATCCAGTTACCGTTAAGCGTGTAGATAAGAATGGTACAGAAGTAACCGCGACTTACACTCCAACTGTGACAAAGGTAACGCCAACTAGTACCAATGCTGAATCAAGCGGTATCCAAGGTCAGCCACAAAAAGGTACTCCAACCTTTACTGAAGGTAATCCATTAGTGCCCCTCGATGATACTAAGCCAATGACCTTTGAAGATGGCTCAAGTACCAAGAAAGTACCGAATGTTGGAACTTATGTCATTGAGTCAGATGGTTCTATTACCTTCACTCCAGACAAGCAGTATGTAGGCACCCCAGATCCAGTTACCGTTAAGCGTGTAGATAAGAATGGTACAGAAGTAACCGCGACTTACACTCCAACTGTGACAAAGGTAACGCCAACTAGTACCAATGCTGAATCAAGCGGTATCCAAGGTCAGCCACAAAAAGGTACTCCAACCTTTACTGAAGGTAATCCATTAGTGCCCCTCGATGATACTAAGCCAATGACCTTTGAAGATGGCTCAAGTACCAAGAAAGTACCGAATGTTGGAACTTATGTCATTGAGTCAGATGGTTCTATTACCTTCACTCCAGACAAGCAGTATGTAGGCACCCCAGATCCAGTTACCGTTAAGCGTGTAGATAAGAATGGTACAGAAGTAACCGCGACTTACACTCCAACTGTGACAAAGGTAACGCCAACTAGTACCAATGCTGAATCAAGCGGTATCCAAGGTCAACCACAAAAGGGTACTCCAACCTTCAGTCCTGGTAACCCAGAAGTCCCAATCGACTTGGATAGCCCAATGACTTTCGAAGACGGTCAACAGACTAAGAAGGTACCAAATGTGGGTGAATATTCAATTAATCCAGATGGTTCCATTACCTTTACTCCAGACAAGCAATATGTAGGTACCCCAGATCCAGTTACTGTTAAGCGTGTAGATAAGAATGGTACAGAAGTAACCGCGACTTATACTCCGACAGTGACGAAAGTAACGCCAACTAGTACAGGTGCAACGAGCACAGGTCCTCAAGGTGTTCCACAAACCGGTACTCCAACCTTCCAAGGTGGCGATCCACTGGTTCCAATTGATGACACAGTAGAGCCAAGCTTCGACGATGGAAGCAAGGAGAAGACTATTCCAGGACAAGGAACTTACACGATTGCTCCAGATGGCACAGTAACCTTCACTCCAGACAAGCAGTTTGTAGGTAGTCCAGATCCAGTAACTGTTAAGCGTGTGGATAAGAATGGCACACCAGTTACTGCGACTTATAGTCCAGAGTTTACTAAGGTGACTCCAACTGGTACTGGTGATAAGACAGAAGGTCTGCAAGGTCAAGTGCAAGAAGGTAAAGTAAGCTTCACCCCAGGCCATGACTCTGTTCCATTCCCAGCAGGTTCAACTCCATTATTCGATAATGGTACCGCAGTGAAAGAAGTACCAAATGTTGGTAAGTTTGAAGTGGATGCGGACGGCAAGGTAACTTTCACTCCGGACAAACAATTCAAGGGTGAAACACCAGAACTCGAATTAACTCGTGTGGATGCCAATGGCACTCCAGTAACTGTCAAGTACCAAGCGGTAGTGAAAGAAGTGGTTCCTACAGGTACTAATGCAACGAGCACAGGTCCTCAAGGACTTCCACAAACCGGTACTCCAACGTTTGCGGGTGGCGATCCACTGGTTCCAATCGATGAAACAGTAGAGCCAAGCTTCGACGATGGAAGCAAAGAGAAGAGTATTCCAGGACAAGGAACTTACACGATTGCTCCAGATGGCACAGTAACCTTCACTCCAGACAAGCAGTTTGTAGGTAGTCCGGATCCAGTAACTGTTAAGCGTGTGGATAAGAATGGCACACCAGTTACTGCGACTTATAGTCCAGAGTTTACTAAGGTGACTCCAACTGGTACTGGTGATAAGACAGAAGGTCTGCAAGGTCAAGTGCAAGAAGGTAAAGTAAGCTTCACCCCAGGCCATGACTCTGTTCCATTCCCAGCAGGTTCAACTCCATTATTCGATAATGGTACCGCAGTGAAAGAAGTACCAAATGTTGGTAAGTTTGAAGTAGATGCGGACGGCAAGGTAACTTTCACCCGGATAAACAATTCAAGGGTGAAACACCAGAACTCGAATTAACTCGTGTGGATGCCAATGGCACTCCAGTAACTGTCAAGTACCAAGCGGTAGTGAAAGAAGTGGTTCCTACAGGTACCAATGCAACGAGCACAGGTCCTCAAGGTGTTCCACAAACCGGAACTCCAACGTTTGCGGGTGGCGATCCACTGGTTCCAATTGATGAAACAGTAGAGCCAAGCTTCGACGATGGAAGCAAAGAGAAGAGTATTCCAGGACAAGGAACTTACACGATTGCTCCAGATGGCACAGTAACCTTCACTCCAGACAAGCAGTTTGTAGGTAGTCCAGATCCAGTAACTGTTAAGCGTGTGGATAAGAATGGCACACCAGTTACTGCGACTTACAGCCCAGAGTTTACTAAGGTGACTCCTACAGGAACCGGCGCAACAAGCACAGGTCCTCAAGGTGTTCCACAAACCGGAACTCCAACGTTTGCGGGTGGCGATCCACTGGTTCCAATTGATGAAACAGTAGAGCCAAGCTTCGACGATGGAAGCAAAGAGAAGACTATTCCAGGACAAGGAACTTACACGATTGCTCCAGATGGAACTGTAACCTTCACTCCAGACAAGCAGTTTGTAGGTAGTCCGGATCCAGTTACAGTCAAACGTGTGGATAAGAATGGTACTCCAGTAACAGCCACATACAGCCCAGAGTTTACTAAGGTGACTCCTACAGGAACCGGCGCAACAAGTACAGGTCCTCAAGGACTTCCACAAACCGGTACTCCAACCTTCCAAGGTGGCGATCCACTGGTTCCAATTGATGAAACAGTAGAGCCAAGCTTCGACGATGGAAGCAAGGAGAAGACTATTCCAGGACAAGGAACTTACACGATTGCTCCAGATGGCACAGTAACCTTCACTCCAGACAAGCAGTTTGTAGGTAGTCCAGATCCAGTAACTGTTAAGCGTGTGGATAAGAATGGCACACCAGTTACTGCGACTTATAGTCCAGAGTTTACTAAGGTGACTCCAACTGGTACTGGTGATAAGACAGAAGGTCTGCAAGGTCAAGTGCAAGAAGGTAAAGTAAGCTTCACCCCAGGCCATGACTCTGTTCCATTCCCAGCAGGTTCAACTCCATTATTCGATAATGGTACCGCAGTGAAAGAAGTACCAAATGTTGGTAAGTTTGAAGTAGATGCGGACGGCAAGGTAACTTTCACTCCGGATAAACAATTCAAGGGTGAAACACCAGAACTCGAATTAACTCGTGTGGATGCCAATGGCACTCCAGTAACTGTCAAGTACCAAGCGGTAGTGAAAGAAGTGGTTCCTACAGGTACCAATGCAACGAGCACAGGTCCTCAAGGTGTTCCACAAACCGGAACTCCAACGTTTGCGGGTGGCGATCCACTGGTTCCAATTGATGAAACAGTAGAGCCAAGCTTCGACGATGGAAGCAAAGAGAAGAGTATTCCAGGACAAGGAACTTACACGATTGCTCCAGATGGCACAGTAACCTTCACTCCAGACAAGCAGTTTGTAGGTAGTCCAGATCCAGTAACTGTTAAGCGTGTGGATAAGAATGGCACACCAGTTACTGCGACTTACAGCCCAGAGTTTACTAAGGTGACTCCTACAGGAACCGGCGCAACAAGCACAGGTCCTCAAGGTGTTCCACAAAACCGGAACTCCAACGTTTGCGGGTGGCGATCCACTGGTTCCAATTGATGAAACAGTAGAGCCAAGCTTCGACGATGGAAGCAAAGAGAAGACTATTCCAGGACAAGGAACTTACACGATTGCTCCAGATGGAACTGTAACCTTCACTCCAGACAAGCAGTTTGTAGGTAGTCCGGATCCAGTTACAGTCAAACGTGTGGATAAGAATGGTACTCCAGTAACAGCCACATACAGCCCAGAGTTTACTAAGGTGACTCCTACAGGAACCGGCGCAACAAGTACAGGTCCTCAAGGACTTCCACAAACCGGTACTCCAACCTTCCAAGGTGGCGATCCACTGGTTCCAATTGATGAAACAGTAGAGCCAAGCTTCGACGATGGAAGCAAGGAGAAGACTATTCCAGGACAAGGAACTTACACGATTGCTCCAGATGGCACAGTAACCTTCACTCCAGACAAGCAGTTTGTAGGTAGTCCAGATCCAGTAACTGTTAAGCGTGTGGATAAGAATGGCACACCAGTTACTGCGACTTACAGCCCAGAGTTTACTAAGGTGACTCCAACTGGAAATGATGCTTCTTCTGCAAATATTAAAGGTATGGTTCAAACTGGCACCCCAATCTTTGAAGCAGGACATCCATTAGTTCCAATCGATGAGACTGTCTTACCAACATTTGATGATGGTAGCGTTAAGAAAGTTATTCCTGGTGAAGGTGTGTATGAACTTGATGATAAGGGAGTTGTAACTTTCACTCCAGAATCTGATTTTGTAGGTAAAGGGACTGGTGTAATCATTATTCGTAAGGATAAGAACGGAACTTCAGTAACGGCTACTTATCTTCCAACAGTTGTGGATCCATCTACTGGACGAGATAAAACCTCTACAGGAGCTAAAGGTCAAACACAAGTAGCAACGCCAGTGTTTGAAGGACATATCGATAGTACAGTTCCACCAACCTTTGAGGATGGTAATACGACACTGGTCGTTCCAGGTGAAGGAACCTATACTATTGATAAAGATGGTAAGATTACGTTTACACCAGAACCAGACTTTGTTGGAACTGCTAAAGGGGTAGTTGTAAAACGTCTAGATATTTATGGAAATGTTGTTACTGCTATCTATACTCCAACAGTTATTGGACAAACACGAGTTGAGAATGCAACATCAGAAGGTCTCAAAGGTCAAACGCAGACTGGTAAGCCGATTTTTGATGGAGATATTGACTTATCAGTAGCTCCAACATTTGAAGACGGTTCTACTGAAAAAGTTGTTCCTGGAGAAGGGATCTACACTATTTCATCTGATGGTACTGTAACATTTGTTCCTGAATCCAATTTTGTAGGTCAGGCAAAAGGAGTAGTTGTAATTCGTAAGGATCGTAATGGTAACACCATTACTGCATCCTACGTTCCTACTGTGACAGAGCTTCCTGTTCCAGTACAGCCTGTACCACCTGTTCTCTCTAGGCGTGAAGCATCTAAAACTCTTCCTAAGACTGGTACTGAGCAAACCTCATACTTGACTGCAAGTTTACTTGCTGGAGTATCTGGTTTAGGACTGTTTGGTTTATCGAAGAGAAAGAAAAAGTCTGAGGACTAACATAGGCTTGAAGAAATTCTATTAATGAACTAGAAGAATTTTGATAGAGCACAAAAAAACAGGTAGAACTTATGTTCTACCTGTTTTTTTATAAAAAAATTATTAAAGTTAATGTAGATAATAGAAAGCTTCAGCTAGCTAATGACTGTCATGCTCCTGAGTCTCTTTCATAGTTAAAAAAAGGATATTTTTTTACATTTTTCATGCTTTTTAATTTTTCTCTTCATCCGGTGTGACGCGCAAGGTTTTTCTGGCCCGTATAGGTGACAAATCCTGGCTTGCCACCAGTTGGTTTATTGAGTTTTTCTAGTCTCAATCATATCTACTTGGACCAGATTTGAGAGTCTAGCTTTGGAAAAAGTAGGCTGCTAGTTCGGCAGCGTCTGTCTTGACTTCATCGCTGGGCTGAAGATTGCCTGTGATGACCACATGACTACCTGGAATATCCTTGGCGTGAAACCAAAGCTCGTCCTTCTTGGCCATCTTAAACGTCAGCTCGTCATTTTGTAGATTGTTACGTCCAACTAGGATAATAGTTTGGCCATCTGTTGCCAAATATTTCTCCGGTTTCTGTCTTTTCTGGATTTTTTCTCTTTGGCGTCGGCGGATAAAGCCAGTCTGGATTAGTTCCTCCCGAATTTCTGCAATTTCAGTCAGGCTGGCCTGAGCAAGGGCAGTTTCCACACTCTCTAGGTAGAGAATCGTAGCCCGAGTCTCCTCAATCAAGCTGGTCAGATGTTTGACGGCTTCCTTGAGCTTCTGGTAACGTTTGAAATAGCGCTGGGCATTTTGGTTGGGGGTTAGAGCCTTGTCAAGCGAGATGATAATCTTCTCACCTGTGTAGTAATTGTCCAGCTCTACCTGATCTTGGTCGTTTGGCACCTGATGGAGAAAGGTAGTCAAAAGTTCCCCTTTTTGACGGAATTCCTCTGCATTCTCCGTTGCTAGAAGTTCTTCCTCTTGCTTGACCAGCTTTTTTCGGTTCTTTTCCAACTCATTTTCTACTCGGCGGATGAGCTCGCTGGCCTGCTGGTTGACTCGATCTCGCTCAGCCTTGTCCTTATAGAAAGTGTCCAAAAGCTCGGATAGCGTGGACATTTGGGTCTTGCTGTCGGAAAATAGCAGAGCAGAGAAGGATTTTTCGGTCAGGCTTGGCTGAGTTGGACTGGCAAAAAATGCACGGAAAGTTTTGAGCTTGTCAGCTGTCAAACGGCCTCTGAGCTCGGTAGCTGTATCCCGGCCCAAACCCTGAAAAATTTGCTGCAGGCGTTTGGGCTCTAAGTCTTCAGTATGTAAGATTTCAAAGAGCTTTTCATCACCCACAGTGAAAGGATTGAGACTGTCAGTCTGAGGTGGTGCGACATAGGTTGAGCCAGGCAGGATCGTTCGATAGCTATTTTGTGAAAATCCGACATGTTTGATGGCCTCAATAATCTTGTCGCTAGCCTTGTCCAAGAGAATGATATTGCTGTGCTTGCCCATGATTTCGATGACCAGAGTCACAGCCACGCTGTCGCCGATTTCGTTCTTATTGGAAACACTGATTTCCAAAATCCGGTCATTCTCCACTTGCTGGATTGCTTCAATGACAGCGCCCTGCAAGTATTTGCGCATCACCATGATAAAGGTATTGGGAACAGCTGGATTTTCAAACGTGGTATCTGTCAGCTGGACGCGCCCAAAGACCGAGTGGGCTGATAGGAGCAGCTTGTGGCTTTTACGGTTGCTGCGAATCTGTAAAACCAGCTCCTGTTCAAAGGGCTGATTAATCTTCTGAATGCGGCCGCCCAACAATTCGTGGCGGAGCTCCTCTGTCATGTGGTGTAAAAAAAATCCGTCGAAAGACATGTTTTTCTCCTTGAAAGTTGCTACAGAAAATTATAACAAAAAACCAAGCTAAAAGCTTCTAAAGTCTCGGCAAAAAAAGCAATTTAATTTTTTTCCTATAACTGCCTCTATAAACCAAATCCGAACATTTTATAAAAATTTTCAAAAAGGTCTTGACATCCTTTCAGGAAAAACTTAAAATATAGGAAATTAGAAAAGTAGTAGATGTATTTGTTTTTAGCGAGCTTGTGGTTGGTGGAAATGAGCAGCAAATCTTTACGAAATTGGGCTAATGGATAAAATGAATTTGAAACAATAAGAATTCGGTAGGCACACCTTACAGTGCAGCTTGTTTGATGACAAGATAGAGACATGGGGAATATTAGCTATTTTCCATAATTGAGGTGGCACCGCGATTTTCGCCCTCACACAGAATACCTGTGTGAGGATTTTTTGTTGCTTATTATAAAAAACAAGGAGAATTGCCTATGTTTAAACGATGGCGTCCCTAGGGATTGATAGAAAATATAAATCATAGAAATGGAGAAAGAACATGAAAAACAAACGATTAGTAACTATCTTAGGCCTTTTGGCCGTTTTGGCAATCGGTGGGATTGTCTATTCCAGCTTGAACAGCAAAGGCAACACCACTAAGACTAGTGGCGACAGTCAGACAGTCAAGGTCGGCGTGCTGCAGTATGTCAGCCATCCTTCGCTGGATTTGATTTACAAGGGGATTCAGGATGGTCTGGCTGAGGAAGGCTATAAGGGAGACAAGATTAAGATTGACTTTATGAATGCTGAGGGCGATCAGAGTAAGGTTTCTACTATGAGCAAGCAGCTGGTCTCCAATGACAATGATGTACTGATTGGGATTGCGACTCCATCTGCACAAGGACTGGCTGCAGCTACTAAGGACAAGCCTATTGTCATGGGAGCTATCACAGATCCAGTTGGAGCAAACCTAGTGAAAAATCTGGACAAGCCAGGTGGCAATATCACTGGTGTCTCTGACCACAATCCAGCTAAGCAACAACTAGAGTTAATTAAAAAATTGACGCCAAATGTGAAAACAATCGGTGCCCTATATTCTAGCAGTGAAGACAACTCTAAAGCTCAGGTGGAAGAGTTCAAAAAATTGGCTGAAGAGGCAGGCTACAAGGTAGAGGAATACTCTGTTCCGTCAACCAATGAAATTGCTTCAACCATGAATGTCATGACTGGCAAGGTTGACGCTATCTGGATTCCAATTGACAATACCATTGCGTCAGCTTTTGCGACAGTTGTGTCCAGCAATAAAGAGGCTAAGAAACCGATTTATCCAAGTGCGACAGCCATGGTAGAAGAAGGAGGCCTTGCCTCTGTCGTTGTAGACCAGTATGACCTAGGTGTTGCGACTGGTAAAATGGCAGCTAAAGTCCTTAAGGGTTCCAAACCTGCTGACACTGCAGTAGATATTTTCGATACAGGTAAATCTGTAATCAATACTAAAAATGCCAAAGAACTTGGCATTACTGTACCAGAAGATGTTCTGAAAGAAGCAGGACAAGTGATTAAATAGAAAGAAAGGGAGTCTGTTGCTTGACAGGCTTCTTTTTCTTGATAGTCTCTTCTTGTAAATTCTTTAACTGAGCTTGCGAAATGTTTGGAAATCTGTTAGAATGAAATATAACTGAATAGCAATCCGCAAGACCAGTAACCTAGGGGAAGTTTAACAGGGAAGGGAGCCAGCGACTGAAAGCTCTCTAAATGAAAGCTAGGCGAATTCACTTGCTCTAGGATTGATAAGTAAGGTCTGGCTTGCCAGATAAAAAACGGATGGTACCGCGTGTCAACGCTCCGCTTATGGAGATTGGCGCGCTTTTTATTTTGGAGGGAAAATGACGAAAACGATTGAAGAACAACTAAAAAGCCTGCGTGAAGAGACTCTAGCTTCTCTCAAGCAGCTCAAGGCGGAGAATCAAAAGGAATTGCAGGACTTGCGTGTAGCTGTCTTGGGTAAGAAAGGTTCGCTGACTGAAGTCCTGAAAGGGATGAAGGATATCTCTGCAGAAATGCGGCCGATTATCGGGAAGCACGTCAATGAAGCGCGTGATATTCTGACAGCAGCCTTTGAAAAGACTGCTCAAGAGATGGAAGAGCAATTAGTCGCTCTGAAACTGGCTGAGGAATCCTTGGATGTGACTCTGCCAGGTCGTCAAATTCCAGTAGGGAACCGTCATATTCTTAGCCAAACTAGTGAAGAAATTGAAGATATCTTCATCGGGATGGGCTATCAGGTCGTGGACGGCTTTGAAGTGGAAAAGGACTATTACAACTTTGAGCGGATGAATCTGCCTAAGGACCACCCAGCACGAGATATGCAAGACACTTTCTACATTACAGAGGAAATCCTGCTCAGAACCCACACCAGTCCGGTACAGGCCCGAGCTATGGATGCCCATGACTTTTCTAAAGGGCCACTTAAGATGATCTCACCAGGGCGCGTCTTCCGCCGAGATACCGATGATGCGACTCACTCCCACCAGTTCCATCAGATTGAAGGCTTGGTGGTTGGAGAAAATATTTCCATGGCAAATTTGCAAGGCACGCTGCAGCTGATTGTCCAGAAGATGTTTGGCCAAGACCGCAGTATCCGTCTGCGCCCGTCATACTTCCCATTCACAGAGCCGTCTGTTGAAGTGGATGTTTCCTGCTTCAAGTGTGGCGGTGCCGGCTGTAATGTCTGCAAGAAGACTGGCTGGATTGAGATTATGGGAGCTGGTATGGTGCATCCGCGCGTGCTGGAAATGAGCGGTATTGATGCAGAGAAATACTCTGGATTTGCCTTTGGTCTCGGTCAAGAGCGGGTAGCTATGCTCCGCTACGGTATCAACGATATCCGTGGCTTCTACCAAGGAGATATTCGTTTTTCTCAGCAGTTTAAGTAGAAACCTGTATTCATAGATGCAGCTTTTTCTGAGAAAGGAGTGCAGTATGCTAGTCAGAGTCAAAAAAGAAGAAGCGACCCTCCTGCGGGAGTTGGAGGTCGCGACTTATCAAGAAACCTTTGGTCCATTTATCAAGGAAGCTGATATGGCTCATTATTTTGACAATGAGCTGTCGCTTGCGACCATCGAAAAGGAACTGGCAGACTCTGAGTCAGAGACTTATTTTGTTGTCAAAGACGGTGAAATTGCTGGTTTTCTCAAGTTTAACTGGGGACAGGCTCAAACGGAGCAAGAACTGCCACAGGCCTTTGAGGTTCAGCGAATCTATGTCTTGAAAAACCTATCATGGTAAAGGTTTGGGCAAGGAAATGTTTGAATTTGCCTTAGAAGAAGCCGAGAAACGAGGCTTTGACTGGGTCTGGCTGGGCGTCTGGGAAAAGAATTTTAGAGCTCAAGATTTTTACTTCAAATACGGCTTTGAAAAATTTAGCCAGCACGACTATATCACTGGTGAGACGGTAGACACAGACTGGCTGCTGCGCAATAAATTGAAATAAACAAGAAAATTTAAAGAGAGGAAATGAATACGACCTAAAAGCTCTAAATTGAGATGATTTGTTTCTGAAATCAGGCTTTCAGACAAATCCCTAAAATTTGGTCGATAAAGTTCCTCAGCGATAGAATAGAGAAAGGAATTGAACCAGGGCTAAAAACTCGGAAAAAAGATAGACTTGCGATCATTCATCGAATGCTTAGCAAATCTCCTATTTTTCAGTCGTTTTTGACGCCCTTGGTATCTTAAATATGCTAGTAAGTTATAAGTGGTTAAAAGAGTTAGTGGACATTGATGTGGCAAGCGCTGAGCTGGCTGAGAAAATGTCAACGACAGGAATTGAAGTGGAAGGTGTGACATCACCAGCTGATGGCCTGTCGAAAATTGTTGTTGGTGAGGTAGTATCGTGTGAGGATGTTCCTGATACCCACCTGCATGTCTGTCAAGTCAATGTCGGAGAAGAGGAGAACCGTCAGATTGTCTGTGGTGCTCCAAATGTTCGCGCAGGCATCAAGGTTATGGTGGCTCTGCCGGGTGCTCGCATTGCGGACAATTATAAGATTAAAAAAGGGAAAATCCGGGGCTTGGAGTCGCTGGGCATGATCTGCTCTCTGGGTGAGCTGGGTATTTCTGATTCTGTTGTGCCAAAGGAATTTGCGGATGGCATTCAAATCCTGCCTGAAGAAGCAGTGCCGGGTGAGGAAGCCTTCTCTTATCTGGACTTGGACGATGAGATTATCGAACTTTCCATCACACCAAACCGGGCTGATGCTCTGTCTATGCGTGGGGTGGCTCATGAAGTGGCTGCGATTTATGATAAGTCAGTACATTTCAAAGATTTTTCGCTGGTGGAAAATGAAAAGCAGGCAGCGGACAGTCTTTCAGTAGCCCTTGAGACAGAGAAAGCTCCTTATTACGCGGCTCGTATCTTGGAAAATGTCACTATTGCCCCAAGTCCTCAGTGGCTGCAAAATCTCCTCATGAACGAAGGAATCCGTCCGATTAACAATGTAGTGGATGTGACCAACTATATTCTGCTCTACTTTGGTCAGCCCATGCATGCCTTTGATCTGGATACGTTTGAGGGCGACCAGATTGTCGTCCGGGAAGCGCGTGCTGGTGAAAAACTGGTGACGCTGGACGGTGAAGAGCGTGAGCTGGAAGTTAGCGACCTAGTCATTACTGTCGCAGATAAGCCAGTGGCTCTGGCTGGTGTTATGGGTGGTCAAGCGACAGAAATCTCTGAGAAATCTAGTCGTGTCGTCTTGGAAGCAGCTGTCTTTGATGGAAAATCAATCCGCAAGACCAGCGGTCGCCTTAACCTGCGCTCGGAATCATCTTCCCGCTTTGAAAAAGGTATCAACGTGGCAACTGTTAATGAAACTTTGGATGCGGCAGCAAGCATGATTGCGGACTTGGCAGGAGCGACTGTTCAGGCTGGTATCGTATCAGCTGGTAGCTTAGACACTAGCGATGTAGAAGTGGTGTCTAGTCTTGCAGATGTCAACCGTGTGCTGGGAACAGATTTACTTTATACAGATATTGTGGATGTCTTCCGCAGACTTGGCTTTGGCTTGTCAGGAAATGCCGAGCAGTTCACTGTCAGTGTCCCTCGCCGGCGCTGGGATATTTCAATTGAAGCAGATCTTTATGAAGAAATTGCCCGCATTTACGGCTATGACAAATTGCCAGCTAGCCTGCCAAAGATGACGGGACTGCTGGTGAATTGACTGCAACGCAGCAACTGCGCCGTCAAGTACGGACTTTGGCAGAGGGAGCTGGACTGACAGAAATCATCACCTATGCTTTGACGACGCCAGAAAAGGCGATTGAGTTCACTTTCAATCCTAGCAACTTGACTGAGCTCATGTGGCCGATGACAGTGGAGCGCTCTGTTCTTCGTCAGAACATGGTTTCCGGCATTTTGGACTCCCTAGCCTACAATGTAGCTCGTAAAAATAAGAATCTAGCTCTCTATGAAATTGGAAAAGTCTTTGAGCAGACTGGCAATCCAAAGGAAGAACTGCCAAACGAAATCAATAGCTTTGCCTTTGCTTTGACAGGACTCGTTCAAGAAAAAGACTTCCAGACCAAGCCAGTAGCAGTTGATTTCTTCTATGCTAAGGGTGTAGTGGAAGCCCTCTTTGATAAGTTGGGCTTGACAGCTGAATACGCGGCTAGCAACCAGATTAAGAGTTTGCATCCTGGTCGGACTGCTTTAATTTCTATCAATGGACAGCCTGTCGGCTTTGTCGGTCAAGTCCATCCTGCGACAGCCAAGGCTTACGATATTCCTGAAACCTATGTGGCCGAGCTCAACCTGTCTGCTATCGAAGAGCAGCTCCAGCCAGCACAGCCATTTGCAGAAATCACTAAATTCCCCAGCTGTCAGCCGTGATGTGGCCCTCTTGCTCAAGGCTGAAATCACTCACCAAGAAGTCCTTGATGCAATCCAAGAAACTGGTGTTAAGCGCTTGACAGATATTAAGCTCTTTGACATCTTCTCTGGTGACAAGCTGGGTGTTGGCCTCAAATCTATGGCCTACAGCCTGACTTTCCAAAATCCAGAAGCTAGCCTGACTGACGAAGAAGTGGCTAAATACATGGAAAAAATCGAAAAATCCCTGACCGAAAAACTCGGCGCAGAGGTACGTTAATGAACGATTCCCCAGTCATGTGATTGGAGATTTTGATTAATACTCTTCGAAATTTTATTCCAATCATAGTTGATTTGTTTTCTGTCTTGGCAAGCTTATTACTGGGTTGCGAGCAATGATGTAGACGAAACGAGGAGTATTCGAAATTGAAAATCAGTAGGAAAAGTAATTATGGAAAATTCAAACCAAATCTCCCAATGTCAGATTCTTTGGGCTAGAAATAAATATCTGGTTCTCAGTCATTCCAGTAAGGTCTATCTGGAAATCCGCCAATACCTGAAAAGTGACTCGGTGGAAGCGGCACATGTTCAAGGCTTGATTGACCAGGCGGTAGCCCTGCCTGAAAACCGCGGTCAGGTCAGCAATGCCTTTCAGCATGTTTGGGGCTATTTTAAGAAAAAAAGCCAATACAACTGAAAAAAAGAAGATTTTTATGCATCTTTTGCTTCGTTACCAATCTGGTCAGGCTGAGCAGAAAGACTTGGTAAGAGCTGTAAGGGACCTGCTAGTCAAGTATCCCAATCCTTATCTGCAGAAATCCACTTTGTTATTTGGGGATGAAGAATGAGGAACTGAAATTCAGGTGAAAGATTGTTACTTTAGTAGTTTTGAGGCTAATGCTAGCTATTATCAAAGAGCCCACAATTGATTTTAAAAGCATAGAAAAAAGCGGTCACACCGCTTTTTTTGCTTATTATCCCCAGAATTTCTGGGCGATTTCTTGGCCTTGTTTGATTTTGGCCCATTGTTGTTCAATGGTGAGTTCATTTCCAGAGTCACAAGAGGCGAAGCCGCATTGGTGGGAGAGCAGGAGACGCTCTTTTGGTAGAACGGTTGCTGCTTTCTCGAGCAGATCTAAGACACGCTTTTCATCATCCAAGCCTGTCGTCTTACTGGAGAGCAGTCCTAAAACGACTTCCGCATCCTTGTCTTTCAAAGCTGCTAGGGCTGATACATCACCAGCTATATCGCTATCCCACTCTAGGAAGTAGCGATCGTAGTGTTGGTCACGCAGGAACTTTTCCGCAATAGCTTCGTAGGTACCTTCAGCAGCAGAGCGGCTTTCGTAGTTACCACGGCAGTTGTGGGTCCAGACAGTCAGTCCTAGCCCATGAGCGTAGTCTACGACTTCATTGTTGATGGCGACAAACTCGTCTGCCAGGTCAGACAGACTAGCATTGCCCTCTGTATAGAAGCTAGCAGGATTGGACTCATCAAAGAGTTCCCAGAGACAGTCGTCAAACTGGATAATCTGTCCGCCAGCAGCCTTATAGTCGTCCAAAAATTCCTTATAAGCTTGAATCAAGCCTTTTTTCAAATCTTCATTGGTCTCATAAACTTGTCCTGGTCCCGCTAAGCGGTCAAAGACAGCTAACTCAGTATAAGCATGGGCAGGCCCCCAGACAGTCAGCTTAGTATCTTCACCAGCAGCCTCTTCCTTGACTAGCTTATAAATCTCGATAAAGTGGTGATTTTTTCCAGAGAGTGGTCCTGTGATGCGGATACCAATATCCTTACGGGTCTCGTATTGCCCGCCGTCATGGTCCTTGAAGGTATAGCCGTGGTCAGCAATGTAGCGCTCGATTCCCTTAAGTCCCCAGACAAAGTCCAGATGCCACATAGACTTGGAGTATTCTCCGTCCGTCAGGATGTCAATTCCCTTAGCCTTTTGCTCAGCAATAATCTCCTTGATGTCAGCTGTCTCCGTCTCATGGTAGCCTGGGAAGCTGTCGTAGAAGGGATATTGAATATCATCGCGGTGCTCAATTTCTGTTTATACTGGCGCAGATTTTCTGGGCGCAGAAGAGATCCAACCAGTTGAAATTTTGATTTTGTCATAAGATTTCTCACTTTCATTAGGGATTACGGTCTATTGTATCGAAAATTCCTCGGCAAATAAAATAGTTAATTATACTGGTAGAGTATAGCCGAAAACTATTGCTAGCGCTTCCTGAAATTTGTCTTTCAAGATCAAAGAATCTTCTCCATCACTGTTTCCTGAGCCTGAAGCCCTAATCGCTCATAGAAACGCAGGGCTCCAACATTGTCGTTCCAAATATTGAGAGTCAGATTATAGCAGCCGATTTTTCGAGCATAGTCTTCTGCAAAGCGATAAAGCTGCTCGCCGACCTTTTGCCCTCTGGCTTTCTCATTTACACATAAGTCCTCGATAAAAAGTGTCTTGATGGGATTGAGTATAGGACTGACAGGTTCCTTGATGGAGCAAAAGAGGTGACCAAGGATTCCTCCAGCTTCATTTTCAAAGACAAAAATAGGGGTGGACTCTTGACCCAGAATCTTCTCTAATTCTTCATTGCTAAACTTGCTGCCCTTGGCCTGGAAAATGTCCGGACGAGCCTGATGATGGACAAGCAAGATTTGCTGAAGGAGTTCTTGGAGTTCAGGAATATCGCTGACTTGGGCTTTTCTGATTGGCATGATTTTCTCCTTTTATCTTTTATAGAATCATTATACGAGCGAAGGTCATTTTGTCAAGCGAGCTCGGAAAGACTAACAGAACAAGTAGCGTCTGAATTGCAAATGTCAATCAGAGTGACTCATTTCCTTTAGATGTATTTTCCTTATAATAAAAACTGCTTTTTCTTGACAAAAGAAACAGACAAGTGTAGAATATAAGTATAAACTACAAATGTAGAAAAAGGAGAAAACGATATGACTATTACAAAAAAAGCCTTTATCGGAATTCTATCTCTGACAGCAGCAGTTCTATTGGCTGCCTGCTCAGGCAATACTAACCAAGGAGGGGATACTAGTTCATCACAGAATACGCAAGACCAGACATCACAATCTGCACAAAATCAGACTTCGCAGTCATCAGCTGCATCATCCTCTAATCAGCCTTCATCATCATCAAATGCAGGGCAGGCTACTAATCTAGACGGGCGCTATCAAGCAACCGACCATGATGGTGACCAGCATGTCCTAGAAATCAATGGTACGACTGGTACTTGGACTGAGACCGAGGTAGATGGCAGTAAGGAAATCAAGCAGGTACAAGTTGATGCTGCTAACCAAAGACTGATTGTCGGTGATGATGCTAAAAGCTATCGTCAAAATGGCAATCAGCTGATTGTGGACGAATTGGATGATGATCCAGACACTCTGACCTTTACCAAGCAGTAAAGCGCTTTCATTCTGCTCAGGACAACAGGGATGAGCAGTGAGGAATTAAACTAGGAAACTCTGAGAAAGGAGTTTCCTTTTTTTATAAAAATTTTATCTTAAATGATGTCAAATATTTGACTTGAAGGGTGCTTTAAGTTGTATAATAGTTGCAATAAAGATATCAAAGGAGAAGAAACGATGAAATTGGCAGTTTATACAAAAGCGGGCCAAGTTGGGCTCGCTGACATTGATCGTCCGCAAATTATTGAGGAAGATGATGCCATTATTCGGATTGTTCGGACCTGTGTCTGTGGATCTGACTTATGGCGCTACCGCAGTCCAGATATTGAAGCAGGCCATCAAATAGTGGGCATGAAGCGATTGGAATTGTCGAAGAAATCGGCGATGCAGTAACGACTGTTAAACCTGGCGATTTTGTTATTACTCCATTTACTCATGGATGCGGGCAATGTGATGCCTGCCGAGCAGGATTTGATGGCACTTGTGATTCTCATATTGGGAATAACTGGTCAAATGGGGTGCAGGCAGAATATATGCGCTTCGAATTTGCTAACTGGGCTCTAATCAAAATTCCGGGTCAACCCTCTGATTATACAGAAGGCATGCTCAAATCACTCTTGACATTGGCTGATGTCATGCCGACTGGCTATCATGCTGCGCGAGTGGCAGATGTTAAGCCTGGTGATAAGGTGGTCGTGATTGGTGATGGAGCTGTTGGACAATGCGCTGTTATTGCTGCTAAAATGCGTGGTGCTTCCCAAATCGTTCTTATGAGTCGTCACGAAGATCGACAAAAAATGGCCTTGGAATCCGGTGCAACAGCCGTTGTTGCAGAACGTGGTGAAGAAGGAATTACCAAAGTGCGTGAAATCCTTGGTGGTGGTGCAGATGCAGCTCTGGAATGTGTCGGGACAGAAGCAGCTGTTGATCAAGCTCTGGGAGTTCTTCACAACGGTGGTCGCTTGGGCTTTGTCGGTGTGCCTCACTATAATAATCGAGCTCTCGGTTCTACCTTTGCTCAAAATATTACAGTGGCAGGAGGAGCAGCCTCAGTCACAACTTACGACAAGCAAATCTTGCTCAAGGCAGTTCTTGACGGTGATATTAATCCGGGAAAGGTCTTTACTTCAAGTTACAAACTGGAAGATATCGATCAAGCTTATAAGGATATGGATGAACGCAAGACCATTAAGTCCATGATTGTCTTTGATTAGGTGTAGAAGAAAAACAGCCTTGCTGCGGTCTCTTTAAGATGGCAGTAGGCTGTTTTTGTTTGGAAGGAAATTCATTCTTTATGCTCTTTGCACCAAATTATCCATCTTGACCATTCGGCGGCCAGATGGAGCTGGTGTTCTTTGATAAGCCTGTCTGGACAAATGCTGGGGAATTCGACGCAGAATCGGGCTTCTAGGCCTTTTTCTGTGTCGCGAAACTGATGGCGAATACCACCGATATTACAACCATTCACTAGACTGGCGGCACCGACAGTTTGGAAGGGATAAGACGCATCACGAGGCTCCTCTATCTCAGCTTCACCACCAAGGTCAAGAAAAAACTGTGTTGGCAGTGGGCTGTTTCCTGCAGTCTCAATGACTTCAAGTTTGCTGCCGTGGGGCTGCAAGGCATAATGGTCTGGACAGGCACCAAGATTGACGCTTTTATGAGCATCTGTTTTTTCTAGCATCAACTTTTCTAGCTTTTTACTGAAAGAAGCAGCAGTCAGTCCACTTGCAAAAATCGTTACAACAGCTCTTTTTCGTGGTTTCTTGGACCATTTGGCCGCCCATTTCATCAAATATTGGCTCCATTTGAGTTTGGTTCCAATTTTATGGGTTAGCTCCTCGTATGTCAGCTTCATTTTTGCTTCCAGTAGGGCTTGGTCTAAAATCTCCGTGTTGTCAGTATTAGGTAGCTGTAGATTAAGTATCTTAGCTGCTTTATGGATTCTCTTCTTCCGCCAGTGCTCAATTCTTTTTTGACTGACTTCCTTTTGATTGATCATAATCTTCATTTTTTAATCCTCTTGTTCTTGTCTTCTGCTTATATTTATTATATAGTGGGAGCTGGATGGCATACAAGCATCAATTTTAGATAGACTGTTGCATTTTGAGGTGAATGGCATGTATGAGAAAAAACGAAGAAAGACAGAAAAGCAGATAGAGACTAGCTTGTTGCAGCTGATGAAAGAGCATACTTTTGAGACGATCAGTATTCGCCAATTGATTGATTTGGCAGAGGTGAATCGCAGTACTTTTTATCGGCATTATCTGGATAAATATGATCTGCTGGAGAAGATAGAAGACCGCTTGCTAGGTGATTTGCAGGCCTATTATCAAGAGGCACGAGAATCTGCTTGCTTGTTCAAGTTAGAAAAGGATTTTAAGGTGGCTGACTATATCCATGAGAAACAAAATCTTTTTCATTTTTTTGAGCCTTACTTGGAAGACTTGGCCATTCTTTTGGGTCCAAATGGCAGTCCAACTAGTTCGAGGCGGTTGCAGGAAGCTGTGAGGGAGATTTTCTGGCTGAGTATTTCCTTGGCTGATCCACATTTAGAGGAGGTTGAGGTGGACTTGCTCCTGAATCATCAAGCCGCGTCCTTTATGGGAACCCTGACTTACTGGCTGGCTCATCCTCGCTATAAGGCTCAGCAAATCAGTGATTTTCATGCTAGAGTGACAGCTGTCGGTCTGGCGGGCTTTGTCAGAGAGCATATGGAGGGGGATTGACAGGATAGTTTTTCCAGCTTGCTTCTTGTATGGTATAATAGTCTCGAATATCTCAAAGGAGGACAGCTTTGTTTTTAGCTTTTAAAGAGATTGTCTACAGTCGCGGACGCTATCGTTTAGTGGTTGCTGTGGTCTTTCTCATTACCTATATGGTTTTCTTTTTATCTAGTCTTTCCGTCGGTTTGGCTAGGCTCAATCGCTTGGCTTTGGACCAATGGCATGCTGAGTCGATCGTCTTGTCAGAGTACGCCAATAAGAATCTAATAGCTTCGACTCTCAAGGAAGAGGAGTACAGTCGCCTGCTTCAAGGGGGCTCAATCGCTGCTTTGGGACAGACGTCAGCAGTGGCCAATTATGAAGATGGCACTGATAAACTCAATGCTCAGGTTTGGTCTCTCTTGGGATAGTTTTCTAGCGCCTGACATTATTGAGGGACGTCCTGCTGAGAATGCTTATGAAGTTATTGCGGATAAGCGTCTGCAGCAAAAAGGTGTCAAACTAGGCGACCAGCTTCAGCTCAATGGCAGTGAGCGCCTCTATCAGGTTGTTGGTTTCACAGAGGATAATAGCTTCTTTACGCAACCTGTAATTTTTATGGATCTAGATGATTTCAGGGAATTAAAGTACGGCTCTAGTCAGGTTAAGAATATCAGTGCACTTGTGGTCAAGGATGGTCAGAAGATTGAAGAAGCAGGACTTAGTCAGCTCTCTATGAGTGATTTTATAGAAAATATCCCTGGTTATCAGCCTCAGGTACTGACTTTTTCCTTTATGATTGGGGCCATGGTTCTGATTACATTTTTGGTATTGGGAATTTTTATGTATATCATTACCATCCAAAAGACGCATCTTTACGGTATTATGCGCGCCCAAGGAATTGCCAGTGGGAAGATTATTGCTTCTATTTTTTGGCAGATTTTCATCCTGTCCACTCTGGGAATCAGCTTAGCTGTCTTGGCTCTCTTGGGAACCCAGCTAGTCTTGCCGGCTTCTATGCCTTTTTACAGTGACTGGAGAGCTTATGCTGGATTGATTGTCCTGATTGTTTTCATGTCACTGGCTGGCGGACTTTTGTCCATTCATCGGGTTCTGAAAATTGACCCTATAACAGCGATTGGAGGTGAGTAAATGTCAATCATAGAACTAAAAGGAGTTACAAAAGAATATGGTCAGGGGCATACGCTGGTTCAAGCCCTGAAACCAACTGATTTCCAACTAGAAGCAGGGCAGTTTGTAGCTATTATTGGGCCATCAGGCTCAGGAAAAACAACCTTTCTTACCTTGCTAGGGCATTTGCAAACTCCCTCAAAAGGACAGATTCTCCTGCATGGGAAAGATACTTCCCAGCTCAAGGAAAAGGAACGAGCTGCTCTACGCTTCAATGATTTCGGCTTTATTTTGCAGGCTTCCAATCTCATTCCTTTTTTGAAAATCGAAGACCAGTTCCAGCTGATTGACCGCTTATCTAAAAAGGAAAGGACGGATATAGACAGTCTGATTGAGTTGCTGGATCTACAAGGAACACTCAAGCAGTATCCGAAAGAATTGTCCGGCGGAGAACGGCAGAGAGCTGCTATCGCCCGAGCACTTTACAATAGCCCTGATATTATCTTGGCCGATGAGCCGACAGCTAGTCTGGATACGGAGCGGGCCAAGCGCGTGGTCCATCTGCTCAAAGAGGTGACCCAGAAATTCCATAAGAGCGTGGTCATGATTACCCATGATACCCGCTTGCTGGACGAGGTTGATAAGGTTTATGAGATGCAAGACGGAGTACTGACTCAAGTTCGATAAAGTTTTAGAAGTGATTTGCAATCAAACAGAGAAAAAACAAGGAGAGGACTATGATTCATTATAAAACAAATCCACAGCTAGATTTTGCGGCAGTGCTAGACCTCTATGATTCGGTTAGTTGGAGCAATTACACTAATCGACCTCAGCAGTTAGAGCAGGCCTTCCATCAGTCCTTGTTTGTGATGGCGGCCTATGACGAAGACAGGTTGGTTGGTTTGATCCGAGTGGTCGGAGATGGGCTTACCATTGTCTTTATTCAGGATTTGTTGGTATATCCGCAGTACCAGCGTCAGGGGATTGGCCGGAGCCTTCTTCAGCAGACATTGGAAAGTTTTAAGGATGTTTACCAAATCCAGTTGGCAACGGAGCAAACAGATAAAAATCTAGCTTTTTATCGAGAGCTCGGCTTTCGCCGACAGGAAAATTTCGACTGTACTGGCATGATTTATGCACCTAATAAAAATTAAAATTCTAGAGGAGCTTGTTCGCAAGCTCCTTTCGTTATGTTTACAAGAGGAAAAGGAAGTAGAACTAGACCGATGAAAATATTTCTCTGTCTTTTTTGTTTTTCCTTGACAGTTAAATTGTCAGAATTTATAATAAAAGAAGAAAGGTGATAACAGTGTTATCAAATTAAAATCATGAAAAAAGAAACAGATGAGTTAAACGAAAAAATCTTGGAAAGCGCAAGGAGTGAGTTCTTGGCTTATGGCTATCAGGATACTTCACTGCGGAGAATTTGTCACGCGGCTGGCTTGACGACTGGGGCTCTTTATAAGCGATATGAGAGTAAGGACAGTCTCTTTACAGCTCTGCTTGAGCCTACTCTGACAGCCTTAGACCAGTATGGGCAAGAGCAGAAGCGACGAGACTATGCTTTCCTAGAAGAGGGACACCTGTCTGATATGTGGGCCCATCGCTTAGAGGATCTCCAGTCCCTGATGCGGATTCTCTATGAGCATAAGGATATTATGCAGCTCTTGCTCTTTAAATCTCAGGGTTCTTCGCAAGAGGACTTCAGGATGCGTCTGTCTCATTTGGCAGCAGACGAGACTTATCGCTATTTGGAGCTGGCTTACAAAGAGGGTAAGATCAATCATTTGGTCAAACACGAGTTTCTGCGATCGTGCATGACAGCTTATTACACAGCTGTATTTGAGCCCTTGGCTCAAGACTGGCCCCAAGAGCAGGCGCTGGAATTTTGCCATTCCATCATGGACTTGTTTGACTGGGGAGGTTTGCTAGGTTTTTGATAGAAAGAAGGAAATTCTATGAAGAAAAAATCTGTTCTTGCTTGGATATGGGACTTTGTTTCCCTTCATAAGATATATTTTGTGCTCAGTCTGATCTTTGCCTTTGCCTCTGTGATTTCAGGATTTCTGCCTTATTTCTTTATTGGTGGAATGATTAATCAGCTCTTGGCTGACAATAAAAACTGGGATTTCTACCTGCAGCAGTCAGCATGGGCGGGTCTAGCTTGGATTGGCTACTGGGGCTTCCACGGTATTTCTACCATGCTGTCGCATACGGCTACTTTTAAGATTTTAGCGGAAATGCGGCGTCGCCTGACAGACAAGCTAGCTAGGCTGCCTCTAGGCACAGTGCTTAGTCAGTCATCAGGCAGTTATAAAAACATTATCGTTGAGCGGGTAGATGCGACCGAAACGACCTTGGCTCACCTGATTCCAGAGTTTACCGCTGGGATTTTTGGTCCGATTATTGTTCTCATTGCTATGCTGGTTATCGATTGGCGGCTGACCTTGCTGTCTCTTCTGACTATTCCCATCGTGGTGCTGGCCTACGTGCGGATGGCTGTCAATAGCGAAGCAGACTATCAAAATACTCTGGTCAAGACCAAAAACTCAATGATACAGCAGTGGAATACATCAATGGGATTGAGGTCATCAAGGTCTTTGGCAAGGAAAAATTTTCTTATGATAAGTTTGTTACGGCTGCTAGAGAAGGAGCAGACTGCTTTATTGAGTGGATGCGCAAGTTCAATCTAGAGATGGGCATTGTGACTGCTTTTCTGCCATCAGGCTTACTCTTTCTGCTACCGGCTGGCTGTTATTTCTATCTGCAAGGTAGCTTGACTGCTGGCAATTTCATTCTAATGATTATTCTTTCGCTCAGTCTTCTAACTCCTCTGATTTTAGTGGCTAGTTACATGGACGATTTACGGAAAATCGGGACTATTTTTGGTCAAGTCATTGATATTTTGGAAAAGCCTGATTTGAAAAGACCTCAGGAGCTGAGAGAACTTCCAAAAGGAAGGGATCTGGTCATGACGGATGTCAGCTTTGGCTATACAGATGAAGAGGAAGTACTGCATGGTATTTCGCTAGATATTAAGGCTGGCAGCATCAATGCTTTAGTTGGGCCATCAGGCTCAGGTAAGTCTACAATTGCCAAGCTTCTAGCTTCATTCTGGGATGTCAGTTCTGGTCAGATTACCTATGGTGGCTTGGATATTCGTCAGCTTCCGCTAGACTATTACAGTCGGCAGATTGCTTACGTGACCCAGGATAACTATCTCTTTGACGAGACTATTATGGAAAATATCCGGATGGGAAATCCAGCAGCTTCTGATGAAGAGGTCATCGAAATTGCCCGTCGCTGTGGCTGTTATGACTTTATCATGAACTTAGAAAACGGCTTTGAGACGCAGGTCGGATCTGGCGGCGGGCATCTATCTGGTGGTGAGCGCCAGCGGATTGCCATCGCCCGTGCCATGCTTAAGGATGCGCCGATTCTTATCTTGGATGAAGCGACTGCTTATACAGATCCGGAAAATGAAGCACGGATCCAGTCCAGTCTAGCTCGTTTGATTGAGGGACGGACCTTGATTGTCATTGCCCACAGGCTGTCTACTATTATGAGTGCAGACCAGATAGTCTTGGTCAATGATGGTCGGATTGAAGCTAGAGGTCGGCATGAAGAATTGCTGACAGCAAGTCCGCTTTATGCTTCTATGTGGCAAGCCCATATTGCTACTAGGGATAGTGGTGAAATGGAAGGAGGGCTGACTCATGCTTAACATATTGAAGAAATTCTTTGATTTCTGTACGGCAGAGGACCGTAGGAAATTTTATCAATCTATTTATCTGGGTGTCATCAAGTCCTTTATCATTGCTCTGCGCATTTCAGCAATCGGCCTAGTCGTTATGGGACTGATTGAGAAGAATCTCTCTATGCAGACCTTCTGGCTGGCTCTGGGTATCATGTTGGTATCAACTGTCCTAAACGTCTGGATTACCCTGAAAATTACCATGCTGCAGACGGAAGCAGGCTATCATACCTGTGCTCAGAAGCGGATTGAAATTGCCGAGCACATGCGCTATTTACCCATGGGTTACTTTAATCAAAATAGCTTGGGCAAGATTACTAGTGTTACGACTAATACGCTGGAAGGGTTGTCTGATGTAGCTACGCGAGTGGTTATGATGACAGTGCAGGGATTTCTGACGACCGGTCTCATCACTATTTTGGTTTTTCTTTATGACTGGCGGGTTGGTCTGGTTCTCTTGGTGGGTCTCGTCCTCTTTCTCCTGCCAAATACCCTTATGCGTTGGCAAGTTGGCAAGGTTTCTGATGACAAGTATCAGGCGGATATGGACCTAGTAGCCGTTGTTTTGGAGTATAGCCAAGGGATTGCTGAAGTTAAGAACTACAATCTGGTCAACCGTTCTGCTAAAAAGCTGTCCAAGGCTATTGAAGGAAAGAGTCAGCTAGATACCAAAATGACACTCGTGACCTCACCTTACATTGCCCTCCAGGGCATGGTGACCAAGCTGACCGGTCTCTTTATGGGGCTTTTCTCTATCTACTTTTATCTCAATGGCAGTATGGAGCTGCTGGTAGCCATTATGATGATTGTCAGTGGTTTTATGATTTATGAAAATCTGGACGGCGTTGGCTCTTTCTCTTCTCTCCTGCGCATTGTTGATTTGTCGGTTGATATGGTCAATCAAGTCTTAGCTATCCAGCCGATGGACATCAGCGGTCAGGATATTGATCCTAAGAGCAGCCGGATTGAGCTGAGAGACGTTAGCTTTTCTTATGGAAATAAGAAAATCATTGACCGGGTTTCCCTCGCCATTCCAGAAAAAACGACAACTGCCCTGGTTGGACCTTCTGGATCAGGCAAAACAACGCTCTGCAACCTCATTGCCCGCTTCTGGGATGTGGATCAGGGAAGTATTAGTCTAGACGGGCATGATGTTAGGGAATACAGCTATGACAGCCTGATTCGTAATTTCAGCTTTGTCTTCCAAAGCGTCTATCTCTTTGAGGATACCATTGCCAATAACATTCGTTTTGGCAAGCCGGAGGCCAGTCAGGAAGAAGTGTTAGAGGCTGCTAAGAAAGCTGCCTGTCATGACTTTATTCTCTCACTGCCTGATGGCTATGGTACCAAGATTGGTGAAGGAGGTGCCAGTCTTTCTGGAGGTGAGCGTCAGCGCATTTCCATTGCACGGGCTATTATCAAGGATGCACCTATCATCATTCTGGATGAAGCAACAGCCAATGTTGATCCAGAAAACGAAGAAGCTCTCATGCAGGCTATTCAGGCTCTGACTCGCGATAAGACCATTATCATGATTGCCCACCGACTCAGGACAGTTGAGCATGCAGACCAGATTTTGGTGCTGGATCAAGGCCGCATTGCCGAACAAGGCAAACACCAAGACTTACTGGCCAAACAAGGTATCTACAGCAAATTTATCCAAGAAAGAAAAACAGCCGCCAGCTGGCGGATTGAGCTGGCGGATTGATAAACTGAAACAGCAGGCCAACGGCTTGCTGTTTTTCATCTGAGAAAAGGATGGTATAATAAAACTATCTTTGTTAATTAAAAATAAGAGGGGGTACTATGTTTAAATCGAAAAAGTGGATTATTATTCTTTTCATTGTTATTGCACTTCCGATTCTTATTATAAATCTACCATTTTTGACTAAGCCTCAATATAGTAACGATGGTAAGTTTATTCTTGAGCATCAAGATTCTATTAAAAGAGAGATAATTGAAACTTGGATTTCGAAAAGAAACACATAAAATCTGTGACACTTTTGCCAGGTTCTGCTAGAGGAGAGTATGACAATGGCGGTGACGTGAGTGGGAATTATCATATCTATTTTTCAGCCTATGTCAATGATAATAAAGAACAATCATTAAGAACTGAATTGTCTTTTCCAGATGCTGGCATTGCACCCTTTACTTTTATCCATCCTAACCCTTATAAAGACAAAAGTCAGGATATGAGTACCTGGTATATGGGCGAGATTGAAATATCGGAAGATTCTTCTTGGGATTGGAAGCGAGAGCAGGATGAGGCAAAGAAGCCTTGTATAATTTTTCGAATGCTCTTGCTGACTCAGGAGAGAATATCGTGTATCGGGTTCAAAAAGAAAGGGCGACTCGTTTCTTTAATGAATGGTTGCAAGTACATCAGGAAAATTTCAAATCAGCGATTCAATCAGAACTGTATAGGGAACTTCCAGAACTCGAACAATCATTGGGAAAGATTCAAAGTATTCGTCTGAGTGAACATCAAGCCTATTTTCCATCTTCTTCAAGAGAACTTAGTTTCGATATATCCTTTGAAAAATATCCTGAAGAAGTTGCAACCATAAAAGGAGTGGTTCGTTCTCAGAGTGAACAATCTATCTTTCAAGATTCTTCAGCGTCTGCATCTATAAGTTTTGACAATGGACGTTTTGTCATTGATTCTGAGAATGATTCAAAACTCTATTCCATTTTTAGTAAGAGTAGACTAGGAAGCAGTGCAGGGGATATATCTTATTACCTTCCAAAGGATCATGGACATAGCATTTTAATTCCGTGAAAATCGAGCAAGCCAATGGCTTGCTGTTTTTCATTTATTGGCAGGAATGGTATAATAGTTGATAGTCGTGAGAAGTAGATTAGTGAATTTGGGAGAATGATGAAAAAGAGAGTTACAAATAATAAATGATAGCCATATAATCTATCAACTTGGAAAAGAAAAAGAATAAAGAGTTTAACTACAGAGAAAGAGGTACCCCATGAATGAAATCAAATGCCCCAACTGCGGGGAGGTTTTTACTGTCAATGAGAGCCAGTACAGTGAGCTTTTGTCGCAGGTTCGGACTGCAGAGTTTGACAAGGAGATTCATGCTCGGATTGAGCAGGAACTGGCTTTAGCAGAGCAAAAATCCCAGAATGCTCAACAAGCTCTCCTATCGCAGAAAGAACAGGAAATTAGCAATCTTCAAAGTCAGATTGCGCAGTTTGAGACCCAGCAGGAATTGGCAAAGAAAGAGGCGGAGCAGGCAGCTAGTCTTCAGTTGCAGGAGAAGGATAAGGAAGTCCAGCAATTGGAAAGTCAGCTGACAACTCTGCGCTTGGAGCATGAAAATCAACTGCAAAAGACCTTGTCTGCACTGGAAAAAGAGCGTGACGAGGTGAAAAATCAGCTAGTCTTGCAAGAAAAGGAAGCAGCGCTGGCTCAGACCTCTCTCAAAGAGCGCTATGAGGTAGAGCTGCGGCAGAAAGATGAGACCATAGAGTTCTACAAGGATTTCAAGGCCAAGCAGTCTACTAAGATGATTGGTGAGAGTTTGGAACAGCACTGTGAGTACGAGTTTAACAAGAACCGTATGGCTATGTTTCCACGAGCGGAGTTTGGCAAAGACAATGATGTCAGAACAGGCAGCAAGGGTGACTACATTTACCGTGAGGTGGATGAAAATGGTGTAGAAATCCTCTCCATCATGTTTGAGATGAAAAATGAAGGCGATGAGACAGCGACCAAGAAGAAAAACGAGCATTTCTTCAAAGAGTTGGATAAGGACAGGCGGGAGAAAGGCTGTGAGTATGCCATTCTGGTGACACTTCTTGAGGCTGACAGCGAGCTCTACAATTCGGGTATTGTCGATGTGTCCTATGCCTATGATAAGATGTATGTTATCCGGCCTCAGTTCTTCCTGCCCATGATTACCCTCTTGCGCAATGCTGCGCTTAACTCGCTCCAGTACAAGCAGGAACTGGCCTTGGTGCGGGAGCAGAACATTGATATTACTCATTTTGAGGAGGATTTGGATGCCTTTAAAGTAGCTTTTGCCAAGAACTATCAGTCTGCTTCGACCAACTTTGGCAAGGCCATCGAAGAGATTGACAAAGCTATCCGCCGGATGGAAGAAATTAAGAAATTCCTGACGACCTCTGAAAACCAGCTGCGTTTGGCTAATAACAAGCTGGACGATGTCTCTGTCAAAAAATTGACACGTAAAAACCCTACCATGAAAGCTAAGTTTGAAGCTTTGAAGGAGTAACAACTAATCTAGAAAATAATGAGTAACCAATGAACGGAATTATCAACTTAAGAAAAGAGGCAGGCATGACCTCGCATGATGCGGTATTTAAGCTGCGCAAGATTTTAAAAACCAAGAAAATCGGTCATGGGGGAACCTTGGATCCAGATGTAGTAGGGGTGCTTCCGATTGCTGTGGGCAAGGCGACGCGCTTGGTCGAGTTTATGCAGGAGGAAGGCAAGGTCTACGAGGGGGAGATTACTCTAGGCTGCTCAACAACGACAGAGGATGCCAGCGGAGACATCCTAGAGCGGACGCCAGTGACAGAGCTTTTAGAGGAAGCCCTTATCGATGAAGCGATGGAGTCCATGACTGGGGATATTCGCCAGATTCCGCCCATGTATTCTGCAGTCAAGGTCAATGGCCGCAAGCTTTATGAGTATGCAAGAGCGGGTCAAGAAGTGGAGCGACCAGAGCGGCAGGTGACCATCTATAGTTTTGAGCGCACAAGCCCGATTGCCTATGAAGATGAGCAAGCTCGCTTTCGTTTTCGAGTCAAGTGCAGCAAGGGGACCTATGTCCGAACTCTGTCTGTTGATTTGGGAGCCAAGCTTGGCTTTGCCAGTCACATGTCGCAGCTGACACGGACTTCCTCAGCAGGTATGAGCTTAGATGATGCCTTGACCCTAGATGAAATAGCAGAGCGAGTAGCAGTAGATGATTTCTCCTTCCTCCAACCACTCGAATTAGGAATAGGAGATCTACTGAAAGTTGAGCTCTCAGACGAGCAGGTTGAGGATGTGAGGAACGGCCGTTTTATAAGCTTGATGTCAGAAGAAGCGGAGCTAGCTGGCTTTTATAAGGAGAAGTTAGTAGCCATTTTGGAAAAGCGGGAAGCAGCCTACAAGCCCCGCAAGGTCTTCCTTTAATATCCGCAGTAGAATTGTCAAAAGATTGTTACTCTTTTGTAATATGAAATGTGCGCTTGCATGTTATAATAATTTCATTAAACCTCACAAAAGGACAGCAACTGCACAACTGCTGTCCTTTTGTTTTGCTTTTTTTTCTGATTTTGACAAACGTCCTGACTAGAGCAGTAAAATTTTTTTGAATGTTTTGCAGTTTAGCACGGAACGGATATTGTAAAAATAGCAAATGCGTAGTAAAATAGAGGAATGATGATAACCAAGAGAATTATAGATGAAAAAGGGATTGATCAGACAGAAGATACAGTCCTTGTTCTAGGCTATTTCGATGGGCTGCATAAGGGCCATCAAGCACTCTTTGAGAAAGCGCGAGAGATTGCTGCGGAGCAAGGTCTCAAGATTGCCGTGATGACCTTCCCAGAGTCTCCTAAACTGGCCTTTGTCCGCTATCAGCCTGAACTCATGCTGCATCTAGCTAGTCCTGAAGAACGGATGGCGCAACTGGAAAGTCTAGGTGTTGACTATCTTTACCTGATTGATTTTACTAGCCATTTTGCGGGCAATACAGCCCGAGACTTTTTTGAGAAGTACGTGTCTCGTTTGCGCGCCAAGGCTGTGGTAGCTGGCTTTGACTATCATTTTGGCTCAGACCGCAAAGAGTCACATGAGCTGAGAGATTTTTTTAATGGCAAGATTGTTATCGTTCCGTCGGTTAATCTGGATAATCGGAAAATTTCTTCCACTCGGATTCGGGAGACGATTGCTGTCGGAGATATGCTGAAAACTCAAGAATTGCTGGGCTACCCTCTGTCTACTCGCGGTATTGTGGTTCATGGCAATGCCAGAGGACGGACGATTGGCTATCCAACAGCCAATCTAGCTCCCTTGGATCGAGTTCATCTCCCAGGAGATGGCGTTTATGTAGCGGACGTTGAGCACAATGGTCAGCGCTATCGTGGTATGGCTAGTGTTGGGAAAAATGTAACTTTTGACGGTGATGAACTCCGTTTTGAGGTTAATATCTTTGATTTTTCTCAGGATATTTATGGTGATACCATTCGGATTTTCTGGCTGGACAAGATTCGCGAGATGGTTAAGTTTGAAGGTATTGACAGCTTGATTGCTCAGTTGCAGAGCGATGAACGGATCGCTAGAAGTTGGACTGGTTATCGAAATAGTTGAAAAATTTATATTTTCATGACATTCGGCAGTAATTTTCAAAAAAATATAGTCAAGCCAAATAAAATTTAGTATAATAGAGGTAGTTATTATACAGAATTAGAAGAGAAACGCATGATTACATTATTTTTATCGCCGAGTTGTACTTCTTGCCGTAAGGCACGTGCTTGACTGCTAAATCATGAAGTGCCCTTTCAGGAACATAATATCATGACGAGCCCTCTGTCAGCTCCCGAATTGCAACATATTCTTTCTCTGACAGAGAACGGTACAGACGACATTATTTCAACTCGCTCAAAAATTTTTCAGAAATTAGATTTGGATGTGGAGGATTTGTCCATTTCAACCTTGATTCAGTTGATTGAGGAAAATCCCAGTCTTTTGCGGCGCCCAATTATTTTAGACGGCAAACGGATGCAAATCGGCTTTAACGAGGATGAAATTCGTGCTTTCCTGCCTCGTAGTTATCGTAAGGAAGAGTTAAGATCCGCAACCATGCGGGCAGATATTCAGTAAAGATGAACAAAAATTATAGTTACCCACTAGATTTATCGTGGAGCACTGAAGAGCTTGCTTCGGTGCTCTCTTTTTTTAATGATGTAGAAGCAGCTTATGAACAGAAAGTCCAAGCAGAAAAGATCTTGAAGTCCTATGCGTCTTTCAAGCAAGTTGTTCCGAGCAAGGGTCAAGAGAAGCGAATCGGCCGAGAGTTCGAAAACGTCAGCGGTTATTCGCTTTATCGTGCTGTTCAAGAGGCAAAAAGTAAAGGTAAAGGAAGCATTTCTCTTGGAAAATAAATTTCATTTTGCTAAAGAAATCATCTACCAAGCTGGTGCTTTTTTGAAGGAACATCTCTATGATGATTTGGATGTGAGTCAAAAGACCAGTGCCACTGACTTGGTCACCCAGATGGACCGGAAGGTTCAGGATGATTTGGTGGCTAAGATTCTAGCCCGCTATCCCAAGGATGCTATTTTAGCGGAGGAAAATGGACTCCGACATAATATTGCTGATGGCAATGTTTGGGTGATTGATCCGATTGACGGAACCACCAACTTTATCACTCAGAAGACTGATTTTGCAGTTATGATTGCCTATTTTGAAAAGGGCCTTGGTCGTTTTGGCTTAATCTATGATGTGACCAGAGACCAACTCTATCACGGTGGTGGAGACTTTGACGTCTATTGTAACGACCGGAAACTTCCTGCTTTTGAGGACCGGCCTTTTCAAAATTTTCTCATGGCTTCCAATGCCGGTATGCTGCAAGCCAATGATTGGGGCTTGGCAGACTTGGCCCGAGAGTGTTTAGGGGTTCGTGTTTATGGCAGTGCTGGGATTAGCTTTAGCAAGGTGCTGTCTGGCGGTCTCTTGGCTTATTTTTCCTACAACTGGCCTTGGGATTATGCGGCGGCTTCGATTATGGCGGAAAAGCTAGGCTTTATCGTCCAGACCTTAGATGGCAGTCAGCTAAATTTCCAGACTCGGCAGCCTGTCATGATGGCGCCTAAGTGCAAACTATCGGCTCTGAAGCCTTATTTAGAAAAAGGGGAAGCTGTAGATGAACTTTCCTAAAGGTTTTAAAGAAAAAAATATGAGCAGATTTTTAGGCGCAGACGCGGCAGACTTTTTGCGACCTTTGACGAGGAGCCGATTTCGGCCTTTCGCAGCAATCCTTTAAAAGAAGGCCAGCAGAATTTCTCAGATGCCATTCCTCAGACAAACTGGGGCTTTTATGGCAAGGTGTCTGGAAAGTCTGCTGAGCATGTGACTGGTCTGGTTTATTCGCAGGAGCCAGCAGCTCAGATGGTGGCTCAGATAGCAGCACCATCTAAGGGGATGAAAGTCTTAGATTTGGCGGCAGCACCAGGTGGCAAGTCAACTCATCTTTTATCTTTTTTAGATAATACGGGCCTGCTGGTCTCCAATGAAATCAACAGCAAACGCTCTAAAAATCTTAGTGGAGAATATTGAGCGCTTTGGTGCTAGAAATGTGCTTGTTACCAATGAATCTGCTGAGCGGTTGGCTCAGGTCTTTGAAGGTTATTTCGATTTGATTGTGCTGGATGCTCCTTGCTCGGGCGAGGGCATGTTTCGTAAGCAGCCGGATGCTACCAAGTATTGGACGCTGGATTACCCAGCCCAATGCGCCCAGCTCCAGCGAGAAATTTTGACAGCTGCTATGAGCATGCTTGCTAAGGACGGTCGTCTGGTTTATTCGACCTGTACTTGGGCTCCTGAAGAAAATGAAGACATCGTTGCTTGGTTACTGGAAGGATTTCCACTTGAACTGATTGATATCCCTAAGATAAACGGGATGACTGAAGGAATTGGCTTTCCTGAGACAGCTCGGATGTATCCGCATCGCTTCAAAGGTGAAGGTCAGTTTGCAGCTCACTTTCGCTTTACTGGTGAGAATAGCTGCAAGAAGATTAAATCAGCTAAGCATCGTTTGACGAGCGAGCAAAGAAAACTCTGGCAGGATTTTGAGAGCAAGCATTTAAAAACAATCTTGACTGGAGATCTGCAGACCTTTGGGGACAATCTTTATTTGTTGCCTTCTGGCCTGCCAGACCTGTCCAAGCTAAAGATTGCCCGTAACGGTTTGCATCTAGGAACGTATAAGAAGAATCGCTTTGAGCCTAGCTTTGCCCTAGGCTTGGCTATGAAGCCCAGCGAAGTTCTAAATCGAGTTGAAATCAGTAATCAGGACTTCAAGAAATATGCTGCTGGCGAGACGATTGAACTGGCAGAACCGCAGCCAAACGGCTGGTACCAACTAGTCCTTGGCGGAAACGGCCTGGGCTTCGCAAAAGTCACTGGAAAAACCCTGAAAAATTATTTCCCAAAAGGCCTGAGATTTAGATAAAATATTAGGAAAAGCTGGTATTATATGATATAGTTGAAGATGTGAATGTATTGAAAAAAGCTTCTTTCTGCTAAGTAAGAAATACTAAAGATACTTCCCATCCTCTTGATTTTATTAAAGGAGAAATCTTTTGAACAAATTGAAAAAATTTGCTTTAGCGCTGACAGCTCTGGGCTTAGGACTCACCTTATCAGCTTGTTCATCATGGATTGACCGTGGTGAATCTATGACAGCAGTAGGGTCAACTGCTTTGCAGCCTTTAGTTGAAGCGGCAGCTGATGACTTTGGCTCTAACAACATCGGTAAAACAGTCAATGTTCAGGGTGGTGGATCTGGTACAGGTCTGTCTCAAGTGCAGTCAGGAGCTGTTGAAATCGGGAACTCGGATGTTTTCGCTGAAGAGAAGGAAGGAATCAAAGCGTCTGACTTGGTGGACCATAAGGTCGCCGTGGCTGGGATTGCTGTGATTGTCAATAAAGAAGTTGACGTGGATAATCTGACATCCGAGCAGCTGCAGAAAATTTTCACTGGTGAAATCACCAACTGGAAAGAGCTGGGCGGTAAGGACTTAGAGATTTCGATTATCAATCGTGCGGCTAGCTCTGGTTCCCGCGCAACCTTTGACAGTGTCATCATGGATGGGAAATCAGCTGTGCAGAGCCAGGAGCAGGATTCCAACGGTATGGTCAAAAATATCGTTTCGCAAACTCCAGGTGCGATTTCTTACCTGGCCTTTGCCTATGTTGACGAGTCTGTTAAAACCTTGAAACTCAATAACTACGAACCAACAGCAGAAAATGTTGCTACCAATAACTGGTCGCTCTGGTCTTATGAGCATATGTATACACTGGGCAAGCCGACTGGTCTGGCTGCTGAGTTTTTGGACTATATGCTGTCAGATGATGTTCAAAAAGGCGTTGTTACCAGCATGGGCTATATCTCAATCAACGATATGAAAGTCAGCAAGGACGCTGATGGGAATATCACAGCAATAGAAGGAGATTCAAAATGAAAAATGAGGAATTAACCAAAAAATTGTTATCGCCTTCTAAAAATTCTCGCTTGGAGAAGTTTGGTCGCTATCTGACTTTTGCCTGTCTGTCACTGATTGTGGTGATTGTGGCTATGATTCTAATCTTCGTTGCTCAGAAAGGTCTATCTACTTTCTTTGTCAACGGCGTTAATGTTTTTAATTTTCTTTTTGGTGGTGTCTGGAATCCTTCTGGTAAGGAATTCGGTGCCCTGCCAATGATTTTAGGCTCTTTTATCGTTACCATTCTGTCTGCTCTGATAGCAACTCCCTTTGCGATTGGTGCAGCAGTCTTTATGACAGAGGTTTCTCCAAAAGGAGCGAAAATACTGCAACCTGCGATTGAGCTTTTAGTTGGTATTCCGTCTGTTGTTTATGGATTTATCGGTCTGCAAATCGTGGTTCCTTTTGTCCGTACAGTCTTTGGCGGTACTGGTTTTGGGATTTTGTCTGGTATTTTTGTGCTCTTTGTTATGATTTTGCCGACAGTAACCTTTATGACGACGGACAGTCTGCGTGCTGTACCGCGCCACTACCGTGAAGCTAGTCTGGCTATGGGCGCTACACGCTGGCAGACCATTTGGCGGGTGACACTCAAGGCTGCTCGCTCAGGTATCTTTACAGCTGTGGTCTTTGGAATGGCGCGTGCCTTCGGTGAAGCCCTAGCTATCCAGATGGTCGTTGGTAACTCTGCGGTGATTCCAACCTCTTTGACAACACCAGCAGCTACACTGACTTCTGTCTTGACCATGGGAATCGGAAATACCGTTATGGGAACAGTGGATAATAACGTTCTCTGGTCTCTGGCTCTGGTGCTTTTGATGATGAGCTTAGCCTTTAACAGTGTGATTAAACTAATTACAAAAGAAAGAGGTAAGAAAAACTATGCACGCTAAGAAATTAGATAAATTGGCGACTGGTGTTCTCTACACAATAGCGAGTATCATTGTTGCTATCCTTGCCTCTCTCATCCTCTATATCTTAGTTAGAGGTCTGCCTCATGTTTCCTGGTCTTTCTTGACAGGGAAATCCTCTTCTTACCAAGCTGGCGGTGGTATTGGGATTCAGCTATACAATTCCTTCTTCCTGCTGGTGATTACTCTGATTATCTCTGTGCCTCTTTCTATGGGGGCTGGGGTTTATCTGTCAGAGTATGCTAAGAAAGGCCCAGTGACCAACTTTGTTCGTACCTGTATTGAAATTCTGTCTTCACTGCCTTCGGTAGTAGTCGGGCTCTTTGGTTATTTGATCTTTGTTGTCCAGTTTGAGTATGGCTTCTCAATCATTTCTGGTGCCTTGGCTCTGACTGTCTTTAATCTGCCACAGATGACGCGGAATGTCGAAGACAGCCTGCGCCATGTCCATCATACGCAACGTGAAGCTGGTTTGGCCTTGGGAATTTCCCGCTGGGAAACGGTCCTGCATGTGGTCATCCCAGAAGCTTTGCCTAGTATTGTGACAGGGATTGTACTGGCTTCTGGTCGTATCTTTGGTGAAGCAGCGGCCTTGATTTATACAGCAGGTCAGTCAGCTCCAGCTCTTGACTGGTCCAACTGGAATATTTTCAGCGTCACTAGTCCTATCTCTATCTTCCGTCAGGCTGAAACCTTGGCTGTCCATATCTGGAAGGTCAACAGCGAGGGAACAATTCCTGATGGAACGGCTGTTTCTGCTGGTTCAGCAGCAGTTCTCCTGATCTTCATTTTTGATTTTTCAATCTGGGAGCCCGCAAACTGGGCAGCTATCTGCATAAGAAATTAACCTCTGCTTAAAGGAGAAGAAATGACAGAATATAATTGGAATGAAAAAAACATATCATTACTTTTCCTGAAGAAAAAGGTAGCCCTGTCGACCAAGGATTTGCATGTTTACTACGGTAAAAAGGAATCCATCAAGGGCATTGATATGCAGTTTGAAAAACAAAATCACTGCTTTGATTGGCCCTTCTGGTTCAGGTAAATCCACCTATCTTCGTAGCCTCAACCGCATGAACGATACCATTGATATTGCCAATGTGACTGGAGAGATTCTCTACGAGGGGATTGATGTCAACCGCCCTGAAATCAATGTTTATGAAATGCGCAAGCATATCGGCATGGTTTTCCAACGGCCAAATCCTTTTGCCAAGTCCATCTATCGAAATATCACCTTTGCTCATGAACGGGCTGGTGTCAGAGATAGAAAGGTTTTGGATGAGATTGTGGAGACTTCGCTCAAACAAGCAGCTCTTTGGGACCAGGTCAAAGATGACTTGCACAAGTCAGCCCTGACCCTCTCTGGCGGTCAGCAGCAGCGGCTCTGCATTGCCCGTGCTATCTCGGTCAAACCAAACATTCTGCTCATGGATGAGCCAGCGTCAGCCTTGGATCCGATTGCGACCATGCAGCTGGAAGAAACCATGTTTGAGCTTAAGAACAACTATACCATTATCATTGTGACCCACAATATGCAGCAGGCTGCCCGTGCTAGTGACTACACTGGATTCTTCTATCTGGGCGACTTGATTGAGTATGATAAGACGGCTAATATTTTCCAAAATGCCAAGCTTCAGTCCACTAATGACTATGTTTCAGGCCACTTTGGTTAAGCTGCCGTCCGTATTCATCACGATTCAACAACCTTAGTCTTTGGTTGAATGTAAAATAAAATGAAGGAAAAACGTATGACAGAACCTATTTTGCAAGTCAAGGACTTGTCGGTTTATTATAATAAAAAGAAAGCCCTTAATAGCGTTTCACTTGATTTCATGCCAAATGAGATTACGGCTTTGATTGGACCGTCAGGCTCAGGTAAGTCAACCTTGCTTAAGGCCATCAACCGAATGGGCGACCTGAATCCAGAAGTAACGACTACAGGAACGGTCATTTATAACAGTCACAATATCTATGGTCCGAGGACAGATACGGTAGAGCTTCGCAAAGAAATCGGAATGGTTTTCCAGCAGCCTAATCCCTTCCCTATGACTATCTATGAAAATGTGGTCTATGGACTTCGGATTAATGGTGTTAAGGACAAGGCCGTCTTGGACGAAGCAGTAGAACGTTCCCTTATTGGCGCTTCTATCTGGGATGAGGTCAAGGACCGTCTGCATGATTCCGCTATCGGTCTTTCCGGTGGTCAGCAGCAACGGGTTTGTGTGGCTCGCGTGCTAGCTACTAGTCCTAAAATCATTCTCTTGGATGAGCCGACATCAGCCTTGGATCCAATCTCAGCTGGGAAAATCGAGGAAACTCTCTACAGTCTGAAAGACAAATATACCATGCTTTTGGTCACTCGCTCCATGCAGCAGGCATCTCGGATTTCTGAAAAAACAGGCTTCTTCCTTGGTGGAGACTTGATTGAATTTAATGAAACCAAGAAGATGTTCCTCAATCCAGCCCACAAAGAGACCGAAGACTACATTACTGGTAAATTCGGATAACAGAAAGGAATCTTATGCTTAGAGTACAATTTGAAGAAGATTTAGAAAAACTTCATAATCAATTCTACGCGATGGGAAACGAAGTACTATCGCAGATTAACCGAACGGTTCGTGCCTTTGTCACGCATGACCGTGAACTGGCTCGTCAGGTTATTGAAGACGATGCTGAAGTCAATGAATACGAGGTGAAACTGGAGAAGAAATCTCTAGAAATCATAGCCCTGCAGCAGCCTGTGTCTCAGGATTTGCGGACCGTTATTACCGTGTTGAAAGCCAGCAGTGATTTGGAACGCATGGGTGACCACGCCGTATCTATCGCCAAAGCTACTGTTCGGATGAAGGGAGAAGTTCGCATTGAGTCCGTAGAAGATGCCATCAGCAAGATGGGGCGCGATGTTAAGAATTTCGTCGAAGAAACCCTGAACGTCTACCTCAATGGAAATGTAGACCAAGCCTATGCTGTAGCAGCTATGGATGAGAAAATCAACCAATACTTTGATGATATTCGCGATCTTGCTACAGAGGAAATCAAACAAAATCCAGAACTGATTGTGACTGGCCGCGACTATTTCCAAGTTATCTCTTACTTGGAACGAATCGGCGATTATGCCAAGAATATCTGTGAATGGGTTGTCTACTTTGAAACAGGTAAAATTATTGAGTTGTGATGATAAAAAAGGTACGATTTATTTCGTGTCTTTTTTGTATATTCATGACTATGCTGAAGTATCCTGTTTTTCATTGGAACTTGAGACCGACTATGTTACACTATAAGAATATAAAGGATGTAATGCATTTTCATAGTGAAGAATTTAGGAGAAAATGATGAAGAAAAAACTTTTTATGACACTTGCTCTTATTCTTGTCTTGGCATCTGGTAGCATCTTTGTCTATAAAAAACTAACCAAACCTAACCTTAGCCCCAAAACAACTAAGCTCTATCAGCGAGGCTTTCGGCTCTTAGAAGAACAAATTGGCACTTATATTAAGGAGAAATATTCAGGTATTGAAAAAATTGAATTTTCTCCAATTTATGTGACTGGAGATGAGGATTCTTCTATGTTGAATGCTTATGTACGTCCGACAATTTATGATAAATATGGGAATAAAGCTACTTTGGGTACGCAAATAAAAAAATATGTCCCAAATAGTTTTGGGATTGAAGCAGATCTTGTTCTTGATTTTGACTGGAGTGGTAATGAAGTAATTGAGTTGTTAGATTCAGAAGATAATAGTATTGATGTCTCAAATGCTAAAGAACTCCCTGAAGAAGCTAAATTAACAGATGCAAAAAAAGTATAGATATAAATATTCAAATGTTAGTAGAAGACGGTCAGCTAAAAGATGTTGTCAAGGATGAAAAAAAGGAAGCCCAGAAGCACAGATTATTTACAATGTTAAACTAAGCAAAGAGGAAGGATGATGTGTCGTGAACTAAGCAACAAATTCAACTATTTTCTTAGGTAGTTGAGGATAGAAGTTTTCCTAAAATAATGAAAATTATTTTATATGACAATACTAAGGTATTATGCTATCCTATTAGGAAAGAACTATGAAAACGCGTTATAACGGAGGTATATTAGTGAAAAAGAAGTTTATTATTGTTTTAACAATTCTATTCATTGTAATTTCAGGCGGAATCTATATATACAACAAACTAACCAAACCTAACTTAGGTCCCAAAACAACCAAGCTCTATCAGCGAGGCTTTCGACTCTTAGAAGAGCAATATGGAACCTATTTCAAAGAACACTATAAAGGTATTGAGAAGATTGAATTTTCTCCGATTTATATTGAAGGGGATAATGGTGGTTCTATGCTAAATGCCTATGTACGTCCGACGATTTATGATAAATATGGGAATAAAGCAACATTAGGAACAACAATAAAGAACTACACACCTAATAGCTATGGTTTGGTTACTCATATATTTCTTGATTTTGATGGTTCAGGAAATAATGTTATAGAATTAATGGACTCAGAAGGTAATGACATTGATGTTTCAAATGCAAAACATTTGCCAGACGAAGCAAAGCTCACGAAGGCTAGAAGTACAGATGAAAATATTTCTTTATTGGTTGAAGACAGTCAGTTAAAGGATGTTGTTAAGGATGAAAAAGGAAGCCCAGAAGCTGAAATCATTTACAATGTTAAGCTAAGTAAAGAGGAAGGATGATGTGGCACTAACTGGGGAATGTGATAGTTTTCCTAGTCATTTGAATGGGAACCTTTCTTCTATTATTATAAAGCCAAACGGTCAGGTACTACCTGTCTTTTTGTTTGCATTTATTCTGCAACGAAATCTTTTAAATATGATACAATAATAACAGATTATAAGCGGACAAGTATGGCGGAGTAATCTTGCCATGATGTTCGTTAGATGAGGAGAAGCTTATGCAAGCAGTTAAACATTTTATTGAAACTTTTGTTCCTGAGCACTATGATCTCTTTTTGGATCTGAATCGTGCTGACAAGACTTTTTCAGGCAAAGTGACCATTACCGGGGAAGCTAAGACGAGTAAGATTTCCCTACATCAAAAAGATTTGACAGTTGAAGCTGTAGAGGTAGCTGGCCAAGCTCGTCCTTTCACTCTTGATAAGGACAATGAAGCTCTTTATATCGAGCTGGAAGCGGTTGGGCCTGTAGTGGTGACAATAACTTATACTGGTAAGATTACGGACAATATGACTGGGATTTACCCATCTTACTATACGGTTGATGGTGTGAAAAAAGAGATTATTTCTACGCAGTTTGAGAGTCACTTTGCCCGCGAAGCCTTTCCGAGTGTGGATGAGCCAGAGGCTAAGGCAACTTTTGATTTAGCTTTGAAATTTGACCAAGCAGAGGGTGAGTTGGCTCTGTCTAATATGCCAGAAATTGATGTTGAAAACCGCAAAGCGACTGGCGTTTGGAAGTTTGAAACGACTCCACGTATGTCTTCCTATCTCTTGGCTTTTGCTGCAGGTGATATGCAAGGAATTACTGCTAAAACCAAGAATGGAACCTTGGTAGGAGTCTATGCGACCAAGGCCCACCCAGCCAGCAATCTAGAGTTTGCTTTGGACATTGCGGTTCGCTGTATTGAATTTTACGAGGAATACTACGGAGTCAAGTACCCTATTCCTCAGTCCCTCCATGTGGCCCTGCCAGACTTTTCTGCTGGGGCTATGGAAAATTGGGGCTTGGTAACGTATCGGGAAATCTATCTGCTGGTGGATGAAAATTCAACAGCCTTGAGCCGTCAGACAGTTGCCTTGGTTGTTGCACACGAACTAGCTCACCAATGGTTCGGAAATCTAGTGACAATGAAGTGGTGGGACGACCTCTGGCTCAATGAAAGCTTTGCCAATATGATGGAGTATGTCTCAGTTGATGCGATTGAGCCTAGCTGGAAGATTTTTGAAGATTTCCAGACCAGTGGAGCTCCTTATGCCCTCAAGCGTGACGCGACTGATGGCGTTCAGTCGGTCCATGTAGTGGTCAAGCACCCAGATGAAATCAATACTCTTTTTGATGGAGCGATTGTTTATGCTAAGGGTAGCCGTCTCATGCACATGCTGCGTCGTTGGCTGGGAGACGATGCCTTCCGTAAGGGGCTAGGCGCCTACTTTGAGAAGCATCAGTATGGAAATACCATCGGTCGTGACCTTTGGGATGCTCTTTCTCAAGCTTCTGGCCGTGATGTAGCAGCCTTTATGGATGCTTGGCTAGAGCAGCCGGGGTATCCAGTTGTCACTGCAAAGGTCGAAAATGACTGCTTGATTTTGACCCAGAAGCAGTTTTTCATTGGAGAGCACGAAGACAAAGGTCGTCTATGGCCAGTGCCTCTTAACAGTAACTGGCAAGGACTTCCTGATACTCTGACGACAGAAAGACTGGAAATTCCTAATTATGCAGCCTTGGCAGCGCAAAATGAAGGAGCCCTGCGCCTCAATACAGAAAATACTGCCCACTATATTACAGATTATCAGGGTGAGTTGCTGGATGCTCTTCTGAATAATCTCAGCTCTTTGGACAATATTAGTAAACTGCAAATCGTGCAGGAGCGCCGACTTCTAGCAGAGTCAGGTAAGATTTCTTATGCGGACCTGCTGCCAGTCATCAGTAAGCTGGCAAACGAAACTTCTTATATGGTAGTTTCAGCTGTTTCCCAAGTTCTGGAAGGATTGAATCGTTTTGTGGATGAAGGCAGTCAGACAGAAGAAGATTACAAAGCCTTGCTGAAAATTCTCAGTCAAAGTAATTTCGACCGTCTTGGTTTTGAAAAACAGGCAGGCGAAAGTGATGAGGATGAGATGGTTCGTCAGCTCATTGTGAGTAATATGATTAAGGCTGACGATGAAACGGCTAAAGCTCAAGCTAGCCAGATTTTTGACCGCTATCGTGATAATTTGGAAAAACTCCCTGCCGCTATTCGTCTGCAGGTATTGGTCAACCAAATCAAGCATCATGAAAGCAAGGAGCTGACTAAGCTTTATCTGGAACTCTATGTCGCTTCAAATGATGGAAGCTTCAAAAAAATGCTCTTTCTACAGCTCTTTCTTATACGAAGAACAAAGGAAACCTTGGATGAACTGTTAGCGACTTGGAAGGACAAATTTACTGTGAAACCGCAGGATTTGTCAGCTTGGTATGCCCGTTTCCTCAGCCGGGATTTTACTCAAGAAGCGGTGTGGACTTGGGCGCGTGAGAATTGGGACTGGATTAAGGCTGCATTAGGTGGCGACATGAGCTTTGATAGCTTTGTCATTAGCCCAGCAGTGGTCTTCAAGACAGAGAAGAGATTGGCAGAATACAAAGCCTTCTTTGAGCCTCAGTTGGATGATATGGCGATTAGCCGGAATATCAGCATGGGAATCAAAGGAAATCGCTGCGCGTGTTGAATTGGTGAAGCGTGAGAAAGAAGCAGTAGAAAAAAAGCAATTCGAGCTGCGATCTGATAGTTTTAATTAAATTGAGAAGAAAGTCTGAGATATTATATTATCTCAGGCTTTTTGTTTTATAAAATTTCGAAAATGAAAGTTCAATTTATTACTTTTTTTATGAATGACAATAAAGAACTTTATATCCATTTTTCCCTATCTTTCAGCCTTTTTTTAAGAAAAAAATTCAGTCCTGTTTAAGTAAAAAAATCTATATGATAATGCTATTCAAGTGAAAGGATGTGTATGGGATGACTTGTAAGCTGCATTAGCTTCTTGTTTGATAGAAACAGATTGATAAATTAACAAAAGAAAGAGGGAACGTATTAAATGGATATGGAAAAAATGATTGTTGTAGAAAAAAGTACTAAATGGTGGCTGACGGTTGCGACGGGTGGTGCTCTAGCAGTCGGACTTCTAGGTGGCTATGGTCTAGCGACAGCTATTCACGGAACAAACAATCAGCAATCAGCTATTCAACAGCCAGCTGCTATGCCTGGAGCACCGGAGCAGGGTCAGAATGGCCAGGATGCAGGAAATGGAATGCCACCACAACCAGGTCAGAATAGTCAAAATGGTGGACCAGGCAATGGAATGCCGCCGCAGGATGGTGGTCCAGGACAGAACGGTCAAGACCAAGGAATGCCGCCTCAAGACGGCCAGCAGTCTGACAATGACAAGAGCAAGAATTCTTCTGCTCAGCAAAATGACAACGGGAAGAAAAAAAAGAAAAAGTCTTCAACGAACACAAATGAACAATCGGACAAGAATAATAAGTCTACAAAAGAAAATAAAACGTCGCAGTCGTAGAAAAACTTACTGATTTTGACCCAAGTCATGATATAATAAGAATAGCAAATAAAACAAAAACCAAAAGACATAATCTTGGTAAGTTTTATTGGAGGAAAGAAAAATGATTAAAATTCTGTTGGTAGAAGACGATCTTGGACTGTCAAACTCAGTTTTTTTGATTTCTTAGATGATTTTGCTGATGTAATGCAAGTTTTTTTGATGGCGAAGAAGGTCTTTATGAAGCAGAAAGCGGTGTTTATGACCTCATCTTACTGGATCTCATGTTGCCTGAAAAGGATGGTTTCCAAGTGCTTAAAGATCTTCGAGCCAAAGGAGTCGCAACACCTGTTCTTATCATGACAGCTAAGGAAAGCTTAGATGACAAAGGGCATGGCTTTGAACTTGGGGCTGATGACTATCTGACAAAACCTTTTTATTTAGAAGAACTGAAAATGCGGATCCAAGCTCTCTTGAAACGCGCTGGTAAATTCAACGAGAATACTCTTTCTTATGGTGAAGTTTCTGTTAATTTATCTACTAATTCTACCTTAGTAGCAGATAAAGAAGTGGAATTGTTGGGTAAAGAGTTTGATCTCTTAGTTTATTTCCTACAAAATCAAAATGTAATTTTGCCAAAGACTCAAATTTTTGACCGTTTGTGGGGGTTTGATAGCGATACTACTGTTTCCGTTGTTGAAGTGTACGTTTCTAAGATACGTAAAAAACTGAAAGGAACGGCATTTGCGAAAAATTTGCATACGCTTCGTAGTGTCGGTTACATTTTAAAAGATGTTGAATAAAATCAAGAAGACCTTTTATGCGGATGATTTCTCTTATTTCATTCGCTATTTTGGGTTGTTCACATTAATCTTCTCGGCCATGACCTTGATTATTATTCAAGTCATGCGCTCCAGTCTTTATACAACGGTCGATGATAATTTAAGAATGTTGGGTAAGAGTCCTAGCTCAGTTGCTGACATCGCTTATAGAACAACGGGGCAGCAGTCTAATCCATCGAATAAGCCGAATAGTAGGAATGGTAAAAATGATTCTGGAGAACCAGAGCACGATAAAGAACCTGTCAATCCTGAGCTAGCTAATGTAAGTTCGAATACTTTTGCCTTACTCTTGGATGATGATTATAAGAATATTTCAACTAGTAAGAGCGATGGTTTCTTAGATTTTAACTCGCTAGAATTTAATAAATCTTATTTGAACAAAATTAAAGAAATTTCAATAAGCAATAGTTTTGGTCAGTCAGAAAGTTATCGAGCATATTTATTTGATATTGATCCTGATGATGAATATCCTGATATAAAATATGCAGTAGTTATGACTAGTACTAGTCAATTAGAGCAAACTAGTGAGAAGCACGAGAAATTAATCGCCATGGTCATGGTCAGCTTTTGGGGAATTTCCCTGATTGCCAGTATTTATCTGGCTCGGATGAGTGTCAAGCCTCTGCTGGAAAGTATCCAGAAGCAGAAGGCTTTCGTGGAAATGCCAGTCACGAACTACGGACTCCTCTGGCAGTATTGCAGAGCCGCTTAGAGACGCTCTTTCGTAAGCCTGAAGCTACAATTATGCAGAGCAGTGAAAATATTGCTTCTAGCTTGGATGAAGTACGGAATATGCGCTTGCTGACGACCAATCTGCTCAACCTGGCCCGCCGCGATGATGGCATCAAGCCACAATATGGTGAAGTTGAACCAGAATTTTTTGATACGACCTTTGCTAATTACTGTATTATCGCAAGGGAGAATAAAAAAGCCTTTCATTCAGAAAATATGATCAAGCAACCTATTGTGACCGATCAAATTTTTCTCAAACAACTGATGACCATCCTATTTGACAATGCTATCAAGTACACAGATGATGATGGCGTAATCAGTGTCATGGCTACTTCGACAGATCGCTACCTTATTTTCCGAGTGGCGGACAATGGTCCTGGTATCAGCGATGAAGATAAGAAGAAGATTTTTGATCGCTTTTATCGGGTAGATAAGGCTCGGACCCGTCAGAAAGGTGGCTTTGGTCTGGGACTTTCTTTGGCCAAGCAGATTGTCGATGCTTTCAAAGGCTCTATTTATGTCAAGGACAACAAACCAAAAGGTACGGTCTTTGAAGTTAAACTGCTCCTGAAAGAAACGAAAAAGCGTTCTGTTAAATAGCGGGAGAGGCTTAATATGAACATTTTGGTTTATGGTGCTGGCACAATTGGTTTGACATACGCTTGGTTACTGTCTAATCAGCATCAAGTTACTGTCTTAGTTAGAGAACATAAGCTGTCGACTTTAGAGCAAGGCTTCACACTTTCTATTAAAGATTTAAGGAAAGACGAACAGGTCTATAAAGAACATCATTTCCAGCCGCCATTGGTGACGAGTATTGATCAAGACTATGACCTGATTCTCTTAACGGTAAATAGTTTGCAACTAGAGCAGGCATTGAATCATTTGGCGGATATAAAGGAAAAAGCTCATTTACTTATTTTACAGAATAACTGGAATATCAACTCCAAGATTCCTTCTTATTTGAACAGAAAGCAGGTGTCGTTAGCTTTTCCTTCTTCTGTTGGAGGAGGGCGAAAGAGTGATGGTCGGATCCAAGCTATCATTTTCAAAGAAGCTACGTTACTTGATGATGATTCTTACACATCAGAGTTGTCTCCTATCTTCACAGCTAGTGGGATAGGCATTGATGCTATGCCTAACTTGGCTTCTTGGATGAAGGTTCACTGCCTTCAGGAGGCGGTAATGGCAGGTGCAGTTGCAGAAGCGGGGACTTTTGATGCACTCTTGAAAGATAAAAAAGCAATTCGAAAGATGATTTGCGCTTGGCGAGAAGGTTTAGAACTCTGTCAGCGATATGGCATTCCTAAACATCGTTATAAACCTACTAAATATCTATCCCTGCCCTTATTTCTCTTGGTTCCAGTAATGAAGTTCATGTTGAGTCAGCCTTTGGTTGCCGAAATGATCACAAATCATATGCATTCAGGCTATGCCGAGTGGGTTGATCAATATTTTGAAATCAAAAGAAGTGCTGAAAAGGAAAGCATTCCCATGCCTCAATGGAATTCGTATAGCGACTTCATTGAACATTTTTTGAAAAACAATTCTTAGCAGGCCTTATTGGCTTGCTTTTTATCTGGTACCTATTTACTTTTTTAAAAATTTAATATAAGTTTTGCCCAAAATAGGGTATAATAATAAACAAGAAAGAATGAGGTAAAATTATGGCATCAAAAATGTTACATACTTGTTTGCGTGTTGAGAATTTGGAAGCGTCTATCGCTTTTTATGCAGAGGCTTTTGGCTTTTAAGGAGCTGCGCCGCAAGGATTTTTCCAGATTATCAGTTTACTATCGTTTATCTAGGTTTGGAAGGCGATGATTATGAGCTTGAACTGACCTATAACTATGACCATGGTCCTTATGTGATTGGGGACGGCTTTGCTCATGTGGCACTTAGCACGCCAGACTTGGAAGGTCTGCACGCTGAGCACAAGGCCAAAGGCTATGAAGTGACAGATCCAAAGGGTCTTCCTGGTAACCCGCCTAATTATTATTTTGTAAAAGATCCTGATGGCTACAAGGTGGAAGTCATTCGTGAGAAGAGTCTCTAACATCTAGTTGCAGTTAATTTTGCAAGATAAATGATGATTTTTATTCATTTAGGACAGGTGTATGAAAAGACAAAATAACAAGAAACACGGCAAGAAAACACTCATTGTTCTCAGCTTGCTAGCTTTAGCTTTTGTTGCTGCTCTATTTCTGGGTGCTGTAAAAATTTACGCTATTTTCCAAGAAAAGGAACTGCAAGAGAAAGTTAGTGTGCTGATTGCCCAAGAAGAGACCTACCACGCTGAAAATACTGAAAAGCAGAGCAAGATGATTGGCAGCCACTATGTGGAGTCCTTTTATCCTCTGCTAGATGGACAGATCATGGCAAGCGTCAAGGAGCAGATGGACGCAGATAGCCAGACGATTAAGGATAATCAGAAGAAGGGCGATAAGATTGAGGAATTGACTTTCTACTATGCCGAGGAAAAAGAAACGAGCCTGAAGGATGTCAAAGAAGTACTGGTGCATCGTAAGGACTATCATGTCAAAGAGATGAAAATCAGTAAAGGAGAAGAGCGGGAAGTTGCTGACAGCTACCTCGGTGCAGACGGCAGCCCTTTCACTCTGGATAAGCTCTTTCAGGATCCCGATGCAGCTAAGGAAATCTTCATCAACGAAATATCCAGCCAGCTGACCTTTAGGCAGGCCGATGAGGCGGTGCAGACGGAAATCCTCAACACCCTCAATGGAACGGAGTTGGGTCAGTGGTCCTTCCGTTATGAGTACAGCCATTTTTCTATTAAGCTGAGCAAGGAAGTGCAAGGCTTAACCAGCATTGACGTTCCGTTATCCAGCTTTTATGACCAGATCAATGCGGACTATCTGACCGGAGATGACTTGGCGGCTTATCAGAGTTTTGAAGCTAAGAAGCATGTGAAGATGGTTGCTCTGACCTTTGATGACGGTCCAGATCCTAAGACAACACCGCAGGCTCTGGATATCCTCAAGAAATACGGTGTCAAAGCGACCTTCTTTATGGTTGGGCAAAACATTGCTGGTAATGAAGCGATTGTCAAGCGCGTGCACAATGAAGGTCATCAGATTGGGATTCATACATGGGACCATCCAGTCTTAACCAAACTTCCTCTGGAGTCGGCCCAAAAAGAAATCCTTGATACCCAGACCGCTATTAACAATGTCATAGGCATCAAGCCAACGATTACGCGGCCTCCTTATGGAGCTATTAATACTACAATCCAAAATTCGGTTGACCAGTCCTTTATCATGTGGAATGTGGACAGCCTAGACTGGAAGACACGCAATACAAAAGCTATTATGCAAGAGATTGCTAAAACTCAGCCAGGCTCGATTATCCTCATGCATGATATTCACCAGACCAGTATTGACGCTCTGCCAAGTGTCCTCGAATATCTGAAGAGTAACGGCTATACTCTGGTAACGGTCAATGAGCTGTTGGAAGGTCAGCTGGAGCCCCATCGTATTTATTACGGAAGAGACTAAGACGGTTCTTGGGTTTAGATGTTTGAAATCGTTGTTGGCAATGAGTAAAAGCGAAAAGCTTTGGAAATCTAATGTTTCCAAAGCTTTTTTAGTTTAACTCGTTACATAAAGTTCTTGATTTTTTAATACAATTTCTCGGACGGTGGCGTATTTTTTCAAAGTTTTCAGTTCTTCAGGATGGCTGATGAGGGTGATGACATAGCCTTCCTTGCCCATGCGGCCGGTTCGTCCAGAGCGGTGGGTATAGGTTTCTAAATCGCGCGGAAGCTCATAATTGACGACGCATTCTAGGGAGTCAATATCAATGCCGCGAGCAACTAGGTCAGTGGCTAGCAGGAGAGTAATCTGGTGCTCTTTGAACTTATCCAAAATCACCTTGCGGAACTTAACGTTGACATCGCTGGCCAGAGAAACTGCGTTGGCTTCACGATACTGGAGTTTTTCTTCGGCACTGCCCAGGTCTGACAGAGCGTTGAAGAAGACCAGTCCACGGAAATCTTCAACATTGGATAACTTACGGAGCAACTCCACCTTATCACGTTTTTCGACTTGCATGTAAAAATGCTGGATGTTATCCAAAACTTGGTCGTCAATGCTGATTTCTAGAGTATTTTCAGCAATTTTATCGTGGTCGAACTTAGCAGTGGCGCTCATATATACCAGCTGGTGGTCACGAGGCGCATAGTGGGTGATTTTATCTACAAAATGATACTGAGAATCGCTGAGCAGCTGGTCAAATTCATCTAAAATGATGGTTTCGACATTCATCATCTTGATTTTCTTGAGCTTGACCAACTCGAAAATCCGCCCAGGCGTTCCGATGATAATTTCCGGACCTTTCTTAAGGCGCTCGATTTGTCGCTTCTGGCTGGATCCGGAGAGCAGGAGCTGGGCTGTCAGCCCTAAAGGCTCTGCCCAAGTCTTGCAGACCTCAAAAATTTGTCCAGCCAGCTCAGTATTAGGAGCTAAAATCAATAGTTGTTGGGCTTTTTTAGGTGTCAGCTTGAGCAGACTGGGAAAGAGATAGGCCAGAGTTTTACCAGTACCAGTCGGACTGATTCCCAGCACCGTATCGCCTGCAGAAATAGGCTCAAACATCTTCTCCTGAATAGCTGTCAAATCTTCAAAGCCTAACTGAGCCAGCTGATTTCGCCAGCTCGGGGGAAATTGTTCCTTAATCATCATCAACCTCAAATCTAATGCCAGCGTCCTTGCGCATGGCAAATAAGCTTTCATGAACAGCCGTTGCCGCATCCAACCATTTCTCATAAGCTGCATCCTGTCCGCCCTTGAGCACTCGCGCGAAAGCCTGAGCTTCTTCCAGCATGGTATGGGAAGCACGCTGGATAGGCAGCACCTCTTCTTGACCGTCCAGATTTTGGAAAATAGCAGAGCTGATAAATTCAATCCCGTCTAAAGTCAGAGTTCCCTGATCCGTATAAATCTCTGCTGGCAGATTGCTGTTTATATTTTTACCGGCCTGAATCTGAACTTGAAAATCCGGATAGATGAGACAGCCAGCTCCATTTAAATCAATCGTATTGGCTAGCTGTTGGGCACTGTAGCGAGAGAAGCGAGGATGGCCAAAAAGTCTGATAGCCGCATAGACAGGATAGACACCCAGATCCATCAAAGCGCCGCCAGAAAACTTAGCTGAGAAAACGTTGGGCTGCTCTCCCGCAAGCAGAGCTTGCATTTTTGAAGAATACTTGGCATAGGTGAAGTTGGCTCCCAAGACGGTCTTGTCCTTGAGAAAATCACTGATCGTATCAAAGGCCTGCTCATGATAGTTGCGGGCAGCTTCAAAGAGATAGACTTGGTGCTCGTCAGCCAGCTTGACCAATTCCCGCCATTCTTTGGGACGGGAAACCGCTGGCTTTTCGACAATTACATGTTTACGAGCCAGAATGGCTACCTTGGCATGCTTGAAATGCAGGCTGTTGGGACTGGCGATATAAACGACATCGATATCAGACGACAGAAAGTCCAGCATTTCAGTAAAAATGGCCGTATTTTCATAGTTTTGCACAAAGCGCTCAGCAGAAGCCAGAGCACGAGAGTAGACAGCTGCCAGCTGATAGTCGCCTGTTGAGTGAGCGGCCTTGATGAACTCATGAGAAATAGAACCTGTTCCGATGATTCCAAGTTTGAACATAAAAACCTCCTTTTTTCTATTTTTAAGCATGTACTTTTTTTATTTTAGCTCTTTCATTATAACATGAATTGCGGTAAAATAGATAAGATAACAAGAGATGGAGCTTATAATGCAAAATAGACCTATTATTATTGGTGTGACTGGTGGTTCTGGAGGCGGAAAGACCAGTGTTTCTCGAGCAATTTTGGCTAATTTTCCAAACGAAAATATTGCCATGATTGAGCATGACTCCTACTATAAGGATCAGACGCATCTGACTTTTGAGGAGCGGGTGAAGACCAACTATGACCATCCTTTTGCCTTTGATACCGACCTGATGATTGAGCAAATCAAGGAGCTCTTGGCTGGTCGACCAGTGGATATTCCCACTTACGACTATACGGAGCATACCCGCAGCAAAAAGACCTATCGTCAGGAGCCTCAGGATGTGTTCATCGTTGAGGGGATTTTGGTCTTAGAGGACCAGCGCCTGAGAGATTTGATGGATATTAAGATCTTTGTGGACACAGATGATGACGTTCGGATTATTCGTCGTATTAAGCGGGACATGGAAGAGCGCGGCCGCAGTTTGGATAGCGTTATCGAACAGTATTTGGGTGTCGTTAAGCCTATGTACCATCAGTTCATCGAGCCGACCAAGCGCTATGCGGATGTCATCATTCCAGAGGGAGCTTCTAACAAGGTGGCTATTGACCTGATTACGACCAAGATTGAAAAAATCCTCAAGGAAGCCAGAGAAGGATAGGACAGGTAGCTTTTTAGTTCTGTCATTTGAGGAAATAACAGTTTGTAAATCTGGTAAATCGCAGTAGCTGCAAGGTTTTTTTGTAATGTATTCTAGCAAGGGGAAGTGGACGGACTGAAATTTATGATTTTCGTAGTCTGGTCACTCCCTTATTTTGTAGGTGGTTTATGAAACAATTTGTAAAAAGAGAGTTTCACTCTCGTTCAAAATTTTTTGCCTGTCTCTTGACCTTTTGTGCAGGATTTATCGATGCCTATACTTTCATTGAGAGGGGAGGCACTTTGGTGGCAGGTCAGACTGGAAATGTCGTTTTCCTTTCGGTTGAGCTTATCAATCAAGAGACAAGAGGAATCGAAGTGAAATTGGCAACTATGTTGGCTTTTATGCTGGGTATTTTTCTGATGACCGTTTTTCAGCATCATTTTGAGCATTCTTGGCGCAGGCTGTCCAGTGTTTTCCCTTTGATATTGACAACAGTTATCGCTGGATTTTTGCCAGCAAATATCCCCCATCTCTATATCGTGCCGCCACTGGCTTTCTGCATGGGCCTGGTCGCGACGGCTTTTGGCGAGGTGGATGGTATTGTTTATAACAACTCCTTTATGACGGGGAATATCAAGAAAACCATGGTAGCTTTTGGTAACTATGCTCGAAACAAGAAAGGGAAAGATTTGAAAGAAGGTCTTTTCTTTGTTGCCCTATTGGCAAGCTTTGTTGTCGGAGCCATCATCTCTACCTATCTGATTCAGTTTTACCTCTTGAAGACCATCTGGCTTGTTTCCCTGATTTTAACAGCCTTTCTCCTTTTCCGAGGTGCTCAGTATATGAGGAGATGAGGGTGTATATTCTTCTTAGAAACGAAGTGCCTTAAGAAGTGATATTGTGAAATTCATAGAAAGTAGTAAAAATATAAGAAAATATGAGAAAAATAATTTTTATTGGACAGAGCGGTGATAAGGCCGTTTACTATAATACGCGAACGAGAGAAGCTCTTGTAGCAGATAAGAGCGCCTTGTTAAATACAGAAGGGGCTAGGAAGACCAATAGTGCTATCATTCCTTTGATGTTTGCTTTTGTTTTTTTGGGTATTATCGGAGGATTAGTAGCTATACCTGCATTTTCAGGTTTTCGGTATAGTAGCTGGATGGTTCCGCCTTATATCGTTGCCCAGTTCTTTGTCTGTTTTGGCTTTATATGGATGATGGAAGAGGCCTTGTATAAAGAGGTGAAACAGGTTCAAGGGGCAAGTTCTCAACAGTTTGCGAAAGCCGTTTATTCAAATCTGCTTTGGGAAAATTTTAGTAAGAAAAAAGCGACGTTTGGGAAGATGATAGTTTTTCTAATAGTACAGTTAATACTTATATTTTTAGCATTTATAGGAATTGCTACCATACCAAATATTGTAAATTCATTTATAAGGCAGGAGAAATTTGATGCACAAATTTTATTTTCATTATTGATAGGTCTCTTTCCTGCCTTGTTGTATCTTTTCTTATTCCAAAACAACCCTATCCGCTGGCTCTTAGCAGTGCGAAAGTATGAACAAGGGAAAGTGATATTTAAGGAAGAGAAGTGAGAGGAGGATAGGATGAAAGATAGATACTTATTTTTCTGCTTCTTCCGGCCCTAATGATATTAGGAGATACAATACAATGATTTGATCACAGAAGGAGCAAACTAATATGAAAAAAATTATCCTAAGTCTCTTCACCCTCCTTGTAGTAGGTATCTGTGTCTTTGGTTTTCTAAGATATCGGGACTATGACTCACTAAAAAATCCAATTGATGAAATCTATTATGCGAGCGTTCATTACAAAAATATTCTTGGTTTGCCAGTCATGAGTAAGATTATAGAAAGTAATACGGCATATGTAGGTGAGCCGGCCTGGATATATTATCATCGGGAAAAACCTAGTTTGGCAGATGATGAAGATTTGCAGCTATATATCAATTCCGATGGTTTGCTTGCTGTTCTATATAGTAAAAAGTTATCAGGAGATACTTATCTCAACATTGACTATGTATATGAGAACGGTTTCGTTAAACAAAATGTCTCCATTGCTTTCTCCAAAGTTTCGGATTTTACTGTTCACGCTTTTATTAATGAATCTAAAAATAGGGGCTATGTCAGGACAGCAGATGAAATTTATCGCTCTATTGGAGGGGAGGAGCCTCCACGTAAGAGTCTAGTGTCAAAAGAGGAGATTTTGGACTATCTGAAGGATTATGATATTGATCAGGCTTGGTTGGCAGAAAAATCTGATCAAATTCTCTACACCTATTTTCTAGATATTTGGTTTAAAGAGGGAAGTCAGCGCTATTCAAAAGAAAATATGGGGAATTTAAAAGTGAAGTACTCTGAAACAATAGGGAAAGAGTGAATAGGCTATTCTAAAACAGACAGAATTTAATAAGTATTTTCACTTTAAAAAAGTTATATGCCTTTTCGATTCAAAGTTGAATTATCAGAGGCGATGTAACCCTTGTAGGATTCTAATGAGCAAAATGGTATTTGCAGAAGTTTTAGAGAGGGAGCAGAATTGAGAAAGAAAACATCGATTGCGGTATATACACTAAAAGGAATTGGTCTGATTAGTATTTTCAGCTTAATGATTATCGTAAGTCTTTTCAACCTCTTTTTAGATGGTAATTTGTTGGCAAATTTTTTATATTTCTCAGGGTCAGTTGTTTTATTAATTACAGTAGGATGGATGGCTTTTGCTTTTATGGGGAGAATAGAGTTTGATGGCCAAGACTTGCTTGTTTTCCGAAATTTTAAATGCTATCGCTTTCCTCTTTCTTCGGTTACATTTTATTTCGGTAAGAAGAGACACCTTTATCGCGGCAGTTATGAATGGCCCTTATTTATTGTAGGAAAAGCATTGACCCCAAATGGCAGCGGCCAAAAAGTAACACTGAAGTTGATTGGAAGTAAGTGGAAGAATCGTCAATTCCAGCAGTTTATTCAAGAACATCTTGAAGGGAGAATACACTCTCTGCCTAAGGAAGATTCGTGGAAACTGAATGCTTTTGGTCAGTTAGAGATCATTGAAGATGAGGTGCATGAAGAACCAAAGTCAGCATTGGCAGTTACTAGGAAGCTGGCTGATTTTATCGAATTTGGAGCAGATCAAGGAAATGTCAAAAGGACTGTATTTTATGATATCAAGCGAAATGAGCTTTTTGTAGGGAAAAGTGTGCCTTTTCCAATGATTTTTCTACCAGGTGCTGTTTTTTCTTATGGCTTGTATGAATTAACTGAGAATCTGACTGTACGAGGCTTGTTCCCTTTACTTTTTTCCTTCATTTTCATGCTTTTACTGGCTCTTTACCAGTTTAAAAATAGAAGGGAAAAATCAGTAGTTGAAGTAGTGCCTTATGAGATGCCCAGAGACTATTTTGCTACTCAAAAATCCAATGGTCTAAAAACCTATGCTCTCATTTTCCTCTTTGCCTTGATCGCAGCTGTTTTTTCTTGGCTTTTTCTTCTATTTGGCGGTTTCCTACTTTTATTTTTGACGATTGTGATATGGTATTGTTTCTTACTCTTGCTTCTGTCTGGGCAATTTAAAAAAACTAAATATTTGAAAGTATTAGAAAAAAGAAAACTTACATAGAAAGCAATGATTAGCATGTTTATAGGGAATATTTTATGATGATTCTTTTTACTTTGGAGTTTAATAATAAGTATGAGAATGAGGCTGTCAACCTATCCATGCTATAATAATGTCAGTAGTTGAAAGGATGATTTGAGATGAAGACTATCAAAAGTACGTTATTTGTAGCATCACTGATACTTGTATTTATAGGTGCAATTATAATAGTTCAAAATAAAGATTTGTTTACAGATAGAACCAAGCAGGAGAAAAAAAGAAAGAGCAAGATCTGCATGAAAAACAGCTTGCTTATCTAAAAAAGCATGAAGAAGAGATTAAGGAGTTTGTGAAATCTCAAAATTCAAAGATAGAATCAGTTCAAATTGATTGGGAACAAACACAATGGGATCAGATAGGAAATGGAACACCGCAAGGCGGAGGTGATATTATTGATGTTTATGGAACATTTAATAATATTGAAGAATCTGGTTGGAATGTTACAATTCCCATAAAGGATGGGAAAGCCGATTTACACTATATGGGACTAAGTAATGGATTAAGTCTAAGAGGTGAGCTTTTTGAGCAATAGTAATTTAAAAACATTTGATAATTTTTATGTTAATTTGGCTCAGTCAGTCAATTCTAATTTAACGAGAATACTTTTCAAAAGTATTTTTTTAATACATTCATGATATAATAATAGTAACTTTTCTTTATCTAGGGGGACTATGATGAAAAAAAGCAAAATAGCTACTCTATCAATCGTAGCGCTAACCGTTACTCTGATTATTGGAGGAACGATTCTGACAGTTCAAAATAAAAGTTTGTTTACAAAAGGAACTAAGCAGGAGAAAACAGAAGAGCAAGATCTGCATGAAAGGCAGCTTGCTTATCTCAAAAAGGCATGAGGAAGAGTTTACCGACTTTGTTAAAGCTTTGAATCCTAAGGTTGAAAATGTTCAGTTTAATTGGGACAGTATGAAGGTCGAAGACATAGGGAATGGCACCCTACAAGGCGGTGGATATATTTTGACCTTGGATGGTAGAATAAATAATAACAAAGATACTGAATTTACATTAGGAATCCCTTTAAACTACGATTCAAATGAAGTTCCTGATAAGCTAGTTATTTATGAAATGCAGCCGATAAGAATTTTAAGAGATGGAGGTTGGTTCTTATATGAGTAACAGCAATTTAAAACCATTTGATAATTTTTATGGAGATTTAGCGCAGTCAGTAAATTTCATACTTCACAGAATGCTTTTCAAAAGTATTTTTATGCTTTCATGATATAACAATAGTAACTTCTATTCACAAGGAGGACAAATGGTGAAAAAAGGCAAAATAGCTACTCTATCAATTGTAGCGATAGCCGTTACTCTAGTTATTGGAGGGACAATCATGACAGTTCAAAATCAAAATTTGTTTACAGACGGAGTTAAGCGGGAGAAAAAGAAAGAGCAAGATTCGCGTGAACAACAGCTAGCTTATCTCAAAAAACATAAGAAAGATATTGAGGAGTATATTAAGTCTTTGAATCCTAAGATAGAAACTGTTCAAATTGATTGGGATCAAACACAATGGGATCAGATAGGAAATGGAACGCCTCAAGGTCGAGGTGATATTGTTCAGGTTTATGGAGGCTTTAATAATATGGCAAAATCAAGCTGGAGTGTTATTATTAGAATTGAAGATGAAAAAATTCTAATTAATTCTATTGGAATTGGTAGTCCTTTACGTATTGAGGGGTGAACTTTTTGAGTAATAGCAATTTAAAAAAACTTTGATAATTTTTTTATGCTGATTTAGCGCAGTTTGTAAATTTCATACTTCACAGAATACTTTTTCAAAAGTATTTTTTTAATGCATTCATGATACAATAATAGTAACTTCTCTTTACTTTGGAGGATAAATGAAGAAAAAAAGTAAAATAGCGACTCTGTTAATTCTAGCTCTAACTGTTACTCTAGTTATTGGAGGAATAGTTATAATAGTTCAAAATAAAAATTTGTTTACACATAGAACCGAGGAGGAGATAAAGAAAGAGCAAGATCCACGTGAAAAGCAGTTGGCTTACTTGAAGGAACATGAAGAAGAGATTAAGGAGTTTGTAAAATCTCAAAATCCAAAGATAGACTCGGTTCAAATTGATTGGGATCAAACACAATGGGACCAGATAGGGAATGGAACACCCCAAGGTGGAGGTGATATTATAGATATTTATGGGACTTTTAATAATATTGAGGATTCCGGCTGGCATGTAATGGTAAATGTAGAAGACGAAAAGATTGACTTAGACTCTATGACCTTAGTAAATGGTCTAGGGATTGGAGGGAAACCATTTGAGTAATAGCAATTTAAAAACATTTGATAATTTTTATGCAGATTAAGCGCTGTCAGCCAATTTCTAATTTGATGAGAATACTTTTCAAAAGTATTTTTTTAATGCATTCATGATATGATAATAGTAACTTCTATTCTTAAGGAGGACAAATGGTGAAAAAAAGCAAAATAGCTACTCTATCAATCGTAGCGCTAACCGCTACTCTAGTTATTGGAGGGACAATCATGACAGTTCAAAATAAAAATTTGTTTACAGACGGAACCAAGCAGGAGAGAAAGGAAGAGCAAGATCCGCATGAAAAGCAATTGGATTATTTGAAAGAGCATGAGGAGGAAATTATAGAGTTTGTAAAGTCTAAAAATCCAAAGATTGAATCAGTTCAGCTTATTTGGGATAGTTTAATTGTTGAAGAGATAGGGAATGGGACTCCTCAAGGAGCGGGTTTTAATCTATCGTTGAAAGGAACTTTCAATCATATAAAAGATTCTGATTTTACAGTAGATTTTCCGCTAGAAAATGAGAATGCTATCCCTTCGATAGATTTAATTGGAATGCTAAATCCACCTAGTGTATTAAAAAATGGGGGATGGGACAAATATGAGTAATAGTAATTTAAAAACATTTGATAATTTTTACGCTGATTTAGCGCGGTCAGTCAATTTCTAATTTAACGAGAATGCTTTTTCAAAAAGTATTTTTATGCTTTCATGATATAACAATAGTAACTTCTATTCACAAGGAGGACAAATGGTGAAAAAAGGCAAAATAGCTACTCTATCAATCGTAGCGCTAACTGTTACTCTGGTTATTGGAGGAATAGTTATAATAGTTCAAAATAAAAATTTGTTTACACATAGAACCGAGCAGGAGAAAAAGGAAGAGCAAGATCCGCATGAACAACAGCTAGCTTATCTTAAAAAGCATGAAGAAGAGATTAAGGAGTTTGTGAAATCTCAAAATTCAAAGATAAAATCGGTTCAGATTGATTGGAATCAAACGCGCTGGGAAGATGTTGGAAATGGAACCCCACAAGGCGGAGGGGAAGTTGTGAGTATATTTGGTGAATTTAATAATTTAAAAGATTCAGACTGGAATGTTCTAATAGAGATCAAAGATGGAAAAGTTGATTTAGAAAGCATAGGTATCAGCAATGGTATAAGATTAGGTGGTGAGCTTTTTGAGTAACAGTAATTTAAAAACTTTTGGTAATTTTTATGCAGATTTAGCGCAGTCAGCCAATTTCTAATTTAACGAGAATACTTTTCAAAAGTATTTTTTTACTGTATTCATGATATAATAATAGTAACTTATTATTATGCACAAGGAGGCTAGAAGATGAAACAAAAACAAATAGCGATTCTATCTGTGGCAGCAGTAATAGCTTCTCTGGTCATAGGAGGAACGATTCTGACAGTTCAAAATAAAAGTTTGTTTACAAAAGGAACTAAGCAGGAGAAAACAGAAGAGCAAGATCTGCATGAAAGGCAGCTTGCTTATCTAAAAAAACATAAGAAAGATATTGAGGAGTATATTAAGTCTTTGAATCCTAAGATAGAAACTGTTCAAATTGATTGGGATCAAACACAATGGGATCAGATAGGAAATGGAACACCCCAAGGCGGAGGAGATATTATTCAGCTTTATGGAGGCTTTAATAATATAGAAAAATCAAGCTGGAGTGTTGTAATTGATATTGAAAATGAAAAAGTTCTAATTGATACTATTGGAATAGTTAGCCCTTTAAGTATAGGAGGTGATTTGTTTGAGTAACAGCAATTTAAAAAAACTTTGATAATTTTTTTATGCAGATTTAGCGCAGTCAGCCAATTTCTAATTTAACGAGAATACTTTTCAAAAGTATTTTTTTAATGCATTCATGATATAATAATAGTAACTTCTATTTATAAGGAGGACAAATGGTGAAAAAAGGCAAAATAGCTACTCTATCAATTGTAGCGATAACCGCTACTCTAGTTATTGGAGGAACAATTCTGACAGTTCAAAACAAAAGTTTATTCACTGACGGAATTTTCGATTTAAGAAGTCCAAGAGAGAAACAGCTAGCCTATTTGAAGGAGCATAAAAAAAGAAATAGAAGATTTTTGTGAAGTCTTTAAATCCTAAAGTGGATTCTGTTCAAATTGCTTGGGAAGAAACACGTTGGGAAGAAATAGGAAATGGAACACCGCAGGGTGGAGGTAATGTTATTCGAGTTTTTGGTGGTTTTAATCATATCAAAGATTCAAGTTGGAGTGTTTTGGTCTACATAAAAGATGGAAAGAACAATGAAGAAGATTTTATTGAAGGAATTGGAAGTGGGAGTCCGCTCCGTGTAGGAGGAAGAGGATTTGACGAAGAGTAATTTAAAAAAAACTTTCATATCTACGCAAATTTAGTGCAGTTTATAAATTTCATATTTTACGGAATACTTTTCAAAAAGTATTTTTTTAATGCATTCATGATATAATAATAGTAACTTCTATTCACAAGGAGGACAAATAATGAAAAAAAGCAAAATAGTTATTCTATCAATCGTAGCGCTAACCGCTACTCTAGTTATGGGAGGAACAATTATGACAGTTCAAAATAAAAATTTGTTTACAGACGGAAGCAAGCAGGAGAAAAAGAAAGAGAAAGATCCGCATGAAAAACAGCTTGCTTATCTTAAAAAGCATGAGGAAGAGATTAAGGAGTTTGTTAAATCTCAAAATTCAAAGATAGAATCTGTTCAGATAGATTGGAATGAAACCATGTGGGAAGAAGTTGGAAATGGAACACCGCAAGGTGGAGGTGAGGTAGTAAGTATTTTTCGGAGAATTTAATAATATAGAAGAGTCAGATTGGAGTGTCATGTTTGAAATTGAAAATGATAAAGTTATTTTGGATTCTATGATATTAAGCGGTCCATTACGAATAGGGGGCGGTCCTTTTGAGCAATAGTAATTTAAAAACATTTGATAATTTTTATGCTGATTTAGCACAATCTTCATACCACGGTAGACCAGTAAAGTTTCCTTATGAGTCACAGAGAGAAAAAAATAAGGCGATATTAGATTCTGGAGGTTCATTATATTTTGATTTCTCAAATGATGCTTATGTAAGAGATGAAGATGGGAAGGTAACAGAAGTCACCCCTGGAGGTAAGAAACTCGATAATGATGGGAAAGTTTACTTGCAGCCAGATCCAGATTTGCATGTTGAAAAGGGATTAGATTTACCCTTTTTGGATGATAATGATAAGAAAATTGCTGATTATAAAGAGAAAGCAGGTTTAGGACCTTACCAGAAAGGTCGTTTAACTAATGAGAGAGTTGGCTTTAATGCATATTTTCTGACAGATACACCGACTTTGGGCAAGGATACAAAGCATACTTATATGGCTATTCGAGGCAGTGATGGTTTTAATATTGAGAGATTTAAGAAAGAAGGAGTTAAGCCTTTAAATCTGAATGACTGGCTTGTTAATGATGCTAATTTTGCTTTATTTGATTCGCATATACCTCAGGCTAGACTAGCAACAGAGGGAATGAAAGCCACCATTGCAGAAATGAGTGAGAAAGCTCCCCAAGCTACGATGGATCTTACAGCCCACTCGCTGGGGACTATGCTGACAGTTCAAGGAATAGCTAATCTGAGCCAACAAGAATTTGATAAAATTGGCAAGGTCGTTCTTTTCGATGGACCGGATACTACCGATAGTTTGAAAAAAATGGGAGTTGATGATGATAGGATTAAAGCAATTAGCGAAAAACTAGAATACTATGTCAATCCTTTTGATATTGTTAGTATGCTCAATCGTGAGAATACAATCTATAATTTAGAGAAACCTGGAGAAAAGCCAACTCGTAAGGAATTGGGAACAGCTCATATAGTTGTGCCTCTTCATTATACTCGCTTTGACTTTATGTCTGATAGTGCTCATGATTTTGGTGTTTTTCAGGCAGACGGCAAGGGGGGATTTTTAGTCGCTTCAGAAGATTTTCATCCAGAACTTCTGAGAGCAGGGGAGAAGCTTGCGAGATTAGAAGCGAAATTTTTAGATTTGCTTCGTATGCAAGGTTTGACTGATGATGAGGCGATAAAGTTAATAAATACTGTTGTTGACATTTCTTCTTATGGAACAGCGAATTTAATGCGTGCGAGTATTTCTGCCACTGAAGCATATAAATTTATGCTAGATTATCAAGCTATCATTGACGAAGCGCGTAGAGAGTCGATTAAGTGGGATAAGAAGATGGTTCCAAGCTATCAGAAACAGCTTAGAAATGGTAATCTTACAGGTGAAGAGAGAATTTTAGTTCGTGCTCGTCTCCTTCAGACAGCAGCACAGCTAGCTATCTTTGAAATGGAAGATAAAGTTAAGCATGTCCAAACCTTATTGTCGGATGCCAAGGAATCTGTCCAAAAGATAATTAATGACACAAGAACAGTGGCAGCCGGCCTTGCTACTTATTTGAGCGACTCAGAAGTGGAGAGTTTATTGATTGATTTCGATATAAAGCACTACTGGGACGATTCGGTTGAAACAAATACAAACACATCCGCAAAGGATTCCTGACAGAGATTGAACAGTTGGGAACGACTTTGGTCAGAGCTAGTGGAGATTTTGCAGCAGTCGATACTCAGCAAGCTGAGGATTTCAATAATCTCTTAGCAGATGTGAAAGGATCATGGAGTGTTATTGAAAATGCTTATATTAAATGATGATTCGCTTGTAACTAAAGCGGAGTTAGAGAGGCAATTTAAAGAAAAGATGAAAGAGCAGGAGAGGCAGGCTATCAAAGCTTTGATAGCAGCAAAAGAGCTGCTTATCCTTGCAAAAGGATTAGATCTGGCAGCTCAGCTTCAGGAGGCGGCTTTGGATATGAAAAATTATGCATCTACTAACTATGTCAATGACATTAAGGGTGGATTTGAAGGGAAGGCAGCGCAAGCTGCTGAAACTCATCTAACTCAGACGATGCAGATGCCTTCTTTGGATAGCCCGATCAAGGGATAGGAGGTGAGGCAATGCTGGATAAAAAGAAGCTTCAGGAACTGGAAGATGAACATGCTCTAAAAATGCGTGAGTTTGAGCGAGTAGAGACAAACTTAGATACATACTATCATAAGTTTGACAGAGAGACGAACAAACTCTTAGAGGCAATTTCTTATGCATGTAGAGAGGTTCCTTTGACAGCGGCTCAACCTTATATTTTTCAAATAGAGGATAATCTGGATCAATACCATCAGCAATACAAAAAGCGCATAGACGATGTTCTAGAAGCTCGCTATCAGGAGAACAGACGCTTTCTGAATAAGCTGGATGAAGTGAGTAAATAAACTATGCTACGATTGCTGAAAAATAGAAGAAGTGAGACTTACCTTACTTCTTTTTTCTCGTATTTACAGTTTTAAATCCCCCAAAATAATCCAGCATATTAAAAATTTTCAGAAAATATCGACTTTTTCTTGACAGGTTTATGATACTGTGTTAAAATACTAAACAATAAGAAACCATCTCAAAAAGGAGTTAGTCAAACATGAAGTCAACCCAATCTTCAAACTTTGCTTTGTTGTTGCGTTACTCGGGCTAGTGCAAAAGCATTAGTCCTGTTTGGCTTACCAAGCGGGAGTAAATCAACATCTCGCTTGTTCCTCAAGTGAGATGTTTTTTATTTCACCTATCTTACCTCAAACTTTGGTGAGGAAGAAATGGTTGCTAAAGGAGCGACGGGAGTGGGACTACATCTTGATTTTTCTGAAATCAATTTGTCTCATACCGTCTCAGTCATTGAACACGACCTAGAAGTTGGGGAAGAGTTTTTCCTAAATGGTCTATGTATCTTAGAAAAGGAGTTGTCTATGACACGCAAAGTTGAGTTTTTTGATACCAGCCTCCGGGATGGTGAGCAGACACCAGGAGTGAATTTCTCTATCAAGGAAAAGGTTGCTATTGCCAAGCAGTTAGAGAAGTGGGGGATTTCAGTCATTGAAGCCGGTTTTCCTGCTGCGAGTCCAGATTCTTTTGCGGCGGTGCAGGAGATTGCTAAAGTCATCACAAAAGCTTCTGTTACTGGGCTGGCTCGTTCGGTCAAGTCCGATATTGACGCCTGCTATGAAGCGCTCAAGGATGCCAAGTATCCACAGATTCATGTCTTCATTGCGACCAGTCCTATTCACAGAGAGTTTAAGCTGAAAAAGTCCAAGGAAGAGATTTTAGAAGCTGTGAAAGAGCATGTCTCCTACGCGCGCTCCAAGTTTGATATAGTCGAGTTTTCACCAGAGGATGCGACAAGAACAGAGCTGGATTTCCTTTTTCAGGTGGTACAAACAGCAGTTGATGCAGGTGCGACTTATATCAATATTCCAGACACAGTCGGCTTTACTACTCCGGAAGAGTTTGCAAATATTTTCGACTACCTAGTGGCAAATGTGGCTTCTGATCATAAGGTGGTATTTGGTGTTCATTGCCATGATGACCTTGGTATGGCAACGGCTAATAGTTTGACAGCTATCAAGCACGGTGCTGGTCGTGTTCAGGGAACTATCAATGGAATCGGTGAGCGGGCTGGAAATGTAGCATTGGAAGAAGTAGCAGTTGCCTTAGAGATTCGTCAGGACTATTACCAAGTTGAGACAGACATTGTCCTTAATGAAACCATCAACACTTCTGAGCTGGTATCCCGCTTCTCTGGTATTCCAGTGCCTAAGAACAAGGCGGTCGTTGGTGGCAATGCCTTCTCTCATGAGTCCGGTATCCATCAGGATGGTGTTCTTAAGAATCCACTGACCTATGAAATCATCACACCTGAGCTGGTTGGAGTCAAGAGCAATTCACTGCCGCTTGGCAAACTGTCTGGCCGTCATGCTTTGTCGAAAAACTCAAAGAATTGGCTCTGGATTTTGCGGAATCTGAAATCAATGATCTCTTTGCTAAGTTTAAGGTCTTGGCTGATAAGAAAAATGAAGTCACGGATGCTGATATTCGGGCTCTGATTGCTGGAACGACCGTCGAAAATCCTGAAGGCTTCCACTTTGATGATCTGCAGCTGACGACCAACGACGACCATACCATCACGGCAGATGTGCAGCTGGTTAATGGTGATGGCGAGACGGTCAGCTGTGTGGCAGAAGGTAAAGGAAGCGTTGAAGCTATCTTTAATGCCATTGACCAATTCTTTAACCAGTCTGTTCAGCTTTTATCTTATAACATCGAAGCGGTAACGGATGGTATTGACTCTCAGGCTCGCGTCTTGGTAGCTGTTGAAAATATGGATACAGATACGATTTTCAACTCCTCTGGTATTGACTTTGATGTTCTTAAGGCCAGCGCCATTGCCTATATCCATGCCAACACCTTTGTGCAAAAGGAAAATGCTGGTGAAATTGGCCATCAGGTATCTTACCGCGATCTGCCTGCAAATAATTAGAAGGAAGCGACTATGACAAAAGAAATTGTAGCTCTGGCGGGTGATGGTATCGGCCCAGAAATCATGGAAGCCGGTCTCCAAGTACTGGCTGCTGTTGCGGGCAAGTTTGGCTTTACTTATCATGTCACGGAGAAAGCTTTTGGGGGTGCTGGTATTGATGCGGAAGGTCACCCTCTCCCTCAGTCTACTCTAGAAGCGGCCAAGAAGGCGGATGCTATTCTCCTAGCAGCTATCGGCAGTCCCCAGTATGATAATGCTCCAGTTCGGCCGGAGCAAGGCTTGCTCTCTCTGCGCAAGGAGCTTGAACTCTATGCCAATATCCGCCCAGTTAAGATTTTCGATTCTTTGAAGCATTTGTCGCCTTTGAAGGCTGAAAGAATTGCTGGCGTGGACTTCGTGGTCGTGCGTGAGCTGACTGGTGGGATTTACTTTGGTGAGCATATTTTGGAGGACAGATCTGCGCGTGATATTAACGACTACAGCTATGAAGAGGTGGAGCGAATTGTCCGTAAAGCCTTTGACATTGCGCGTGGTCGCAGAAAGCGCGTGACCAGTATTGACAAGCAAAATGTGCTAGCGACATCTAAACTCTGGCGCAGAGTAGCAAATGAGGTGGCCAAGGATTATCCAGATGTGACCTTGGAGCACCAGCTGGTGGACAGCGCTGCGATGCTCATGATTACCAATCCTGCTAAGTTTGATGTTGTGGTAACGGAAAATCTTTTTGGAGATATTCTATCCGACGAGTCCAGTGTCTTGTCAGGGACGCTGGGAGTTATGCCATCGGCCAGTCATTCGGCTGCAGGCCCAAGTCTTTATGAGCCTATTCACGGCTCGGCTCCAGATATTGCAGGGCAAGGCATTGCCAATCCTATCAGCATGATACTTTCTGTAGCCATGATGCTGCGGGATAGTTTTGCAGAGTTAGAAGCTGCAGAAGCGATTGAAGCAGCGGTTGAAAAGACTTTGGCTCAAGGGATTTAACGCGAGATCTTGGCGGTCAGGCAGGGACAGCTCAAATGACGGAGGCAATTATTAATAACTTATGAAATGGATATTAACAGGTATTTGCCTGCTATGGAACCTTGTCGTTTTCCTGCTTTATGGCTGGGATAAGCGTAAGGCTAAGAAAAATCACTACCGCATTCCAGAGAAGACTTTGCTGCTGTCAGCATTGGTAGCCGGAGGTTTGGGTGCTTTATTAGGCGGTCGCCTCTTTCATCACAAGACCAGAAAATGGTATTTCTGGTTGGCTTGGATTTGCGGAATAATAGTGGAAATTGGAATTTTGTATTACATATGGAGAAGCTAGTATGGCTGGAAAATCGATTTTTGATAAGCTATGGGAAAGGCATCTGATAACTGGTGAAGAAGGCCAGCCCCAGCTTATGTATGTGGATCAGCATTATATTCATGAAGTAACCAGCCCTCAGGCTTTTCAAGGTCTTCGAGATGCAGGGCGCAAAGTTAGACGGCCGGATTTGACCTTTGGAACCTTTGACCATAATGTTCCTACGGTCAATATCTATGATATTCGGGATGTGATTTCCAAGGCTCAGATTGATAAACTTTCTGAGAATGTCAAGGATTTTGGCATTGAACACGCGGCTCACGGATCGGAACTGCAGGGGATTGTCCATATGGTTGGACCGGAAACGGGCAAGACTCAGCCGGGCAAATTTATCGTCTGCGGTGACAGTCACACGGCCACTCACGGAGCTTTTGGAGCTATTGCTTTTGGAATCGGTACTTCGGAGGTGGAGCACGTCTTTGCCACGCAGACCATTTGGCAGGTCAAGCCCAAGAAAATGTTGGTCAAATTTACTGGGGTGCCACCTAAAGGTGTCTATTCTAAAGACTTTATCTTAGCACTGATTGCCCGATATGGTGTGGCTGCAGGTGTCGGTCATGTGGTCGAGTATGCTGGTGATGCGATTGACCATCTGACCATGGAAGAGCGCATGACCATCTGCAATATGTCCATAGAGTTTGGCTCTAAGATGGGCATTATGAACCCCGACCAGAAGACTTATGATTACGTTCAAGGCCGGCCGGGCGCTCCAAAGGACTTTGAGGCGGCGGTAGCCGATTGGAAGACTCTAGTCAGTGATCCTGATGCTGTCTATGATAAGGTCATTGAGATTGATGTCTCCCAGCTGGCTCCTATGGTGACTTGGGGAACCAATCCTTCTATGGGAGTAGAGTTTGGCGCGGCTTTCCCAGAAATTCGCGATATGAACGACGAGCGGGCTTACAATTACATGGACCTCTCACCGGGTAAGAAAGCAGAAGATATTGACCTAGGTTATATCTTTATCGGCTCCTGCACCAATGCCAGGCTCAGCGATTTGCAGCTGGCAGCTAAGTTTGTCGCTGGTAAGCACATTGCTCCCAATCTGACAGCTATCGTCGTACCAGGCTCTCGTCCGGTCAAGCGGGCTGCTGAAAAGATGGGACTGGATAAAATTTTCATGGATGCAGGCTTTGAGTGGCGCGATCCGGGTTGTTCTATGTGCCTGGGGATGAATCCCGACAAGGTGCCAGACGGAGTTCACTGTGCCTCGACCAGTAATCGGAACTTTGAGGATCGGCAGGGATTTGGAGCAAAGACCCATCTTTGCAGTCCTGCTATGGCCGCAGCGGCAGCCATTGCTGGGCGATTTGTAGACGTCCGTCAGCTACCGGAGGTCCAGTAAGGAAGTTTTATGGAAAAATTTACAATCTACACGGGGACAACGGTTCCTCTCATGAACGATAATATTGACACGGACCAAATTTTGCCCAAGCAGTTTCTCAAGTTGATTGATAAAAAAGGTTTTGGCAAGTACCTCATGTACGCTTGGCGCTATCTGGACAATCAGTACACTGAAGATCCTGATTTTGTCTTTAATAGACCGGAGTACCGCAAGGCGACTATTCTAATTACAGGGGACAATTTCGGAGCGGGCTCCTCTCGGGAGCACGCTGCCTGGGCCTTGGCTGACTATGGCTTCAAGGTAGTTATTGCCGGATCTTTCGGGGATATTCACTACAATAACGAGCTAAACAACGGTATGCTGCCTATAGTCCAGCCACTGGAAGTGCGACAAGCCTTGGCTAATCTGAAGCCGACGGATCAAGTGACGGTGGATTTGGAGCAACAGAAGATTTTTTCGCCGGTTGGAGAATTCTCCTTTGACATTGATGGAGAATGGAAGCACAAGCTCCTCAACGGTCTGGATGACATTGGCATTACGTTGCAGTATGAGGATTTGATTGCAGAATATGAAAAGAATCGCCCATCTTATTGGCAGTAACCATATTTTTGCTATATTGAGAAAATTCTGAAAAAACCTTGTATCCGATAAAAATATATGGTAAAATAAATCTTAATTTAATAGAAAAGGAAGAAACTTATGACAAAACACATTCAATGGAACGGACAGCTTTCACAAGAAGGTTATGACATCCTGAAAGGCGATGGCGGCTGTATCGTTTGCCCGACCAAGGTGGGTTACATCATCATGACCAGCGATAAAGCTGGCTTGGAGCGTAAGTTCGAAGCTAAGGCTCGTAACCGTAATAAGCCAGGTGTTGTCCTCTGTGGCAGTATGGATGAGCTCTGTGCTTTGGCTCAGCTGAATCCGGAAATTGAAGCTTTTTATCAAAAGCATTGGGATGAAGACATCCTCTTGGGCTGTATCCTACCATGGAAGCCAGAAGCTTTTGAAAAGCTCAAGGCATTTGGCGACGGTCGGGAAGAGCTGATGACAGATGTTCGTGGCACTAGCTGTTTGTTATTAAGTTTGGTAAGGCGGGAGAGCAGCTGGCAGCTAAGCTTTGGGAAGAAGGCAAGATGGTTTATGCCTCCTCAGCCAATCCATCTGGTAAAGGAAACCGCGGCAAGGTAGAAGGAATTGGCGAGCGTATCGAAAATGCTGTTGATTTGGTCATTGAAGCAGATGACTATGTAGCCTCTATCCAGCCAGACAAGACCATTGAAACTCGCTACGAGCAAGGTGTTATGGTCTCTATGGTTGACAAGGACGGAAAACTGATTCCAGAACAAGGTGGTCAACGTTCCATCTCACCAGCGCCTGTGGTTATCCGCAAAGGCTTGGATATCGATAAAATCATGATGCACCTGTCCGATACTTTCAACTCATGGGATTACCGTCAGGGTGAATATTACTAAGATAAAAAAAGAAGCTCAGTGTAGGAGTCGCCTCTTTACATTGGGCTTTTTAGTTTGGAACTTTGAGTTTAAAATCTTTACCCAGTTTAAAATTATTTCCAAATAGAACAAAATCCTTGACGGATGTAATTCTAGATGTTACAATCAATAGAAAACGATTCGATATAGAAATAAATTGGAGGGAGTATGAAAGACAGTCATTTAGTAGCCTATCATATTCGTTTGTTGAATGGGCGGATTTTTCAAAAGTTACTGAATCAAGATACTGAAGCTCTTTATCGCAGTGAACAGGGCAAGATTCTCACAGTTTTATGGAATAGTGAAACGGGCTGCGCGACGGCGACAGACATTGCGCTGGCGACAGGACTTGCCAATAATACGCTGACGACTATGCTGAAAAAGCTGGAAGAGCAGGGTTTGGTGACCTTTAGTCAGTGTGGTTCAGACAAGAGAAAAAAAATATGTCATGTTGACGGAGCAAGGTTGGTCCCAGAAAGAAGTTGGCCATCGTATCAGTCAAAAAAATTGGATGCTATTTTTTTATAAAGGCTTCTCAGAGGATGAAATTCGCCAGTTTGAAAGTTATCAGGAACGCATCTTAGCAAATTTAAAAGAAAAAGAGGCATAAATCATGTCAAAACAAGTTGAAAATGCACAAAATCTTTACATTCATGCCATTCAAGATGGGCATGTTGCCGAGGCTCAAGCTCAGTCTGTAGGGGATACCTACATTCAACACTCGACAGGTGTGCCAGATGGGAAAAGAAGGTTTTGCGGCTTTCTTTGCAAATTTCTTTGAGCGCCATCCCGATCGTGAGATGAAAATTGTTCGCACCATTGAGGATGGCAATCTAGTTTTTTTGTTCATGTCCATCAATATCTCAATGGCGGGGAAGCTCAATGGGTAACGACAGATACTTTCCGTTCTGATGAGAATGGTCGCATCGTGGAGCATTGGGATGTGATTGACTACTACCGCGCTCCAGAAAATGGACAGTTAGACCAGATCTTTGGAGATTTTGAAATCAAGGATTTGGACAAGACAGTAGCAAATAAAAAAACCGTTCGTCGTTTCTTGACAGAAATTTTCCAAAATGGGGAGCTAGAGCAGTGGAGTGATTATGTGGCAGAAGATTTGATTCAGCATAATCATGAGATTGGCCAAGGAAGTCAGGCTTATAAAAACTATGTTGCAGAGCACGGGCTTACTTTTGACTTTGTTTTCCAGCTTTTGGGACAAGGAAACTATGTGGTTAGCTATGGACAGGCTCAGATAGATGGGGTGGCTTATGCCCAGTATGACATCTTCCGTTTAGAGAATGGATTGATTGTAGAGCATTGGGACAATAAAGAAGTCATGCCTAAGGTAGAAGACTTGACCAATCGAGGGAAGTTTTAAATGAGGACAAAGAATGATTGAATATAAAAATGTAGCGCTACGCTATACAGAAAAGGATGTCTTGAGAGATGTCAACTTACGGATTGAGGATGGAGAGTTCATGGTTTTAGTGGGTCCTTCTGGATCTGGTAAGACGACCATGATTAAGATGATCAACCGTCTCTTAGAGCCAACAGATGGTAATATCTATATGGATGATAAGAGGATCAAGGACTATGATGAGCGTGAACTCCGCCTTTCCACAGGCTATGTCTTACAAGCGATTGCCCTCTTTCCCAATCTAACGGTTGCGGAAAATATTGCTCTCATTCCTGAGATGAAAGGTTGGAGTAAGGCAGATATTCAGCAGAAGACTGATGAATTGCTAGAGCTAGTAGGCTTGCCTGCAGCAGACTATGCTCAGCGTATGCCGAGTGAGCTGTCTGGTGGTGAGCAGCAGCGGGTGGGCATTGTCCGTGCCATTATCGCCCAACCCAAAATCCTGCTGATGGACGAGCCTTTTTCTGCTCTTGATGCCATCTCGCGTAAGCAATTGCAGAGCTTGACCAAGAGTATCCATGACCAGTTTGGGATGACAACAATTTTTGTGACCCATGACACGGATGAGGCTTTAAAGTTGGGGAATCGGATTGCTGTTCTGCAGGACGGGGAGATTCGTCAAGTGGCAACACCTGAGGAAATCTTATCTGCACCTGAGACCAGCTTCGTAGCAGATTTATTTGGAGGTGTTCAACATGGCTAATTTGTTTTCTACCTTTCAGGAGCGCTTGGCGAATGGTTGGCAGCCTTAGGGCAGCACCTCCAGCTGTCTCTTCTGACCTTACTAGTGGCCATCTTCCTGACCATTCCGCTCGCTATCTATCTTCATAGTCACAAAAAGGCAGCCAATTGGGTGCTGCAAATTGCGGGAATCTTTCAAACCATTCCTTCAATGGCCTTGCTGGGACTCTTTATCCCTCTCATGGGGATTGGTACACTGCCAGCACTGACTGCTCTGGTGATTTACGCTATTTTCCCGATTTTAGAAAATACTGTCACGGCTTTGAATGGGATTGATCCTAGTTTAGAGGAAGCTGGAATCGCCTTTGGAATGACTAAGTGGGAGCGACTCAAAAAGTTTGAACTGCCTCTAGCTATGCCCGTCATCGTGTCAGGAGTTCGGACGGCAACGGTAATGGTTATCGGAACAGCAACTCTAGCAGCACTTGTTGGAGCTGGCGGACTAGGTTCTTTTATCCTTCTAGGAATTGACCGTCGCAATGCCAGTCTGATCTTGATTGGAGCAATTTCATCCGCAGTTTTGGCTATTCTTTTCAACAGTCTTCTTAAATGGATGGAAAAGGCTAAGCTTCGGACGGTATTTACAGCTTTTGCAGTCTTAATGCTTGGACTTGGCGCTTCTTATACGCCAAGTTTGCTACCGAAACAGGAGAAGGATCATCTGGTTATTGCTGGGAAATTGGGTCCAGAGCCAGAAATTCTCATGAATATGTATAAACTTCTCATAGAGGAAAATACGGATATGACTGTGACAGTCAAACCTAATTTTGGGAAGACCGACTTCCTTTATCAAGCTCTGAAAAAAGGTGATGTTGATATCTATCCTGAGTTTACCGGTACGATTACTGGAACTCTCTTGCAGCCTGCTCCAAAGGTTAGCAATGATGCTGAAGAAGTTTTTGAAGCAGCACGTGATGGAATCAAAAAACAGGACAATCTAGTCTTACTCAATCACATGGCCTATCAGAATACCTATGCAATTGCAGTTCCCAAGAGTATCGCCAAAGAATACAATCTTAAAACTATCTCTGATCTTAAAGCAGTCCAAGACAAGCTTAAGGCAGGGTTTACCTTGGAATTTAACGATCGTGAAGATGGGAATAAGGGACTTCAATCTGTCTATGGACTGAATCTCAATGTGTCAACCATGGAGCCAGCGCTCCGCTACCAAGCTATCCAGTCGGGTGATATTCAAATCACGGATGCCTATTCGACTGACGCAGAACTTGCGCGTTATGATTTACAAGTTTTAGAAGACGATAAGCACCTTTTCCCTCCTTATCAAGGGGCACCTCTCTTGAAGGCTGAATTGCTAGAAAAACACCCTGAATTGGAAGGTATTCTCAATAAGCTATCTGGCAAAATTACGGAAAGCCAGATGAGTCAGATGAATTATCAAGTTGGCATCGAAGGCAAAAAAGCCGAAGATGTCGCGCGTGATTATCTGGTCAAGGAAGGACTTTTAAAAAAATAATAAGTAAAAGAGTTAGACTTGTAAGTTCTAGCTTTTTTGCTTACTTGAGGATAGACAGACTAAGGATTGAAGGAGATGAGTTAATCTCTTAGTCGGGAAATCTCCGTCTATTTTTGGTATAATAAAGTATCAATTCATGGAGGTGTTCCGATGGCATCTAGTCAAGAATATTTGGATTTTATCCTGAAGCAGCTGCAGGGCTTAGGTCAAGAAATCAGCTTTCGCAAGATGATGGGGGAATATTTGCTCTATTATCGGGGGCGTTTATTCGGTGGGATTTATGACAATCGCTTGCTGATCAAGCCGGTTCAGCCAGTTCTGGAATTTTTTGAAAATCCGGTTTATGAGTCTCCTTATTCAGGTGCAAAGCCAATGCTTCATATAAAAGAAGTAGAAGATTCCGCTTTTCTCTGTAATCTAATTGAAGCTGCCTACTCTGTCTTACCAGCACCTAAAAAGAAAAAATAGTCTTTCCTTTACAATGGATATTCTAAAAAGTTGCCGTTTAAATAGACATTTTTAAAATTTTCCTTTATAATGGACTTAAAGGAGGTTTGGTATGTTTTATATTGCTCTTATTGGAGATTTAATAGAATCCAAACAGCTGAGAAATCGCAAGCAGGCGCAGAAGGACCTGCAGGACATGATGGCGGTGCTAAATCAGGATTATCAGGATTATCTGGTGTCGCCCTTTACAGTAACGACTGGAGATGAGTTTCAGGCTTTGCTACGGCCTAATCCAGAGATTATGCAGCTCCTTGATCAGATTGCCTTGGGCTTTCCTCATCCGATTCGCTTTGGGCTTGGTCTGGGGGAGATTGTGACGGATATCAATCGGGAGCAGAGTATTGGTGCGGACGGTCCGGCCTACTGGAGGGCACGCGCAGCCATTGAGGCTATTCATGAGAAGAACGACTATGGTAGCAGCCGTATAGCTGTATCCTTGGGAGATGAAGAGCTCAGTCAGGCGGTCAATACGGTGCTGGCAGCTACTTCATTTATCCAGAGCAAGTGGAATAACAGTCAGAGAGAGGTTCTGGAGCGGATGCTCATGGAATATATCTATGACGAGAATTTTTCTCATGGAGAAATAGCAGAGCTGTTGCAGATTAGTCCCAGTGCGCTTAGTAAGCGACTCAAGTCGTCTGGTTTGAAGATTTATCTGAGAAATCGCCGTTTAGCTATGAGAATGATTCTACAGGCAGCAAAGGAGGCTGAAGAATGACAAATTTTATGGGATTTTCAGAATTTTTCATGCAGAATCCGATTCTTGTACTAACTTTGCTGGCTCATGTACTAGCTGATTTTCAGCTTCAAAGTCAGAAAATGGCCGACCTTAAAAGCCGGAGGATGAATTTCTTAATTCTCCATTTGGGAATTGTTCTGCTGCCCTTGTTGCTCTTGGGGCTCATCTTACCTAATTATCTGCTATATTTCGCCTTGGTCTGGTTCAGTCATGCGCTTATTGACTTCTTGAAGTATAGGCTGAATTCTTTGATTGTCCGGCATCATGCTCAAAAGTTTGCCTTTATACTGGATCAGGTCTTGCATCTGATTAGCATTTTTGCTCTTTATTTTCTCTTAGGGCAGCAGAAAATTCCAGCTCCTAATTGGCTGTCTGAGCGCTACCTCATGCTGCAGGCTCTCTTTTTCTTCGCCCTTACTGGTAAGCCGGTTAATATCCTCTTTAAACTCTTCTTCAGCAAGTATCAGGCAGGAGAAGACAGTGGGGAGACTATTGCGGGGGCTGGTGCCATGATTGGGATTTTGGAGCGCTTGATTATGGGACTTTCTCTTATTTTCGGGCAGTTTACTGCCATTGGGTTAGTCTTTACGGCTAAGTCTATCGCCCGCTATAATAAGATTTCAGAAAGTCAGTCCTTTGCTGAATACTACCTGATTGGCTCGCTTTTCAGTATGATTACTGTCTTGCTGGTTTATGGTTGTCTGTATTGGTAAAAAAGTTAGGAAGTTCTTACCTAACTTTTTGTTTTACTCTTTGGATGAATGATGTTTTCCTTGGGATATAGCTTGTGATTCAGTCATAGTTACCACATTATCAAAATTAGTATTTGAAGGCATATGGTTAATATCATACCAGTAGGCTTGGGCTGTTCCCTGTCTTGCAACATAGACAGTTTTTTCTTGTTCAGTAGAAGTTAAAGAATTAGTATTTGACTCAGATGGAATTGAAGCAGAAGAGTTCTCGGATGAGGCAGCAGAATTAGAACTGTTTTGATCCATAGTATTCTTTGCTGTCCCTTTTTGATAGTTTAGTTCAGCATTTGGAGAGAGGTTGTCTAGAAGGACATGTGACATCCCATCCTGGTCAATAGATTCCTTCCCACCTAAATGAATGCTGATAATATTACCTGACATATCTAATCCTACAAATTGTAATTCAATCTGACGAGGTAATAGCTCATCATCATGGTAAATTGGTGTAACTTTATAGTCGAGCCAATTATTTGGATTAGCTTCCAACCATTGATCTAATCGCTTCTCGTAGTAAAGCATACTGTCGGAATTGTTTTCATCCGTTCCCTTAAAAGTTCCAGTGTTGAGCCAAGCTGTTAAAGGCACCAAGTTCCGTCCCTCATCATTAAGTCCACTGAACTGATATCCAATGAGATGTCCTCTATTCATGAGCCAGGTCTTTTGCTTACCATTACCATAGTAAAACTTGTAATTATGCCATCCTACCGGATTATAGGTTAACCTTCCTTCGCGTTTTTTCTTAGGTTGATGTTGATATTGTAGTTGGATATGGGCTGCAGTTGCTCTTCCATATTTATCTTTTTTACCTAGTCTAAGTTGATAGGAGCCAGTAAAAAATAGAGTACCAATTTCATTTTCATCAGATTCTTGAAGCGCTTGAATAGGTTCTGATTTATTCTGATTTGCAATTATTGTTGGTGTTGCAAATATTTGCGAAATAATAAAAAGAAGGCACAGAATTATAAAATACTTTTTTTAGTCCTAAATTTGTTCATAATATTTCTCCCTGGATATGTATCCGATTTCATTCTACTATAAATTAAATAGTTTTTTTCAAGAAAAAAAGTTACGTTTGTGTTACAGAAAGATTTCTAAAATATTTTAAAAACAATCATAAAATTGTTTTTTTGGTATAATATATATAAATTATCTAAGGAGGTGTTTATGAGTCCATCTTTAGAGGAAATGTCACTCGAGGAGCTGTGGCAGCTTTTTCCGATTTTTTTAAGAGAGCATCAGGATGAGTGGAAAGACTGGTATGAGGAGGAACGGCTTCGGCTTTTGAGTTTTTTGCCTGCAAATCAGCTGGTTCGGATTAGTCATATTGGCTCGACATCCCTTGAGACCATCTGGGCCAAGTCAATAGTGGATATCTTGCTGGAAATTCCCAAGGAGGCAGATATGGCGGTAATGAGAGACTTGCTGCTGCAAAATGGTTATCTGCTCATGTCAGAAAGCCAAGGGCGGATGTCATTTAATAAAGGCTACACACAGAGCGGTTTGCAGAGCGAGTTTTCCATCTGCATTTGCGCTATGAAGGCGATCATGATGAACTTTACTTTAGAGACTATTTACAAGAGCACCCTGCTGTAGCTAAAGACTATGAAAAGCTTAAGCTATCCTTGTGGAAGCAATATGAGCACAACCGTGATGCCTATACAGAGGCGAAAACGGATTTTATCAAGAACTATACAGAGGAAGCTAAAAAGCTTTATGGCAGAAGATATGAGAGGGAAGACAGATGATTTATATAGCAATGATTGGTCTTCTGATTATTTTTGCTTTTCTTTACTTAATGTACCAATCAAAGAGCCGTCCGGCTTTGTCGGATTATGGATGATGAAATTATGAAATCGTGTTTATATGCCCATGGTTATTTGGGCGGTCAGTCAGCTAGATTATAAGAAGCAATTTCATGCTATTTTAAATTCATGATAAGTACTGAATCGCATTTTAATCCTAAAAAATAAGAAAAGCTTGGTTGAAAGACCGGCTTTTTGATATAATAGACTCTATGAACACAAAAGAAAAAATTTCAAATTATCAACTTTTATTAGCTCAGCTGGAAGCCTTGCTGTATGGAGAGACCAATGCTTTGGCTAATCTTTCCAATGCTAGCGCCTTGCTCAATCAAGCTTTGCCAAATTCGGTTTTTACAGGTTTCTATCTTTTTGATGGGAGTGAGCTGATTTTAGGGCCTTTTCAGGGTGGTGTTTCCTGTGTCCATATTGCGCTAGGCAAGGGGGTCTGTGGGGAGTCTGCTGAGAAAGAGCAGACGATTATCGTGGATGATGTGACCCAGCATGCCAACTATATCTCTTGTGATAGTAGAGCGAAAAGCGAGATTGTGGTGCCCATGGTAAAAGACGGTCGTCTTCTGGGAGTGTTGGATTTGGACTCAGCCTTGGCGGGTGATTATGATCATGTGGATCAGGAATATCTGGAAAAATTTGTCCAGATTTTGCTTGAAAAAACGACTTGGAATTTTGAAATGTTTGGAGAAAAAGCCTAATGTATCAAGCTTTATATCGAAAGTACCGCAGTCAGACCTTTGGACAGCTAGTGGGTCAGCAAGTAGTGGCCACCACCCTGCGGCAGGCTGTTGAGCAAGGGAAAATCAGCCATGCTTATCTCTTTTCTGGTCCTCGTGGAACAGGGAAGACCAGTGTTGCTAAGATTTGCCAAGGCTATGAACTGTCCGAATCAAAAGGATGGCGAGCCTTGTAATGACTGCTATATCTGTCAGGCTATCACGGAGGGAAGCCTTGAAGATGTTATTGAAATTGACGCGGCTTCTAATAATGGCGTAGATGAGATTCGTGACATTCGGGACAAGTCCACCTATGCGCCTAGTCTCGCTAAGCACAAGGTCTATATCATTGACGAGGTGCACATGCTCTCAACTGGGGCATTTAACGCCTTGCTCAAGACCTTGGAAGAGCCAACGGAAAATGTGGTTTTTATCCTAGCAACGACAGAGCTACATAAGATTCCAGCGACCATTCTTTCCCGCGTTCAGCGTTTTGAGTTTAAGTCTATCAAGACGCAGGACATTATTGATCATATTGAGTGGATTTTAGAGCAGGAAGGCATTGATTTTGAGCAGGAAGGTGTGCAGATTATTGCTCGTCGAGCTGAGGGCGGTATGCGGGATGCCCTATCTATACTTGACCAGGCTCTTAGCTTAACTCAGGAAAATCGTTTGACTACAGACATAGCTGAAGAAATCACTGGCTCTATCAGCTTGGGAGCCTTGGATGGCTATGTAGCAGCCTTGATTGCTCATGATGCAGTAGCAGCCTTGGATAATCTCAATTTGATTTTTGATAGCGGTAAAAACATGGCTCGTTTTGTGACAGACCTCCTGCAATATCTGCGTGACTTGATTATTGTCAAAACTGGCGGGGAGAACCATCATGCTAGTGAGCTCTTTCTGGAAAACCTCAAGACACCGCAGGACACTCTCTTTGCCATGATAGATATGGCGACCAAGAGTTTGGCAGATATCAAGAATAGCCTGCAGCCCAAGATTTATACAGAAATGATGACCATTCGACTGGCAGAGACTAGTAGTCATCCTGCAGCGGCAGTCATTCCAGATAATCTAGCTGATGAACTTAAGGGATTGAGACAAGAGATTGATAGTCTTAAACAGCAGCTGGCTAATGGCAATGGGAAACCTGCAGCAGCTGTCAAAACTTCGGATATTCGGCCGCAGAAGTCTAAGGGCTACCGAGCAGACCGCAATAAGGTCAATGCCATCCTAGAAGAGGCTGTTGAGAATCCTAGCCTGGCTCGCAGCAATCTGACTAAGCTACAGAATGCTTGGGGTGAGATTATCGAAAGTCTGGCTGGAGCTGATAAGGCCTTGCTGGCAGGCTCGCAGCCGGTGGCGGCCAATGAAAGCCATGCTATCTTAGCTTTGAGTCTAATTTTAACGCTGAGCAGACTATGAAGCGGGACAATCTCAATACTATGTTTGGTAATATCCTCAGCAATGCGGCGGGATTTTCACCAGAGATTTTGGCTATTTCCTTAGAAGAGTGGACCAAGATTCGGGCAGAGTTTTCGGCTCGCAATCGTAATGATAAGGCTGTGGCTGAAGAAAAGGAAGAGGAAAACCTGATTCCAGAAGGATTTGACTTTTTAGCAGAAAAAATTACCATTCAAGAGGACTAAAAAAAGATTTTTCTAGGCTTTCGTGTTATAATAAATCTATGAACAGACGACAATTTATTGTAATGGCTGTTTTTACGGCCTTAGAAACCTATTTTTTCAATGAATCTATCATGGCAGGGCGCTATTTCATGGCTGCTTTCTGGGCAGTTTTGGTGTTGCGCAATCTGCAGATTTCCTATGTCATGGGGCGGATTGTGGATGAAATCGATAAACATTTAGGACCGAAATAATGAAAACAGGACTGAGTCATAAGACTCAGTCCTTTTGAAATGAAGTTTTTGATTACCAACTGGTCAACGAGACTTCGCCGCTGTTGAGCCAGATTTCCTGACCATCTGTCAGCTGGACTAAGAGTTGCCCGCTGTCTGAGATGTCTTTGGCTAGACCATGGTAGTCAGTTCCTTTTTGGTTGAAGCTTACTTGCCGTCCCAGCACCAAGGATTGCTGCTTGTAGAGATAGATGAGCTCTTCTGGGTCACTTTCGTAGAAGCATTTCCAAATCTCGGCAATGAGCTCATTGCGACTAATGGCTGGTTTCTCTTCAAAGAGGGAGCCAGCTTTTTCTTTAATCTCAGCGGGAAATTCTTTAATGAAAAAATTAAAGCCAACACCGATGATGACATCGGTGACGAGTCCTGTCTCGATAGAAGTTGTAGCCTCGGTCAGGATGCCGGAAATTTTCTTGTTTCGATAGTAAATATCATTGACCCACTTGATATCAACCTCTATAAGGGTTAGATTTTTTACTGCCTTGTAGATAGCTCCTGCGGTCAAGATTGTATAGGAGGGGAGCTGGTCGAAGGGGAGGTTGGGATTGAGGTGGAGAGACATGTAAAAGCCGCCCTGGCTGGGGCAGAAGAAGGCACGACCGAAACGGCCACGGCCAGCAGATTGGGCAGCGGCCAGATAAAGAGTGTTGGCCGGGCGTCCGGCCTCCATGCCAGCCTTGGCGTCCATCTGAGTGGACTGGCAGTCAGGATTAAAGGAGACCTGAACAGGGGAATTTGCTTCAATCCAATCAGGAATCAGCAAGTCACCCGCTGTCAATCGATAGCCCCGGTTCTTGACGGATTCGATTTGAATACCTTCTTTTTCCAGTTTTTGGATGGCTTTCCAAATGGAAGTTCGTGAAATGCCCAATTCCTGGGCTATTTTTTCGCCATTGACATAGTCGTCAGCTTGGCTGAGGATGTCAAAGATTTTTTCGTAGGTTTTCATAGGCGTTCTTTCTAGCTTAATGGCTGCTTTCTCTTAGTGTCAGCTTGGTTGAGAGCTTGATCATGTAAGGGATGAGGCTTTCGTCAGTTTTAATCATCTGGTCCAGCATCTGCAGAGCTTGCTTGCCCATTTCCTCTGTAAAGACTGTCACAGTACTGAGAGGCGGATAGACGTATTTAGCGATGGATGTATCATTAAAGGAAATAATCTGGATATCTTGGGGAACAGCTATTCTCGCTTCCTGAAGAGCACGGAGGGCACCGACAGCCAGAGCATCGCTGGCTATGAAGAATGCTTTGGGCATCTGTTCTTTTTGGTGGTCAATCAATTCTTTCATCAGCTGGTAGCCAGACTCTGAGGAGAACTTGCCGACCTTGACAAAGGTCGGCTGATAGAGACCTTTTTTACTAAGGTAACGGCAGAAGCAGGCTAAGCGCGGATCGTCAATACTTGTCGTTCCGTCTGTAGTTTCTTCGCGTCCAGCAATCATACCGATTTCTCGAATGTCCTGCTGAAGAAAATGGTCGAGAACATGAGTAACGGCATGCTCAAAGTCCGTTGTCACACAGCTGTGGCCTTGGTCGAGCGTATCGCTGTCCACGAAAACCAGGACAGGACTGTATTGCTCTAGCTCCTTGACTTGCTTGCTGCTGAATTTTCCGATGGCAATGATGCCGTCAATCTGTTCTAGGTGGTTTAGAGAGTCGTTGTTGAAAATACGCACGATATCATAGCCCAGTTCCTGGGCTTTCTTTTCAATGCCTAAGCGGATGGAGTAGTAGTAAAGATCATCCAGCTCTTCCAGCTCAGTGTACCATTCAACGATGGCAATGCGGTGGGTCTGAGGCAAAGTCTTTTTCTGTCTGTTGCTTTTTTTGTAGTTGAGCTGTTCAGCGATATCGAAAAATCTTCCTACGCGTCTCATCGCTGACAGACATGGACTTGTCATAGTTCAAAACCCGCGAAACAGTTGCGGGAGAAACACCAGCAGTCTGGGCGATATCTTTGATAGTAGCCATTTGATTTGGTCCTTTTTAATTTACTGTCTACATAAATTATAACTCAAAAAAATTAGTAAATAACAAAGAAGAATTTAGTAAATACTTATCCTATATTTTTTTAAGTAAAATTTTTACTTGAAAATAGTTATAATAAAGATAAGAAAACGATTACAATATCGATTATTCATTTTAAAGGAGTTTAGCTTATGTCAAACCTAATTTCAGCGGAGCAAGTCCGCGCAGATTTTGCCAAGATTTTTGGAGTAGAAGCGGACCACACATTCTTTTCACCCGGTCGGATCAATCTGATTGGTGAGCATACGGACTATAACGGCGGCCATGTTTTTCCTGCTGCGATTTCTCTAGGAACTTATGGAGCGGTTCGCAAGCGGGACGATCAGCTCTTGAGATTCTTCTCAGGAAATTTTGAAGAAAAAGGGATTATTGAAATGTCGCTGGAAAACCTGCACTTTGAGCCTGAGCATAACTGGACCAACTATCCGAAAGGAGTTCTGCATTTTCTGCAGGAGGCAGGCCATAAGATTGACCGAGGCATGGATGTCTATGTTTATGGAAATATTCCAAATGGTTCTGGCTTATCATCTTCTGCATCTCTGGAGCTTTTGACGGGTGTCATTGCTGAGAAACTCTTTGATTTGCAGTTGGAACGTTTGGACCTAGTGAAAATCGGTAAATTAACTGAGAATGAATTTATTGGGGTTAATTCTGGCATTATGGACCAGTTTGCTATCAGAATGGGAGCTGACCAGCGGGCTATTTACCTAGACACCAATACTCTTGAATATGACTTGGTGCCGCTTGATCTCAAGGACAATGTCGTAGTGATTATGAATACCAATAAGAGACGTGAGTTGGCAGACTCTAAATACAATGAGCGTCGGGCGGAGTGCGAAAAAGCTGTTGAAGAGCTCAATCGCAAGCTGTCTATCGCTACCTTGGGTGAGTTGGACGAGTGGGCCTTTGATGAGTATAGCTATCTGATTGAGGACGAAAACCGTCTCAAACGGGCTCGCCATGCTGTTTTAGAAAATCAACGCACTTTGCAAGCGCGGGCAGCTTTGCAGGCAGGCGATCTTGACAAATTCGGCCGTCTCATGAATGCGTCCCATGTTTCTTTAGAGCATGACTATGAAGTGACTGGTCTAGAGCTGGACACCTTGGTTCACACAGCCTGGGAGCAAGAAGGTGTTCTGGGGGCTCGTATGACCGGAGCAGGCTTCGGTGGCTGCGCCATTGCTTTAGTTGCTAAGGATGCGGTGGAATTTTTCAAAGAAAATGTCGGCCGCAAGTATCAAGAAGTTGTCGGCTATGCCCCTAGCTTTTACATTGCAGAAGTAGCTGGCGGAAGCCGAGTGCTGGACTAAATCAGAGAAAAGGAACTTGGGTCTGGGACAAAAGTCCTAGCCTCTCAATTGTCTTTGGATTGTCGAGCAAGACGTAGTGGTTGAGTGGGCTCTATTACGCTGACTTCATCAGCTTTTACAGCCCTAATCAACTGTGCGGAGGTGGGACGACGAAATCGAATTCTAACGAATTACCGATTTCTGTCCCACTCTCTTTACTAGCAAAAGAAAGGAAGAACTATGTCCAAGAAGTTACTGGATGCTTTCATATCAGCAGTGATTGACAAGAGCACTTTTGAGGAAATAGACACTATCTATCTGAGCAATCGTGTCATGGCTTTAGTCGGAGAGGCAGTGGCAGAGCAGGAAACAGAGGCTGAGCAGCTAATTGACCTTAAGGATGACTTGGTAGCCGTAGCTGTGAAGAATGGGAAGATTGGTGATACTCTGGCTGAGCAGGATATACTGGGAGCTGAGCTCATGGACTTGATTACACCAGCTCCTAGCCAGCTCAATCGGGACTTCTGGACGACTTATGCATCTAATCCCGAACAGGCTGTGGCTGATTTACCAACTTAGTCAAAAAAATGACTATATCAAGGTCAAGGCTATTGCTAAAAACATTGCTTTCAAAACACCGACTGAATATGGAGATTTGGAAATCACCATCAATCTCTCTAAGCCAGAAAAGGATCCCAAGGAAATTGCGGCAGCTAAAAAGGTTAAGAATAGCCATTATCCAGCCTGTCAGCTCTGCATGGAAAATGAAGGCTACCAAGGCCGCTTGGACCACCCAGCTCGCGCCAATCATCCCATTATTCGATTTGACTTAGCTGGACAGGAGTGGGGCTTTCAGTATTCGCCCTATGCCTACTTTAATGAACATTGCATATTTCTGCACAGTCAGCACCTTCCTATGGCGATTAGCCGGCTGACCTTTGAGCGCCTGCTGAACATCGTTGAGACCTTTCCAGGCTATTTCGCAGGTTCTAACGCCGACCTGCCTATTGTCGGCGGCTCTATCCTGACCCACGACCACTATCAGGGCGGACGTCATACCTTCCCTATGGAAATGGCAGAGCTGGATTGCAGCTTTACTTTTAGAGGATTTGAAGAGGTGGAGGCAGGCATTGTCAAGTGGCCCATGTCCGTCATTCGTCTAAGGTCTGAGAAAAAGCAATTGTTGATTGAGTTGGCTGACAAGATCTTGCAAGCTTGGCGAACTTATTCTGACCTAAGTGTGCAGGTGTTGGCAGAGTCTGAGGGGGAGCCGCACCATACCATCACACCGATTGCCCGCAGGAAAGATGGATGTTTTTGAGCTAGACTTGGTCTTGCGGGACAATCAAACTTCCCCAGAACATCCGGACGGCATTTACCATCCTCATAGGGATGTGCAGCATATTAAGAAAGAAAATATCGGTCTGATTGAGGTGATGGGACTGGCTATTCTGCCGCCTCGGCTCAAGGAAGAACTCAAGCAAGTGGAACTGTTTCTGTTGGGAGAAGACTGTCAGGTCGCGGCCTATCATCAGGAGTGGGCCAATCAACTCAAAAACCAGAATCCAGATGTTTCCGCTGAGACGGCGGAAGGAGTAGTTCAGGCTTCGGTTGGACAAATTTTCAGCCGAGTACTAGAAGATGCGGGAGTTTACAAGCGAACAGAGGAAGGGCAGGAGGCTTTCATGCGCTTCGTCCAATCCGTCGGCATCCAGCCTTAGGAAATGTGTTATAATGAATCTAGCGTAACCGGGAAAGGAAGTTTTATGGCAATTTTAGTATTAGGTGGAGCTGGCTATATCGGTTCGCATGTGGTAGACCGTTTGGTAGCTGCAGGCAAGGAAGAGGTAGTCGTCGTTGATAATTTGGTGACTGGCCATCGAGCAGCCGTCCATCCGCAAGCAGTCTTTTATGAGGGGGATTTGGCAGATAAGGACTTTATGCGTGATGTCTTTGCCAAACATCCATCTATCGATGCAGTCATTCACTTTGCTGCCTTTTCACTGGTTGCTGAGTCTATGGTAGATCCACTCAAGTATTTTGACAATAACACAGCCGGCATGGTTTCCCTTTTAGAGGTCATGCAGGAATGTGGCGTTAAAAACATTGTCTTTTCTTCAACGGCGGCGACTTATGGCATTCCTGAGGAAGTGCCGATTCTGGAAACGACTCCGCAAAAGCCGCTCAACCCTTATGGTGAGAGCAAACTTATGATGGAGACCATTATGCGCTGGGCAGACCAGGCCTATGGCATCAAGTTTGTAGCCCTGCGTTATTTCAATGTAGCCGGTGCAAAGCCCGACGGCTCAATCGGCGAGGACCACGGACCTGAAACCCATCTCCTACCCATTGTGCTTCAGGTGGCTCAGGGCAAACGTGAGAAGATTGCCGTTTTTGGTGATGATTACGATACTCCGGACGGGACCAATGTACGCGATTATGTCCATCCTTTCGACTTGGCTGACGCCCATATTTTGGCTGTCGAGCACCTGCGAGCCGGACATCCTTCAGATGCCTTTAACCTTGGCTCTTCGACTGGTTTTTCCAACCTGCAGATTGTAGAAGCGGCCCGAAAGGTGACCGGACATCCTATTCCTTTGGAAATAGCAGAGCGGCGCCCAGGGGATCCGGATACGCTGATTGCTTCCTCTGAGAAGGCAAGAAATGTTCTGGGCTGGCAGCCGAAATTCGACAATATCGAAACCATTATCGAAACCGCTTGGAAATGGCATTCCAGTCATCCAAATGGCTATGATGATAATAAAGATATGTTACTTTCTTTATTTGTTAAGTAAGTTTCGCTTTCATTTTATGTCTTTACCTTTCTAGATTGTATCTATTGCTTAAGTTGTGTTAGTTTTGAACGGGTTGACAATTTGTAAAAAAAATATTTATTTTTTTGAGCAAAAAAATATTGAAAAAAATCTTAAGACTTTCAGTATTATAAAGAGGTTAGAAAAATATAATGTAAAAGGGATTTTTATGAAAAAAAGATTTTTTGGGGACGCGATATTTATCGCTTTTTCATTTCGTAAGCTATCGATTGGTCTAGTTTCAGCTGCAATCGGTTGCTTTTTTTGCTATTCTCAGCAGGTAATGGTATTCAATCTGTCCATGCACAGGATTTTGCTAAAGATGAATCTATTCAAATTCAGTACAAATATGTAACAGAATCGGAATTGACTCGTGAAGAACAAGAATCAGTAATTAAAGAAGTGCCAAGATTTGTTGAGGAAAACTCTGATACTTATTATTTGGTCTACCGACCAAAAACTCATAATATTGGAGTATTGCCTCACACAGGTTTTTCAGGAGATTTGGAAACTGTTCTGTCCGTTTCTGGAGTATCATTGGTCATTCTTGTTATTCGAAAAAAACGTTTAGGTAAGCATCATTTAGCTGCTCTACTTATGATAACTAGTTTTGGTACATCTTTGTTAGCTCCAACGGTTCTTGCTGTTACTAATATTCAGTTGGCTTCTTATAATCAAAGTCTTAATCTAGGAATCGGTAATCATTTACCAAGTCCTTTGTCTATTGAAGGGTTTGAATATATTGGGTATTTAAAAAATAATCGCATTCTTCCCCAGACAATGAGCGGTTCACGTCTTTTTGAAGATCATTTAAACCTAAAATTCACTAATAATAATTTGAGCTTGCAACCAAAAGATAGAGCTCTAAAGCCAGCAATTACTAGCCAGAAAACAGGTAGAAATCTAGAAAAATCACAAGATGATATAAGTCGTAACGATGACGGCGAAAATGGTTTTGATGTTCAAATCTCAGATACAATTGGGACTGAAGTAGTTGCTTACCAAACTCTCTATCAAAAAACAGATGAATTATTGGAGGGGCAAACAAAGGTTTTTCAAACAGGAGTAGCGGGAAGTAGAAAAGTAGTAACTAGAAATTACTATAGAAACAATAAAAATACTCAGGATCTTTTTAAAAGTGAAGTAATTTCAGTTCAACTGTTAATAAAACCTGTTGATGAGATTGTCTTAGTTGGAACTGGTAAAGTTCAAAAAAATGTACAAAAGGATCAAGTCGTTTCTCAAACTACTCAAATAGCACCAGTGCATGAAGTACCAGAAGCAACTAACTATGGTACTATTCCAGACACAGCACCAGTGTATGAAGTACCAGAATCAACTAACTATGGTACTATTCCAGACACAGCACCAGTGTATGAAGTACCAGAATCAACTAACTACGGCACTACTCCAGACACGGCACCAGTGCATGAAGTACCAGAAGCAACTAACTACGGTACTACTCCAGACACAGCACCAGTGCATGAAGTACCAGAATCAACTAACTACGGCACTACTCCAGACATGGCACCAGTGCATGAAGTACCAGAAGCAACTAACTACGGCACTACTCCAGACATGGCACCAGTGCATGAAGTACCAGAATCAACTAACTACGGTACTACTCCAGACACAGCACCAGTGCATGAAGTACCAGAAGCAACTAACTACGGCACTACTCCAGACACAGCACCAGTGCATGAAGTACCAGAATTAGAACTGACTACGGCGAATGAAATAAGAAGGGAAAAAATAGATTTTTCCACCGAAGAACAGTATACAGACGAAATTCCAGAAGGCAACCGTCAAATCGCAACTCCAGGAGTCCAGGGTGAGCGGACCATCAAGACTCGTGTATACAGCTCCAATGGTCAAGAAGTTGACCGCCAGGAGTTATCGAATGAGGAGACTCTCGCTCCAGTGACGCAAGTTGTCAAAGTCGGAACAGCTAAGCCGCATATGGTACCGAACGATGCGCTAAAAGCAGACACTTTGCCAGAGTACCCACTGACTTACACCGACGAAACTCGCGTAGAGAAAGTAGCTTTCAACATCGAGGAACAATATACCGATGAGTTGCCACAGGACGCCCGTCAAATCGCAACACCGGGCGTTCAGGGCGAGCGGACTATCAAAACCCGCGTCTATAGTTCCAACGGTCAAGAAATTGATCGTCAAGAGCTTTCCAATGAAGAAACTCTAGCTCCAGTAACACAAATTGTTAAAGTTGGTACAGCTAAACCACATATGGTACCGAATGAAGCTCCGAAAGCAGAGGCATTGCCAGAATACCCGTTGACTTATACAGATGAAACTCGTGTAGAAAAAATTAATTTCACTATTCGTGAAGAAGAAACGGACGAGCTAGTTCGCGATGCCCGTCAAATTGCCACTCCAGGTGTGCAAGGTGAACGAACAATCAAGACCCGTGTTTACAGTTCCAACGGTCAGGAAATTGATCGTCAAGAACTATCTAATGAAGAGACTCTAGCTCCAGTAACGCAAGTTGTCAAAGTCGGCACGGCTAAGCCAAGCATGGTACCGAACGATGCACCAAAAGCAGACACTTTGCCAGAGTATCCACTGACTTACACCGATGAAACTCGCGTAGAGAAAGTAGCTTTCAACATCGAGGAACAATATACCGATGAGTTGCCACAGGACGCCCGTCAAATCGCAACTCCGGGAGTTCAAGGTGAGCGAACCATCAAGACTCGCGTCTATAGTTCCAACGGTCAAGAAATTGATCGTCAAGAGCTTTCCAATGAAGAAACTCTAGCTCCAGTAACACAAATTGTTAAAGTTGGTACAGCTAAACCACATATGGTACCGAATGAAGCTCCGAAAGCAGAGGCATTGCCAGAATACCCGTTGACTTATACAGATGAAACTCGTGTAGAAAAATCAACTTCACTATTCGTGAGGAAGAGACAGACGAGCTTGTTCGAGATGCTCGCCAAATTGCCACTCCAGGTGTTGAGGGCGAGCGAACTATCAAGACCCGAGTTTACAGCTCCAACGGCCAAGAAGTTGACCGCCAGGAGTTGTCCAACGAGGAAACTCTAGCTCCAGTAACACAAGTTGTCAAAGTCGGAACAGCTAAGCCGCATATGGTACCGAACGATGCGCTAAAAGTAGATACTTTGCCAGAGTATCCACTGACTTACACCGACGAAACCCGTGTAGAAAAAATTAATTTCACCATTCGTGAAGAAGAAACGGACGAACTTGTTCGAGATGCTCGCCAAATCGCAACTCCGGGAGTTCAAGGTGAACGCACTATCAAGACCCGCGTCTACAGCTCCAACGGTCAAGAAGTTGATCGTCAAGAATTGTCCAACGAGGAAACTCTAGCTCCAGTAACGCAAGTTGTTAAAGTTGGTACGGCTAAGCCAAGCATGGTACCGAACGATGCGCCAAAAGTAGAAGCTTTAGAAGAATTCGATTTAATTCCACTACATAATCTATTAGCAGAAGCGGATCAGATTAAAGCTCAGGCACGTTATTTCAACGATAGTCAGAGCCATCAAACTAGCTATAATACTGCTTTGACAGCGGGTCAAGCGCTTCTGAGTCAATCACAGGCCAGCCAAGCAGAAGTCAATCAACTGGTGGGACAAATCAATCAAGCCAAGGCTCAGTTAAGCGGTCTTGAGGTTGTTAAAACGGCTCTTCAAAACGAGTACGATTTAAATCCAAATGTTAAAACAAGTGCTAAATATAAAAATGCAGATTCAGATAAGCAGACAGCTTATACTGACGAATTGACCAAGGCAGAAGGAGTTCTGAATAATCAAACTGCAACACAAGTGCAGGTCAATCAAGCATTTGCTAGCCTGACAGCAGCCAAAGAAGCTCTAAATGGAGTGCCTAAAGTCAAGCCGACAGTTTCCATTCTAAGTCTGACAGAAAATGCAGACGACAAGTCGGTTACAGTCCAATATAGACTGGAAGACCAGACCCAGTCCTTCCGTTCAGCGACAGCTGAATTGTACCAGGGAGATCAGCTCGTCCGAACTCTTCCGATTACCAATTTCGCAGGAAGTCTGAAGATTGGCGACTTAGACTACTACACAGGCTATACCCTGAAAACCAAGCTGACTTATGAACTGGATAATGGCAGCTTCACAGACCTTGAAACAGACAGCCGCAATTTTGAATTGGAATACAAGAAGATTGCCTTCCGAGATATTGATTCGGCCGAGTTTTACAGAAAAGAAAACGACCAGTTTAAGCGCGTCGTGTCCATGAGCTCTATGCCTACGGATCTGTCTACCTACTTCGTCAAGTCAAATCAAGTGAATCTAAGGAAATGCTCCTGCCGGTTCACAGCATAGCGGAAAGTCATAAGGATGGCAGGGATGTCTATAAGGTGACAGTCTCTCTGCCTGAGCTGGTACAAGAAGGTGAGACAGGCTATAAGTCTGGCTATGACTTCTATATCAGTAAGGCAGTCCCTAGCCAGCAAAATGTCTACACTAGCTTTGCTGGTTTGGTAGACGCTATGAAGCAAAATATGGCTGGCAACTATGTTCTGGGAGCAGATTTGGATGCTAGCGAGGTTAGTCTGGCACCTGCGGATTATGTCTACCTCAAAGGAAACTTCACAGGCAGTCTGACTGGTAGTCATAATGGCAAGCAGTACGCGATTTATAATCTAGCCAAGCCTTTATTTGAAAACCTCAAGAGTGGTTCCTCTATTTCTAATCTGGACCTGAAAGAGGTCAATATTGTTGGTACTTATGACTCAGCTGCCCTGGCCCGCAATGCAGAAAATGCTCGAATCACAGATGTTTCAGTCCAAGGTAGAGTAGAAGTAAAAGAAAATGCTTCACAGGTGGCAGGTTTGGTTGTTATTGCTAACAATACCCAAATTACCAATAGCTCCTTTACTGGAACTATCGTGTCCAATGATAAACAGGGCAAGGAATACAATGTCGGTGGTTTGGTTGCCAATCTTAAGGGAGGAAACTCCTTGATTAGCCAAAGCAGGGCAGATGTGACCATTCTAGCAGGCGCTAGAGCCAACAACCAACGCTTCGGCGGCCTGGTTGGCCGTTTGGAAAACAATGCTCGCATCAGCCGTTCTTATGTAACTGGAAAGATTCAAAACTCTACTAAGAATGGTCAGATTGGTGGTGTGGTTGGCTCCAATTACTTCAATGGTTTAATTGATAATGTCATCAGCAACATCAGCGGTACAAATGTTTACAGTATTTCTGGTGATCAGGGATATGAAAACAACCGTATCACAGAAGCATATGCCGTTGAAGGAAATAAAACACTGGAAAATGATAAGTTTGTCACTTCAACACTGACTCTGGACCAGGCAGAAGAGAAACTGGCTAGCTTAGATATTACAACCACGCTAGAAGACACGAATCTCAATCTTTATTCTGTCAACTATGCCCAAGAAAAGAATGCCCGAGAAGACCGTCTGATAGCTTATGCAAACATGGAAAAACTCCTGCCATTCTACAATAAGGAGACCATCGTTGCTTATGGAAATAAACTTCCAGATAATCACAAGCTCAATACAGAGTACTTGCTGGATGTTGTTCCAATGAAGGGTGACCAGATTATCACTGATATCAATAGCAACAAGACCGGAATTAACCGTCTGATGCTGCACTTTGAGGATAATACAGTTGACTACCTGGATTTGACCTATAAAGGAAATTTCAAATATAAGGCAATTGCAGAGTACAATGTAAATGGCTTAGACCTTCTTTATACTCCGGAAGCTTTCCTGTCAGACTATAGCAGAGTTCTCAATCAAGTGCTGCCAGAGTTGAACAAGGTTGTCCTTGACTCACCGGCTATGCGAACTGTTTAGGCGTAAATGCTGACACATCTCTGGATGATCTCTATCTGGACACTGCCTTTGACCAAGTCAAGACCAAGCTGTCAGAAGAGTTACGCAAGGTTCTGGCTATGGACAAGTCCATCAATACTGAAGGCGATGTCGTGGCTGACTATGTAGCTCAGAAGATTACAGCCAATAAGGAAGCCTTCCTGCTCGGTCTGACCTATCTTAACCGTTGGTATAATATCAACTATGACAATATCAATGTCAAGGATTTGTCGGCCTATAAGTTTGACTTCTTTGGAAATCATAATGCTTCAACGCTGGATACCATCATTTCACTAGGTCAGTCAGGCTTTAATAATCTTAAAGCCAAGAACAATTATATGGCTTATGATACCTCGCTCTCTGAAGCGACTGGAATGCGTGGACTCTTTAACTATCTGGAAGGCTATCGTCAGCTCTTCCTGCCGGACAAGAGCAATAATGAATGGCTCAAGACCAATACAAAGGCCTACATCGTTGAGGCTAAGTCGGATTTGCCAGAAGCGAGACAGCTTCAGGATGCAGCCGAAGACAAGAGTAAGTATTCTGTCGGCGTTTACGACAAAATTACTGCTGATAACTGGGAACACAAGGGCATGCTTCTGCCGCTCTTGACCATGACTGAGAAGGGTGTCTATGCTATCTCCAATATGTCTACCATCTCCATGGGGGCTTATGACCGTTATCGCCTTGATGCCAATGGCAGGGTTCGGACAGATGCAGAGCTAGCTGAATTTGTCGAAGACCGAGTGAGAAAAACAGCTGAATACCAGCGCGATCACTATGACTTCTGGTATAAGATTCTAAGCGATGAAAGCAAGGACAAGCTCTTCCGTTCTGTTCTGGTTTACGATGGGTTCTCATTGGTTGACAAGAATGGTCAAAAATATTGGGCTCCAGCTAATGACAAAAAATCACTGGCTATGCAGGAATTCTTTGGACCAGCCGGCAAGTGGTATCCTAGCAAGGGCTATAATGCTTATGCGACAGGAAGTGTAACCCACTTTGATGCAGCTAAATTGTTAGAAGACTATGGTAACTCTGTCTACACGCATGAGATGACCCATAATTCTGACGGCGGTATCTACTTTGAAGGCAATGGCCGCCGCGAAGGTCTGGGAGCTGAGCTCTATGCTCGCGGACTCTTGCAGTCTACGCCAAGTGCAGATGAGGCTACCATTACTCTCAATACCCTCTTCAAGGTGGACAAGGACTCTAAGACGCGTCTACACACATATAACTTCAAGGAACGAGTCCAAAATGCAGAAGACCTGCAGCACTATGTCCATGGTATGTTTGACATGATCTACACCCTAGATTACCTAGAAGGTACCTCTATGCTGAAGCAGAGTGATGATGCGAAACTTCAGTGGTTCAGGAAGATGGAGAATTACTATGTTACAGATAAGTATGGTAAGGAGACTCATGCTGGTAACCAGACACGAAGCTTTACTGCTGAGGAAATCAAGCAGCTGAAGACCTTTAACTCTCTGATTGAAAATGATGTTATCACTCGTCGGGAGAACAAGGATAGTGGGAAATACGCTCGAAATGGCTACCTCAGTCTCAGCCTCTTCTCACCAATCTACTCAGCCTTGAGCAATCCAAATGGAGCGCCGGGTGATGTCATGTTCCGTCGCACGGCCTATGAGTTGCTAGCGGCTAAGGGCTACCATGAAGGATTTGTCCCTTATGTTTCTGGTAAGTACTCTAAGGAAGCCTTTGATGAAGGTAAGAAAACGTGGGACGGATGGTCCGGAAGAGATGTTGGTCTTGTAACGGACCAGAAAGTCTTGGAAAATGTATTCAAGGGTGAATATGACTCCTGGGTAGCCTTCAAGAAGGCTATGTATAAGGAGCGGATTGATCAGCTGACCAAGCTCAAGCCAATCACCATTGAGTATGATCTTAAAAACCCAAGCAGTACCAAGAAAGTAACCATTCGCTCTTATGAAGAGATGCAGAAGCTGATGGACGCAGCAGTAGCAGAGGATGTACGCAACATTACCAATGCTACCAGCCGTGTTGATGCTAGCTGGGTTAACCTGCTCAAGAAGAAGATTTACAATGCTTATATTCGTGAGACAGATGACTTCAGACAATCAATCTTTAATAAGTAAGCGACAAAATGTTTTTCAGAAATACCTTTAAAAAAATATCTAGACTAAAAAAAGTCTAGGTATTTTTTGCCATTTATTTCTAATAAAACAATAATAATACATCCGAGTTTGATTAAAAAAATAATTTGTAACTTTTTTTGTAATGAAAGTAGACAAAGAATAGAAAATAATAGTTTACAAGAAGTGAAGTATAATATTTTTGTGTTATAATTGATATGTATATGTCATATTTGTATATCAAATACGAGTGCTATTATTTTTTTAGTTTAGTAATAAATCTTGATTTAGAACCGACTGAAAATGAGAGGGTAGACAGGTGATGGTGTGCCTGCCAGCATTTGTCAAAAAAATAAAATTAAAAAAAGAAGGAGGACCGCATTCAAGGTGAAACAAACTTATCATAAAGTGTCTCATGCTCTGATGACTTTGCTGCTTTTGGTATCAATCTTTCTTCCCTTGTTAAGCTCAAGTCCTAGGGTTTCTGCTGCAGAGTTAGGTGAAAGTGATTATCAGCTAACTACAGATGTTACCATTAATACAAATCCGTTAAAGGATATAGGTTACGGTGAAGGTAAATTTTACATTGCTCCGACCTATACATTTGCAGATAGCAAAGTATTAAATAATGGTGATACCATGGTTTATCGTGTTCCATCACAGTTCAAAATTGAGCGAACTTTAGAGGAAAACATAAGCGCACCGGATGGCACTGTTGTTGCTAAGTTAGTGACAGATCCTGTTACCAATACAGCAACCATTACTGTCACAAATGCTGAGTATTTTGCGAAAATGCCAGATACCAAGCGTATTCAATCTTCTTTCACAGTGGTTTGGGCTGATAATATGCCTTATGACCAAGAGCAAGAAGTTAATTTCCCAGGTGCTAGAACCTATAGGCTGAAGCGTATCAAGGTCGATGAAGAACCTCAGGGGTATTCCAAGTGGGGTGTTCAGGATTCTAAGGATCCTAACTACGTCAACTGGCGTATCCGTGTGAATCGTGATGTCCAAAATCTTGGTCAGGTTGTCATTGAGGACGCTATTCCAGAAGGTCAAGAGCTGGATGAAGATGCAGGGATTACAGGTTACTACTTTACTGAGTGGGAAGGTGCTTCTGGCACACGTAGATCCTTTAATCCGAGCGATGTCGTTTCAATTACAGACTCCAATCATTTCACAGTTAATGCTGGAGATTTGAGCGGAAGAGGTATTTATGTTGTTTACCGGACTCGCTTGACAGAGCCAGTTGATAAGGTGACCAAAAAAGCCTTTAACGATGTAACCGTTACGGCTAATGGACAAAAGATGCCAGAATTAGTATCACGTCCATTTGCACCTTTGACAACTCTTGATGGTGTCGGGGAAGGTAGTCGTTCTGATGAAGTTATCTTCAAAGTCAAAAAGGAATTGACTGGCCGCAATTTGGCAGATGGTGAATTTACTTTTGATTTGATCAATAAGGATGACAACGACAAAGTTGTTCAAACGGTAACAAACAAAGACGGTGCCGTCACCTTTAAGAAACTTCGTTTCAAAAATGAGGGAACCTTTAACTACGTCATTCGTGAACGAGCAAGTAATCTGCCAGGTGTGACAAACGATGCCAATTCAGACATCAATGTTACTGTTACTGTAACAGACAACAACGGCGTTAAGACAGCAGCGGTTAATTATGACCGTGAGGCTTTCACCAATATCTACAAGTTAGAGCCAGCAACTGCAGCGATTACCGCTAAGAAAGTTCTGGATGGTAAAGCACTTGAAGCTGAAAAGTATACTTTCAAACTGACTGAGGTTGGCGGAAATAATGTGGAACTTCAAGCAACAAATGACGCCAATGGTAATATCAAGTTTCCTGAAATCAACTATGATAAAGAGGGGACTTATACCTACAAGCTGAAAGAAGTAGCTGGAAGTGAAGCTGGAGTGACATACGACAGTACAGAACATACTGTGACTGTCACAGTGACTGAAAACAACGCTAAATTGGAAGCTGCTGTTACAGACAACAATCCAACATTCACCAACAGTTATAAAGACTATGGTGTCAGCTATGAGTTTCTCAGCTCTAACCCAGCCTATCCAAACCTGCCAAAAGAAGTGACGGATTTGCTTCTTGCAGATACTAATCGCTACACTAGTGGTACTAATGTAGACGCTAAGCAGCCTGCTAAAATAAGTGTGACAGTTACTGAAGGCACATGGACTTTCGAAGGCTATGCAGAAACGAATGCACAGACAGTTGCGGATAAGGACCTTAAATTTACCGGTAAATGGAATTTCACTCCAGCGCCGAAATATAAGGTGACGTATGAATTTGTAAGCGCAGATCCGAATCGCACCTTACCAGCAGATGTAACAGAATTGTTGCCGACCGATGCCAATGAATACACAGATGGTACTGCAGTTCAAGCGGTTCAGCCAGCTAAGAATTCTATTGAAGTAACTGGAGGTACTTGGAAATTCCTTAAATATGACGCGGATAGTAAAACTATTGCAGGCTCAGATGTCAAATTTACAGGCACATGGACATTTGAAGCAAATCGTCCTAAAGATCCGGATAAGACTCCGAGTCCCTCAAGTTCAAAAGATGTTCCTATACCGTCAACTAGCAAAAAAAGTTTTACCGAAAACTGGTAGTGAAACTTCTAACTTTGCGATAGCAGCGGGATGTGCACTGATTCTTTTATCAGCTCTTGTTTATCGTTTTAAAAAAGCTAATTAATTTTAGCCAGACAAATCATCTCGGCTTGCTGAGATGATTTTTTTCTTTTTCTTTTATTTGTACCTAGTTGATTTTAGCTTTTTTACGAGGAAGAATAGAAACGAAATAATAGAAGTAGAGATATCATCATTTCTCAAAATCATTAAAAGCCTGCTGAAAAACTACTAGCTCTATCTTTCTTTGTGCTATAATAAAGAAAAACGATGAGGAGACATTCATGAATCAAACTGTTCAATATTTACAAGAATTAACGGCTATCCCTTCGCCAACAGGCTTTACGGCTGAGGTGGCAGACTATCTGGTGAAAACGCTGGGGGAAATGGGCTATGAGCCTGTCCGGACCAATAAAGGCGGCGTTCATGTTGTGGTTAAGGGTGAAAATGATGCCCAGCATCGGGTAGTGACTGCCCATGTGGATACACTGGGGGCTATTGTTCGGGCGGTTAAGCCAGATGGTCGTCTCAAGCTGGATCGGATTGGCGGTTTCCCTTGGAACATGATTGAAGGAGAAAACTGCCTAGTCCACGTGGCTAGCAGTGGTAAGACTATCAGTGGGACTATCTTAGTTCACCAGACTTCCCTGCCATGTCTATAAGGATGCTGGGACGGTTGAACGTACTCAGGACAATATGGAAGTTCGTTTTGGATGAAAAGGTGAGAAATGAGAAAGAAACGCGGGATTTAGGAATCGAAGTCGGTGATTTTATTTCCTTTGATCCTCGTACCACAGTTACCGAGTCAGGCTTTATCAAGTCTCGCTTTTTGGATGACAAGGTCAGCGCAGCTATTTTGCTAAATCTTTTGCGCGTTTATAAAAAGGAAAATATTCAACTGCCGGTGACGACTCATTTTGCTTTCAGTGTCTTTGAAGAGGTTGGTCATGGGGCTAATTCCAGCCTGCCGGCTCAAGCGGTAGAGTATTTGGCGGTTGATATGGGGGCTATGGGTGACGATCAGCAGACAGATGAGTATACGGTTTCCATCTGTGTTAAGGATGCTTCGGGGCCTTATCACTACGGCTTCCGCCAGCATTTGGTAAATTTGGCTAAGGAGCAGGACATTCCTTACAAACTGGACATCTATCCATTTTACGGATCAGACGCCTCTGCAGCTATGAGCGCAGGAGCAGAAGTCAAGCATGCTCTGCTAGGTGCCGGCATCGAATCCAGCCACTCTTATGAACGTACCCATATTAATTCAGTTGTTGCGACAGAGCGTATGGTGGATGCATATCTAAGGAGTGGCTTAGTTGAGTAGGTGAACTTCATTCCATCTTATTGGCGGGGATTTTTATGTAATGTCAATTCTATAGAAAACAGGAGCTCTTCCTCAGCTATCTCAAAGGCTAGAAACTTAAAAACCGATTCGTCAGTGCACTGCGAATCGGTTTTTAGTTTGTTATATGTAAGAAAATTGATTACCTAACACTCCAGACACTTACTGATTTTTCCTCCACAGGAAATTCTCCCCAGCCTTGGTCGTCAATAGTTACGATTTGGGAGCTGTTGCCTAGATAGTCGCTGAATTCTCTGCCAGCCCATTCTGGACCGACAAGCATGGATTTGCTGGCTGCTTGGTCATTACTGATAAGGACAGCGATTGGCAGACCATCGTCCATACCTTGGCGGGTCCAGCCGATACAGTTGGCATCGTCCAAGTAGTCGGTTTGCTCGCCATAGGCAAGATTGAGGCGGATGTCTAGGAGCTTATCTAGCACATCCTGAAAACTTTCTTGAGCAAATTCTCCGCTAATGCTATAGTAGTCTCCGTAAAAGACGCAGGGCAATCCAGCCTCTCGCAAAAGTATAAGAGCATAGGCAGCTGGTTTGAACCATTCTTCAACTGTAGACTCTAAAGCCTGACCTCTCTGAGTATCGTGATTGTCTACAAAGGTCACAGCTGATTCGGGGTGATTTTTGCAAGTGTTTGGTCAAAAATAGTTCGTAGGTCATAGTCTGCTCCAGATTTGCTGGCATCAAATAAATTATGATGAAGTTTAACATCGACTAGATCAAAGCGGTAGTCAATATTTTCTAGATAATCGTTATTGGCCTTCTCATCGCTATTCCAAAATTCCCCAAAGACATAGAAATCTTCACCGTATTTTTCAGTAATATCGCGGATGAAATTCTTCATAAAGAAAGAATCGATGTGCTTGACAGCATCTAAGCGAAATCCATGTACACCAGTGCTTTCAATGAACCAATGAGCCCAGTCGTATAGATTTTGGATGACTTCAGGGTGCTTGAAATCAATATCCGCATACATCAGATAGTCGTAGTTACCATTCTCGTTGTCCACCAGCTCATCATCTGCCCAACCTTTATTGTCCCCTTGGATGAGAAAAATACCTGACTTGTTGTTTTTGGCATCATAGTCAGTACCGGTGAAGTGGTACCAGTGCCATTCAAAGTCATTATAGGCTTTTTTTGCGGCCTGGGAAGACAAACTTAGTCCAGCCTTTGATTTCGAAAGGTTCTGACAAGACCTTTGTGCGGTCGTTAGGATCAACTTCAACAACGGTAAAGCGCTCTTTATAGTCTGCTGCGGCCTTGTGATTGAGAACCACATCAGCAATAGCTTCGATACCGTTCTGGCTAAGTGCTTCAATCGCTCGGAGGTATTCTTCTTTCAATCCATACTTGGTGCGGACGGTCCCTTTTTGGTCGAATTCTCCCAAATCAAAAAGGTCGTATACACCATAGCCAACGTCATTAGAGCCAGTTCCTTTGAAAGCTGGCGGCATCCAGACTTTGCGAATTCCTTTCGCTGCTAAGTTTGGTGCATCTTCCGCCAAGCGATTCCAATGCTGACCATCATCTGGCAGATACCATTCAAAATACTGCATTAAGGTTTGATTTTCCATATAAATTTTCCTCTTCATTCTCACTGATTGGCTTTATTGTACCAAAAGAAGCAGAAAGGCGCAATCGTTTGCTTTTTCACTATCATAAACACTTAGCTCTTTTATAATTTGAAAAAAATCTTTTTTTAAAAATTGAAAATGAAACATTTTTTTAGCTGAGACAAAAAGCCGCA